>Ga0307510_10000007_pt1 | contig 558582 bp, 452 predicted proteins | sample 12_EM_MG_FD_207224 | JGI IMG/M metagenome (GOLD analysis project Ga0307510, IMG submission 207224) | Populus trichocarpa ectomycorrhiza microbial communities from riparian zone in the Pacific Northwest, United States - 12_EM | ecosystem: Host-associated > Plants > Roots > Unclassified... | reverse complement strand
TTGTTCTTCCATTGGCGCGCATACCGTCAGGCCGGCGGTCGGACAATGGGAGCTGTGTGAATCGAGAGGTTCATGCACAGTTCTGCGAGAGGCTGGGGTTGAAACTCCCCCGGCCTACTGACCTGAACAATTCGGGAATGGCTTCCCCGGTCGTGCGCTGGTACGTGCTGGCCGTGACGTGTCTCATCTATACGATCAACATCGCCGATCGCTATGTAGTGTCGACGGTGCTCGAGCCTATACGCATGGAGCTGCACTTGAGCGACAAGGGCGTCGGTTTTCTGACCGGCGTCCCGCTCGGGTTGTTCTATGTGACCCTTGGAATTCCGATCTCCTGGCTCGCGGATCGTTCGAACCGCCGCAACATTCTTGGCATCTGCGTGATCATCTGGTCGGGCTTCACGGCTCTGTGCGGACGCTCGCAGACCTACCTGCAGTTTCTGCTTGCCCGGATTGGTGTCGGGACGGGCGAGGCGGGAGGTACGCCGACATCCAACTCACTGCTGGCTGATTATTTTCCACCCGAGCGGCGCCCGATGGCGTTCACCGTCTTCGCGCTGGGCGCTCCGCTGGGTGCCTGGCTGGGTGCTGACATTGCTGGCGCAGTCGCCAACGCCTACGGCTGGCGCGCTGCCTTTCTGGCTCTCGGCGTGCCTGGACTGCTCGTCGGCTTGCTCGTGTTGCTGACCATCCGGGAGCCCGTACGTGGCGGCCTCGATGCCGGGTCGGTGCCGCAGCGCGCCTCCATGGCGGAGTCGCTGCGATTTCTGTGGAAGCAGAAAGCTGCCTTCCACGTCATCATGGGCAGCGGGGTCTGCTCGCTCTGGGGTTGGGGATTGATCTGGTGGACGCCGACCTTCCTCATGCGAAAGTACGGCCTGAACGTGGGTGAGGCCGGTGCCGTCACCGGAAACATTCACCTGGTTGCCGGCGTGGCCGCGAGCATCGGCACGGCCTGGCTTTTCTCGCTGCCGGCCATGTTGAATGCCCGCCGCGTCTGTTGGGTCCTGGCCGCCGGCGTCGCTCTGGCAACGATTCCGTCCTTTATCGCGTATTGGACCGACTCCCTGGCCGTCGCCCGGACCATGTTCTGGCTGTTCATCCCGGCTATTTATTTCTACATCGGCCCGTGCATGGCCCTCGTGCAGAACACGGCCGCCTGCCACATGCGCACCGTCTTCTCAGCGTGGTCGGGGCTGTGCGGGAACGTTTTCAACCTGATTGTGGCGCCGCAACTGGTGGGGATTCTGAGCGACGCGTACGCGGGCGGGCATGCGACCGACGCCGCTTCCCTGAGGTTCGCTCTGTTACTCCTGGCCCCCACGGGCTTCTGGGCGGCGTACCATCTGTATGTGGCGAGTCGCACGGTCATCCAGGACCAGAGGACCGCCAGCAATTACGTAGGAATGCCGGCCCCATGAAGCTTTTGATGTTGGCCCTGATTTCGGTCCTGAACCCGGACGCACACTTCCCGGAAGGCCCGCTCTGGCACGACGGCAAGTTGTATTACGTGGAGTACGATCGCAACACCGTCACCGTTTGGGACGGCAAGAGCAACCAGGTGTTTGCGACTTTGAAGGGCTGTGGGCCCTCGGCAGTGATTCGAACGCCGCGCGGTGAATTTCTCACAACGTGTTACGACAGCGGCACTATCGGGCGAATCTCAGCCGACGGCAAACTGCTGCCGGCCTGGGATCACGATAAAGAGGGTCACCGGTTTGTCGGCCCCAACGACTTCGCCCTGGACCACGCCGGGGGCATCTACTTCACCTGCTCAGGCGAGCCCGGCAAGCCCGGCAATTCCAATGTGTTCTATATCGGCGCCGATGGCACCATCAGTCTGGCTGCACCTGACATGCACAACGCCAATGGCATTGCGCTGTCGCTCGACGGTAAAACGCTGTACGTCATCGAAACTGACGAGAACCGCTTGCTGCGTTACAAAGTGGACGGGGCAGGGCGGTTGTCCGATCGGCAGATTTTCCTGAATATGGATGATCTGACGCATCACGTCGGACACATCTACCCCGATGGCGTGAAGATCGACTCCCACGGGTTGCTGTATGTGGGTCAGAACCCGAAAGAGCCCAAGGCGCCGCTCGCCGGAACGATCTTTGTCGTCAACTCCGATGGCAAATTATTGCGAACCATCCAGCTGCCGTCACCGGGCGTTCCCAACTTGACCTTCAGCCCGGACGAGAAAACCCTGTACGTCACTGCCGTCGACCAACTCGACAAACCCCCGTATCACGGCAAGATCTACTCGGTAGCCAACGAGTGATATGCGTCTACTTTGCCAACCATCCGCCGTCCACGACGAGATTTGCTCCTGTGATGTAGGTGGCGCGATTGCTGCCGAGGAACACGGCCGCGTTGGCGATGTCCTGAGATTTACCCAGTCGCGGCCAGGGTGTTCGTCTGCGGGCATTCTCCAACAGCGCGGGATCCTGGCCGACACCCGGCCGACCGGTCTGGATTTTTCCGGGCGAAATGCTGTTGCAGATGATCAGTTGTGCGGCGTAGTCGCAGGCGATCTGGCGGGTGATGTAAATTGCGCCGGCTTTGCTGACGCCGTAGGGTGTTTCGCCCGGACACGTCACTATGCCCTGTTGGGAGCCGAGGTTGATGATCCGGCCGCGTGCTTCGTCCCGAGGTTCCTGACTAATCATCTGTTGGACGGCGCGTTTGCATCCGTAAAACATGCCTGTGAGATTGACGCGCATGACCTGCTCCCACTGCGCGTCGGTTGTCTCGAGGAGAGCCGTTCCGGAGGAGATTGCGGCGTTGTTGATCATTACGTCGAGGCGACCGTAACGGGCTACGGTAGCTGTGATCAGCCGATCGATCTGATCCCACTGCCCAACGTCGACGTGCTCGAAGAATCCCTCGCCACCGGCGCCGCGGATGAGCTCGAGCGTTGGCTCGCCGCCTTCGAGGGGTTCAGTAGTTACATCGGCGAGCGCAACCCGGGCGCCTTCCTGGGCGTAGGTCAGGGCGATGGCGCGCCCAATGCCGGAGCTGGCCCCGGTCACGACGGCGACGCTCCCCGCGAGCAGCTTGGACATTTCAAATCCTGGGGACACTTCGCACCCCGGCAATCTGTTGACGTACTGACATCATGACACAGGTTGATCTCGATCTGGCTGGATCGTTGTTCGGTCAACTCGATCGGGCTACGCGGCGTGAGCGCGGAATCGTGCGCGACAGCTATGGGGATGGTGAGCAGGCGGCGCATGACATCATGCGGGCGGCCGCCGAGCGCATTGGGCTCGAGATCTCGGTTGATGCGATCGGGAATCTCACGATGACGCTGCCGGGGAAGGATCGGCATGCGCCTCGTATCCTCATTGGTTCGCACCTCGACAGTGTCCCGCAGGGAGGTAACTTTGATGGTGCCGCCGGGGTTGTGGCCGGGGTTTGCGCCCTGGCCGCGCTGCGCCAGTCGGGGTTTGTTCCCGACTACGACATCGGGGTGATGGGGATTCGCGCCGAGGAATCGTCGTGGTTCGATGTTTCTTACCTCGGGAGTGCAGGGGCGTTCGGATTGTTGGATCCCGCCTGTCTGTCCGTGCGGCGCTCGGACAATGGCCGCACGCTGGAAGAGACACTGATTGCCCGGGGCTTTGATCCCGCGGCCATTGCGCAACGGCGCCGGCTGCTCCAGCCTGAACAGATCCGTGCTTACCTGGAGCTCCATATCGAGCAGGGTCCGCGGCTGGTGGCCGAAGGGTTGCCGGCGGCGGTTGTGACGGGGATCCGGGGTTGCAAACGGTTTCGCAATGCTCGTTGTGTGGGTGAGTACGGGCATTCCGGTGCGCTCCCGAGGTCCCTCAGGCATGATGCCGTGGCTGCGACGGTTGCGTTGCTACATCACATGGAACGCGTTTGGGATCGGGTGGAGGTTCAGGGCGCGGATTTGTTGATCACGAATGGCGAGCTGTTTACCAACAAAGCTGAGCATGCGCCGAGCAAGGTCGCGGGGGAGACCCGCTTTGTGATTGACCTGCGCAGCTTGTCCATGGATGTGATGAATTCAGTCGCTGCCGAAGCGCGGCGCGCCGCTGAGGAAGTCGGTGACACCTACCGCGTCACATTCGACCTCGGCGCGGCCACGGATTCGCCGCCGGCCATGATGGACGCACGATTGAGAAGTTGCCTGCTGGGCCTGCTCGATCGGCCACTGGAGATGCCGAGCGGGGCAGGACACGACGCTGCGGTGTTCGCGGAAGTTGGGATTCCTGCTGCGATGATATTCGTACGGAATGATCACGGCAGCCACAACCCGCAGGAGACCATGGCGCTCGAGGATTTCGCCGTTGGCACGGAAGCCCTCATTGGGCTGCTGCGCCGATTCCCGCTATGACGATTGTTGCTAGCAGCGCGGTTCCGTCCATGACCACTGGTGCCGCAGGGCGCATTCCTTCCACGATGGCGCTTGTGGCCGCAGCCAGCCCGGCTTCCACGATGGCGGTTGTCGATGCCCGTGCCGCTGCTCGAGCGTGGCAAAGATTGCTTCAGGGTGCGCCGTTATGACACTGCTCGTCACCGGTGGGACCGGGTTCGTCATGAGCGTTCTCGCTCGCCAATGGCTGGAGCGTGAGCCAGCGGCGCGTGCCGTCATTCTCGACGCTTCGCCGATGGACGAAGCCGCCAAGCGTTACTTCGCCCCTGTTGCGGATCGGCTGTCCACCATCGTGGCCGACATCACCGAGCCCGACACCTGGCGTGACGCGCTCTCCAAACACAACATCACCCATGTCGTGCACGGCGCTACCATCACCCCCATATCGCGTGGCACCGCCCGCGAGGCGAAACGGGAGCCCGAAGCCGAAAATCCCAGCCGCATCGTTGAAGTTAACCTGATGGGCACGGTCGCCTTGCTCGACTGGGCTCGTTCCGCGCCAGGTCTGCAACGCTTCATCTACGTCAGCTCCGGTGCCGTCTACAAACATCACGGTCCGGACCGTCCAGGCGAGCCCCTCCCTGAAGATGGCTACGTGATGCCCCGTACTCTGTATGGCGTCTCCAAGCTGGCCTCCGAGCTGGTGACCGAGCGTTACGGCGAGTTGTTCGGTATTTCTACAACTTCCGTAAGACTGGCGTCGGTCTACGGCACAATGGACCGCCCGACAGCAAGCCGCACCTTCAGGCATGGCCCCAACAGGGTCGCGCATATGGCCGTTGAGGGTGTGAAGCGCCTGCGTGTCAACACACTCGACGCTGTTGGTGACTATATCCATGCCGAGGATGTCGCCAGCGCAATCATCTCCCTACTGCGATTGCCCACGGTGCGCTACAGCACTTACAACATTGCGGTCGGGCGGACCACGCGGCTGGGGGATCTGGTCGGCTGGGCAGCCGAAAAGTACCCCGGATTCCAGGCCGAAATAACCGGCGCGGAGGATGCGGACATTGTGCAGGACCCTACGCGCGGCGACGGAATGTGGGGTGCTTACGATATCTCGCGTCTCAGTGCTGAAACAGGCTGGAGGCCACGGCCGGTGAAGGAAGCCTTTCAGGCCTACATGGACTGGATTGCGAAGGAATCCCTCTCATGAATTACCCACGGGATTTGACCGGATACGCCGGTTCTCCACCCAACCCACGCTGGCCCGACAACGCCCGGATCGCCGTCTCCGTCGTCTTGAACTACGAAGAGGGCGGCGAATACAACATCCTGCACGGTGACGCGCACTCAGAGTACGTTCTGACGGACGTGGGCGGTGAGCCTTTGCCGAATGCACGCAACCTCAATGTCGAATCGAATTTCGAATACGGCAGCCGCGTGGGTTTCTGGGAAATCATGCGGATTCTGCGCCATCGGCTCGTGCCGACGACTGTCTATGCAGTGGGTATGGCACTCGAGCGTAACCCGGCTGCGGTTGCCGAGATCAAGGACAGTGGCTTTGAGGTTGCCTGTCATGGTCACCGATGGATCGACTATCAGTTTGTTCCTGAGGAGCTCGAGCGAGCGGATATCACCCGCAATGTCGATGTGATAACCAGGCTCATCGGCAAGCGGCCCGTTGGTTGGTATACCGGTCGCCCCAGCCCCAACACGCGCCGGCTCGTCACCGAGCAGGGGGGATTCCTGTACGACAGTGATGCGTACAATGATGACCTGCCGTACTGGGCGCCGGTTGGCGACAGTTATCAGCTCATCATTCCATACACGTTCGATTGCAACGATAGCCGCATGCAGCGGGGCGGTGACATCGCCACCGGCGAAGACTTTTTCCGTTACTGCGCGGACGCCTTCAACTGGCTCTACCGACGCGGTGGTGAGGGAAGCCCACGGATGATGAGCATCGGTTTGCATGGGCGCATCATCGGGCGCCCGGGTCGAATTGTCGCGCTCGAGCGGCTGCTCGACCACATTCAGCGGCACGATGGAGTCTGGATGTGCGATCGCGCCTCGATCGCGCGCCACTGGCGCGGGTTGTATCCGAAATGAATTACGTACGCTTCGGGCGCACCGGTCTGCAGGTTTCCCAACTGTGCCTGGGCACCATGTCCATGGGAAGCTCCGCGTGGAAGGGTTGGGTGTTGGACGAGGCCGACTCGATTCCCATCCTGCGCCGGGCGGTGGACCTGGGAGTCAACTTTTTCGACATGGCCGATTGGTACTCCACCGGCCGCAACGAGGCAGTGGCCGGTCGCAATGTGCTCAAAATGAGCACGCGTGAGCAACTCGTGCTGGCCACCAAGGTGTTCTACCCGATGAGCGACGACCCCAACGATCGGGGCCTGTCGCGCAAGCACGTCCTGGCCTCCATCGACCGTTCCCTGGCGCGGATGGGCACGGACTATGTTGATTTGTACATAATCCATGCGTTTGATGCGGTTACGCCAGTCGAAGAGACGATGGAGGCACTGAATGACACGGTCCGTGCCGGCAAGGTGCGATACCTCGGGGCATCCACCATGTATGCCTGGCAGTTCGCGAAGATGAACCAGGTTGCTGCGATGAATGGCTGGGCGCAATTCGTCAACATGCAGTGCCAGTACAACGTGCTCTACCGAGAGGAAGAGCGGGAGATGATTCCCTACTGTCAGGACCAGGGCATTGCCGTGACGACGTTCAGTCCGCTTGCGCGCGGATTCGTTGCGCGTGAAACCGATGGCGCCACTGCGCGCACCGCGCACGATGCTTTTCAGGATTTCTATGGTGACGACATCGACCGGGAAATCGCGCGCCGCGTCCGCGAGGTCGCTACGCGGCGGGGCGTGAGCCCAGCGCACATTGCAATGGCCTGGGTAGCCGGCAATCCCAACGCCAACATCCCCATCGTGGGCGCCGCGAAAACATCTCACATCGAAGTAGCAGTGGAAGCGCTGGCGCTCCAGCTAGACGCGACCGAGCGCAACTATCTCGAGGAGCCCTACCGGCCACGCGATGAAATTAACGACCAAAGGTCAGTGCGCCGGCCTCGTGCATTGGGTTAGCCCATCAGCCAAGGGCTGTTCTCCCGCACCTCAATCAACGTCGGCCGATCCGCAATCAACGCATCTCGCAACGCCTGCCCCAGGTCCGCAGCACTTGCGGGCCGCGTGCCATGACACCCCAAACTCTGCGCCAACCGCACAAAATCCGGGCTCCTGGGCTCCACCCCAATGCGCTGCATTTTCTGCGCATCCATCTGATCCACGATCGCCTTCAGCGCATCGTTGTTCCAAACGATCACCGGCAGCGCCAGCCGTTCCTCAGCCGCCGTCGCCAGCTCGTTGACGGTGAACATGAACCCTCCGTCACCGGCCACTGCAATCACAGGCCGATCCGGCGCCCCGATCTTGGCCCCCACTGCCATCGGCAGGGCAACACCCAGGGCACAGTACGTACCGGAGTAGTACCAGCATTTCTCCGTCTCCATCGGCATCGCATAACTGCCGGTGTAAACAATCTGGGTCATATCACCCATCACAATCGCATCCGCCGGAAGTGCAGCTCGCACGATCTTCCAAACTCGCGCATGCTGCTTCTCGACATCGGTCATCGCTGCAGCGTTGGCTGCAAGTACTTTGCGCACCCGAGCCTCGCCCTGTGATCTTTGCGCCAGCGCTTTGCGGGCGCTCAATGCAGCGGCCAACGCCCGCATGGCAGGCCGTGCATCCGCCTGAATTCCCACTGCAGCCGCATACTTCGATGCCAATTGCACCGGGTCGATGTCGATTCGAACGATGGCACCGGGAATATCGACGTGATTCAGAAACGTATCGCCTTGAGCTACCTCCGTACCAACGAGCAACACCACGTCCGCCTTGCCTAATTCCTGCTGACTCGCTGCCTGAACGATCGAAGCGCCCAGAGACAAAGGATGAGATTCCGGCAATATCCCTTTGCCTGCGTTGGTTGAAAGTACCGGCGCGCCAATGTGTTCGGCGATTGCCGTGAGTGCCTCGCCGGTACCCACACCGCCGCCGCCAATCAGGATCAACGGCCGGGCTGCCCGCGCAAGCAGGTCCGCAGCTTCATCGATCACCGCAGGATCTGGCATCGGCAGCGAAGGCGAGCGCCGGGTTTTCCACTCCGCTTCGACGCGCTCCGGAAGCACGTCGCGAGGCAGTGAAAGGTGAACCGGCCGCGGCCGCGTCCCCCGAAACACAGCGTAAGCCCGACCAATCAACTCCGGAAGCTCTTCCGGATATCGAACCATCGAGCTGAATGCCGTAAATCCAGCCGTCACACCCGCCTGGTCATCGAGCTCATGAATCGCGCCCCAACCCTTGCCATGTGAGCGCGTAACCGTCCCTCCGGACAGCACGAGCATCGGCTGTGAGTCACAATAGGCCTGCGCGATTCCAGTGGCTGCGTTCGTGACCCCGGGTCCCGCAATGATCGTGCAAACGCCGGGTTTCCCGCTGGAGCGTGCGTAGCCGTCAGCCATGAGGCTTGCACCTTGTTCGTTACGACATTGCACGTGACGAATGCCTGCGCGCGCAATGCCGCGGTACAGCTCCACAGTCATCGTTCCCGCCATGCCAAAGACAGTATCGACTTCATATGCGGCGAGTAACTTCATCACGGCTTCGCCGCAGGAGATCGCTTCCACGTGGTTCCCCATATTTTTTATAATTGGCACTGGCGGTCGATTGTTGCGTAAGAGACGTTATCACACGGTGGAGGAACATCATGAACCAACGTGAGCTTTACGAGCGTTTCCGCGCCCTTCATGAGCAGAAGGGTGGCTTCATCATGCCGAACGCCTGGGATGGCGCTTCGGCGCTGATTCTGAAACGCGCCGGTTTTCAGGCACTGGGGACTTCCTCGGCGGCCGTTGCATTTATCCTGGGTCGGCCGGATGGCCGGCATGCCGTGTCCCGCGAAGAGCATATTGACAATGCGCAGTTGATGGGCCGGCTCACCGACCTGCCGATCAACGGCGATTTTGAAGACGGCTACGGCAAAACCGCCGGCGACGTCGCGGCGACGGTCGAGGCCGCTATTGCCGCAGGCCTCGCCGGCATCGGCATCGAGGATACGAGCGGTGATTCCGATAACCCGATCCGGAAATTTGACGATGCCGTCGAGCGAGTGCGCCAGGCAGCGAAAGCGGCGAAAGGCCGCATCATGTTGACGGGCCGCTGTGACAACTTCATCCAGGGCCGCCCGGACTTGCAGGACACAATCAAACGTCTCGTGGCGTTCGCTGAAGTGGGCGCTGATGTGTTGTATGCGCCCTACCCGGGCGAGATGAGCGCAATCAAAGACATCGTGGCGGCCGTGGCTCCGAAGCCAGTCAATGTGCTGGTCGGTCCGTCGAGTGGTCCGATCCCCTGGGCTGAGCTGCAGAAATCAGGTGCGAAGCGCATCAGTCTGGGCTCGGCGCTCTACAGCCGGCTGATGGGAGATCTGCAGAAGGCAGCAACTCAGCTTGCAGCGGGCGATCTCGCCGCTGCCACGGCAGGCGGCATGGGGTATGGCGAGCTCACGCAATTGGTCAGCCCGCAAAGGTGAGGGACTAGTCAGTCCGGGGTAAGCGCTTCCCCGGAGAGTTGATACTGCTCGGCCGGCGCCGGCTCCTCCAGGTAGGCAGCGAGCCGGAGCCTGAAGCCGGCCTCGGCATCCACCACTGTCATCAATTCCTCGGCGGAGATCTCCAGATCGGCCGCCGAGACCGGGCTCGCCATCCGGTACTTGATGTGAATGGCCCGGCGCATGTTCGTCCACCACTGCTCATTGGCGTACCACTGCGTGTCGAGGTTGCACACGTAATCCAACAGCCCGAACCCCAACCGCACCGCTTTCTCCAGCGGCGTCATGTCGCCCTCGCCGATGAACTGCCGCTCGTCGATATCGTGCTGAAGTTGGGCCATCGCCCATCGCCGCATGCAGGTTGCGACACTTGCGATGCACGCAAACGCGACATTTACGTAGGTGCGTGCGGCGGTACCGTCGTACGAGTAGTTGCCCTCCGCATCGGGATTTTCCATACTCTGCTGCAGCGGTGCGAAGCTGGTGTTGAGATCGCCGCTGAGCACTTCGAACACTGCGCCGAGGTCGATCGGCTCCTGTTGCGAATCTGTTGAGTGCATGTCGAACCGCCAAGCTGGGCCGGAACAGGCCGTGATGCGTCGCCGCAAAGGTTAAATTGGAGTCGGTGTCGATAGTACCAGCAGTGGGACTTTCGGCCTGGAAGCTGTTAGCGTTGGCACACTCGGAAAGTGGTACACGAGAACTCCAAAGCCACTGCGAAGCTTTGCAAAGAACCCGAGTTTCGCGTTGAGCCCATTGTCCAGTTCCCGCTATCCCATTAAGAACTGCGTCGCGGAAGGCGCGCGCAATTGTGTGAGAAAATTGTCGTGTCTGGCAGTCACCCGACGATGTGAGTAACGGCGAGTAGGGAGCGGAAAGAGAGCATGGACAACCCTTTCGAGGACGAGACCGGACAGTTTCTCGTGCTCGTGAACGGCGAAGGGCAGTTCAGCCTGTGGCCGGCTTTTCGTTCCGTACCCCCTGGGTGGGAGTTGACCGGGCAAACTGGGGCGCGGCAGGTGTGTCTCGACTGGATCGAGGCTCACTGGACCGATATGCGACCTAGGTCGCTCGTCGACACCCGCTCCGCAAATTAATAACAACGGCACATCGGCTCAACACAGCCGTGAGCGCCCAGTCTGATGGTCATGAAAAAAGCGCTGAATCGGCAGCAGTTCTCTCCCGGCCAGACAAACGTCTGGCGCGCGCAACGACTTCACGCCGCTGACCCTCGCGACAACATCGGTTGTTATGTAGAAATCTCCAGGTCCCTGCCGCCGGGAGCCTTGCAGGGCGCGATTCTCAGGGCGCTGCGTGAAGCCGACATTCACGCCCCTGTGACAGGTGTCTCGATCCCCGTCGTAGATCTGCGTAATCGCGAGGATCCGCAGGCCGCAGCGCTGGCGTGGATGCGCGAAGAGTTGCAGCGGCCGTTTGAGCTGTCGACTGGCTCACAGTTTCGATTCGCACTACTGGAAATCGCCGCCGACCGCTCGATCTGGTTTTCTGCGTTCCAGCACCTCGTAATCGACCTGTCGCGCATTTCCTCGTTCCAGCGACGCACGGCCGAGTTGTGTGGCTCTGCAATCGCGAGCACGACCCCGGCGCAGCGGCTGGACGCCGAGACCAAGGCCCGGATTCTGCGGCAGTGGGCCGGCCAACCCGCGAGTGTCCGTCCGCAGACCTTGGTGGAGTTGTTCGAGTCGCAGGCAGATGCGGCCCCCGGGGCTGTGGCCCTGCTGAGTGGCACGCGTTCGCTCAGCTATCGCCAGTTGGATGAGCAGGCGAATGCGGTGGCCCGGCGCCTGATCGACCTCGGAGTGGGTCCGGAGCGTATCGTGGGCCTGTTGGCCGACCGGTCGCTGGAGATGATGATCGGGCTGCTGGGTATTTTGAAGGCCGGAGGGGCCTACCTGCCGCTGGATCCCGCGTACCCCATTGAGCGGCTGCGCCTGATGCTGGCGGATGCCCGGCCGATGTTGCTGTTGGGCGGTGCCACTGCCCCGGCACTGGATGTGGGACCTGCAGTCCCACTGGTGACTGTTGGTTTGGAACCCTCCGGCGGGCCGGAGCCGCGACCCCGGCGGCGCGCCCAGGCGCAGCACCCGGCGTTTGTCATTTACACCTCCGGATCGACGGGTACTCCGAAGGGTGTGATCGTCACCCACGCGGGTTTGAGTGCGCTGGCGGCTGCCCAGGCTGAGCGGCTGAAGGTCACGCGCCAATCGCGGGTACTGCAGATCTCAACATTGAATTTCGATGCGTCAGCGTGGGAAACGTTGATGGCGCTCTCCAGTGGCGCGGCGCTGGTGCTGACGCCCGCGGAAGCGACGAGCGGCGCGGCACTGCGTCAACTGCTCATCGAGCAACGCGTCAGCCATGCAACACTCGCTCCAGCGGTGTTGGCGACTCTGAATAAGACTGACGATCTGACACTCGAGACACTGGTTGTAGCTGGAGAGGCATGTCCCCCGGCACTGGTAGCCGAGTGGAGCCGCGGCCTGCGTTTCATCAACGCCTACGGTCCGACCGAGACTACAGTTTGCGCAACGATGAGCGAGCCGTTGCGAGGCGACGGAGTCGCCCCGATCGGTACACCGATTGCCGGCACGCGCGTGTATGTGCTGGATTCGGACCTCGAGCCTGTGCCGGTTGGCGTGCCCGGCGAGTTATATATCAGTGGTGTGGGCCTGGCGCGCGGCTATCTCAAGCAGCCGGGCCTCACGGCTGCGCGCTTTGTGGCGGACCCCTATGGTGAGCCTGGCACCCGGATGTATCGCAGCGGCGATCTGGTGCGCTGGCGCGAAGATGGCTCACTCGAATATCTGCACCGCATAGACCAACAGGTGAAGGTGCGCGGCCACCGGGTAGAATTGGGAGAGATCGAGGCGGCGCTGACTGCGCTGCCTGGAATCCTGCAGGCGGCCGTGGCAGTCAACAGCGATGCGGGAGCGGCCTCGCTGATTGCGTTCATCGTTACGAAGGCCCGTGTCGATGTGTCTGAGTTGCGGCGCTCACTGGCAGGTCGCCTGCCGCAGTACATGATCCCTTCGCTGTATGTGACGTTGCCCGAGCTGCCGCTGAGCCCGAGTGGCAAAATCGACCGCAAGGCACTTGCTGCGATCGATAGCGGCGCGGCTGTGCGCACAGCCTATGAAGCTCCGGTCGGTGCCGTTGAGATCGCTCTGGCCTCGATGTGGACCCGGCTGCTGCGCGTGGAGCGCGTCGGCCGCCACGACAACTTCTTCGAGTTGGGAGGCAACTCGCTGCTGCTCGTTCAGCTGATCGATCAGTTGGCGCAGCGCGGCTGGCGCATCGAGCCGCACGCGCTGTTCGATCACCCGACCGTGGCAGCGCTGGCTGCCGCAATCCAGACAATTTCTCCTGAGAATCGCGCCGCCGAGCCGTTGATCTCATTGAGCTCGGAACAGTTGGCACTGATCGCGCAGCGCACGGCCGGGGGAGCCGCGAATATCCAGGACATCTATCCGCTCGTGCCTTTGCAGGCAGGCATGCTGGTGCACCATCGGACAGATGAGCGGGACGTCTACATCCTCCGCGTACTGTTGTCTTTTGATGATCGGCAGCGTGCCGAGCGATTTATCAGTGCTCTGCAGTTCACGATCAACAGGCACGACGCGCTGCGTACCGCCATCCACTGGGAGGGTTTGCCGCAACCGGTGCAGGTGGTCGTGCGTTCGGCGCCGCTTCCGGTTGTGCGGCTGTCCGAAGCGCCTGAATCCGAGCAGTTCTGGCACCTCGGCCTGTCGCCTCTGGATGTGAGACAGGCACCGATGATGCGCGTGCATGCCGCACCCGCGGTCACTCCCGGTCGCTGGCTGTTGATGTTGCAGTTTCATCATCTCGTGCTCGACCACGCCAGCCTGGAGCTGTTGATCGCCGAGGTGGGCGAGCACATGGCCGGCCGTGGTGCCGCGTTGTCGCCGCCGGTGCCGTTCCGGAATTTCGTTGAGCAGACCTACCGTCCGGATTTGGATGCGAAGGCCTTCTTCCGCCGGATGTTGCAACACATTGACGAGCCGACCGCCCCGTTTGGAATCCTGGATGTGCGCGTTGACGGCACGGCGATCGAGGAAAGCCGCCTGGCGCTTCCGGCCGAGCTATCGAAGCGTGTCCGCGAGCAGGCGCGCCGGTACGCCGTGGCGACTTCGAGCCTGTTTCATCTGGCCTGGGCGATGGTTTTGGCGCGCACCACTGCGCGTTCCGACGTTGTCTTCGGCACGGTTCTCTCCGGTCGCATGCAGTCCGGACGGGACGCCCATCGCGCCTTCGGACTTCATATCAACACGCTGCCATTGTGTTTGTCGGTCGGGGGCCGGAGTGCCGGAGCTGCCTTGCGCGAGACGCACGCGCGGCTGAGTGAGTTGCTACGCCACGAGTACGCATCACTGGCCGAAGCACAGACCCTGAGCGCCGTGCCAGCGGGCGTGCCGCTCTTCTCAACTCTATTCAACTACCGGCATGATCCGAACCGGGTCTCCTCGTTGGACCCGATTGAGCTGCTGCCGGGTGCGCGGCTGTTGCGCGGTGAGGAGCGCACCCACTATCCGCTCAGTCTCAGCGTGGATGACCTGGGTTCCGGTTTCAACCTCACCACCCAGGCAGTGGCACAGATCGGCTCGAAACGCGCCTGCCGGTTTGTGCTGACGGCGCTGCAGGGCCTGCTTCGAGCGTTGGAAGACGGCGCCGACACAGACTTGCGTCTGTCGCAGATGTTGCCACCCGAGGAAGTCGCAAGGCTCAGCAGTTGGTCCCAGGGGCGCCTCACGACGCGCGTGCCGCGAGCTTTCGGCGAGATTTTTGAATCGCAGGCCCAGCAGACGCCGGCTGCGATAGCGGTGGTGAGCGGCGGGCGCAGTCTCACCTATCAGCAACTCGATGAGCGGGCGAACGCAGTGGCGCATCGGCTGCGCGAGCGCGGTGTTGCCGCAGAGAGCGTAGTGGGCTTGTGGGCCGATCGCTCGCTCGAGATGATCATCGGCCTTTTGGGTATTACGAAGGCTGGAGGCGCCTACCTGCCGCTCGATCCGGCGTATCCCGCCGAGCGTCTGCGGCTGATGTTGGAGGATGCCCGGCCGATGCTTCTGTTGGGAAGCACGCAGTTTGATTGCGCGCTACCGCAGTTGAATGTCGACTCGGCAACCCGACCTGACTCCCCCGCCGGATCCGTAAAGGCGAACCATCCGGCCTATGTGATCTACACCTCCGGTTCCACGGGCGTGCCCAAAGGCGTGATGGTTACCCATTGCGGCCTGAGCGCGCTGGCAGCGGTCCAGGTTGAGCGGTTGCGGGTTACTCGCCAGTCCCGCGTGCTGCAATTCGCGACCCTGAGCTTTGATGCTTCCGTGTTTGAAGCGTTGATGGCGCTGTCTACCGGTGCCGCACTGGTGCTCGCACCCGCCGAATCGCTGAGTGGTGAGCCGTTGTGCAAGCTGCTGACCGAGCAGCGCATAACACATGCAACACTGCCCCCGGCGGTATTGGCAACTCTGCGCAGGAGCGACGCTCTGACTCTCGAGACGTTGGTGGTGGCCGGTGAGGCTTGCCCGCCTGCGCTGGTCGATGCCTGGAGTCGCGGCCTGCGATTCATCAATGCCTACGGCCCGACCGAAAGCACTGTTTGCGCGACCATGAGCGAGCCGTTGCAGGGCGAGGTCGCGGCGCCGATCGGTACGCCCATTGAAGGAGCCCAGGTCTACGTGCTGGATGCGGCGCTCGAGCCGGTGCCGGTGGGTGTAGCCGGAGAGTTGTACATCAGTGGCATTGGCCTGGCGCGCGGTTATCTGAACAGGCCGGCGCTGACGGCATCGCGTTTTGTGGCGGACCCGTACGGCGCGCCCGGCAGCCGGATGTATCGCAGCGGTGATCTGGCCCGCTGGCGGGCGGACGGGGCACTCGACTTTCTGGGCCGCGTCGACCAACAGGTCAAGATTCGTGGACATCGTATCGAGTTGGGAGAGATCGAGTCGGTGCTTGCGGCGCTACCCGGCATCGAGCAAGCGGCTGTCTGCGTCTACGAAGACCCGAACACAGGCAAATCGCTCGTTGCCTATGTGGTCACGCAGTCAACCCTGGATGTAGCAGCGCTGAGGCGCTCGTTGACGGGACGGTTGCCGCAATACCTGGTCCCCTCGCTGTACGTCCGGCTCGGTCAGTTACCCCTCACGCCGAATGGCAAACTCGACCGCCGCGCGTTGCCGGCCCCTCAGGGTGCAGGGCTGGAGGACACGAATTACGAGCCCCCGGAGACCCCGACACAGATGCGCCTCGCAGCCATCTGGTCTGATGTTCTCCGCCTGGAGCGAGTAGGCAAGCGCGACGACTTCTTTGCGTCCGGCGGCCATTCGCTGCTCGCGTTGCAGGTGGTTGCGCGCGTGCGCGATGTATTTCACCTCGAGCTGCCACTGAAGACCCTGTTTGACGCTCCGACCCTGGAGGCACTGTCCGCCAGGATCGATCAGTTGCTGGCAAATGGCGCCCCGCAGAAGAGCGACGACATCATCCCGATGGACTGGGATGGACGCCCCGCGCCCCTGTCGTATTCGCAGGAGCGCATGTGGCTCATTCAGACAATCAATCCGTCCACCACCGCCTACAACATGGGTGCGGCGTTGCTGTTCCGGGGCGCAGCGGATGTGGCCGCTCTATCAGAAGCCTACGACGAGCTGTATCGCCGGCACGCGATCCTCAGATCACGGGTTCGCCTGCAGGGTGACCGCCCTGAGGTGATAGTCGAGCCTTTCGTGGCCGGCACACTCGCTGTAGAGGATTTCAGCGCGCGTCCGGACGCCCAATCCACTGCAATTGAGCTCGTCAACACGGACGTACGCCGTACATTCGATCTCGGCAACGAATCGGTCATCCGCGTGCGCCTGATCAAGGTCACTGCCGACCTGCACGTGTTTGGTCTCGTGTTGCATCACATCGCCGGAGATCAGTGGTCCTTTGGCATCTTCGGCCGGGAACTGGCAATCGAATATAACCGGCGCGTGTCTCGCAAGACCCTGACACTGGAGCCGCTGCCTGTCAGCTACATGGATTACTCCCATTGGCAGCGCAGCAGCCTCTCGCACGCTCAATTCGATCAGCAGCTCGAGTTCTGGAAGCAGAAGCTGGTGAACCTGCCGACGGTCGACCTGCCGGTCGACCTGACGCGTCCGAAAGTCTGGACCATGAACGGCTCGTTCTATCAGCGGAAGATTCCGCAGAAGCTGTTCGCTGACCTCGGTGCCTTGGCACGCAGTGCCGGCAGCACTCTGTTCATGGCGTTGTTCGCGGGCTTCGCCACATTGTTGCAGCGGATTTCGGGCCAAACCGACCTTCCGATCGGCGTGCCGGTGGCCAATCGCACCCACAGCCAGGTCGAAGGTCTCATGGGAACCTTCGTGAATACGGTGGTACTGCGGGCGGACCTGCAGGGTGACCCGTCATTCCGCGAGTTGTTGAGCCGCGTTCGGGCCACGGCCCTCGATGCCTTTGCCAACCAGGACGTGTCATTCGACCGGCTGGTCCAGGAGATCGGGCAACGGGGCGATCGCAGTCGCGCACCCCTGGCCCAGGTTCTCTTCAACGTACCGAATGCGCCGATGCGCGACATCGAGCTCGCAGGGCTCACCTGGGAACCCGTCATTCTCGATCGCGGCGGCGCCCAATTCGAGCTGGGTTTCGGCATCGATACCGAAGTCACCCAGATGGTGAATGTCGAATACAACACCGATCTGTTCGAGCGGGCCACCATCGAGCGACTGGTCGGTCAGTACTTCACGATCCTCGAAGCCGCGGTTGTCGCACCTGCAACCCGGATCAGCCGGCTGCCAACGCTGCCGGCCGAACAGTGGACCAGCCTGCAGGCGTGGAATGCAACCTCGGTTTCATGGCCTGCACAGCCATTCCCGCGATTGTTTGAGGCCCAGGTAGCGCGTACCCCGGACAACGTGGCAATCACCTTCGAAGGGCAGTCGCTGACTTACGCCGAGTTGAACGCCAGGGCCAATGCGTTGGCACAGACTCTGGTGACGGCCGGAACAGTCGGTGTCTGCATGAAGCGCTCGTTGCAGTTGCTCGTCAGCCTGTTGGCAGTTCAGAAGTCAGGCGCGACCTATGTGCCGCTCGACCCGGAATTCCCGGTCGAGAGGCTCGCCTACATGCTGTCCGACAGCGGCGCGAAAGTTCTCGTCACCTCTGGGCCATTGCCGCCCGGCCTGGCAGTGCCGGATGGAATTGCAGTGGTCGATGCCGGCGCCGTGTCCGGCAGCGCACGGGCGGAAAATCTCCCCCGTGCCCCGGGACCTCAGCAGGCGGCTTATATTCTGTATACGTCCGGCTCGACAGGTCGCCCCAAGGGCGTCGTTGTCCCGCACGGCGCGTTGGCCAATTTCCTCAACTCCATGCGCGAGCGCCCCGGGCTGTCGCAATCCGATGTCCTGGCGGCTGTCACAACTGTGTCGTTCGACATCGCCGGCCTGGAGTTGTATCTGCCGTTGATTGTGGGCGCGCGGATTGAGCTGGTTTCGAAGCAAGTAGCAACCGACGGTGCCGACTTGGTCCACCTGCTGGAGGCCAGCGGCGCAACGCTCCTGCAGGCGACCCCCGCGACCTTCCGCATGCTGATCGAAGCGGGCTGGCAGGGTAACGGGCGATGCCGCGCCTTGTGTGGTGGTGAGGCCGTCTCGCGCAGTCTCGCCGACAACATCCTGGAGCGCGTCAGCGAGTTGTGGAACATGTACGGCCCCACGGAAACGACCATCTGGTCGACCGTCGACAAGGTTGAGCGGGACGGCGCGCCCATCAGCATCGGCCGGCCGATTGCCAACACACAGATTCATATTCTGGACGCGGCCGGTGAGATTGCGCCGATTGGCGTGACCGGGGAGATTTGCATCGGTGGCACCGGTGTTGCTACCGGTTATCACAACCGTCCGGGGCTAACTGCTGAGCGCTTCGCGCCCGATCCGTACTCGGGCGCGCCCGGAACGCGGCTGTACCGAACAGGTGATCTGGGTCGTTGGGGCGCCGATGGCAAGCTCTATCACCTGGGACGCTCGGATCACCAGGTCAAGATCCGAGGGTTCCGCATCGAGTTGGGAGAGATCGAGAAGGCCTTGGCGGCGCACACAGCAATCGCGCACGCGGTCGCGGCGGTGCGCGAAGCCGGTCCTGAGGATCCGCGTTTGGTTGCGTACGTGACTTGTCACGAAGGTGAAGATGTTACAATTACGGATCTGAAGCGTTTCGTGCGCAACCAACTGCCCGATTACATGATCCCGTCCATTATTGTGACGCTGGTCTCGATGCCGCTGACTCCCAACGGCAAAGTCGATCGGGCGGCGTTGCCGGATCCCTTTGCCGGGCAGCCTGTTGAAACGGTGGCGGATGAGTTGCCCGCCACTGCAATGGAGCGAATCGTCGCGGACGCCTGGAGGAGTGTCCTCAAGGTCGAGCGAATCCGGGTCATCGACAATTTCTTCGAGCTCGGTGGTTATTCGCTGTTGTCCTTGCGCGTAGCCAAGATCATCGAGAAGCAGACGGGCCTCGAGCTGGACCCGCGTACGTTGTTCTTCCATAACCTGCGTGATGTTGCGCGAATTCTCGACGCCGAGGGCACGAGCGCGCAATGAATCCCTTGTTCATCGGCACCGCCGCGCGCAGGCTGTTCGGACTTTACGAGCCTGCGGCGGCATTACCCGGCAAGCCTCGTGCGGCAGTGCTTTGTTACCCGTGGGGCATGGAGTACATCTACGCCCACCGCACCATGAGGCAGTTGGCTTCCCGATTGTCCGCGGCCGGTTTCCACACGTTGCGCTTCGACTACTTCGGCACCGGTGACTCCTCGGGGGAGGCGGATCAGGCCGACCTCGTTGGATCCAACTCCGATGTCGAGGCCGCCATGGAAGCGTTGCGCGACATCGCCGGAGCCTCCAAGGTTGTGTTGATCGGGCTGCGTGTCGGCGCGAATATCGCCGTGAGCGTAGCTGCCAGGCACGAGTCTGAAGTCGAGGCCCTGGTGTTATGGGACCCGATTGTGTCGGGTGAGCAGTATGTTGAGACTCTGCCGCAAGGCAGCGACGTCAGCGACCGGGTGTTGCGCGAGATTCGCTCCATCGACCTGTCGACCAGTCTCGAAGGAATACCCAAACGCTCGATGATCCTGGTGACGGAGCGCTTGCCTTCCCACGGGCAACTGGGAATGCCGGTCGAGTTTGTTCCGGCTGCCTGTCCCTGGGTTGAGGAAATAACCCTGTCGGGTGCGTTGCCCGTGCCTGCCATGAAGCGGATCGAAGAATGGCTGCGGTAGAAGCTGCATACAAAGAGCAGGCGGTGCTCCTCGGCCGGCATTCGCTGGTGGGCATCGTCACGCGTCCGCCGCCAGCCCAGCAGAAGGACGAGCCGGCGATTGTGGTTCTCAATACCGGTATCGTGCACCGGGTAGGGCATCACCGCATGTATGTCTGTCTGTCGCGGGAGCTGGCCAAGAGCGGTCGCACGGTCGTGCGCTTCGACTTTGCCGGCATCGGTGACAGCAAGCCGCGCAACGACAGCACCTCACCGCTCATGGCGAGCCTGGCCGATATCCGTGAAGTGCTCGATTCATTGGAAAAGAGTCACGACGTCCACAACTTCGTGCTCGTCGGACTTTGCTCCGGCGCGGACCATGCGGTGTTGTACACCCATACGGATCCGCGCGTAGTGGGGTTGGTCCTGATGGATCCAACCTTGCCGCCGACGTTCCGATACTACGTCCACTATGTGATGCAGCGGCTGAAGAACGTGCGTAACTGGATCAGTGTGGCGACCGGACGCAGCGGACTCATGCGGCTGGTGTCAACTCACCTGATCAACCGGGTGCGCCCCCGGACCGAGGTTGAAGGGCTCAATCTGCAGAATCTGCGCTTCAGCTCCTATCTGCCCCAGTGTTACCGGGCGGCCACTGCGCGTGGAGTGAGGATGTTGGCTGTATTCACCTCGGTTTCCGTGCGTCATACCTACAAACAGCAGATGCTGGATGCGTTTCCGGAAGCCTCTTCGGGAGGCCAGCTGCGCCTCGAGTTCTTTCCCGAGAGCGACCACGTGTTCTCCGGTGAAAGGGAGCGCGACCGCTTGCGCGGAGTGATTTCCGACTGGCTCGACTCGCGCTGAACGCGATGAGCGCCGATTCGCCGCCGGCGAACACGTCCCGCGTCTTCCGCAACATGAGCCTGCTGGTTATCGCGCAGGCATTGTCTGCCCCGCTGTCCATCGCCATCAACGCGATCGCCGGCCGCACCCTCGGGTCTGCCAACTTCGGGTTGCTTTATCAGGCCCTGACGTTTTCCTCATTTATATTCCTGTTCGTCGAGTGGGGACAGGCGGAAGTTCTCACCGGCCGGGTCGCAAGGAATCGGGCGGCGGCCGGGGAGCTGCTGGGCAGCGGAATTTCGTTTCGCCTGGCCGCCGCGCTGCTGGCTCTCATTGCCGTTCCAGTTGTCTGTACCCTCGCGGGCTACGATCGGAATTTTCTCGTGGTGCTCGAGCTGGGATTGCTGTGTGCCACCTTTACGACAGTCGCAGCCGCCTGTCAGGATGTGTTTCGCGGCTTCGAACGCACGGATTTCGCCGCCGCCTCCTATGTCGGCTTTCAGTTACTGAACGCGGCTGTTGTCATACCGATTCTGCTCGCGGGCGGCGGCCTGCACGGATTGTTGATAGCTCAAGCGGCGTGTGCGCTGCTCGGTATGCTGTTTGTATTGAAGATGCTGCCACGCATGCAGGTGCCGCAGCTTTCGTTGCGTCGCGCGGTGGTCGTGGACCTGTTCCGCGCCGGCCACCCATTCATTCTGTTCGGCCTGGTGATCCTGCTGCAGCCCATGATCGACGCGGCCATGATGTCCAAGTTTGCAACCACCGACAGCATCGGTTGGTACGCCGCTGCCCGCAAACTCGTGGGGATCCTGTTGTTCCCGGCCACCGCATTGGTGGCGGCCTTGTATCCAACACTGTGTCGCCTGCATCTCGAGGATCAGGGTGCCTACCGCAAGACGGCCGCTGACGCGCTGTTTGCCGTTTCGCTGTTTGTGCTGCCGGTCGCGCTCGGGTGCGGCCTGTTTCCTGAACTGGGTGTCGCCATCTACGGCCAACAGAATTTCGCCCCGGCGGCCACTGACCTGCGCGTCCTCGCGCCGTATGTGTTCATGGTTTATTTCAGCATGGTCATCGGCTCGTGCCTGGTGTCCGCCGGCCGCCAGAACGGGTGGACCGCCGTGCAGTTGGGCTCGGTCATCGTGAGCACGGCCCTCGATCCACTGCTCATCAGTTGGTTTCAGGCCCACTACGGCAATGGGGGTCTGGGTGTCTGTACCGCCACTGTGATCAGCGAAGTCTTCATGATCAGCGGCGGCCTGTGGCTCTTGCCCAAGGGCATCCTTCCCCAGGTCCTCCGCGCCAACCCAGGCCACATCTGGAGTCTGGTGCGTCGACGCGCTTAGAGTAGCTGCCGATTGCGGTCGGTCACCGGGAAAAAAACGCCGCCCCGGGGACCCGCCCCGGTGCAAAATGGGTGGCAATGCAGGTTTACGCCATATCGGATGTGCACGCGGATTTTCGTGACAACCTCGGGCAGCTCGAGCAGTTGTCACGCCACAGCTACCGTGCGGATGCGCTCATCGTCGCGGGGGATGTGAGCCATGAGCCGGAGGTCCTGCGGCGCACCTTCCACATCTTCGTGGAGCGTTTTCGCCACGTATTTTTTGTTCCGGGCAATCACGAGCTGTGGATCCGGGGCGGCGACAGCTCCAATTCGATCCAGAAGTTCGAGACCGTGCTACGACTGTGCGAGTCGCTGGGAGTTCGAACCGGACCTGAGGTTATCGGCTCGGGTGAGGATCGCGTGTGTGTCGTTCCGTTGTTCTCGTGGTACACGAGGCCGGGCGAGGGCAGTGATAGTTTGTTCCGCGAGCGCCCGATCCAGCAGACGGCCGAGTCGGTGTGGGCGGATGACTATCTCGTCAAATGGCCGGGAGCGGCCGACTTCCGGCCGTTGCGGTACTTTCTGCACTTGAATGCGCCGCGTGTGAGCGCCGAGTACCCGGCCGACCGGATCTCATTCAGTCACTTCCTGCCGCGCCAGGACCTGATGTTTCCCGCGCCCGGCGAGACTCCTTACACGGCACCGGACCCTGCCAGGGCACTATTCAACTTCTCGGCGGTGGCGGGATCCACCTTGATCGATCAACAGGTCCGACAATTGGGTTCGCGCGTTCATGTCTACGGACATCAACATCGCAACCGGCGCCGCTCATATGAGGGCGTCTGGTACGTGTCCAACTGTCTGGGATACCCTGAGGAGCGGCTGGGCAGGGTGATTCAGGATCCGGGTGAAATCCTGCAATCAGTGTGGCCGCTGAGCTGACTCACCGGCGGCGCACCATTCTGCCGGTCGCGGCCGATTCTTCCGGCTTATCCAGCAACCGGCGCCACATGCATTTGAGATGGGCCGCTGACATCCTGCCATCCGGCAGCGATTGCCGGGCCGTTGCTTCGTCAATCACCTTGTTGGTCCGCAGGACCGCCAACGCGCCTGCGCACCGGCCGAAGCGCAGCGAGCGGCCGAGCGCGGTGGTCGGCTCGGTCGTGACCATCTGTTCTTCGAGCGCGCCGAGCATCAGCTCCGACAGCTCCCAGTTGGCGCCGATGTGCCATGCAAAGGTTGCGGACTGAGAGGCCAGCAGAGAGGCCATGACCACTGGCGCAGGTTGGTGTTGTTTACGTTTGGCAGAGCTGGCGTAGTGATCCATCGCCGCCCGGAACAGAACGATTTCGGCCAGCCCGCTCACGAGGCACAACAACTCGGCTGCAAACTGATCAACTCGTTCAACCAGGGCCGCATGCGGAATGGCCGCGTGAGCTGAGAGCAGGGCGTGCTCCCATGTAACCTGCGGAAAGCGGGGAAATGCGCCCGCCATCGATGTTTCAAAGATGGGTTGTACGAGCGCCGTTGCAATCAGCGAACGCAGACCGTCGCTGCCCAACATGACAACCGCGCGTTCGATGCTTTCTACTGGACTTGCGGACACACGGTAGAAGGCGCTGTTCGCCATCTTCAACAGGCTGCCAACGAGAGACGGGTCGCGTGCGATGAGAGCAACGAGCTCGCGTCGCGAGGAGTCCTCGTCGTTGACCACGCGCATGAGCTGGGGCAGAAGGTTGGGGCGACGCGGAGCGTATTTGCCCTGGGTTGCGGCGTTGCCGATGGCCGCGAGCGCGTTCGCAACTATCTGCTCATGCTCCGGCAACGGTTCACCCAGTTCCGGAACCCCCAGCGACAGCTCTGTCAATCGCTTGAAGATCTCGGTGCGGTCGAGAATCTGGATGGGCGCCGCTTCCAGGACCGGCGGCTCGACATGCTGCAGCTCGGCAGGGAGCTCGATTTCAGCTTCGGCTCGGCGCGCCATGACCGTCGTATCGACGGCGGCATGGGTGGCAGCCGGTGGGCTGGCAACGGCCTGTTCCGGCCTGCGCAAGGCGGGCACCGCAGCTATCCCACAGCCGGCGGCCAGCAGTACGGATAGCATTAACAACAGCATTTTACGGACCCCAGCCACTCACGGCACTTACAGCCTATTTCGGCAGGGACCACCAAGACCTGTGTCTTAGTCACACTTTTCGTGATCTACCGCTCACTACCCGTGCCGGCGGGGAGTCCCTGCAGCGTGGCCTGAAGCGCCTGCGTGACCTGCGCAGCAACATCGCCCTGGATTTTCAACACGTTATCCGACTGCGTGTCGTAAGTTCCCGACCAGACCACGAAGCCGTTGTCGGCCCGCACTAACCGCGCTGCAACACGCAGAGTCTTGTCCGCCTTGCGCAAGCTGCCGTCGACGACGTACGCCACACCCAGTTCCCGGGCAATGTTGGCCACGGTCATTTGCTTGCCCTTGAAGTAGAAGGAAGCGGTGGCCGACGGAACCTTCAGACCGGGAGTCCGGCTGAGATCGTCAATCAGCTCCTCAGTCAGGCCGTCCGCGAAGAACTCCTGGTCCATGGATTCGGTAGTGAGGTCCAGAAACGGCAGTACCGCGACAGACTTCTGCGGCACCCCCGCACCCGAATCCACCGACGCCGCCTGCGCCAAGCAAAGCACCGCGCCAACACCCAGGACCATGGCCAGCTTCCACCGACGTGTAGGCTCCGCCGCAGGAGTCTGTGCTCCCGCTGCCGCACTGGCGATTGCCGCCGTTGGTCCGGGGGCCACTGGCGCTTGGCTCATCGCCGGCGTTAGGCCAAGGGCCACTGGCGCTTGGCTCATCGTCGGCGTTAGGCCGGGGGCCACTGGCGCTTGGTTCATCGTCGGCGTTAGGCCGGGGGCCACTGGCGCCTCGGCGCCGGTGCCATGGCTGATGCGTGCGACCAGGCGATACCCCCGCCGTGGCACCGTCGCAATGTAAGTGGGACTTTTGGGGTCATCCCCCAGCACCCGCCGCAGCGAAGCAACCGCCTGATAAACAGAGTCCTGCGTAACCACCACGCCACCCCACACCTCTGCGAGCAGCTCATCCGTCGTGACAACCTCACCCGCACGCGCCGCAAGGCACGTCAGCAACCGCATGACCCGCGCGTCCACCCGCACGACCTCCCCGTCACGCGAAATCTGGCTGGACGCCGCATCAACGCGCCATTCACCAATGTTGAGTTCAGGCTCTTTCAGGGCCATTTCAGGACTTTTAGGCACTCCCACCGCCATTGTAGGGCCTCGTCTCTCCCCGAGGTCACCTGATGAAGCTCGCAGTCATGGCTCTTGCCTGGGTCGGTACATGGGCGACGGCCCCACAGCCGTTCATGCCCGGAAGTCTGGAAACCTACCGCAACGAAACGCTTCGCCTCATCGTCCACGTAAGCGAAGGCGGACCCACGGTGCGGATCCGCATATCCAATGTGTACGGCGACAAGCCGCTGGCCATCGGCGCTGCCCACATCGCCCGTCGCACGATGGGTGCGGACATAGCCCCCCTGTCTGATCGACCACTAACGTTCCAAGGCCAATCCACTGCCAGCATCCCTTCCCACGGCATGCTCATCAGTGATCCCGTCGATCTCGACGTGCCGGTTCTTTCGGACCTCGCCATCAGCCTCTTCCTCCCGGAACCCGTCGAGGCAACCACCTCACACCTCCTAGCCCTCCAAACCAGCTACGTCGCCACCGGTGACACAACCTCTGCAACCCGGTTTCCGATTGCCAAGACAATAGACACCTGGCCCTTCCTCACCGGAGTGGATGTCGTCGCTCCCGCGAAACCCGCAATAGTAGTAGTCGGCTCGTCAACCACGGACGGTGACGGGTCCACTCAGGACGCCAACCACCGTTGGCCCGATGCTCTTGCCGAACGACTGGGCAAGGACGCCGGTGTGTTGAATCTCGGGATCATCGGCAACCGCCTGCTGAACGACAGCCCATCCGCCACGGCATTTGGCCGCGGCCTCGGCGAATCAGTGTTGGCCCGTTACGAGCGGGATGTGTTGAACCAGCCGGGCGTCAAATTCATCATCGTCTGTATCGGTGTCAACGACATCGTCTTCCCCGGAACGTTCACTCCCGCGACTGAGGCCGTAACCAGTCAGAACATCATTGACGGCTATCGCCAGTTGATTTCCCGGGCCCACCGCGCGGGCCTCCGGATTTTCATCACGACCATTGCGCCCTTTGAAAATGCCCGGTATTCCAGCAACAAAACCCTGGTCGTGCATACACCCGGGAAAGAAGCTGTCCGAAGTCAGGTCAATGCATGGATCCGCAGCACCCATGAGTTCGATGCCCTGATCGACTTCGATGCGGTACTCCGCGATCCGCATCACCCAACCCGATTATTGCCGCAGTTCGACAGCGGCGATCACCTGCACAGCAATGATGCCGGCTATGCGGCCAGCGCCCATGCGGTCCCCCTCGAGTTGTTTCGCCATTGACTGTTTTAATCCGACTTATCATACTAATTGCGTGAAACCGAGTTTTCCAACACGGACGTTGGTGATTCTCCTGTCAGTCAACGGCGCAGCCGTCGCACAGACGGCCCCGGGCGGCCAGACACTCGAGGAAGTCATCATCACCGGCGAGCGGCAGGCGCTGCGCGACTCGATCCTGATGAAGGAAAGCTCCAATCTCATCAGCGACAGCATCTCGACTGCCGAAATCGGCCAGTTACCCGATGTCACAATCGCCGAAGAGCTCAATCGACTGCCGGGTGTCAACACAACCCGCGACCGTGGGAACGCCAGCCAGGCGTCCATTCGCGGACTCGGTCCGCGAATGGTGCTCGGTCTCGTCAACGGCAGGGAGGTTGCATCCTCGGAGCCATCGCAGGATCTGCGCTGGGAAATCTACCCGTCCGAAGTCTTGTCCGGCGCTCAGATCTACAAGACACAGGATGCCGCACTCGTGCCCGGAGGTATCGCTGCCACCGTTGATATCCGAACCCTGTCACCCCTGAGCTATCACGGTCCGACATTCAGCTTGCGTGCCGGACCCACTTACAACGACGAAGCCAAAGGGCTTCCGCATTACAACGGGTTGGGATACCGCGGCAGCGCAGGCTATATCGGTCACCTCAATGATGACTTCGCCGTATCGCTGGCGGGCAGCATCCAACGGGAGAAGAATGGATTCCCCGATTTCCGGACTTTCAGTTGGAACACCCCATTCAACGCCGGCCCCGGCAACACCGGTGATTTGAATGGTGACGGCAAGCCGGACAACACCACGTACGGTCTGAACACTGAAGTCAAAGAAGTGACCCAGGATCGATACGCCCTGGCCGGCAGCGCGGCGTGGCAAGCGGCCGAAGCTCTGACCATCAAAGCAGATGCACTCTGGTCGCAGTACCAGATCGAGGAGAACCAGTTCCAAGCCTGGTTCGGAAACAACATCACCGGTAACTACGCCGACGGTAACAGCGCTATCTACAACGCGCCGGGAAGTTCCTACCAGATTGTCGACGGCTCCGTGGTCGCTGCCAACCTCAACGGTGCTTATCCAAACTATGAAAGTGCAATAGCGCGCTACAGGGAAAAACACACGCTGATAGTCACCGGGCTCAACTTCGAGTGGAAGCCCGGGCAGTGGGACAACGAAGCCGACTTGTCCTATTCCCGTGCGTGGCGCCGCAATCGTTGGGAGGCGATTTACCTGTCGGATTTATATCCTCCCAGCCTGGTGTTCAATGTCACTGACGGACAGGCACCCTATGCCGCTACTCCGGGTTTCAATCCGGCCGATCCGGCGCTGCAGTCGGCCGGTGGCTTTCGCAGTAACAACGGTTCAAACGTCGACGGCACCGGTCAAAGTGATGGCCCGGAGGACACTCGCGACCACATTGCGGCCGTCGCCATCAACCTGTCGCGCAGCTTCGACTCGCCGTTCTTCTCGGCCGTGAAGTTCGGCGCCCGCTACTCGGATCGGGAGAAGTCCCATCGGCAGAGTCGCTGGGGTCTGTGCGCCGGAACCGGTTCGGCCATTTACCAGATACCGTACGACATCAACTCGCAGGTCTGTCCCGCGGGAACGGGCGTCATTTCACTGGCGAATGCGGGGCTCGAGGCATTCAACCCGCCTTCATTCACGGCGCCCCCCATGGTGTATGGAAATTTCGACAGTCTGCGCGCCATGGTGTATCCGAACGACGCCGCGCCGGCGGGCTCGGAGATGTTGCTGGTTCACACGGATGTGAACGAGAAGTCCTATGAGGGATTTGTGCGGATGGACTTCAAGACGACTGTATTCGACAAATCTCTGACCGGAGGAGTCGGCGTGCGAGTGGCCCACGTCAAAACGCAGAGCTCGGGTTTCACAACAACTGACAACATTGCGTTTACGCCTGTGTCCGTAGACAACGACTACACCGACGTATTACCCAGCCTCAATGCGGTGCTGCACCTGACAGACGAGCAATACCTCCGATTCGGTGCCTCCGTTGCGATCTCGCGTCCGCCGCTCGATGCCCTCGTGACTGGATTCAGCCTGAACCCGACGGGCTCGCCCGCGACCGCCGGCGGCGGCAATCCCAGGCTCGATCCCTACAAGGCCGATCAGCTCGATTTGTCCTACGAATGGTATTTCCATCAGGAATCTCTGCTGGCGGTGGCGGGCTTCTTCAAGGACGTGAAGAATTACATCGGCGCGGGCCAATCACGCGAGACTATCGGCGGTGTCCAATACATCGTCACGTCTGAAAACAATGCGCCCGGTGGAAACATCGCCGGTGTGGAGATCACGCTGCAATCGCGATTGTTCTTCCTGCCGGGATTTCTCAGCGACTTCGGCGTGTATGCCAATCATGCGTATGTGAATTCAAACATTCACGAGCAGGCGCCCCAGCCCAATCCCTTTCCGATGGTCGGCCTCGCCAGGGGTACATCGGAATTTGACCTGTACTACAACAAGGGTGGTTTCGAATCGCGTGTGGCAGTCAAGCACCACACTGCCTTCACGGTTGCGCCGACTTGGGTGGGAACTACGCTGAAGATCCTGGAGCCCGAGACGACCCTGGATGCCAGTGTGTCCTACAACTTCGAAAGAGGTTGGAGCGTGCGTGTGCAGGGACACAATCTGACGAATGAGCGGGCGCGATTCGATTCCGACAACAATCGTCAGAATCTCTCGAATGACGGCGGCTATCAGGTGTATGGACGATCCTACCTCGTCGATGCAGGCGTCAAGTTCTAGCGGGCCTCGAGAGTAATCTGCGCCGGTGCCAGGCCGGAGCCGGCTGCGCTGACCTGGATCGACCCAGGCTCGTGCACCTTTGAGCGCACAATCAACAGGGCCAGTCCATTGAATGCTTTGCGATGGTCCGCTTGGAACGGCTCGACCGTCGCAGCATTGCCGTTATCCACCGCCGCAATCTTTCCCGCGCCGGTGACCTTGAATTTGACCAGGTTGTCCGCCTCAGGGACCAGGTGTCCTTCCTGATCTTCGATTCGAACGGTTATGAAGGACAGGTCATCGCCGTCGGCTGCGATAGTGCTGCGATCGGCGATCAACTCGATCTTCGCGGGCGCGCCCGCCGTGTGCATTTCGTCGCGAGCAACAACCTTGCCGTGTGAGTAGGCGGTGGCTGTCAGGGTTCCTGGCTCGTATGGCACCTGCCACAGCATTCGGTACTTGCTCTGAATCTTGCCCGTGGCGCTGACATTCGGCCCGGCAGGCAGCTCCACCGTGGCATCAAAAGTCTTCTTCCGACCGAGCGATTGACCGTTGAGCGACAACTCAACTTCCTCGGCGTTTGAATACGCCATCACAGGAATTTCCTGGCCCTCGCGTCCTTTCCAATTCCAGTGCGGCAGTACGTGGACCATTGGCTCGTGGGTCCAGACGCTCTGGTACAGGTAGTAACGATCTTTCGGGAATCCCGCCAGGTCCACCATCCCGAAGTAGGAGCTGCGGGCCGGCCAGTCGTGACTGTTATCTGTGTGCTCGCCGAAGTAGGGCGTGGGCTCGCCAATGTAGTCAAATCCCGTCCAGACGAACTCACCGAGCACCGCGGGAAGCGCATCCTGGGCCGCGAATTCCACATCGGGGCAGTAGGCCCAGGGAGGCGCGACGATGTCGTAGCTCGTGATCTGCAGCGACGGGTCCTTTCCGTAGTCTTTGATCGGCAGATGATAGGTCCCACGGCTGCTCACGCAGGACGCCGTCTCGGACCCATAAATCACCCACTTGGGATGTTCGTCGTGGATGCGCTGGTAGAAATTGGGCTTGTAGTTGAATCCCGGAACATCGACTTCGTCAGCCAGCTTGTTGCGAATCGCATCGTCCCAGTTGTTGAAGGCTGAAGTCGTGGGGCGAGTGGGGTCTTCGTCATGGTACAGGCCGGTCAGGCGCCGGGCTTCCTTCCAGCCGTCCGGGCTCTTCTGTTCCGGGATCTCGTTGCCGATGCTCCACAGAATGATGCTCGGGTGATTGCGGTCCCGGCGGACCATGTCGCGCAGGTCGCGCTCGGACCATTCGTCGTAGTACTTGCTGTACCCGTTGGGTACCTTCGCAATCCGCCACATGTCAAAGGCTTCATCCATGACGACGAAGCCCATTTTGTCGGCGTACTCCAGCAACTCGGGGGCGGGCGGGTTGTGGCTCGTGCGGATCGCGTTCACGCCCGCGCCCTTGAGGATCTGGAGTTGTCGCTCGATCGCGCGCCGATTGACGGCGGCCCCGAGTGCCCCGAGATCGTGGTGCAGGCAGACACCGTGGAGCTTCAGAATCCGCCCATTGAGTGCGAATCCCTTCTGGGCGTCGAAACCGATCGTGCGGATGCCGAAGGGCGTGACATAGCGATCAATCACCTGGTCATTCGAAATGACTTCGGTGACCAGGGAATACAGGTTCGGGTTGTCGATGTCCCAGAGTTGGGGGCGTTCCACAATCAACCGGGTCGCCACCTGGATGCGACCGGCGCCTGAAGGGATCGTCGCCGGCGTGTCGACTCGGGTGACTTCACGCCCGGCGCGATCGATCACCGATGACCGCAGCGTGACCGATGCAGCGCCAGTCAGTCTGTTGAGCACCTCTGTCTTGACAGCAACTGTGGCCCTTTCCGCCGAGACTTCCGGCGTGGTGACGTACGTTCCCCAGCGCGCGACTGACACGGCATCTGTCTCGTCCAACCAGACATTCCGATAGATCCCGGCGCCCGGATACCAGCGCGAGGAGTTGGGTTCGGGCGAGAGTCTCACCGCGATGACGTTCGGCTTGCCCGCGGGCTGCAGGTAGGGGGTCAGGTCGAAAGAAAACCCGCTGTAACCATAAGGCCGGCCGCCGAGCTCGTGCCCGTTGAGCCAGACTTTGGAGTTGGCCATGGCCCCGTCGAACTCGATGGCATAGTAGTGATTGCGAGGCAGAGTGAATGTCTTGCGATACCAACCCGTGCCGGAGATCGGCAAGGCTCCGGTGTGTGGATTGATCTTGCGGTCGAAAGGACCTTCAATTGCCCAGTCGTGGGGAAGACGCAGGGACGTCCAGCGACGATCATCAAACTTGGCCTCCGCAGCCCTCGAAGCGTCACCCTTGCGGAACCGCCAGTCATCGTTGAATAGGGTATGACGCGCGGCCGGGACCGGAGGGTGCGCGATTCCGCGCTGATCCATCCAGTCCAACACTCGCTGTGGCCATTCCGTCACCGGTCCGTGATTACGGGCACGGATGCCAAATCCATGTCCTACACCGTCGTACAGATGCATCTCAGCCGGAACTCCGGCCTGGCGAAGCGTGGAATACAGGTTTTCCATGCCGCGAATGAGCCACGGCTCATCCTCGGAGCCCGCTATCAGGAACGCCGGCGGCGCGTCCTTGGGTGGGTGCAGCTCAACTGCCTTGATAGCGGGGTACACCAGCACCTGGAAGTCCGGGCGCGAGCTCACTCTATCGATCGGGTCGGAAGCGTCCGCTTTGCCGGGTTGGAACTGCAGGCCGGCGAGGGTGGCCAACTCGCCGCCCGCGGAAAATCCCAGGACGCCGATCCGTTGCGGATCGACGCCCCACTGGGCGGACCGGCTGCGCACCAGCCGAATCGCGCGCAGGACATCGGGCAACGCGTGTCCTTCGATGCTGTAAGTTGAATTCGGCGCGTGCGCCAACCGGTATTTCAGAATGAAGGCGGCGATACCGTGGTCAGCCAGGAATTGCGCGACCGCATGGCCCTCGTGATCCATCCACAATTCAACATCACCGCCGCCGGGAAGGACGACGATGCCTGCGCCCGTGGCCCGTTCCTGCGGGGGCAGGTAAACGGTGATGGACGGCTGCTGCACATTTGACACAATGTGCTCGGAGTATTCGTTGACCCGAACGCTCTCCTGGCCGGTCTGGCCTTCCGAGCCGGGCGCGCCTCCCGGCCACAGAGGCAGGGTTGCGGCGGACGCGGGCCCGGCGGCAATCGCGGCCAGGAGGACACAAAAAAGCGAGTGTCGGAGCAAAAGTCCTTCCCGCGACGTGGTTTCGAGTCGTAATCTCATTTATATTATAAATGCACATGATGAGGGGTCAACGGAAATTTCATGAGTGAGGGGGACTTCATTGCCGGGGACTGGGGCACGAGCAACCTGCGGCTGTTTCTGTGTGACGCGCAGGGCAAGGTGCTCGATACCGCCACCGGTCCGGGTGTCGCCGGCAGCGATGGGCACTGTGCGGACATTTTCGATTCTTTGACGTCGAAATGGGCGGCAACGCCACCGGCTGTCCTTTGCGGCATGGTTGGTTCCAACATCGGTTGGGTGCAGGCGCCGTACGCTCCGTGCCCCGCGACTCTCGCTGAAATCGCTGCTCACAGCGCCAGCCTACGCGACGGCCGCATCCGCATCGTGCCGGGACTTTCGTGCCGCAATCGTTTCGACGCTCCAGACTTCATGCGCGGTGAGGAGACCCAGATCCTCGGCGCACAAGCCCTCACGCCGGGGTTGCGTCAAGGGCGGCAACTGCTGTGCCTCCCGGGTACTCACACGAAGTGGGCCCTCCTCAGCGAGGGCGTCGTCATGGAATTCCTGACCGCGCCCACCGGCGAGCTGTTCAACCTGTTATCCAATCACAGTGTGTTGGTTCGCGAACGCGGCGAAGTCACCGACGATGCGTTCCGCAACGGCCTGGACCAGTTCGCGCGCTTTCCCCGCGCCCAGTTGCTGGACCGGCTGTTTGAATGTCGCAGTCGGACCCTGGCTGGCGAGCTCGCGCCGCGTGACGCAACTGCTTTCCTTTCCGGGCTGCTGGTTGCGAGTGACATCGCCGGTGCCCTGGAGACGTTGGGCGAGGTCCCGGCAGTGCATCTCATCGGCTCTCCCAACCTGACGCGCCTGTATGCGCAAGGCTTGCGCCAGCGGCAGTGCAAATCCAACGCGATCGACGGCTCCGAGGCTTCCCTGGCCGGGCTCGCTCAGATCCGCAAACAACTCTCCGGCCATCGGTGACCCATGCCATTCGATCCTACAGCCGAATCCGCCGCGCTCGTCGCCATCCTGCGCGGGCTCGAACCCACGCGCGCTATTGAAACGGGCCGCGTGCTGCAGGCAGCCGGGATTCGGGTGATTGAAGTTCCCCTGAACTCACCCGAGCCGTTCGCGAGCATTGCCGCGTTGGTCGCCCATTACGGCGCTGACTGTCTGATTGGCGCCGGCACGGTGCTCGACCAGGACGCAGTCAATCGCACACATGCGGCCGGTGGCCGGCTCATTGTGGCGCCCAACTGCGACCCGGATGTCATTCGTCGTGCCCTGGATCTGGGGATGGAGGTGATGCCGGGCATTGCCACGCCGACAGAAGCCTTTACTGCAATTCGGGCCGGGGCAACCAAGCTCAAACTCTTTCCCGCCGCAGCCTATGGCACGCGGTTCTTACAGGCGGTGCGGGCCGTGTTGCCATCAGGTATTCGCATGTATCCCGTAGGCGGGGTAGGGGCCGCCGACATCCCAGCATGGCTGGCCGCGGGTGCCGAAGGCTTCGGCTTCGGCGGCGAGTTATTTCGCCCCGAGTACGATTCGCCGGAAATCGGGCGGCGCGCGAGCCAGTTGGTGCAGGCATTCCAGGCCGCGCGGCGTGTGCACGCTGCAGAGCGCGCGCGCTAAATGGGAATCTCAACTCTCGACACGTGGGTGGTCGGTATTTATGCCGTCTCGATTTTCGTGCTGGCGCAATGGGTGTCGCGCGAGCGGGGTGAGCACAAGAAGAATGCCCAGGATTATTTCCTGGCCAGCCGGGCGCTGCCGTGGTGGGCCATCGGCACCTCGCTGATTGCCGCGAACATTTCCGCCGAGCAGATCATCGGTATGTCCGGCTCCGGGTATGTCATCGGCCTGGGGATCGCCTCCTATGAATGGATGAGCGCGCTCACCCTCATCATAGTCGGGAAGTACTTCCTGCCGGTGTTTCTGAGCAATCGCATCTACACCATGCCGGAGTTTCTGCAGAAGCGCTTCAGCTCCGGGGTCCGCACGGTGATGGCGGTGTTCTGGCTGGGCGTTTATATCTTCGTCAATCTGACAGCGATTCTCTGGCTCGGGGCCACCGCCGTGCACACGGTCGCCGGCGTCGATCTGCAGACTGCGCTCATTGCGCTCGCCGTTTTTGCCGGCGCCTACGCGCTGTATGGTGGCCTGAAAGCGGTCGCGTTGACGGACATCGTGCAGGTATCGCTGCTCGTCCTGGGCGGCCTGATCATCAGTTACCTGGCGCTCGACAAGGTATCCGATCACCATGGGATACTGCAGGGTTTCCAACAGCTCCAGGCGCGCTTCCCCGAGCACTTCCGGATGATCCTGCCGCGCACCGATCCCAACTACAAGGACCTGCCGGGCCTGTCCGTCTTGTTGGGAGGCCTGTGGGTCATGAACGTATCGTACTGGGGCTTCAACCAGTACATCATTCAACGGGCGCTGGCCGCCAAGGATATCCGGGAGGCCCAGAAGGGCATCGTGTTGGCGAGCTTCCTCAAGCTGTTGATGCCGGTGATCATCGTGCTGCCGGGAATTGCGGCGATCGCTCTCGCGCCCAATCTGCCGCGGCCCGATGAGGCGTATCCGCACCTGATGGCGATGTTGCCACCCGGCATCCTGGGCCTGGTGTTTGCGGCGCTCCTGGCCGCGATCGTGGCTTCCATGGGATCCAAGATCAACTCCATTGCCACCATATTCACCATGGATGTGTATCGGCCGCTGGTCGCCGACAGTGTTTCCCCCGAACATCTGGTGGTGGTTGGCCGGATTGCGGCCGTGATTGCCCTCATCACCGCCAGTGTTGCGGCGCGCCCGTTGTTGGGCAGCTTCGACCAGGGCTTTCAGTTTATTCAGGAATTCACGGGCTTCTTTACTCCGGGCATCTGCGTCATATTCCTGCTCGGCATGTTCTGGTCGCGCTGCACGGCGAGCGCGGCGCTCGTGGCCGCGATCGCCTCGGCGGTGTTGTCCTTTGCACTGCGACAGTGGTGGCCCGCGCTGCCCTTTATTGATCGGGTCGGCCTGGTGTTCCTGATCTGCACGGCCCTCGCAGTCATTGTCTCATTGTTGCAAAAGCCGCAGCCCCCTTCCATCAGCATCGAGCTGAAGAACATCGACTATTCAACTTCCGCCGGCTTCAACATCGCCGCCGTGGTGATTGTGGCGGTCCTGATTGTCCTGTACGCGACCTGGTGGTGATGCGCATGTCACGCAAAGCCGGTCAGAATCTCACCTACGGTATCGCCCACGAGCTGGGGGTTGCGATCGTCACCGGTGTGTATTCGGCTGACAATCCCATCCCGATCGAAGCCGAGCTGTGTCGCAAGTACGATGCGAGCCGTCCGGTGCTGCGCGAAGCCGTCAAGATGTTGACTGCGAAAGGCCTGCTGGCCGCGCGTCCCCGCCGTGGCACCTGGGTGCAGCCCGAGGACAAGTGGAATCTCCTCGACCCCGATGTGTTGGGTTGGCTGCTGGAGCGCAAATACTCCCCGCAACTGCTGATTGAATTCACGGAAATCCGCCTGGCCATGGAGCCGGGCGCAGCAGCGCTCGCCGCCCGGGCGGCCGGCCCCGAGGAGAAAGCCGCGATCCGTGCCGGTATCGAACGCATGCAGGCGGCCGATCGCGGCGATGACGATCCTCTGGATTCCGACATCGCCTTTCACGTGGCCGTGCTGCGGGCCAGTCGCAACCGCTTCTACGCCCAACTGACGGGCTTCACGGCCGCAGCACTGCGCTTCAGCATCCAGACGACCAACCGCTACAAGGGTGTGCAGCTCGCCAGCATTGCCGATCACAAGAAAGTGGCTGATGCCATTCTTGCGGGGAAGGCGGCCGCGGCGGGCGAGGCCATGCGCAAGTTGATCCAGGAGGCGCTGGATCTCATTACGCGGCGCGAGGCGCAGCAGTCGGCGCGTCGCTCCTCAGCTCGCACGGGACGATGACATGACGAAGATCAAGTTGGCGATTGTGGGGTTAGGCAAGATCGCGCGCGATCAGCATCTGCCCGCGCTTGCGGCGAGCGATGCATTTGAGTTGGTCGGTGTAGCCAGCCCTCACAATTCGCTGGCAGGCGTGCCGAGCTTCAAGGACCTCGAGTCGCTGCTGAAGGCGGTTCCAGATATTGACGCAGTGTCCCTGTGCACCACGCCGCAGGTGCGTTTCGACATCGCGCGACTCGCGCTGCAGCGCGGGCTGCATGTCCTGCTCGAAAAGCCACCGGGCGCTACCGTCAGTGAGGTCGTGGCCCTTGCTGCACTGGCGAACGAGAAGAAGGTCACTCTGTTTGCGTCGTGGCACTCCCGGCATGCCGCCGCGGTCGAACCTGCGAGGCAGTGGCTGGCGGATCGACAAATCCGCAGCGTCGCGACCCACTGGCAGGAAGATGTTCGTGTCTGGCATCCCGGCCAGGCCTGGATCTGGAAGGCGGGCGGCCTCGGCGTGTTTGATCCGGGAATCAACGCGCTGTCCATCCTGACACGCATTCTGCCTTACTCGCTCGTGCTGCAGCGCGCTGAGCTGCGCTTCCCGGGCAACTGCCAGACGCCTGTTGCAGCGAACCTCGACTTCAGCGGCCCGGCTCACATGGAGTTGGATTTCCTGCATCCCGGTCCGCCGCGTTGGGACATCGAAGTGGCAACTGATTCGGGCCGCTTGAGCTTGTCCAGGGGCGGCAGCGAGATGCAGGTGGACGGCGAGCCGACACCGTTGGCACCCGGTGGCGAATATCCCCGCCTGTACGCTCACTTCGCGGACCTGGTGCGACGCAAAACCAGCGACGTGGATGTTGCACCGCTACAGCTGGTTGCAGACGCGTTTCTGTGCGGCGAGCGCGTGGAAGTTGCTCCCTTTCATGAATGACATAGACTACCGAGGGGTGCTTCCCGGAGATTGGAGTGAGCAAACCGGTCGACCTGGAGTGTTTCAATCGCCTCACGGACGGCGATGCCGACTTCGCGAATGATCTGGCAACCACCTTTGCCGCCAGCGGCAACCAGCAGTTGGTCGACATTGGCAAGGCACTGGAGAGCGCGGATCGCGGTGCCCTGGCACGTGCCGCCCACAAGTTGAAAGGCGCCAGCGCCAACATCTATGCGCAGGCGCTGACAGAGCTCGCCGCGCGCCTGGAATCCGCAGCGCCCGGTGCCGATCTGGTGCAGTTGAGCCAGGTGAGCGAGGCGCTCCGGCAGGAATTCAATCGGACGAACGAATTTCTCGCTGATAGCTTGCCAGGTATGGCCGCAGCCGCTCGATTGCATCCTCCACCTGGGCGGTCGCCACCGCGAAACTGAAGCGGATGAAGTGACGGCCCTCCACCGGGTCAAAGTCGATCCCCGGCGCGGAAGCAACTCCGGTGTTGCGCAGAATGTCTTCGCAGAACTTCAGGCTGTTGTCGGTAAAGCGGCGGACATCGGCATAGATGTAGAACGCTCCGTCAGGTGGAGCAATGTCGGCCAGCCCGAGGGCGGGCAGGGCGGCGAGCAGCAGTTGGCGATTCTTCGCGTACACGGCCAGGTGCTTCTGCAGCTCCTCGTGGCTGTCGAGCGCCACGAGCCCGGCATGTTGACTGAGTGAGGGCGCCGTGAGGAACATGTTGCCCATGTAGGCGCGGGCGCGTGCGATGTGCTGGGGCGGAACCAGCAGCCATCCCAGGCGCCAGCCCACCATGCTGAAGTACTTTGAGAAGCTGTTGATGACCAGTGCGTCCGTACCGAACTCCAGCATCGAGTGGGCGCGCTCGCCGTAGCTCAATCCGTGGTAGATCTCATCGGAGATGATGCGGATGCCTCTTTCCCGACACACCTGTTCGATCGCGCGCAGCTGTGCCTGCTCGATGATCGTCCCGGTAGGATTCGCGGGGCTTGCAACAATCACTCCGCTCGGCGCCGGGTCGAGCGCCGCAAGACTGGCTGCGGTGAGCTGGAAGCGGGTGTGCTGGTCACAGGGAATTTCAACAGCCTGCAGATTCAGCGCCCGTAAGGTGTTCCGATACGCAACATAACCCGGCCGCGCGAGCGCGACCCGATCGCCAGGAGAAAAGCTCGTGCTCAACGCCAGGACCAGAGCCGGGGATGCGCCGCAAGTCAGAATGAACTGCTCGGGAGTGACTTCGACTGCGTAACTGTCACGGTAATGGCGAACCAGGCGCGCCTTGAGGGCGGTGCTCTCCCAATACCCCATCCCGTCGGTGTCGAGGACCTGGTGGGCTCGCGCGATCGCGGCCTGTGGTGCCCCAGTCGACGGTTGACCAAATTCCATGTGAATGATGGAGCGACCTTCGGCCTTCAGGTCATGGGCCAGCCGGCTGATGGCAATGGCGTGGAAAGGTTCTACTTCGGTTCGCATGCCGTTGATTCTAGATTAAAGTCGTCGATTATGGATTCCCGCGATTCCCATCCCTACGACCGAATCCCCGACGTCCGCGACGGGCTCACCCGCGAAGAGCGGGTAGTGCTGTACGTCCTGCACCAGACGCAAAAGGAGCGCGGTGGCCGCAACGTCCCAACCGCGATGTTGTGGGGCCGGGTCTGCGAATATTTCTACATCAGTCCGGAAGCACTTTCGGAAATGCTCGCGCGCCTCGGCGCGCGTAAGTGAGGCCTTCCTTGATAGTTCTTGCATCGATCGTCGCCCTGTCCGCTTCCGTAGTCCAGATTGATAGCGGTCGCATCTCCGGCACTACGCAGTCCGGAGTGTCTTCCTACAAAGGCATTCCCTATGCAGCCCCGCCGGTGGGGAATCTTCGGTGGCGTCCACCCCAGCCCGTCCCCGCGTGGACCGGCACGAGGCCGGCCGACAAGGTCGGGCCGCTGTGCATGCAGATAATCAATACCGCGGACAATGGTGTGGGTCCGCCGCCGGACAGTGAGGACTGCCTGAATCTCGACGTCTACACACCGGCCAGGGCCGCTACGGCCGCAAAAGCAGGCAAGGCCAAGTTGCCTGTCATGTTCTGGATCCATGGCGGCGGGTACGTGAACGGATCAGGCACCGCCAATCTGTACAACGGCACCGAGTTGGCCCGGCAGGGTGTGGTGCTGGTTTCCATCAACTATCGCCTCGGCCGGTTTGGTTTCTTCGCTCATCCGGCGCTCACGCAGGAGAGTCCCGATGGGCCGCTCGGCAACTACGCCTTCATGGATCAGATCGCCGCGCTCCAATGGGTCGAGCGCAACATCGCGGTGTTCGGCGGTGATCCGGGCAATGTCACCATTTTCGGTGAATCCGCCGGCGGCGGTTCGGTCATCAACCTGATGATCTCGCCCGCCGCCCGGGGTTTGTTTCAGAAAGCCATCTCCGAGTCCGGTATTGCGCGCATCGATTTTCCGTATTTGAATCGCGAGAACGACTCGGGCATGCCTTCGGCCGAAGAAAAGGGCTTGATTTTCGCGGCCAAAATGGGTGTTACAGGCAACGATGTCAATGCATTGAGAGCCATTCCCGCCGCCCGGATCATGGCTGCAGGAGACCCGGAAACGGCCGCCGAGGGACCGATGATCGATGGGAAAATACTGACATCCCGGGCCGATGTTGCTTTTGCCAGGCATGCCGAGGCGCGTATTCCCTTCCTCCTCGGCAGCAATGCGTCGGAGTTTCCGCCTCCGCACTCGAAAGAGCGCGAGCGCGAGTTCCTGAGATTCCCGGCAGTCCAGGGCGCGAAGTTGCTCGCGGCTTACGGTTCGGAAGACGCTTACAACACCAACATCGCGAGCGATATCCTGTTTACCGAGCCTGCGCATTACCTGTCGCGCACTCACTCGGAAGTCGCGCCGGTGTTTCTGTATCGCTTCAGCGTGCTGTCCGAGCAGGCGCCAAAGGATATCAAAGCGGCCCCGCATGCTTCCGATCGCCAATACGTGTTCAGGACGTTGAGCACATCACCCTGGCCTACGGGTCCCATGGATGAGAAGGCGGCTGCGCTGATCAGCGCCTATTGGGTCGCGTTTGCGAAAACCGGCGATCCGAATGGAGGAGGCCGGCCGAAGTGGCCGGCCTATCAGTCCGCGGCCGACGAACTGATCAACTTCAAGAACGACGGTCCGGTGATTGAGAAGACGCCAAACGTGGCGGCCCTGGAGGCAATCGCGTCCGGCTACTAGCTCCGGAAGAAAGCCAACAGGTCGGCGTTGATCGTTTCCGCTTCCGTGGTAATCATGCCGTGCGGGAACCCCTTGTAAGTCTTCAAGGTCCCGTTTTTGACGAGCTTGGCGCTGAGCGGCCCGGCGTCGGCATACGGGACGATCTGGTCGTCGTCGCCGTGCATGACGAGGGTCGGCACGCTGATCTTCTTCAGGTCTTCCGTGAAGTCAGTTTGCGAAAACGCGACGATGCCGTCGTAGTGCGCTTTTGCGCTGCCCATCATTCCCTGGCGGAACCAGTTCTGAATCGGACCCTGGGATACCTTAGCGCCCGGACGGTTGAAGCCATAGAACGGGCCTGACGGCAGATCAAGATAGAACTGCGCGCGGTTGGCGGCCAACTGCGCCTGCAGTCCATCAAACACTTCCTTGGGAAGTCCGCCGGGGTTGTTGGGTGTCTTCACCATGATCGGTGGCACGGCACTGATGAGCACCGCCTTGGCGACGCGACTCTCTCCGTGACGGCCAAGGTAGTGAGCCACTTCGCCACCGCCGGTGGAGTGACCAACATGGATGGCTTTCTTCAGATCCAGGTGTGCGGTCAGCGCTGCCAGATCATCGGCGTAGTGATCCATATCGTGTCCATCGGACACCTGTGAAGAACGACCATGGCCGCGTCGATCGTGGGCGATGACGCGGAAGCCCTTGCTGACGAAGAACAGCATCTGCGCGTCCCAGTCATCGGACGACAGCGGCCACCCATGTGAAAACACGATCGGCTGACCACTACCCCAATCCTTGTAGTAGATCGTCACGCCGTCTTTGGTGGTTATCGTACTGCTCATGCTGCTGCTCCGAGTGCACTGTTAGATTCGCGAGGAGCAGTTTTTTAGCATGGGCTTGCGGCGGCCCGATTGAACGTTCCAGCGACTAATTTTAAATGGGGTGAAAGCACCCCAAAAATTACGCCATCAGGCACAGTGGTCGCGAGGGGGTCACGAGTTGCACCTGACGGCGTTCGGATATTGAAATCAATCTCCGTGCTTTCTGTATTGCAACGGTCGTGCCAGGTGCTCGAGCCGCTCTGGCGGGCCGCAGCACCCGAAATCCGCGCCCGGCATGACCACTTGCGGCGCGCCAAAGCCCATGGCTGCACCGGGGCAGTGCAGGCGCCGGTTATATTGTTATGGAAATTCGGTCTGGCCAGGCAGCATTGAAAAGCGGGGCAGGGAGGTAAAATTACCCCGATGACAGATCCCTTTCTTTATGTCGTTGCAGGTCTCTTCGTAGGAACGATGGTAGGTCTGACCGGCGTAGGCGGCGGCTCTTTGATGACACCGATCCTGGTGCTCATCTTTGGCCAGTCTCCTGCGGTAGCGGTCGGCACCGACCTGGTCTTTTCCGCCACGACCAAGCTCGTTGCAACCGCCTCTTTTGGATATAGCCGCCGGGTCGACTGGGGGATCGTCGGGCGCCTCGCGCTCGGCAGCATTCCGGGCGCCGCAATGATTGTCGTCTGGTTCTGGACGTCGCATCGCACTCCGGGTGTCATCGAGCACGTGATTGCTCGTTCGCTCGCTGTCATCCTCGCTGTCGCAGCCGTTGCGATGTTGTTGCAGTATCCGCTCCGCCGTTTGGGGCTGAAGCTCACCTCGGTTTGGATTAAGCGCGCCGAGCGCGCCACGTTTCCCCTGACAATTGCCACAGGCCTGCTGCTGGGCGCCGCTGTTACATTGACATCGGTGGGAGCGGGGGCGTTGGGAGTCGTGGCGCTGCTGGCGCTTTACCCGCTGCGGCTAACGGGAGATCGGCTGGTTGCCACTGACATTGCGCATGCAATACCGGTAACCGCGATTGCCGGTGCGACTCATTTCGCGTTAGGACACGTGGATGTGAGCCTGCTGGGCTATCTGCTGGCGGGTTCGATTCCGGGCGTGTTGATCGCCTCGCGGGCGACCGTGAAATTGCCGGCCTTCCTGACCAACACCCTGGTGGCCATCATGCTGGCCTTCGTGAGCCAGCGGATGCTCTTCACCAAGTAGTTCGTCTGTCGCGCGCAAAGTTGCGCGACGGCTTCAGTCCTCGTGTAACCCACACTCGCGCTTCAACCCAAAGAAGCGCAACTGGTCCACACTGTCGACTTCAGTGATGGAGCGGGTGGTGTGCCAATCGCCGATCGACAGGTAACCCTTGTCCCACAGCGGGTGATACGGCAGGTCGTTGGCCTTCAGGTAGCGACCCACATCGCGATCCGTCCAGTCAAAGAGCGGGTGCACTTTGAAGCGACCGCGCTTGAGCTCCACGGGCGCAATGTTTTCGCGTGTCTTGGCCTGCGCGCGCCGCAGTCCTGAAAACCAGGTTGCGGCCCGCAGCTCTTTCAGGGCCCGCTCCATGGGCTCCTTCTTGTTCATCTTGTTGTACTGCTCGATGCCTTCCAGGCCCTTGTCCCACAACTTGCCGTAGCGGGACTCCTGCCAGGCGGCCGAGGCGGCCGGCCGGTAGGTCTTGAGGTTCAGCTTGAGCTTCTGCGTGAGCTCGTCAATGAACTGATAGGTCTCGGGGAACAGGTAGCCGGTGTCCACCAGGACCACCGGAATGCCCGGAACCACCTGATTGACCATATGCAGCATGACCGCCGACTGGGCGCCGAAGCTGGAAGACAGGACATGGTGGCCCGGGAGAAGCTCCACCGCCTGCTCAACGCGCTGCAGGGCGGGCAGGGACTCCAGGGTCCGATTGACGACTAAAAGTGCTTCCTGATCAGCAACTTCCTGGTTCACTGTAAACCAGCGGACCAGGGTGGAAATCGAAGTCGTCAGTGACGATGCCGTCAGATTCACGTTCTGCCTCTCCCATGGGGAGGGTGAAATATAGTCACCCGCCGGGAGAGACAGAACGAAGCGTTTCTACTGAGTTCTTCCGATCTGGTTATAAACCGGTTTGAAGACTGGGCCCTTGCAGGGTGCGGGACTATTTGAGCTGGCAGATGTCCAGGACCTTCATATCGGTGTAGTCCAGGTTCTCGCCGCCCATGGCCCAGATGAAGGCGTACTTCTTCGTCCCGGAGCCCATGTGGATGGACCAGGGCGGGCTGATCACCGCCTCCTCATTAGCCACCACGAGGTGCCGCAGGTTGTCGGGCTCGCCCATGTAGTGGAAAACACGGTCGTTCTTGGCATCCGGCAGGTCGAAATACAGGTAGATCTCACTGCGCCGGTCGTGCAGGTGCGGGGGAAGGGTGTTCCACACGCTGCCTTCCTCCAGAACCGTCAGACCGAGCAGCAACTGGGCACTTTCACAGACGCCGGGAATGACGAGCTGGTAGATCGTGCGCTGATTGGAGCCGGCGAGATCGCCGCGCTTCAGCGGATTCGCCTGGTCGAGACGAATGTGCTTGATGGGGCAGGCCTTATGCGCAGGCACCGAAACCAGGTAGTAGCGCGCACCCTGGCCCGCGAACGTGACCTTCTTCGAGCCCATCGGGATATACAGGCAGTCCTTGTTCTTGAGGGTAAATCGCTGCCCGTCGACGCTGATCTCGCCCTCGGAGCCGATATTGACGACCCCCATCTCGCGGCGCTCCAGGAACGGCTTGCCGACGGCGCTCTTGGGCTCTGTGGGGTCCGGGAGGCTGATCTCGCCGCCCGCCGGGGTCGCACCACCGATCACGAACCGCTCGTTGTGGGAGTAGTTCAGGACGACCTTGCCGTCCTGGAACATGCCGGTGACGAGGTAGCGGTCGCGCAGCTCATCGTTTTCCACCCGGTTCATCATGTCCGGATGAGTGGCATGGAAGGTTTTCTCGAACATCGTCGGCTCCGTGTGAAAGGGCATCTATTGCGGCTCGACACCGGTGTCAAACCGCCCGCACGGGCGCGATGATCGCATGAGCCAAGGCTCAGTGCAGCGTGTACTTCACCCTGGCGTACACGAATCGCAGCAAAGGGTCCCCATAGGTTATGTCGTAACCGCCGACGAAATTGTTCGTCGACGAGGCGTAGTTCGCATAGGGGGGCACTTTGTCGAACAGATTGCGCACGCCGACGGTAAAGACGAACGATTTCAGGCCGGTATAGGCCGCCTGGGCATCGACCGTGTCATACGCCGACACATAGCGCGGCACCAGCGAGATCGATCCGGCCGCGTCGCGATACCGCTTCTGATAATTCTGGGTCAGCGACACGTTCCAGGTCTTCGCCTCGTACACGGCCGTGGCGTTGTAACGGAATCGCGAAACGATGCCTCCGTTGGACACGGAGTTGAGTCCCTTGTCCAACTGTCCCGTCCAGGTGCCGTTGGAGTTCTGCGCGTCGTACTTGTAGAAATAACTGCCGTTGCCTGTGAGCGTGACCGTGCCGAAGTCGCCCATCGGGATGTTGTAGCGCAAATCGACATCCAGGCCGCTCAACTGTGTCTTGAACAGATTGGCGTTGGTCTGGCTGATCGCCGTGATGGTCCCGGAAGCATCGCGCGTGATGAGATCCGCAAACTGGGTGGCTGTCTGCGCATTCTGCAGAATCACCGCGTAGTTGAGGCCGCCCACCACAATCTGATCCTCGAGGTAGATCCAAAACGAATCCACATCCACGGTCAGGTTGCGCACCGGCTCGATCACGGTACCCAGCGTGAAGGTGTGGGACTTCTCCGGCCGCAGGTTGGGATTGCCTCCGGTGAGCGTCGTGAACTGGAAGCTGCAGGACGGATTGTTGGAGTTGAATGTCGCGCACTGAATGGGATCGCGGGTGCCGTTGCCGGTGACACCGCGTCCCTGCGGTGCATACAGATCGGTCAGCGAAGGTGCGCGGAACCCGGATCCAACCGCGCCGCGCAGCAGGAACCACGAGACCGGTTGCCAGCGTACGGAGCCTTTCGGATTCACAGTGCTGCCGACTACCTGGTAGTGGTCGTAGCGCACAGCGGCGTCGGCTTCCAACCCGGTGAGCAGTGGCGCGTTGAATTCCAGGAATCCCGACTCGACCGTGCGGCTGGCGGACTCCGGCAGCGTATTGCCGCCCTGGCCGGCGATGTCACCGACCTGCACTGCCAGCGCGGGATTGAAATCAAATGTTTCGCGTCGCAGCTCCAGGCCCAGGGCACCGGCCAGTGGGCCCGCCGGCAATGACAGCAGTTTGCGGCTGACCGTGCCATTCAGGCTCGTCAGCGAGGTCTTGGTGGAAATGTCGTCGCCCAGAAATTCCGTGGCTTTGGCCGCCGCCAGGGCGTTGGGATCCGTAGTCGGCCCGAACGGATCGATCACGCCCGTGTCGAGCAGCGGCATGATCTGTGAATACAACGGAAAGCCCGACAACAGCTCGTCCTTCACCCTGACTTCGCTGTACAACACCGAGGTGTCGTAGTCCCAACCGGAGGCCGTTCCCTTGATGCCTCCCACGATCCGCACCGTGTTGGCGGTGTCGCGCTCATTGCGCGACCCGTTGGCGAAGTCCCGGTAGATGAGATTCAACGGTTGGCCATTCACCCCGTTGGCGGTTGCGAAGGCGGTCGGGTAGTACGGGCTGTCCGGCCCGAGCAGGAACGCGCCGGTCCCGGGAACGACGGCCGGGTTCTTGTAGGTCGGATATTTCGTGGCCAGCAGGTTGGCCAGGTAGGCGTTGTAGGGATTCCCCGGCAGCAGCGGATTCTGATACGACAGGGGCACCGGCTGCACGGTCGTGACCGACTCGACCTGGGAGAAGGCGGCATCCCCATACAGGCTGCTCGCATCCGTCAGTGCGAAACTGCCGTTGAGATTGGCATTGAGCTTGCGATATTCAGGCAACAGAGAATCGAACGGCGAGTTGTCGAACCGACATTGATTCGGGAAGTTCACATCGGCGAACGAGTCCGGGCCGCAGTTGGGATAACCGGGGCTGCGCGTGCCTTTGCCACCCGTCAATGCGACATTGGCCGGGAACGCGAACGAAGAGGTGACATCGTTGCCGAAGCCCGGGCTGTAGCGGGTTGCGAAGTCGCGATGCGCTCCCATCAGTGCGTTCTGGTGCTCGAAGTTGAGTCCGAGCTCCACGTTATAACGATCCTGTTTAATATCGCCCGTGCCGGCCAGCGCAGAGACTTTTTCCTCCGTGCCGCCCCCGGAGTGAGTGGGCGTTCCGCCCTCCGCGGTGACTTCAATTCCCTGGAAGCTCTTCTTCAAGATGAAATTCACCACGCCCGCAATCGCATCACTGCCATAAATGGCGGACGCACCGTCCTTCAGCACTTCCACGCGCTCGATCATTGATATCGGAATGGAGCTGATGTCGACCGATGAACCGGCGAAATTGTTGGAGGCACCTCCATAGACTGTAGATCGCTTGCCATCGATGAGTACGAGCGTGCGCGCGCTCGTCAGTCCGCGCAGTGAAATCGTCGCGATGGCACCCGTTTGGGCACCGCTGTTCTGGGCCGCGCTGCGGCTGCCGGCGCTGTCCACTGCAGCAATGCTCCTCATCAACTCTTCAGCGGTGCTCGCCCCCGTTCTTTCGATATCTTCCGCCTTCAACACCTGGACAGGGAGCGCGGTTTCGGCGTTGATACGTTTGATGGTCGTGCCGGTGATGACGACTTCTTCCAGCGGCGCGGTGTCATTTTCCGCTGCCGACGCTGTTGCAATAGTCAGGAATATAACCGCGACCTTGGTCTTCATTCGCAACCCCGCTGGGCGGCTCGGCGTCCGCTCCTGTCGTGGGGATTGTGAAATAACAGAACCGAGTTTGACGATCAGCGGGCGCTATTTAGGTGTTCCCGTTCCAGGTCCTGATAACCGCCGCAAATCGCAAGGCTGGCGTCCACGGCGGCACGAACTTCGGGGTCGAGCAGCGCGGCGAGCTCGTTGTTGTCGACCGCTGGGTGCAGATAGATTTCGCTGACACCCGGCGGCAGACGGGTGAGGACCTCAATCAACTGTTGGCTGTCGAGCCGGCCGGTGGCGGAAAGACCAAACACGTGATCGTTACAGGTGACACCGCGGGCGCGCAGCCGGGTACGCATCAGTGCCAGCCACGGCATCAGGAACGCAGCGCCGACAGCCCCGCCCGCGAGCCGGGAGTACCAGAACGGTTCCTGGGGTATGCGTACGGCGGTCACACCGAATTCGCGGCCGATCTCGAGTACCAACTCCAGTATCAGCGGATGCAGGTGGAAGTGCTTGTGAGCGTTGACGTGATCCAACTCCAGGCCGGTCTGCGCGAATGCCTGCAACTGCGCGCGGATTTCCGCAGCCAGTTGTGCGCGTACCCGCCGCGAAGCCGCAAAGCGGAACGAGGGCAACACCATGGCATTCGGGAAGCGGCCGGCCGGGTCGACCAGGTCGGGGATGTCACGCGGGGGCAGAACGGAATGTCCGTCCACCAACACGAGGTGCAGGCCCACCCGCAGTTTCGGCATGGCCTGCGCGAGGCGCACAGCGGCGGCGGTTGCCGGTTCCCCCATCATCAGGCTCGCGGCCGTCAGTACACCGCTCAGGGTGGCTCGACGCACGGCTTCGTTGACCGAGTCACTCAGGCCAAAATCATCCGCGGTGACAATGAGAAAGCGGTCACTCACAGTGGCTGGTGTCAGGACACGCTGCGCATGATCCCTTGCGCATCGACAGCGAACTCATTGCCGCGCCACATGACGACGGACGTCCGGGATGCGCGCCACCAGACCCAACACAGCAGCATGTCTCTCACCGGCAGCAACCACAGGTCGGTGAGTGAAAGCTCCCTGCTGCGCAGCAGCCTTGCACTGAGCGCAACCACGAACAGCGTGGTTCGCAGTGTTGCGACCGACTGCAGGCCGAAGCTCAGGACCAGGCCGGCCACCGCCAGCGGTAAGCCGAAGCTCAGGAACAGGAATCGGAAGCTCCGCGGGCGCAACACGCGGATCGTGCGCATCCAGCGGGTCTCATGCGCGACCAAATGATCGAAATGCGGTTCCGCATGTCCCGTACGCGGAACACGACTCGACAGCGCGATCTTCAAACCCGTGCCGCGTACCAGTGCCCCCAGCTCATAGTCGTCGGCCAGGTGGTTGCAAAGACGTTGCAGTCCCCCGGTTGCCTTCAACGTCTCGCGACGAATGCAGAGTGTCAGACCCGAAGCGTATTCGCGATGACCGAACAACCACGCCACCAGCACGGAGGGCATATACCAGTCATTGACATACATGGCACCCAGCCGCGACCACACGCCGGAGTTCGCCATGCCACGATAGATGCACGTAACCAATCCCACGCTCGGATCATTCAGCGGGGCCACCATACTCGACAGATAGTCGGGGTCTACCCGGGCATCGCTGTCTGCGATCATGAGCAGATCGTGCTTCGCGCGCGGCAGCATGTTGATCAGGCTGCTGACCTTCCGGTTGGTGCCGTGTTGCTGCCCGCTGACCACCACCTCCATCGGTAGCGCCGGAAACTCGCGCATGAGTCGAGCGACGACGGCCAGAGCCGGGTCCGCCTCGTCCTGGATACCGAAGACGATCTGATAGTTCCCATACTCCTGCAGGCAGAAGGAACGGAGGTTTTCGTACAGCCCCGGCTCCGCGCCGCACAGCGGTTTCAATACGGTCACCGGTTGTTGGACGCGACCGGAAGCGACCCGCAACGCAACGGCACGCCGCAGTTCAAATACGAGCACGGCCAAGGACGCCACCGTCTCGTAACCGGCAGCCACGCACAGCAGGCCGATTCCGATCACCCCGAGCAACTCTTGCAGCCACATTCTCACGTCCTCGTGCTCAATCACAAACTTTGTAGTACAAAGTAATGCGCTTGCATGGGATCCGCAAGCGGCGGCGAGTATAGGACGCAAAAGGCTACAGAAAGCCATTTGGAAATGTAAATGTCACATTTTGGAAACAGCTTTGTTGTGGAAAGCTAAGTGAAAGGCAAGCAAAGCTGCCTGAAAGGTGGGCCGCCCGTGCGCCGCCGACCGCCGCAGGTCGCGGAAACAGTGCCTTACAGTTGCTCACGTGATCGAAGGAACCAATCTGGAGCTCAGGGGTACCAACGAAGGTCGATCCGAGCTATTGAGGAGAGCCTGATGTCCACCCCGGAACAGCGTCTACAGCGCGCCGCGCGCGCCTGCCTCGCGAGTGGCCGACTCCCCCGTGTGCAATCGCAGTGCATCTGGGGCGGCTATGGCAGGGGCGAGGTCTGCTCTTTATGCGGTGAGCCGATCCGTTCCAACGAAGTGGAGTTCGAAGTTCCCGAAACCGATTCGGGAACGCGACCGGCCTTCAAGTTTCACATCACCTGCCACGATGTGTGGCAGCTCGAATGCGGTCTGGATGAGCTGGACGCCCACTGAGGGCCAATTCAAATACGTGTCGTAGCGCCGCGTGACGTGTGCTGCGGTGTGTCCAGCACCTTGAGGCGGCTGGGCTGCAGCTCGCCGGTACCTTCGAGGACCCGGTAGGCTACCGAGCAGATGTGCGAGTGGATCCGTTTGAGGTCGCGCAGGATGTCGAGATGCAGCGAGCTCGATTCGAGGCTCTCGACGCGACCTTCCCGCAAGCGAGCAAGATGGCTCTCCGCAGCGGCGTGTTCCGTTGCGCGCAACTGGGCCTTCTCCGTCACGAGCTTGCGGGCAACGCCGACATCACCCGACATGAAGACGCTGAAGGCCAGTTTGAGGTTGTCGACGACCTCCTGATGAAACGATTCCAACTCCGCCGCGCCTTCCCTCGAGAACACCACCTTGCGCTTGATCTTCTTGGCGGCGAGCTCCATCAGGTTCTTGTCGATGATGTCGCCGACGTGCTCCAGATTGATGGAGAACGAGATGATCTCCATGGCGCGCAGGCCGTCCGCCTCGTTCAGGCTCTCGCGCGTGAGCTTGGTGACATACAACTTGACCGCCTCGTCGAGTTTGTCCACGGCGTCATCCATCCGGCAGATTTCGTCGACCAGCTTGCGATCGTCGGTCATGAGGGCGGTCTGTGCCCGGCGCAGCATGGTTTCGACGATGTCGCCGATGTGCAGTGTCTCGCGCGCCGCGCAGGCAAGCGCGACCGACGGGGTTGCCAGTGCCGACTCATCGAGGTACAGCGGTGTTGACGGATCGTTGGGTTTCGGGCGCTCGGGCAGGAAGCGCGTCAACAGCATGGCGAGGCTGTGCAACGGCAAAATGAAGACAACCGCCAGCGCCAGATTGAAGGCGGTATGAAAATCGGCCGCCATGTGCGAGGGGTTGGGCTCGAGCTGCAGGCAGGCGGCCGCGATCGGATTCAGGAAGGGCAGCACGAGCGCGCAGCCGATCACCCGGTTCAGCAGATTGCCCAATGGCAGGCGGCGGCTGGCCGGATTGTCGCTGTGGCTGCCCTCCACCAGGGGATTGATCGCGCTGCCGAGGTTGGCGCCGAGGACCAGGGCCAACGTGGCCACCGGCGTTATGAAATTCGAGTACGCCAATGACATCACGAGCAACACGACCGTCACGCTGGAATGCGCGGCCCAGGTCAGTGCGGCGGCAATCAGCAGACACAGCAGCGGCTCGTCGGTTATCGACTGTAGGAGGGCGTGCACCGCGGGAGCATTCTCTGCGGGAGCCAGCGTATCCAGCAGAATATGCAGTGATAGGACCATCAGGCCTACGCCGATGGCAACGCGCCCCAGGTCGCGCGTACGCGTCGTCCCACCGCGCTTGAATGCAGTCACCCCGACCAGAAACAACAGCGGCGCGACCGCCGAGACATTGAACGACAGCACCTGGACGATGAGCGTCGTTCCAACATTCGCGCCGAGCATGATGGCGAGAGCCGGCACCAGCTCGACCGCACCTCCGGTGACAAACGAGGCCGTCATGAGTCCCGTCGCCGTGCTGCTCTGGAGCAGTGCCGTCACCCCGATTCCTGCGAGGAAAGCGTGGAACCGGTTGCGCAGGGCCAGTCCCAGAAAGTGCCGCAGGTTCGAGCCGAAGGCGCGCACGATGCCACTGCGGACCATGTGCAGTCCCCACAACAGCAGCGCGACGCCACCCATCAGATCTAAGAGAATCATGCAGCCTGAGAGTGAGTCCTCGTCAACCCCTGTGCAAGTGCAGATTTCTCACAGATGAAGAAATATGCCAACACGGCCAGGACGTTGGGTATCCACGACGTATACGCCAACCAAACCGACATTTCGGGGTAGCCTGGATATCCCAACATGAAGCCGATCGGTATCTGCAGGCGCAGCGTCACGGCCCCGAAGGTCATCGCATAGCTGAGCGCCATCAGCAGCCGATGCAACCGGAACTGTCGGCGCATGGCGGCAAACATCCCGCCGAGCGAGCTCGCTACCCACAGCACCGCCAGGATCGCAAAACCCCAGCCGGCCACCGGACCGCCCGAGGCATGCAGCGCGGTCGCAAACCCTGCGACTCCCGCGATCACGCAACTGGCAACGTAGATACGGCCCATATAGCGATGTAGGCGCGGCGCTCGGGCGCGAATCGCGCTGCTGAACTGAAACGCCCCCAGCAGCAGCGCCAGCGGCGCTATCAGCATGTGAGTGAGCGCGCGCATCGGGAATGCTGTGACCACACCCCTGATGCCCGAATCGATGAACGGCCAGAGGCCGCTGAATACGGCGAAAAACCGCTCGGACCACAAGGCGACGGCTGCCGCGGTCACCACCATGAAGCCAAATCCGAATCGGGCCGCGACCGTTTGCATGACTGCCTCCGTGTAGGGTAATCTAAACAGTGTTTAGATAGCTTACGGGCGCAATGTGAACAGTGTCAAGATCAAATCGCCACGTGCGGCCAGGAAGACCAGGAAGGCCTACCACCACGGCGACCTGCGGCAGCAGCTGATGGCGGTGACCGAGGAGATCATCCTGGAGAAAGGCGTCGACGGCTTCACGCTGCGAGAGGCGGCCCGCCGGGCAGGTGTGTCACCGGCGGCACCGGCGCATCACTTTGAGGACGCGCGCGGGCTGCTGACCGCGGTCGCGTTGTTGGGCTTTCAGGAGTTTGGCGAGGCTTTGCGAAAGGCGGATGCGGCGGGCGGCTCAGATCCTGAGCGACGGCTCCGGGCCCAGGGGCAGGCTTACGTGCGCTTCGCGCTCGAGCACCCGGCACGATTCCAACTCATGTTCCGCAAAGAGCGGCTCGACGCAGCGAGCGCGGAGCTCGCGGCCGTAGCCAAACAGTCTTACAACGTGCTCGAAGGCGCGATCCGGGCTGCGACGGGCACGCCTTCGGCAGCGGAGCTGTCGCCAGACGGCCAGGGATATCTGCTGGCGAACTGGTCGGTGGTCCATGGATTCGCGCACCTGGCCCTGGGCCGGCAGCTCCGCGATCCGCAGGGACAGCCGATTCCCATCGACACACTGCTGCACACACTCCTGCCGGCGGTGCTGCAGCAACTCGCGGGCGAAAAAAAACCCCGCTGATGCGGGGTTCTTTTTGGTCGCTTGCTCGTGTGTGAAGGAGCTTTTCGCGTTTTTTTTTCGTACCCGGTATCCGCCGTCAGATCCGTGTCTTCTTTTTTTTGAAATCCAAACTCGTTGTTGTTCTCGTGAGCAGGTAGTTGCAACCCATGTGCCAGCGGCTGCCGCGGCCCCCTGGATATAACATGTTGCGGAGCACGGGCGCGGCAAATGTGACGTGCTCCACGAAATGGACCCGCTTTGGGCCCCGTTTGCCTGCCGTGCAGTGTGCAAACGACGGGCCAGCGGCGCGCCGCAGCAAGCGACTGTCAAATCCATCGACACATTTGCCGTCCGGGCGCGTGAACGGGTCGCGACGGCATTTTCCAACCCATTGAAAAATCAATCAATACCGTCCTGCGTACCCTGTAAACAGCATCGACAGGGTAGTCTGTGACGCCATGAACAAAGGCGCTGATATTCTGGTGGCCGCCCTCGAAAACGAGGGTGTGGAGCGGATTTTCGGAATTCCGGGGGAAGAAAATCTCGACGTCGTAGAGTCCATTCGCAAGTCGTCCATCCAGCTCGTGCTCACTCGGCACGAGCAGGCAGCCGCCTTCATGGCCGCGACCTACGGCCGACTGACTGGCAAGCCGGGGGTCTGCATCACGACACTCGGTCCGGGTGCATTGAATCTGACGACCGGTGCGGCCTACGCACTGCTCGGCGCCATGCCGATGGTCATGATCACCGGCCAGAAGGGCGTGCTGTCATCGCGCCAGGCTCGATTCCAGATTGTCGATGTGGTTGCCGCGATGCGGCCGCTGACCAAGCTGTCGCGCCAAATTGTTTCACCCAGCACCATTGCGACGTTGGTGCGTGAAGCATTTCGAGTAGCTGAGGAAGAGAGGCCGGGCCCGGTCCACCTCGAGCTGCCCGAGGATATTGCCGCCGAGGAGTCCGAGGCGGTTGCCATGGTGCCGCCGCACGCTCTCGAGCTACCCATCGCTAATGCCGAGGCGATTGCCCGTGCTTCAGCCCTGATCATGAACGCCAAGGCGCCCCTCTTGATGCTCGGTGCTGCCGCCTCACGACCCCGCTCAACATCCGACCTCGCGCAGTTTGTCCTGCGAACGAGGATCCCGTATTTCACGACGCAGATGGGGAAGGGCACTGTGCCCGGCGGCACGGAGCTTTACATCGGGACAGCAGCCTTGTCCGAACGGGACTACGTGCACGATGCCATCGAGCGAGCTGATCTCATTGTCACCATCGGCCACGACACTGTTGAAAAGCCGCCGTTCATCATGGGCAAGGGCGGCCCGAAGGTCGTTCACGTCGGCTACCAGCCGGCGACCGTCGAGCAGGTGTACTTCCCGCAGGCGGAGGTGATTGGCGATATCGGCCCGTCATTGCGACTTCTCGCGGATCAGGTCGCGGGCAAGATTCCGAACGCACAGGTGCTGCTGCCACTGCGTGAGCAGATTCTCGCCCACATCACCGAGCGTGCCACCGAGGATCGGTTCACGCCGCAGCGGATCGTGCACGACGTCCGCACAGTCATGCCGGAAGACGGCATCGTTGCCCTCGACAACGGCATGTATAAGATCTGGTTCGCGCGAAACTACCGGACCCGCGTGGCCAACACCCTGCTGTTGGATAACGCTCTGGCTACCATGGGCGCAGGATTGCCGTCCGCGATGGTGGCGGCGATGTTATATCCGAAGCGCCGTGTGCTGGCCGTGTGCGGCGATGGCGGCTTCATGATGAACAGCCAGGAGTTGGAGACGGCGATCCGGCTGAAGCTGAATCTCGTCGTATTGATTCTCGAAGATGGCGCCTACGGCATGATCCGTTGGAAGCAGGCCGTCGATCGCTTTGCGGACTTCGGCATGACCTTCGGCAATCCCGACTTCGTTCAATACGCTGCGGCGTATGGCGCGCGCGGCACACGCGTCACCGAAATCGGCAAGTTGGTTCCCGCCCTGGAGAGTGCGTTCTCGCAGGGCGGCGTACACCTGGTCACCGTGCCGATCGATTACTCCGAAAATGAGCGCGTGCTGGTGCGCGAGCTGCAGGAGCGCTTCAAGCCAAGAGCGTGAGATGCATGTTCAACTCCTGGACTGCCCCGGGAGCGACTGCAAACGCGCCCAACTTGTCTTTGAAGTCACCGGTGAACCCGGCCGCATCGGCAATGCCGCGCCACGGCTCGATGCAAACAAACGGCGCCGCGCTCGGCTTGGTCCAGATTCCCAGATAGGTCGCGTCGGGGAAGTCGACTTGGAGGCGGGGACCCGAGTCAGCGCCGTACGTCACTGAACGGCTGCGCAAGTTCTCGAAAATCACCACGTCATCCTTAAATAGTGAATCATCCAGGACGAGTCGGCGTCCTCGCAGAGGTGTTGGATGCCGCTCCGGCGACAGCAGACCGTGACTGTCGAGGCGCCGAATTGTCGGACCCTCGTCGTGCTCGAACTCAATGAAGTGGGCGGCGCGAGGCTGTCCGTAGGGCAGGGGCCAGCGGAATCCGGGGTGATAGCCCAGACTGGCCGTCAGCGGCGTGCTCCCGAGATTGCGCACTGCGCTTTTCACTGCCAGTGTCGCGCCGCTCAACGCAAAACTGACATCCAACTGAAACTGAAATGGATACACCTTCAGGGTAGAGTCATCGGCGCTCAACCTGAACCTGGCCTCTGTGGCGGTTGCGGCAACGACCTGGAAGGGTTTGTTGCGCGCAAATCCGTGACGGGGCAGCTCGTATGTGTCCGAGCCGACATGAAACTCGCCGCCGGCCAGCTCGCCAATCAAAGGAAAGAGGATCGGCGCGCGTCCCGCCCAGACGGCGGCGTCACCGTTCCAAAGCAGGTCGCGGCCCTGGCTGTCACGCAGAACCGACAGTTGCGCCCCGAGAGGGTTGATTGCGGCACTGAGCTCGGGGGACTGCAGCGAAATCCAGTCATTTTGTTCGTCGGCCATGATCACATTTATGAATCCGCGCACAGCGCGCCTGTGCCCCTGAACGTTAACTTATTACCGTGCTGAAACCTACCGAAGCGCGGGTCCCCAAACCCGGTGCCGTACTCCACCTGTATCGCGATCTGTGGCGGCTGTTGCGTGGCGAACGCCATGTATTTGTGTCCGCAGTGGTGCTGCTCGTGGCCGCCCAGGCGGTGCTGCTTGCGGTGCCGGTCATTTCGGGTCATGCCCTGAATGCGCTGCAGTTGCATGGCCGGGAAGGGCTGCGCGAAGCCGGTTTCTGGTTGTCCACCGTGTTGCTGGTGGCCCTGTCGAGCTGGGCCCTGCACGGCCCCGCCCGTATTCTCGAGAGGCGGGCCGCGCTGACGGTGCGCCGGCGAATGTCCGCGGCGCTGATTGAGCGGTTGTTCTCGCTGCCGCTGTCGTGGCATTCCGAAAATCACTCCGGGGCGACGGCGCACCGTATCCAACAAAGCACGCTTGCGCTGTCCGGGTTCGCGCAGAGTCAGTTCATTTATCTCAACAGCGCGGTGCGCCTGATCGGCCCGTTGATTGCGTTGTGGTGGCTGGACCCGGTCATCGGTTATGCCGCCCTGGGCGGCTTCGCCGTGATCACCGTGTCGGTCGTGGGCTTCGATCGCGCGATGCTTCGGCTGGCCAACGCGGAGAACTACGCCGAACGGCGTTACACCGCCACATTGGTCGACACTCTCGGCAATGCCAATACCGTCTACGCCCTGCGCCAGGCCAAGGCAGTTTCCGCCCGTCTCGAGCGCCGGTTGCTGGCGGTATTCGAGCCGCTGCGACGCTCAATCGTCCTGAACGAAGCGAAGTGGTTCACCGTCGACATTTGCAGCCGCGTGTTGAGCAGCCTGCTCGTTGGCCTGTTTGCCTGGCTCGCCACGCGACCTGCGGCGGATGGCCACGCAGCGGCGACCTTGTTGTTGGGCAGCGTGTACATGGTCTGGGAATATGCGCAGCAGTCGAGCAACGTAATCTGCTCGATCGCCTCGCACTTCCAGACTTTTGCGCGTCAGAACGCGGACTACTCCAGCGCCGCTGCGATCACCGACCTGGCCGCGGCGGAAGTCCCCGCCACGAAACATTCCGCGAACTGGGCCAGCCTGGCCGTTCGTGACCTGACATTCACGCATGCGGCCCAACGCAGCGAGCAGCCCGCGTTGGAAAAGGTGGCCGTCACACTCGAGCGCGGTAAGCGGTATGCATTGATTGGCGGCAGCGGCTCGGGCAAGAGCACGTTGCTGCGGGTTCTGGCCGGTTTGTACAGCCCGGAGCGCATCAGCCTTGCGATCGATGGCGGCGCGATCTCGGTCGCCCCCGCAACAGCCGCCTCCTTCCTGCGAGCCACGGCCACCCTGATCCCACAGGATGCCGAGCTGTATGAAGGCACGCTCGCCGAAAATCTCTCCCTCTGTGAGTCCGTCAACGGGCCGCCGAGCCCGGCTGAATTCGTACCCGCGCTCGAGGCTGCCTGCGCCACTGACTTCATCGAAGCCACCGGTGCCGGCCTGGAAGCACCTTTGGCTGAGCGCGCCGCGAACTGGTCAGGAGGACAGCGGTCCCGGGTCGCCCTGGCGCGTGGCGTGCTCGCTGCGGCCGGCAGCGGTCTGGTCCTGCTCGATGAGCCCACCGCGAGCCTCGATCCGGCGACCGAAGCGCGCGTCTATACGAATCTCTTTGAAATGCTCAAAGACGCCTGCGTGATTTCCTCCGTCCATCGCCTGCACCTGCTCGAAAACTTCGACGCGGTACTGGTCATGCAGGCCGGGCGCCTCGTGGCCCAGGGAACGGTCGCGGAGCTGGCGCTGACCTGCAAAGAGTTTCAACGACTTACCTTTACGAGCGCAGAGCCTCCAGCCTCCAGCGCGGCGGCCTGACCCTCTGGTATCATTGCCGGCTCCCTGTCAGAGCCTGGAACATGCTGCAGAGCATTCGAGACAAGCTGGAGAGCCAGAAGTGGCTCACGTACGTTGTGCTGGGACTCCTGGCGCTCATTTTTGCCGCCTGGGGTGCCTATGGCCTGGTCAATTTCAATTCCAGCGGCAGCACCTATGCCGCGGAGGCCGGCGGCCAGAAGATCCCCGTCGAGCAGGCCCGCAACGCCTGGCTCAACCAGCAGACTGTGTATCAGCAGCGGCTGGGTAAGGAGATCCCGCCGGAGCAGAAGGCGCAGCTGCAGGATCAGATTCTCGAGTCCCTGATCCGCGATTCCCTGCTCAACGAGCGCTCCAAGGACCTGGGCTATCGCGTCAGCGATGCCGAAGTCATGCGTGCGATCCGCGAGGAGCCGGCGTTCCAGATCGAAGGCCAGTACTCGCCTGACGTGGCGAAGGAGCGGCTCGCCATGGCGGGCATCAGCCTGCCGGCTTTTGAGGCAGAGCTGCGCGGCCGCGAGCAGCGCGATCAACTCATGAAGGGGATCGTGCTTTCCGACTTTCAGACACCGGCTGAGATCCAACGCGCCCGTGCCCTGCAGAATGAGCAGCGCGAGATTCGCTATGCGGTGGTAGCGCCTGACAAGTACACCGCTTCGATCCAGGTTGATGACGCTGCGGTGGACGCCTACTACAAGGCCCATCTCGCTCAATACATGACACCCGAGTCGGTGAAGCTGCAATACGCGGAGCTGCGTCTCGACCAGTTGGCCGCGCAGGTCACGGTGAGCGACGATGACGTCAAGGCCGCCTACGAGAAGAACAAGGACCGCTACAACGAGCCCGAGAAGCGCCACGGTCGCCACATCCTGATTCCTGTCGGCAAGGACGAAGCGGCCGCCAAGAAGCAGGCCGACGACGTGTACGCGCAGGCCAAGGCCGGCAAGGATTTCGCGGCGCTCGCGAAGCAGTACTCCCAGGATCCGGGCTCGGCCGACAAGGGCGGTGATCTCGGCTGGGCGGACCGTCAACAGTTCGTGGGCCCGTTCGCGGATGCGTTGTTCGGCATGAACGTGGGCGAGATCCGCGGACCTGTGAAAACCCAGTTCGGCTATCACATCATCCGGCTCGATGAAGTGCAGGCCGGCAAGACCAAGCCGCTCGAGGCGGTGCGTGGCGAGTTGGAAGCGGACCTGAAGCGCAACGCCGCCGCCGACAAGTTCGGTGAGCTGCAGGAGAAGATCCAACAGCGTCTCGAGACCGCGGGGGGCGACCTCAACCTGGTGGTCAAGGAATTCAACCTGGCGACGGGTGAAGTGTCACCTTTCCTGCGCGGTGCGGGCGGTGCGCCGTTGGGAACAGCTCAACCAGTACAGGACATTGTGTTTGGCGACTCGCCGCTGCAACCTGCGAAGATTGGTGGACCCGTGATGGTGGGAGAGGACCGACTCGTGCTGGTGAAGGTGACGGATCACAAGGCTCCGCAGGCGAAGCCGGTTGCGGAAGTGAAGGACGGCATCGTCGCAGCCCTCAAGAAGGAAAAGGGCTCCGAGGCGGCGTTGAAGGCTGCGCAGGATGCCCAGGCGAAACTCGCGGGCGGCACCTCGTTTGATGACGTTGCGAAACAGCTCGGTGTCACCGCGGAGCCGGCCAAGTTCATCGGCCGCACCGATTCAACGGTCCCTGCCGAGCTGCGCGAGTTTGTGTTCAGGGCGCCCAAGCCCACCGCTGACAAGCCGGTGTACAAGGCCGTAGCAATGCAGATGGGCGGGGCGGGTATTGTGGCGTTGACCCAGTTGCGGACCGGGGCCCCGGTCGCCGACGCGGAAAAGCAGGCGGAGCAGATCAAGCAGCAGGCTGCGGCCTCCCGGGAGGAGGCTATGCGCCACGGTCAGGGTGATGCAGCGGCCTACGTGGAGCAGATGCGCCAGGCCGCTGTCGTGCGCAAAAACCCGAAAGCGTTCGAGTAGGCGGACGGGAGCGGCTTCGGGCTCATGGCCGCACATCAAGCTCGTCCGATCTCCGCGACGCCCATCCTGGTGGCGATGGCCATTGGGGCTATCGTCGGCTGGCTGGTCGGACCTGACGCGAAGATCCTGGGTTTATTCGACTTCCTCGGCACCGCCTTCATCAACCTGTTGAAGATGGTGGTGGTGCCGCTGATCTCCGCCTCCATTCTCACCGGGGTCGCCACCGTGGGCTCCGGCCGCGATCTCGGCCGGCTCGGCATGAAGACACTCGGCTTTTATGTCTTCACCACGCTGCTGGCGGTGTTGATTGCCCTCGCACTGGTGGATCTCGTCCAACCCGGGATCGCCAATGGCGTCCCTGCCAAATCGTTGCTCGCGCTCGAGGCCTCTTCGGAGGTCGTCAATTCGAGCGTGCAGCAGAAGGCCTCGGTCACCGTTACCGACACCCTGCTGAGCATCATTCCAACCAATGTCTTCCAGGCGGCCGCCACCAACAACCTGCTCGGCGTGATGTTCTTCAGCGTGCTGTTTGGTTTTTTCCTGGCGCGCATCGAGCTGCCGTACCGGCAGACCGTGTTGGACCTGGCGCAGGGCGTGTTCCGTGTGATGATGCGCATGACCATTTTCATCATGAGCCTCGCGCCCATCGGCATCTTCGGTTTGACTGCCAAAGTGGTCGCCAAGTCGGGCATTCATGCGGCGGGTCCGATCCTGAGCTTCGGCGCCTGCGTGGTCGCCGGAATTCTCATCTATGCGCTCGTCGCGTTACCCGTGTTGCTCCGTCTGGCGGGCATCCGTAATCCCTATCGCTTGTTCTCCGCCATGAGCCCCGCATTGCTCACGGCGTTCTCGACCGCGTCGTCGGCCGCCGCATTGCCGCTGAGCCTGGAATCGCTCGAAAAGCGCGCGAATGTATCAGAGCGAATCGCCAGTTTTGTGATGCCGCTGGGAACGTCCATCAATCACGCGGGCAGTGCGCTCTATGAGTGCGCGGGGGCGATGTTTATTGCTCAGGCCTACGGGTTGCATTTGTCATTCGGACAACAATTCACGGTGGTCATCCTGGCGCTGTTGACCTCGATGGGGGTCGCGGGGATCCCCGCCGCCTCACTAGTCGCGATTGCCGTCATCCTTTCCGCGGTAGGTTTGCCTCCCGAGGGAATCGGCGCGCTGCTCGTTCTGGATCGCTTGCTGGATATGGCACGGACCGCTATCAATGTTTTCGCTGATGCGGCTTGCACTGTGATCGTCGCGAGGTTAGAAGGTGAGCGTGGCGTTTTAGAAAGCGCCACGGTTACCGATTTGACATAGCGAATCGAGGCTCAGACCTCGACAGGGACGACCAGAATGTTTACGAAGCAACGGTCTTTGCTGACCACTGTTGCGATCCTGTGCGCCACCTCGAGTTTGACCGCTTGCGGTGGCGGCGGCTCGGATACAACTACAACACCGCCTCCGGCTGGCGTGACGGCGCCCAGCAACCTCAGCTACCCATCACCCGGGGCGTTCACCGTGGGACAGGCCATTACGCCGCTCACGCCAACTGTTACCGGAACGGTCAGCGGCTATTCGGTGAGCCCGCCGTTGCCTGCGGGGTTGGCCGTCGACACGGGCTCCGGAGCCATTTCCGGCACGCCGGCAGCGATCGTGGCGCAGACGAAATACACAGTTACCGCAAGCAACTCCGGCGGATCCACTACGGCCGATGTGATGATGACAATTAACGATGTGACACGGGCACCTGCACCGCCATCGTCAGTGATTACCTATCCTTCCGCAACCGTCGTCCTGGCGACGAATCAACCTATTGACAACCGTCTGGTTCCCGTTGTGTTGGACGCGAGCGTTGGAGCAATAACCAGTTGGTCCATCAGTCCCGCACTTCCGGCGGGGCTGGTATTCAACAGCGGCGGCATCAGTGGCATTCCGACGGCCGATTCCGGGCCGACGGCCTATACGATCACCGCTGCCAACGCCGGCGGGCAGTATACGTTCGTGATGACTCTCAGTGTTCATTCAGGAGTCGTGTTGGATGTGGGCCATGGTGCCGGAATCACGGCGGTGAAGTTCGATGGCACGCACGTGTTCAGCCTGGATGGCGCGGGCCACTGGATTTTGTGGAATTATGCCTCGGGCGCCCAACTGGCCAACGGCGATGCGCCGTGCCTGATCGGCTGCGACAGCACCAGCCTGGATCTCGCGGGCGCCCTCATCGCCATTCAGAGTCAGACGGGAATCGAGATCCGATCGATCACGGACGGACACCTCGTTTCGACGATCACAGGTCCCTCACGAGGCGCGTGGAAGCTGGCTGCCGATGGCAGCTATGTGGTCGCGGGGAATGGGAGCGGCGGCCTTCAGGTGTGGAGCACCGCGACGGGTAACACATTGCTCACGAAACCAGCCGGGAATTACGATCCCGCCACGGTCTATGCGGCGGCCGGTGATCTGCGGGCACCCATCACGGTTGGGGGAGGAGCGCACGTCATCGAGACCACGTCGATATCGACGGGTGTTGCGACGAATAGCCCATCATTTACCGGAGATTTCAATGAGTGGTTTGCCGATGGCAATCGCTTCCAGAGCACGACGCCCACCGCCGTGTACACGTACTCGCTCGGCGGCACGCTGTTGGACACGACCACTGGAAGCCTCGGCCTGCTCCGCGGCAACGGCGACTGGTTCGGAAGCCTGACCAACGGCGCGCTCTCCATTTATAGGGTCGGCGCCAACGGCGCAGCCACGGCATCGTATTCGATCAGCACTGACGACTTTCTGGTCAATGGCACGATGTTCACCGCCGCCAACCTGTTGAGGGGGGGCGGGGGACCCCTGACCTTCATCGATGTATCGGCTGCAACTCCCGTAAGGACTGATAGAGAGTTGCCGATCGGCGGCGGAGATGTCAATCGCTACACGTATGCGGCGCTCTCTGCAACGCAGTGGGTGATTGGATCGGTCAGGGGCGTTTTGTTTGACGGCGCCAGCTCGGTTGCGGCGCCCAGATACTTCGACTACGGCGCGGTGCTGAGCATTGCCGGGAGTGAATCGCGCTTCGCGATTGCAACTGCATCCGGCCGCGTGCTCCATTACAACAGCGCGACCGGAGCTCTCGAAGGCACAATCAATGACTTCAGTGAGGCGCTGATATTCTCCGCCGACGGCTCCAAACTGGCCGCAAGGGGCGCATTCACTGAAGACAGCGGCACGGAGCTCACGGATGTGCACAAGGCCCGAATCTATTCACTACCCGACGAAGGCGTCCTCAGCACGTGGCCGGCCAACAACACCGATCCGCCGCCGCTGCAGATCGATTTGTCAGCGAACGGCGCGGTGTTCGGTCAAATATTCAGCGGTGGCCTGGCGGCGGCGGCCCCTGCGACCGGAGGCACCCCAACCTGGACTACCGCCGGCAACTGCATCGAGATTCACCTGTCACCCGATGGAACCCAAATCGGCTGTAATGCTCCGGGGCAACCATTTCCGGCGAGCACGCCTTACACTTGGCAGCTATTCGCGAACAGTAGCGTCTCTCAGGGCATGAGCCTCGATGGGCAGGTGAGCGCATGGCTGGACTCAGGCCACATTCTGGTCGATCACTACTACTTCTTCGCCCACATCACGCCGATGTTCAGCCACGCAACCATCAACAGTTCCACGGGCGCCGAGCTCAGCACATCCGATCTTCCGAGCCTGGCGCCCCCCGTGCAGGTACTCGCCCCCGACTCAGTCTATTCCCGGGAGCAGAATGCCATCCTCACGGTTGGAAGCAATACGGCTACCTGGCTGAGTGCCACCCGCACCGGCCAGATCGGTGCGGTTTCAGGGTCCAATGTGATCTTTGCGTCGGGCCACTACGTGCTGTCCCTGCCGCGCTGAAAAGCCTAACCTTCAGACTCCTGCGGGAAGCTCATCCCAACAGTATTGAATCCACCGTCTACGTAGAGGATTTCGCCGGTGATTCCGGCGGCCAGATCAGAGCACAGAAACGCCGCCGCGTTGCCCACATTCTCGGGCGTCACGTTTCGACGCAGCGGCGCGATCTCGGCAACGTGACTCAACATCTTGCGAAAACCGGCGATACCTGCCGCAGCGAGCGTCTTGATTGGGCCCGCGGAAATACCGTTCACACGAATACCTTCAGGGCCCAGGTCCGCGGCCAGGAAGCGCACATTGGCCTCCAGGCTGGCCTTGGCGAGACCCATGACGTTGTAGCTCGGTATGGACCGCACAGCTCCGAGATATGAGAGCGTCAACAGCGCGCCGTTGCGACCGGCCATGAGCGGGCGAGCGCCGCGGGCGAGGGCGGTCAGACTGTAGCTGGAAACGTCATGGGCGATGCGAAATGCCTCGCGGGTGGTATTTGCAGTGAAGCTGCCCGCGATGGCCTCGCGAGGCGCGAACGCAACTGCGTGGATGACGATGTCGAGCTGTCCCCATTCACGCTTCAGCAGATCAAATGCGGAGTCGACCTGGCCATCCACGGTGACATCGAGCGGCATCGTGAGCTTCGAGCCGATGGAGTGGGCGAGGGGCTCGACTCGCTCCTTCATCTTGTCGTTAGGGTAGGAGAAGGCAAGCTCGGCGCCTTCGCGTTGCATGGCCTGCGCGATGCCCCAGGCAATTGAACGATCAGTCGCTACGCCTACGATAAAGGCGCGCTTGCCGGCAAGAAATCCCATTGTGAGCCTCCCCGATTACGTGGAGGCGGAGTTTATCTGAACGCAGCCGGCGCGGAAGCGGGCTTCAGCTGCGGCGGCTGGCCATCCGGATCGTCAGCTTCTGTCCCGGCGAAATGCCGTTGCGGGACCCGATGCCGTTCCAGGACATGATCTCCTTGACCGAGCACTGGAACAGCTTGGCAATCTGCGTGAGCGTATCGCCCGCTCGGACTACGTAAGTGACCTTGCGCGGACCGCTGCCTGTTCGACCACCGCCATCGCTGTTGGACAGCCGGAGGCGTTGACCGGCGCGCAGCGGGTCGCCCGGCTGCATGCCATTCATCATGGCGAGCTTGTTCACATCCATGCCGCTGCGGCGCGCGATGCTATACATCGTGTCGCCACGGTGGACCACATGAACGTGCGGGCGCTTCGACATGCGAGTGGTGGGGTTATCCACGCGCGCAGCGGCAAGCAACACCTTCGCGGGTAATGCGTCCGAAGCCGACGGAACGTGCAGGTCGGCTCCGACCGTCAGCGCACCCGTAGGCAGTTCGTTCATCTCACGTACGACGGTCGGTGTTGTGTTGAACCGCTTGGCAACAGAGGCGACCGAATCGCCGCGCCCAACCGTGTAGGTCTGTGAGTGCATGCGTTGGTCATCGGTTAGCTGCGAGACGTTCTGCGTGAACACCTGCGCGCCATCGACAGGCAACAATAGATAGTGCGGGCCCTTCGGGTCGGTCGCCCAGCGGTGGAAGGCCGGGTTGAGCTCATAGAGCTCCTCATCGGTCACCCCCGCGATCTCGGCCGCCACTTTCAGCTCAATCTGACCGTGCGTTTCAACGCGCGCAAAATACGGCTGGTTGGGAATCGGGCTGATGGCGATGTCGTAGGTTTCCGGGTCGGAGACCAGGCGACGCATCGCGAGCAGCTTGGGTACGTAGGCCTGGGTCTCCTTCGGGAGCTTCAGGCTCCAGAAGTCCAGCGGCTTGCCCTTGGCACGATTGGCATCCAGTGCGCGCTCAACGGCCATCTCGCCGCAGTTGTAGGCGGCAATGGCCAACAGCCAGTCGCCGTTGAATTCGTCGTGCAGCGACTGCAGGTAATCCAACGCGGCGCGTGTTGATTCGACGACGTCGCGGCGACCGTCATACCACCAGTCTTGTTTCAAGCCGTAGCGGTTGCCAGTGTCAGGAATGAACTGCCACAGTCCCGAGGCGCGGGCGCGCGAGTAGGCATACGGCTCGAACGCACTTTCAACAACCGGCAGCAGCGCGATCTCGAGCGGCATACCGCGCGCTTCGAGCTCGGTGACGATGTGATACATGTACAACTCGGCGCGGCCGAAGGCGCGCTCGAGATAGTCCGGATGGGACGCGAACCAGTTGAGTTGCTGATCCACCGCGAGACGTTGTACGTCGTCCAGCTTGAAGCCGGCGCGCATGCGATCGAAGAGGTCGGCGTACTGCGCAGGTGTTAGTCCTGCGACCTGTGTGGGCGTACTGCTCAGTGTGGCGTCGGCGGGCTCGGCGGCCTGCGCTGACGGAGGAGTCGGGGCCTCGGGCAGGGTGCTGCTCGGCTCGGCCGGCGGAATGAACTCCGTGGACTGAGCTACGGGTTTCTGGACCTGCGAGGGTGCGTGAGCGCATGCCGCGAGGGCGAGCGCGCAAGCCGCCAGGACCGCGGTCTTAGTTACGCGAAGCGCATCTGTTCTTGCCAAGTTCCTTACCCTCTCGCGGCGTGCTAATTTGGCCCCGCCGAGGCAGGGATCTCGAGGAACAGACGCTACTGTACTCGGGGCAATTAATTTAACCGGTAACTTCTCACTATTTCCAGCCTGAATTGTGCCAGTTCGCACTTCACGTATGACGGACCGCGATGCCGCCCTGACAGCCTGGTGGTCGGGGCCGCTGGGGCGGGCCCTGCTGGGCGCGGAATCCGAGCTGTTGGGCGAGGCGCTCGAAGACGTTTTTGGCTGGGAATTACTGCAAATTGGCGCGTGGGGTGACACTAGGGAACTGCTCGCTGGAAGCCGGACCCGCCGTCAGACCATTGTCGCCGCGCCTGGGTTCCCAGGCGGAGCTGACATCATCGGCCGACCGTCGCAATTACCAGTCACCAGCGACTCCGCCGATGCGGTCCTTCTGCCACACACGTTGGAATTTGCCTCCGACCCGTACGCGATAGTTCGTGAAGTAGATCGCGTTTTGGTGGGTGAAGGTCAGCTACTGGTTCTCGGTTTTCGACCGTGGAGCACGTGGGGTCTGCGCGCTCGTGCCAGTCGTTCAGGTTTCCCGCCCGGACTGCGACGCGTGCTGCCCGAAAGGCGCGTGCGCGACTGGTTGGTGTTGCTCGGCTACGAAGTTGTGGCGTCACGCAGTTACTTGTACTGCAGTCCGTGGAGCTCCCGGCTTTCACCGGGCGAGGGCACTGGACGAATCCTCAATCGCGGCATCATGTATCCGCTGCCGGGCAGCGCCTATATGTTGAAGGCGCGCAAGCGCGTGTACACACTAACTCCGATACGGCCGCGCTTCCGCGAGAAGCCCGCGGTGCTGGGCGGCCTGGTGAAGCCGACCACGCGGTCTCAATCATGATGAGGACCTGATTCATATTCCGGTAGACTCGCGGCCCATGCGACAGATTGTCCTCGACACCGAGACCACGGGCCTCGAGCCTGATTTAGGCCACCGCATCATCGAAATCGGCTGCGTAGAGCTCGTCAACCGGCGGCCCACGGGACGTCACTTCCACAAATACATCGACCCGGAGCGACTGATCGACGAGGGCGCCGCGTCCGTCCACGGCATCACCCGCGAGTTCTTGCAGGGCAAGCCTAAATTTGCGGAAATCGTCGAAGAGCTCGTGCTGTTCATCGACGGCGCCGAGCTCGTTATCCACAACGCGGCATTCGACACGGCCTTCCTCGATGCCGAGTTGCGCCGAATCCCCGACACAGCGCGAACAATTGCCAAGCTTTGCCGTGTGCTCGATACACTGGCGCTCGCGCGCTCGATGCATCCAGGGCAGCGCAACAATCTCGACGCGCTCTGCAAGCGCTACAGCATAGATAATTCCCGACGCGAGCTTCACGGCGCATTGCTTGACGCCCGTATTCTCGCGGATGTTTATCTCGCGATGACGGGCGGCCAGGCCGCGTTGGCACTGGCTGAATCCACAGCAGCGGGCGCTTCGGGAACTGCCCAGACGATCCGCGCGTTGGTCCGTCCCGCGATTCCCCTCGTCGTGATCTCAGCTACGGAGGAAGAGGTGGCGGCCCATGCAGCCATGCTGGCGGTCATTGCGAAGGCGAGCGGCGGCAAATGCCTGTGGCCGGCGCCACCTCCAGTTGTTTCTCAGGTAAGTCTCGCAAATGCCTGAAAAGAAGATTCTCCTCACCGGTGCTGCCGGCTTCATCGGCTTTCACACGGCGCAGCGGTTGTTGGCGCGAGGGTATGCGGTGGTTGGACTCGACAACCTCAACAGCTACTACGATGTCACTCTGAAGGAGGCGCGGTTGGCCCAGCTGCGCCAGCAACCGAACTTCCGCTTCGAGCGTCTCGACCTGACGGACCGCGAATCCATCTCCAGCCTGTTCGCCAAAGAGCGATTTGCGCGCGTGGTGCATCTCGCGGCGCAAGCCGGCGTTCGCTACTCCCTGGAAGCCCCCCACACCTACGTTGATACCAACGTCACCGGTACTCTGAATATCCTCGAGGGCTGCCGGCACAACGGCATCGAGCATCTCGTGTACGCGTCGACGAGCTCCGTTTATGGAGCCAACACGAACATGCCGTTCTCCGTCCATAACATCGCTGATCATCCCGTGTCGCTGTATGCCGCGACCAAGCGCGCCAATGAGCTGATGGCGCACACCTACTCGTGGTTGTTCAAGATACCGACCACCGGACTGCGATTCTTCACGGTCTACGGCCCATGGGGGCGGCCGGACATGGCGCTGTTCATGTTCACCCGCAACATTCTCGAGGGCAAGCCCATCGACGTGTTCAATAACGGGCACCACAAACGTGATTTCACGTATGTAGATGACATCGCCGAAGGTGTCGTGCGTGCCAGCGAGCACATCGCCGAGCCCGACCCCGACTGGTCCGGCAACTCACCCGACCCGTCCTCGAGCAGCGCGCCGTTTCGCATTTACAACATCGGTAACAACGAGCCGGTGCAGCTCCTGCGCTACATCGAAGTGATCGAAGAGTGCCTGGGGCGCAAGGCGCAGAAGAATTTCCTCCCCATGCAGCCGGGTGATGTACCGGAAACCTTTGCGGATATCGATGACCTGGTGAAGGATGTCGGTTACCGGCCGGCGACGCCCATCGAGACAGGGGTGCGCCATTTTGTCGATTGGTTCTGCCAGTATTACGGCTATAAGAAATGAGACTGCAACGTTGGCAGTCGACCATTCGTCTCTCCAATCGCGGGTTCAAACATGGCGAAGCGGGCACTCATCACGGGCATTACCGGCCAGGACGGCGCCTACCTGGCTGAGCTGCTGCTCGGCAAGGGCTACGAGGTTCATGGCATCAAGCGCCGCGCGTCCTCGTTCAATACGGACCGCATCGATCATCTCTACCAGGATCCTCATGAGCGCAATGTCCGCCTGCGCCTGCACTACGGAGACCTGACGGATGCGACCAATCTCATCCGCATCATCCAGGAAGTGCAGCCAGATGAAATCTATAACCTGGCCGCGCAGAGTCATGTCGCAGTGTCATTCGAGACGCCGGAGTACACCGCCAACGCAGATGCCGTCGGCACTCTGCGGCTGCTCGAAGCGATTCGCATACTGAAGCTGCAGGACAAAACGCGCTTCTACCAGGCCTCGACCTCGGAAATGTTCGGCCAAGTGGTCGAGACGCCACAGCGCGAGACGACACCGTTCTATCCGCGCTCGCCCTACGGTGTTGCGAAGGTCTACGGTCACTGGATCACCGTCAACTACCGTGAGGCGTACGGGCTGTATGCCTGCAGCGGAATTCTCTTCAATCATGAGTCACCGTTGCGCGGCGAGACCTTCGTGACGCGCAAGATCACCCGCGCGCTCGCCCGCATCCGGGAAGGGCTGGACAGCTCGTTGTACCTGGGCAATCTCAACTCACTGCGCGACTGGGGACATGCGCGCGATTACGTGCGCGCCCAATGGCTGATGCTGCAACAGGCGCAGGCCGAGGACTTTGTCATCGCCTCCGGAATACAACATTCCGTGCGCGACTTCGTGACCCGCGCGGCGGCTCACCTGGACATGCAGCTGGAATGGAAGGGCGAGGGACTGGATGAGAGCGGTATCGAGGCGCGCACCGGCAAGGTGCTCGTGCGAGTCGATCCCCGTTATTTCCGGCCCACCGAGGTGGAGGCGCTGTTGGGCGATGCCACGCGGGCGCGCACGAAGCTCGGGTGGGAGCCGCAGATCAGCTTCGATACCCTCGTCAAAGAAATGGTCGATTCCGACCTCGAAATCGCCCGCCGCGATGCAGTCATCCGCCGCGAGGGCTTCAAGACTTACCAGCATCACGAATGAACCCCGAATCCAGCATTTTTGTAGCCGGCCACCGCGGCATGGTGGGATCGGCGCTCGTCCGGGCCCTGCGCGCGGCGGGCTTTCAGAACCTGATTGTGCGCGCGCGCAGTGAGCTGGATCTCACTCGCCAGGTCGACGTCGAGCAGTTCTTCGCCAGTGTGCGACCCGAGTACGTGTTCATGGCGGCCGCCAAGGTGGGCGGCATCCTCGCGAATGACTCATTGCCCGCACAGTTCCTCTACGACAACCTGGCGATTCAGACCAACGTCATTGATGCGGCCTATCGCAACGGCACCCGCAAGCTGCTGTTCCTCGGGTCGAGCTGCGTATATCCGCGACTCGCTCCGCAGCCCATCCCCGAAGCCAGCCTGCTGTCCGGACCGCTCGAGCCGACCAACGAGTGGTATGCGCTCGCGAAAATCGCGGGGATCAAGCAGTGCGAGGCGTACCGGCGGCAATATGGCTTCAACGCAATCAGCGTCATGCCCACCAATCTGTATGGTCCCGAAGATAACTTCGACCTGACCAGCTCGCATGTACTGCCGGCGCTGTTGCGCAAGTTTCACGAGGCCGCCGCGTCCGGCAGTCCCACGGTTGAAGTGTGGGGTTCGGGCGCGCCGCGGCGCGAGTTCCTGCATGTCGACGATCTCGCCGCCGCCTGCCTGTTCCTGATGGAGCGGTTGGATGCGGCGGGTTGGATCAACGTCGGCGCGGGCACGGAGCTGACCATCGCCGAGTTGGCGCAGACGATTGCCCGCGTGACGGGGTTTAAAGGTGAAGTGCGCTTCGATGCGTCCAAGCCCGATGGAACACCGCGCAAGCTCCTCGATTCCGCGCGCGTCATGGCCCTCGGCTGGACTCCCCGCATCAGCCTGGAAGCCGGGTTGCGCTCCACTTACGATTGGTACCGCAGTCACCCCTAGGTACAATGGCCCGTTCGATCGCGGCCGAGGATTCATGTTAATGGATGCAGCGACTGCCGGAACCGGCCGGGCGTTCCTACTGGGCAATCTCGAAGAGCATCGAGTGTTGTTCGCAACGTTGGAGAGCATCGCACCCGCGGTGGAAGCCGGCGCGGACCTGCTGGTCGCAGCCCTGAAAAGTGGCCGCAAGATCATGTTCTGCGGCAATGGCGGCTCGGCGGCGGACAGCCAGCACCTCGCTTCCGAATTCACCGGCCGGTTCATCAACGATCGCCGGCCGCTCGCGGCGCTGGCCTTGACCACCGACTCCTCGGCGCTGACCTGCATCGCCAACGACTATAGCTTTGATGACGTCTTCTCCCGTCAGGTACTCGGCCTCGGTGTCAAAAATGACTGCCTCGTCGCGATCTCCACTTCGGGCAACTCGCGCAACGTGATTCGCGCGGCCCAGGCCGCACGCGACGGCGGAATTCACATCATTGGCCTATTGGGCAGGGACGGTGGCGCCCTACGCGAGTTGTGTGACGTGCCCATCGTGGTACCGAGCATGACTACAGCACGGATCCAGGAAGCGCACAGCTTCATCGGCCACACGTTGTGTGGTTTGGTCGAGCAGGCGCTGGGCGTCGGCTGAATCATGCCGGAACTGGCCAACCTCGAAGAACGACTACGGCGCGCGCGCGTTCTCGTAGTCGGCGACGCGATGCTCGATCGCTATCTGTTTGGTGATGTCGAGCGAATCTCGCCCGAAGCCCCGGTGCCGGTAGTTCGCGTGCGACGCGAGGAAGCCAGGCTGGGTGGCGCCGCCAACGTTGCGCTCAACGTGAAATCGCTCGGTGCGAACGTCACCCTCGTTACGGTTGTCGGCAGCGACGAACCCGCCGTCAAGCTCGAACAGTTGCTGATCGACCAGGGCATTCAGGCAGTCCTCGGAAAGGATCCGAAGCTGTACACCTGTGTCAAGCTGCGCGTGATCGGCCGCGCGCAACAGCTGGTGCGTGTCGACTTTGAGAATCAGCCCGACCATGAAATCCTCGGTGACATGCTCGCCGACTACATGCGGGTGCTCCCGGACCACGACGCGGTGTTGTTTTCGGACTACGGCAAAGGGGGGCTCGCCCACATTCCGCGGATGATCGAGCTCGCCCGCGCGGCGGGCAAGCCGGTGTTGGTTGATCCCAAGGGCATCGACTACTCGCGTTATTCGGGCGCGACACTCATCACACCGAATCGGTCGGAGCTCTCCCAGGTGATCGGCGGTTGGGTCGGCGAGGAGCAACTCGAGACGCGCGCCCAGGCGCTGCGGGAGTCCCTGCGACTCGACACTCTGTTACTCACCCGAAGCGAGGAGGGCATGTCCCTGTTCGATGCGGGTGGGCATGTGCGCGTGGCCACCAAAGCACGCGAAGTTTTCGACGTCACCGGCGCGGGCGACACCGTCATCGCAACAATGGCTGCGATGATTGCATGTGGGCTCACGGTGCGGGATGCGCTTCCGATCGCCAATCGTGCCGCCGGTATCGTCGTGGGGAAGTTTGGTACCGCGACGGTGACGTACGGAGAGTTGTTTCCATGAGAGTAGTGGTAACCGGTGCGGCCGGTTTTATCGGCAGCAACCTGGTGCACGGGCTGAATGAGATCGGCATCGACGATGTGATCGCCGTTGATGACCTCACCGACGGTCCCAAGTATCGCAACCTTCTCGGCGCGCAACTGTCCGATTACTTCGACAAGGATGAGTTCTATCCGCGCTTCGCGCGTCATGAGCTCGGCCAGGTCGATGTGGTTTTTCACGAGGGGGCCTGCTCGGACACCATGGAGCACAACGGCCGCTTCATGTTGGAAAACAACTACCGCCGTTCCCGGGACCTTCTCGATGCCTGCCAGGCACGCGGCACGCGGCTGTTGTATGCGTCCTCGGCGGCGACCTACGGCGGTTCGGCTGAATTCGTCGAACAGCCCGAGTGCGAGCAGCCCTTGAATGTCTACGGGTACTCGAAGCTGCTGTTCGACAACATCGTGCGCCGGGCGCTGCCGCACCTGCATTCGCAGGTTGTTGGTTTTCGCTATTTCAATGTGTATGGGCCGCGCGAGCAGCACAAAGGTCGCATGGCCTCCGTGGCTTTCCACCATTTCAACCAGTTGCGCGAACAGGGCCACGTGGCGTTGTTTGGTGCGCATGCCGGCTACGAGGCCGGCACTCAATCCCGCGACTTTGTGTACGTGGACGATGTGGTCGCCGTCAATCTGTGGTTTCTCGAGCATCCCCAGCAGTCGGGGATCTTCAATCTCGGTACGGGACGAGCGCAGCCCTTCAATGATGTGGCGCTGGCGACCGTGAACGGCTGTCGCCGGCTCGCGGGCCGCGAGCCTCTGACACTGCAGCAGCAGTTGGGTGAGGGACTGGTGACCTACCTCCCGTTTCCGCAGGCACTGGTCGGGAAATATCAGTCATATACCCGGGCTGACCTGAGCGCGCTGCGTGCCACCGGGTGTGATGTTCAATTTGCCGACGTCGCGAGCGGCGTGTCGCGCTACGTCGAATGGTTGTCGCGGTGACTGACTCCCTGGCCGCAAAGATCCTGCCGGCGACCTCGATCGACGCGAGTCGATGGACCCGGCCGCTAGTTTTCACCAATGGTGTGTTCGATGTCCTGCATCGCGGGCACGTTCTCTACCTCGCCGGCGCCCGGGAGCTCGGGGCAACTTTGCTCGTCGGCGTGAACACCGACGCCTCGGCACGCAGGTTGGGTAAGGGCCCCGATCGTCCGCTGAACAACGAGGCCGACCGGATGTTGGTGTTAGCCGGATTGGCCAGCGTGTCATTTGTTACGTTGTTCGAAGAGAACACTCCGTGCGAGCTCATTGCGCGTTGCCAGCCCGATACGTACGTCAAGGGCGGCGACTACGATGTGGAAACGCTGGAGGAAACGCGGCTCGTGCGTTCGTGGGGCGGTCGGTCCCTGGCGATTGACTTCGTGTCGGGTTATTCGACCACATCGCTGCTCGAACGCATCCGCGGCCGCTGATGAAGAAGGCTGCTTTCATCGATCGCGACGGCGTGATCAATGAGGACCGCGAGTTCGTGTACCGTGTTGAGGATTTCCACTTCATCCGGGGCTCGGTGGCTGCCCTGCGCAGGCTGCAGTCAGCGGGCTACCTGTTGGTGGTCATCACGAACCAGTCGGGAATCGCACGCGGATTGTTTACTGAAGCGCAGTACCGGGAGCTGGAAGCGCAGATGCGCGCGCGTTTGTTGCAGGAAGGCGTGACCCTGGATTGCGTGCAGTACTGTCCTCATCTGCCCGATGCCGAAGTGCTGCAATACCGATTGGATTGTGACTGCCGCAAGCCCCGTCCCGGAATGCTCCTGGGCGCGGCTGCGCTGCTCGACATCGACGTCTCTCAGTCCATCCTGGTAGGCGACCGCAGAGCTGATATCGAAGCAGGGCGCGCGGCCGGCGTGGGCCGCTGCTACCTGGTCCGCAGTGGCAAGCCGGTGTCCGAAAGTGACGCCGCGATGGCAGACGGGGCGTTTGAGAATCTCGCCGAGTGCGTCAGCTCGCTCGCGCTGTAAGATGGGTTTCCCCAAGCGCTCAGAAAAAGGAAAGTCCTACCCGTGACGACACCCAGCACGCCTCCCCAGATCCAGGTGCCATTGCTCGATCTGAAGCTGCAGTACAAAACGCTGGCAGCCGAGGTGCAGGCGGCTATTGAGAAAGTCTGTGCCAGTCAGCATTTCATTCTCGGCCCGGCAGTGAAGGAGCTGGAAGCGAGCGTGGCGGCGTACAGCCAGTGCCGGTTCGGCATCGGTGTGTCGTCCGGCACCGACGCGCTGCTGCTGGCGCTGATGGCGCTGGAGATTGGTCGCGGTGACGCCGTTATCACCAGTCCGTTTACCTTCTTCGCAACGGCCGGAACTATCGCGCGCGCAGGCGCCACTCCTGTGTTCTGCGACATCGAGCCTGCGACATTCAACTTGTCGCCGGCCGCGGTCCGGACATTCATTCAAAAGAATTGCGAGCGTCGCGGCGACGGCCTTTACACACGCAAGGGCGAGCGCGTCAAAGCCATCATGCCGGTGCACTTGTACGGACAGATGGCTGACATGCCCGCCCTCATGGAGATCGCGCAGTCAAATGGCTTGCGCGTGATAGAGGATGCCGCACAGGCGATCGGTTCTGATGATGCGCACGGCCGCCGGGCTTGCAGCTACGGCGACGTCGGTTGCCTGTCATTCTTCCCGACTAAGAATCTCGGGGCCTTCGGAGACGCGGGCATGTGCGTCGCGAATGATCCCGCGTTGACGGAGCGGATGGAGATACTCCGGGTTCACGGTGGCAAGCCGAAATACTTTCACTCGCTCATTGGCGGCAACTTCCGGATCGACGAGCTGCAGGCTGCTGTTCTGAACGTCAAGCTGAAGTACCTGGACGCCTGGACCGAGGGTCGCCAACGCAACGCAGCGTATTACGATGCCGCCTTCAAGAAAGCGGACCTCGGTCGTGCCGTGCAAACACCCAGTGCGCAGCCTGGGTTTCGCCACATCTACAACCAATACGTCGTGAGCGTCAGGGACCGCGACCTGCTACGCCAACACCTGACTGCGAGCGGAGTGGGAACGGAGATCTATTATCCCGTGCCGCTGCATTTGCAGAAGTGCTTCGCTTACCTGGGGCACCGGCCCGGTGATTTCCCGCAGTCCGAGCAGGCCGCCCGGGAAACGCTGGCGCTGCCGGTTTTCCCGGAGCTGAGTGACAAACAAATACAATACGTCGTGGATACCATTGCGGCATTCTTTCGCCGCGGCTGATTTTCTCGCTACCAGAGGTGCAACGGTGCCAATACTTCCGGGTCCACAGACCAGCACATGGACGGATCTCGTTTCCCATGCTTCGCGTTTGACCGCGACGCCGACCCGCGAGCTGTTTGCCCGGGATCCCGGCCGCTACGAGCGCTTCAGCCGCGAAGCCATCGGCCTGCACATGGATTTTTCACGGCAGCGCGTCGATGAGATCGCGCTGGCCAAGCTCGGGGAGCTGGCTGACGCGGTCGGCCTGCGCGCGCGCATCGATGCCATGTTCCGGGGCGAGCGCATCAACCAGACCGAAGATCGGGCCGTGCTGCACGTGGCCTTGCGCCAGCCGCGCGGCGCCGGCATTGGCGGCGCCGAGATCGAGAAAGTGGTCATGGCTGAGCGCGAGCGGATGCTGTCCTTTGCCGAGTCGGTGCGGACCGGCGGGATCGTCGGTAGCACCCGCAAGCCCTTTCAGCTCGTAGTCAACATCGGCATCGGCGGCTCGGACCTGGGGCCGGCTATGGCGGTCCTGGCGCTCGAGCGCTTCACCGCGGGCTCGCCGCGGTGCGAGTTCGTTTCCAATATCGACGGCAATCACCTCTACGACGTGCTGGCGACCGCGGATCCTGCCACGACTCTTTTCATCGTTGCCTCGAAAACGTTCGTCACGCTGGAGACGCTGACCAATGCGCGCACAGCGCGTGCCTGGCTCAAGGACAAGTTGGGAGAAGAGGCCGTCCCGGCACACTTCGCGGCGGTCTCTGTCAATCACCAGGCCATGGACGAGTTCAAGGTTCATCCGGATTACCGATTCCAGATGTGGGACTGGGTCGGGGGCCGCTACTCCCTGTGGTCCTCCATCGGCGTGACCGTGGCAGTCGCCATCGGACGCGAGAACTTCAACCGCTTCCTGGCCGGCGGCCATGAGATGGATCAGCACTTCCGGACCGCGCCCTGGGATGCGAACCTGCCGGCGCTGGCCGGTCTGCTCGGCATCTGGAACATCAACTTCCTGAATCTGCCGACGCACGCCGTGCTGCCTTACGACGATCGCCTGAAGCGCTTTTCCGCTTATCTGCAGCAGCTGGAGATGGAGAGCAACGGCAAATCCACCACCCAGGATGGCAGCCACGTCCAATGGCAGACGGCGCCGATTGTATGGGGCGAGCCCGGCGACAATGCCCAGCACTCGTTCTTCCAGCTTCTGCACCAGGGCACGCAGCGCGCCGCACTGGATTTCATCGTTCCGGCAAAGTCCTCGTGCGGTGACCAGAACCACCAGGATCTCGCGATCGCGAATTGCCTCGCGCAGGCAGAAGCCTTTATGGCCGGGCAATCCGCGGACGCCGTCCGGGCCGATCTGCAGCGCCACAATGTGCCGCCGCAACGCATCGAGCAGCTGATTCCTCACAAAGTGCACGAGGGCAGCCGGCCCAGCACGCTGTGGCTGTTTGAAAAGCTCGATCCGGCGACCTTGGGCAAGCTGATTGCCCTGTACGAGCACAAGGTGCTCACCCAGGGCGTGGTCTGGGGTATCAATTCATTCGATCAATGGGGCGTGGAGCTCGGCAAGAAGCTGGCCGAGCAGTTGGCGCCGGCGGTCAGGGAGCCGGCCACCGGCCACAACGTGCCGCAGGGCGTATTAAAGGTCCTGCAGAAAGTCGCGGCCTTGCGCGCTCGGCCTTAGAAGTGCCGGGTCAGGGACAGCGACGTGATCAGGATGTCGTAGAAGCTGTCGTCCCGACCACCGACCGTAGGTGGGTCGTTGGGCAACAGGTGATCGCGCGCGACGCTGTCGGCAAATCGCACATCGAGCGACAGGTCCCAGTTCGGCAATAGATTGCGCCACTGCAATCCTGTCGCCCAGTAAAGACCGTAGGCGGGCGTTGCGAGGTTGTAGCGGGCCGCACCCACACCGATCGAGAAGGCGAGCGGGGAGCGGAACCGATAGCGATAGTCGATCAGGCGGACGGCGAGCAGGTTGTGGTTCTGGATATCATCCACTTCTATGCGCGCACCGAAGTCGCTGTGATCCGAGACGAAACGGCGCGCGCCGAACGCAACGTGCCAACCTTCCTTGATAGGGCTGTGCGTCTTGTGTACGGGCGCGGTGAGGTCGACACTCTGCCGGCTGGCATTGGCGCCCAGATCGACAAACACCTCGCCGTCTTTGACCATGTTCTCATCCTGCACCTCGGATGACTCCAGCAGCGAGGCGAGCCCGCTGCTTTCGGGCTGGTACCGCACGAAACCCTCCAGGCGCCCGAAATTCTGGCCAAACACGTCGCGACCGGCATTGATGTTGGCCCCGACGACCATGCCCTGCCACGGCCGTGAATAGCCGAAGGCAACGTCGTGGTAGCGTTGATAGCTGACGCCGCGGTATTCCTGGTTCTGCAACTGGCGGTAGCGCAACATGAACTGACCGCCGAACGGCGCATCGTAGCGCAGGATCGCCGTCTCACTGCGGGCGCCCGGGTCGTTGTTGAATACGCGCTGATCACCGCCCCAGTTACCGACAACCAGCAGGTAGTTGGTGAGGCCGTCCTTATAGACGCCGTGCGTATACCATTGGTCCTGCCACTCACTCGCCTCCAATGTCAGGTCGAATCGGCGCCACAGGCGGGGAAAATGAATTCCGACCGAGAGCGCGGCGTTGCCGAGCAGGTAGAACCTGCCGCGCGAGGTGTCCTCGCCCGCGTACTCGAAGTACATATTGAAGGGCACGCGGCCCGGAAAGATGAAATTGCTGGTCAGCGAGGCTTCCTGGTTGCCGAACACCTGTTGATCGGGGTTGTTCTGATTGACCGAGGGGTTGAAGTACGCTTTCAGCAGGTCTTTGAGCGAGCTGCCGCCGCGTGCGCCGCCGCCGTATTGCATCAGCCGATTGAGGCCGAAGCTCCATCCCGACACCGGCTCGGCATCGAGGTGTATGCCGGCCAGGCGCGGGTTGCCGGTGGTGAAGCCGTTGCCGAACACGATGTGATCCGATTCCGACATGCGGGCGGCAAACAACTCGTAGCGGATGCCGAGCGGTGAGAACGCGGTGTAGTTGGAAAGCGTCACCGATGGCATCGTGGGTGCTTCGGTGCTCATGAGCATGCTGCTGTCCGACATCGGCGAGAACCAATGCGGCCGGAAGCCGATATCCAACTGGGCGAATTCCCATCCGAGGCTCAACAAGGAGCCGGTGTAGTCCGTGTGCCCTTCGTAGGCGTCGGCACCAACATCCGCCAGAACGTAGTCGTTCGGCTGCCAGTAGACTTGTCCGGAGGCCTCCCAGTGTGTGTCCTCGCGCATGCCGTAGCTGTTTGGGACGACAGTCTTGGCGCCATCACCTTTGCTGGCCGCGCCTTCAACGCTGGCGCGAGTGATTCCCACGGTGTGTGTGTAGCGTGCGAGATACTTCGTTACTCGCTGGCACAGTACCGCATCGATCTTGCAGGCTTTGGGCAGCGCATCGAGGACCGTCGCCGCCGCGATCGGCCGGCGCATCACCGGCTCGTCAGCGAGAATCAGAACACGTTCGATCTCTGACTCGATTTCCGGCTCGAGGTTCAATGGGAGGTAGGGGGAAACGCCGCGTGCGAAAGTGATGGCGTGAAACCCGAACAGCAGGAACGGCAACGCCGGTATCAGTCTCTTCATCAGGGTAAGTATGGCATGAGCCCGTGTCCGTTATGCGCCTTCGCAGGGACCGGCCTTCAGGTACAATCCCGGCCCGCATGCGTCTGCCGGGGAATGATCTGCACACTGTGTCAATGAATATCGCAAGGATCCTGAACAGATTGTTTCGTTTCGCGCCGCTGCTGATTGCCGCGTTCGTTCTGGCCGGCTCCGCGGTGGTTTTCGAGGCCCGGGCCCAGGAAGGTGGTGTGACGCCCACCGCCGATCAACTCGACCTGTTCCGCAGTCTCGGCCCCGATCAGCAGCAAGCCATCCTCAACCAGCTCACCGGTGGCAGCGCGGGCGGCGGCGGGCTCGGCTCCTCCGGTGCGCGTACCAGCCGTCAGAATCGCGACACGGGCACGGGAGAGCAGAATCAGTTTCCGTCCTCGACCGAAACCCAGGAGCCGCTCGTCCCGGTCCTGAAGGCCGATGACACGATCATCATCGAGATCGACTTTCACCTGCCGCCGCGCACGGTTCCCACGGTCCCGCTGGGTCAATACGCCTACGTGCCCGGCCAGCAAACGGGCGTCGGTGGGGCGATGCCCAACACAGGGATTCCTCAGGGGGCGGGAGTCGGCCAGACAACTCCGGTGCCCTCCGCAACAGCCGCACCATCGACTGTGCCGGAGATGACCGAAGACGAGAAGGCGCGCAACCAGGCCTTGATCACCCTGATCCGTTCGCGCAATCCCTACACGCTGTCGCACGACGGCACGCTGTATTTACCCGGCTTTGCGGGCATTCCGCTGGCGGGCCTGATCGAGGACCTCGCTACTTTGCGGCTCAAAGTCGAGCCCGCGCTTGCGCGTCTCGACGTCCGGATCACCCGCCTGCCGCTCACCAAGACCGGCCCGGAGGGGCTCCAGCCCTTCGGTTATGACCTGTTCCAGCGGCCGGTCTCGACCTTCGCTCCGGTGACCAACGTCCCGGTTCCCCTGGACTATGTGCTGGGTCCCGGCGACGAGCTGGCGGTGCAACTGTATGGGAACCAGAACCGTAACCTGACGCTCACGGTCGGCCGGGATGGGCGGGTGAGCTTTCCGGAGATCGGCCCGATCAATGTCTCCGGGCAGCGCTTCACTGAGGTCAAGCGCAATATCGAGAACCTGGTGTCGCATCAGCTCATTGGTGTGCGCGCCAGTGTTGCGATGAATGACACGCGCTCGATCCGGGTGTTCGTGCTGGGTGAAGCCAATCACCCGGGCTCGTACACCATCAGCGGGCTGGGGACCATTACCTCGGCGCTGTTTGCCGCCGGGGGTATCAAACCTATCGGCTCCCTGCGCAACATCGCCTTGAAGCGGCAGGGCGAAATCGTACGGCGCCTGGATCTGTACGACATGCTGATCAAAGGCAACACCACCGACGATGCCAAGCTGTTACCGGGCGATGTGATTTTCATTCCCCCGGTTGGCTCGACTGTGGCTGTGAGTGGCGAGGTCCGCCGCCCCGCGATTTATGAGACCCGCACCGAATCCTCGCTGAGTGACATTGTCGAGCTGGCCGGCGGCCTGTCGCCGGAAGCCGATCCGACCGGGGTCATGCTGACACGCATCGATCCCAGGCATCAGCGGGTCGTGCTCCAGATAGACCCGTCGAGCGGCGCCGGCAAATCGCAAAAAGTGTTCAACGGCGACCAGGTCAGGGTGCCGCGGCTGCGGCCCACTTTGGATTCGGGGGTGTACGTGAACGGACACGTGTTCACCTCGGGCGCTTTTGCCTACCACGAGGGGATGCGCCTGACGGATGTCATCCACTCGATCGATGAGCTGCAACAAGGCGCTGACGTTCACTACCTCCTGATCCGGCGCGAGCTGCCGCCCGACCGACGCATTGCCATCCTGTCCGCGGACCTGGATGCCGCGCTGCGAGCCCCGGGATCACCCAAGAACATCGCGTTGATGCCGCGGGACCAGATCACTGTGTTCGATCTGCAACCCGGTCGCGAGCGGATCATTCAGCCGATCATCACGGAACTGCGCTCACAGTCGACACTTGCAAATCCCACGGAGCTCGTCAGCGTCGATGGCCGGATCAAGGTACCGGGTACCTATCCGCTGGAACCGGGCATGAAGGTCAGCGACCTGATCCGCGCGGGCGGCAGTCTCGATCCCGCCGCATACAACAGCACCGCGGAGCTGACCCGCTACTCGGTCAAGAACGGCGACGAGCGTCAGACCGAGTTGATCAACATCGACCTGGCCGGGCTGCTCCGCGGGGATCCGAAGGCCGATCTCACGTTGATGCCCTACGATCTGTTGAGCATCAAGGAAGTGCCGCTGTGGGCGAGCCAGGAAAACGTCAACGTCCTGGGCGAGGTGCGTTTCCCCGGCAGGTACGCGATCAAGCGGGGTGAGACCCTCGCATCGGTCGTCCGACGCGCCGGCGGACTCACCGACCTGGCCTTCGTGGATGGGGCGGTGTTCACGCGCGAGGATCTGCGCAAGCGCGAACAGGAGCAGCTCGATGATCTGGCCCAACGGATGCAACGTGACGTAGCCCTGCTCGCGTTGGGAGGAATCGCGGCCGGGCAGGGACAGTCGGCCGGCACCGCGGTTTCGGTCGGCACCACGCTGCTGGCCCAGTTGAAGGCGACGAAGGCGGTCGGGCGCCTGGTCATCGACCTGCCCCGCAGCATGAGCACGAAGCCGGGTACCGATTCCGACATCATTCTGCGCGGCGGCGATCAACTCATCGTGCCGCGGTTCCGTCAGGAGGTGACCGTCCTCGGCGAAGTGCCCAATCAAACTTCGCATCTGTACCGGGCGGGCCTGACTCGGGATGACTACATCGCCCTGAGCGGGGGCGCGACCAAACGGGCCGACAAGCGGCGGATTTACGTGGTGCGCGCCAACGGCAGCGTCGTTGCCAACGAGGGCAACCGTTGGTTTGAGAGCTCCAACGTGCTGATCAAGCCGGGCGACACCGTGGTCGTGCCGCTGAATGCGGAGCACATCCCGGCGCTGCCGTTCTGGGCGGCGGTTACGCAAATCCTGTACAACGTGGGTATCGCGGCTGCCGCGGTCCATACGTTCTGACGGCGCTGCGTGCAACCCTGATGGACAAATTGAACACCGAATACCAACAGGATGTCTGGACTCTGGACCTGCGCGGCTTTCTGGAGCTGGTCCGGGCGTACCGCTGGGTGTTGGTGGGCTGTGTCGTGTTTTTCACCGGCTGCCTGACGGCGCTGGCCTTTCTCACGACGCCGGTCTACGAGGCCACGGTCGTGTTGGTTCCGGCCAACACCGAGCGCAACCTGGAGCAACTGGGCTCCGCGCTGGGCCAGTTGGGAGGCATCGCCTCCCTCGCCGGGCTCAGCATGGGTGGCCGGGGCAACGAGACCGAGGAGGCGTTGGCCGTCCTGCGGTCACGGCAGTTCACGGAAAGCTTCATCCAGGACAACAAGCTCATGCCGGTACTGTTCGAAAAGCGATGGGATGCGGCGCGCGGGCAATGGAAGGGGCCCCCCGAGAAACAACCGACGCTGGCCAAGGCGTTCAAATACTTTGATAAGCAAGTGCGAACTGTCGTCCAGGATAAAAAGACCGGATTGATTACACTGCAGGTCGACTGGAAGAATCGCCAGCTCGCGGCCCAGTGGGCCAACGATCTGGCCCACCGGTTGAACGAGGAAATGCGCGAGCGCTCGGCGGGCAAGGCGGAGTCCTCGCTGGGTTACCTCGAGCACGAGCTCGAGAACACGACGACGGTGGCGACCCGTGAGGCCATTGGCCGGCTGATCGAGGCACAGGTCAAACAGCGCATGATGGCGCACGTCACCCAGGAGTACGCCTTCCGCGTGGTGGATCGGGCGATGGAGCCGGATGCTGACGACCCGGTCAAGCCCAAGAAGGCATTGATGATGGCCGGCGGCTTTGCCGTGGGACTGTTCGTGGCGCTGGCCTGGATGCTGGTGTCCTACAACCTGAATCCGGCGCGGGCGCTCGGCAGGCCGGCCGCCGCGTAGCCGAAGCTCATTGAGGAACACTTTTGCAAGCATGTTGAATAACCGATCCATTCTGGTGACCGGCGGAACCGGCTCGTTCGGCAAGGCCTTCGTGCGCCGCCTGTTGAAGCTGCATCCGGATGTCGCGCGCCTGGTCATCTACAGTCGCGACGAGCTCAAGCAGTTCGAGATGGGGCAGGTCTTCAGCGACCGCGAGTATCCGGCGATCCGCTACTTCATCGGGGACATCCGCGACGGCGACCGCCTGCACCGGGCGTTGGAAGGTATCGATGTGGTCGTGCATGCCGCGGCGCTCAAACAGGTGCCAGCCGCGGAGTACAACCCCTTCGAGTGCATCAAGACCAACGTGCTCGGGGCACAGAACCTGATTGAAGCCTGCCTGGATACGGGCGTGAAGCGCGTGGTCGCGCTGTCCACCGACAAGGCGGCCGCGCCCATCAACCTGTACGGCGCCACCAAGCTGTGCTCTGACAAGTTGTTCATCGCCGCCAACAACATCAAGGGCAAGCGCGACTTGTCCTTCAGCGTGGTCCGCTACGGCAACGTGATGGGCAGCCGCGGCTCGGTCATTCCGTTTTTCCTCGACAAGCGCCGCACCGGCGTGTTGCCCATAACCGATCGCAACATGACGCGTTTCAACATCTCCCTGGAAGAGGGAGTGGACATGGTCCTGTGGGCCATCGAAAACGCGCGCGGCGGCGAGATCCTGGTGCCGAAGATTCCTTCGTATCGCATCCTCGATGTGGCCGAGGCCATTGGCCCGCAGTGCCGGCACGAGGAAGTAGGCGTACGCCCCGGCGAGAAGATCCACGAGGAAATGATCACCGCGAGCGACAGTTTCAACACGCTGGACCTCGGCCCGTACTTCGCCATCCTGCCTTCATCGGATGAGGCCCTGCGCTCGCATTACCTGGCGCAGCAGGGCGTGACCGCGGTGCCGCCGGGATTTGCCTACAACTCCGGCACCAACACCGACTTCCTGACCGTGCAGCAGTTACGCGCTCTGATCCGGACGCAGGTCGACCCGGATTTCAAAGTGTGAGCCGGCCGTGATCCCCTACGGCAGACAATTCATCAGCGACGAGGATATTGCAGCCGTCGTCGCGGTGTTGCGTTCGGATTTCCTGACGCAGGGGCCTGCGGTCCCGCGGTTTGAGCAGGCGATCGCCGGGCACTGCCGCGTCCCGCATGCCGTGGCGGTCAACAGTGCCACCAGTGCGCTGCACATTGCCTGTGCCGCGTTGGGAGTCGGACCGGGCGATCTCGTCTGGACGAGCCCGATCACCTTCGTCGCCAGTTCCAACTGTGCGCGCTACTGCGGCGCCGATGTCGACTTCGTCGATATCGATCCACGCACTTTCAACATGTCACCGGCCGCGCTGGCCGACAAGTTGGCCCAGGCACGCGCTGCCGGCAGGCTGCCGAAAGTCGTGATTCCGGTGCACTTCGCGGGCTTGCCCTGCGAGATGCAACGCATCCACGAGCTGGCCCGGGAGTATGGTTTCCGCATCATCGAGGATGCCTCGCACGCGATCGGCGCGACCCTGGCCGACAGTGTGATCGGCGACTGCCGCTACAGCGACATTGCCGTATTCAGTTTTCACCCCGTCAAGATCATCACGACCGCCGAAGGCGGAATGTGTACCACCCGTTCGGCGCAGTTGGCTCGCAGCATGCAACTGTTGCGCTCACATGGCATTACGCGTGAAATCGCCGAGCTGCAGGATAAGGACGCGGGACCGTGGTACTACGAGCAGCAGTTGCTCGGATTCAATTATCGTTTGACCGATGTGCAGGCTGCTCTCGGGCTCGCTCAGGTACGTCACCTGGACGAATGGATCACGCGACGCCACGCGATCGCGGATGTATACGACCGGGCACTGGCCGAGCTGCCACTCATTCTTCCCGTGCGCCCCGCCGACTCCAGGTCCGCGTTACACCTGTACGTGATCCAGGTTGATCAGGCCCGTGCGCGGGTGGATCGCCGAACGGCGTTTGAGCGCCTGAGAAAAGCCGGTATCGGCGTCAATGTGCACTATATCCCCGTGCATTGGCAGCCGGACTATCAGAAGTTGGGATTTCGCCGCGGTCAGTTTCCAGTCAGCGAGGCGTACTACTCGCGTTGTATTTCACTGCCGATGTTCGCCACGTTGAGCGATACTGACCAGCAGACGGTGATTCACGCGCTGCGGGAGGCGCTGGCCTGACCAGATGAGCCGACTTGCACTAGGGACTGTTCAGTTCGGGCTGAAATACGGTGTGGCCAATCAGTCGGGACAGGTGTCCGCGGCTGACATTGGCGCAATTCTGAAGCAGGCGCGGGTGTCCGGACTGGACACGCTCGATACCGCTATCGGCTATGGAGAGAGCGAGACTCGCCTGGGCGAAGCCGGTGTACAGGGGTGGCGTGTCATCACAAAGCTGCCGCCGCTTCCGGCTGACGTTGCCGATGTCGCCGAGTGGGTGCGCTCTCAGGTCGCTCGCTCCCTGCAGCGTCTGCAGGTCGATGGCCTGGATGGACTGTTGCTGCATCGTCCCGCGGATCTGTTGGGCCCCTCGGGACCGCAGTACATCGCAGCGCTCGAGTCGCTGCGCGAGTCCGGCCAGGTCCGCTCGCTCGGGTATTCAATCTACGATCCGGATGAATTGGAGCGTCTGTGGCCGCTGTGGCCTGCCGGGCTGATTCAGGCACCCTGTAACGTGCTGGACCGGCGCCTGGCCCGCTCCGGCTGGCTCGAGCGGCTGCGCGCCGCCGGCGTGCGGGTTCATGTCAGGTCGCTGTTCCTGCAGGGCCTGTTGCTGATGGAGTCGACGCGCCGCCCGCAGTGGTTTGCACCCTGGCGTCCTTTGCTGGATCGTTGGTTGCAGTGGTGCTCGCAGGAGGGTGTCACCCCGCTCGCGGCGGCTTTGTCATTCGGGCTCGCGCTGCCGGGCGTGGAGCGCGTCGTGGTGGGCATCGACTCGTTGCAACATTTGACACAGATCGTGGCGGCATCGACGGTGGCAGTACCCGCAATGCCGGCCGAGCTCGGCAGTGACGAGCTCGACCTGATCGAGCCCTCGCGCTGGAGACTGACTTGAAGACAGTGGCCATCGTACAAGCCAGGATGGGCTCGACGCGCCTTCCCAACAAAGTCATGCAGCCGGTCAACGGCACGCCCATGATCGAGTTGTTGTTGCAGCGGTTGCGGCGCGCGAAGCGCGTCGACGTCGTGATGTTGGCAACGTCCACGGAGCCTCGCAACGCACCGTTGGCCGACCATGTGCGCGAGTTGGGTTATGAAGTCTATGCCGGATCGGAGCAGGACGTGCTCGATCGCTATTATCAGGCCGCCCGCCAGGCTGGCGCCGAGGTCGTGATCCGGGTGACCGGCGACTGCCCGCTCATGGATCCCGCCCTGGTCGACTGCGTCGTCGAGCGTTTTTCGGCCGCCGGCGTGGACTACGCCAGTAACGTCGATCCGCCCACCTATCCCGACGGGCTCGATATCGAAGTATTTTCGTTCGCGGCGCTGGAAGCGAGCTGGCGCGCGGCAACCCGGACTTTTGACCGGGAGCACGTCACTCCCTATCTGCGCACGTCCGGACACTTCCGCACGCTGAATGTAGCGAATTCCGAAGACGTCTCCGACGAGCGTTGGACCGTCGATGAACCCACCGATTTCGAAGTGATCTGTGCCGTATTCGGTCATTTCGCCCCGCGCCGTGATTTTACCTGGCAGGAGGTCCTGCAGCTGCGGCGCCGGCAGCCCGACCTGTTCGCGGCCAATCGCCACCTCGTGAGAAATGAAGGAGCCTCCATGTCGAGCGGTCAGAAACTCTGGAAGCGTGCCAAGCACCTCATCCCCGGAGGCAACATGTTGCTCTCGAAGCGGGCCGAGATGTTCCTGCCCGAGCAGTGGCCGGCCTATTTCAGCCGCACCAGCGGCTGCCAGGTCTGGGACCTGGACGGCCGGCGCCTGATCGACATGTCCATCATGGCCATCGGTACCAACACCCTGGGCTACAACCACCCGGAAGTGGATGCCGCGGCGCGCGGTGCCATCGATGCCGGCAACATGTCGACGCTCAACTGCCCGGAGGAGGTGTACCTCGCCGAGAAGCTGATTGAGTTGCATCCCTGGGCGGACATGGCGCGCTTTGCCCGCTCGGGCGGCGAAGCGAATGCCATCGCGGTGCGCATCGCGCGCGCCGCGAGCGGCAAGGATAAGGTCGCGTTCTGCGGTTATCACGGCTGGCACGACTGGTATCTCGCCGCCAACCTGGGCGATGAGAAAAACCTGGCCGGCCATCTGCTGCCGGGCCTGGAACCCAAGGGAGTTCCCCAGGAGCTGCGCGGCAGCGTGCTGCCGTTCAACTACAACCGCATCGATGAGCTGGAGCAGATTGTCGCCCGTGGCGATGTCGGCGTGATCTTCATGGAGGTGGTCCGCAACAAGGGGCCAGAGAACAACTTCCTGCAGAAAGTGCGCGATCTGGCGACCCGCAATGGCATCGTGCTGATTTTCGATGAGTGCACCTCCGGCTTCCGGCAGACATTCGGCGGCCTGCACAAACAGTATGGTGTCGAGCCGGATATGGCGATGTTCGGCAAGGCACTGGGCAATGGCTATGCCATCACCGGAACTATCGGACGGCGCGAAGTGATGGAGGCTGCGCAGAGCACCTTCATCAGCAGCACGTTCTGGACAGAGCGGATCGGACCGACGGCCGCTCTCAAGACACTGGAAGTCATGGAGCGGGTGCGGTCCTGGGAGCAGATCACGCGCATCGGGACGGACATCACCGCGCGCTGGCAGGCGCTCGCCGCAAAGCACGGATTGTCGATTTCAACCGCGGGACTGCCATCGTTGACAACGTTCGCGTTTGCAGGCGAGAAGGCACTTGCATACAAGACGCTGCTGGCGCAAGAAATGCTCGCGAAGGGCTACCTGGCGAGCACGGGTGTTTACGTGTGTATCGAGCACACCCCGCAGATCGTCGATGCGTATTTCGAAGCGTTGGACCCCATCTTCGGATTAATCAAGGAGTGCGAGGAGGGCAGGGATGTCATGAAGCTGCTCAAAGGTCCGGTCTGCCACGCAGGATTCAAACGTCTCAACTGAGCGGAATGTCGTGGATGTCGCTGTCCGAGTAGATGCCTCTACACAGATCGGCGCCGGTCACCTGATGCGGTGCCTGACGCTGGCGAACGCCATTCACGCGCGAAGTGGCCACGTCACCTTCCTGTGCCGCGAGCTGCCTGACTCGCTGGCCCCACTGATTGCGGCGCAGGGACACGAGCTGGTGCGCCTGTCTGACAGCGAGGCCCCCGGCGCGCGGCAGTTTGACTGGCTCGTCGTGGATCACTATCAGCTCGATGCCGCCTGGGAGAGCCGGGCGCGCGCGGTGGCGAAGCGGATTTTCGTCATCGACGACCTGGCGGACCGGCCGCACGACTGCGATGTTTTGTTGGATCAGAATCTGTACACCGACGGCGAGCTGCGCTACTCGGGGCGGGTCCCGCCGGCGTGCCGGTTGCTCCTGGGTCCTCGCTACGCCTTGCTGCGCGCGGAATTCGGCCGGCTGCGGGCCGGAGTCCGGCCGCGCACCGGCAAAGTCGGCCGCCTGTTGGTTTTCTTCGGCGGGGGCGATGCCGGCAACCAGACAACCACGGCGCTGGAGGCGTTGTCGCGCATCGATGCGCCGCGGAATGTTGATGTCGTGATCGGTGCCGAGCATCCCCATCGCGGACCGATTGAGAAGCTCTGTGCGGCTCGCGGTTATCAACTCCACGTCCAGACTTCACGAATGGCGGAGTTGATGGCGGCGGCCGATCTGGCCGTGGGGGCCGGCGGCAGCGCCACCTGGGAGCGCTGTTGTCTCGGGTTGCCGAGCCTCGTTGTGTCAGTGGCGGCGAACCAGGACCGGCTGGTCCACGACGGTGCTCTGGCGGGAACCGTGTATGCACCGGAGGGGGTCCTGTCGAGCCCTGATGATCTCGCACGACACATTCGAGCGTTCATGGACAACCCGCTGCTGCGGGAGTCGATGTCCCGCAAGGGCATGGAGGTGGTCGACGGCCGGGGAGTCGACCGGGTGTTGCCGGCTCTGGGTCTGGGCCGGGTAACGATGCGACCAGCGGTGATCGCGGATTCGGACAACCTGTTTGTATGGCGCAATCACCCGTCCATCCGGGGGGTTTCGCGCTCACAAAAGCCCCTGGAGCGCGCGGCTCACGAGCGCTGGCTGGGGGCTGCCCTGAGTGACTCCTCGCGTGTGCTGCTCATCGGGGAGTGCCGCGGCCAGCCGGTCGGGGTGGTACGATTCGATATCCAGGAGGCCGTCGCCGAGGTCTCGATCTACGTGGTTCCGGGCCAGGAGCGCTGCGGGTTCGGGGCCGAACTTCTGGCAGCCGCGGAAGCCTGGCTGGGCAGCCACCGAAGCGCCGTCCGCGAGGTGAGCGCCGAAGTGCTGGCCGCCAACCAGCCGTCCCACCGGTTGTTCCGCGGGGCAGGCTACCAGCTCGAATCCACGCTTTACAGGAAGAGGATGCAATAGATGAGCGCGTTGTTGATCGCGGAGCGGCCTATCGGCCGGCAGGCGCGCCCGTTCGTGATCGCGGAAATGTCCGGCAATCACAATCAGTCGCTGGAGCGTGCGCTGGCGATCGTGGAGGCGGCCGGCAAGGCCGGCGCTCACGCGCTCAAGCTGCAGACCTACACGGCTGACACCATCACGCTCGATGTCAGGAAAGGCGAGTTCGCGATCGACGATCGCAACAGCCTGTGGCACGGGAAGAACCTCCACCAGCTATACAAGCAGGCGTACACGCCCTGGGAATGGCACGAGCCCATCATGCGCCGCGCCCGCGAGTTGGGCATGGTGTGCTTCAGCTCGCCATTCGATGAGACGGCGGTGGATTTCCTGCAGTCATTGGATGTCCCGGCCTTCAAGATTGCCTCGTTCGAGAACAACCACCTGCCGCTGATCCGGAAGGTGGCTGCGACGGGCAAGCCCATGATCATTTCCACGGGCATGGCGAGCATCGCGGAGCTCGACGAGGCGGTTACGACCGCGCGTCGCGCCGGCTGTCGCGATCTCATCCTGTTGAAGTGCACCAGCACGTATCCGGCCACTCCCGAAAATACCAACATCCTGACGATTCCCCACATGCGTCAGTTGTTTGATTGCGAGGTCGGCCTGTCCGACCACACGATGGGTGTCGGTGTGGCGGTCGGGGCGGTTGCGCTGGGAGCCACCGTGATCGAGAAGCATTTCACGCTCTCGCGCGCTGACGGCGGTGTGGACAGCTCCTTCTCCCTCGAGCCGCCTGAGATGGCGTCCCTCGTTCAGGAGACCGAAAGAGCGTGGCAGGCGTTGGGATCCGTCCGCTATGGCTGTACACCGGCGGAAGAGAAGTCCCTGGTGTTCCGGCGCTCGCTGTATGTTGCCGAAGACATGGCGGCGGGCGAGACATTTACACCACGCAATCTGCGCGTGGTTCGGCCCGGACAGGGTTTGCATCCCCGCTTCTACGACCATTTGCTCGGCAAACGGATCAGTCGTGCTGCCGAGAAGGGCACTCCTGTGCAGTGGGATCTCATAGCGTAATCATGAATCGACTCTTGCGTCCTGCCATCTGGTCATACGGATTACAACGGCTGTGCACGTGGTATCCATTGCGTCGCGCGTTGGCGCGCGTCGTCGCCTCGACGAGGCCTGGTTATACGCTGGCTGAGTCCGCACAGAGTCCGGCACTGGTGGCCGAGCTGCGCTCCAACGGTGTCGCTTTGCTGCCCGGCTTCATCGGACCCGAGGTGATTCAGCGCATTGACGCCCACCTGCAGGGGGCGAACCTCAAGGAGCGATTTCCGCCCTGTCGCGACAACTTCACGTTGGAAAATGTGCCCGCCAACGTACACGTTGCGGAATACGACACTGCGTACATCGCGCGTTGTCCGGATGTTGTCGCCATTGCCAATCATCCGCTGCTGCTCGACACCGCAGCCCGTTACCTGGGATGCAAGCCGACCATCTCCAACCTCAGTATCTGGTGGTCGCTGCCCGCGGATGGCACGGCACAGGAGGCCGAGAACTATCATCGCGACGTCGATGAGTGGCGCTTCGTCAAATTCTTCCTGTATCTCAGTGATTGTGATGAATCGGCCGGACCGCATTGTTTTGTTCGCGGCTCGCACCGCAGCGGCCGCTTTCTGCGCATCCGCAGGATCGACGACGCGGAAGTAGGGCGCGTATTCGCGCCTGAGGACCAGCTGCGGCTCACGGGCGCGGCAGGCGATGCCTTCCTAGAGGACACGTTTGGCCTGCACAAGGGACAACCTCCGACGGGACGCCGGCGGCTGCTCCTGCAGGTGGAGTATTCGATCAACCCCATCGCGGTCTACAAATATCGGCCTGACGCGGTCGTACCCGAGGGCATCCAGATCGATCACTACGTCAACCGGCTCTACTTCCAACCCGCGCCATGACGCAAAAAGACTCCTTTCTGGCCTCCGAGGGTGATGCCTGGTTCGCGCGCAACGAGGCGGCGCTCGCAAGCCGCGATTGGTCGCAGGATCCGCTGACGCGGCGAGTCGGTATGCTCGCACTGCCACGCAACGCGCGTGTTCTGGAGATCGGCTGCGGTGACGGTTCCCGGTTGAGCTATCTTGCCTCCACCCACGGTTGGCAGGTTGTGGGGGTCGATCCGTCGCAGAAGGCCGTCGAAAAGGCGCGCGCTCGCGGCGTGACAGCCGAACAGATGACGGCCGATCGCCTGAGCTTCAATGACGCCTCGTTCGATGCGATCCTGTTTGGGTTCTGTCTGTATCTGTGTGATGACGCGGACCTGTTCCGGATCGCCGCCGAGGCCGATCGGGTTGCCGCGCGCGCAAGTTGGCTGCTCATCCTGGATTTCGATGCGCGCGCGCCGTTGTACAAGCCCTATCATCATCTGGCCGGCATCCGTTCGCGCAAAATGGACTACAAGTCCATGTTCCTGTGGCATCCCGCCTACACGCTGGCCGACTACACGAAGTTCCATCACGGCACCCAACAATGGACCGACGAGCCGGATGAGTGGGTGTCGGTGGCCTGCCTGCGCAAGTATCTGCGCGACGCATGAGCCAGCCACGCCAGCGGGTGAGGACTTATTCGAGGATCTACCTGGGAGGGTGGGCGCTGCCGATCCTCTTTTACATGGCGCCGATCACCGGATACTGGGATATCGATGCCTGGAGCATCACCGCCGTGATGCTGGTCGTTGCCTCCGGGTACCTCGCCATTCGGATTGCGCAGCTGCAGACGGTGCGCCAGCCACCTCTCGTCGACGTCGCTGCCTCGCCCTCCCGCTATCTGCGCATCCTGATGGTGTTCGCCGCGCTCTCCCTGGTCGGCGGACAACTCGTGCTCACCGAGCAAGCCAACTTCCTGAGCGGCTTTTCGTTCGAAAACCTGCAGGAGCGCTATATTGCCCTCATCGCGAGCTCCAATGAGGGCACCGCCACTCACTCGCTGGGCTCGACCATCGGCAACCTGCTGCGCTCGACGTTTTTTGTCGCGGTGGCGGCCTATGTTGTGTACACCAAGATCGAGCGCTCCGTTTTCTGGCGGCTGGTGGCCACGGCTGTGATTCTGGCCGCCCTCGGCCAGAGCTTCTTTGTCAATGTCAGCCGCCTGCAGTTCATGTTCTACCTGGTGTTTGGTGTCGTGGTGGCCTCTTTGATCGGCCACCCGGTGCTGCGGCACAAAAAATGGATCCTCCTGGGCGGTGGGGTTGCGGTGATCTTCCTGGTGGTGACCATGGATCAGCGCCTGTCGACCACCTTCTCCGACAACAACGTCGCGGCCAACGCCATGATGGGCCTGTTCGGCGCGGAAATGCAGGGGCTGGGCCAATACATCCTCGACCATTTCGGCCTGTCGGCACTCATTCTGTCGATGTATATGACGCAGGGAATTCCCGAGTTCGTGCGCCTGGTCGCGTACAATCCGAGCCCCTATGCCCTCGGCGGGCAGTCGTTCTTCCTGATCGTCTCCCCCATCGCCCGGCTGTTGGGCTCGCCCCTGCAGGTCGACATGACTCTGATCAGCAACCAGGGGTTGTGGTGGGGTCTGCTGGGAGACCTGTACCTGGATGTGGGTGAGTATTATCCCATTGCCTACCCGATTGTTTTGTATGTCATCGTGCGCATTGCCCGGCGCTTTGACTACGACGGCCCGTTCGCCCTGGCGTTTCGCGGCCTGACAACGGCACTGTTGCTCATCGTGCCCTACACGGGAATCTTCAACACCTTCGCGGCGAGTTATCTGATGTTGTGGCTGTTTGCCGGGCTGGAAAAGGCGGGGCGCCGGGTTCGCGCGCCGCGCGAGATCATTGCGGGTCATGCACAGGGTGCGTAACGGCGGCGCGCAACCGCAGGTTCTCGTCTTTACCCGGCCGTACCTGATCGAAGACTTCAAGAGCAACATTGCGCCGCTCGCGGGGTCCTTCCAGTTTCATCTGCTGGTGGACGGCGAGTGTCCCGGTGTCACCGATACCCGCAAGCGCTTTTACGAGCGAATGGGCAAGGCACCCCGGCCGGCGGGCTTCAGCGCGGAGGATGAGCTCGATGTCCTCAGCCGGTGTCGCTACCTGCGCAACCTGCCGCGACCCCGCGCGACCGACATGCTGCGTGCCATGGCATCGGTGTTTGCGGAGGAGCTGGATAACAGCCGGGCCGAGGTCGTGCTCAGCATCATGGTGGATGACTACACCACCCACCTGTTGTCGGAGTTGGCGAAGCGTCGCGGCATCCGGTTTGTGGGCTATGCCTATTCGTACTTTCCCGAACGGTCACAGGCCACTCTCTATGGGTATGGTGCACCCTACGATTTGCGTGAGCCCACGGACGAGGAAGTTGCAAAGACGCTGGAGCTGATTTCCCAACGGGCCTTCCGGCAGAATTACCTGCAGAAGGACACCTACACCCGCGGACGCCACCTGGCCGCAATGCTGCGCTATCGGCTGAAGCAGGTGGTCTTTCGCTACAAGGGGTGGTCTCAGCGCGACCCGTTGAATATCCACTATGGTTGCCTGCCCTTCGTGGTGGAGCGTCGCCACTGGCGTGACTTTCCCTCCAGCAGCGATTTTCATGGTGACTGGCGCCAGCGCCTGGAGGCCGCCGGGAGAGCCGGTGACCGTCCCATCATCTACTTCCCCCTCGGGTATTTCCCGGAGGCGACAATTGATTACTGGATCGAGGACAAGCGCTTCCTCGACTATGAAAATACGGTGTTGCAGATTTGTGCGGCGCTGGGCCGGGAATGCCATCTGGTCGTGAAGGAGCACCTGCACATGCTCGGCGGCCGCAATACCCGTTTCTACCGTAAGATCCGCGATACGCCCGGAGTCATCAGTGTTCCGCCCCTGGAGTTCAGCAACGATGTGCTACAGCTTTCGCAACTGGTCCTGATGGGCGCGGGCAGCATCGGCGTGGAAGCATTCATACGAGGTAAGGCAATTGCGTCTTTTTGTGATCGCAGTTATTGGTTCGAGCCGGCGCGGGCCGCAGCCGTGAACATGGCAGAGCTGCAGCACTGGCCGCAGATCATGGCTCGCGCCATACAGCAGTACGTTGCGCCCACGGCGGACGAGCGTTTCGAATTTATCCGGCAGTGTCTGCGCAGCACGATGCGCGTTCAGCGTCCCGGGTTACGCTGGCCCATCTGCGAGCCGGCCGACCTGGAGCAGGCACTACGGCAGGGACTGGCATCCTCATGAGAGCGTATTACGAAGTCCGGCCGGGTCTCGACACCCTGCGCTACCTGGTGAGCTACGGGTTTCTCACGTTGCTCGCCGGCCGCGCCCGCCGCCGACCGCACCGCCTGTTTGCCGAAATCAGCAGCGGCATCGATCGGCACATCCTCTCCGAGGGTCTGTTCGAGAAGGGGCTGTTGGAAATGCTGCACGATATCTGCGTGCAGAACCGCCGTACCGATCTGATGATCGACGTGGGCGCCAACATCGGCAATCACACGGTCGCTTTGGCCAAGGCGTTCAAACGCGTGGAGTGCGTCGAGCCTCATCCGGTGTTGTTCCGGGTTCTGCAGGCCAACGTGCTGTACAACCACCTGGGGCACGTCCGCTGTCACAACATCGGACTGGCCAACGAGAATGCCTCCGGTACCCTGACCGAGTCGCCCGGCAATCACGCTCTCAACCGGGTGCGCGAGCGTTCGCAACTGTCCCCCGAGACCTTCGGTTTGACCGGCGCGGCCTTCAGCAACGAATACCGGATCGACCTGGTGTCCGCCGCCGAGTTCATCGGTCAGTTCGGCGAGGAGTTGAACGGCGCCTTCATCAAGATTGATGTCGAGGGCATGGAGCAGGAGATCATCACGGCGATTGAGCCGCTCCTGCGCCAGTACAAGCCGCTGCTCGGGTTTGAATGGTTCACGCATTCGCAGCCGCAGCTCACGCAGATCGTGCGCAGCGTGCCCGGCTACGATGTGTGGGTCATCCGCGTGCACGACTCGGGACGCAGCTACCTGTGGCGCGCCGCGAAGATGCTTTTCCGGGGCCGCTCCTACACCCTGGAGCGGTTGGATCCCGACCATCTGGATGATGTTTACCCGCTTGCACTGCTGGTGCCGAAATGATTTCGATAACTGAACGCTACCGGGATCCCGCGGTCGTGGCTGCCCTCAGGGAGAAATACCTGGCGGCGCAGCCGTTCCAACATGTCATCCTGGACGGTGTGTTCCCCGACGAGCAGCTGCGCACTGTCATCGCCGACTTTGCCCAGGTCAAACACAACGGGAAATATTTCGACGATACCACGCAGCTCAAATTCAGTTGCGACCAGTGGGAGTTGTTTCCGCACAGCACCCTCGAGGCCATCACCTTTCTCAACTGCGGCACGTTCGTGAACTTTCTGGCCGAGCTGACCGGCATCGGCACACTGACCAGCGACCCGTACCTGCACGGCGGGGGCATGCACGAGACCTTTCCGGGCGGCTTCCTGAAGATGCACACCGACTTCAACTTCCACAAGATTCTGCGCCTCGACCGCCGCATCAACGCCATCGTGTACCTGAACGAGGGCTGGCAGCCGGACTGGGGCGGTCACCTGGTGCTGGCGAACCGGGCGATGAGCACGCAGATCAGCGTGGAGCCCGTTTTCAACCGCATGGTCGTTTTCAACACCAATGACCATTCGTTCCACGGCCAGCCCGACCCGCTGAAGTTTCCGCGGGGCGGCTCCCGCAAGAGCCTCGCGATGTACTACTACAGCAAGGGGCGGCCGGAAAACGAGATCACCTCGCACAAGATCGGCACGTCCTATCGCGCACGCTACAGCGGAGATTTCCCGCTGAGCGCTCGGCTGAGGGAGAAAGCCCGCCTGTGGCTCGGACGCAAGCGTCCGCCCGCCGAGTGAGTGCCGATCCCGCCGCGGCGGCAAGCGCGTCGCGCATGGAAGTGATTTTTGCGTGCCGGCGCAACCGGCTGGGTGACATCGGGCTGATCCGGCTCGGCGTCATTGCGGCAGGGCATCGCCTGCGGATCGTGCTGTGGCCGTGGGCGTTCCTGCAGGTGGCCTGGGCGGCTCTCGCGCGTCTCTTCGGCCGCCGCTCGTACCTCATTGTCAGTGACAAGTTTCCAGGCGACACCGGGCCGGCGCGCTGGTTCGGCCGGGATTGCACCCGGATGTTGTGGAATTACGCGGACGAATGGCCGGCTGGCGGCACGCGCCTGCCGCTTCACAAAGTGTGTTTTTTCCGGGAGGCGGGCTTCGACACGGATGATTTCGTGTTTGCGCCGCAGCCGGCGGCGGCGAAGGTGCAGGCTGCACCGGCGAAGCAACGCCAGATCGTGTTCATCGGGGACGTCACCACCACGCTGTCGCTTCCCAGGGGAGCGGACTGGTGGCGCGCGAAGTTCGAAGAGCTGCGGGATGCCCACGGCTATGCGTTCTATCTGCATGGCGAGTACGAGGCCCTGTTGAATCGCGAGCTCAGCCGGCCGCTCGAGCGCCGGACGGCGCGACTGCTGGCGAAGAACCTCCTGCGGCTGTGGATCATCGAGCACACGCGGCAGCACTTCGGCGAGCGACTGGTGCTGGTGGGCTCGAACTGGCGCCGCTTCGGTATGGCTTCGGAGCCGTCGCTGTACTCGGAGGCCGCGCGTCTCGAATTGTATCGCTCGGCTGTGGTCAATCTCGACTGCGGCTCGAAGTCGGGCGACGGCGCGCTCTATCCGCGCAGCAGCGAGCTCATCACCGTCGCCGGCGGCCTGCTGCAGGTCCGCTGCTCCAACACCGAGGCGATCTTCGGGGAGCGGGCCGGGGAGTTCAGTTTTGCGACCCCTGAGCGGCTGGTGGCGGCCCTGGAGGCGCGCTTGTCCGAGAGTGAGGCGGCGCGTAACGCACGCGAAGAGTGGCTCACGCAGCGCCTGAGCGCTCACGGGCTGTTGATGCAACACTCGGTTGAGCGACTGTTGCAGCATCGGGATCCGGCGTGCTGAAGCTGTTTTCCGCCGGCCTGATTGCCAACCTGATGTACGTCATCTCCGGGGCGCTCAAGCAATATCTGATTGCGGCGCAACTCCCGGTGGCGTCCGTGGGCGTCTACGGTGCGTGGGTCGCGCAAGCCGCGCTGCTGCTGGTCCTGTTGCCGTTTCCGGCTTACCTGGATGTGCTGATCCGGGGATTTTCCGCACCGGTGGACGATCCGAACCCGCCGCGGATGCTGATTGCCGCCGTGATGCGGGAGCTGTGGATTCTGGCCGGGATCGCACTGACCGGTGTCGTGCTCACGGTGCTGTTCGATCTGGCCAGCGGCAAAGCCTTGCAGACCTCGGCGGCCCTGTTGTTGCTGCTGCTGGGACAGTACCTCAGCCTGACATCCGACATCCTGTTGCGAATGCGCCAGGCGCACCTGCGTTTTGCCGTGTTCATGGCCACGCGCAATCTGCCGAGCGTGGCCGCGATCCTGGTGTTCGGGATTCATTCGCCCTTTCCCATCGTCCTCGCCGAGCTCGGCTCCGCGGCGACGGTGGGTTGGTTTGTGTATCGCTCCCGGTCATTGCGGCCGCCGCCCGAGGGCCACCCAAAACTGCCGCGGATCCACATCTACCGGGAGCAGACGACCCTGTGGCTGGCCCGACTGGGCCAGTATGTGAACAATTCGCTGATGCGGCTGATTGTGCCTTTCATTTTCAGCGCCCATGACACCGGCCTGTTTTTCTTCGCCTGCATTGCGCAGATCCCCTGCTCGCTGTTCCTGTCGGTGACCACGCAGCTCTTCGGGCATGCGCTGTCGCGGATGAAGAGCGGGGGCGGATATGGACAGCTGCTACGGATCCAACTCTGGTTTGCGACCCCGAACGTGCTTTATGTGTTGGCCGTTGGGTTACTGGTGCCTTACTGGCCCGTGATCACCCATCTGGCGCCGAAGTTGCAGCAGTACTCGGGAGTGGGGCATCTGATCTTCGCCGTTGCATTGTACAGCGCCGTACTCTCCAGCGATTGTACGGAGTACCTGCTACGCGCCCGCGGCCTGTCGCGTTTCCTTCTGCGCTACAATGTCTGCTCGGTCCTGGCGCAGTTGTGTTGTCTCACCGTGGGGGCATTGGAAGGTATGTCAATCGAAGCGACGATCGTGCTGTGTGCGGTCGCCGCCGTGGCCGTGCTCGCTTGCTTCACGGCCTACAGCTTCAGGCGCGTGGTGGGTAATGGAGGAGGGGCCACGCATGCCGCAGCCGGGTGAGCAGAATATGCGACTGCGGGAGCTGCTCGACAGCGACTGGCGGCGCTACCTCGAATTCGCCGGCCAGCCGCCGCAGGCGCGCCGCTGGCGCCACGGCCTGAATCCGCGCTTTGCCTCGGTTTGCCTGATTCGCTATGCGCAGCGGCTGCATGCGCGGGGGTTGCGCCGGATGGCGAAGATCCCCAGCCTGGTCAACTTCGTGCTGTTCGGAATCGAAGTGCCGCCGGGCCTCGCCATCGGTCCCGGGCTGGTCATTCCCCATACGCAGGGAACGATCATCGGTGCAGGCTTCATCGGTCGTAATGTCACCATCTACCAGCAGGTGACACTCGGCGCGAAATTCGCCGACTTCGATTTTGATCCGGCGAAGCGACCGCATATCGAGGACGGCGTAGTGATCACCGCGGGCGCCAAGATCATCGGGCCCGTGCGCCTGGGTGCGGGAGCGGTCATTGGCGCCAATGCGGTCGTGTTGAGCGATGTCCCTCCGAATACGCTCGCAGTTGGAGTTCCCGCGCGGATCCTCGAGCGGGCGTCCGCCGACGAGGCCGGTGCCGGCGGCGAGGCCGATGCAACGTGAGCGCCCCGCGCGAAGTGCTCATCGGCCGCAATTCGAAAGTCTGGCGGGCGGTATCGGCCAATCCCCGGGTCGCGGCTCGCTTTGCCTGGACGATCGGTCACTCGGACCTCGAGGGCTTTGGATTCACGCCCACGGATCGTGTCTGGGTGTTTTCCTACTCACGCATACCCGCGGAGAATGAATCTCTGCTGACTCGGCTGCGCGAGGCGGATGTGCGCGAAGTCGTATACGTTTCAACGGCCTCGGCGATCGTGACGCGCCTCACCGGCTGCTACGAGTATCCCCGCGTCAAACTGGCAGCGGAAACCGCGGCGCGCCGTCTGTTGGATGCGCGCATTCTGACTCTGGGGATCGTCGCCGCCGCAGTTGAAGAGCTGCCCGCGGGCCGCAATGCCGCCACGCTGCACGGCATGCTCGAGGACTTCATGCTGGCGCCGCAATGGCCCGATGAGGGGGGCACCCGCATGAACCTGTTTGAGCTCGTGGATGTGCCCTTCAGAAGGGGCTGGGAGGCGGCGTTGCAGCGCCTTTATGACCGCTTGCAGTGGTCTGTGCGGCGCTGGCCCTGCATTCTGCGGCCATTCGATCTCGTGCTCCGGGTGTTGGGCATCCGTTGGTACGGCTATGTGAACCTGAGCAATCGTCTGTGGACTACGACGACATCGTAATCGGCTCCGGCTTGAGCGCTTTGGGCACGGTGGTTGGTTTGCCGCCGCAGCGACGGGTGCTCGTGATCGGCGGTCCAGCCGTGGTGCGGACTCAGTATTACGACGGGGGCGGCCGGGTCCCTTGTGCCCGTGTTGGTTACGGCGGGCTCGGCGACTTCTGGCATGGAGTGATCCCCACCTCGGGACGCAACGATTTCGCGGCCAGCCGTGAAGAGCAGTTCGGGGAGTTGTTCCAGTGGTTTTATCCCGGCACGGACCTGCAGGGTCGCTGGCGGCAACCCTGTCTGTTCGTGCCGTGGCAGCCGATCCGGCCGCAGCGGTTCTGGCAGCGCCTGCGTGGGCAGCGCGCCGGTCGGCTGGAGATCATCAACGGCGAGGTGGAACGATTCGAGCTGTTGGGGGCGGGCGTATCCGTCCTGACTCGCGAACGGTCGTTGCGCGCCGAGCGCGTCTGGGTCTGCAGCGGCACGCTGCAAACCGCCGGGTTGTTGGACCGGTCCCTGGGGCGGCGAGTATCGCGGGAGACGGTCTCGGATCACGTGCTTTGTTATCTCGGCCAGGTCGATCGCACCCGGTATCCGGATCTGCCGCCGCTCACTGTCGAGCGCACGGCGAACGGGATGTGGTACCGGGGTGAGTATGACGGTCTGGGCATCGCTCTGGTCACCCGCCGCCCGGCCCGGTTCGGCTATGCGAAATTGGATTACGGAATCGAGCAGCGGGCCGTATTCGGTCTGCCGATGAAAGGGGCCCTGGCGAAAATTCTGCGCGGTGCGTCCCCGGGGCTGATTGCCGAAGCGTTGTATAATCGGGCGGGCCTGTTTCCGCGTGCCCGCGTTGAGAGCGTATACGCTCAAGTAGTGGTGCAGGATGCCTACTGGCTACGCGATGGTGGCAACGCACTGGAAAGACGGGTGGAGGTCATTCGGGCGGCCACCGATGCCGCGCGGGAGAGCTGCGCCGCGGATTATCTGCAACCGTCACGACGACCGGAGATTTATTTGCCCGTGATTCATCTGCATCATTCGCTCGATTTGCCGGGGCTGCAGGCGGCCGGTATTCAAACACCGGGATCGGCCGTTCAGATCATGGATGCCGCCGTGAGAAGCGACATCGGTCCCGAGCACCACAGTTTCAAGATCATGGTGGCGGCGTTCGCGGCCGCCCGGGGCCAGGCATGACGGCAGCCGCGGCACCCACGATTTCCATCGTCATCCCGGCGTACAACGCGCAGCGCTACATCGCCGCTACGCTCGACTCCGTGTTGGCGCAGACCTTCACGGATTTCGATGTGTTGGTGGTCGATGACTGTTCCAGGGATACAACCGCGGAAATCGTCCGCGGCTACACAGAGCGCGATCCGCGAATCCGGTTGCTGACTCTGCCGCAGAATCGCGGCGCCCCCGCCGGCCCACGCAACATCGGCGTGCAGCAAAGCCGCGGTGAATGGATCGCCTTCCTGGATGCCGATGACATCTGGCATCCGCAGAAGCTGCAATGCCAGTTGGATGTGCTGCAACGAACGGGCGCGCAGTTCTGCAGCACGCGCATGGTCGACTTTTTCGACGCGCAGCAGTTGCGCCTCACCGCGCCGCCCCCGACGCCGCCGACCGAGCGCATCGGCTTTCTACAACAATTGATCAAGATGCGCACCCCGACTTCCAGTGTGTTGGTGCGGCGCGAAGTCATTGTGCGGCATCCGTTCAACGAGTCCATGAAGTTCAAGGCCCGCGAGGACATGGACTGTTGGCTGCGCTGTCATGAAGAGCTGCGCTCGAGCGTGAAGATCACGCATCCCCTGGTAGGGTACCGGATCATCCCGGGTCAGATTTCGGGCAGCAAGCTGACCATGGTCAAGCGGCACTATCATGTGTTGAGTCAGTATCGGCTGCGTTCGGGCGCCGCGCTGGGCCCGGGCGCCGCATTGTTTACCGCGAGTCACTTCCTGTTGTCCCTGTACTATCGCGGGATCAAACACGAGCTGTAGCAGGTACATCCAGGAGCGAGCGGAAATACCCGATGGTTTTCGCAAGGCCGCTGTCGAGATCGACAGTGGGACGCCAGCCGAGCTTTTCCGTGGCCAGGGTGATGTCCGGCTGGCGTTGGCGCGGATCATCGTGCGGCAGGGCGGCGAACACGAGCTTGCTGGAGGATCCGGTCAGCCGGATGACGGCGTTGGCCAGCTCCAGCATGGTGAACTCGCCGGGATTGCCGACGTTTACCGGGCCGACGAACTGCTGTTCGTTGTTCATCATCCGCACCAGGCCGTCGATCAGGTCATCCACGTAACAGAAGCTGCGGGTCTGGCGCCCGTCCCCATAGATTGTGATGTCCGCGCCGCGCAGCGCCTGCACGATGAAGTTGCTGACCACGCGGCCATCACGCGGATGCATTCGCGGTCCGTACGTGTTGAATATCCGGACCACCCGGATGTCGACCGCGTTCTGCCGGTAGTAATCGAAAAACAGCGTTTCGGCGCAGCGCTTGCCTTCGTCATAACAACTTCGCGGGCCGATGGGATTCACGTGCCCCCAGTAGCTCTCGGGTTGCGGATGCACGGTCGGATCGCCGTACACCTCGCTGGTCGATGCCTGCAGGATGCGGGCCTTGGTCCGCTTGGCGAGGCCCAGCATGTTGACCGCGCCCATGACGCTGGTCTTGGTCGTCTGCACCGGGTCGAACTGGTAGTGCACCGGCGAGGCAGGGCAGGCGAGGTTGTATATCTGGTCGACTTCCACATAGAGCGGAAATGTGACGTCGTGCCGCAGCAGCTCGAACGCCGGATGATCGAGCAGGTGCTCGACATTCTTGCGGGCCCCGGTGAAGAAGTTGTCGACACACAGGACCTCGCAGCCATCGGCCAGGAGCCGCTCGCACAGATGTGAGCCGAGGAAACCGGCGCCGCCGGTCACCATGGCGCGCTTTTTGAGGGAATAGTCTTTCATGCCGCAATGGTAGCCGAATGCCGGGTAAACTGTGCGCGCGCGAGGCTGACCCGAGGTTTTGTCCTGGATGATCTGGTTGATACTTCCCGCGGCGGTGGCCGCGATGGCGGCGCTGCTGACGGGAATGTTGCGCCGGTATGCCATCGGCGCCGGACTGATCGACCGTCCCAACGCCCGCAGCTCTCACTCCATTCCCACGCCGCGTGGCGGTGGTCTGGCGATCGTCGTCACCTCCATTGCCGCTTTGGCACTTCTGTGTGTCCTGCACAGGGTGCCGGGTCGGTTGTTTGCCTCCCTGGCGGGCGGGGCAGCCGCGGTTGCCGTAGTTGGTTTTATCGATGATCGTTACACGCTGCCGGCACGCGTGCGGTTTGCCGTCCATCTGTGCGCCGCTGTGTGGTGTCTTGCCTGGCTGGGCGGTCTGCCTTCCCTGTTGATCGGCGGGGGACCGGTGCACCTCGGTTGGTTCGGCTACGTGTTGGGTACGTTGGGCATCGTCTGGGTGCTCAACCTATTCAACTTCATGGACGGCATCGACGGAATCGCGGCCTCGGAAGCCGTCTTTATCACAGGCGCCGGTGCGCTGCTGGGTACGACGGTGGCGGGAAGCGGCGCGGTAGCGGCCGCCGTAGTGGTTTGTGCTGCCTGTATCGGCTTCCTGGTGTGGAATTGGCCCCCGGCGAAGATCTTCATGGGCGATGTCGGCAGCGGTTTTCTCGGTTACATGATCGCGGCGCTCGCACTCGCGGCAACCACGGAAAACCCGGTATCCATGTGGGTCTGGCTGATTCTCGGGGGTACCTTTTTCGTCGATGCGACGGTCACCCTGTTTGTGCGCAGTCTGCACGGCGAGCGCATTCATGAAGCGCATCGCAGCCATGCCTATCAATGGATCGCACGCCGTCGCGGCAGCCATCTGTTCGTGACGGTATCCATGCTGGTCATCAACGTCTGCTGGCTGCTGCCCGCAGCGTGGCTGGCTCAGCACTATCCGGCCTTCGCGGTCTGGATTCTCGCGGGCGCCTTTGCGCCGTTGGTTATCCTTGCTGTTGCTGCCGGGGCGGGTCGTCGCGAGGAATCGGCTCGTTAGCGGCATCGCGCGCCAGCTCGCCGATGCCGGAATCGGGACTGACGTCGTAGCCGACCCTGCGGATCATCTCGGAAATGAGCGTATGCCAGCTCTTCAAATTCACGCCGGTGAGCTGCTCGCGCTGTACCTGGAAAAAGGGCCGGTCGAGGCCGGGAATGCGGATGAGCTCGTGGGGCTCGTTCTGCAGCAGCTCCCGATGCGCCGGAATGTCCGAGATGACTGACTCCTGTGCGAGGAAAGTGCCTTCGGCGGCCCCGTTGTAGGAGTTTTCCACGTGCGTGGCCGAGATATAGAATCTGGAGCGGCGCAGGATATCCATGACCGCGGGCCTGTCGAGGGTGCCGCGGATGAGCACCTCGGGTTGCCGGCGCAGCCAGGGCGCAATCGCCCGCGGCTCGCCGATCACTGTGAATTTCAGCTCCGGATGCCGTTCGCGCGCGGTTTGAAAAATGCGGAAGGCATCCCCCAGGCCCTTGTAGCTGAAGGTTCCCACTGCCGTTGCCAACTCCTCCGGCAGGGGCCGGATCCCGGCCGCGAGCAGCGCGAGCTCATCGTCGTTGCCGTTGGTCGCCAGGAATTTGCGCTCATCCGTACCGAGGTCGAGCAACTCCAGCGAGTTATGTGACTCGGCGGAAATGACATCCGCGAACCCGAAGCCGCGCCGGAACCGGTTGCCCAGCATGCGGAATTTCAGGCGATGGAACAGGGACAGGGGCACTGTGTGCCGTCCGAGGGACAGCAGGTTCTGCAGGTGGAACCAGTTGATGCGGCCGAAGTGCCGGTACAACGGAATGCCATACGCGTAGTACAACTCCGGGCGGCCGTTGCTGCGGGCGATCTCCTCGAGGTAGCTGGAGTCATCGAACAGGCGCCGCAGGTGTGAAATCTTCACCGTGAAGTAGCGGTTGCCCGGAAATAGCCCGCGCAGGTGCTCGCAATTGGGATGAATGGCGAATGAGGCACCGCCATGGCTGTCAAACCAGCGTGCGTATTCATGTAGCCGTTTGTAGCCGCCACCGGAATAGGATGCTGCAAAATTGAACAGAAACGGATGTTCAGCACGCATACCCTGTAGGTCGCGGCGAACCTGCGGACGGTTCAACCTGAAGCGTTGGTCAGTGGCGACAACCTGCTCCCGGGAAAGCTGAACACGCGGCGCACGCCGCGACTGGGAGCGAACCTTGCTTCGCGGTCAACTCCCGGTCGAGTCGCGCGTTAGATTTGCCGCAAACTGTGAGATGTGTTTGAAAAGTAATTGAATCGGTTATCGATTGGCTGGGATGATTCATTTACAATCCGTTTTGCTGACGAGCCCGAGTACAAGATAGCGTTTTCCATCGGATGAGTGAGCGAACCCTCGGGTAGGGGTGAGGTTGTATGAAGGACAAGTACGAGGCCGTCGCGCGCACCTCCATGGGAGCTTCCGCTGCCGAAGCGCTACTGGCGCTGCCTCGACAGCAGAAGCGCCTCATCATGCTGCTCGCCGATGCGGTGGCGATTCCGGTCGCGCTGTGGTCGGCTTTGGTCCTGAAGTTCGATCGGCTCGATCCCAATCTGGAGCGCACGGCGGCTTATTTCCTGGTCGCGGTCGCGGCCTCGCTGGTCATTTTCTCGATGCTCGGCCTGTACCGGGCGGTGATCCGGTTCATGGGGCCGCGCTCCATGTTGACCGTGGTCGCGGGCGTGTCGCTGTCGGTGGCCGTGGTGGTCGTCTTCGACCGGTTTGTATCGAACTCCGAAGTGCCGCTGACGGCTTTCGCCATTTTCTGGGCGCTCGCGCTGCTGTATGCCATCGGCAGCCGCTTCATGGTCCGTTACCTGTTTTCCGCCACATTGACCGGCAAGTCGGCGGCCCGTGTCGCGATCTACGGGGCCGGGGATGCCGGCGCACGCCTGTCATCGGTGCTGCTCGGCGGACCGGATTTCGAGCCGGTTGCATTCATTGATGACAAGAAATCGCTGCAGGGCAGCAGTATCAACGGCCTCACCGTGTTGGGGTTGGATGCGCTGCCGCAGATGGTCCGCCAGATGCGGATCGAGCGGATTCTGTTGGCGATGCCGTCCGCGTCCCGGCGGCGGCGCCGCGAGATACTCACCGCCCTCGAACCGTTGGGCCTGCATGTACAGTCGTTGCCGCACCTCACAGATCTGATCGCCGGCAAGGCGCGCATCGATGAGTTACGCGACGTGGACGTGGGTGACCTGCTCGGTCGCGACCCGGTTCCCCCGAATCCGCGCCTCTTCGGTTCCTGCATCCGCGGCAAGTGTGTGCTCGTGACGGGTGCGGGCGGCTCCATCGGCTCCGAGCTGTGCCGGCAGATTCTGCAGCTGCAGCCCAGCCGCCTGGTGCTGTTCGAGATGTCGGAAATCGCGCTCTATACGATTGAACGCGAGCTGAACGAGATTGCCACGCGCGACCAGCTCAGTGTTGAAGTGGTGCCGTTGCTGGGCAATGCGCATCACCGCCAGCGGGTGCGGGAAGTCCTGATGGCATACAGCGTTCAGACCATCTATCACGCCGCCGCCTACAAGCATGTGCCCATCGTCGAGCACAACGTGATCGAGGGCATTCACAACAATGTGCTCAGCACGTGGTACACGGGTGAAGCGGCCATCGAGACAGGTGTGGAGACGTTCGTCCTGATCTCAACCGACAAGGCGGTCAATCCCGCCAACGTCATGGGCGCCACCAAGCGCCTCGCGGAGTTGGTCCTGCAAGGGCTGCAGGAGCGCTCGGGCAACACGCGTTTCTGCATGGTCCGGTTCGGTAACGTGCTGGCCTCTTCCGGCTCGGTCGTCCCGTTGTTCCAGGACCAGATCCGCAGGGGCGGCCCCGTGACGGTGACTCACCCGGATGTGATTCGCTATTTCATGACGATTCCCGAAGCCGCGCAGCTCGTCATCCAGGCCGGCTCGATGGCAAAGGGCGGCGACGTGTTCGTGTTGGATATGGGCCGACCCGTGCGCATCGATGACCTGGCGCGGCGCATGGTCAACCTGATGGGTCTCACCGTCAGGACGGCTGATAACCCGGAAGGGGACATCGAGATCGAGTACACGGGCCTGCGCACGGCCGAGAAGCTGTTTGAAGAGCTGCTGATCGGCACCAATGTGACGGGCACCGATCATCCGATGATCCTGCGCGCGATGGAGCACAGGCTGCCGTGGATGAGAATGCAGCAGGTGCTGAATGACCTGCTGATTGCACTTTCGAACTTCGATTGCCACCGGGCCCTGGGGCTGCTCACCGAGGCCGTGGCCGAGTACAACGGGCAAGGGATCGAGATCAGCGACTACGTCTGGACGCGCAAGCAGGTGCTCCCGCACGTCTCGGACGCCAAGATTGCGGACTTTGCGGCCAAGCGCCGCAGCTCGGAAGCCGCCGGCAAGCCTTCGCACGAGCAACGCCCAGCTTGAGCCCGAGCCCTTAGGCTCGAAGTTTGCTGCACAATAAGTCTCGTCCCGCTTGAGGGTGGGCCGGGCTTGCTTTAGTCTTTGCAACCCCTTCTTCCTTAATACTCAAGAACTTACGGAATGCGTGTAACCATTTTCGGCTCCGGCTACGTGGGTCTGGTGACGGGTGCCTGCCTGGCTGATGCGGGCAATCATGTCGTTTGTGTAGACGTCGATAAAGGCAAGATCGAACGTTTGAATCGCGGCGAGATCCCCATTCACGAGCCCGGGCTCGATGAGATGATCAAGCGCAACTCGGAAGCAGGCCGCATCGAGTTCACAACCGATGCCGTCAAGGGCGTCGAGCATGGGCTCTTCCAGCTCATCGCCGTGGGTACCCCTCCGGACGAGGATGGCTCCGCCGACCTGCGTTACGTGCTTGCCGCTGCGCGCACGATTGCAACGCACATGAATCGCTATGCCGTCGTCATCACGAAGTCGACGGTGCCCGTCGGCACGGCTGACAAGGTCCGCGCCGAGCTGACCAAGACGCTGGCCGGCCGCGGGGCCCATGTTGAGTTTGATGTCGTATCCAACCCTGAATTCCTCAAGGAAGGCGCGGCCATCCAGGACTTCATGAAGCCCGACCGCGTGGTTGTCGGAACTGACAACCCGCGCACCACCGAGCTGATGCGCGCCCTGTACGAGCCGTTCATACGCAATCACGACCGCCTGATTGTCATGGACATCCGCTCCTCGGAGCTGACGAAATACGCGGCCAACGCGATGCTCGCCACGAAGATCAGCTTCATGAACGAGCTGTCCAACATTGCCGAGCGCCTGGGGGCCGACATTGAGAAGGTGCGTGTGGGAATCGGCTCCGACCCGCGAATTGGATACAGTTTCATATATCCGGGCACCGGCTACGGCGGCTCGTGTTTCCCCAAGGACGTGCAGGCGTTGATCCGCTCGGCGCATGAAGTGGGTCACGCTCCGGGCATCCTGGATGCCGTGGAGTCGGTCAACAACCGGCAGAAGGAAGTGCTCGTCCACAAGATGAAGCGTCACTTTTCTGACCAGTTGCAGGGCAAAACCATTGCGCTGTGGGGACTCGCGTTCAAGCCGAACACCGATGACATGCGCGAAGCACCGGCCCGCGCCATTATCGATCTGCTGCACAAAGCAGGTGCTTGCGTCCGCGCCTATGACCCCGTCGCCGGTGCGGAAGCCAGGCGGATCTACGGGGACCGCAAGGACTTCGTCATCACCAAAAACGCCTATGAGGCGGCCGACGGGGCTGATGCCCTGTGCATCGTCACGGAATGGCAGGAGTTTCGCAGCCCTGATTTCGAGCGACTGAAGCAGATATTGAAGTCAGCACTCATTTTTGATGGCCGAAATCTTTATGATCCGGGCATGGTGGGTCGTTTCGGCTTCACGTACTACGCAATCGGGCGAGGTAAGGCCGTCACGCCCAGCTAATAACACATAGCCAGGTGGGCCTGATGCTGACGCCAGTCATTCTTTCCGGGGGAGCGGGTACGCGGTTGTGGCCGCTGTCCCGTGAGTTATATCCAAAGCAACTTCTCGCGCTGACCGGCGAGCGCACCATGTTGCAGCAGACGGCCCTGCGGCTGTCGGGACTGGCAGCCGCCTCTCCGGTGGTGGTGTGTAACGATGCCCACCGGTTCCTGGTCGCCGAGCAACTGCGGCAGTTGAAGATGGATACGCGGGCGGTGGTGCTGGAGCCGTTTGGCCGCAACACGGCACCGGCCATTGCACTTGCCGCCCTGGCCGCACTCAAAATGGCGGCCGGGGAGGACCCCGAGCTGCTCGTTCTGCCGGCCGACCACGTCATCCGCGACGTTGAGGCATTTCAAAAGGCCGTCCGTACTGCCCTGCCGGCAGTCCAACAGGGCAAGCTGGTGACGTTCGGTATCGTGCCGAGCGCTCCCGAAACCGGTTACGGCTATATCCAACGCGGCACTGAAACAGCGACCGCCGCCGGGTTGTTTCAGATTGCGCGCTTTGTCGAGAAACCCAATCTCGAGCGCGCGCAACAATTCCTGCAGTCGGGCGACTATCTGTGGAACAGCGGCATGTTCATGTTCCGCGCCAGCCGCTATCTGCAGGAGCTCGAGAAGTTCGCACCGCAGATTGCCCGTGTCTGCCGGGCTGCGTTTGATAACGCGGCCTCCGATCTGGATTTCATGCGGATCGATGCCAAGAGTTTTGAGAATTGCCCCAGCGATTCCATTGATTACGCCGTGATGGAGAAAACCTCCGACGCGGTGGTCGTGCCCCTGGACGCAGGCTGGAGTGATGTTGGATCGTGGTCCGCTCTGCACGATGCGTGCGATTCGGATCGTCACGGCAATGTGTCGCGGGGCGATGTCATTTCCGAGGATTCCAACGGCAACTACCTGTATGCCGAGAGCCGGCTGGTGGCGACCGTGGGCCTGCAGGACCATGTGGTCGTCGAGACCAAGGACGCCGTGTTGGTGGCTCCGAAGAATCGCGTCCAGGACGTGAAGAAACTGGTGACGCGCCTGAAGGAGGCGGGTCGCTACGAGCATTCGCTGCATCGCGAGGTTTTCCGGCCCTGGGGCAGTTACGACAGCATCGAGAATGGCGAGCGCTTCCAGGTCAAGCGCCTGAAGGTGAAGCCGGGTGCAACACTCTCCCTGCAGATGCATCACCATCGCGCCGAGCACTGGATCGTCGTTTCCGGGACCGCGCGCATCACCCGGGGCGACGAGGTTTTCCTGCTGGAGGAAAATCAGTCCACCTACATTCCCATCGGCGTGAAACACCGGATCGAGAACCCGGGCATGATTCCATTGCACATCATCGAAGTGCAGTCAGGCTCGTATCTCGGTGAGGACGACATCGTGCGTTTCGATGATCGTTACGGCCGGAAGGGGACCACAAATTAATGAACCTGAATTCTTTTAAGGCTTACGACGTACGCGGACGCATCCCTGACGAGCTGAACGAATCACTTGCGTATGACATTGGTCGTGCGTACGCGACGTTCGTGAAGTCACGCCGCGTTGCGGTTGGTCACGACATCCGACTCTCCAGTCCGCAGCTCGCCAAGGCGTTGAAGCGCGGTCTGATGGACAGCGGTTGTGATGTTCTGGATATCGGACTGTGGGGCACCGAGGGGGCGTACTTCGCCGCCTTCGCCGAAAAGCTCGATGGCGGGATCATGGTGACCGCCAGCCACAACCCGCCCGACTACAACGGGATGAAGTTTGTTCGCGAAGAGGCCCGGCCCATCAGCGGCGACACCGGGCTGCTGCAGATGAAGGCGCTCATCGAGTCACAGTCGTTTGCGCCCAAGGCGGCCACGCCGGGTGTCGAGCGTCCCCTGGATCTGCGTAAGAAATATCTCGACCACCTGTTGAGCTACATCGACCGCTCGAAGCTCAAGAAACTGAAGGTCGTGGTGAATGCAGGTAACGGCGGGGCAGGGCTCATTGTCGATCAGATAGAGCCGTTTTTGCCCTTCGAATTTGTAAAGGTTAACCACGAGCCTGACGGAACGTTTCCGAACGGCATTCCCAACCCGATGATCATTGAGAGCCAGGCAGCCACCGCGGACGTAGTTCGCAGCGCCAAGGCCGATGTCGGTTTGGCTTGGGACGGTGATTACGATCGCTGCTTCTTCTTCGATGAGCAGGGTCAGTTCATTGAGGGGTACTACCTCGTTGGGCTGCTCGCGGAAGTCTTCCTGAAGCGCGAGCCGGGTGCTCGCATCGTCCACGACCCGCGACTGACCTGGAATACGCAGGACATCGTGAAGCAGGCGGGCGGGGTCCCGGTGCTGTGCAAGTCCGGGCACGCCTTCATCAAGCAGAAAATGCGCGAAGTGGATGGTGCTTATGGGGGTGAGATGAGCGCCCACCATTATTTCCGCCGGTTTTCCTACTGTGACAGCGGCATGATTCCCTGGCTGCTGGTGCTCCAGGTCATTTCCGAGAGCGGCAAGAGCCTTTCCCAGCTCGTCGGGGAGCGCATGCGGCGGTTCCCGGCCAGCGGGGAGATCAATCGGCGCCTGCAAGGCGATCCAAAGGCCATCCTGGCCCGGGTGCAGGGTCTGTACGAGAAGAACGCCACGGCTATCGATTTCACGGACGGCCTGTCCCTGGAGTTCCCTGAATGGCGTTTCAACCTCCGCAGCTCGAACACGGAACCCCTGGTGCGGCTCAACGTCGAGTCGCGCGGGAATGCGGCCCTGATGCAGGAAAAGACGGCGGAACTGCTGGCTTTACTCGATTCCTGAACCGGGAACAGGACTTGCTCAGCACGCGGTGATGGAACAAAAGTCTATACGCGTCCTGATCGCGGAAAACCATCGCGACCTCAGTGAGGTCATGAGCCAGCTCATTGATACCGAGCCCGATATGCATTGTGTCGGGCAGGTAACGGATGCTGCCGAAGTTCTGCCCAAGGCGCGGGAGTCCTCCGCCGACGCCGTCATCCTCGACCTCACCCTGCAGGGCGGCAGCGGCTTTCCCCTGATCGAACAGTTGACGACCGCGATGCCTGAATTGCGCGTGATCGTATTCAGCGGATTGGCCAATAGCGAAGAGGTATCGCGCGAAGCCAAGCGCCGCGGTGCGGCCGCGTACATCTGCAAGGGAAGTGACATTCAGGTTCTGTTCGACGCGCTGCGCACGCCTGCAACCGCAAGCTGAGCCCCCCAGTGCGGACAAGAGTGGACAAGAGTGGACGAGCTTGGGCGCGCCCTCCCGGGCCAGCCGTTATGGATAATGATACGATTGTGCGGTATGCATCAGTTTTCAAATCCCAGCGCGTGGTACAACCGCCCGCGGGCCGTGCTGCGGCCCTGCAATCAAGTAGTTGATAGCATCTGTCTGCTCGGAGACACACTGGTCGCTCGTGTCTTTGGCAGGTAATTTTCCCGTCCCAAACCGAAAGGGGCTACTCATGGCGCTCTGGAAAGATACGACCTCTCAGCCCGGCACGACGCCGGCGCAAAGCTTCACCAACCCGGCTGCCGCGCCGCAACCGCGTGAGCCGGAAAAGACTAACGTCGCACCGCTCAGCCCTGATGCGGCCCGTCGCCCGGTGAAGGAAGCTCAGAGGCTCGACATGAAAGAATCAGTGATTGCTTCCGATCTGACCATCGAAGGCAAGATCATCGGCACCGGCCACGTCCGGATCGCCGGCCGCTTCAAGGGCGACGTAGCCGTAGAAGGCAATGTGACTCTGGATACCGGTGCTCACCTGGAAGGACTGGTCAAGGCACAAGTTGTCGTGGTCGGCGGCGAGCTCATCGGCAACATCGAGAACGCCAAGCGCGTCGAGTTGCTCGAGGGCGGCGTGATCAGCGGCGACGTGAAGGCTGGCTCGCTCACCGTTGCAGCCGGTTCGCGCATGCGCGGCCAGGTCGAGTTCGGTTGGGACAACGAGGGTCGCAGCAGCTCTGCCCGCACCGGTTCATGAGTGTAGCCTCTCGCCCGGTCTCTACGGGCAAGACGCGCACCTGTCCGCATTGCAAGGCGACGATTCTCGAAAGCCTCAGTATCTGCCCGGGCTGCATGCACCACCTGCGCTTCGACTCCGAAGCAGCGAAGCGACAGGTGGCGGCTGCGCCCGCGTTACGTGTAGAGGGGATCATCCGGCATCCCCCCAACGAGCAGCCGCTCGAGTATTTCGTGATCATCGCCATCCGCAACGACCGCGGCGAGGAAGTGACTCGCCAGGTCGTGAATGTCGGGGCACTCCAGGCCGCTGAGAAGCGGACGTTCACGATGTCGGTAGAGGTTCTGCCGCCATCGGCTCCGGTACCCCCGCAGAAGCAGAACTCGTCCACCGGGACGTTCAAGACTCCTGCGATTCCGTCTCCACCCCCGCAGCCGGCGCCTGCACAGGCAAAGCCTGTTGCGCCTCCTGCTGCGGCGACGACACCGCCACCGCCTGCTGCCCCTGCGCCACCCAGGGCCGCTGGGACGCCCAACACGCCGAAGGGCCCGACTCCGAATAGCGCTGGCGCCGGCAGTCCAGCCAACAAGACTGTCCTGCCCGCCAATCCTGCCTCCCCGGCGAGCTCCAACAAGCCGGAAAGCGGCTACGTCCTCAAGCCGCCGAGTCCCGGCGGACCGAAACGCCACTAGCCACATCGTTCACGTTATATTCTCTCCAATACAGCGTGGAGGGTGAATATGCGTTTCCTTGCCTGGCTTCTGGCCGCCCTGTGTCTGGTCAGCGGCGTTGCAGTTGCCGATGAAAATCCCGTCCTGGTGTTCGATGCGGCCTCGCTGACCAACGTCATCGACGACCTGTCGAAGGCCTTCACCGAGAAGACCCATGTGCCCGTGAAATCATCGCCTGCCGCGAGCTCTGCGCTGGCGAAGCAGATCGAGGCGGGCGCGCCTGCGGATGTGTTCTTCTCCGCGGACCTCGAGTGGATGGACTACCTGGAGCAGAAAAAACTGCTGAAGCCGGGGACCCGTCACGATGTGGTGGGCAATGCGCTCGTCTTGATTGCACCGGCGGACAGCACTGTCGCAATCAAACTGAAGAAGGGCGTCGACTTTGGGCCTGCGAAGATTGCTACAGGCGATCCAGACTCGGTGCCGGTGGGCAAATACGCAAAGACCGCGTTGGAGAAGCTGGGCGCCTGGGACAAGGTGTCGGGGCAAATAGTCCGCGCTGAGAATGTCCGTGCCGCACTTGCGTTTGTTGCTCGCGGGGAAGCGCCGCTGGGCATCGTCTATAAGACCGATGCGCTGGCCGAGAAGAAGGTCCGTATCGTTGCCACGTTTCCCGAAGACACTCATCCGCCCATCACTTATCCAATCGCTGTGACCACGCACGGTGGCGCGACCGCACAGCAGTTTGTGGAATTCGTACGCACCAAGCCCGCTGGCGAGATCTTCAAGAAGTACGGCTTCGAGCCGCTGCATTGATCTAATGGGTCCGGTCGTGCTGTACGATCGGACCCAAATGGACGTTCCTAAACACCACGCGTCGGCCGCGCCTCCGCTGCCGGCCGCACCCTTTCGCTTTGTTCTGTACTTTGCCCGCCAGTACCGCGGCTGGTACCTGTTGATGCTCGCGCTCGAGACCATCAACTCCACGTGCGGCATCCTGATTCCGTACGCCACTGGACAGATCATCAAGGCCGTCACCCAGGCGCACGAACAGTCGCTCTCGCTGGTGGAGCATTTGAAGGGACCCCTGTGGTTGTTCATTGCGCTGGCAATCGGTGAGGTGGTGTTCGCACGCGCCGGTGGCGGCGTGCAGATCATCATCGGTCCGCGGCAGCGTCAGACGGTCACGCGCGCAATGTATGCCTACTTGCAACATCACTCGCATCGGTTCCTGAGCAACGACTTCGCGGGCTCGCTGGCTCACAAGATCAGCGAGACGTCGATGGGGTATTCGCAGACCATCTGGACGCTCATATTCGATTTCTATCCCATGGTGATTGTGTTCAGTCTGGCCATTTTCATGTTGGGCCGGGCTCACCGCGGGCTCGCTGAGTTTGTGGCCATCTGGGCGGTGTGCTTTGTGTTGCTGTCGTTCTGGCTGGCGACCCGGACCCGGCCGTTTGCCGTGGCGGCCTCGGCTGCCCGTAGCGAGACGACCGGGAAGGTGGTGGATGCGGTCACCAATCTCACCAGCACGCGGCTGTTTGCCCGGTTGGACTATGAGCGGGAGTACCTCGACAACCAGTTGAAGAAGGAGATGCGGGCGGTCCGCCGATCCAACTCGTATTCGGAGCGGGTACGCTGGTTTCAATACTCCGCGGCCGCGGTGCTCAAGATCGGGGTGCTTTACTACGCGTTGCAACTCTGGGGCCGCGGCGAAATCACGGTGGCCGAGTTTGTCGTGGCCAGCACGACCACGTTGCTGATCATCAACGAGGCGCGCAACCTCAGTCGCCGGTTCCTGGAATTTTTTGAGTACCTCGGCAACGTTGCCAATGGCGTGCACACCCTCGTGAGGCCGCATGAAGTGGTCGATCAGCCGGGCGCGCAGCGGTTGCCGGTTGAGCTCGGGCGGATCGAGTTCCGGGATGTGTCATTCGGGTATTCGGATGACCAGCTCATCTTCCAACATTTGAATGTGACGATACCGGCGGGGCAGAGGGTGGGGCTGGTTGGCTTCTCAGGATCGGGGAAGTCGACGTTCGTGAGCCTGATCCTGCGTTTGTATGATCCGCAGGGCGGGCAGATCCTGATTGACGGGCACGATATCCGGGCGATGACCCAGGACTCACTGCATTCGCAGTTGAGCCTGATTCCCCAGGACCCGAACCTGTTTCACCGCACGCTGATGGAGAACATCCGCTACGGGCGGCTGGAGGCCACTGACGAAGAAGTGGTCGACGCGGCTCGCAAGGCGCATGCGGATGATTTCATCCGCAAGATCAAGGGCCAATATTCCTCGTTGGTCGGCGAGCGCGGGGTGAAGCTGTCCGGTGGGCAGCGGCAGCGGATTGCCATTGCGCGCGTGGTGGTGAAGAACGCGCCGATTTTGATTCTGGATGAGGCCACCTCGAGCCTGGACTCGATTACGGAGCAGGCGATTCAGGAGACGCTGAACGAGGTGATGCAGGGCAAGACGGTGATTGTGGTTGCGCACCGGTTGTCTACGATTGCGCATCTGGATCGCATCCTGGTGTTTGATCAGGGGCGAATCGTTGAGGATGGCACCCACGAGGAACTGCTCGCGCTCGGTGGTTCCTACCACCGGCTGTGGAGCCGCCAGGCCGGCGGCTTCGTCCTCGACGACGGCGCTGCCGACGAGTCGGCCAAGGACGAGGAGCCGTCTGATGCGGAGGATGCGCCGGAGGAGGTTGTTGGAAACGACCGCCGGCGCATTCAGCGCCGGATCTACTAGCCTTTATTCTATTAGTTCAGCTCGCAACGTACCGGCATAGCCTTCCACAATACTGCCGGACAGGGCGATGTAAACCCGCAGATAGTAGGTCGTCGCGGTCGTCAACTGCACAACCGTATAGCACGACACGCTGCCGTCCCTATTCGGCCCAAAGGATTGCGTTTGGTCCGAGCCCTCGACCAGGGGCGAGACAGAGCTCGATAGGCCCGACGCCGCTGCATTCGTCGTAATGCTGCACCCCAACTGCGTAACCGTCCCACTGCCATTGTTGATGATCACCTGTACCTTGGCGTTCAAACGGTAAGTACCCGGATTCAGTGTAATCTGCGCAGCCGTCACATCACTGGTCGCAGTCACCACGTTCCAGGCCGGGCTGTTGCTGAAGATGCGACCTGCGAGTGGGATGGGGCTTTGCGACAGGTTTGAATTGCCCTGATAGTAGATGTTCTGCCAGAGTGAGAACGGCGGGGTCGAGGCATTGCCTCCGAAGCAGCCGCGGATGGTGAGTCCTCGACCGCCGGCATTGTCGGTGAAGAATGCGTTTCCGATGGTGTTTTCCTGGTAGACGCCGTCGAATGTCAACGCCTCGTTGTTGACGGTGCCGTTCAGTTGGATCCCATGGGTCTCCTCCAGGATCGAGTCATGAAAGGAACACGAGGCACATTCGGTCAGTTTGATCCCGTACCCGTTCGGCGTGCCGCTGAACTGCGAGCTGCCGTAATCCCGGATCGTCGTGCAGGCGTCCGTTGTGAGGCCAAAGCATTCCAGGGCATGCAGTCCCGCCTGGAGACAATGCACATGGAAGAAACTCGTATAGCCGCCTCGCTCGATATAAATGGCTCTTTTCTTGGCGTATGCGAAGCTGCAATTGATGATGGTGACGAGGTATGGATGTGCGGGCGCTGTAGCCTTCAGCGACAGAATGTCTCCGCTCAGCCCCGATGTGACGTTGTCCCATCCGCCGTTCACGGAGAGATTGGTCAGTGTCATCAGGCCAGTCGAGGTAATGACATCGAACTGAGCCGAGCTGGCCACGATGCCGCCCGACCCTCCAAATGGGCTGCCCAAACCGAGGACATTCAGTCTGCTGAAGTTCAGCGAGTTTGAGACCAGCAGGGTGTCCGCCGGAATCTGCAATGTATAGTTGCCCTGTCGACAGACATTCGCTGCTACGTTGATTGAAGCGGTCATGTCTGTGGTGCCGGGCGTCGTATTCGTTCCGTAGCGATAGACATGACCAGGCGGATACGCCGTATTGGTCGGCGTCACACTGAGAGCGCTTTCCGCGGAGGTCTGCGAATAGCAAGGCGCGGAACAGGTTTGTGATTCGGCGCGGAGGGGTAGGAGAGCGGCTCCAGCAGCGGATGCGAAGAGAGCTGTAGAAATGTCGCGACGATGCATGTCAGATCCTCCCTGATCATTATCAGTCCATCCACCACTGGGACGATCTGAGGAAATATCTCACTCGCCGAGCGACTGTGAAGTTGGAGCAGTCTCTCATGTACGGCGTTTTCCCGGCCCCCAGATTCGAACCGGCTCACCGCCGGAAACCAGAGATAAAATTCCACCTCGATGCAGAGTGTTGAGGACGTGCGCTTGAAGTCATTTGGACCGCGTCCCTTTAATGTCACGGAGACAGACATGCAACGCCGAGATATTTCTAAAGCTCTAGTCGCATCGGCCACCGGAGTGGCTTTTCTTCCTCAGTCTTCGCAAGCTCAGACCTGCACCCCGCTTTGCTATCCTGTAACGGCGGCGGAAACATCTATTGGGGTCACTCCAACCAACTATGCGTACCCTGCCTCGCCATGGGTCGATCCGCGACGCTATGGCGCCAAGGGCGATGGCGTCACGTCTGACACGGTGGCCATGCAGACGGCACTCAACGTCGCAAAGGCTGGGAATGGCCGCGTCGTGATACCGGAAAATTTCAACGCGCTTTGTGGTGCGCTGTCGCTGACGTTCGCGGGCACTCGTGCGACGGAGGGCTTGACCATCGAAGGAATGAGTCCCAACGGTTCGATGATTACACAGCTTGGTACGCCGACGGCGTTATTGACAATTGCAGGCTCTACGCCAACAGCGAACCCGAACGATCTGCAATTGGTGCTGCAGAATTTCACCCTCCAGCAGGCGGGCCTCGCCAAGACAGCCGATGGTATCGTTCTGCATGGGGTCGCCAACTTCCGCATATCGAACGTCATTGCCCGCGGATTCAACCGTGCGATTTATCTGTTTTCATCCCTGATCGGTCAAATTGACCAGGGTACGCAGGCCACCGACAGTCACTATGGACTGTATTGCCGCACGGACGGCACGGCGGTGCCCTGCAATCTGGTCACCTGCAGGGATGCCAAGTTCAGCTTGAACGACACATGGGGAATCGACTTCGACGGCGGCACGCAGTTCAACGTGACCGGTTGCGATCTCGAGGGAAACGGCACCGCGCTCAACTATGCCACCGGCGGGCTCGCGATACGCTCACACGTGTCAGGCACTTTGGGTTTTGCGCTCATCTCGCTCAATGGCGTCTGGTTTGAGAGCAATCACGGGCAGACTATGCTCGTCGAGAGTCTGGGTGGTAACGCCTTTGTCAGCATAGAGAATACACAGTTCTTATCTGAGGATGCCGGGCACTCTCTGCTGGTTCAAGGATGCAACTACCTGGCGATCAGGAACTCGTGGGCGCCGAGCTCGAATGCGAAATGGGATCTGACGGCGTCGCAAAGCCTGTTGGAAAATTCCCAGAGCAACTTATTCACCGATATAGGTGTTACGAATCCGACGTATATCAATTTTGCAACCTCGACCTCGAATTATTCGGGAGTTTGGATCGGAAGAGTTAAAGTCCTGGCCCCGTAGGGGAAGTCCGAAGGTCTCAAATGGAGTTGTGGGTCGACGCATCGGCGAGGTCTGCCGAGAGCGGCGCCTGGGTTGCACCGAATGCACGCAGCACGCGGGCTGCCATAGGCGGTGGACAGAGCAGCACGCATTTGGCCAGCGCGTCGGCCACAGCTCCTGTGCTGGCGACGACGGCGGCGTACGAGACGGCCAGCGGCCGGCCGGCTTGTTGGGCTCCGGCCGTTTCGTCGTCGCCGGTGCGGACGTAGTAGCCCTGGTGTTCTGGCGGGCGCTGGTGTGCGGTTGCATCACTCACGGCCAGCGCAGCGTTGGTGAGCTCGATGTTGATCAGTTCGCCTGCGACGCCTCGCACAAACACTGGCTCGCTCCGCTGACCAAACACCCGCAGGTCACCACCGGCGTTCACCAATCCGGCTGTGCATCCGCTTGCCACTAGCGCTTCAATCGCGCAGTCCACCGCGTATCCCTTGGCAAACCCGCCGAAGTCCAGCGCCACCGGCGCATGGCAAACCACCTGGGTTTCGTCCTCCGACACTTCAATATCGCTCAACAGCCCCGGCTGAGCGGGTGTGCAGGGGTCGAACACTCCGTCCGTGAGTGCGTTGATCCGACGTGCGAGATTCAGCAGTTGCCCAACACTTGGGTGAACCCTGGTTGGTTCATGCAAGGACGCGGTATTGATTCGCGCAAGGTCGCTGCCTTCCGCCAGCGGGTGCATCAACCGGTTGATATGCTCGATTGCAGCGAACGCCCGTTCAACTGCCGCGTGAGCCACAGTCCCGATGCTGTCGGAAGCGGCGCGTGCGCTTTTGCAGCCTGTGGCCGTCGCGTTTACGGCGATAACGTCGGTGGCCTCGGCGAAGGCGAGTCCGTGGCCGGCGGTGTTCGCCGTGGTGTCGGCCGTCGCCTCAATTGCAACGAGCGTACCCAGTGAAACTCGAAGTCTCTTGACCGTGCCCACAGAACCGACAAGAATGATTCGCATTTGCGTTACTGTCAAGGCACGTCGTGTCCCGTATTCCGTTTCTCGCTGCTTCAGGAATCGCTGCCCTCGTCATCCCGCCCGCCCAGGTGGCCATTGCGGCTGACTACATGTCCGTCGACGCGGCGCAGCGTGCCTTTTTCGCTCAGGCGGATCGGTTCGATGAAGTGGTACTGGCCCTCAACGCGGACCAGAAGCAAGCAGTAACCCAGCTCGCCGGCCCTCAGCCTCCGCACCGCTCACTGCGGGCGTGGAAGGCAATGCACGGCAATGACGTCGTCGGTTACGTGTTCGTGGACGAGGTCCTCGGACGGCAGGACATGATCACCTATGCAGTCGCAATCGACGCCGCAGGGAAAATGAGCCCCATCGAAGTGCTGTCCTACCGAGAAAGCCACGGCAGCGAAATCCGCGGGACCGCCTGGCGCCACCAATTCGATGGCCGGCAAGGCCTCGAGCACCTGCGCTTCGGCACCGACATCAAAAACATCGCCGGCGCGACGCTGTCCTGCGAGCACGTCACCCAGGGCGTCCGCTGGGTGACAGCGCTCTGGCAGGTATCACTGCGTCCGTCACCCGCGGCCGCCGCAACTACCGGCGTCGCCCCCGCGCGTATTGACGCCCCGCCGGGCGCAGCGCCCGCAGGCGCAGGGTCTGGCCGCATTGGTGTCCCACCGGGGGCCGCTCCCGCAGGCGCCTTCGTTCCTGGGCCCGCAACCTGGGGTAGACATGTTGTTGGGACCGCGACGGTGCCACCAGCAGCCGACGCCGTGGCGCGGACGGCGGCTGAAACCACTGCGAATGACGTCGCGTCCGAACCCAGCGCGGATCAGCTGGCGTCTGAACCCACTGCGGGTGCCGTGGCGGCCGACAGCCCGGCCTGACGTTTATGGCAGCCGTTTTTCCACAGCGTATGTCCCTGGCTCTGCGATCCGCGGTGATCGTGGCCTTTGGCGCCCTGTGGCTCACCGGCTGCCTGTGGCTGGTGCTCCATTACTTCTTCGCCCAGCCGTCCGACTTTGGCCCCCTGGAAAACCCATGGAGCCCGCTCATTTTGCGCATCCACGGCTGGATTGCCGTTTCCGGGGTGTTCCTGCTGGGCTGGGTCACCGCCCGGCACGTCAGTGACCGGTGGCCTCAAATGATCAAGCGCACGTCCGGTATCTCAATGGCCACTGTCGCGGTGGTATTGGCCCTGACGGGATACGCGCTCTATTACACGACCGATCGCGTTCATGACTCAGCAGGTGTCGCTCACGAGATTATCGGCGTAGCGGCCTTCCTGTTCGCCCTGACGCATTGGCGCCGCTATCGTCCACCCAGCAAACGCCGCTGAGGAACGTTCCGACATAATCCATGTATGCGCGTTCATGCACTATTCACTGGTTCGAGCGTTAGATAACGTAGCAGTGAATCCCGTGTAGTTGAGGGGGCGCGACGCATGAGCATCCGATCATTATTCTTAGGCCACCGAGCGACGCTAGCCGCGCTCGTGTTGCTGTCGGTGCTCGGCGTGTCGGTCGCCCTCGCCGACGACGAATCCGACCCTCCCGGTCGGGTTGCTCGCCTCAGTTACGCGGATGGTTCGGTGTCCCTGCAACCTGCAGGCGTGGAGGATTGGGCTGACGCAACCGTCAATCGCCCCCTGACGACCGGCGACAAGCTCTGGGCGGACCAGGGTTCCAGGGCGGAGCTCGACATCGGCTCCGCGGCCATCCGAGCCGGCAGCAACACCGGTGTGTCATTTCTCAACCTGGACGACCAGGTGACGCAGCTCAATGTCACAGCGGGAACCGTCAGTGTTCACGTGCGCGATCTGGGTGAAAACCAATCGTTTGAGATTGATACGCCCAATGTCGCCGTGTTGGTGCAAAGCCCCGGTGACTATCGGGTTGAGGTCAACGACGCTGGCAATGGCACCGTAGTCAAGGTTCCCAACGGCGAGGCGCAGGTGAGCGCCACCGGTCAGACGGTGCCGATACATACCCAACAGGCGTTCGCATTCAGCGGTACCGACCAGGTGACTGTTGATCAGGCCTCTGTTGGTGCGCCCGACGCGTTGGATTCGTGGTCGATCGAGCGCGAGCATCGGTCCCAGCAGGCTCGTGAGCAGAACAGTCAGTATCTCCCCCCGGATGTAGCAGGTGGTGATGACTTGGCTCAATACGGCACGTGGGAATCGACTCCCGATGACGGTCCTGTGTGGACGCCATCAGTGGTTGCGGCTGGCTGGTCGCCGTACCAGGATGGTCGTTGGGTGTGGGTATCACCGTGGGGTTGGACCTGGGTTGATTCCGCTCCTTGGGGTTTCGTTCCGTTCCACTATGGTCGCTGGTCCTATCGGGGTACGCGTTGGTGCTGGGTGCCGGGGCCACGTCAGGTGCGGCCGGTTTATGCGCCTGCACTCGTTGGCTGGGTCGGACGTCCGGGTGTCAGCGTGTCTGTTACCGTGGGTGGCGGCCCGGGAGTCGGCTGGTTTCCCCTGGGCCCGCGCGAGGTGTACGTGCCTGGCTACCGGGTGTCCCCGGGCTATGTCAGAAATGTCAATGTCACCAACACGACGATCGTGAATACCACCTACATCACGAACGTGTATGAAAATCGTGTAACCAATATCACCTATGCGAACCGGAGCCGGCCAGGCGCGGTTGTGTCGGTTTCACAAGATGTGTTCGTATCGGGTCGGCCGATTGCGGGCCGCTTCACGCGTCTTCCGCCGAACGAAGTTTCGCGCTTCGGTACGCAGGGCGCGGGGCCAGCGATTCCTCCGTCGCGGGAAAGCGTGCTTGGCCATCGTCCGGATATGAACGTGCGGCGTCCGCCTGCGGCATTCACGAATCGCACAGTGGTGGCTCGCACGGCCCCTCCGCCAGCGCCTGTGTCGTTTGATCGTCAGCAGGCGGCCATTCGTGAGAACGGTGGTCGGCCGTTGGGGAGTGCTCAGCTCAACGCGTTGCGCCCGCAGCAGGCTGCGGCGTTGAACCAGCAGCGGGTGAGGGTGGTTGCACCCAGCCCAATCCGACCGATTCAAGGTGGTCAGCGGTTTGGGACGGCTCGTCCCGACGGCGGGCGACCAGCGGAAAATAACATGCAGGAGCGTGAGCGCGCGTTGCATGCCACGCCGATTCCGCCGTCCCAGCAGTCTCGCGCTGAGCCGGCGCGCCCCGAGCCGCAACAAAGCCCGGGCCAGAATTTCCGCAACGATCGCCCGGCAGGCCAGATGCGGAATGAGCAGTTCCGGACGCAGAACAATGAGGAGAGCCGGCGCCAGGCGGAGGAGGCGAGACCAACACCGCAAGCGACGCCAGTTCAACCGCAAGGCCGACCGTTCCAAGCACGACCAGAGGAGCAGCCGCGCGCGGAGCCTTCGCGTCCGGCAGAGCCGTCGCGCACGTTTGACCAGTTCCAGTCGCGCCCGCCAACAGCAACGCCGCGCCCGGCTGAGCAGCCGCGGTCGTTTGAGTCCCGACCCAACGAGCCGTCGCGCAACTTCAACCAACCGCAACGTTTCGAGGCGCCGCACCCCACCGCGACGCCCGTCCAACCGCAACGCCCCGTTGAACAGCCTCGCGCAGTCGAACCACAGCGCCCGGTCGAGCGCCCTCAAGTCCAGATGCGCCCCGTGGAGGCCCCGCGCCCAGTGCAAGCGGCCCCGCAAGCGCGCCCGATCGAGCAGCCGCGCGCAGCCCCGGCCCAGCGCCCATCATCCCCTCCACCCCAACAGCGGAATGACGACCGCCGCGGTGGCAAACCCGACCCGCGCAACCGCTAGCGGGGAATCGACAGCGTAAACACGGCCCCGCGGGGCTCGTTGGAGGCGGCTTCGAGGTGACCGTGGTGGGCGTGGGCAATCTGGCGGGCCAGGCTCAGGCCGATGCCGGAGCCGCCCGGCTTCGTCGTGAAGAAGGGCACAAAAATGTGCTCCGACGATCCGCTCTCCAACCCTTTGCCGTTGTCACTGACACTGATGATGCAGTGTTCATCCCGAACCAGGCACCGCACCTCAATCCGCGGATCCGGTGCAACACTCAACGCCTCCATCGCATTGTGCAGCAGGTTGATCAACACCTGCTCGAGCAGGCCGCCATCCGCCCGCACCGTCAGATCAGGCGGCTCGACGCAGCTCGAATAGGCAATCCCCCGCGCTTCCAGGGTAGGTCGCATCAGTTGGTCGATGCGGTGAACAAAGTCAGCCCCGGATAGCAACTCCAACGCCGGCGGTGGCAACTCCGCCATCGTCCGATAGCGCTCCACGAAGCTCATCAGCCCGGTACTGCGACGGGCGATGACATCAACCGCATCCGCAACATCCCGCAGCTTGCCATCGGGGTCCGCGGCAACAGCCGCACCCAACAGCGGCCTCACACTCTCGGCTAACGATGAAATGGGCGTCAGCGAATTCATCATCTCGTGCGCGAGCACGCGCAATAGATCCTGCCACGCCTGAAGCTCCACTGCATCCAACTCGCTGCCGATGTTCTGCAGTGAAAACACACGAAGCTGATGGCCTCCCGCGGTGAAACGCGCCGTCGAGGCAAGGACGCGTTGGCCGCTGGCGAGGCGCACGACGCGGCGCTGTCCCGGCGCGAGTTGTGACAGCACCGTGGCGGCCGCGGCCCCAATAGTGCTGAGATGCTCGAGCTTGCTCATCGCCCGACCGGCCAGCCGTCGGGCGGCATGGTTCGCCAGGTTGATTTTGCCGGTCTCATCCAGCGTGATGATGGCCACCGGAACGGTATCAATCAGAGTCTGCAGATGGTCAATCTGCTGCTGCGGCCGAATGCGCGCCGCATCCAGTGCAGTCACCGCTCGTTCAATTGCGCCCCTGAGTCGCCCAAACCCGCTGGCTCCACGAGCGGGGCGTTCCAACTCGCCCGCCGCGAGCCCCTCCACGAAGCGCTCCAACATGCGATCGCCTTTGGAAACGTATCGCGCGAGGTCAATGAGTATCAGCGCGGCGATTCCACCCAGCACTATGGCGGTGGCATACAGGTGTTGTGTCGCAAGCAGCTCCAGGATCGCAAATGCGATTGCCCCCACGAGCGACGCCCTGACTCCGATCCCAACAGAAAACACGGTGCTCACCCCTCAGATTCGGTATTTAGACAACCGACGATACAGCGCGGGGCGCGTCAGTCCGAGAGCCGCCGCGGCTTGTGATATGTTGCCATCGTGCAACTTCAGTGCGCGCTCGATCGTACGCCTCTCCGTACGCTCGAGGTCGAGGTCTTCCGTGGAGTCGAGCGTCGGGCCGGGCCGCTGGTGCGCGAAAGGAAAGTCCTCCGGCAGCAGCCGGTCTGAATTGGCAAGAATAGTGGCTCGCTCGACCGCGTGGCGCAATTCACGCACATTGCCCGGCCAGGCGTATTTCTCGAGAAGCGCGAGTGCGTCCGCCGATATTTTGCGCCGGGGTACATCGTATTTGCGTGCGTAAATCGACAGGAAGTGCTCCAGCAGCGCGGGTATATCCTCAGCGCGGCGTCGCAGCGGAGGCAGCGTGATCTCCACGGTCCTGATGCGAAACAACAGATCCTGCCGCAGGACTCCTTCATCCTCCAGCTCGCTGGAGGAGCGGTTGGTTGCGGTGATGAGCCTGATATCGATAGGGGTTGGATTGACGGCGCCCACCGCGATCACTTCCCGTCGCTCCAGAACGGTCAACAGCTTGCGTTGCAGGTGCAACGGCAGATTGCCAATCTCATCGAGGAACAGCGTACCGCGGTTGGCCGCCACGATCCGGCCCGCGCGATCGGCGTCGGCGCCGGTGAATGCGCCGCGCTTGTGTCCGAACATCTCACTTTCAAACAGCGAATCAGGCAATGCGCCGAGGTCAACACTGACAAACGGTTCCCGGGCGCGCCGCGACAGGCGATGAATTTCACGAGCCGTCAACTCTTTGCCGGTGCCGCTTTCGCCGAGTACGAGTACGTTCGCGTCTGTGGGAGCCGCACGATTGATGATGTCGAAAACCTGCCGCAATGCGACGGCACTGCCGATCAACTCTCCTTTGGGCGGCGCGGATTCAGAAATGAGAATGTCGGTGCGAGCGCGCGCCTTCGACAGAGCAACGGCGGCTGACATGGTGGCTACCAGCTTATCGTTCTGCCAGGGCTTCAACACAAAATCGACCGCGCCGTTCTTGAGCGCCTCCACGGCGAGGGACACTCCGCCAAAGGCGGTCATGAGCACAACTGACGCAGTGGGCACGGCCACTCGAAGACGTCCGAGCCAGTCCAGGCCCTCGCGCCCGGTTCGTTCGCCCGGCGCGAAGTTCATGTCCAGCAGGATGGCATCGGGCACAAAGCTGTCGAGTGTGCCGACCAGGTGATCGGGATTTTGGAGGGTCACGACCTTCTCGAAGTGCGGCGCCAACGCGAGCCGGGCGGCCGTGAGCACGTCGGAATTGTCGTCGACAATGAGGAGGATGCCGGTGTTGGCCATGTCCGGAAACGTACATGCACTGTCCGATTTCGTACAGAAGAACCCGCGCTCGGCGCTCTAAGTATCTGATTTTGTGCAGGTTCAAAATTGGCCCCATGCTTGCACCAGAGCCATAGATGCAGCCCGCGACCGCATTCACCCAAACGCAGCCATCCGGCATGGACGCCCCGTTACCTCCGCGGAAGTGGCGGCGAAGGGCGTGGACGATTGCAGGGATTGTTCTTGGCATCGTTGCGATCGTCTTGGCGGCAAGGACACTTCGCACCGGGCGCACGGTCAGAATGTCCGCTAACGCGGTGACCGTCGCGACAGTCCAGCGTGCAGTCTTCCGCGACTTCGTACCGCTGCGTGGCCGAGTAGTCCCGCGCGATATCGTGTACCTGGATGCGCAAGAGGGGGGTCGCGTGGAACGGGTTCTGGTTGAGGCGGGCGATACTGTCACCGCGGGTCAACCGCTCCTGGAATTCGGCAACACGGAGTTGCAGCTCGAAGTGATCGAGCGCGAAGTACGCATCATCGAGCAGATCAACAATCTGCGCAGCACCGAGCGGTCACTGGAGCAGGACCGGGAGACGAACCAGCGGTCGCTGGCGGAAATCCAATACAACCTGACGCGCCTGGGCCGGCTGACCGAGCGCCGGAATTCTCTGGCAACGCGGGGTGCTACTTCCGTGGCGGAGCGGGAAGACGCCTCCGATGAGTTGAGTTACTACCACGCGTTGCATCCCATCGTGGAGCAAAGCAGTACAAAACAGGAAGAGTGGCGAGTGAGGCGCACGCCTGAGATCCGCGACGAATTGGACAAGCTGCAGCAGAATCTCAGTATCGTGCGCGGCAAGCTCGACAATCTGATCGTAAGGGCTCCCGTGTCGGGACGCCTCACGGATTTCAATCTGAAGGTGGGTGAAAACTGCGAACGGGGCAAGCGCCTCGCGCAGATAACACCGGACACCGGCTTCAAGCTCTCCGCGGAGGTGGATGAGTTTTATCTCGCCCGGGTTCGCAAAGGGCAGCGCGCCGATATGGAGTTTGCCGAGGCGACGGTGCCTGCCAGGGTCAGTCGCGTCTACCCGCAGGTCAAGGACGGGCAGTTCACTGTCGACCTGGCGTTTGATTCTGCCGCTCCGGCGGGCCTGATACCCGGTGAAGCCAGTCAGGGACGCCTCCGGCTCGGGGAGGATGTCAGTGCCGTGGTCATTCCCTCCGGCGCATTCCTGGAGCAGACCGGGGGAGACTGGGTATTTGTCATGGCGCGTGACGGCCAGTCCGCGGCCCGCCGTCGCATCAAGCTCGGCCGGCGCAACGCCGAGCAACTCGAGGTCCTCGCCGGCCTCGCTGCCAACGAGCGCGTGGTCATTTCCGACTATCGCGGGTTGGAGCATCTCGATGGAATCGAATTGACTCACTAGGAGCCTGTCGCATGTTGAAGCTGGAAACCGTGTCGAAGAAGTACCGCACCACGGAAGTCGAGACGAGCGCCCTGAATGGGGTGTCACTGGATATCGCCCCCGGGGAGTTCGTGGCCATCATGGGGCCGTCGGGTTGCGGAAAATCCACGCTGTTGAATATTCTCGGCCTGTTGGACAGCCCGGACCAGGGAGCGTACTGGTTTTTCGGGGAGGAGGTGGCCAGGCGCTCCGAACGGGAGCTCACGGCTCTGCGGCGCACGGGTGTGGGTTTCATCTTCCAGAGCTTCAATCTCATCGACGATCTGAATGTGGCCGAGAATGTCGAGGTGTCGTTGCTGTATCGGCACATCGGCAGCAGCGATCGGCGCAAGCGTGTAGCGGCGGCGTTGGAGCGTGTCGGCATTGCTCATCGTGCCAAGCACCTGCCGCATCAGTTGTCAGGCGGTCAACAACAGCGTGTTGCGATAGCGCGTGCGCTCGTGGCGGAACCCAAGCTGATCCTGGCCGACGAGCCGACGGGAAATCTCGATACTGAAAACGGCACGGCCGTGATGTCACTGTTGACTGAAATCAACGATGCCGGAACCACGGTGATCATGGTCACTCACTCGTTGGTCCATGCCGGATACGCGAAGCGGACGGTGAAGCTGCTCGACGGCCGGGTCGTCAGCGAAACTCAGTTGGCTGCCTGAAGCGATGTTCTCGAGTTACCTGGCCGCGGCGTGGCGCAGCTTCCTGCGCGATCGGCTGTATGCCCTGATCAACATCATCGGGCTGGCCATCGGACTGTCGGCCGCACTGCTGAGCGGTCTCTACATCCACAACGAGATGAGCTTCGAGCGATTCCTGCCGGGGTACGAGCACATCTATCGGATCTCCGCCGCTTTCGCCGCTCCGGGTTCTTCGCCAACTCCCGTGGATTCCTCGCCAACGGATGTTGCACCCTGGCTGAAGGGCCATATGCCTGCACTTCAGTCGGTGGCACGTTTGAACATAGGGACGGACGTGGTTATCCGTGTCGGCCAGGTTGATACGATCGTGCACATCTACTGGGCGGACCCTGAGTTTTTCGCCCTGTTCCGTTTCCCGGTGGAGCAGGGCGATCTGCTGACCGCCCTGCAGAGACCGGATGGCGTCGTGCTCACGCGCTCGGCGGCTCGTGAGCTGTTCGGTCGCGATCGAGTCGTTGGCGAGACCTTCCTGCTGGATCACGAGCACACCATGAGAGTGGCCGCCGTCATACAGGACCTTCCATCCAATACCCATTTCAAGTTTGCGATGCTCGGTTCTACCAGGGCCGAATTCTGCCCGACCGCGGTCATGGATAGAGCACCGGCGGGTACGCAAAAATCGTGGGACGCCAACACCTATTTTCGTCTCAGCCCCGACGTTACGTTGTCGAGCATTCACGCGGCACTGGATGAGTTCCTCGAAGAGCACCGTCCTGCGGCCGGTAAGCGCACCGGCATGAAGACGTTTCTCCCCGTCATGCCCATCGCCGCGATTCATATGGCACCGAGTGGGGCCGCCGCGATGCGTGATCATGGCAGCGCTGAAATGCTGTATGCCATCGGTGGTGTCGGAGTGTTGATTCTGACCGTGTCGATCATCAACTTTGTCAACCTGTCGACTGCACGAGCGGCCCGGCGCAGGGTCGAGGTTGCCGTTCGCAAAGCGGTGGGCGCGACGCGGGGCCAGTTGATTGTGCAGTTCATGGGCGAGGCCACGCTCTATGCGGCCCTCGGCGCGATCCTGGCCGTCTGCGTCGTAGAGCTGGCTTTGCCGCAGTTCAACCGGCTCGCCGGTACTGACTTTACGTTCGACTACTGGCGCCATCCGCAGCTGCTGCTGTGGGCCGGCGGATTGACTCTCCTGGTGGGATTGCTGGCGGGCGCCTACCCGGCCCTGGTGTTGGGCTCGATCAAGCCCGTGTCTGCGTTGAAAGGCGGTCCGGTGCGAGCGGGTGGGGTTCTGCGCAACGTGTTGGTCACGGCACAGTTCACCGTGTTGATCGGTTTGCTGAGCACCATTATTGTCGTGTTTGAGCAGACCTCGCTCGCGAAGGAGCAGATTGGCCTACTCGATACGCATGGCGTGTTCGTGATTAATACCGACTGCGGGCAGTTATCTGTGGACCGGGTTCGCGCTTTACCCGGTGTGATCGCGGCGGGTTGCTCGGAAAGCGCGCCCGTCGGGTTTGTGAAGCGCCGCAGCTATGGGGTGGTGCATGCCGGGGTCAGCTCGCCCTATCGCAGGGAAGTCGTCGGGAGCGGCTTCTTTGAGGCGTATGGCCTGAAACCCATTGCGGGGCGTTTGTTCTCTCCTGACCGTGTTGCTGATGCGCAGTCCGTCATCATCAATGCGACGGCTGTCACCCGCTTTGGATTCTCCTCCGCGAGCTCAGCGATCGGCGAGTTCGTGAACGTGGGGGATGACGGGAAGCCGCTCCAGGTTTTAGGGGTCATTGCGGACTTTCCCCTGGAGTCGGTGCGCAGCCCGATTGAGCCCACTGCGTTCACCATGCTCGACGGTGAGTCCGGTGAGTACCGGATGCTGAGTGTCAGAACCCGCGCCGGGCAGGAGACTGTAGCTCTGGACTCCGTCAAGGACCTGTGGAAACAGGTCCAGCCGTTCCGGCCGCTGTCCATGTTTCCCATCGACCAGGCACTGCGGGACTTCTACGCGGACCTGGTGGCCGCGGCCGCGGTGTTCGGTGCCTGCAGCGCGGTTGCATTGTTGTTGGCGTGTACCGGCCTTTTTGGCCTGACCTCGTTTGCAGTCGAGCGCAGGACGAAGGAGACCGGTATTCGCAAAGCGCTGGGGGCAGGGCGCAGCGACATCCTGCGCCTGATGTTCGGCCAACTAACGTTGCCGGTCCTGGAGGCCAACCTGGTGGCATGGCCTGTCTGTTTCCTGCTCCTGCACCATTGGCTCGCAGGCTTTGCCTATCACGTCGATCTGGGAGCAGAAGTGTTCCTCGGTGCCGGACTCGTGGCTGTGTTGGTGGCCTGGGTGACGATTTGCGGCCAGGTATTGCGGCTGGCAGCGCTACGGCCGGTGAGTTCCTTGCGTTATGAGTAGGTGCAACTTTGTTCCGTAACTGTCTTGCGGCGGCGCTGCGCAGCCTGGCGCGAAGCCGGGTTTACTCGGCTATCAGTGTGTTCGGCCTGGCTGTCGGGCTGTGCGCGGCCATCCTGGCCGGTCTCATTGTGCGCAATGAGACGAGCTACGACCATTTCCTGCCGGGCTTCGAGCGACTCTACCTGGCGGGTGCGCTGTTGATTCCAACCGGCCACCCGGGCCTGTATACCTTGGATACTCCCAGTTGGATCGCGGCTCCTATGCAACAGCGTTTCCCCGCCGTCGCAGCGGTGACGCGGGTAGCGCTGCAGGAGGTCAAACTGAAACACGAGCGGGTCGAGGCACAAAAGGAAAAAATCTACTGGGCAGATCCCAATGTTTTCGAGCTGCTGCGCTTCCCCACGCTCGCCGGCGATCTGCAATCGGCCTTGCAGCGGCCGGACAGCATCGTGATCACGCGCTCTGTCGCTCGAAAATATTTCGGGACAGACACGCCTGTCGGTGCCTCGTTGCTGGTGGGTGACGAGCACCCGATGACCGTGACTGCGGTGATCGAGGATCTGCCGGTGCAAAACTCCCAATTCGAGACGGCTGTGTTTGCCAGCGGGGTGTCTTCCTATTCGGAGCTGACGCGCCTGGAAAACGATCCCCTCAACCGGCCTGACAGTTCCCGGATCGAAGTCACCGTGCGAACCTATTTCCGCCTCGCACCGGGCGCGTCGCTTCCCGCGTTGCGGCAGGCCATGCCTGGATTCTTCAACAGCGTGCGCCCGGCCCGGTTGATGCCGGCAGGCACGCATTTCACGCTCAACCTGGTGCGCATCGATCAGATACACCTGTCGCCGGACCTGAGCCATGGTGTGGAGAGCCGCCTGATGTTGGTTGTCATCATCGGCACGTTGATCCTGGTGATTGCGGCTGTGAACTTCGTGAATTTGACGACGGCGCGGTCGGCCAGGCGTGCGCTCGAAGTGGGCGTGCGCAAGGTCGCTGGGGCGGGCCGACTGCCGTTGGTGGCCCAATTCCTCGGTGAGGCGTTGATCTACACGCTCATTGCCACGGTTCTCGCGGTGATGGGCGTGGAGCTTTTGCTGCCGGCAGTCAATTCTTTTCTGCAGACTGGGGCAATCTTCGCCTGGTGGCGCGAGCCGCAGCAGATCGCGTGGCTAGCTGTCGGGGCGCTCCTGCTGGCACTGATTGCGGGCAGTTATCCCGCTTTTTTGTTATCCGGGTTTCGTCCGGTCGCCGTCCTGAAAGCCCGGGTGTCGAAGCCCGGAGGCAACCTGTTGCGCATGCTGTTGGTCGGCGCGCAGTTCGCGATCCTGATGGGGTTGGTCATTGCCGCCGGCGTGGTGTATGAGCAACGGCAATATGCAACTCATGAGGCGCTGCGGGTCAACACTGAGCAGGTTCTGATCATCCGAACCGGTTGCGTGCAGGCTCTAAAGGACCGGCTGCGTGCTCTCGAGGGCGTGCGCGGTGTGGCCTGTTCCGATCCGACGTTCCTCAGCGGCGACTCGTTCGGTAACTATACATTGAAGGATGGCTCGGCCTCGGCCCTGGATATCAGCCCCATCGAGCCCGGGGTCCTCGACATGTTGGGCTTGCAGCCCCGCGCCGGGCGGTTTCCAGCTCCCCTGAAAAACGAGCCTCCGGGCCTCGTTATCAATGAGTCCGCCGCCCGCCGCTTCGGATTTCAAACCGATGCGGCCGCCATCGGGCAATTCCCGCCGATTACCGATGCGCCAATCATGGCGGGGACTCCCATTGTCGCGGTGGTACGGGACTTCAATTTTGACGCCATCAATCAAGCAGTCCGCCCCACGGTCTACACGCCGCTCGAAGCTGCAACTCGCAGGTTCAGGACCGACTCAGGTGCGCTCGTCAACGTCAAGCTCAACGGTCGCGACATTCCGCAGACGTTGATTGCCATCGATCATCTGTTGACGGCAGCGAATCCCACGGAGAGCATCGATCGCCAGTTTCTCGATGCCTACGTGCAGAACCTCTACCTCTCTGTACAGCGCCAGGAGCTGGCGTTGGCCATCGGCGCCGCTATTGCAGTGATCATTGCCTGCCTCGGTCTGGTGGGACTATCGGCCTCATTGGCTGAGCGGCGCACCAAGGAGATCGGTATTCGCAAGGCAATGGGTGCCAACACGGCCGACATACTGCAGATGCTGCTGTGGCAGTTCACCCAGCCCGTGTTGGCTTCAATTGCGGTTGCCTGGCTGGTTGCCGGACTGTTCATGAACCACTGGCTGCACGGATTTGCCGAACATGTCGCGCTGGATCCGGGGTTGATGGTGACCGCTGCCGTGGGCGGACTCGTGATCGCGCTCGCCACGGTCAGTATCCATTGCTATCTCATTGCCAGGGCACATCCCGTCGCGGCGCTCAGGTATGAATGATGTTTCGTAGTTACCTGACTGCGGCGCTGCGCAATCTGGCCCGTAACAGACTGTATGGCGCCATCAACATTGTCGGGCTGTCTGTCGGCTTTGCGGCGGCTATTCTGATCGCGCTGTATGTCCGCGACGAGCTGAGCTTCGATCGCTTCTGGCCCGACTACCAACGCGTGTACATGATGTCGATGGACCTGCGCATTCCGGGCATGGCTCCGTGGCGATACGACGCCACGCCGACGCGCCTGCCCGCCATGCTCAGACCCCGGATTCCCGCCAACGTACTGATCGCCCGGGTGCTGGAAGAGCCGCACGCGCTGCGACGCGGCAATATCGAGGCCAATGAGGATGTCGTCTGGGTCGATCCGGAGATGTTCTCGATTTTGAAGGTCCGCGCGATTGCCGGCGATCCGGAACAGGCGGTGCGGCGCTCTGACGGGCTCGTACTGACCCGCTCCATTGCACGCAAGTATTTCGGCGACGCTCCGGCGCTCAACCAGACACTGGAGCTGGATCGCACGCACCCGATGCGCGTCGCCGCTGTTGTGGAGGACATCCCGGCTAATTCGCACTTCAGGGCCGACGTGTTTGCTGCGGGCCTGGCTTCGTTTTCGGGTCTGACGCGACATGACGAGGCCGACAAAAAGGGGATCAGTGTGGAAGTCGGCGCCTACCTCAAACTTCCGGCCGATGTGGATATCAATCGCATCCGCTCGCGGCTACCCCGGGCGGTGCAGGAGTTCCTGGCGTCGATCGGCGGCGAGGAGCTGGATATGCGCATGAGCCTGATTCCGCTCGCCGAAATCCATTTGAGCGAGCGCGCAGGAGGCATGAAGCCACGCGGCAGCGCGGGGATGCTGTACGCCCTCGGCGTGATCGGGGTGCTGATCGTGATGGTCGCAGGAATCAACTTCGTCACATTGATGACCGCGCGCGCGGGCCGCCGTGCCGCTGAGATCGGCGTGCGCAAAGTCTCGGGTGCGCGCTTTCGCGACCTGGCGTTGCAGTTCATCGGCGAGTCGGTCATCTATTGCCTGTTGGCCATGATCATTGCGCTCGCGCTGGTGGAATTACTGTTGCCGGCCTTCAGTGATTTCCTGCAGCGGACCATCCGCTTCAGCTATTCGCTGCACGACCTCGGTTTGTGCGGCCTGTTGTTGCTGTTGGCTGTCGTAACCGGGGTGTGTGCCGGGTTCTACCCTGCGATAGTGCTGTCACAATTCCGCCCGGCCAGCGTCTTCAAGGGTGGCCTGGATCAGAAGGTAGGCGGCGGTGGCTCGGTCCGGCAGATTCTCGTGGTCTGCCAGTTCGCGGTGTTGATTACGTTGATGCTGGCCACCGTGGTCGTCTACAGCCAGGTCCGGTATGCCCAGGCACAGGGCCTGCGGCTCAAAGAAGATCAGGCGATGGTGATCGATACTGAGTGTGTCGGGCCGTTCTGGACCGAAGTTCGGCGCCTGCCCGGGGTGCTCGCGGCTGTCTGCTCGGAAGATCTGCCTCTCCACAAACATGCCTCGGGAAGCGGGGCGCGTGCCGCGACCGGCAGGGACACGGACGTGTCGAATGTAGCGGTGATGCCGGGGTTCTTTGAATTGTATGGGCTGCATCCGCTTGCTGGTCGCTTCTTTTCACCCGATCGGCCGGCGGAGACCGGCACGGTAGCAGTCGATGACACATTCATCGGGCCTGTTGTCATCAACGAGACGGCCGTCCGCAGGTTGGGTTACTCGTCGCCGGCCGCCGCTGTTGGTCAATCACTGCAGCATGCCCCCGGCCCGCACACAACCCGGACTGATCCATCGCCGATCATCGGCGTGGTCGCCGATTTTCCAGTTGGCTCGGTGCGCGAGCCCGTCGATGCGCTCGTGTTTCACACCGGCACCGGGCTGTTTCACATGCTCAGCATCGAGCTGAAGGGGGCGCAGATCCCCGCGACCCTGCAGGCCATTGACGGGTTGTGGAAGCAGTTAGGTGAGCCCCGGCCGATTTCGCGTGTGTTTGTCGATAGCTATGTTCAGGAGCGCTACGCCGATGACATACGCCAGGGGCGGATGTTTGCCGGCTTTGCGTGCGTCGCCCTGTTTATTGCCTGTCTCGGACTGTTTGGATTGTCCGCTTTTACAGCGGAACGCCGCACCAAGGAGATCGGGATCCGTAAAGCCATGGGGGCGGACCGTGGCGAGATGGTGCGCATGTTGCTGTGGCAGTTCACGCGCCCGGTCTTGTGGGCCAACCTGATTGCCTGGCCGGCCGGTTATCTCATCATGAATCGCTGGCTGCAGGGCTTCGCCTACCGCATCGAGCTGGCCTGCTGGATGTTTGTTCTGGCCGGTGGTGTTGCAGTATCAATCGCCTGGCTCACAGTGTCTGTCCATGCATTTGCAGTGGCGCGCGCACGTCCCGTGGAGGCGTTGCGTTACGAGTAGTCAAATCGGGCGTGGTTCACAAAACTCGACTTATGGCCGCGAAAGCGGCATACTCGGCCCATGCTCAATCAGGGTTTCATGTCAGCAACTTCCATGATTGTGCCGGGCTGGCACAGGAGTTGCTTCACCCTGGAAGGTCCCGACATCACGGTGTCGGGCCGGCAAATCCCACTTGGTGGATTGGCTCGCTTTTAATCGCGGCCGGCCGTGACTGGTTGGCAAACGGTATCCCCCTTGCCGATGAGCTGCCATGCATCATGTCCTCCATTTGTGCCTCTGATATCGAGACATTCACCCGGGCCCATCCCGACACCCGGTTCGTGGATGTGTTGCTTCCCGACCTGTTGTCAACACCACGCGGAAAGCGGCTGAAAATAGACGCTTTGCCGGCAGTTTATGCCGGCGCGTTCCGCCTTCCCGGCTCCATTTTCGCGATGGATGCACTGGGCAACACCATCGAAGCGACCGGCCTCGGATTCGACGACGGCGATGCCGATCGCTCGTGTATTCCGGTAGTTGATTCGCTCGTGAGCGCTCCCTGGATGGCGGAAGGGGTTGCACAGATACAGGTCAGTATGGCCGATCATGACGGCAAGCCGTTTTACGGCGATCCGCGTCACGTGTTGGGCCAGGTAGTCAACCGATTCACCGAGCTTGGGTTGCGGCCGGTAGTTGCGCTCGAGGTGGAATTCTACGTTGTTGATCCACGCAGAACGCGACAGGGCGGCATCCGGCCTGCCGCCGCCCCCGGCAAGGCGCGGCGTCGCTCGGGCAAACAGATCAACTCCATGGCGCGCATCGAGGAGATGTCGGCAATCCTCGCGGAAATCAGCCGCACCTGCGAAATACAGAATGTTCCGGCTACGAGCATGCTGGCGGAGAGCGGCCCTGGACAGTATGAGGTCAACCTCCGTCACGTAGCTGATCCGTGCCTGGCGTGCGATCACGTCATCCGCCTGAAGCGAATTGTGCGCGGCGTGTTTTCCAAACACGGCCTGAATGCGACCTTCATGCCCAAGCCGTATGCCGAGGAGCCCGGCAGCGGCACGCACATCCATGTCAGCCTGTTGCAAGCCGACGGCAGCAACCAGTTTGCCTCCGACAGCCTCGATCCCAACGAGAGCCTGCGCCACGCCATCGGCGGTCTCGCCACCACCATGGCCGACTCCATGCTCGTATTCGCGCCGACGGCGAATTCCTACAAGCGCTTCCGTCCCGAGTGTTACGTGCCGATGAGCCCGACCTGGGGTCTCAACAATCGAGGGGTAGCACTGCGGATTCCTGCCGATACGCCGGAGAACCGCCGCGTGGAGCATCGCGTGGCGGGTGCCGACGTAAATCCCTACTTGTTGGCCGCGGTGGTGCTGGCGGGTGTTCACAGGGGAATCACTCAGAAGATCGAGCCTTGCGAGCCCATTACCGGCAATCCTTATCGGGATTGTGTTGAAGCGGCGCCTCTGCCCACCAACTGGTACGAGTCCACGTTGCTGTTTGAGCGTAGCGGCTTCGTCAAAGAGTACCTCGGCGCGGACTTCCAGGAGCTCTATGCCACGACGCGCCGCGCGGAGCTCCAGGTATTTGAGAACCAGGTCACGCCCCTCGAGTATGACTGGTACCTGACGGCCGGTTGAGCCGGTCGCGAGCGGAAGAGTTCAACATGACACAGACTCCTTTGATTGCTCCCCGCAGCACGCGTGAGTGGCAGGCTGCCGATTCGCAGCACTACCTGCATCCGTTCACTGATTTCAAGGCGCTGGCCGAACATGGCGCACGCATCATTACGCGTGCTGAGGGCGTCTACCTGTATGACTCGAACGGCGAGCGCATCCTGGACGGAATGTCCGGGCTCTGGTGTGTCAACATCGGTTACGGCCGCAAAGAGCTGGCCGAGGTTGCGTATCGGCAGATGCTGGAGCTGCCTTACTACAACAGCTTCTTCAAGGCGACGCATCCGCCGGCCATCGAGCTTGCCGGGTTGCTTGCGGAAGTAACACCGCCGCAGTTCAAGCGGGTGTTCTATGCGGGCTCGGGTTCCGAAGCGAACGACACCATTGTGCGCATGGTGCGCCGCTATTGGGATGTTCGGGGTGAACCCAGCCGAAGTATCATCATTTCCCGCGATAATGCGTATCACGGCAGCACCATGGCTGCCGCGAGCCTCGGTGGTATGAAGCCGATGCACGAGCAGGGTGGGTTGCCCATCCCGGGTATCGTGCACATTGAGCAGCCCTACTGGTACGAAAACGGGGGCGAGCTTTCGCCTGAAGAATACGGCTTGCAAGCCGCGCGGCGGTTGCAGGAAAAGATTGAGCAGCTGGGGCCGCGGAATGTGGCCGCCTTCATTGGCGAGCCTATCCAGGGCGCGGGCGGCGTTGTCATTCCCCCGGAGACCTATTGGCCGGAGATCCAACGGATCTGCGATCACTACGGGATTCTGCTGGCGGCTGACGAGGTCATCTGCGGCTTCGGGCGCCTCGGTTACTGGTTTGGACAGGAGCGGTTTGGGTTCCGGCCTGACCTCATGACCCTGGCCAAAGGGATCACCTCCGGGTATCAGCCGCTCGGCGGCGTGATGGTGAGTGACCGGGTGGCGGATGTGCTGATTGACAAGGGTGGTGAGTTCCACCACGGATTCACTTACTCGGGCCACCCTGTTGCTTGTGCCGTTGCCGTGCGAAACATTCGCATTCTGAAGGAAGAGGGCATCGTCGATCGCGTCCGAAACGAGACGGGGCCATATCTTCAGAAGCGCTGGCGCGAGCTGGCGGAGCACCCGTTGGTTGGTGAGGCTCGAGGGGTTGGATTTATTGGGGCGTTGGAGCTGGTTGCGGATAAAGCGACGCGGCGTTTTTTCCCGAATCGAGGCGATGTCGGGTTGATCTGCCGGGATCACTGTTTCGCCAATGGGCTGGTGATGCGCGCGGTGCGCGACACCATGGTGATGGCCCCGCCGCTGGTCATGGAACGCGGGCAGATTGACGAGCTCATTGAAAAGGCCTGGCGCTGCCTGGACCTGACGGCGCGCGACCTGAAGAACTGATACTCCGCTCACACTCGCCGGGGCAGTGCGCCCGGCGCCCCGCGGCGGCCATGCTATTCTGCGGGCCGCCATGCGAGTGATTCTAGCCATCCTCGGCGCGATCGTCGGACTCAGTCTGGCGAGCAGCTCACACGAGATGTTCGGCATCTTCCTCGGTGCCTTCGCAGGCTTTGCCGCCGCCGAATTCGGCGCGCTGCGCTCGCGGCTCCGGGCGTTGGAAGGCGAGTTGGCGGAGTTGCGCAAGGCGCAGGCGTTTTCCGCCAGCCGCGCGGCGCAGGCGTCCCAACATGTGCCGCGTGCCAGTGATGTCCCATCGCCAGAGCGCGAAGCTGATGCCCAACACGTGCCAACGGGGTCGGCTCAGCCGGACGAACCTATACCAACATCAGCCGCGGTCGAGGCTACCCGCGGCTCCTCCGCGCCACCGGGTAGACCAACGTCGGCTGGTGTGCATTCATCGTCGACTCAACCGGGCGTCAACGAATGGGAGCCATACAGAGTCGTGCCGCCTCCCGCCGGCGCCATGTCCAGGGCAGAGTCGCCGAGCGGATGGGCCGCTGAGTCTGCCGCCGGAACACGGTCCGCAGGGGTAACGCCTGCCAATTCGCATGTGCGGCGCGAGGACTTCGCGGACGCGGCGGTACGTGTGCTGCGCGAATATTTCCTCGGCGGTAACACGCTGGTGCGCGTTGGGATCGTCATCCTTTTCTTCGGCGTAGCCTTCCTGTTTCGCTACGCCGCCGAACACTCGCACGTCCCAATTGAATTTCGTCTGACAGGCGTGGCGCTGGGTGGAATCATTCTGCTGGTGTTGGGTTGGAGACTCCGTACCCGGCGGGCCGGCTATGCGCTGGCGCTCCAGGGTGGTGCTGTTGGAATACTGTACCTCACCGTCTTCGCCGGCCTGAAAATCTATTCCGTCCTACCAGCCGGCGCTGCATTCGTATTGCTCGTCATCATTGCCGCGTTCTCAGCAGCGCTGGCGGTCCTGCAGAACTCGCAGTCTTTCGCCGTCCTGGCAATCAGCGGCGGATTCCTCGCCCCCATTCTGGCCTCCACCGGGAAGGGCGACCACGTCGTCCTCTTCAGCTACTACGCCATCCTGAACGGCGGCATCCTCGCCATCGCCTGGTTCAAAGCCTGGCGTCCCGTCAACGTCCTGGGCTTCTTCTTCACCTTCGTAATTGGAACCGCCTGGGGCATCCTGAGCTACCAGCCACAACTCTTTGCCACCACCGAACCCTTCCTGGTTCTTTTCTTCCTCTTCTACGTAGCCATCGCAATCCTGTTTGCCTCACGACAGCCGCCCGAGCTGCGCGGTTATGTCGACGGAACCCTGGTGTTCGGCACTCCCATCGTGGCATTCGGTCTGCAGTCAGCAATGCTCCACGACAGGAGGTTCGTGCTGGCCTTCAGCTCCCTTGCCGTCAGTGCGTTGTACCTGGCGCTCGCTACCGCATTGCACAGAACCAAGCAGGCGTCGCAACGCCTGTTGGTCGAATCCTTCCTGGCACTCGCCGTTCTGTTCCTGACTCTCGCTGTCCCACTAGCACTGGACGGGCGTTGGAGCGCCGCCACTTGGGCGCTCGAAGGTGCTGCGCTCGTCTGGATTGGCTGCCGCGCCGACCGCCGGCTCCCGCGTGCTTTCGGCGCTCTGCTGCAAATCGCAGGCGGCGTGATCTTCTTTTCTGACATCGATGCGCCCCATGGACCGGTGCCCATTCTCAACAGCGCGTTTCTCGGCGGCGCCATGGTCAGCGCGGCCGCCGTTTTCGCGGCGACCATGCTCGAACGTTCGCGTTTGGTCGAGAGCGAAAGGCCGTTGGCTCCAGTCCTTTTCTTCTGGGGCGTACTCTGGTGGTTGTTCGCAGGGCTGGTGGAGATCGACCACTGGGTCGCGCATCCGTTCGAGCACGCGGCCGGCTTGCTGCTGATGGCTGTAACCGCACTCATCTCGAGTGAGCTGGTGCGTCGGCCGCGAATTCCGTTCGCGCGCTATTCCGCAATCGGCTTGCTGCCAATGATGGTTCTCTACGCACTGTGGGATGTCGTCGAATTCCAACATCCGTTTGAAAACGGCGGCTGGCTCTCCTGGCCCGTGGCCTTTGCCGCTTTCTATTTCGTGTGCAAACGCCACGAGGGCGCGCCCCGATCGTCCATCGCAAACGCATTGCACGTCGGCTCGATGTGGTTGCTGACCGCCCTTGCAAGTTGGGAGCTCTATTGGACGATCGACCAAGGCGTTGCAGGCGGAGGCTCCTGGCCCACCATCGCATGGGCTCTCGTGCCCGCGGTCATCCTGTTCACGCTGCCCAAACTGACCCCGCGTCTGCAATGGCCACTGGAAGTGCATCGCGTGGCCTATATCGGTGTCGCCGCGGTGGGCTTAGCCCTGTATTTGGCGCTCTGGAGCGTCAAAACAAACGTCACGCTCGCCGGCAACCCGTACCCGTTACCGTTCGTACCGCTGTTGAACCCGTTGGACCTGGCTGAATTCTTCGTCCTGCTGGTGATGTTGCGATTCTGGCTGCATCTGCGGTCCGCACGGCTTCCGGACTACGCGCTTTTACCGCAGCGCCCGGTGTTCATCGGGCTGGCGATATTGGCATTCATCTGGCTCAACGCAGCGCTGTTGCGTTCCTTGCATCATCTGGCTGCCGTCCCGTTCGAAGTCGGGCCGCTGTTGAGCTCGACGTTAGTCGAGACTTCGATCTCCATCTTCTGGACCCTGATAGCCTTGACCACCATGCTCCTGGCAACCCGCAAGAACGCCCGGATAGTCTGGTTGACAGCCGCAGGGCTGTTGGGTGTGGTCATCGCCAAGCTGTTCCTGGTCGACCTGTCGCACGTGGGTACGGTCGAACGCATCATCTCCTTCGTCGGCGTCGGACTACTCATGTTGATTATCGGCTACTTCTCACCGTTGCCGCCGGCACCTCAGACACAGACATGACAGCCTTTCTAGCCCTGCTTGCCGCGACCACGGCACTGTCCACACCGAAGGATTTCGCCTATCGGATGCAAGTGAACGGCACGGGAGACGCCGCGGCGTACCGCGTGGCGTTGCCGTTGGCTGTCTATCAGAAGATTGCCCATCCCAATCTGGCCGACATACGCGTTTTCAACGGCAACGGCGAGCAGGTGTCGTTCGCTATCGAGCGCCCGGTGGCAGGCACGATTGCCAACGCAGCGACGCAACTATCGATCTTTCCTCTGAAAGACGACTCCGACGCGACCCTCGCCGCCCTTAGAGTCACCATAGAATCCGGCAAAGGCGCGATCAACGTACAAACCGGCGGCTCGAGCCCACCATCCGACCGCATAAGCGCGTATCTCGTCGATGGACGGGCGTTGGATGTGGCGGTGTCGGCCCTGCGCCTGGAATGGCCTGTGGATGCTCCCGACTTCGCCGGGCGCGTGCGGGTTGAGGCAAGTGATAGCCTCTCAGGTTGGCGCCCCGTGGCGTTCGCCGCGCCGATCGCCAACCTGCATTCAACCGCGGATCGGCTCGTCGAGCAGCGTGTTGAGTTCCCACCCACCAAGGCGAAATTCTGGCGACTGTCCTGGGCAGGCCCGGCTGCGCCGTTTGTGCTGACCTCGCTCTTCGGCGAGCCGGCTAAGCAAAGCGTCGACGCTCTCCATGAGAGCATGAGTGTGGCGGCGACATCCCCCAGCGCCAAGCCGGGCGAATTCCAGTATGACCTCGGAGCCACGCCGACAATCGATCGCATCAACCTGGAGTTACCCGACCTCAACACGGTCGTTGACATTGAATTGCTGTCGCGCGAAAACCCTCAGGACGCATGGCACGGCGTCAGGCGCAGCGGTTTCTATCGCTTGAAAAGTGAAGGCGAGGAGCTTCGCAACGGCCCTGTAACCGTCACACCGACCAGCGACCGTTACTGGCTGGTGCGTACCGACCCCAGGCAGGGCGGCTTGGGCTCGTCTGCGCCGCACCTGGTTGTGGAGTGGGTTCCCCACGAAGTTGTGTTCGTGGCGCGAGGCGCGGGGCCGTTTTATCTGGCATACGGCAGCAGTGAAGCCAAACCCGCGGCCGTGTCGCTGGCCATGCTCCCCAGGAATGTAGCGATTGTTCCAGCTTCGCTTTCGAAACCGGAATCCTCCGGCGGTGAATCACTCCTGGTGGCACCGGGCACACCATTGCCGTGGAAGACCCCATTGTTGTGGGTAGTGCTGATTGTGGGTGCCGGGCTGCTCGGGTGGATGGCCTATCGGCTGTCCAAGGACGTCGCGAAGAGCTGATGCACTACAACAGCTTTTCCCACAGCCGCCAGAACTGCTCGCGGACCCGCGTAAAAACCGAACGCTTGCGCCAGGTTTCCAGATCGATGGAGTTTGCGTGCTGCAAGTCACTCTCAAACAGACTGGCGAGCTGTTCTCCGGTGTTCTTCCCAATGACAACCGCATCGACCTCGTCATTGAACAGCACGCTGCGGTAGTCAAAATTGGACGACCCGGTGATCGACCACACTCCGTCGACAACCATGGTCTTCGAGTGCAGGATGCCGTCGGTGCGTTCGTAGATCTTTACCCCGGACCGCAGCAGCGCCTCATAATGCGAGTGTTGCACATACAGGGCCGGTGACGAATCACTGTGCGACGGCAACAGGAGCCGTACATCCACACCCCGACGTGCAGCATGGATCAAATCCTCCTTTTCGCGATGGGTCGGGGCGAAGTAGGCCTGCGTCATCCAGATGTTCTTTTCCGAGTTGCGGATTGCCGATAGAACGGTCACGTAATAACGTGATTTCAAGCGCCGCGGCGCGCTGCCGATGATGCGGACAACTTCGCTGCCCTCGGCACTCGGCGTGACCGCAGCGGATACGGCGGTCGGGGTCGGCCCTCCCTGGTCCTGCCAATGTTCTTCAAACAACTTCTGCAGCTGCACGACCACGGGGCCCGAGATCTCGAGGTCCGTGTCGTGCCAGACATCCTGTGGGCTCGTGACCGCCGAGGCACCGGGGCCACTCTGATAGGTGGAGCTGAGATTGACGCCACCCACAATCACCAACTCCCCATCGGCGATCAGCATCTTGCGGTGATCGCGGTCGTTGAGCGAGAAGTGACCGCCCGAGTGCAGCGGGTTGGGTGGATTGAACTGCACGACCTGGATGCCGGCTGTCTGGAGTTTCGTAAAGAAGTCTGCGGGGGTTGTAATCGAACCGATGCCGTCATAGATGATCTGGATCTGCACGCCCTCCTGGGCCTTGGCGATCAGCACATCGGTGAGCTGTTCGCCGTTACAGCTCACTTCCTCGAAAATGTAGTACTCGAGATACAGGTAGTGTTTGGCGGCGTGGATGGCGGCAAACATGGCCGGGAATGTTTGATCGCCGTCGCGCAGGATGCGCACCGTGTTACCTGCGTAAAGCGGGCTTTCAGCGACCGCCTGCTCAACGGCGAGGTGGCGCTCCAGCGCCCCGGCATCGGGCGCCTGCGCCGCGAGTCGACTCAACACCGCCTTCGACTGCCGCTGCGACAGCGGACCGCGCGCGCCCATGATCTCGATTTCAGACGCCGAATGAGTCCTGACCAGCTTCTCATCGAATACGGGCGCCTCTACACATCCGACGAGCGTGAGGCAGACGAGTACAGCAGCGGCTCTGATTGCGGCTGAGATCGTACCCATGTCACTGTTTGCCCACATCGTAATCAGACTGCGAATGTCGTAGGGTTTGCGGGCCAAAGCTGGAGGGAAGGAATCATGCGACGCCCAAGGGATCTTTGCGCAGCCGTCTCAATCGGCGCGTTATCTGTGTTTGTATCGTCCGCGACTGCGGTCAGTAATCCTCCCGATACCGAGCGACTCAACGCGCAGATGCAAAGTGCGGCGACGGCCGCCACCAATGCCGCGCCGGCCGCGAATACGGCCGTTCCCAACCCCAATTGTACCTTGATCATTCCTGCGGACCCGCTCAGCGCCAAAGGGTTGGCCACTCCATACCAGCTCACTGCGACGGACCCGGGCCAGGGGGCGTGCAGCGAATCGAACACCGCCCAGTCGGCGTTCGTGCAGGCGGCAATCTTTGATCCGGCAACCAATTCCATTTCAATCTACAACCCGCTGGTGGTGGACAGAGGCGACAACCCGCTGGTTGCGCCGGTGTTGCCAACACTCCCGGCCGGCGCCATTGTCGGCGTCTGGTTCGGATACAACGGGGGTGATCTGACGTTGAAGGCTGCGGCCGGCCAGAGCCTCACGGATGCGAAGTGCGTCAATGGACTGAACGGCAACGTGTTCGGCCAGTTTGCATACTGCAACGCACCCGCATTCTTTACCGCCGCCAACGCGGCCATTACCGCCGGCAAGTTGAAAGTTCCGGCGGCGGGGACCGCCAGCGACGGCAAACCCTGCCCGACCGTGCGTGATTTCTTCATCGTGGACCAGGATCAAAGCGACAACCTCCCCACGTTATATCTGGTTTCGCCGCGCGGGCACCTGTCTCAGTTCACGAAGAGGAACCAGGCGCAACATCCGAGCTCGGTCCCGTTGGGCAACCCCAGTGATAACCGCCTAACGGATGCGTTCGCGGACCCGGCCATGGGCTGCAAGGCCTGGACGGCCCCCGACCTGGCGGACCCCGGCTCCCAGGTGGCCGCGCTCCCCCTGAATGAATTGCAGGCCCGGATGACACAACCCGCCCCGGTGGCAATTGTTCCGACCGGCGACCCCATGACCCTGGTAAACGGCAACTTCAGTCTGACCAAGACCAACCTGTACCGGCAGGGCGCCGACATGCCGGTGGGGAACTCCTATTTTGACGGGGATACGGCGCGCTATTGCCGGCAGTTGCTGCGCATTGCCCCGCAACGCATGTTGGCAAACCAGAAGGTCCTGAGTGCCTTTGCCACCCCGGATGCCGGCGCGGCCAACTCGCTGTACACCTTCCTGGCGCAGCGGTTTGTGGCTACCTATCAGCTGCTGGATTGCGCCGCCCTCGTCAACGAGGCGGATCCGGTCAGTGTGACTACCAACAGACAAGGGGTCGCCGTCAGTGCTGCCGTGAACACGGCCGCCCTGAACCGGATCGTGCAGAAGTTCGGCGCGCAGAAGGCCGAAGATGACGCGGCTGACAGCATTCAGCGGGAGCGGCAGACAACCGAATGAGCTCGGCCCCTCAGGATCCGCCGTTGATGTGGGCCGACGCCGGAACTACGTTCCAGCCCCGTAACCGGATATTCGAACACTGGCCGCCCTTGGGACAGAGGATTTCGACCTTACGGGGCTCGTGCGGCAGCAGCGAGATGTAGTTGTCACTGTAGAGAACCGGCAACACCCGGTTACCGTCGGCGTCGACGACAGTGAGTTTGGTCGCCAGAGCGGGGGCGGTGCCTTCGTTTTCCAGGGTGACAGTGACAACAGTTTGCGCGCCTCGGGGGGCTGTTTGCGTCGTGACCGACAGTTTCTGGGGCGCCAGCGAATTCAGCTTCTGCTGACTGTGGTCATCCCGACCCTGCCAGTAGATGTTTTGGGAGAGGCGCCGGCCGTGAGAGTCGTCCAGTGTCAGGACGACCAATACCAGGTCCTCGGTGGCCAGGGTGGGCACCAGATTCAGAGGAGGCAGCGTGAGAGTGGAATTTGCGGTAGCCGCGACCTTGGAGGTGTGCCGTGCTAACAGGCGACCATCCAGCGCAAACACGCGGCTGGTCAGAGTCAGTCCGCGGCGCTCCTGGCGCGTTGTGTTGACGACCGCCAGGCTGTAGTCGGGCAGGTTCATCTGCGCATGGATCGGTTCGCAAGCGGTTTTCACGCCGTAATATGAAGCCTGCGTGTCGTAGTCCGAGCTGTAGATCTCCCAGTGGTTGCTCGGCCACGCGGGATGGGTCATCCACAGCAGGCGGCCGCTGTTTTGCGTCCACAAATGAGCCTGGAATCCTTCGAACACGGCACGATAGGAAACGTAATTCAGCATTTGCGCCTTGCGCTCGAAATCGGGGAGGCTCGTGGGCGCGCCGAACTGTTGCTCGAGCGCGCTCATGAAGCTGGCGACATCCCCGTTCCCGCCGTAGTGCCAGTCGTGATAGGCCAGGGTGTCGCTGATCGGCCAGCGATCCGCGGCCGGGACCATGGCCTCGATGGATTCGAGGGTGGCGAGGGAGGGTGTACCGACTTCGACCGAGAAGCCCCGCGCGAGCTCGGTGAAGTACTGAACGGGTGGACGATAGTTGTAGGGACCGCTTCCCTGCAGGTTCACGCTGTTGGAGCTGCCTGTGTAATGTCGGGTTCCGTCGAGGCTCGCAATCAGGTCCGCGAGCCCCTCATTGATCACCGGTTGCGGAACGCCTTCATTGCGACCGAACCACACGGCAATCGAGGGGTGATTCCGAAACCGCAGCAGGGTTTCGCGGGCGTTCGCCAGGAACAATTGCGGGTCCTGCGGCTCCAGCTGGAAGTCCTGGGTCGATGCCCAGAAATCATTCAGCACCAGCAGGCCGTATTCATCCGCCAGGTCATAGAACACCTCTTCCGTGTTCTGACCCAACCAGTTGCGGATGATGTTGAGGTTCGCTGCCTGGTGTAGCCGGAAGTACGGTTCGAGTCGCTCGCGGGATACGCGCTTCAACAGATCGTCGGTACCCCAACTTCCGCCCCGCACGGCAATGGGTATTCCGTTGACACGGATTGTCAGGTAGGGGGCCAATGATTTGGTGGGAATGTCACGAACCGCGGGTGATGTTTCGCCTGCCGCTGTCAGGGACTCGGCCCAGCCGTTGGCCGTTTTCTTGATGGCTTCATGGCGAACATCCACGAGCCTTTCGCCACGCGCCGATCCGGCGGTGGGGTCCACCTCGACGCGCCGCAGCTGGCCCTGATGATCGAACAACGACAGCTCATAGGTGAGTTGGCGGATTCCGAAACGCACTGACCGCGTGTCCGAAGGCTCGGAGTCATCAGCCACAGACAGCGTCATCGTATATAGCTCGGGAGAGCCGTAGCCGTTCGGCCACCACAGTCGTGGTTTGTTGATGTGCAGGCCCGGAGTCAGGGCCACTTTCGTAATGCCCGGCGGCAGGGTGACTGACTTCTTCACCGTGAATCCCTCTACACGAGCCTCGAGGGTGGCAGGCGTTGGCGTGGAGTGATGATTTTCAACATCGACCTCAATCGAGATATCCGCCTGGTCGGTTTTCGGCAGGGGCAGATGCGTCACGACGTGCGGATCCAGAAGCCGGATCGCGCCGGTTGCCTGCAGTTGCACGTCCTGCCAGATGCCCGTGTTGCGGTCGCGGATGCCGGGGATCCAGTCCCAGCCTTCGGTGGCGATGAATGTAGGTCCGTCGAGCGCGAGGTTGCCGCCGTTCCCTCCGGGGCCTGCGGCAATGGATTCTTCGTGCGGAATGCCCGGGTGGGGCGGGGGTGAAACCCGCACTGCCAGCGTGTTGGGTTGGCCGGGTTTGAGCTGCTCGGTCACGTCGAACAGGCCGCGCGCGAATGCGCCTTTGATTTGCCCGAGCCGGGTGCCGTTCAGCCAGACTTCGGCGGAGTAGTTGATACCGTTGAACGTCAGCGTGAAGCGCCGCCCGTCGGAGCCGGGTGGAGTGTCAAAGGTGGTGCGATACCAATAGTCCTGCTTGTTGAGGCTTTCCGGGATGGCCAGGTTGTTCAGGCCATAGGTCGGATCGGGGTAGACTCCGCGTGCAATCAAAGTCGTCAAGACTGTTCCCGGTACCACCGCCGAGTACCAGTTCGTTGCATCGAACTGCGCTGTGGAAAGTTGTGCTCCCGTTGCCGAGACCTTGGGGGCCTCCGCCATTCTCCAGGCTCCCACCACCCAGGCGTTGTCACCGGATGCCTTCAGTGGCGCGGTTGGCGTATCCGGTGCGGCCACCGGGCGGGCTGGTGGAGTGTTGGATTTTGGCAAGGTCCAGGGGTCTTGCGGAACGAGCAGCCCACGCCAGGCGTGTTCCTGAAACGGCCATCCCGAGCCGACGTTCTGGAATACCACCAGCGGGAAATCCGGCCGGCTGTTGTAGAGATGTTGGACGCGCTCTGCGTCGACTACACCCGCTTCGAGTTGAAGCTGCGCAATCGAGCCACCGAAGTGTTGGTCCGGATCGCCGGCAGGAGGTGCCAACGCCAGCGTCGCGCTCACTGCGGGCAGCTGTTTCGTAACCTGGCGGGTGCCAACGGGCTGTCCATCGATGTAGAGTCGCAGCGACTGCCCGTCGTAGGTAGCCGCCAGGGCGTACCAGTTTCCCACCTGCGCCGGCTGTGGGGCACTGACCTCAAACCCTCCGGCTCGGATTTGCAGCCTCCCGTCATGAAGCATCAGGCAGCGACAGGACGTGATGGTTGTATCGCCGACCGCGGCAACCACTACATCTCCCGACTGTACGAGCGTCGGCCGCAGCCACCCAGTGATGGACCACGACGCATTGGCGGGCAGCGCCGGATTGTCCGTGGCAAGCGGCCGACTCATCCCGATGCCCCCTTCGAGGAACGTCAGGTTGTAGGGGCCGGAGTTGTCTGCCGGACTCACCGCGAGAGCGGAAGTTGCGCCCCAGGCGCACGCGATGAGCACGAATTGCCGCCGCAACGAACACAACATTCGGGAATTTCCTAGGGACGGGAGAGGAGGGCACATATAGGCGAGCGCAGTGCAGTGCGCGCCTCGGGCCCTGCCGGTGTGAAGGCGATGTAGGCCCGCTTGCCGCCGTACGAGGGCCATTGGGGCAGGCCGGGTCCGTTCGGGTCACCGTGCAGGATGTAGTTGACCCAATAGCTCTGTAGCAGGGGCCGCACGCCATCGACGCCGACATTCAACGGCCGGTTGTCGAAAACAAAGGTCAGCTCGGAGCCGTGATCGATCCGCGGCTCGCCGGGAGCCGCGTGCTCCATCTGAAAGCGCCAGACTTTCTGTCCGGCCGCTGCCTGGGTCGCGGCTGACAGTTCGGCCGGGCAACGAAAAGTGGTATCCGCCGCGACCTGCATCGCTGTGCTGCCGAGAATCGGATCATCCGGGGGCTGTGAGCCGTCTTGCAGCCCATACAGGGTCATCGCCTGGTCGGAAGCCGGACCAAAGGAGCGTTTGACGGCCTGCCGGGCCGCTGACTCTCCGCCGTATAACTCGAGCTCCTGTGCGTCGTTCCCGATCAGCAAGGGAACCCGCGCAAACTTGCCACCGCGCAGCAGGTCCGCCGGTGTGCCCGTCAACACCCAGCCATCCACTACAGCCTGGAGAAACAGGAAACTCGGGTCGACGAGGGTAGGTGACTCGAGAAGCATCTGGGTGTCGAGCAGCTTGTGGCCATCCATGGCGCGCAGCGCCCCGATCTGAGAGTCGCCATGTGCGCCCGCGAGCTCCGCGAATGTGCTGCCGATGGCTTCGCTTTGCGCCAGTGTCCGCGGCGGCACGCCAAAACCGGCCGTGCCGCTTTGCTGGATTGCACGCGCAAAGAGGCCTTTCGCACGCGGCGATAACATGAGCAACCCGACGTCCTGCCCACCAGCAGAATGTCCTCCAATGGTTACTTTGGATGGGTCGCCACCGAACGCGGCGATGTTCCGCTTCACCCACTCCAACGCGGCGATCTGATCCATCAATGCGTAATTCCCGGAAGACGCGTGCGGTGACTCTCGGGTGAGCTGTGGATGCGACAGGAATCCAAACACGCCCAGTCGATACTGGATCGTCACCATGACGAGGCCGCGGTCGGCCAACCCGGAATTGATCTCGGAGCCCGGCGAGCCGGCCCAGTTACCGCCCCCATGTATCCACACGAATACGGGCAAGCGGCCCTTGCGATTGGGGCGGGGTGTGCGGATGTCCAGATATAGACAGTCTTCCGCGCTGCGCTCGGCGTCGGCGCGGTTCCAACCAACATAGGCCTGCAGGCACGGGGACGCCGGCTTGGTGGCCCGGAAGATTCCCGCCGGCAAGGTGGTTGGTTGTGGGGGCTTCCAACGCAACGACTCGACCGGTGGCTGAGCGAAGGGGATGCCGCGGAATACCGCGCTGCCGCTCGGGGTCCAGATGCCCTGGACCTTGGTGCGCCCCAACGACACGGTGGGCGGGGTTTCCGCAGCGGCAGCGGGGGCCAGCCTGCACAGGATCAATCCAACACCCAGGACCGCCGCCAGGGATTTCACATATGAGAAGCCCAACGCTCGCCCCCTATGAATAAAGAAAGTATATATAATTAATCGTAATATGGTGGACACTCACAAAAGTGACGGCTCCCCGGAAGAGAGCCGCGAGGCCGGCATGACTTTTTCGGGTACGAACCTGGAGCGTGCGGGCGACCACAATCAGCGGGTGACTTTGCATGCGATACGGGTCAATGGTCCGATCACGCGGACTGACCTGGCCGAGATCACGGGGCTCACGCCGCCTGCCATCGCCAATATCACCAAGCGCCTGATGCAGGACAACCTGATCAGGGAAGCCGGGCGGGTGCGTGGTGCCCGTGGACAGCCTCCGATCAAGCTCGTGATCAATCCTGATAGCTGGTTCTCCATCGGTGTCAACGTTGATCGTGACCATATCACACTCGTTGTGTTGGATTTTCTCGGATCGGTGCGCGCCAAGTCCGCGCGCGAGATTCCCTTTGCGCTGCCGGCGACTGTCAGGACGTTCTTCCAGCGATCGGTCGGGCATCTGTTGGACAAGGCAGGCATCAGCGCCTCCCAGTTGGTGGGAATCGGGGTCGCCTTTCCAGATGACATCACGCGGGCCGCTCTTCCGGAGCAGCCGGAGGAGTACTCGGCCTGGGGCTCGGTTGCGGTCGAAGAGCTGTTCAACCAGACGTTGCATGTGCCCGTGTTCGTCGAGAACGATGCCGCAGCGGCGGCCATGGGTGAGATGCAGTTCGGGCGCGGGCACCAGTTTCAGAGCTTCTTCTACATCCTGATTACCGCCGCGCTGGGCGGCGGGCTGGTTATTGACGGCAACTATTTCCGGGGCGCCAACGGACGCAGCGCCGAGTTGGGCTGGCTGCGGGGCCACGATGGCTTTTCCACCACGCGTCAGCTCCAGAACATCGTGTCGTTGTCAGCGTTGTATACCCGGCTCGCGACCCAGGGGTACCGGGTCTCGTCGCCCCGGGGCCTGACACGCCTCGATGCAGGCGGTCGCAGGCTCGTCGCCGACTGGGTTGAGACTTCAGTCGAGGCGTTGCTGGAAACGCTGCTGGCCATCAACTGTTTGATCAATCCGCAGGCGGTGTTGATTGGGGGGCGGCTGCCCGCGAGCATCATTGAGGACCTCGCGCGCCGGCTGAATGAGCGTTTGGCACCGTATGCGGCGACCATGCCGGCGATCGCGCCGGTGGAAAAGGCAGTGTTGTCGGATGATGCGCCGGCGGTTGGCGCAGCGATCTTGCCGTTTACTCACAGACTGTTGCCGACGCGCTCGGCATTGATGAAGATTTCAGGGGGATAGTGACTTGGATACAAAACCAAACAGCCAGCTGCGGGCGGCCTTTATCGCGGTCACCACGCTGTTTTTTGCATGGGGCTTCATCACCGCGATGATTGATCCCCTGATTCCCTCGGTGGGCGCGATCTTCAGCCTCACCAAGCGGGAGTCGATGCTGACGCAATTTGCGTTCTTCATATCCTACGGAGTCGTCTCTTTGCCGGGCGCCTCGCTGGTTGCAAAGGCCGGGTACAGCCGATCGATTCTGCTTGCACTGGCGGCGATGATTGCCGGCTGCCTGTTCATCCCGTTTGCGACCTCCCTGCGCAGTTACGAGTTGGTGCTGGTAGCGCTGTTCGTCATTGGTTCGGGCATCACCGTTTTGCAGCTGGCGGCCAATCCGCTGGCTGCGGTGCTCGGCGCACCCGAACGCTCTCACTATCGACTGACGCTGTCCCAGTCATTCAACTCGCTCGGAACGGTCATTTCTCCCTACCTGGGCTCGATGTTGCTGCTGCGGGGCGGCGTGTTCGACAGCAAGGGCGCTGCCGTGGACGATGCGGGGAGAGCGGCTTCGTTACACAACATCGACACGGGCTTTCTGGCAATCGCTGTGATGTTGGTGCTGCTCCTGGTGTTCATCTGGCGTTTCTCGGGCAGGTTGAACAGCTCAGCCCCACCACCCGCGCCCGCGCATGACTCCGTCCTGCATGCCCTCCGATCCCGCTGGGCGCTGCTGGGAGCCGCGGCGATCTTTCTATACGTGGGCGCTGAGGTATCGATTGGCAGCTCCCTGACCATTTTCCTCCATCAGTCCGACATGCTGGATGTCCCTTTGGACCGGGCAGGTCAGATCACTTCGGTTTACTGGCTGGGGGCGATGATCGGCCGATTTGCCGGTAGCGTCCTGTTGACGCGGATGCGGGCCACCGTGCTACTGACCCTGGCTGCTGCGATCGCAGCGGTGCTGTGTTTCTGCGTCACTCAAGGAGCCGGCACGGCAGCAGCGGCGTGCGCCCTGGCGGTCGGTTTGTGCAACTCGATCATGTTCCCCACGATTTTCACTCTGACTCTGGAACGCAGCTCAGCGTCTGCGGCGGGTACGTCCGGATTGCTGTGCATGGCGATCATCGGTGGCGCAATTCTTCCGCAACTTGCAGGCAAGGTCGCGGATGCCTCAGGCTTCCATACGGCCTTCCTGGTGCCGATGGCCGCTTATATTGTCATTACTGTCTTTGCCATGAGCGCCGCCAAGGCTCGGGTTTTCGACGTCCGCCAGCCTGCGGGCAGCGTGGCGCACTGAATGAGGGGTCGGGAGTTTTGATGAAGATCGATGCAACCGATGCGGCACTGGTCGCGGCCGCGGAGACTGCTTGTTCACAGCTCACGAGTTGGCTCGTGGACGCGGCCTATCCGATATGGTCGACCCGCGGGATTGATTCAGTGCGCGGTGGTTTCCAGGAACGGCTGACCTTGTCGGGCGATCCTACAGACGACGCTCGCCGGGCGAGGGTGCAGCCGCGCCAGGTGTATGCGTTCGCGCGCGCACCGTCGTTTGGTTGGAAAGGTGACGCCGCAGGCGCCGTCACACAGGGGCTCAGTTTCTTTCTGACGCGATATCGGCGCGCTGATGGGTTGTTCCGGACGCTCGTTTCTCAGGACGGGATGCCTATCGACGACCGGGTGCTGCTGTATGATCAGGCGTTTGCGTTGTTGGCATTTGCGACCGCGTGTCCGTTGTTGGGTAGCTCTTTCAACCTGGCGGGTGAGGGCGAGCGGTTGCGTCAGGCGCTGTATACGCATTTGAAGCGGTCGGGTGGGCCTGGATTCGAAACGGGGTTGCCTCATGGGCCGCCCCTGCTTTCCAACCCTCATATGCATTTGTTGGAGGCGGCGCTGGCGTGGGTCGATGTCGGCGGTGGCAGCGACTGGGTTGCGTTGGCTGATGAGCTGGGCGAGCTCGCCATCTCACACTTGATCGACCCTGCCACGGGCATGCTGCACGAGAGCTTCGATTACTCCTGGAAGCCGACCACGAATGCCGCGGGGCGCCTGATTGAGCCCGGCCACCAGTTTGAGTGGGCGTGGCTGCTGATGCGTTGGGGCCAGCGTCGAGCCGATGTGCGCGAAGCTGCCTGTAGATTGATGGAGGTTGCTGAAGCGCACGGAATTCGGGGTGGCGTAGCCATTTACGAGATCATGAGTGACACGACGGTGCACGATGGGTCCGCACGCCTCTGGGCCCAAACTGAGCGCCTACGCTCGGCCGCCCTCGCGGCGCGCCTCTATGGCGACACCAAGTACTGGCGTCGCACCGCAGAAGCCTCCGTCAACCTGCTGCGCTATTTCGCTACGGATGTGCCTGGACTTTGGTACGACCGGCTATCGCCGGCGGGTGAGTTCAAACGGGAAACGGTTACCGCCGGTAACCTGTATCACATTGTGGGCGCCATCTATGAGTTGGGCGCGCTCGTGCGGTCGTTGGGGCAGTAAGGTGTTTGGTCTGCGTGGGCTTCAGTCGAGCAGTGGTGGCGCGGGCCGCGGGCAGGTCGCCGCTGGCTCGCGTTGGCGCCAGGGTCGTGACGGCATAACGGGCCACACCATGCCGCTGTGGCTTGCTTTGGTTGTGCACAGAATCGTTGAGCGTTCCGCCGATATCGCTGCGTTGTGCCATGCTGAGGCCGCCGGGGTCCTGCGCCGTGAATGGGCCGGCGCCGCGGGCGCGGTGGTCCAGACTGCTGCCGTTGTCATGTTGGCGGCGTCGACGCAGGCGGCACATGCTGATCTTGCCAGCGAGCGGCTGGCTGCCATCGATCGGCTCATTGCCGAAGGCACAGCCAACTCCCTGGCCACAGCCGCTCTGCTAAAACAGTTTGGCGCTGAGTCCGACAGCGGTGCCTATGTCCTGATCTCTCGCGCTGTGCAACTCGCTCCCGACCGCCGCGACCTCGCCTGGCTGGCAGTACGCTTGTGCGCTAGCTCGAGCGACTGCAACGACGCTGTCCCCGAAAAGCATCTTCACGACGTTGATCCCACCAACGGCGTTGGATTCATCGGCCCTCTGCTGCGCGCTCAACGCAAAAATGACGTTGCCGGTATCGACGCTGCTCTGACGGCGTTGGGCAAATCTGAAAAGTTCTACGTCTACTTCGACCCCTTGATAGCTGCCACGACCCCCGAACTGGCTGCGGCACGGCACCCCGGTGGCACTCCATCGAGCAAAGAGATCACTCGCGCTACCATGGACATGGCAGGCACCATTGCCGCAAGCGTCCTGCCGCCAACGCAATCGTTCAGCTACTCCTGCAAAGGCGTGGCCCTCGAGCAGGTCGCCGGCCGCCTGGACCTCTGCCGCCGCGCCGCCAAGGCCATTTCGCACGCTGACACCTTCCTGGTCGAAGGACTCGGCCTGAGCTATCAACAACAACTGTGGCCCCTCGACTCCCCCGAAGGCCGCGCCACCACCGCCCAGCGGCGGGTATTCCAGTACCGCATGGAGGAATACAACCACATCGACATTTCCACCTCAAAGGTGGAGGAGTACCCCACCGACGCCCTGGAAGCCTTCCGCACACACGAGCGCGAACAGGACGTTGCCCTTTTCTACTTCGCGAAAGCCGGCACCCCCAAAGACCCACCACCCAACTGGAAGAGCCAACTACCTCCGCGCGTGCCCTGATTACCGCAGTCGCGTCAATTCATCGCGAATCGCCCGTTCCTGAAGCCGTGTTGTATCTTCTGCCGCAGCGACGCAATCGAGTAGTCTAACTAACACCTCGCTGCGCAATAGTGTCACCGGAGCAAGCCGACCACCGTTCAATCTTCGCTTGAATTCAATACCGTCAAAGTCATCCAGGTAGCGTAGATCCACCCAGGACTTGGCGCGCAGGGGGCCGCCAAGGACCCCGACATAGAAGCTCGGGTAAGGTCGGCCGTGGAAGCAAGGAGGATCCTCCGGGCGAGCGTAGGATCTGCTGGTGAGCAATCGCGCAACCAGGTCATCGGAGGGCAGTGTCGTCAGCAGTACTAGATATTTCGGCTCGAGGCGTCCCGATTCGGCGCTGCGGTAGAAGGCTTCGTGCCTATAGATCGCCCCAGGTGCCACAGGGATCACTGCTACCGCGATGGCGGGTCATCTGTCGAAGCGAGCTGCCGCCGCTGCCGCTTCGTATTCCCGGGCGGATTCGAGGATGGCTTCGCGGTGCGGATCGGTGTCGGGAATCGCGAGCGCGTAAGGGATGCGCTCATTGTTACCTTTTCCGCCGTCCCAAATCTTGTCCCACGGTCCACGTTCTTCGTGAGTGAAACCGATCAGCGGCTTCGTGAGCTCATCCGCAAAATGAGTGCTCAGGTCTTGCATCAATCGTAGCTCACGACGCGTGAACATCGAATCGTTGAAGGCAACTTTGGGTACTACCCGCTCGCGCACGAAATCAATGACCTTCTCCGGGACGATGTCGATCGCTCGGGCGAGGTCTTCCTCCGGGTCGTCCCATTCCTGCAATAGGATGAAAGGAACAGGGCCCATTTTCCACGCACGATAGTCGAGGCCCGTGACACTTCGTCCGGTTTCGCGGAAATGAGAAAAGTCGAGCAGGTACAGCAATTTGAACAGCTTTACCTTGCCGCAATGCTGTGTATGGGACGCGAAATAGATGATCGCGTTGATGAGCTTTTCCCGGTTGCGGGAAATCAGCACAGTAGAGAGCTCCAGAGCATGCCTCTACCTTACCGGCGCCGACGTGACTATTCAACTGCGAGCACTTCATGCTCCATGTCCTCCATGAACGTGGCGACTTCATCGCGTGTCCACAGGCCGCTCATCAGCAGCGCCTGCAACAGGCCGGAAAGATGGGCTCGCAGGACGAAAGCCAACACGGTGTGGGGATAGCGCTCCAGGGTGTTCATGAAGTCATTCAACTCATCGGCACATTCCTCGAATGTGCCGGGTGTTTGAGTCTTCGGCATTGATTCCTCCGGTGGGTTGATCGCGTGACCATACACCCGGCGCGGGCTGGCGTTTTTGGGTAAACACATAGTCAAAAAAGCTTTGCAGCGCCGGTGGCGGGGCTACACTGCGCGCTCACTGACACACGTCGCGATCATGGAGGATCGTCATGAACAGCTTCAAGTTGATTGCCGTGGGAAACCTGGCCAGGAATCCCGAGCTCGTCGCCAAGGGCGAGATGTTGTATACGCGCTTCTGCCTGGTTGGCAACGACTATGCGGGACGGGATGAAGAGGGTGCGGCTCGCGAAGTCGTCACGAGCCTGTGGTTCATCGCCTTCGGCCCCCAGGGGGAGGCGATTGCCAAGCATGCTCTCAAGGGAGACCAACTGATTGTCGAGGCCAGCGTGCGGGCCAACAACTGGACCGATAAGCAAGGGGAGAAACAATACGACCACTCCTTTGTGCTCGACTCCTTCCGGTTCGGCGCTCCGGGACCGGCCAAGCGTGAGGAGTTCGAAGCGCAGCGCGGGCGTCCACGCGAACTGCCGGAGGAAAACTGAGTTTATGATTCGCATCAAACACGTTCCGGTTTTTCTGCTGGCGGGCACTCCGACCCTGGTGTCTGCGCAGGCATCGCCGTTTCTCACCGGTGTGACCTCGCTCCAGGAGAACATCCTCGAGTGGCTCACGCCCATAGCCATCATTCTCGTGATGGTGCTCGGCGGCATGGCAATGGCAAATCGAATTTCGTGGGGCTGGTGTATAGGCGCCATTTTTGGAATTGCCATTGCTTTCGGTGCGCCGCAGATTGTGGCGTGGGTTCGCGGCATGTTTGGAGTTTGAGCCATGAGCACCCAACAGCCCGGCCTGAAGGTGGATACCCTGTTCGTCGGTGCCACCCGCCCTCCCATGCGGTGGGGCGTGAGCTACTCCGCTCTCTTGTTCAACCTGGTCTTCACACTGGAGGCGTTCTTACTGACGAAGAATCTGCTCACGCTGCTTTGTTGCGCACCCATCCACGGAGTGTTCGTGATCCTGTGCTCGCGGGATGCCCGCTTCTTCGACCTGGTTCTGCTGTGGGGTCGTACCCGATTGCCCGCCGCGCTCGGCAACCTTCGGATGTGGCGGGCGAGCAGCTACAGCCCCTTGCTGATTGATGTTCCGTCACGATTTGGATCGCGTCGTAAGCGGGTGATGTCATGGTGAGGCGTAACCGAATGTCTGCCCTTCGCCGCGAACCATCCGCGGCGGAACGAATCCCGTGTGTTGCCCACGTCGCTCCCAATGTCGTCAAGACGACCTTTGGTGACTACCTTCAGGTGATGCGTCTCGGCGGCGCCAGCTTCGAGAGCGCTGACGACGATCGCATCAACACCTGGCACGAATTGCTCAACGTGCTGTGGCGAAACATCGCGAGCCCGAATGTAGCGTTGTGGACTCACATCATACGTCGTCGCGAGCGAGCGATTGCGATCCCTGAGAGGGTAGTTGGCTTCGCCGACGCCCTCGAAGAGAGGTACGCCCGCCGCCTCGCCGGGGAGACATTGATGGTCAACGAGCTGTTTGTTGCAATCGTCTATAGGCCCACAGCAGGCCTGGCGACCGGCACGGTCTCGCGGTTGCTGACCAAAGCGCAAAAGACAGGGTCGAGACTGGGTCTGACCGAAGCGCTGGAGGCTTGCGACAAGCTCGCCCAGACGCTGCGCGCGTCGTTGGGACGCTATGAGCCCGAGATACTCGGGACCTACAGAGCAGGCGGCGCCTGGTGCTCGTCATTGCTCGAGTGTCTGGGTCTGCTGGTCAATGGCGAGTGGCGTTGTATGCCGCTACCTCGATCTGCTGTGAACAGCGTTTTGGCGACAACTCGTTTGTTCTTCGGAAACGAAGCAATTGAGTATCGGACTCCGAGCGAGACCCGGGTGGGAGCGATGCTTGGAATAAAGGAGTATCCCACTCCCACGGTAGCCGGAATGTATGACCGCCTGCTATCTGCCCCGTTTCCCCTGGTGCTCACACAATCGTTTGCCTTCCTGGCCAAACAGACCAGCCAAGGTCTGCTTCAACGGCAGTTTCATCGGATGATGAATGCAGGCGATTTCGCGGTTTCGCAGGCCGAGGAGCTCAAAGACGCACTCGATGCGCTCACCAGCAACGACTTCGTGATGGGCGACCACCATTTCTCGCTGCAGGTGCTGTGTGACGTGACGGATGAAAGTCCGCGTGATAGTTCGCGGCGTCTCAGGGAATTGAATGACCATGTCGCGCTCGCCCGCGCATTGTTGGCCGATACTGGAATGACGGTCGCGCGCGAAGACCTCGCCCTGGAGGCCGCGTTTTGGGCTCAGTTACCGGGTAACTTCCCAATGCGTCCGCGCAAGGCCCCGATCAGCTCGCGCAATTTCGCGGCCATGGCTCCGTTTCATAACTTTCCCACCGGGCGTGCGACGGGGAACCATTGGGGGCCGGCGCTCACTGTGCTGATGACTGCGGCGCGTTCTCCTTATTATTTCTCCCTGCACGCGAGTGATCCCACCGATCGCGAGGGCACCGGCCCGAAGGACACCGGGCACACATTCATCTGTGGTCCGACGGGCTCCGGCAAGACCGTCTTCATTGGCTTCCTGATTGCCATGTTGGACCGGCAGGGTGTGACGCAGGTGGTGTTCGACAAGGATCGAGGCTTGGAAATCCTCATCAGGGCTTTGGGAGGTGAGTACCTGCCACTGTCCAACGGTGTCCCAACGGGCTTCAACCCGTTGCAGCTGCCGGATACCTCGGCCGACCTCGAGTTCTTGAAATCGTGGTTGAGGACTTTGGTTCGACCGGGAGACGGGCGGCCGCTGACTGCGAAGGAGGAGGCCGATCTGGATCAGGCGCTGCATGGAACGTTGGCGCTCGATCGTCCGGTGCGCCGGTTGTCGCGACTCATTGAGTTCCTGGATCCCACGGATCCAGAGGGGGTGTATGCGCGGTTGATGCGTTGGTGTGCGGTGAGTCAGGGCGACTATGCGTGGGTGTTCGACAATGTCGAGGACTCCGTTGTGCCTCGTATGAATGCCCATCCGGTGGTGGGTTTCGACGTAACTGACTTCCTGGATCACGAGATCGCGCGGCCCCCCGTCACACTCTACCTGTTCCATCTCGTCCGTCAGCTTTTGGACGGCCGCAAGCTCGTGTGCTGGATGGATGAGTTCTGGCGATTGTTGGCGGATCCTGCGTTCGAAAACTTCGCCAGGGACGCGCCGAAAACGTGGCGCAAGCTGAATGGCGTCATGTGTGTGGCGACCCAGAGTGCCAGCGACGTTCTGGACAGTCCTATCAGCCGCACGCTCATTGAGCAGACGCCTACCAAGGTGTTCTTCCCCAATCCCAATGGCAGCCCGGCGGAGTACCTCGGCCTGGGGCTCACGGACCGCGAGTTCCGACTGATCAAGGAGCAGATCGATCCGGGAGCGCGACGTTTCCTCGTGAAGCAGGGCACTCACAGCGTGGTCTGTCAGCTCGACCTGGCTGGCTTTGACGCGGAGCTGCGTGTCATTTCCGGCCGCCTCACCGAAGTCAGGCGGATGGAGCGCATCGTCTCGGCCCACGGCTCCAGACCGGCGGATTGGCTGCCATTGTTCATGTCTGGGAGCGAGTCATGAATCCCTATCGGCTGCATCCGCCGCGGTTGAGATTGCCCGCTCATGCCCAGCGTGGGCGCCACGTTCGAGGCGCGCCAATGTCGGGTCGAGCTCTGGCGATACTCTGCCTGACCGGCCTGCTGGCCGCGCCGTTGGCACACGCGCAGTTCGCTGTGATTGATATCGGGGCCATCACTCAACTCATTACCGAGGTTGAGATCCTCCAGGACCAACTGACCACAGCACGGGCTCACCTGGCACAGGCTCAGGCGGAATTTGCATCCATCACGGGCGGCCGGGGAATGGAGCAGCTTCTGGCCGGTGCTCCCCGTAACTACCAGCCAACGAATTGGGCGGACCTGCAAGCTGTCATGCAGGGCGGTGGCGGTTTCGGTGGGTTGGGAGGTGGCGTATCGGCCACCTTGGCGATCAACAGCGTGCTGCCTGATGCATCGTTGGCGTTGCTGCCAGCCGATGTTCGCAAGGAAATAGAGGAGCGGCGGCGGCTGACAGCCTTGCAACAGAACCTCACACGGCAGTCGTTGCAAACGACCAGCGAGCGCTTCGACCTGCTGCAGCAACTCATCTCGGCCATCGGACACGCCGCCGATCAGAAAGCCGTGCTCGACCTGCAGTCACGCACCTCATCCGAGAACGCAATGCTCCTGAACGAGCAGAGCAAGCTGCGGACGCTGGCTGAAGTTGTACAGGCTCAGGAGCGTGCAAACGAGCAGCAGATGCAGGAGCGCGCCGCGTTGGGCCAGGGCCAGTTCGCACAGCGTTTCCAACCGGTGCCTTGAGGCGAGGCATAGGGAGGAGAGCACATGGGATTCTTTGAAACCTTCTGGACGTGGTTGAACGAACAACTGACCCAGTACGTGGGGAACAACACGGCGCGCGTGTCCGCCGCGATGGAGCCGGCCATTGTCACTCTTGCGACGCTGTACATGATGATCTGGGGCTACCTGCAACTGACCGGCAGAATCGAGGAGCCGTTTCTCACGGGGCTCAAGCGGATACTCACGGTGGGCGTGGTCCTGGGCGTGTCGTTGAAATTGTGGCTCTACAACGCGGTGATTGTCGATACGTTCTATAACGCGCCGACCCAACTGGCTGCCGCCATCATCGGTGCCTCCGATCCTGTCAAAACCGTCGATTCAATCTGGGAGCAGGGAGGTGCCGTGGCTGATTTTCTATTCAACATCGGTGCTCATTTTTTGGCCGGCGGCATCGGCTATTTCCTGGCCGGATTAGTGGTGTGGATACTCATGGGACTGCTCTGTGTATACACCATGTTTCTGATTGCATTGTCCCACATTGCATTGGCGATCCTGTTGGCACTCGGGCCTTTTTTCATACCAATGGTGTTTTTTGAAAGCACCAAGCGATTGTTCGATGCGTGGCTCGCGCAATTGGTCAACTACGCCCTCATCACGCTGCTGACCATCCTGGTAGCCGCATTGCTTCTTCAAGTAGTGAATAGCTACGCAACGCAAACCGCGGCCCTCGGGACGACGACCAAGATCGTGGATGCAATCAACATGGTACTGGTTTCCGTCCTGGTGTTCCTGTTCATGCGACAAGTCATGCCGCTCGCATCGGGCCTCGCCAGTGGGGTAGCTCTCAACACCATGGGAACGGTGAGCCGCGCGGCCAACTGGGGCATTCGCAACGGACGGGAAGCAATCCGATTCGGAAGCCGCCTCACCGGAGCGATTTTCGCGCGCTGAAATGGCCAAGGAGGGCTCATGAAAAGTCTATCTATTGTCGGTTTGCTCATTGTGTTGAGTGCGTGCTCGACGCATGCAGTGAAGTGTCACGGTCCCTTGCGGCCAATCAACAAAGCCGGGAGCGCCGCGCAGAAGCCTGATGCTTCCTCTGACGCAGTCCGCACGGAGCCACAGCCGTGAAGACCGATCCGGCGCTCGAGCGCTATCTCCAGGACGCCGTTTCCTGGGACATTGATCGTCTCGCGCAAACCAAGCGAAGCGAGCGAACAGCTTGGTGGATCGCCGGTGCGGGTTGGGTATGCGCAGTGGCCGGTGCGGTGTCGATTGCTCTTCTCACACCGTTGAAGGGCGTCGAGCCCTTTGTGATCCGCGTCGACAATGCTACGGGGATCGTCGACGTAGTGCCCATCTTCACGGGTCACGTACCCATGGAGCAGGCGGTTACTCGATATTTCCTCACGCACTACATAACCGTATGCGAACGCTTCAATCTCGTAACCGCTGAAAGCGACTACCAGGAATGCGGCTCCTTCCACACCGCCCAGCGCAACCAAGCTTGGTACGCGCTCTGGAATACAACCAATCCACGGTCGCCACTGAACGTCCACAAGGATGGCAGCACCGTTCACGTCGACGTCGAGTCAGTCAGTTTCTTCCGGAGGTCCAACGGAGTCGAGGATCTGGCCCAAGTCCGCTACCGGAAGTCCGATCACCCCATCGGCGGAGCCGCGGAGCACACCACGCATTGGATCGCCACGATCCAATACGCATATGCGAGCCCGTCAAAGGACGCAGCGATTCGCAGATGGAACCCTCTGGGTTTCAAGGTCGTTGAGGTCGGCTCAGAGCCGGAGGTGCTCACGACTCCGGCCGGATCACCAACCGCATCGTTTGCGGGGTCAGTGCAATGAGAGCGCTCCTACTCCTGACCGTGGTGCTTCTACAGACCCGAGCGCTCGCAGAGACCGTTCCAACGCGAGGCATCGCGGACGCCCGCATTCGAACCGCTGTGTACGACGCAAATCAGGTCTACCGCATTCAAGGCTACGTCGGCTACGAAATCGACCTCCAGTTTGAGCAAGGCGAATCCTTTGTGGGGATCGGGGCGGGGGACATTGACGCGCTCTCATTTGTATCGCAGGACAATCACCTGTTCATCAAGCCCAGGGCGTCTCACATCAATACCAATCTGACGGTCCTCACCACCCGTAGGCCGTATCAATTTGCGTACACAGCCTCCCCATTGCGGGCAGATGCCTCCGAGCCGGAAGTGATTTTCGCAATCCACTTCAGTTATCTGCCAAACAACGAGGATGTTGTTGCTGACGGCATCAATCGTATGTTTCAACAGTCCGGCTCGGAGCGGGCGCGCAACGTTGATTATTGGTATTGCGGCAACGCTACGATTCAACCCACTGCCGCATCGGACGACGGAATTCGTACGCGGCTGCGATTCGCAGCCAAAGCCGAGCAGCCGGCGATCTTTGTGCAGAATGAGGATGGGTCCGAATCGCTCCTCAATTTCAGTATGGATTCCGGTGATGTAGTCATTCACCGGGTCGTGCGGCAACTCATTCTCCGCCGCGGTCGACTGACCGGAAAAATTCTCAACAAGAGCTTTACCGGCTCGGGCGAGCGCCTGGAGTCGGGAACCGTGTCGTCAAAGGTTGAGCGTGTCGGCGAAGGCTCTCGCCCATGAAACACAGCAAGAAGCACCGTCACGACGATTCACCTGCCGTGTCTGATGAAGTCCGAGGCGAGAGGGGGGCACCGTCGGTCAGCACCGAGCGATCGCTGCAATCTAGAGTCAGCAGCATCATGGCATGTGGCCTGATGATCATTCTGGGCGCTGCAATGCTGACCTGGTACTACTCGGGTGCCATATCCAGGCAATCACGTGAGCAACGAAACGCTCAGGCGGCAGTTTCGCACCGAGCTCAAGGGGAGATGTCGCTCCCAGCTCTGGATGGCTTTGGCTCGATCAAGACATCAACGAACGACACTCCGCGCCCGCCTCCTGCTCCAACAGAAGCGATTGCCACTGCGCCCGTGGTGGATTTACCGCTGATGCAGTCCAATAGCTCGTCGGCGCGGATGCCTCACGCCAGCAATCGCAAGTCCGCGGAGCAACTCGCACTGGAGCGGTTGTTGTCGGGAGCCGCCTTCGCTCGTGAATCAGGGGCTCGAGCCGCGATGGTTGGCCTGGCAAATGCCAGTTTGGATAGCCGTGATTTCCTTCCCCCGTCCCCTCTGACCAATGCCGGTGCCGGCGATAGTTCCGGCGCCGACCTGGGATCATTGTTACGACCCACCGCCATTGCATCCGCGCGCGCCAAAGTGCTCCCCACACAACGCTTCCTGCTCGCGAAAGGCGCATTCATCGACTGCACGCTCGAGACGGCAATCAACTCCACGCTGCCCGGAATGACGACCTGTATCACCGCGACCGACACCTTCAGCTCGGATGGCACGGTTGTGCTGCTGGAGCGGGGAACCAAACTCATCGGAGAGACGCGCGGGCAAGTGCAGCAGGGCACGGCGCGCGTCTTTGTGTTGTGGACGGAGGCTCGAACGCCGACCGGTATCGTCGTCCCGCTCGATTCACCGGGCACGGATGAATTGGGGCGTTCGGGACTGCCAGGCCAGGTCAATCGACATTTCTGGGACCGGTTCGGCGCAGCGATTCTCATTTCAACATTGGACGGCGCGGTGCAGGCAGCCGTGGAGTCGGCAAGCCACGGAGGAGGGCCGATCATCTACAACCCTTCGCCGTCCGAAAGCGTGATCACAGATATCCTGAAGAGCACGGTCAACATCCCACCTACCGTGACCAAGCGCAACGGCGATCGCATCCAGGTATTCGTCGCCCGCGACGTCGATTTCAGATCCGTCTATGAGTTGCGAGCTCTCGCGACGGCGCGATGAGGTCAACATGACAAATCATTCACCCACTTCTACAGGCGCGGCTCCAGTCACAGACGTGTCAGCTCTGCGATTGACGCTGCGTGCGTTGGAACCACTGTTGTCAGACCCCGACGTCACGGAAGTCTGCATCAATCGCCCCCAGGAAGCTTTTATCGAAACCGGCTCCGGCTGGCGCCGGGAACCCCTGCCATTCGCGACATTCGATTGGTGCCGCCGCCTGGCCAAACTGGTCGCAAACTCCACCCGTCAACGCATAGACGAATCCTCCCCACTCCTGTCCGCGTCACTCCCGGGAGGCGAGCGAATCCAGATCGTCCTGCCTCCAGCCACCACCCAAGGCTGCGCGGCGATCACAATCCGCCGCCCCTCCGAGGAGGTGTGGTCGGTCACGGATTTGTGCAGGCGGGGCATCTTTCGCATGACTCGACGTGCCACTGATTCGCTCGATGCAACTGAGTCCGAGCTACTGCGGCTGCTCAATGAAACAGACTACGAGGCGTTCATGCGCCTGGCCGTGATCAGCCGCAAGAACATTCTGGTCTCCGGCGCGACGGGTTCCGGCAAGACCACGTGGACAAAGGCCCTGATCCGCGAAATCCCCCCAGAGGAGCGCCTGATAACCATCGAGGATGCGCAGGAGCTCGTCCTGGATCGACACGTCAATCACGTGCGGTTGTTCTACAGCAAGGATGGCCAGGGCCTCGCGCGCGTAACACCCAAACAATTGCTCGAGTCGTGCCTGCGAATGAAGCCGGATCGCATCCTCCTTGCGGAGCTACGCGCCGAGGAAGCATTCGATTACCTGCGCAACGTGAATTCCGGACACCCCGGGTCAATCACCAGCGTGCACGCTGCCAGCGCGAAACTGGCCTTCGAGCAGTTGGTGCTGCTGGTCAAACAGAGTCCCGGCGGGCGCGAGCTCGCCAGGGCCGACATCAAGAACCTGTTGTATCTCCTCGTCGATGTAGTCATCCAATGCGGGATCGAGCATCACGAGCGCTTCATCCGGGAAATCTGGTATGACCCCCAGCGCAGGCTGGCCAGCGGAGCGCATTTGTGAGCGGATTCGCGAACGCAATGTCCGGCCTCGCGATGGGCTACGCCGCAGTGGCCATCCCTATGGCCATCACGGTATTCCGCCGCACAGCCGACTACGCGAAAGCGCTCGCGTCAGCGGTCGTCGCTGTACCCGCCACGGCGGCAGCTGGCATCGCCATCGCTGTCGTGAATCCCTTGATTCACGGCCTGGGGATCGCCGGCGGTAGCTTCCTGGAGTCCGCTGCAGGCGTTGGAGTATGTGTCGGAATTGGGTACGCGGCCGCACGCGCAATTTCGCGCCCTGCGCAGCCGACGAGCGTCCATCAACGGGGGACCGTCGTTGATGCAGGTATAGCCAGGCGAGGCCCAGTGATTACTCCGGATTCAACTCACGCCGACCGATCCGGCGCGGTTACCCTGGCAGGCTTGCCTATCGCCCTGTTAGACGAAACCAAGCACTTCAAGATCATTGGCACCACCGGCACCGGCAAGAGCACTGCAATTCGGGAACTGCTGACCGGAGCGCTCGACCGCGGTGACCGGGCCATCATCGCAGACCCCGATGGTGGTTACCTCCGCAGATTCAAAGACACGTCCCGTGGTGACATCGTCCTGAATCCCTTTGAGCCCGATTCCCGCAAGTGGAATCTGTTCGGAGAAATCAACAACTCCTACGACATCGACCAACTGGCCCGCTCGTTGCTTCCAGACCAGGGCGGTCCCGACCGGAGCTGGATCAGCTACGCCCGGACTTTTTTCACATCAGTGACCCGGCAGGCGCACGAGGCCGGCGTCACCGATCTGCGGGAGCTGTATCGCCTGCTGGTTGTTTCGGATGCGAAGGAGTTGCGTGGGCTGTTGGTCGGCACGCCTGCACAACCGTTCCTGGAAGAGCACAACGGCCGCATGTTTGACTCGATTCGATCCGTCACCAGCTCCGCTGTCGGGTCGCTCGACTACATCGCGCAGCAGAAGGCCGAGCCGCTATCCATCAGGCAATGGGTACGCCGTGAAGACAAAGCGGAAGGAGTGCTGTTCATCCCCTACAAGGCAGGCCAGATCGCAGCGCTGCGCTCGACGATTTCCGCCTGGATGCGCCTCGCCATCTTCGAAGCAATGAGTCAGCCGGAGGGAGATCAGCGTCTCTGGTTTGTGGTCGATGAGTTGGACGCGCTGGGGCAGATCGACGGTCTGAAGGATGCGTTGGCTCGGCTGAGGAAATTTGGAGGCAGAAGCGTCCTCGGGTTTCAGTCGATTGCGCAGGTATCCAGTACCTATGGTACCGGAGATGCTCAAACGCTAGTCGAAAATTGCGGCAACACGCTCATCCTGCGCTGCTCAGGCAGTGACCACGGCGGCACAGCAAACTTCGCATCACGTCTCATTGGCCAACGAGAAGTCCTCCGCACCAACCGATCACGAAGCCGACGCCCCGGCGACCTGTTGTCGTCAACGACGCTGTCCGAGCATGTCGGAATTGAGCCCGCCGTCATGGACTCGCAAATCGAGCAACTCCCCGACCTGGCCGGTTACCTCAAATTCGCGTCAACGCCCAATTGGCAGCGGGTAACGCTGTCGAGCCCCGACGTACCGGACAGCGGGCAAACACGCGACGAAGCAAAAACGCTGTGGCATCGCTTGCGCGCCGGCCCGGCCAGCGGGACGCATAGTGCAGTGAGCACCGCTCACGCCAGCGCGAGCGCTGTGGACGCCTCCAGCGCGGGAGGGCCGACAAACGCTGGCCGACGCACAAGCGATGCAAGCGCCAACATCGGCGCTCATGCGGCCGACGCCGTTAGCGGCAGGCGCGCGACCGACAGCAACCTGACACGCGCCGCCCATGCCACGAACGCCGCAGACCCCAGAAACTCTGCGGGATCCACCAACACCGCAGTTCCAACGAGCGCCGCGGGCCCCACGAACGCCCCCAGGCGGACCATCGCCGCCCGCACAACCATCGACCACGGCCCCATCCTTCCCCGCGACAACGCGGAGTACGAGTAACCGCCATGGACGACACCACCCTGAAGCTGGGCCTGCTCATGGAAGCAGCCCAAACTCACCAAAAATCCGCCGAAGCCACCCTGCGTAAACTCAAGTCCACCACCACCGACCTGGCCACCCTGGTGCGCGACGAAGTCCGCAGCGTACTCATCGAGGAATTCCAGTCCCTGGCAGCCGACAGCAAGCGCGCAGCAACAGCGCTGCGCGAAGTCCAACGCGCCGCCAACATCAGAGCCCTGGTGTGGAGCCTCGGCATAACCACACTCTGCTCAGCGATCCCAATAGGCCTGGCCGGTTGGCTCATCCCATCACACAGAGAAATAGCCGCACTCCGCGCCAAACACGACGAGCTCGCAACCAAAATCGCCAGTCTCGAAGACCGCGGCGGCCGAATCGATTTGAGACGGTGCGGAAACGGCGCACGCCTGTGCGTCCGGGTCGACCGCAAAGCGCCCACCTACGGAGAGCAATCCGACTACTTAGTCATAAGAGGGTATTAACACCATGGAATGGTACAAACGTGGAAGTCTGGTAGCAGACGGAGGATGGCGTGCCCGGCGCGCGATACACGACCTCAAATTCTGGAGCAATGATCAACACCTGCACCTCGCAGGCCTGTCTCTCAATCCCGCGGACGAAACCAAGCACTTTAAGCTCATCGGTACCACCGGAACTGGCAAATCAACCGCCATCACTGAGTTACTGGACGGCGCCCTGGCGCGGGGCGACCGCGCGGTCATAGCCGATCCCGACGGCGGTTATCTGACGCGCTTCCACGACAGCAGTCGGGGAGACGTGATCCTCAACCCCTTCGACCCCCGCTCGCTCAAATGGAATCCATTCGCCGAAATTCAAACGCCGTACGATGTAGAGCAGTTGGCCAGCGGCCTGATCCCATCAACAGAAGATGCCTCGAGCCGCGAGTGGCGCGGTTACGCGCGCACGTTCCTTTCTGCTGTGGCACACCGCTGTCATCAGAAAGGGCAGGCCGACGCTGGAGAAATGTGGCGTCTGTTGGCGATCGCATCTTCCACCGAGCTGAGGAAGGTAGTCGCCGGCACTCCAGCACAGCCGTTCCTGGACGCCGACAACGCACGCATGTTCGGCTCAATCCGCTCCGTAACCGGATCGGCGGTGGCCGCCCTCGCGTACGTACAGGCTCAACGAGCGACATCGTTCTCCGTACGCGAATGGGTTCGCACAGGCGTTGGCTCACTCTTCATTCCCTATCAGGCAAACCAAATAGCTGCGTTGCGCTCAATCATCGCAACGTGGATGCGCCTGGCGATTTTCGAGGCAATGAACCGCCCCGAAGAGGACCAACACCTCTGGTTTGTAGTCGACGAGCTCGACGCACTCGGAGCCATCGACGGCCTGAAGGACGCCCTGGCGAGGCTGCGAAAATTTGGCGGACGCTGCATCATCGGTTTTCAGTCGCTCGCGCAAGTCTCCAGTACGTACGGTAGCGGCGACGCCCAGACAATCACAGAGAACTGCGCCAATACGCTGATCCTGCGTTGCTCGGGCAGTGACAACGGCGGTACCTCACACTTTGCCTCACGCCTGATCGGCGAGCGAGAAATCGTTCGTCGACAAACCTCACGTGGTCGAGACTACGAACTCTTCAAGGCTGGCCGCCGCTCTACCAACATTGCCACCCAGCACGTGACCGAGGCGGCAGTGATGCCGTCAGAGCTGGAACAACTCCCCGACCTGGCGGGCTACCTGAAAACAGCTTCATCACGCGCCTGGCACCGAGTCCGCCTGGCGCGGCCGCGATAAACGGCCATGGCAATCTACCGATTGCAGATCGAATCGATCTCGCGCAGCGACGGCCACAGCTCAGTCGGTGCGGCTGCCTACAGAGCTGGCGAGCGCATCAGGGACGACCGAACCAACGAGGTCCACAACCATTCGCGGCGCAAGGATGTAACCCACAGCGAAATCATGCTGCCGAGAGAGCTGAGCAGCAGCGAGAACATGGAGTGGGCCCGCAATCGCTCGAGCCTGTGGAACTCTGTCGAAAACGCTGAATCCCGCAAGAACGCCCGAGTCGCTCGCGAGATCCAGGTAAATCTCCCGCACGAGCTGCCTCCCGACCGTCGAGTCGCGTTGGCCCGAACGTTCTCGCAGGAGGTCGCCGACCACTACAAAGTCGCAGTCGACCTCGCGGTCCACGAGCCGCGCCCGTCAGGAGATCCGCGCAACCATCACGCACATCTTCTGATGACGACGAGAGAAGTGTCGGCGGAAGGGTTGGGAGCCAAGGCAGCACTCGAGCTGTCGAGGCATGAGCGCATGCGACTGGGCTTACCCAGCAGCTCGCAGGAGTTCACCGCGATTCGCGAACGGTGGGCCGCTATCACCAACGAAGCGCTCAAAGAGGCGAACATCGAGGCTCGCGTGGATCACCGGTCGTTGGCAGAGCAGGGGATCGACCGGGAACCGCGGCCACACATCCCGTTCGCCGCCTACAAGATCGAGCGCGCCGGTCAGCGCAGCGACGTCGCGGAAAGCATCCGCGCCGACTACGCCGCGAGAGTGCAGGCCCGCCTCGAGCGCCAGGCAACCCGCGAGCCCAACGAGCCAGTGCCCCAACAGCCCGCAGCGGCGCTCCAACAGCCCAACGCACCAACGCCTCAGCAGCCGAACGCACCGGCGTTGGCATCCAAAAGCCTCGAAGACATACGCCGAGAAGCCCGCGAAAACTGGCTGAAGCTGCGCGCCGCCCAACAGCCCGACCAAGCTACACCCACCCCGAGCCAAGCCCAGGCCGGCCACAACCAACCCACACCCCGCGACCAACCCGCGCCCAGCCGTGGCCGAGCCTTGCCCAGCCACTCTCCTGGCGCCGCCAACGAACACCCACCCGCCGCGCGCCAGCCTTCGGCCGCAGCCCCAACCCCAACCAGAGCCCCCGACCATGACCAAACACTCTAACGCCCAAATCCACGACAGCCGTGCTGTCACCAACGCAGCCGGCCTCCCAGCCGACTACCTGCTCCCCTTCGCGACCTGCTACGCCTACTCCCCGAAGGGCGAATCCGAAATCTCCCAACGCTCCCGCCAACTCTGCGCCAGAGTCAAAAGCGGCAGCACCCAATACCTGAAATCCTACGCAGCCACCGTCCACCAGGAAGTGCATCACGGCAGCGCGATACAGGAATTCTTTCCAGAACACACCGTACTCGTTCCCGTCCCCGAGTTTCGCGCCTCGGGTAACACAACCGTATGGGCGGCAAAGCGATTGGCCTTCGCCCTGAAAGAAACAGGCCTGGCCGCCCAGGTGTGGACCGGCCTGCAACGAGTCAGCTCAGTGGAAAGGTCATCGTCGGCGTGGATGTGGGAACGCCCGACGGTTCTGCAACACTATCAATCATTCAGAGTGACGCCCTCGTCGCAGGCAGGCACAGCCATCCTGCTCATCGACGACGTCATCACAAAAGGACGAACCCTGGCCGCGGCGGCAATCCGACTCCAGGAGGCGTTTCCCAAGGCCGACATCCGTGCATTTGCATTGATCAGGACAATGGGTTTCGTACTCGACATCCCGCGCCTCCTCGAGCCGTGCCAGGGCGTGATCCATTGGAACGGCGAGGACGCCTACCGCGCCCCCTAGGAGCCTGCCCCAACTTCAGGCTCGATCCACCCGCGCTGCAAAACATCCCGGTTTCGCGTTATGCACGTGCAGAAATTCGACCTCACGCTTCGCCAACATCGAGGCAAAAACCCCGTCGACTTCCCGCCCGTCAACCACATCGGCATCCAACATCATGCCGCGCCCGTCAAACGCGCGCACAGACAACAACCGCCGCCGCAGCACCTCGGGAACTACCCCGGGAGCCACCCGAGCCGCAATCGCATTCTCCCGCACATAAATGGCGTGTCGCGACCGATAAGGGCTCGCCACCGCCAGATGCTCGAAGTTGAGCAACAACAGTGTCTCCCCCGGCACGGCATCGACCAGGCTCACGCGGCAAGGAAACCCAGGTGATTTGTCCGCTGTCTGCCTCACAATGTCACGTGTGGCCAGCTCAGCATCCGACAGTCCAAAAAGCGGTGCGAAGGGCTCGCCCGCCAGTCCCGAAACCTGAAAGCTCATGGTGGCACTCCTGAAAAAACTCGATGCAGTGCCATCTTCCGCCGCGGACGAGCCCGCGGCATTCCGTTTCTTGCTCAACCCAGAAGGTTACTCCGGCACCCCGTCAAAAAAGTCCACCATCCCCGTCTCCAGCGAATACTCAGCCCCCACGACGACCAACCCCTCGGTTTGAATCATCTGCTCAATCACCGCCGACCCATGCCGCAACTGGTTGGTCGAGGCCCGCACATTCGCTCGAACAGCGTGATGCACGAGCGCGTCGTAATCGTGTCTGAGCCCGGTCTCCAGCAGCCCCTCGATCGCCGGCCGCACCCGGTTGACAATCGAGTGAACATTCCGTGACTGTCGCTCTGTGGGTCCGGTGAGCTGTTCCAGCGTCGCCGCAATCGCCCCGCACTTCTGGTGCCCCAGCACCACCACCAGCCGGGTTTTGAAGCGCTCGGCAGCGAACTCCACGCTGCCCACCTGTGAGGGCGCCACAATATTGCCCGCGACCCGGATCACAAACAGGTCGCCCAGTCCCTGATCAAAAATAATCTCCACCGGCACCCGGGAGTCCGAGCAGCCGAGGATGGTGGCGAACGGCTCCTGGCCGCCCGTGAGCTCCGCGCGCCGGCGCGGGCTGATCACCGATTCGGAGCTGCGGTTCTCGTCCACAAACCGCAGGTTGCCTTCGCGGAGGCGTTGCAAAGCTTCTCGTGCTGGAATCATCGTCTATACCGTCCGGAACAGCAGGCCAAAAACAGCAGGGCCGGTCATTCTACCGGCAACCGCTCAAAAAATTACCCGCACAAAGTCGGACCCGCTCCTGCTCAAACGTCCTGGGGATACGAACCAAGAGGAGGATAGTTCCCATGTTCAAGTACATAGCCATCGCGCTGGTCGTCATCGTCGCCGGCATCCTCATTGCTGCCGCGACCCGGCCGGACAATTTCCGCGTCGAGCGTGCCATTCGCATCAGCGCCCCGGCCGAGAAGATTTTTCACTATGTCAATGACTTCCACCAATGGGGTGTCTGGTCGCCGTGGGAGAAGCTGGACCCTGCCATGAAGCGCAACTATGCAGGTCCCCCGGCTGGCAACGGCGCCGTCTACGAATGGCAAGGTAACGGCAAGGTAGGGCAGGGCCGGATGGAGATCCTGGATGCCACCGAGCCGCAGCACGTCATCATCGAGCTCGATTTCATCAAACCCATCGAGGGTCACAACCGCGCCACTTTCAACTTTCAGCCGGCCGGTAACGATACCGAGGTGGTCTGGACAATGGACGGACCTTCACCCTACATCTCCAAGGTGATGGGCCTGATTTTCAACATGGACCGCCTCATCGGCACCGACTTCGAAACCGGACTCGCCAACCTCAAGGCGGCCAGCGAGAAGTAGTCACCTCACAAGGCTTCGCGGGCCGCATAGACAACCTCACCACCAATAATCGTCATTACAACTTGACTGGTGAGAATCTGCGGTTCCGGGACCGTCATGATGTCGGCGGACAACACCGTGAAGTCCGCCAACTTCCCGACCTCGATGCTACCTCGATCCTGCTCCTGGAAAGCCGCGTAAGCCGGCGCCAGAGAAAACATTTTTAAGGCTTGCGCGCGCGATACGCGCAGCTCCCGATGCCAGTTCGCATCGGCAAACCCCTGCACCGACCGCCGGCTCACCGCCGCATAAAACTCAACCAGCGGATCGCCCTTCTCAACAGGCGCATCGCTCCCGCCCGCAACTATCGCACCCGAGGCGAGCAGCGGTTCCCATGCATACGCACCGTTCAAACGCTCCGGACCCAGTCGTGCCGGCGCAAAAAACAAGTCACTGATGGCGTGGGAGGGTTGCATCGAAGCAATGACACCCAGTTTGGCGAAGCGTGGAATGTCGGACCGGTCCAGGATCTGCGCATGTTCGATCCGCCAGCGCGGCTCGGCCACGGCGCGCTCCGCGGTGGGAACGGCAGCGAACGCCCGCTCATACAGATCCAGCATGATGCGGTTGCCCCGGTCCCCGATCGCATGTGTCTCAACCTGGATTCCCCGGCGCAGGGCGGCGGTCAACAGCGGAAACAACGTCTCCGGCTGATTGACCAATAATCCTCGGGACGCCGCGGAGTCACTGTAGGGTTTGAGCAGTGCGGCGCCCCGGGAGCCGAGCGCCCCGTCGATATACAGCTTGATGCCGCGCACAGCGAGCTTGCCGCCGCAATGTTGCGGATCCGGTCCCGCCGCCAGCAGCCGGTCCGCATCGGCGCTGGGGCCGTAAATGGCGTCGTACAGCCGCAGTTGAATCCGGCCCGCGGCATACAGCCGGCACAGCTGGTCAACTTCCTGGAAGGTGTTGCCGGCAATCTGAAGTTGTGTCCAGCCCACCTCAACGGAGCGCCGTGCGCCAACCTCCAGGGCCCGGGACGCTTGCGCCTCGGTCGGCGCCGGCACCAACCGCTCAACCAGCGCCATGGCGTTGTCGATGAGCATGCCGGTCGGCTCGCCGGCGGCATCCTTCAGGACAGTTCCCCCGGGCGGATCCGCTGTGTTTCGATCGATTCCGGCCCGTTGCAGGGCCAGACTGTTGGCGACCAACGCGTGGCCATCGGCCCGTTTCAGCACCACCGGCCGGTTGGCAGCGGCGGTATCCAGGTCCTGTCGGGTTGGGAAGACAGGCGGCGACCAGCGTGACTCGATCCATCCTCCACCGCTCAGCCAGCTGCCGGCGGGGCCGCCGGCCGCACGCTCGCGCACCTTGTTTTTGAGCTCCGCGAGGCTCTTTGTTCCCTCCAGGTTGAAGGTCAGCTCGCGCCGGCCGATGTCGCCCAGGTGTGCGTGCGCGTCCGTGAGTCCCGGCAGTACTGTTGTACCGTGGAGGTCGAGCCGCCGCGCTCCCGGCGGCGCGCGTCGCAGCGCATCAGGGCCGGCGCCGACGAACGTAATACGGCCATCAACTACAACAGCCGCCTGCGCCCGTGGTTGGAGGTCATTGGCGGTGTAAAAATTGCCATTGGTAAGAACCAACGGGACGGCCGCCGCCGCCAACCGTAGGCGTCCCAACATATTACGGGCCCCGGCCTGTCGGAAGGAGGACAGGTTGGCGCCGCAAGTGTCGATGTTTGGCATGCCTTTGTGTCCGATTGTGTCCGGCCGCCAGTTTACACGGCCATGGCCCTTGACTTTTGCGCCACGCCGCCCGAGCTGACCGCGCCCGAGTCAGTTTGCCCCCTGTTGCATGGCGCGTACGACCTTCGTCGCCGCGAAATTGCCGGCCTGACAGGTAGATACACGGCCGGCGCGGCCGCCCCAACCACCCTCCAACCTCCCCAACTCCACCCCCGCCGACACCCAACTGGCGGCCCGGAGCGCCCCAAACTCGACCCAAACATGGGCAAACTCTGACGCAATTCGCCTAATCCGGACAAACTCCACTGTCAGAACCCCCCTCGAGTTGTGTATGATCGCGCCTTCGTTCAACTGTAAGCTCGAGGAGAGACTGATGGCCAAACGTCCAACCAACAACGGAGCATCGTGGAGTGCCAGCGAACTGCGCACGCTGAAGCAGCTTGCCAAGGCGGGAACCGCCCAGGCCGCCGCCAAGCAGCTGGGTCGTACCCCTGCCGCAGTTCAGCAGAAAGCCATGCGCACCGGTATTTCGTTCCGCGCCGCCCCGTCGGGTCGCGGACGCGCTGCCAAGAAGAAGTAAGCTTCCGGCAGTCTTGGGAAAGCCCGGTTTGGAAGGACTCCACCGGGTTTTCCGTTGACCCACTGCAGCAACGGGTCGGTTCCCGACCCGTCAATTGTCAAATTACGACGCGCCCGGCCAGCTCCCAACCTTTCATGTTGAAAGGTGCGGGGTCGGCACGCCTCACAGAGTCCGCTGCTCCGGCGGCGGCGGCGTGTACTGGTAGAGCCACGTTTCTGACAGCGCTTGGCCGTCCGTGGACAGAAACAACCGCAGGTTGATCGGTTCCACGCTGTCATCTGTCAGCGCCAGATCAAACATCGCGCGCCAGCCCTGGATCGAGGCCAGCGGCCGGGCGGAGGTGATTTCGATCCGGCCGCGCGATGTCGCGATATTGGGAACCACCTTCGCGCCGCCCCCCAGCAGCGGCAGGTCGCCCCCCGCAAAATCCACAACAAACCGCCAGGAGAAGTGCGTGCGTTTCTGGCCCACCACCCCGCCGACTCCTGTCCGGGTAGCGTGTACGGTCGCAAGCTTCGGTCCAAACGGGTTCTGGCGCGCCCAGTACAGCCGGTAGCCGTACAGATATTCCTGGCCTTTTTGCGGTTTGGCCGCGGGAGTCCAGAACGCCACGATGTTGTCCATCGTCTCATCCCGGGTCGGGATCTCAACCAGGGTCACGGCTCCCTTGCCCCAGTTGCTTTTGGGCTCGACCCACACGCTCGCGCGCTTTTCATAGAACACACCGTCGTCCTGGTACTGCTCGAAGTTCCGCTCGCGCTGCATCAATCCAAACCCACGCGGACCGTCGTCGCCGTAGCTGTTGACGCGTACGGACGTTGGGTCCGTGAGCGGGCGCCAGATCCACTCGCCGGCGCCGGTCCACATCTGCAATCCATCCGAATCGTGGATTTCCGGGCGCCAGTCCTCCGAGAAGCGATGGTCGTTCTTGCCGGCGAAAAACATGCTGGTGCCGGGTGCGATCCCAACACGCTCGATCTGCTTACGCGGATACAGCGCGGCATCCATGTCCATGACAATGGAGTCGGCGATATTGATGATGAAGCGGTAAGCGCCCGCCACACTGGGCGAATCCAGCAGCCCATACACCGTCAGATAGCTCGAGTCCTTCTGCGGCCGCTCCAGGTAGTAGGCGATGAAATCGGGAAATTCCTCCGGTGTCGGCATGCCGCAGTCGATGGCCAACCCCCGGTGTGACATCCCGAACTGCATCTCCCCGTCCACTGCGCGGAAATAGGAGGCCCCCTGGAACGCGGCCATGTCCCGCGTCCAGTCCGTATGAAACAGGATACGGAAGCCCGCGAACCCCAGGGTAGGGGGCAACTCCTTGGTGGCCACGCCCGCCCGGCTGTAGTCATACATGGCCGGGTCAAAGGCAACTTCCTGCGACTGTCCGTCCTGCACCAGGAACATGCGCACCGGCTTGTTGACCACAAACCCCAGGTGCGCGAACTGAACGCGAAAGCGCAGCCCCTCATCCGCCCAGACCGAGTGCTCCTCGCGAAAACGGATCGACTGCCAGTGATCCCAGTCGAGTTGGGCAATCGCCGGCGGCAACTGGCTCGGTGGCGCCTGGTAGGGTGCTTCAGACAGTTTGCGTGCCATCCCTTTGAGTCGGGCATAGTCAAAAGGTTGCGCCGGCCCACGCTGCTTTATGACGTTGGGCTGCTTGCCCGGCGCGGCGGCCGCTTGCAGAGCCCATGAGCCGGGCACTGCCATTGACACGGCCGCCATGCCGGCGCCGTGCAGAAACTTTCTTCTGGACAAGGGGTGTTTGCTCCCGCAGACCGAGGACTGATGAGCAGAAATTGTACCCGGCCGCGTTCAGGGCAGGTTGGGTACCTTGAGGTCCGGCAGGTCATACATGTGCCCGAACAGGTTTCCGTTGGCCTCGACGTGGCCCACGGCGCATACCGCTAACGGAAAAATGAGCAGCACGGCAATCGCGCACCGGTCGTTGACATGCACGATGAGCGCTCCGGGCGATCCCTCCACCCGGTGAGTCGCTGCGTGATACCAGCCAAACCTGGGCTTGCTGGTGTCCGTGCTGCCGGGTGTCACCCCCGAGAAGTCATGTGGTTCCAGTACCGAGGGGTGCTCGCGTTTGCGCCTCTCAGCCTCCAATACGTTGTTGGCTGCGATCCCGGCTTCCGCCCGCCAGTCCGGGGCGGGCGTTGGAGTGATGCTGGAAGATTCTGGTTGGGGAACTGCCGCGGAACTGACAGCCGGCGGCGTTTCGGGGGCCGCCCGGCGCGCGGTGCGGCCGGCCACAGCAGGGGCCGGTACCGATTCAACTGGTTTGACCACTTCCGGCAGAAAAATAAATGTCGTTGCCGGCGCATCCACCGCGTCACCGGGACGGGTAGGGCTGCGCAGCACGGCAAACAGCAGGAAGAACACCACATGAATCGCCAGAACGAACAAAAACGTTGCAGCGCGCATGCAATCGGCGTCCTCCCTGACATCCTCCGACCCTCCCCCGGGAGAGAGAGTTCCTGACCGTTATGTAATCAGTCGAACGGCGCGCCGCGCGCCCTTGGTAGACTCACTCCAGCGGTAAAAAAACCAAGAAGAGCCGCATCTCGAAGGGGACTGACTTGTTTCGACGCCCATTCCGCAGGACGCCGGCGCTGCTCGCGCTCGGTGTCTCGGTAGCCTTGCAGATGTGTTTCCCGGTCGCGCACGCCACAGCCAACGTCAAACCGACGGCCCAACGCACCACGGCCCTGGGTGGTTTCGTAAAGGACCGCGCCCTGGCCCGGCTCCTGGGCGAGACTCTCTTTCGCGACACGCTGGAGGTCATGTCTGACCCGGCAAACCAACCAGCCGCGACGGCGCCGGCGAGCGAGGCTCCAGCGGCGACTCAGGACAACAGTGCCGTGGCCCGGATTGCGCGCACCGTGCTGGCTCACCAGAGGCTCGACAAGTACATCTGGCTGATCCAACAGGCCTACGACGATTCGATGTGGAAGGGCGGGGACCGCACGCGCATTGAGCAGCACTTTCCGCTGATCTGGCGCACCTCGATCATGCTCTATGAAGCCAGCCTCAGCGCGAGCCCGCACCGCGTTAGAGTTTGCACGCCCGCCGACAACGGTGACGGCTTCGACTGCCGCGATGAAATCTCGCGCCCCCGGATCGTGCCGATTCCGGCTGATGCCCCGTTGATTCTTCTGAATCAGCCGACCATCGGCTGAAGCGAGTCACTTCAGGTACCGGTCAAACCACTCGATCGTCCGGCGCATCGCATCTGCGGTGTTGGCGGGGTCGCGCAGGCCGTGACCTTCGCCTGGATAAATCATCACCGAGGTGGGCACTCCGAGTGCCTTCAGCGCGTGCCAGAACTCCTCGGTCTGCGGGGCCGGGCACTCGATGTCGCGCTCCCCAACATAGGCAAACGTAGGGGTACGAACATTGTTGATGAAGTTGATGGGCGATGACTTCGCATACACCGCCGGGTCCTTGTAAACCGACGCGCCGAAGTAGGGCAGCATCCAGGCGTCGATGCCATTCTCGCCGTAATAGGACTGCCAGTTGGTAATCCCCGCGCTGGCGACCCCGGCTTTGAACCGGTTCGTCTGGGTCACTGTCCACATGGTCATGAAACCGCCGTAGCTGCCACCCGTGATCGCCAGACGGGCATCATCGATGGGGGCGACTTTCTCGGCCGCGTCGATTCCCGCCAGGATGTCCCGCAGGTCCCCATGTCCGAAATCCTGCACATTGGCCACCGTGAACCGTTCACCCTGACCGAAGCTGCCCCGGGGGTTGGGATAGAAAATCGCATAGCCCCGTTCCAGCAGCTTCTGTTGCAGCCCGGGACCTCTGAACGAGGGAACCAGCGCACTCGCAGGCCCGCCATGCACGGTTGTCACCATCGGCAACTTGCCATCGACATGCAGTGGCAGCAGCAACCACCCCTGCACCGTGAATCCCTCACTGATCCACTGAATGCTCTGCACCCGCGCAGGCGTGCTGAGGCCGGTATTGACCGAGGTTAGATCGCTCCATTTGCCGCCGGTTCCCGTCGCAATCTGCGGCGGCGATGTGAAGGACTCGTGCGCAACCGCCATGAGTCCGGACGGGCAAGCCTGGGAGGCCATGACATCACCGTGCCCCAGGGTTTCATTGCCGCTCCACAGCACCTTGGGTTTGGTCCGCTGCCGCCCCGAGCCCAGCTCGACGAGTTGGCTCTTGTCACCCGCCAGCTCTTCGGACACCAGCCGGTTGTTGCAGCTCCAAAACAGAGCCCGGGCCGAGGTCGGGCGTTCCGGAGTAATGTTGGTCGGTGATCCGCCGGCGAGCGGTAGCGTGTACACATCACCGCCCGTTGAGCCGAAGTCGCTCATGAGGCCGGCGATGAATGCGACCGTGCCGCCGTCGCGGGACACCTTCGGGTTCGCAAGCTGCTGCCGGATGTCGGTGGGGGTGTAGATGACCTGGGCGGCGCCGTCGGCCGCGCTGAACGAGTACAACTTCGCGGTCCACCAGTTGTTGTCACCGTCTCCCGGTGCAGCCGTTCCGACAAAGCCCTTGCCGTCGGGTGTCGCGTCGTACTCGTAGACAAACAGCTCGGGTGGTGAAGCCCAGCGAATGGCGCCCCCTTCGAGGATGGCGATTCTCTGTTCCGGCGGCGCGGCATCGAGGTCACCCGCAACCGCCGCACCGGCCTCCGTCGCTCCAACCTCTTTGCGTGCACCCTCGGTCGCCAGCATTGACAACCGCCCATCGGGCAGGTAGCGCAGGTCGACTATCGTCCCCTCAAAGTCGATCTGTTTGGTCAGCTCGCCGCCATCGGCGCCGACCGTATACACCCCGTAGGAGTGACTGCCCGGCTTGCGCAGGGTGAAGCTCAGATGCCTGCTGTCCGCCGACCAGGTGGGAAACCCGGGCCAACACTGGGGGACGTGGCCGCAGGGGAGCGGAATCTGCGTTTGAGTGCCGGATTTCACGCCGCGAATCACGAGCTCGCGCAGGCTCGGAGAGGTGCCGTTGACCGGCGAGTCACCCTCGACGGATGCAACAAAGGTCGCATCGGGAGAGATCTCGACCCGTAGAAACCGATGTACGAGGGGATCTTCGGCAGCGTTCGTTCCTTGTCCGCACCAGGCCACCACGCACGCCATTGCAACTTGCCAGGCGGTTCTCATCCTTGGCTCCCATCATCGATTACGATGGGCCATTATGATGGCCGCCGGCAGCCCTGACTATCCTGCCTGAAGCCGCGACCGCCGTCGTACTTCGGGTGTCCGTCGCACAGCGCGCACTTTTGTCGGGGCTGCGGGTGTCACTGCGGGGCTCAGGGTTGGAATCGACTCCGCGATCTTGCGCAGGTGAACTTCCTCGCGGTCGATGATTACGTTGGGAGGCGCGGAAATGCCGAGGCGAATCTGATTCCCGCTGAAGCCGACTACGGTGATGACAACATTGTTGCCTATGCGCAGTGATTCGTTGGGACGGCGACTGAGAATGAGCATGTCGGACACTCCATGTATTGCGACAGGAGTGTGACGTGTTGCTTCAAACCCTTCTGTCGTCGCCGTATTCGATGACGCGGATCGGCGACGACCTGGGCGTTATGACAGTTTCTGCAGGAATTCCCTGATCTGCCGCACAGCCTCATCGGGCACACACTGAAGCAAACAGTGTGGCGCATCCAGTACAACCACTCGCGCCGTCGCCGAGTGTTTCTGGATCAGCCGGGTCGCCGCTCGCGGAATCAACCGGTCGTGCCTGGCCGCCAGGCACAGTATCGGCAGGCGTACGCGCTCCAGCGCTGCGCGTGCATCACCGTCGGCCACAGCCAGGATGCGGGCCTGCATCGTGGCAGCCGGCACGCTGCGCAGAATCTTCAGATGCAACTCGCGAATGGCCGGAGTGATCCAGCGACCGAGCACGAGAAACCTCGAGAAGGCAGCTGATGATCTCGAGCCATGCAACCGCATGTAGGGTAGAAGCGGGCGAATGAAGCTCAGGCGCGGTCGCGGGTTGCAGGCAAAGCTCGCGCACAGAATGATTCCCACCAGGCCCGTCGGCGCCTGCGCTGCCAGCTCAATCGCAATCGGCCCGGAGAACGATTCACCCAACAGCACATACGGCTCGTCAACGGGTAATGCAGCGCGTGCCAGCTCCATGCAGGTTGCGTAGTCGCATCCGCCATCCACCGGATAGCGCACCACCCGGGTGCGAACCTCCGTCCCGAGTGATTCCAACAGGGGCTGGAAGAAATCCCCGGTCCCGTCCAGTCCGGGAAGTAATACCAACGTGGGCGCTGCCATCATGGCGCCAGTTGCGCGCAAATGGACTCAACAGCGTCCTCCGTGCCCATCACAGAAGTATCAATAGTCCAATGCGGCGAGACCCATGGCACGTAGTGGCGCCCCACAACTTCCGCCCATGTCGGCGGAATGTGCCCCTCAATATCCGACCCTCGCGATTCCACGCGCCTGCGGTGCTCCTGGACGTCCGAGCAAACCACCTCGATTTCCAGGACCCTCGCGCCGAGTTGGGCAGCGATTTCCCTCCAGGCCCCTCGGGCCTCGTCAACGGGATTGACCGCGTCCGCGACTACAGTCTGTCCGATGCTGAGGTTCTGGCGAGCCAGTGCCATCGCGACGGCATAGCCGGCCGCACCCATCTCAACTGGCATCGTTGCCCGGATCGACTGCTCGATCGTGTCGATGCGTAAATAGACAGCGCCACACCTCCGGGCAACCTCCCGGGACAGCGTGGTCTTCCCGGTTCCCGGTAGTCCCCCAAAAACAATCAACGTACTCATGGAGCGCCTGGAATTCGCCTTCAGAAATCTTTGCGGACAATTGCCCGATCTTCATCGCAACATCGAAGGCGCGCACCCTGAACGCCGCGCCGCCTGGTGGATGTAAGGAGCGCAATGTCGATGATTTCATCACGGATGGGAAGCGCGGCGATACTCGTCGCGGTGTTGCTGGCTGGATGTGGCTCCCTGGGTGTCCTGCTGGGCACCCGAACGCGCCTCGACAAACTGCCGATCACTGCTGTCGCAGCGAAACTCTCTCCCCAGCCCTATCTGACGCCCGGCAAATCCGGCCGCCTCATCCTCGTTGCCACCGGGTCTGACGGTAAGACGTGGACCACGGTTGGCGCGGGCCGCGGGAATGTCCTGTTTGACAGCTATACGCTGCAATCAACAGTCGTCAAAGCCAACAGCAGCGGAGTTGTCTCGCTGCCTGCCGATCCTCGCCTCAGCAGCGGCAAGACGGCGCATGTCCACATCACTGTGGTCGGTCATCCCGACGTCCAGACTGACCTCGACGTCCCGGTGAAGTACAACGCAGCCTTCACGGCCCACTTCTACGGTGCCTCGGGCAATGATGGGATGAGCGGGCTCGATGGGTCAGCGGGAATGGATGGCACGATGGGATCCATAGATCCAGCCAATCCTCAGCGCGGTGGAGACGGTAGCAATGGACAGGACGGGGCTTCCGGAAGCGACGGATCGGACGGGTGGCCTGGTCAAACTGTGCATCTGTGGGTGACCCTGCAACCCGGTCCCACACCGCTGATCCAAGCTCGTGTCATGGGAGAACGTGACGAACAGTTTTTCCTCGTCGATCCCGATGGTGGCTCGCTGTCCATCGATGCCCACGGCGGTGATGGTGGTCGCGGCGGCAAGGGTGGGCGTGGAGGCCGTGGCGGCTCAGGCGGTACCGGTTCCCCGAACGGCATGTCCGGTAATTCCGGCCTCGATGGCCGTGATGGGCGCGACGGCTCCGCGGGAGCGCCGGGCAAAATCATTGTCACCATCGATCCGGCGGCTGAGGTCTATCGCGACAGGCTGCATCTCTCAACCCAACGCGGCGCCAGGACCGATCCCGGCGTGCAGTTTCATACGGAGCCCGTGCCGCCTCTGTGGTGAGCATCCGGTATAGTGGGGCGCTGATCTGATAAGAAAGTAGCGCCCGCTATACCCGGAAATATGACTAATCGGGAGCCGTTGTTGCAGCGACTGTGCGTCGCGCTTCTGGCCATCTACGCTCTGTGGTTCGCATTCAACTCGTACACCCGGACTCGCCAGTTCGAGGACGGGGATACGATGAACTTCATCGATGTGGCGCGGCACATCGCGAGCGGGCAGGGGGTTACCCAGGCAACGCTGGGCTTCGATCAACCTCATTTCAATGTGGATGATCCGATTCCCACGCCGCTGACTCACCAGCCGCCGCCGTATCCCTTGATGATTGCGAGCGTGAGCCAGACCGGCCTGTCGTTGGCGGATTCGGCGCTGCTCATTTCCGTTGTCAGCTATGCGCTCGCGCTGGTGGCCGCCTATCGGGCCGTGTTGCTGCTGTTCGGTCAGACCGAGGCGTTGGGTGCCGTGCTCCTGTTGGCATCCTATGCGCCGCTGCGGGATTTCTCGGATTCAGCCTTCAGTGATCCGCCTGCAATCGCTCTGCTGCTGACGGCGTTCTGGGTGTTGGCTCACTATTCCAACCGGCCGGGCAAGCGGGCGCATCTGGCTTTGCTGGGCGGATGGATCGCGGCAAGCGCCGTGGCCACGCGCTATGCGATGGCACCGGCGCTTGCCATCGCCGGGCTGTTTGTGTTCATTCGCGCGACCAGTCGTTTGCGGGATTCTATTCTGTTCATGGTAGGTCCGGGCGTCATCGGGATTCTGCTGGTGTGGCGAAATCTGACGATCCTGCAGGGCTCGGTCATGCCGCATTTCCTGCATTTGCACACCGGTCTCGTGGCGAATTTCCTCGATGCGCTCGGCACGCTCGCGGGCGACTACGCTGATTGGGGCTCACGGCCGGTACGCATAGCGCTTCTCGCGGTGGTTATCCTCATCGCTCTTTTGCTTGCTCGACGTCGCGGGCAGTTGGCCGCAACATTGCATAGTGTGAGTTGGAAGGGTTCGGGCTCAGCGTTCCTGGTCACGTTCGGCCTCACCTATTGCGCATTTCTGATCGTTCTGCGCTCTCATTCATCCATCGATCCGATCGGCCCCCGCTACATGTTGCCGGGCGCCGTCACGTTCCTGTTGCTGTTTGCCGTGTTCGTGGTGCGCGCAACCGGCATCAACCTGGGCCGGCTCGCCGTCGCAGGCAGTGTCATCGGATTGGGTCTGATCGCCTACGAGGCCGACACGACCTTCATTACACCGCCCTACAGTGCCGAACACCGGGTCACACAGTCCGAGCGCCTGAGCTGGGTGGGGAAAAACACCACCCACGATGACCTGATCATTGGCGAGGATTCCGTCGTCTTCCCGTTCTACTTCGACCGCACGGTCGCCGTTTCCTACTCGCTGTTCCCGTCCACCGAAATCCTGCCGTATGACAAGACCCTGCAACTGTGCCGCCGTTTCAAACCGCTGTACTCGCGCGTGCTGCTGATCATCCCGTCGCATCCCACCGCGCGCGAAGCCGCCAACGTCAACTGGAACGTCCGTCTGGGACCGTTCATTGAAGCGCTCAATTTCGGCCACACCGGCGCCTATCCTGCGATCGTTCCGCTGGCGCTGTTGAAGGATGGCCGGGTGTTCCAGGTGACCTGCTGAGGTTTCACTGCTCCATTCGATTGCGATAGAAGGCGTGCACCAGGCGTTGAAACCGGTATGCAGGCTGACGGGTAAACGCCAGCGCCGCTGATGCAGCAAAGACCAATGGCAGTATCAGGAGGGCCAACAGGACATCCGTATAGATCCAATTGGTGCGGATGCAGGCGGCGACGACGGCGACTCCCTGCCAGAAAGGCAGCTTCTCATTGGAACAACGCTTCTGCGCGTGCCACAGCAGCAATTGCACGAGCACCAGCTCCAATACCAACACGATCCATGATTGTTCATCCATTTCGCCGGCGCGAACGGCCTGCCAGGTCCACAACAGGGGCGCGAAGCTGATGACCAGCACACCCAGAATTATGTTGATCCGGGTGAAGAGCGAGATTCGGATGACCACATCGGGCATGACGAACAGACTGTTATTTGCGATGTTTTGGTTCGTTCCGCCGTGCAGCTTAGCAAACTGCGGCCGCGTTGCTAGTTTCCACGACCCCTATATACTTTCCCGCCAATTCCCTTGGGATCCACGGAGGCTCCTTGAATGAGAATGCCTGAGGCCTCGCTGCGGGATTCAGCCGCGGTTCAAGCCACGTATTACTGGGCCGGTATCGCGTTTCTCGCGCTGGCCAAGGTGAAATATCTCACGCAGGGGTACCTGACTCCCAAGGTGGTCGGTTCGGCCAACGTTGACGGGTGTGTCACTTACGACCGCAGGATTGCGCAAATTTATCTCGAGCATGTTGACGTCAAAGGTAAGCGTGTGCTCGAGCTGGGGCCTGGGTCCGATCTGGGCGTCGGCATCCTGCTGGTGCAGGCCGGCGCCCAAAGTTATGTTGGTGTTGACCGCAATCCCCTGGTGGGCGATCTGTCAGTGCCGGTGCATGCGGCGCTCGGCGGCCTGACCCAGGACGTCCGCTATGAAGTCGTCCCGGACTTTCAGTTCGCCGGCAAGCTGGGCGAGGGACAGGTCGATGTCATTGTGAGCAATGCCGCCTTCGAGCATTTTGATGATGTGCCCGATGTGGCACGACAGCTCGCCAAGGTAGTGAAAGCGGGGGGCAAGCTGAGCGTCCACATCGACCTCAAGACCCACTCGCGCTGGATCAGGGACAAGGACCCGGCCAACATCTACCGATATCCGCGCTGGCTCTATCGATTCTTCCATTTCCCCGGCCAGCCCAACCGCTTGCGTCCCGCCGACTACCGCCAGGCCTTCATCAACGCCGGCTGGAAAAACGTCCGCACGTCCCCAGTTCACCGTACGAACCTCGTCGGGCGCGTGCATGGAACCTTCGATCCGAGTGACATGGACCAGATGACGGTCCTCCTCGAAGCGGACCGGTAAGGCGTGCGTCCGTTGCCTCGCGATGGCGGTGGCTATAGACTTGCCGGCCCCGCCACGGGGGCAAGGTTGCGCGGTTAGCTCAGCGGTAGAGCACTGCTTTCACACGGCAGGGGCCACTGGTTCGATCCCAGTACCGCGCACCAGTAAAATCAATGGCTTAGCAAGCTCCCGTTGCAAGGAATTCTCCGCTCCATGGCTGTAGTTACCCGCTTTGCCCCGAGTCCCACCGGCATGCTGCACGTAGGCGGCATCCGGACGGCGCTTTTCAGTTGGCTCTATGCCAGGCGCATGGGCGGCAAATTCATCCTGCGCATCGAGGACACCGACCGAGAGCGGTCCACCGATGAAGCGGTGCGGGTGATCCTCGATGGCATGAAATGGTGCGACCTCAATGCCGACGAGGGTCCGTACTACCAGACCCAGCGATTCGATCGCTACAAGGAAGTCATCCGTGGCATGTTGGATGACGGCACTGCCTATCACTGCTACTGCACCAAGCAGGAGCTGGACGCGATGCGCGAGCAGCAGATCGCGCGGAAGGAAAAGCCGCGCTACACAGGCATCTGTCGCGATCGCACGACCCCACGCGAAGGTGTCAGCCCCGTCGTGCGGTTCCGCAATCCAACTGGCGGCGCCGTCATCGTCGAGGACCTGGTCCACGGATCGGTAACGTTCCAGAACACAGAGCTCGATGACCTGATCATCGCCCGGTCCGACGGCACTCCCACCTATAACTTCTGTGTGGTTGTCGACGACATGGACATGAGCGTAACTCATGTCATTCGCGGCGATGATCACCTCAACAACACCCCGCGGCAGATGAACATGTTGCTGGCGCTGGGGGCGAAGCCGCCGGTATATGCGCATGTGCCGATGATTCTCGGTCCGGACGGCGCGAAGCTGTCCAAACGGCACGGCGCGGTGAGCGTGTTGCAGTATGAGGAGGAGGGCTTCCTCCCCGATGCTCTGCTGAACTACCTCGTCCGCCTGGGTTGGTCCCATGGCGACCAGGAGATCTTCACGCGCGAAGAGATGATCGCAGCCTTCGACATCCACGATGTCAACAAGGCCGCATCTGCCTTCAATCCCGAGAAGCTGCTGTGGCTCAACCAACAGCACATGATGCGGGCGCAGCCCGTCACGCTGATTCCGCACCTGCAGTCCCAGTTGGCGCGGCTCGGTTTGCACAGCGATGACCGCGCGCTGCTCGAAGGGGTCATCCTGGCGCAACGCGAGCGTGCGAAGACAATGAAGGAGATGGCTCAGAACAGTCGCTTCTTCTTCACGGATCATCTCGAGATGGACCCCAAGGCAGTCGCCAAACATCTCACCCCCACGGCAATGCCGATGTTGCAGCAAGTGCGTGAGCGGCTTGCGGCCCTGACCGAGTGGTCAGCGGCGACGATTCACACGGCGCTGAATGATTTGGCTACGCAGTTGCAGGCTGGCCTCGGCAAAGTGGCTCAGCCTCTGCGCGTAGCCGTCGCAGGATCAGCCGTATCGCCGCCGATTGACGCAACACTTGCGCTCCTCGGGCGCGACCGGACGCTGGCTCGAATCGACGCTGCCTTGAAGATACAACCCCAGCAATGACCCTGAGAACGGCCCGCAGCTTCCTGTTGCTGGCTGTTCTGATGTATCTCGGCGTTATTGCCTGGTTCACGCCCCTGGTGATCCAGGATTATCCGAACCATCTGGCCCGCGCGCTCATCCTGGAAGACCTGATCTTCCGCCACGGCGTGCAGTTTGGCTCGACCTATCAGTATCACTTCCTGTTCACACCCTACGTGCTGGGTGATCTGATGCTGGCTACGTTGACGGCCGTCCTCGGAATCTCCCTCGCAGGCTGTGTGTGGGTGATCCTGACCTTCCTATCACTGCCCCTGAGTCTGTTGGCATATCTGCGGGCACGCGAGACGTCCCCCGACGTCACGGTGTTGATGTTATTCATCAGCCTCTATTTGAGCACCGACACCTTCTTCATTATGGGGTTCACGGAGTTCAGGCTCTCGGTGGCTGTTGTGTTTGTGGCGCTGGCCCTCATGGAGCTCCTCAGGAAGCGATGGTCATGGATGTACTACACCGCGTTCGTCGGGTTCGTCATCGCTTCTTATCTGACGCACTTGGCTGCGACCGTCTTCATCGGCGCCGCCGTTGGCGCATCCGCGGCCTGGAGAGTGCTGCTGCGCCAGGCCCGGATCACTCGCGAAATACTGCTCCTGACGCCTGTCGTGGCCATGATTGCGTGGCACGAGCTGGTGGCGATCAATTACCGTCTGCCCACCGACCAATTGAATCAATTTTTCATTTGGGGCACCCCCGCAACGAAGTTTTTCCATCTCGACTGGGATTTCCTCAGATTCAACACCTACCAGGAGCTGGTCGTACTGGTGCTGTTGGTGGCGCTCCTGGGCTTCGCATGGCGCGACCGCCTGTTCCGCGAGGGTCTGTTGCGGAAAGCGCCCCAGGTGCTGGAGCCGTGGGCCTACGCCTTCGTGTTTCTGGTCCTGTACGTCGCGCTGCCGTTCGCTCAGAGCGAAGCCTCATATATCGATGTGCGGACGCTCGCTCTGGTGCCCGTGTTTCTCATCCTCGGACTCCTGAATCTGCCGCGACGAGCGACCAGCACAGGAACCGCCGTCCACTACCTCGCCATCGCGCTGGTGGCCGCCAATCTCGTCCTCCTGACTTTTCACTTTCGCAAGGACAGCCTCTGGCTGGCGCAATACCGGGCTGTCGTGGCCAAGATTCCCGAGCACAGCAATGTGCTGCCCATCTTCACGGGCACCCGCGTTCGCTTCCTTTTTATAGATCTCCACGCCGCGTCTTTCGCAGTATTGGACCGTCACGCCCAGATTCCCTACCTATTCAGCGGCGACGTCGGCTCCCCGATGAAGTACTTCCGCTATGCACACCACCCGTATGCACCCATAGAGTTCTGGTACGACGAGGGTCGGGACCCCAGCGTCGACTGGCAGCGCATCCGCAATACCTACCAATACGCGCTGATCATGAAACCGTTCTCCCCCGCCCGAATTCCCCTGCAGGGGCACATAGTTGCGCAGAACGACACAGCAGAACTGGTAGCCCTCGACACCCCCAAGCGCTAGCGCTTTTCAAGCGGCAGATTTCTGGTATCCTCGCGACCCTCGGTAAATACGGGGCTATAGCTCAGCTGGGAGAGCGCATCCATGGCATGGATGAGGTCGTCGGTTCGATCCCGACTAGCTCCACCACCACCCCTTCCGGCCATTTGCAGCTCCATCGGGCGCACGTAGCCCGCTCTCGCAGCATCGCTAGGTCATCCGAACCAAGCTGTACTCACAGTGCGCGCAGTGCGAATGTCACCGGGATCCGTGCCGCTCGCAGCGCCGGTAGCAAGCCACCGACGAGACCCATCGCGAGCGCCCAACCGATGCCGATGCCGACTATGGGTAGCGTCACAGCGAGCTTGAAACTGAATCCGAAAGGACTGGCCGCAAATCCATTGAACAGGATCCACGCGAGCGCAGCACCCAGTAATGCACCCGGCAGCGCGAGAATGATCGACTCGATCAATATGGATGTGACGACCGATGTGTTGCCGAAGCCAATGGCGCGCAAAGTCGCGAGCTCACGGCGCCGGCTGTCGACAATCGCGTAGAGGGAATTCACCGCCCCCAATGTGGCTGCCGCAGCCATGATGGTGCCAACAAAATAGGTGAGAAAATTCAACATCCCGATCAACGGCCTCATGCTCACATCGACCACTTCGCGCTCGTGCTTGGCTTCTACCTTGAACGCGGGATTGGCCTGAATGGCTTTCCTCAGCAGAGCAAAACTGCCGGGCGAATCGAGCATGACGCTGATAGTGTTATAGCTGTTACGGCCGAAGGCGGAATTCAGCGTATCCACATCGGTCAAGGCCATACAGACGCCCTCGGAGCTTCCCATCATAAATTGACCGACGACCGTCCAAGCGCCGCCCGCCATGGAGTGCTTGTCGCCCACCTCGAAGCCCTCGAGCTGACGCGCGCACTGGGTGCTGGCGACGAGCTCATGCAGCCCGGGCGTGAACAGTCGCCCGGAGGTCAGGTGAAATTCCGGCAGATCGTCGAGGAAGTTGGGGCCATCTGCGCCGAGTACAAAGCTCATCGGACCACCGTCCGCTTTCTTGATGGCGTCCATTGAGACCTGTGCCTGGGGAATTGCGATGGGCTGCCCTGCCGAATTGCGTCGGATTCCCGGCAGGTCGGAAATCATCGCTACAGCATCCCTCGAGATATCGCTGAGCATGGGACTTTGCGCCCCGATGCTCATCAAGGTGACGCGGTCCTCCCGCACATTCGCCATCGCTTCCTTGCGCGCTCCTGCACCCATGGCAAGGAGGGAGACCAAAACGCCAACAGCGCAGGCCACACCGATGACGATAGTGGCAAAAAGCGTCCACCGTTGCGGGAGAGTTTCGATGTTGATGCGCACGAGACCTGCGACCTGCTTGAAGTAATTCATGGCTAGCGGCCTGCCAGCGCATCGACGATGGGTAATCGAGCGGCACGCATCGCGGGGATGGCCGCACTGGCCAGCGCAACCAGGCACGCCCCAATCACCCCCACGCCAACCACGGATAGCGGCATCGACAAGCCGGGAACGAGGTTTGCGGCCAAGGGAAATACGGCAACCGCGACGGCCAATCCCAGGAGCGCGGCCACCATGCATACCCAACACACCTCCACGACGACCAGAATAAATAGCGCACGATTGGAGAAGCCCACAGTCTTCAAGACGGCTAGTTCGGGAATTCGCTCCCGAATGGTCTGCGTGAGCATGGTCGAGACTGCAAACAGTAACGCCACGAGCACCGCGCTGATGATCGAGTGAATCAAAAAATCAACATCGCCCAGCGCCTGCAAGGATTGCTGTGACATCTCGCGAATCGATGCGGTCTTGGTCCCATTCGATGAATTGGCGAAGCGGTGATCGATGGTGGCTGCGATGGCGGCTGCCTGGTGTGGGTCGGAGATGGAGACAAAGAAGTTGCGAACAGTTCCCTTATCCCGAACTCGCCCCTCATCCAGATAGGCGTAATTTGCGATGATGACGCTGGGATCCTCGCCACCCGCGACATAGTTTCCGACGATATCGAATGTCCAGTTTCCCGAGCCGTTCGATTGGAGCGTCCCTGACGTGAGGGGTATTTTGTCGCCAACACGCCAGCCGAATTTTTTGGTCATGAAGGGATCGATGAGCACGCCGGTTCTCGAGCCCCGCAAAGCATCCAAATCTTTCTTTTGCACAGTCATGAATTCAGGCAGCATCGTCAACCAGGCTGGGCTCGAGTCGATAGCCAGCACGAAGACTGACTGATTCGGCTTCTGGTAGGTCCCCTGGAGGGTGTCAACGAAGGTGACAGACCGGACGCCGGGGACATCACGCAGGGGTTCCAAAACGGCTCGCGGTAGAGCAGCGCCGCCGCGCACAGCCGCCCTCACAAAAAGCACATCCGCGCGAATATTCGCCATGGCGGTTTGCGTTCCGGTTCTCAGACCCTGGAGCATCCCGAACAAGGCAAAGGCGATCAGGACTTGAAGGAATATCAGGATCGTACGCCCGGGCCTGCGCCAGATACCCGACCAGATCAGGGGTAGATATTTCACGCCGGGACTCCGCGCCCGTTTGCAAACAACTGACCTTTATCCACATACAGTTGATGCAGCGAATACTCCGCGGCCCGGGCGTCGTGCGTCACCATCACGACTGTCTTCCCATGCTCACGATTGAGAAGTTGAATGAGGCCGAGGATTTCGTCGGCCGAGTGTCGATCCAAATCCCCTGTCGGCTCGTCGCATATCAAGAGCGTCGGGTCTGCGATCAAGGCACGCGCGATGGCGACGCGCTGCTGCTGTCCACCGGAAAGCTCGCCGGGTTTGTGCGTGCGCCGCTCAGACAAGCCCACCAACTCCAGGGCGGCAAGCACCTTGCGCCTACGCTCCGCCGCGCCCAGCGGCGTCAACAGCAACGGGATTTCCACATTGCGCTCGGCAGAAAGTGCCGGCATCAGGTTGTAAAACTGAAAGATGAAGCCGATGTGGCGTGAACGCCAGCGGGCGAGTGCGCCGGAGGAGAGTCCACCCAATCGTTCGCCTGCGACCGTCACTGTTCCCGACGTCGGCATATCCAGACCGCCGATCAGGTTCAGAAGCGTTGTCTTTCCGGAGCCCGATGGACCCATGATGGCCAGGAAGTCTCGCTCGGCGATTTCGAGATCGAACTTTTCCAGGACAGCCACGGACTGTCGGCCGCGTTTGTAAAGCTTCGAGACCTCGTTGAGTGCGACAAATGGCGCCATCCGCTAATCCCCTTCCAGAAACGAGACATGCGCAATTCAGCATAGGCACTTCTCGACCGTATGTAAAGAGTATATACAGTAGATATTGCGATGAGAATTTCGCTTGCCCTTGGACCCGCCTGGTGACTCTAACTTTGCACTCTTCCTGGGAGGTCGAGCACACAACAGTTCGTACGGAAGCAGCCTTTGACTCCCGACGAACTTGCTAACATCAGCCTGGATGAGCCCAGGATATATTGCGAGAGTTCACTCCCAGCGGGAGATGGGCAAACTTTCGGAGTGACCGGAATATGAATCGACGATCCGTGCCGCAGCGAGATTACATCTCGCTCAACGTCCCGGGGCTGCTGGGAGCCTTTGCGAACCCGAGCCCCCAGTGGCGGGATAAAATTCTCGCACTCACCGGCACGGAGCTCGAGTTGCTGCAGAAATATGCGCTCATCAAAAGTAGCGCGCCCGCTTTACAGGTAGCGCTCGATCAAGTGGTCATTCGTTTTTCCGACTACACGCAGCTCGGCCAGGAATTTGTTCTCAGCGGCGCGATCGACACATGGTTGAAGGCCTGTGACCGGAAACAAACTCTGGCGGCATACGCGGACCGGGCACCTCTCGAGAAGCGCATTGTGAAGTTCCTGAATGAGAAAAAGGCGGAGCAGGGGTAGGTTGGCGAAGAGAGCGAGGCTGCCGATGCTGCCATTGAAGAAGCGCTTGCAGGGCAGCGCCAGCCGACGTGTTTGTCGCTAAAGATCAGCACATAGGGGTCGCAATCGACAAGTAGGTCGCACAGCTCTTGTCCCTGCGCTGTCGGCGCGGGCCGCTTATCGTTGAAGACATTCGGGCACGACCAAAAATTCAGGAAGCCCACCAATCCCTCATCCACAGCATCCGCAGAGATCACCAGCTTTCCACGAAACGCCTGGTTTGTAGACTCCTATAGAGCATCGGCACCCGGCGCGAGATGGTCGCTACTTGCTTCCCGTCTATTGTCGGTGGCCGGTAGGTAAAGCATGCGCTAGAAGGGCCTCACCAATTTGCAAGGTATAGCACTCAGTGCTATATAAGGTGAGGTCCGAATGGCGGTGTATAGGGTGCGCTCATTCAGCCGCTGGGCGCGAAAGCAGAGGTTGTCCGACAGCGTGTTGTGCGATGCCGTCCGCGAGATGCGGCAGGGCGTCTATGAAGCCGATCTTGGCGGCGGATTGTTGAAAAAGCGCATTGCGCGGCCCGGTCAGGGAAAGAGCGGCGGGTTCCGCACTATCGTTGCAACGAAGAACGGTGACCGCTGGTTCTTCTTGTACGGATTCGCAAAAAATGAGCGTGCCAATATTGACGCTGAAGAGGAAGCGGCCCTTAAGAAGTATGGAAAGACGCTGTTGACTATGCCAACAGCGTCTCTTGCGAAAGCCGAGTGCGCAGGCGAAATAACGAAGGTGAAGTGCGATGGTGAAGAAACGCTCAAAAATTCTTGATGCCGTCCATGAGGGGGCTAAAGGGCTGTACGCAGCCGGAGCCATCGATCAGGTGACCATGCGCGAGTTTGATCGTGCATGCCTTTCGCCCGTTCCGCCGCTGCGGGCCTCCGACATCAGGCGCATTCGCGAGAGAGCGCACGTCAGTCAGGCGGTCTTCGCTGCCGTCTTGAATACGAGCGTCTCAACAGTGCAGAAATGGGAAATCGGCCAGAAACGACCCACAGGTACGGCCCTCAAACTGCTGCATCTGGTGCAGAAGATGGGCTTCGAGGCAGTGATTTGCTGACAGGCATTTCACCCAAACGTGAAAGCGTACGCCTGGACACCTGTGTCCAGGAATTCAATCGTGAAAGTGTGCCGGTGGATCTCGCCCGGCGGTTGCCGGATGAGTTGGTAAAGGCGCTGGTCGGTTACGACGCCAGCGCCGGTGGCGTCGGTGTCGGTGCCGTGGCTGGCGCCGGGGTCGGCACCGTCGATTCGTACGCGGAAGCGAATGGGTTTACCGCTGGGGCCCGGTCCCAACACCAGGTGCAGGTCGCGAGCCTGGAATCTGAACACAATGGTGGCGTGCGGGCTGTTGAGCGTGCCTTTTTCCTCGTCAACCGTCCACTTCCCTGTCAGGGCCCACTGGTTCACCTCTAACTTGTCGGGCGCTTTGTAGTCGGTAGGTTGATCCGGCACCACGCCGGAAGTCGAGCTGAAATGCTCAGCGCGTGCATAACCAACATACGTCTCAGGTGACAGCATGTCGTCTTCGTCGGCGGCAGCCTGTACACCCCTGGCGCCCGCGAGCGAGATCCCGGCCGGTGGCAGGTCTTTGAACCCGGCCTGCGTCAGCAGCTCCCGAATGATCTGCTCCGATTCCGGATAGCCGCCTTCTCCAAAGTGATGCCCGCGAATGTTGCCCTGCGCGTCGATGAAATAATGCGCCGGCCAGTACTGATTGTCGAACGCACGCCAGATCTCGTAGCTGCTATCCAGCGCAACAGGATAGCTGACGCCGAGGTCGTGTACGGCGCGCTGCACGTTGCCAACATCCTTCTCAAAAGCGAACTCGGGTGAATGCACTCCGATCACCACGAGACCGTGGTCCTTGTACTTCTGGTACCACCCGTTGACATACGGGAGCGACCGCAGGCAGTTGATACAGGAGTACGTCCAGAAGTCGATCAACACAACCTTGCCACGCAGTCCCTCGCGCGTCAGAGGCGGCGAGTTGAGCCAGCCCGTGGCTCCGCTGAGCGCGGGTAGTTGGCCTTCGATGGGCAGGTTGCCCGGAGCCGTTGCGTTTGCGACACGGGTCGCCGAAGGGGCAGAAGCGGCTGGTCGGATCTTTCCAATCAATGTTTGTTCGATACTGTCGGTGTGCGCAAGCGACACGCGTGTGAGGAACCCACTATCGAGCCCCATTGCAATCGCCACCACCCCCACCAGCACTGCCACCCCCAACCCACGCCGCACCCATTCCCCGGCGCCCAATGCCCGTTTCAGAGCCGCGAACACGCGCCCCCCGGCGAGCAGCGCTACGGCGAGTGATGCCGCCGCTCCAGCGGCATATGCAAACAGCAGCAAAGTGGTATGAGCACTCGGCCCCGAAAGGGCGGCACCCGTCAAAACCAATCCCAGGATGGGTCCCGCGCAGGGTGCCCACAGCAGTCCCGTTGCAACTCCGATGAGGAGCGACGAGCCGCTGCCTCCGGTGGCTTGCCCCTCGGTCAGCCGATTCCCCAGCGCCACAAACGGACGCGCGAACAGATCAGCCAGGCGACGGGAGAGCAGCGTCAGCGCGAACCCGGTCAGCAGCACCAGAGCTGCGACGCGGCCGTACTGGTTGATGTGCACGGCCCAGGAACCGCCGACCGCCGCCAGTGTCGCGATGGCCGCAAACGTCAGGGCCATGCCCGCCAGCAACGGCAGCCCGCTCTTCAGAAAGGGCTGTTCGGCCCGGGCGAATACAAAAGGCAGCACCGGCAGAATGCACGGACTGAGGATCGTCAGCATGCCGCCCAGGAACACCAGAATTACAAGGGTCATCTACGCCTTCCGAAATGTCGTCTGTCACCGGGAGAAGACCGGCGAGAGGCGGCCGTGATTGCAATCAATCGGGACATCATAGAGAAGTTCAATCTGCTAGACTCGTTATGTCCGAATGGGAATAACGATCATGTCCCCACCCGGCCCCAGGCTCGCCCTCGCCATCCGACACCTGCATTTCGAAAATTGCGGCACACTCGAAGACGTGCTGCTCGAGCGTGGATTTACCATTCGCTATGTGGATGCCTGGCGGGAATCCCTGGGTGAGCTCTCCCTTAGGGATCTGGACCCGGGTGAGGCGGATCTGCTGATCAGCCTCGGTGGACCCATTGCAATGAGCGCTGGGGATCCCTCCTGGATCCAGGACGAGCTGCGCTTCATCGAGAGCACCATCGCCCGCCTGACACCCACGCTCGGCATCTGCTTTGGCGCGCAAATGGTCGCTCGGGCACTCGGTGCACGAGTTTACCGGGCACGCGCCCGTGAGTTAGGTTGGAAGCCGTTGTTGCTCACGGAGGAGGGGAAGTCGTCCTCCATTGCAACACTCGCGCCCGAGGCGCTTCCCCTGTTGCATTGGCATGCGGATACATTTGACCTGCCGCCGCAGGCAACACTACTGGCATCGACACCAGGGGTGCCCCACCAGATTTTCCAGTGGGGTGATCACGTCATCGGGTTTCAATGTCATCCCGAGTTCCGAGCCTCGGACATTGAGGGTTGGCTCGATGGTCATTCTTTCGAGATTGCACGGACAGCCGGTGCCAACATCGAGCAATTGCGTCGCGACACGGCGCGCTTCGCGCCCACCCTGGTGAGGCGAGCCCGCAGCGCCTTCGGCGACTGGCTCACGGCCACCGGCCTGTAGCGGTTACGACAAGCGGCGCGGCGAATTCGTCTGTTCGGTGAGGGGAGCCATATCGCCACAAATGGCTCCGCCGAGCGAGGCCAGATCCGCGTGGGAGCCGGAGAAGGACACGCTGAATCCGCCTGACGTGCCGAGAGTCAGGATGTATTGAGGCGTGCCGGAGGCAGAGGTCTCGCCCAGCTCGACGTGGAAGCTCTCGAGCGGGTGCGCCAGCCGCAGCGAGTCATCGCCGTGCCGGTTGCGCAGGGCTTTCTGCACCATGCCCGGCAAGGACATCAGCAACTGAGTGAGGCACTCAGTTGGCAGCACCACCATGCGCGCCTGCCCGCACAGGTCCTCGAGATGGAGCCGAACGAAGTCACCCTGCGGGTCAACGTCGTAGGTCGTCAGCTCAGCAGCGTCGATCTGACTCGGGGGCGCCATATCACGATATATACCACCGAATATAGCGCCAGTCGACTCAGAACGCCTGGGTTACGCCCACGAAGTAGCCGCGCCGCGGCCCAAACTGGGGCGCTCCCACGCCGATCCCGCTCCCATCGCGGATCTCGTACTTTTTATCCAGTGCATTGATGACATCGAACCGGGCCGTCAGTCCCTGCACACCCTGGCGATCGAAATCGTGGCTGATCCCCAGGTTCACCTGCTCGTAGTACGCCAACCGGTCGCCATTGGGAATGTTCTGCCCGTCGGGCAATGTCAGGTCGCGCCGCAACCCGGAGCCCAGCAGCATATCGCCGCTGATCCGCGTTCCCAGCCACTCGTAGGAGGCACCGGCGGAAGCCGTTACCTGCTGCTCGTGATCGAGATGGATGTAGTGATCCGCAATCCAGGCCAGGTCAGCGGCCGCGAAATTGAATTGTCCCGTGACGATGTCTTTGCCGATCGCGCGTTGTACCGCGATGTTGGCGTACGACTGGAAATGGCCCACCGTGTAGTTGGCCGTAAACTCCACGCCATACACCTGGCCGTGCGCGTAGTTGAATGGAGTCAGGATGATGGGAGCCCCGAACTGCCCCTCGTCAATCAGGTTGGTCGCCTGCTTGTAATAGCTGTCGACTCCGACTGTCAGCTGCTTCGAGATTTCCTGTTGGACGCCGACATCGTAGTAGTTGGATCTTTCCGCCTGCACGAGATTGCCGCTGGTGACCTCAGGAGCCGCAGTGGTATTGAGGAATCTCAGGATCGCCTCGTTCCCGACGAGCTCAAACGGCGGCGGCGAAAAGAAGCGGGAATACCCGGCGTGAACCGTCGTGGTCGGCGTAGCCCTCCAGACAATGTTGGCGCGCGGGCTCACCTGGCTGCCACTGCTGAACGCATGGTAGTGGTCGAACCGCAGGCCGTAGTTGAACGTCAGGACAGGGAGTATCTGCCACTCGTCCTGCACATAAGCGCTCTCGATGGTTTGCGAATTTCGCGTGTCGTCCACGATGCCCAGCGGGATATCGCTGGTTTGCAGGCCGGTGTCGTCCGTTGGCAGAACATCCGACATCGTGTTGCTGGTGAGTCGGTCCAACTGCGCATACACGCCGGCACGAATGGTGTGGTTGTCCGTGAGGAGGTAGGCACCATCGCTCTGGAATCCGTAGGCGATGTCCTTTTTATAGGCCCGCTGCGAGATGCCGTCGAAGAGCAGATCGCCCAACTGCGGGTCAGGAGAGAAAGCGAGGCTGGAGAAACGGGTAATCAGTGAGGTCTGCAGGCTGAGGTCACCCTGCGAGTGCTGCCAGCTCAGGGTCGCAAAGTGCGTGAGCTCACGCTGGTTCTCATCCAGGTCATCGCTCAGGAAATCCGACACGCCGTTGACAGTCAGCCCGGGGCCGATGTCGGCTGCGGTCACGCCGCGGCGATTCGGAATCTGAAAGCGATCGTCGGAGCTGCCGAAAATGAACGTGACCCGGTTGTGCTCATCAAAGATGTGCTCGAGGTAGCCGAAGCCGTGGAACTGCTTGGTGTGGTCGTGCAACGGGGTGGATGTGCCGTCCGGGGACTCGATACCCAGCGCGTTCCGGATGAAGTCGCCGGTGATGAAATAGGTGTTGGGGCCGGTCGTCCCGCCGTAGTTGATGCTCGGCTCAATAGACCCGTGGCTGCCGCCGTACACCGAGACTTCTCCGCCCGGCTGCAAGGCGCCGCTTTTGGTGGAGATGTCGATGATGCCGGCGCTCCGGAGCCCGTATTCCGCGGGCAAGCTGCCCGTGATCAGCTTGAGCGACTGAATCATCCTTGGGGGCAACGTCTGCCCGAAGACGCTGATTCCGTCTGGCAGGATGACGCCGTTCAAACGGTACTGCAGGCCGTTGTGGTCGCCACGAATGTGGAGCTGACCAAAGGAATCCTGGGCCGCGTCCGGAATCTGCAGCATCACCTGGTTGAGCTGGACTTCGCTCCCACCCGGCTGAGCCTCGATGGCCTTGGAATCGAACTTGTACGTCGAGGCGCCTGTATCGGTGTCGATACGCGAGCGTTCTTCATTCAAGTGTTGGGCCGTAATGATGACCTCGGGAATCGATGAGCTGGCCCGGTCGGCAACCTGGTCCGGGACCGGATCGGCCAGGGCAGCGGCCGGCAGGGCCAGGAGCAGCCACGCTTTGCGAGAATGCCCGCCGGGCACTCGCGCCCAATCAACAATGGACATGAAATCAACTCCGCAACAACTTCAAGATGCCCGTCGGCTCGATCTGCGAGCACGATCAGCGGGTGGTCTGAGTCAGGTTTGAAGTGCGGAGGAGGGTGGGCCGCGGCTTCGCGGCGTGAGGGTATCTACTACGTTGACCGCGCACGGACGCAGGAGCCCGGCGGTGCAGGAAGTCGGCTCAAAATGGGCAACAGCAACGTTGTGACCGAAGGGATTGGCCAACTGCGAGTAGGCGACACACAGGTCGCACATCTTCTCGAGAGCGGTGTCGGCGTGTACCTGCGCGTGCACATTCGTGCTGACACGGCAGATGTGGCTCACTTCATGAAGGACGGCCCCCAACTGCGCCGTGAGGAGCAGAAAGGTTAAACCTAAAGAAATGAAGAGCTTGCGCATGCAGGGGGTCGGAGGCAGTTGCGAAACAGTAACAGGTTTAGCTTTCCTCTTCGTCTTTTTCTTCCGCGGCCGCCTTTTTGCGGGAAAATATGCTCACGGCGATCACCACGATCACAATGTTGAGCACCCACCACGCGACCTGCTTGTGGTCACCCAACAGGCTGCCCGCTGGAGCCTCAGCCAGAGAAACCTTACCCGACAGGATTTCACGAATGCCGTCATGCGCGACGGTGACGTCAACGTCCTTCACGCCCTCACCGCGTAGGTCGTTTACGGCGAGCTCGTAGATCGTGCCCCTCTCATGGGTGACGGGCTCGTTCTTTCCGTCGATCGCAACCGTGATGTCACCTGAGTTGACGAGACTCTTATCGGCCACACGCCGAATGCTGATTTGCAGCACGTCGGCTTTGACGGTCGCCTCGACGTCCAGGAGCGCGGAATGCGCAATGACCGCGGGAACATTGACCGCGAGCTCAATCGGTTTGGGGGGCTCGGCAGCGGCGCTGCCAAACACTAAAGCCAAAGCAGAGCAGGCAGCCGCCTGCCGGAAGCGCGCCAGGGGCGACATTCGAGCCTCGATGCTGAGAAAGCCGCCTAATTTACATCAAGCCCGGTCTGCAGCCACGCGCGGGTCTTCTCCACCGGCCCAGGCGTAGTGGCAGCGATAATGAAAGCGCAGCATGACGACGGCGCCGTCGAGCTGCGCTTCCACCTCATATTCAACATCGTCGGGGCCGACCAGTACGCGGCAGAAATCGCAGGGAAGTCCGGACCCCTTACCGCCCCACATCCGGATGGGCGTGGCACGCCGCAAAGCAGCCACGTTTAACCGACCTTTATTTGTGGATGACGACGGCACTTGCTCCTCGACAGAAGCTGCGCGCGCGTCCTCGGCGGTCGCTTTAGCGTCCACTAGTCCACGCCACCTTAATTGCCTCGGACCCTGCCCGCGCGAAAAGCGTTATGTAACGTGAATTGACTATGCGCCGTGGGCGCGACCGTAGCAAGGGCTTGGGACGCATGGGCATACAGTCTCCCTGTGCGCCATTAACGGAGGCTGAATTGCATCGCGAGCGCAACGACTTCTGCTATGTTCCTGCCCGTTGCGCTGAATCATAAAGAAACGACTTTTTCGGGGTTTGTCCGTCGCACGGAAGATCTTCCCGAGCCGCAGGCGAAGCGGTCGGACAGCCGCGCCCTGCGGTAAGGTCCTCCTCAATAATTATGTTTTTCCCGGAGCCCGTTGATGGATACGCCAGTACGCGCACGCACGCGCCGCAGCACCAAGGCCATTGCTAAGACCCCCACCAAGGACGTCCCCGAGATACCCAGTCTCGACCTCCGCAGTCTCCTTCGGGCGCTGCAATCAGTTCGCGACGGGGATTTCTCAGTCCGACTCGCCAGCGATCAGACCGGTCTCGCTGGAAAGGTAGCGGACACGTTCAACGAGATCGTCAGCTCCAATCAGCGCCTTGCGCGTGAGCTGGAACGGGCGGGCCAGATTGTCGGTAAGGACGGTAAGACTCGCCACCGAGTTTCGAGCGATCGCCGCTCCGGTGCCTGGGGCGCAATGGAAACGTCCGTGAACACCCTGATCGACGACCTCCTGTGGCCGACGACGGAAGTGACGAGGACGATCTCCGCGGTCGCCAAGGGCGACTTACAGCAGACCATGAGCCTGGAAGTAGATGGGCGGCCGCTCAAAGGCGAGTTCCTCAGGTCCGCCACTATCGTTAACACGATGATCGAACAGATGAGCGCCTTCACGTCGGAGGTCACGCGCGTAGCGCGTGAGGTTGGCACCGAAGGCAAGCTGGGTGGTCAGGCGGTGGTACCGGGTGTAGCCGGCACCTGGAAGGACCTGACGGATAGCGTGAACTCAATGGCCAGCAACCTGACGGGCCAGGTTCGTAACATCTCCGAGGTAACGATCGCGGTCGCGAATGGTGACTTGTCCCGCAAGATCACGGTGGACGTGCGCGGCGAGATTCTGCAGCTGAAGGAGGCCGTCAACGCGATGGTCGACCAGTTGCGTTCGTTTGCATCCGAAGTGACGCGCGTGGCCCGCGAGGTCGGTACCGAGGGTAAGCTGGGCGGACAGGCCATCGTGCCGGGTGTAGCGGGTACCTGGAAAGACCTGACTGACTCGGTCAACGCGATGGCCACCAACCTGACAGGTCAGGTTCGCAACATTGCGGAAGTGACAACCGCCGTGGCGCGCGGCGACTTGTCGCGCAAAATCACAGTGGACGTGAAGGGCGAGATTCTCGAGCTGAAGAACACCATCAACACCATGGTGGACCAGCTCAACAGCTTCGCGGCGGAAGTGACTCGCGTGGCTCGCGAAGTCGGTACCGAAGGCAAGCTGGGTGGTCAGGCGGTTGTGCCGGGTGTCGCAGGTACATGGAAGGACTTGACTGACAACGTCAACTCGATGGCCGGTAACCTGACAGGTCAGGTTCGTAACATCGCGGAAGTGTCCACCGCAATTGCCTCCGGCGACTTGTCGCGCAAGATCACTGTGGACGTGCGTGGTGAGATTTTGCAGCTGAAGGAGACCATCAACACGATGGTGGACCAGTTGCGTTCATTCGCTTCAGAAGTGACTCGTGTGGCACGCGAGGTCGGTACTGAAGGGCGCCTGGGCGGGCAGGCCGTGGTTCCTGGTGTCGCGGGTACCTGGAAAGACTTGACGGATAGCGTCAACTCGATGGCCGGTAACCTCACCGGTCAGGTCCGCAACATCGCTGAAGTGGCCACCGCCATCGCGAACGGCGACCTATCGCGCAAGATTACTGCCGATGTGAAGGGCGAGATCCTGCAGCTCAAGGACTCGATCAACACCATGGTCGACCAGCTCAACGGATTCGCGGCGGAAGTGACCCGCGTGGCGCGCGAGGTCGGTACCGAAGGCCGCTTGGGAGGCCAGGCGGAAGTGAAGGGCGTCAGCGGCGTGTGGCGGGATCTGACGGAAAACGTCAACTCCATGGCCAGTAACCTGACGGGCCAGGTTCGCAACATCGCGGAAGTGGCCACCGCCATCGCGCGCGGCGACTTGTCGCGCAAGATCACGGTGGACGTGCGCGGCGAGATCCTGCAGTTGAAGGAAACCATCAACACGATGGTGGACCAGCTCAATGCATTCGCGGCGGAAGTGACCCGCGTGGCGCGCGAGGTCGGATCTGAAGGAAAGCTGGGTGGCCAGGCGGACGTGAAGGACGTCAGCGGCGTCTGGAAGGATCTGACAGATAACGTCAACTCGATGGGTAGTAACCTGACGAACCAGGTTCGCAACATCGCCGAAGTGGCCACCGCCATCGCGCGCGGCGACTTGTCGCGCAAGATCACGGTGGACGTGCGCGGCGAGATCCTGCAGTTGAAGGAAACCATCAACACGATGGTGGATCAGCTCAACAGCTTCGCAGCCGAAGTGACGCGCGTGGCGCGCGAAGTCGGTACCGAAGGTAAGCTGGGCGGCCAGGCCATCGTGCCCGGTGTCGCGGGTACGTGGAAAGATCTCACCGATAACGTCAACTCGATGGCCCGTAACCTGACAGGTCAGGTTCGTAACATTGCGGAAGTGTCCACCGCCATCGCGCGCGGCGACTTGTCGCGCAAGATCACGGTGGACGTGAAGGGCGAAATTCTGCAGTTGAAGGAAACCATCAACACGATGGTGGACCAGCTCAACGGATTCGCGGCCGAAGTGACCCGCCTCGCACGTGAGGTCGGTACCGAAGGTAAGCTGGGTGGTCAGGCCGTGGTGCCGGGTGTTGCCGGTACGTGGAAGGACTTGACTGACAACGTCAACGTCATGGCGAACAACCTCACGAACCAGGTGCGCGGTATCGTGAAGGTGGTGACCGCGGTCGCCAACGGCGACCTGCGTCAGCGCCTCACAGTGGAATCCAAGGGTGAGGTCAACGCTCTGGCCGACACGATCAACAGCATGACAGACACCCTGGCGATCTTCGCTGACCAGGTGACCAGTGTCGCCCGCGAGGTGGGTGTGGAAGGCCGGTTGGGCGGACAGGCGCACGTGCCTGGTGCTGCCGGCACGTGGAAGGATCTGACCGCGAACGTCAACCTGTTGGCGGCCAATCTCACCACCCAGGTTCGAGCCATCGCGGAAGTGGCGACGGCAGTGACCAAGGGTGACTTGACCCGGTCGATTCAGGTGGATGCGCGCGGTGAAGTGTCCGAGCTGAAAGACAACATCAACGCGATGATCGGCAACCTGCGCGGCACGACCGAGCGCAACACCGAGCAGGACTGGCTGAAGACCAACCTCGCCAAGTTCAGCCGCATGATGCAGGGCCAGCGCGACCTGGAGACCGTGGGCAAGCTCCTGCTCTCTGAGCTCGCGCCTCTGGTCAACGCCCAACAGGGCGTGGTGTATGTCATGGAGGGGGCGGCCAACGACGCTGAGTTGAAAGAGCTGGCGGCTTATGCGGATGAGGCCAGCGACAATCGCAACCCGCGTCGCTACCGCCCTGGACAGGGGCTCGTGGGTCAGGCCGCCGCGGATCGGCAACGTTTGCTGTTGACGGACATCCCCGGTGAAACGATTCAGGTGCGCGGTGGTTTGTTGACTGCGCGTCCGAAGTCCGTGGTCGTTCTGCCCGTGCTGTACGAAGGACACGTGAAAGCGGTCGTGGAGCTCGCCTCGCTGGGTGAATTCACCGGCTCACACCTGTCGTTCCTCGAACAGTTGACCGGCAGTATCGTCGGCGTGGTGTTGAACACCATCGAAGCGACGATGCGTACCGAGGGCTTGTTGAAGCAGTCGCAACAGCTCGCCGGTGAGCTGCAGGCCCAACAGACCGAGCTGCAGCAGACCAATGAGGAGTTGGCGAACAAGGCGACGCTGCTTGCGGAGCAGAACGCGGAGGTCGAACGCAAGAACCAGGAAATCGAGCTTGCACGCCGCGCGCTGGAGGAGAAAGCGTCCGAGCTGGCGTTGACCTCGCGTTACAAGTCCGAGTTCCTGGCCAACATGTCGCACGAGTTGCGAACCCCGCTGAACAGCATTCTCATTCTGGGTCAGCAGCTTTCGGAAAATGCGGACAAGAATCTGAGCAGCCGCCAGGTCGAGTTTGCCAAGACCATTCACGGCGCCGGCACCGACCTGCTCAACCTCATCAGCGACATTCTGGACCTGTCGAAGATCGAGTCCGGTACGGTCACAGTCGAGTGCGAAGACCTGTTGTTCACTCACCTGCGCGAGACGATCGAACGCAACTTCCGGCACGAGGCGGAAGCGCGCAAGCTGTCGTTCACGGCTGACTTCGACTCGCGCCTGGGACGTGCGATCACAACAGACTCCAAGCGCCTGCTGCAGGTGTTGAAGAACCTGTTGTCAAACGCATTCAAGTTCACGGACCGCGGTGGGGTGCGGCTCCACGTCGGCATTGCGATGGGCGGGTGGACTCAGGACCACCCGACTCTCACCCAGGCGCCCTCCGTCGTGGAGTTTTCCGTCAGCGATACCGGAATCGGTATTCCTCAGGAAAAGCAGAGGATCATCTTCGAGGCATTCCAACAAGCGGATGCAGGTACGGCGCGCAAGTACGGCGGTACGGGACTGGGTCTGGCCATCAGCCGCGAATTGGCGCACCTGCTGGGCGGCGAAATCCGCCTGAGCAGTATTGCCGGTAGTGGCAGTACGTTCACGTTGTACCTGCCGCTCACCTACGCGGGGCCGGCCTATGCAAAGGTAATGAGCGCAGGCAATGCGCCGGCCGCCGCAGTTGCATTTCAGCCGGTTGTTTCGCCGGTTGTCGTCCGACAGGAAGAGTCGATCCCCGACGATCGGGACACCATCCAGCCGGGCGATGCCGTCTTGTTGGTCGTGGAGGACGATCCGCACTACGGTCGGATCCTGGTCAACCTTGCTCGGGACCGTGGCTTCAAGGTCATCCATTCCCGCACGGGTTCGGACGGCCTCGCCATGGCCCGCAAACACCGGCCGACGGCAGTTTCACTCGATGTATTCCTACCCGACATGCTGGGTTGGACGGTGCTCAACCAGTTGAAGCGCAGCCCCGAAACCCGGCACATCCCGGTGCAGATCCTGACTATCGAGGACGAGCGTCAGTACGGGCTGGAGCGGGGCGCTTTCTCCTTCGTAACCAAGACCGTAACCACCGACCGGCTCGAGCAGGCCATCGATCGACTCAAGGATTTCACGACTTCGCGCACACGCCGCCTGCTCATTGTGGAGGATGATCCGGCCGAGCAGATGAGCGTGACCGAGTTGCTCGGGGCGAACGATGTGGAAATCGACTCGGCGGGCTCGGGAGCCGCGGCCCTGGAGTTGATGCGCCAGACCCAGTTCGACTGCGTCGTGCTGGATCTGCGGCTGCCGGACATGTCGGGCTTCGACCTGTTGGCCGAGGTGCAGAAGGATGCCGCGCTGCGCGAGACGCCGATCATCGTGTTTACCGGCCGCGAGTTGTCGGAATCCGAGGAAAATGAGCTGCGCAAGAAGGCGAAGAGCATCGTGTTGAAGGGCGTGCGCTCACCGGAGCGGCTGCTCGATGAGACGGCGCTGTTTCTGCACCGGGTGATCGCGGACATGCCCGAGTCGAAGCAGCACATGATCGAAACGCTGCACGAGAGCGATGAGCCCCTGACCGGCCGCAAGGTGCTGGTGGTGGACGATGATATCCGTAACATTTTCGCCCTCAACAGCCTGCTCGAGAGGCACAACATGCAGGTGATCACCGCGACGAACGGCCAGGAAGCCATCAACCTGGTGGAAACGACGGAGGACCTGTCGCTGGTGCTGATGGACGTCATGATGCCGGAGATGGACGGCTACGAGACCATGCGCCGCATCCGCAGCAACCACGAGTTCCGCCGGCTTCCCATCATTGCCCTGACGGCCAAGGCCATGAAGGGCGACCGGGAGAAGTGCCTGGAGGCAGGGGCTTCGGACTATGTCGCAAAACCCGTAAACACAGATCAATTGCTGTCACTGGTGCGGATGTGGCTGCATAGGTAGAGTGCGCGCTACAACGCTACGACTTGCCCCGCTATAACAAAATGGACAGTGACGGAAAGGTGAGCATCCTGCTGGTCGATGACCAGCCCTCCCGGTTGCTCACCTACGAATCCGTGCTGAACGGATTCGGCTGGAATCTCGTGTCAGCCCGCTCGGGGCTCGAGGCGCTCGACAAGCTCATGCGGCAGGAGTTTGCCGTGGTGTTGCTCGATGTCAGCATGCCCGACATGGACGGCTTCGAGGCGGCGCGGCTCATTCACGAGCATCCGCGCTTCGAGAAGACGCCCATCATTTTCGTGACGGGCGTGCATGTCAGTGAGCTCGATGCGCTGACCGGCTACAAGGTCGGCGCGGTCGATTATGTATCGATCCCGGTAGTCCCGGAAATCCTGCGCAGCAAGGTCGCGGTGCTCGTGGAGCTGTATCTGAAGCGGCGCGAGCTCAGAGAGCTGAATCGCACGCTCGCACAGGCCAACGCGCAGCTCGCCGCGGCCAACACCACGCTGCAGGCCGAGAAAACCCGGGAGTTGGAGACGTTGAATCGCGTCCTGCAACGGGCCAACACCGAGCTCGAACAGGCCAACCAGACGCTGCAGAATGAGATCGCCGAGCGCACCAGGGTAGAACAGGCACTGAAGGCTGCCGATCGGCACAAGGACGAGTTTCTCGCCATGTTGGCCCACGAGCTGCGCAACCCACTGGCGCCGATCCTGAATGCCGTGCAGTTGATTCGCAAAAAGCCCCTGTCGGATCCGCAATTGCTGTGGTCCCGGGATCTCATCGAGCGGCAGCTCGGTCATCTCACGCGACTCGTGGACGATCTGCTGGATGTCTCGCGGATCACACGCGGGAAAATCAACCTGTCGCGCGAGACCGTGGAAGTCGTGGACCTGGTGGCGCGGGCTGTTGAGACTGTGCAGCCCCTGATCGTCGAGCGCGGTCACCGTCTCACCCTGGACGTGGCCAGAGAGTCGATTCGCGTCTTCGGCGATCCGCTGCGCCTCACCCAGGCCGTCGGGAATGTGCTTTCGAACGCCGCCAAGTACACCGAAAACGGCGGACAGATCAATCTCACCGCCCGACAGGTGGATGGCATCGTCGAGATCCGGGTGCAAGACACGGGGATCGGCATCCCCTCCGATCTGCAGCCCATGATTTTTGACATGTTTACCCAACTGAATCACCAGACGGGGCGTGCTCAAGGTGGGTTAGGCATCGGACTTGCTCTCGTTCGCAAGCTACTGGAGATGCATGGTGGATCCGTCACCGCCTTCAGCGAGGGGAATGGCCAGGGGAGTGAATTCTTGATTACTTTGCCTGTGATAACGAACGAGACGAACGCCGCAAATGGACGTGCTGCCGTGGCTTTGGATTCGGATGCGGGCGCCGAAGCGGTTCAGGTTCGGCGCCGAATCCTGGTGGCGGACGATAATTCCGATGCATTGGAGAGCCTGGCTACGCTGCTGGAGCTCAGCGGGCACGAGGTGTTCAGCGCTGCGAATGGGGCGCTTGCGCTCGAGTCTGCTGAGCGGCATTTGCCCGAGGTGGCGCTGCTCGATATCGGGATGCCGAAGCTCGACGGCTACGAGGTTGCCAGACGTATCCGCGCCCAACCGTGGGGCCGTCGGATCACGCTGGTCGCCCTTACAGGCTGGGGCCAGGAGTCAGATCGACGGCGTTCCGGGGAGGCCGGGTTCGACTCGCACCTGGTGAAGCCACTGGATCTGGATAAGCTCACAGCACTCCTCGAGCGTCTGCCTGTCTCCATTGCTCAAGGCCAAGGTGCTGACACGACGGTGGGATCGTCAGTAGCATAGGGCTTCTTTGTAATCGCGGAGCCCGACCGAACAATGCCGCAGGGCAGAACTGCTGGCCGATACGGGGTGCCGTAGCCGCTGGCTACGCACCGTCTGTTCCATGCCTATCCAACCCTCCTGGGCATCGACGCCACGTGAGGTCTCCTGGGAGCGCCTGGCTTGTCCGCGGCTCTCTAAGAAGCAACCCACTTCCGACAACGTCGAGTCGCTGATCAACTCGTTGACGGGTGAAGACCCCGGCACGGTCGTGCTGACCGTGGCCCACAGAAACGTTCTCACCATCATTGGTGACAGCGTGCAGGGCTTCGTTGTCAAAATTACCAGCGCCAAGACCACCAAAATCCTGTTTGCGCTGGCACCGCCGGACAAACAGGGCGGGATGGTGGTCTTGAAGATCGGAGACCAGCGCGAGGAATATCCCCGCCGCATCATCGTCGATCTCTTGACGGCGTTGCGGGCGGCGAGGGGGTTCTACCAGCGTGGGCTGGCGGACGAGTATGTCAACTGGACCGCTGACGCGAAGTCGGTCCGCTGATGTTTGCTGATCCCAGTGAGTGGCTGGAGCGGGCTCCCCTGGACCGGCTTTTCATGCGGACCCCGGACGGCCGGGAATACACCTACGCTGATCTGCTCGGTGAGTCTGGCCTGATAGCCACTGCTCTGCAGAGCCTGGGCGTCGTGCCCGGGGATCGGATTGCGGTGCGGGTTGAGAAGTCGGCGGATGCCGTTCTTCTGTATGTTGCTTGCCTGCGCCTCGGCGCGGTGTTCGTGCCGATCAACACGGCATACTCGCCCGCTGAAGTGGAGTACTTCCTGGGCGATTCCAAGCCGCGGGTAGCGGTGGTCGATCCCGATGATGTGGCGACTCTCGAGCCGTTGGGGTTGGTTGAGCACACCCTCACTATGGATGCGCACGGTCGCGGCTCGCTGATGGATCTGGCGTGGAGGTCCGACCCTGACTTCGCGCCGGCCACGCGACAGTTCGAGCCGCCTCAGGGACTCGGTCCCGATTCGCTGGCAGCCATCATCTACACTTCCGGCACAACGGGTCGCTCCAAGGGCGCCATGTTGACGCGCGAGAACCTTGCGTCCAACGCAACGACCCTTGCTGACTCCTGGCAATTCACCAGCGATGACGTGTTGCTCCACGTTTTGCCGCTGTTCCACGTCCACGGTTTATTTGCGGCCATCAACACCGTGCTCGCTTCAGGCAGCAGCATGATATTGCTGCCCTCGAAGTTCGATGCCGCTGACGCCGTGCGCCGCCTCGGCGCCGTGACGGTCTTCATGGGCGTGCCAACTCACTACACCCGACTCCTGCAGGAGGAGGGCCTCAATCGCGACTCCACCGGTCGCATGCGTCTGTTTGTATCAGGGTCAGCGCCGTTGCTTGCCGAAACTCACCAGGAGTTCTCTCAACGCACCGGTCATCACATCCTCGAACGCTACGGCATGACCGAGACCCTGATGAATACCTCCAACCCCTACGAAGGGGCCCGGCTACCCGGTTCCGTGGGACCGCCGTTGCCGGGGGTGCAGGTCAGAGTCATCAACCCCGGGACGGGAGCCGTCGACACAACTCCCGGTGCAATCGGCACCCTGGAAATCAATGGCCCCAACGTCTTTTCAGGCTATTGGCAGGCGCCGGAAAAGACGGCGCAGGAATTCACCGCGGACGGTTGGTTCAAGACCGGTGATCTCGGCAAGATCGACAGCAATGGCTATGTTCACATTGTCGGTCGTGTAAAAGATCTCGTAATCAGCGGCGGCTATAACGTCTACCCGAAGGAAGTGGAATCCGAGTTGGATGCCATCCCCGGCGTCCTGGAGAGCGCCGTGTTCGGCGTCCCTCATCCTGACTTCGGGGAGGGAGTGACCGCGGCCGTCGTCCTGCAGCCCGGCGCGCAGTTGACCGAAGCCGCAATACTCGAAGCGATCCGTTCCCGGCTCGCGCGCTACAAACTACCCAAGCGCATACTGCTCATGCGCGAATTGCCCCGCAATACCATGGGCAAGGTGCAGAAGAACGTGTTACGTGCGACGAATGACAAGTTGTACGTAAAGTAAACCAGGGGGCTCGCTTCTATGGGACAGGAAGGCGCGTTGCGCGTGCCGCTGACGAGTGCGCAAGTTCGCGGGTTCTGGGCCGCCTGGGCAGGGTGGACCCTCGATGGAATGGATTCCTTCATTTTCGCTCTGGTGCTGGCGCCAGCGCTCACCGAGCTACTGCCGAAATCGGGGCTGGACGGGTCGCCGCCTGCGGTCGTGTTTGCCGGTTCTGTGTTGTTTGCCGTGTTTCTGGCGGGGTGGGGCACCTCGCTGATCTGGGGCCCGCTGGCCGATCGCTGGGGGCGCACTCGTACCCTCGCTGCCGCTGTTGCGTTTTACGCGGTGTTCACCGCCGCCGCGGCATTCGCGCAGAACGTCTGGGAGCTCGGTGTCTTTCGGTTTCTGGCGGGCGTTGGGATCGGGGGCGAGTGGGCGCTGGCGGGCACGTATGTGGCTGAAGTCTGGCCCGAATCGCGGCGCAAGATGGGTGCGGGCTATCTGCAGACCGGTTATTACGTCGGATTCTTTCTCGCCGCCGCATTGAATTTTACTGTTGGCGCAACCTGGGGTTGGCGCGCCATGTTCCTCTGCGGCGGAGCCCCGGTGCTGTTGGCCATTTACACGCTGTCGAAGGTGCGGGAGTCGGACCGGTGGGTCCGCTCGCAAACCGCTTCCAGGGACGGCATTTTTTCTCCGCTCTATCGCCGCCGTACCGTGTTGAATGCGGCCCTCGTGACAGTCTCCATCATCGGCCTCTGGGCAGGCGCCGTCTATGAACCCTCCGCCATTGTCACGCTCGCCAAGAAGGCGGGGCACAGCGCGGCCGTTGCTACCCGTCTCGCCTCATTCGGCACCGGCCTGCTATCCATCGGCACAGTGCTCGGCTGCCTCGTGGCGCCTCCCTTGGCCGAGAAGTTGGGTCGGCGTGGCGCACTGGCGTTGTTCTTCATGGGAATGGCCGTGTGTATCTGGCTCAGCTTCGGTTGGGCCTTCTATGTCCCCGACGGGTTGAACCTGTTCATTGGCAGCCTGTTCTTCCTCGGCTTTTTCGGCGGCAACTTCGCCATGTACAGCCTCTGGCTCCCCGAACAATACCCCACGACGATTCGTGCGACCGCGTTTGCTTTCGTGACTTCCGTCGGTCGCTTCGTGGGCGCCGGTGTCAACTTCCTGATCGGGGCAGGGGTGCACAGCTATGGCAGTATCGGGATGCCTGTGGCCGCGACGGCCATTGCGTTTGTGTTGGGAGTCTTCCTGTTGCCCTTGTGTGTAGAGACGCGCGGCGAGCAGTTGCCGGGTTAGCGCCATTGGTTTGCCACAATTGCGCCCGATAGTGGCGGGCATGGACGAAAGCAACGCACCTTCTGTCAAATCCAAACTGCCACTCATCCTGATTGCCGCCCTGGTCCAGGGAATGGGTTTGCTGGCGCTGGATCATGCCGGCGCGGACCATCGCGAGCCTGCGTGGCGTCTGGCGCTTTGGGTTGCCGTTTTCTTCGGGCCCCTGACTGTTCAACTGTTGGCTGCGCACGCTCGCAATCCCGTCATGTGGGCGCTCGCCGCCGGCATTACGGGGATTTTCTTTTATTTCGGCTGGCACGAAGGGGCCACCCGGCTGAGTAACACGTTCGATGAGCACTTTGCATTCGCGGTGGCCCTCACCGTGTTGTGGCTGTTGATTCTGCCCTTCGTCCAGGCGCGCTTGTCGGGCGGTCAGTGGCGCAACCCCTATGCCACTGTGTTTGCCGATGCCTGGCACAACATCCTGGCCCTCGCTGAAGCGGCCCTGTTTACCGGCCTGTTCTGGTTGCTCCTCGAGCTGTGGCAGGCCCTGTTCGGCATGCTGAAGATTCAGCTTTTCAGTCACTTGTTCAATTCAACCGGCTTCATTTATCCGGTGACGGCGCTGACGTTCGGTATCGGCCTACATCTGATCGGCTCCATTGATCGGCTCACGTCGGTTGTCCTGGAACAGCTCCTCAATGTGCTCAAGTGGCTGGCGTTGGTGGCCGGCTGCCTCCTCACTCTGTTCACGGTGGCGTTGGTGTTTTCGCTTCCCGGGTTGGTATTCGCTGGTGAGCGGGCTATCAGCTCCGTGTGGCTGCTCTGGCTGGTGGCGGTGATTGTCCTCCTGCTGAACGCAGCATTTCGCGATGGATCGATCCAACGACCTTATCCTCAATGGATCGCAGTCGCCCTGCGCTGCGCTGTTCCGTTGACGGTTGTCATTGCTGCGACGGCAATCTACTCGCTCGGTGTTCGTACCCAGCATTATGGCATTACGGTGGCGCGCTGTTGGGCCTGGATCGTTGCCGGTACTCTCCTTCTGTACTGCGTGGGTTACTCGTTTGCGGCATTCAATCGTGCCGTCTGGATGGGTGGGATGGCTCGCGTGAATGTTGTAGTCGCGATCATCCTGATGTTGGTGATTGCCACAACGTTGACTCCGGCGCTGGCGCCGGAACGTCTGGCCGCAAATAGCCAGTTTGCGCGGATCCTCAACCGATCTTTATCGGATGCCGAAAAACAGGTCCAGGCAGGCAGTCCGTTTGTCTACCTGAGGTTTGACAGCGGCACTTACGGTGAGGCGCGCCTGAAACAACTGGCTGCGCAGACTGCGGTTGGGCCGGATGGGGATGATATCCGGCGGCGAGCTGTGGCCGCCCTGGCCATGGAGGATCGTGGCGCGGCTTTCCAGGAGGCCAGTTACGATGAGTTCCGCAAGAGTCTCGGCAAAGCGCTGATCTATCCTGCCGACCGCACACTCGGAAATACTCTGGTGGAGGCGCTGGTTGCGAAGTGGAAAACGGAGCCCGACGAGACGCTCAACCAGGGCTGCGCAATGGGCAACTGCCTCGGCATTTTTGTGGACCTCAACAGTGACGGCGTCGAAGAGTTTGTTCTCATGTCCACGAACCTCGGCTGGGCGTTTGAGCAGCACGACGGCGAATGGCGCTCGATCGGGCGTGTCTGGAACCAAACACCTGCCGGTATAACCTGGCAACCGATTCGGGATGCGGCGGCCAGGAGCGAAATCTCTGCGGTGACGCCGCAGTGGCAAGAGCTGTCTATCGGTGGCCGGAAGTTCCGGGTCAGCGCCGACCGCTGAGGCCTAGTGTTTACCGAGCTCCTGCGCGAGCATCGGTATTTCCTGTTCGATCCGCGCCAACAGATTCGGCTGGTCGGGGCGGAACTCGATGGTCCGCTCGTCCTTGGCGTCATGATAGACGGTTAACACCAGCTTGGGCGCAGTGGGCTCGATCTGCGAGCCATCCGCTTCCTCGAAGCTGACGCGGGCGTGGACGCCGAGCTTTTCCGCGAGCTTCTGTGCATGCTCGTCCAGACGATGAATCGCCTTGTCGTCCATCCCACTCTCCTCATCGAGTACCTCCCTATTCAATGCCTGGAACAGTGGAAAGTTTCGGACCGAAATGTTACAAGCCGTCACATGTTACCGGAAGTCACACGATGAAGCGCACCTCAGCCCCACTGGGTGATCTCGAGCACGAGCTACTCACCATATTGTGGAAGCACGGCGAGATGACGGCTTTGGATATAGGGAAGCAGGTAGCGCGGAAGCTCAAGGACGCGACGATCCGTACTGTGCTGCGCAGGCTGGAGCAGAAGGGCTACGTCACCCACACGGTGCAAAGCGGCACCTTCCTGTATCGCGCCTCGGAATCGGCTGAGTCGGCTGCTGCGAACGCGGTAAAGGGCATAGTGGACCGGTTTTGCGGCGGCTCCATCGAGCGGGTGTTGGCCGGACTCGTGGACGCGGCGCTGCTCGATCCGACCCAGCTGGCCGCCATTGCCGGCAAGCTCAAACGCAAACCCAAGTAGGCATGCATGGCTGTCTCGGCCTCAGGGATGGATCGAAAGATTGCGCCGAGTCGCTTCTCCCTCGGTGGCCGGATCGCGCTGGCTGCCGTGGTCGTGACCTGTGTGGTCTGGGGCGCCATCGAGATCTTCATCAATTCGGGCGTGCAGTCGCTGCGACTGCCCGCGGCACAAGCCACGTTCGCAACGGTCGAGCAGGGGATATTCCATGATCTGATCCCCTTGCGGGCCAGTGTCGTTCCCCGCGAGACGCTTTATGTCGACGCCGTCGACGGGGGTCGTGTTGATCGCGTGTTGGTCGAACCAGGCGATCTGGTCCAGCAGGGCCAGCCGATCATCGAGCTGAGCAACACCAACCTGGCGCTCTCTGTCATTCAACAGGAGTCGCAGCTCAATCAGGCCATCTCCCAACTGCAGCAGAATGAGATTGCGCTGGAGCAGAACAAGCTGTCGAATGAGCGGGCGCTCGCGGAAGTCGAGTATGGGCTCGTTCGCCTGAAGCGTTCAGGCGCTCGTCGGGACAACCTGGTTACGCGCGGCTTGGAGTCGGCGGAGCAACGAGATGTCATTGGCGACGAGTTGGCTTACTACCAGCGCCTGATGCCGATCCAGACAGACAGCAACCGGCGTCAGGACAGCCTGAGAGATCGGTTGCTCCCCGATATCCACCGACAGCTCTCGATCCTGCGCGGCAATCTGGACGTCGTTCACCGTACCCTCGATGGACTGATAGTCCGCGCGCCCGTAACGGGTCGTGTCACGGCGATCGATCTCAAGGTGGGCGAGCACAAGGATGCGGGGCAGCGGCTCGCGGAAGTGACGCCGCCGAGCGGGATGAAGCTTTCGGCTGATGTCGACGAGTTTTATCTGGCTCGCGTGCGCACGGGCCAGGTTGCCAACGTTGACCTGCACGGCAGGTCGGTGGAGGTCGCCGTCAAGCGCATCTATCCACAGGTCCATGATGGCCGCTTCCGTGTGGACTTCGATTTCGACACTACGACGCCGGATAACCTCGTCGCGGGAGAGACCACGCAGGGACGTCTGCAGCTGGGCGACGACAGTCCGGCGCGCATAGTCCCGGTGGGTCCGTTCCTGGAGCGCACCGGGGGCGATTGGATTTTCGTGGTGGCGCCGGACGGGAAAGCGGCACAACGCCGCCGCATCAAGCCGGGGCGCCGTACCGTCGAACAGCTCGAGATTCTCAGCGGCCTGTCGGTCGGTGAGCGGGTGATTACCTCGGACTATGCGGCGCTGGAAAAAGCCGACCGCATCCTTCTGACACATTGAGGACGGATATGTTGAAGCTCGAACATGTCTCCAAGGTCTACCGGGCGCAGGATGTGGAAACCGCCGCGCTCGACGATCTGACACTGCAAGTCGGCCCGGGCGAGTTCCTCGCCGTCATGGGTCCCTCAGGCTGCGGCAAGTCGACGTTGCTCAACATCCTGGGCCTGATCGACTCGCCGACATCGGGCGAGTATTGGTTCATGGGCGAGGATATCGCGCACTGCTCCGAGGAGCAGCTGACGCTGCGGCGCCGCGCCGGCGTGGGGTTTGTATTCCAAAGCTTCAATCTCATCGACGATCTCAACGTCGCCGAGAATGTCGAAGTCGGACTGATCTATCGCCGGGTGCCCGCATCTGAGCGCCGGCGGCGCGTGACAGCGGCGCTGGAACGAGTGGATCTGGCCCACCGCGCCAAGCATCTTCCCAAGCAATTGTCGGGCGGACAACAACAGCGTGTTGCCGTAGCCCGGGCCCTGGTGTCGGATCCCAAGGTCATCCTGGCCGATGAGCCGACCGGCAACCTGGATACGGCCAACGGCGATGCGGTCATGCAGATGTTGTCCGGTGTTGCCAGGAGCGGAACAACCATCATCATGGTCACGCACTCCGAGCTGCACGCCAACCGCGCCGATCGGGTCGTGCACATGCTCGATGGCCGTTTCGTCGACGCTTCAGAGGTATAGCGGCGATGTTTCACAACTATTTCGCCGCCGCACTGCGCAATCTCCTGCGCAACGGTCTCTACGCCATCATCAACATTCTGGGCCTTGCGTTGGGATTCGCTGCGGTCATTCTCATCGCGTTGTTTGTGCGCGATGAGTACAGCTATGACCGGTTCCTGCCAGACCACGATCGCATCTACAACATCACCGAGGTTATCAATCCACCCGGCGAAGGCCCGCTGCGCATAGCGGTGACTGCTTCCCATATTGCCGGGGCACTGAAGCTGGATTTTCCCGAGGTCGATGCCGTGACCCGGCTCGGGCCGGCCCAGGTGGCGATCCGGCACGGCAATATCGACAACACCGATCTGGTCGATTGGGCTGATCCGAACTTCTTCGACGTATTCCCCATGAAGGTGTTTGTCGGCGATCCGCGTGCGGCGCTGAGCAAGCCCGATTCCCTGGTGCTGACCCGCACGGCAGCCAGGCGCTACTTCGGGCGCGACAATGTCATCGGTGAAACGCTCGAAATCGATCGCAAGCACATCCTGCGCGTCGCAGCCGTTCTGGAAGATCTGCCGGCGAACACCCACTTCAATTCGGAATTGTTTGCCTCCGGAATCTCGAGCTACTCGCAACTGACGATTTACGATGCGATCCAAGCTAATCCGGATGCGATTCGGCCGGAAAACACCTATACCTACGTGCGACTGAAACCCGGTGCGAACATTGAGCGACTTCGGGCTGACATGCCCGAATTCACCCACCGCCACGTCCCGGGCACTTTCGGCGGCATCCCCATTTACAAGGCGTACCACTTCAATCTGATCCCGCTGCCTGAAATTCATTTGCAGCCGGGAAGCATTGCCGACATGAAGCCGCACGGGGACGTGCGTACAGTGGAGACGCTCACCGGCATCGCAGTGTTGATCCTGTTCATCGCCGCCAGCAATTTCGTGAGCATGATGACGGCCAGAGCGGCCGGCCGGGCGCTGGAAGTCGGTGTCCGCAAGGCTGAGGGCGCAACCCGCCGGCAGATCATCGTGCAGTTTCTCGCCGAATGCCTGTGCTACGCGCTACTGGCTCTGGTGATCGCCGTCGTCGCTGTAGAGTTGATTCTCCCGATGCTCAATGAGTTTCTGCAGCGGCAAATCGTATTTGATTACATACGCGAGCCACGCCTCGGCGCCGCGCTGTTGGTTGTGTGGCTGGTGACCGGCTTTGCGGCCTCGGCCTATGCGGCCCTCGTCCTGTCCGTGTTCCGGCCCGGAGCGGTCCTGAAGGGAATGGTTTTTCTTCCCGGCGGCTCCGGCCGCTTGCGGCAGGCCTTGGTGGTGTTTCAATTCGGCACTCTCATTGCCCTGATAGTGTCGACGATGACGATCCAGCATCAGATCCAATTCGCGATGCAGGATCGCCTGCGCTTTCCGACGGACCAGATCTTCGTCACGGGATCCGGTTGTCCTCAGGCCTTCAGAGACTCCGTGGTCCACCTTCGTGGCGTTGTGGCGGCGAGTTGCTCTTCCGGGTCTGCTCTTACCTATGATCGCTTCAGCGTCGTGTTCGAGTCGCGTGATGGCGGTACCGTCGCGATGCGCGGCGCCCCTGTTGACTACGGGTTCTTCGAGCTCTTTGGCGTGCAGCCCACCGCGGGCCGGCTGTTCTCGCCCGATCGGGGCGAGGACGACCTGCTCCGACGCCGGACCGACGACGGTACCCAGAATCCCGCATTCGTCATGAACGAGACCGCGGCGCGCGCCTTGGGTTATGCCAATCCGGCAGCCGCGATCAACCAGTACCGGCTCTGGTCCCGAATCCTCGGTATCTCCCTGGAGAATCTGAAGTCATCGGCACCCCAGAGCTCTCAGATCATTGGAGTCGTTCCTGACTTTTCGGTCGGCTCTGTGCGAGACGCGATCGAGCCCACGGTGTACTACATCGCACCGGATGCGTGGTCGTTTACGGTGCTGAAGCTCGATGGGCATACCATTCCGGAAACCATGCGGACTGTGAAGACCCTTTGGGCGAAGACGAAGGATGACACGCCGTTCGATGGCTCGTTTCTGAGCCAGAGGGTGAACGAGACCTATGCGGACATCCAACGTCAATCGACTCTCTTCTCCATTTTCTCCGGTGTTGCGGTGATCACTGCGTCATTGGGGTTGTTGGGCCTCGCTGTGTTCACAGCCGAGCGCCGTACACGCGAGATCGGGCTGCGCAAGGTCATGGGAGCCAGCCGCTGGGATATCTTGCGTTTCCTCGGCTGGCAGTTCACGCAGCCGGTTCTGTGGGCGAATGTCATCGCGTGGCCGCTCGCTTACCTGGGTATGCATCGCTGGCTCCAGGGGTTCGCCTATCACGTCGACCTGAACCCGCTGGCGTTTGTGGCGGCCAGTGTGTTGGCACTCATCATTGCGTTGGCGACGGTGTTGGGACATGCGTTGATGGTCGCGCGCACTAGGCCCGTCGAGGCACTGAGGTATGAGTGAGGGCAGGTCCGTTGTCATCCGCCGTGCGGGGGTGGATGATACGGATGCCGTCGTCACCGTTCTACGCCGTTCGATCACGGAGTTATGCGTAGCAGACCATCGCAACGACCCGGGTATGCTGGGTGCCTGGCTGGAAAACAAGACCGCTGAAAACGTCCGCACCTGGATTGAATCCCCGCGCAACTTCATGGTGGTCGCAGAGGTCGGTGGCGCCGTTTGTGGTGTGGCCTCGTTGGGCATCACCGGCGGGATTCTCCTCTGTTACTTGCTCCCCGAGGTCCAATCTACCGGGGTAGGTCGCGCACTGCTTGCGGGGCTCGAGGCTGAGGCGCGAAGACAGGGGATTCGAGAGTTGTCCCTGGAGAGCACGGTGTCGGCGCGGGGCTTCTATACGAAGCACGGATTCCGGCCCAAAGGAGATTCCTCCTTGCTCTCCAAGGTGCTGGTGAGCTGACGCGCGCTCGTTGGGACGATTTCCTGCCGCGACAGGTCGCAGCACAGGCATTCCATTCCCGCGTTACGATTGCGCGAAGAAATAACGCGGAGCGGAATGGCTTTGTCCAGATCGTCCACGCATGGCAGGGCGCGTGTGGCCCTGTGGCTGATTCTCTTTGCCGTTTGGACAACCGCCAGCGCCCGCCCTCAGCCGTGGCGGGCTGCTGAACCCACCTTTGCTTTTGGAGCTACCAAAGACATCCCGGTTCGTATGGACGACGGAACCGTGCTTCGTGCTGACGAATACTTCCCGACCGACCCGGTGACCGGTGCCAGGGCGCCCGGGCGTTTCCCGGTGTTGCTGATGCAGACACCCTACGGGAAGGCCCGCGGTTTGCAGAAACTGGGCGACTACTTCGTACGGCGGGGTTATGTGTTGGTCATTGCTGATCTGCGAGGTTTCGGGGGCTCGCAGGGGCAGGCTGAATGGTTTGGCGCACGGGCTGGCCGTGATGGCGCTGAGCTGGCTGAGTGGGCATCCAAACTCGACGCAGCAGACGGGAACGTCGGGCTGATTGGCTGCTCGTACCTCGGTCTGATTCAGTTCTTTACTGCAAACAATCTGCCGCATGGCTCGCCGGTCAAGGCGCTGGCTCCGATGTGTGTCGACTCCAACTTCTATCGCGACCTGTTGGCATTTGGCGGAGTGCCCACTCAGTTGATGTCTTCCGTACGCGCATTGACTCCGCCTGGAGTGGAGGACAATCGCACAACTGACCCGTGGACGCAGACGGCCATCTCCCTGGCGACCGGCGACAATGCCTACTACAACGACTATTGGGATTCGGTGAATGTTACCACGTTCATGCCCAGCATCGTTGCGCGCGGGATTCCGGTTCTCACTGAATCCGGTTGGCGGGATCTGTTTCCAGGCGGCAATCTCGATGTCGAAATCGCTGCCCAGAATGCAGTCCAACATCGGCAGATCGATCAGGCGCTGCGGCCGCGAGGGCGGCTGTCGGGGAAGTATCAGGCGATTGTGGGTGATTGGATTCATTCTGAGCACACCGGTGGCACCCTGCTTCCGGTGTTGCTCGAGTGGTTTGATACCTGGCTGAAGGGGCAGAAGACGGGAATGGCGGATACGCGGCTGCCGATCCACCTGTTTGTGCGTGGCGCGAATCGGTGGATTGATTCAGCGACGTTTCCCATTACTGATGAGGCGAGGAGCTTTTATCTTGCCCCGGGGAAGCTGGCTACGAGCGCCTGTGCGGATTGCTCTCAGGAGTTGATCTGGGCGCCCGAAGGCGAGGGGACGACGCTGCTGTTCGATTCCGGCCCGCTGGACGAGCCGTTGATCATTGCCGGCCCTGGAGCTGTTACGGTGTACGTTCAGTCCACGCGGCCAGAGATTGAGTTGAGTGCCACGCTCTACGACGTGGCTCCTGATGGCGACCGGATCAGAATCACAAACGGCGTCCAGTTGGGAAGTCATCGCGCGTTGAATACGGCTGGCAGCTGGTACAGCAAGGATGGGCGGCTCGTTCGCCCGAGCCATTTCTTTACCAAGGCCAAGAGCAGCGTGGTGCCGATCGGCGCAACCGTTCGGATGGACATAGAGTTGCTGCCAACGATGTACCAGGTCCCGGCCGGACATCAACTCCGCCTGGTGGTCGCTACGCAGCCCACGGATACGTTCCGCCAGTACAGTCCGATGCTGCAGTTGCCGAATGTGCTCACGCCGACGCCGGAGCAGTTGTTTAACCTGGTTGGAGGCATCTACACTTTCTCCCTGGGACAGTCCGTGATGAACCTGTCCACAGCAAGGGAGGGGGATCTCGTGCCGAGCACGGTCGACTGGGGGCCTGCCAATTGAATGATCCGGTGAATGGAATCGCGCTCCGCCGCGCAACGCCCCATGACGCCCGGGCGATCCTCGAATGCCACCATTCGGCGGTCCATGAGATCGCGTGCGGCGACTACCCTGCACCCACTCTGAACGAGTGGTCGCCGCCGGTGACCGCCGAACGTGTCGATTCGTACCGTCCGCAGAACAGCACCCTGGTGGCAGAAATTGCCTCCGGCACGATTGTCGGTTTTGGCGAGATCGTTACATCGAATAACGAACTACGCGCGCTCTACGTATCCGCCTACGCCGGTGGCCTGGGCGTCGGATCGGCGATCCTGCAAGAGCTCGAACACCTCGCGCGAGCCGCTGGTTGCCCTTCGCTCACCTTCAACTCATCCATCACCGCCGAGCCCTTCTACCTGCGACACGGCTACTCAATCGTCTCACGGGGCGAACACACCCTCAGCTCGGGTGGGACGATGGCGTGCGTGAGGCTGACCAAGCAACTGGCGTGAACGCGTCGGACATCAAACAACAAAACGAGCAACGGCTCCGGGAGCTGAGTGTTGCAGTCAATCCTGCGTTGCCGCAGATAGAGCAACCCTCTGAGCTTCGACCCAGGCCTCCTCAACAAGTGGCGACTCGCGCCTGGGTGCTCAGCTATGTAATGGGTGTTGGATTCGGCCGCAGCGCCGATGACGTCCTGGACCAACTCAGGGCCACTGATCTACTCGACTTCCTGACACCCCGGGAGCGCGCCTTACTTCGAAAACCCAAGTTCACCCACTCGGATCGAGCATGGTCCGCCTGCCTCTCCGAAGCGGTACACGCCTGCGCGTGGGCCATGAGCCTGCTCGAAACCGGCCCTCTCGAAAAATCCCCACCCACCTTGGCCTCACATTTCCCTCACGGCGACCCTCATCCCTCCATCCGCGCCGCGCGTCTTCGCGCCTTCGACGATCTCTACATCCGAGCCGATCTCAACTACCGCCTGCACTGGTCAGCCCGCCAATCCCGCTTCGACGGCTCCCCCTTCCCACTCCCCGAAGCCCACATCCAGCTCCGCCGCCACGCGCTCGACTGGATAGTCGGCATGCCCTACGACTGGGACGACATACCCCTCGATACGTGACTGTTCGACGTCGATCCCGAACGCCATTTCCGACGTATCACGGAATCTCGAAATCCGAGAAATTCCCCATTGTCGGAAGTTATTCCCACTGTTCAACGAACCTCACGGATGCTACCGTAAAAGCACGACTCACCTTCTAGCGGAGCGATTCAGTTCGCCAACCCCTTCGAGGCGACAACACCGGCTCCCGCCGGTGTTGTCATTTTCGAGGCAGGGAACATGCGATCCATTGCTATGTTGACGCGCAATCGAGTTCATCAGGAGCGATTGTCCGAAGACGACAGTGGGCGTTGTCTTGCCTCGACCTCCGGAGCTGAAGACTCGCAGAAGCAGAACCCTGCAGGATCTGGCTCACTGGACCCGGGACCACATCCTCGATTCCGGGCTGGCTGCCAACCAGCTCCCCAGGCGAGTGCAAACGGGTAGCAAGCCGGCGGACAAGCCGCTGCATTGGTGACCCTCATTGATCGCATGGACCCCAGACCCCAATGTGTGTAATCTGCGCGCCCTGCCGAGTGGCCGCCGGCATTGCTAAGACGCAGCGTCCCCATCGTCTAGAGGCCTAGGACATCGCCCTTTCACGGCGGTAACGCGGGTTCGAATCCCGCTGGGGACGCCATTTAAAACAAAGACTTAGACCGCCTGCCGTGATCTATCTTTGTCCGTACGGAATTAGTACGGAAGGCCTGAGATGAGCAACCAATCAATCGGTGGGACAGGCTTTACCTTTCTCGATTACGTCGGCTTGGGAGGCGTTCTCACCGGCATTGATCAATTGGCGCTCGGGGAGCGAGCTTTCGGCGCCTTCTTAATTCTCGGCGGCTTTTTCTTCATTTTCATCAGCCGGAAGTGGACTGCTATAGAGGGGCGGTTGGCGAACCCCATCGTACGCTTGATCGAATCGACAGTCGGACTCAGGATGCTGCTGTTGGCGGCTTTAGCATTCTGGTTTGCGTTCAGGCACGCAGACTCAATTGCCCGCTACAGCGCACTGGCCTTTGGCACCTTCTGCCTCGTCTGGCCGTGCCTCAACTACGTGCGATCGATTCGCAGGGACATTGATGATTACGTCCTGCCACGCACTGTAACTGCACGGCAGGTGAAACGATTGCGCGATTTCCTCGCCGACAAGAGCAAATATTCGGTCGCCTTGAAGGTGAATCCGCATGACGAAGAAGCGATGAGATATGCCGGACAACTACTGAACGCCCTCAGGGCCTGTGACTGGGACGTGATGCTTGACCTTGTCGAGCCCCACACGCCAAGTTCTGGTCTGTTCATTGATGCGACCGGGACAAACAACCCCAACCCGCAGAACGATTCTCGACCGCTCATCCAACAAGGTTTTGGCGAAGCTGGAATTCGGATCCACGGCAGTGGAGGACACGGAGCGGGCGCTTTTTCCGTCAAGATCGTTGTTGGGCGACGCCCGCTCACATTGGGCGGGGGGCTGCCGCCACTCGCCAAGTTCGGGCAGTATTTGATACACCTTGGCCGGCCACGTAGACGCTGACCGAATACGGGCCCAGCTCGGCTCGATACCTCCCGTTTTCCGCCCCTTGCCGCCGGTAGGCGGCTTCCCTTCGGGGTACTCATCAAACAGCAGCTCCAGAGCTTTCCGCAGCAACTTGCTCTGCGGAATCATTGTCCGTTCGGACAGCGCTCTCAGTTTTGCCGCCATCTCAAGCGGGCAAAGGAAGGCAATTTGCGCTTGGTCTGTCTTGCGTGGGGTCATGTCCCGTCACCCTCATCTTCGCCGCTTGCACCGCGCCTTCGTCACCCCAAAGAACGCGAGCCACCCCGAATGCACATTTCTTCGTCGAGGCCGCCACTCACCAGATCTGTCGCCAAGAAGATTGCTGGGACGATCGCGGGGCGTAGGGAAATGGCGATGTCACGTGGCTCCAAACCGGTGTGGTGCAGCCGCCGGACCTCGCGGGCGATGGCCTGCGGGTCGCTGGGGCGGTTGAGTTGCGTCAGGCGGCTGTCGTCGAGCGCGCCGCCGATGCCGTGGCACCTGCACCCGAGGGTGCGAGTGGCGCGGCATAGTACAATATGCGCACTAGTGCACATATTGCACTGGTGCACAGATTGCACTAGAATACGTCATGCCTACTCAATCGGTGCCGGATAGCGATGTACTTTGGGGATCATCCGCCCCCGCACTTCCATGTCATCACCAACGATGACTGCGAGACCGTGTACCGGATAGATACGCTTGCGCTATGGCAAGGCGATTCCTCGCGTGATGCCGAGGAGGCCCTTGAGTGGGCCGCGGCCAACAGGGCCACGTTGCAAATGAAGTGGGCTGAGTATTCGGAGGAAGAGCATGAGTGAGAACACAACCGTTCGAATTACCGCGGCGCGGGCACTCGACAATTACACCCTCCATCTGACGTGGCAGAACGGCAGGACAATGGATGTCGATCTCAGCGAGCCCATTCATCGGCTCAAGGGCCTGAAAGCGCTGCGCGATCAGGGCTTCTTTTCGTGTGTGACCGTGGGGGAAGGCGGACACAGTGTCGTTTGGCCGGGCGACCGCGACATGGGCGCTGCGAGCTTGTGGGAGCTGTCGCTCGAGCAGAATGGGCGGGCTGACGCTGCTGAGTTCATCCGCTGGCGCTGGCGACATGGGCTGAGTCTGACTGACGCTGCTGAGGCGTTGGGTATCTCGCGGCGTCAGGTGGCTTACTACATCAGCGGTGATGAGCCCGTGCCGCGGTACATCCTGCTCGCGTGCAAAGGCTGGGAAACCGAGCACCAGGTGGCAGCCTAACCTCCGGGCGGCCAACCCCCCTGCAAGAAACAACATGCTTTGTACGCGTTTGACGCGTGGTGCCGCGGTCATGTCTGTATACGGTCATGACCGTATACTATTACGACCGTAATCAAACACGTCATCCAGCAGCTCGAACTAGAGCACCTTCCGGTAGGCCACCAGGCGCTCCACTTCGATGAAACCGACCGCGGCATGTGCATGCTGCGAGTCCGTGTTCGCTAGCTGCGTATCGGAGGCCAGCTCTTCGAGTCCCTTGGTGCGGGCCCAGGTTTCTGCCGCGCGCACTAGTGCGGTTCCCACTCCCCGGCGTCGGAGGTCGGGATCGACATACCAGCCCTCAAGGAAGGCGACCGGGCTCGACGAGCAGGACTCAGCCACGGAGCGAGTGCCGACTTCTGCGAATCCAGCCAAGCCGGCGCCAGCACCGCCAATGCGCGGCACCACGATGACTGTCGCATCGGGCTGCGCGAGCCATTCATCCATGTCGGCAAGCTGGGCATCAGGATCGGCTTTCGGCCACAGTGCCTGACGCATGCGCAGCCATTCAGCGCGGTCGCTGTGAAAGTAGGGGCGCGCGGCCAGATAAGGGGGAGTCGGCATACCCAACAAACGTTAGCACTGGCAACAGCAGTCGGACCATGGCGTTGCAGACGCAGCTGCCCAGCCCTGGCCGGACGCGGGCATGCGTGGCCCCGTAAGGAAGCATCCGGCCGGACGCGGGCACCCTTGGCCGCCCGCGAAAACTCGCCCGGTGTTACAGTGGACAAACGATGCATGCCAAGCTCCGCACCAGCCGCACCCCCCAGGAGCTGGTCGACGACAATCGACGCTTTTATGACTCATTGTGGTCCGGTTGTCGGCTCGTCGAGCCCGACCGCTTCAATACCTGGCCGCTGGTGCAATCCCTGTTGCCGCCATCCGGGCTGCGACTCGAAGTCGCTCCAGGGCTGCGCCCGAGGTTACCCATCGAGGCGACTCAGTTTGTGGACATCAGCGCTCCGGCGCTGAAGCTGTTGAGTGAGCGCGGCGGGCGGGTGACGCTCGGCGAAGTCACGGCACTGCCATTCCCGGATGCAACATTCGACCTGGTTTGCGCGCTCGACATCATCGAGCACGTTGATGATGACGATACCGCCCTCGAGGAGATTTCGCGCGTTGCCAGGCCCGGCGGCATGCTGTTGATCTCAACACCTTTGCATCCCTCCCGCTGGACCCCATTCGATGATTTCGTCGGCCACAAGCGCCGTTACGAAACCCCGCAACTGCTGCAGAAGTTGACTCAACATCATCTGACAATTGAGCGCAGCGCCGTGTTCGGCATGCAGCCCAAATCTTCCCGGCTGCTGGATTGGGGCATGTGGTGGATGACTCATCAGCGCGAGCGCGCCATGTGGTGGTACAACCGCGCTTTCATGCCGCTCGGGCTGCGGTTTCAAAAGCCGCTGCAGCTGGTGCCGGGGCTCCTGCCAACCGGGACGGTCGATGAGATTCTGATGGTCTGTCGCAAGGAGTCGGCATCTTGAACGGAATGGGTGGATTTTCTCTCTTCGTCCTGTTTGTCATCGTCGTCGTCCTGTTCTCCTGCTTTCGTACGGTCGAGCAGGCGACCGTCGCCGTCATCACGGTGTTTGGTAAATATCATCGCATCATGCGCGAGGGGCTCAACTTCAAGTTGCCCTGGGAGAAGGTGGCCTTCCGCCTGTCACTGCAGAACCGCGCGTTGCAGCTCGAGTTCCAGGCCATTACGCAGGACCAGGCGAACGTCAAATTCGCCACGATGGTGCTGTATGCGGTGTCGGCTTCGGAAGAGGAAGCCATCAAAAAGGCGGTATTCAGTTTCGCATCCGGCAGGGAATTTCTGCTGGCTCTGCAGCGCACGATCGACGGCTCCATCCGGCAGTTTGTGGCGACCACGAAGCAGGCGGATATTCTGGGCATGCGCGCTGAAATCGTGGAGCACACCAAGCGCAACCTCGACGAGGTGGTGCTCGCGTGGGGCTATGTTGTTCGGGATATCCAGATCACGGACATGACCTTCGACAAGGAGATCATCGATTCCATGGCCCGGGTGGTCTCCTCGAAGAACCTGCTGGCGGCTGCCTCGAACGAAGGTGCCGCGCTGTTGGTCAAGCGCACGAAGGATGCTGAGGCGGAGGCCGCCTACAAGACCATTGGTGCGGAAGCTGACAAGAAAGCGGCAGCGTTGCGCGGCGAGGGTCTCGCCCTGTTTCGAAAGAATATCGCCGTGGGAATGCGCGAGGCCGTGGAGAGTCTGCATTCCTCGGGTGTGAATGCTCAGTTTCTGTTGTTTCTCGAGTACACCGATGCGTTGAAATACGTTGCCGAACATTCCGAGGGCAAGGTGATCTTCATGGACAGCGGGGCTGCGGCAGCCGCGCGAGTGGTCCAGGGCATCACAGGTTTGGATTCTGGCCTCGACACCGTGGTGCCGCCGCCGCGTAAAGTGTGATCCAGCGCACGGTTGCCGCCCCGCAACCCCGGTCTCCCCACCGTCAAATGTTAACTTTCGTATCCTGTTCTTCGGGGGAATCGCGGCATGAGCGCAAGCTTCTGGTGGGTCAATCACTCGCACACATTTCGCGCCGAGATCGCGGGCTCGTACCTGTGGTTCGCGACCAAAACCCACAAAAGCAAAGCTCGCAGCGAGTCCGAGAAAAACACTCAGAAGCTGCTCCCCGGCGATGTCATCTTCTCGTTCGCGCAGGGTGAGATCGGCGCCATCGGTGTAGTCGTCGGGGCGGCCCGCGAGGCTGCCAAGCCCCTGGAATTCGAGTCGATTGCTGAGCACGCCGATGCGCAGAGCGGCTGGATTGTCCCCGTGCGTTTCACAACGCTGACGGCACCGCTGCGAACCGAAGAGCGCATGAGTGATCTGGCTCCTGTTCTACCGCGCAAGCATGCGCCGATACTGGTGAGCGGCGCGAGCAACCAACACATGATGTTGTCGGCGGTACCGCCTGCGATGGTGGCGACGCTCAGTGGGCTTTTGGCTGGCCAGCTCGAGCGCATCGTCGGAACCATCATCGAAAAAGTAGGCCGCAGTCTCATGGAAGACGTGGCCGAAGCAGCGATCCAACAGCGGACCGAGATCGGCCCGACGCAGAAGACGGATCTTTTGAAAGCACGCTACGGCCAAGGCGTCTTTCGCCTCAACGTGGAGCAGAACGAGCATTCCTGCCGGATCTCTGGCGTGCTCGACCGGCGTCACCTTTGGGCAAGGCACATCAAGCCCTGGTGCGAGTGTGATGATGCCGAGAAATTGGACGGTGCCAATGGCCTCTTGATGTCACCGCACATCGCGCACCTCTTTGAACGTGGATACATCTCGTTCTCGGACGAAGGCGATCTGTTGGTGTCCCAAGGCCTAAATCCGGTCGTCCTGGACAACTGGCACATTGAGCTACCGCTCAACGTAGGCGAGTTTCGCCCGGAGCAGTGCTTCTATTTGGGCTGGCATCGTCGCGAAGTGTTCGAGCAGCACGGGGCCGGTAGACGGCAGAAGCCCTTGGATAACTTCGATGCGGTCCCAATCGTCCTGGTGCCCGAGCCGACGGTCGTCCAGCCGGTCGAACCGGGCCAGCAAACGGCCTGAGACCTCAGTCAGGCTTGCGAAACTCGCGGAGAGCTGTATATTTGTACAGCTCGGCTCGCCCCGGAGTTTCCGCGATGAATACCAGCCCTCGAGTGCTCCTCGACACATCCATAGCCCAGCTCCAGACACTGGCCTCGTTTCTGGCCGAGGAAATGGGCGAGTACAGGCAGATGGCCGTCGTCGCCACGCCTGAGGCAAGGGCGTGCAAAGAGATCCTGATGACGATCAGCGTGCTGATCCCGAAGCTGCAAGCAGCCCGCTATGTCGTCGCCGACGAGAATGTCCGCCTGAGCCGGTGTGTGGGATGTGAGGACGGCTAAGCAGGGCACCGATCGCCAATATCGAATGGCGTACGTGACTCTGCTTCATCCGGCGGCGGGTAAGCGCTCCGGAAGGTGAACGCGTCTTCCGACGCCCCACTGCGCCGAAGCAATTCCAACTTGGAGATCGCCTCTTGAATCGAAGGGCGATGTCCTGCAGGCACCCACCAAAGAACAATGAACGCCTCAGACATGTGTTCGAAAAATTCTCGACGGCGACGCATGATTTCAACATGTGCAGAGCGATAGACGTAGTTACGAAGTGAGCTGACGTCTCGCCACACAGACATGTTTACTATCGTGTCGTCGCCCAATGGGCGAAGGGCAGTGGCATCACCCTCAGGGGTCTGAAGGCGCCAAACAAAGCCTTCGGAAGCCTCCGCCAGTGCATTGATGCGATCGAGATTGGCGACGAAATCGGCCAGCGGCGGTGAGTCGAGTGGCCCGGTCAATTTCCCGATATTCAACTGAGCCAATTCAAAGCGGGACATGTCTGCGTCCTGAGTAAAGGCGAGGAATCCTAAGTGTATCCCCGCCCGTACCCAGGTCACAGAACTGAATCAAACCTGAATCACCGGGGTCCGTAGTAGTAGTGCGGGCCGTAATATCCAGGGTGAACCACCACTACCGGAGCCGCTACGTACGCGCGTGGCCGGGGTCCATATGGGGCCACTACGCAGCCGCTCAATGCGGCGCCAAAGGCCAATAGGATCAATATCTTAGAAAGGGTTCGCATAATCGGCTACTCCGCGTGTTCCTAAGGCTTAAAACGCGCGGTCGCCACATCGGCTGACAGCTCCGAAATGAGCTGCCGTGAGCACCAGCCCGGTGCGCAGTGCACTCAAGGCGGCGTTCATTTTGCCGCTATACACCGGTGAATAGTCCTAAGTGAGCTAAATGCGCTACCTGGAGAGTAAAGAACGCAGCACCGAGATCCTGCGCCTCGCGTTGCCATTGATGGCACGGCAATCGGCTGCATTCCATCCGTTGAGTTATGCGCTGTGGTACGAACACTGCGCCGGCATGAATCCCGATCTCAGCCGCATTCTCGATGCGCGCCTCACAGCCAACACGGCGCTGTCCGAAGCCGATGTCTGGCGCCTCTATGCGCAACACATCGCCGCGCGCGACATGGAAGCCTTCGAGCGGTTGCAACTGCAACTGCGCAATCTCCTGGAAGACACAGCCCAAAGCACCGCGAGCGCCAGCGACCAGGCCGCGCAGTTTGGCCACTCGCTGCAGGGTCACGCCAAGGTGCTCGCAGATCCGCAGGAGCCCGAACGGCTGCGCGAAATTGTGGCCGAGATGCTCGTGGGCACACAGAAGATGCAGCACGTCACGGCTGATCTGTCGGCAAAGCTGCAGGCGCGTACCAACGAGGTCAATGCGCTCACGGAGAATCTGCGTCGTGCGCAGAGTGAGGCGTTGCTCGATTCTCTGACTGGTTTGAAAAACCGCCGCGGTCTGGAGCGAGCCGTGGAGGATCTGTTGCGCGAGCCGCCAGGCCTGCTCGGCACTGCGCTGTTGCTTGCCGACATCGATCACTTCAAGGTGGTGAACGATACCTACGGGCACGTGTTGGGCGACAAGGTCATTCGTGCGGTAGCGCATGTACTGCGTGCCAGTATCAAGGGTCGCGATGTCGCGGCCAGACTGGGCGGTGAGGAGTTTGCGATCCTGCTGCCGCAGACCTCGCTTACCGGTGCCACTGCGGTGGCTGAGCAGATCAGAGGGACAGTCGCTCAGGGACGCATACACCGCCCCGACGACAATTCGTCGATCGGTCAGGTGACATTGTCGGTCGGCGTTGCCGTTGCCAAGCCGGGCGACACCCTGGAGGCACTGCTGGAGCGCGCAGATGCCGCGATGTACACGGCGAAGCGGGCAGGGCGCAATCGAGTCAGTGTCGCGACCGAGACCGTGCCTCCGGCGCCCGCTTTTCAAAGTTGACTAGATCATCCCACCATTGACCGAAATCACCTGTGCGGTGATGTACGCAGCTTCTTCTGAGGTCAGGTAGGCAACCAACCCGGCGACTTCCTCAGGCGTTCCGGCCCGCTTCATGGGCACCATACGCGCGATCGTTTCAGCATCAAACGCGTTCTCGCTCATCGGCGTATTGATGATTCCCGGAGCGATTGCATTCACGGTGATCCCGCGGCTGGCGACTTCCAGCGCCAGAGACTTGGTGGCCGCGTTCAAAGCACCCTTGGCGGCTGCGTAATTGACTTGTCCCCGGTTGCCGGTGATGGCAGAGATGGAAGAGGTATTGACGATCCGGCCCCAGCGCGTTCGGATCATCGGCATCAGCAGCGGCTGAGTGACATTGAAGAAACCATCAACTGACGTGTCAATCACCCGGTGCCACTGGTCAGAGCTCATTCCAGGGAACACCGCGTCCGCATGAATCCCTGCGTTGTTCACCAGGATTTGAATCGGGCCGTCGTTGAGAACTGATTCCAATGCTACGTGAGTTGCATCGGCGTTGGTCACATCAAAACTGACGGTCTGCGCCTTGCCGCCCGCAGCGGTGATATCGGCGACAATCGCAGAGGCTGCTTCGATTCCACGGTTGGCGTGAACGTAGACGTAGTGACCTTCGCGCGCCAGGCGCTTGCAGATCGCGGCTCCAATCCCGCCGCTGCCGCCCGTCACGAGTGCCCGCCGCCTCACTGCGCCACCGCAGTGAATAGATTAAACGCAATTGCCGCGCGCCCCATTACCAACACCAGATCGTCAGCCGCAACAGAAAATTCATACAAAGCAGTACTCTCATCACCCGCGACCCGTTGCACCGAAGTCACCAGATCAACCTCGAAAACATCGAGGCGATCGATATTCAACCGAACGCCCCGCACGCTGGCGAGGAACCCTGGCGGCGCTATTCCGCCCGAAGCAGACGCAACGAGTGCCCCATGCACTGCCATGGTCTGCGCCGCATATTCGATTCCACAGGCAGCGCCCAGCCGGCCGTGCGCACGCAATGGATTATCAGGAGAACGATGCGTTGAAGTACGGCACTGCGTCTGCGTGAGATCCCAGCTCAGGACCTCGTCCAGCAGACACATGCCGTGCTTGTGTGGAATATGTTCCTCAATCCAACGCCGATCTAGGAGCACGGCACAACATCCACGGCAAGACTCCGACCGTCGAGATAGTCGATATTCACCGCACCCGCCTTTCCAGCGGCGAGCCGTTGCAGCAACGGAAGGGCGCGTGCCGCCGGAATCGATGCGCGCAGAGCTTCGAGGTCGGCGTTGCTCATGCGGTCGGCGGGAGCATCCCCCAGCTTCAACGTCAAACCCACGCCAGCGCCCGTCGGTGCCAAAACGAGCGCCACCCCAAACGGCTCAGGAATAGGCCGCTTATCAAATAACGGTTGCGGATACGGCGCATCGTACGCAACCAGCAAAACACGGGTCTGATCCACAACCACTTGCGTCACCGCTTCCAGCAATCCCGCCGCAAAGCTCCAATCGAATGCACACAACGCATTTGATGCCGCCTTGGAGCGCGTCGCAATACTCCAGTAGCCGGCAGCCGCATTGTGAACCGAGTTGTGGAATCTTGTGGGCGAAATTAACTTTTCATCGTTGGCGAGCGCCTGACAAATCTCGTGGCAGTTCTGACCGTCACCCCCAGACGACGCAAACACCGCGGGCAATGCATCAGGGTCCACGCCTGCTTTTGATGTCGCTTGCAGACCCACACTCAATGCCAGCTTCACCACCAGCCCTAGTCGCCGGCGTTCGGCGGGCGGCAGTCCGTCTGGTATGGGAACGACGGTAGGTTGGCGCAAGTACGGGCGCCGGCCATCCAGCACAGCGACTGAATCTGTCCAGCCGTCCAAGCCTGGCCCGAGAAGACCCACTCCCTGAATGTGCGCGGAGAGTTTTACCATCGAATCAGCCAGCGCGACCCAGCAGAAGGCTGCAATTGGTCCCGCCAAATCCGAACGAGTTACTCAGGGCATAGCGCATCCGGCCCGGTCGATTCTCAACCAGGTATTGGATGCCCAATGCGGGATCGAGTTGGCGCGTATTGATTCCGCCCGGTGCAAAGTCATGTTGCAACGCGAGAGAGCAGATCACGGCCTCGAGCGCACCAGCCGCACCCAGGGCATGGCCCGTTGCCCCCTTGGTTGAACTTCCGCCTACGGCCGATCCGAACACAGAGGCAACAGCGCGACTCTCCGCACTGTCATTGCTGGGCGTTCCCGTCCCATGCAGGTTTATGTAGCCGATGTCTTCAGGCGAGAGCCCTGCTGCGGCCAGCGTGCTGAGTATCGCCGAGCGTGCCCCTTGCCCCTCCGGATGCGGGGAAGACATGTGATATGCATCGCTGGACTCCCCAACGCCTAACAGCGTTACGGCGTCAGCATCCAACGAATTCGGTACTCGTTCCAACAACGCAAAGGCTGCCGCTTCACTAATAGAGATGCCGTCGCGTTTGGAATCGAATGGCTTGCAGGGCCCCTGTGAAGTCAGTTGTAGGGCATGAAATCCGTACAGTGTTGTGAGGCACAACGAGTCGACACCGCCGACAACGGCAGCGTCGATCAGGTCCGCGTCCATCATGCGTCTCGCGGATCCAAATACCTTGGCACTCGATGAGCAGGCCGAACAAATCACAACCGCCGGTCCATCCAGATCCAACGCCTGGCGAACGAAGTCAGCGACCGAGAACGAGTTTTGGCTCCCGGCATAGTCGAAGTCAGGGGGTAGGGCGCCCGTTGTTGGGTCACGATGGCGATAGGCCAGCTCCGTCTGAAGGATCCCAGACGTGCTCGTACCCAGGAAAACCCCAATACGCCGCCGTCCCCATCGGCCTACGGCCTGCGCCACCGCATCGGCAAACCCGTCCTGTCTGAGCGCCAGTTGAGCGAGGCGGTTGTTCCGACAGTCGAATCGACGCAGGGAGTCCGGGAGGCTCTCATCGTCAACGCCGCTGACTTCGCCAGTCCACGTATCAATTTCAGCGCGTTCAAATGTGCAGGGTGCGAGCCCTCCACGCTGGGCCAGCAGGGCATCCAAGGTCGCGAGCCTTCCCTGTCCGACGCAGCTCGTCGCCGTGTATTCCTTCAGGAGCAGTTCAGTCATTGGGCAGTCAGTGAATCCGTCAAGGTCTGCGGTTGGCTCGCAATTTTGTGTGGCCGGGCAATCAGCAGAGTGTTCGCAAAGGGTGTGCCCGCACTCATGGGCAGGGCCTCACTCCGGAATCCCATCGAGGTAAGGAGTCGCTGCCATTCAGGTACCGGGCGCCAATACATCCTGGGCGTCCGTCGGTAACGAGCCACCAAGACGGTCCAATCAATGCATTGGCCGACGATGAATCTGATCCCGCTGCCAGCGTCACCGACTCGCAGCAGCAGTATCCCTTCGGGAGACAATGCCGCACGCGCATGGTCCAAAACACGCAATTGAGCCTGCTGATCGAGGTAATGGAGTACGTCCAGGATGATAATGGCGTCGACGCTGCCGAAGTCGGCATCGGCGATGTTGCCAACCTCAAACTCCGCCCTTTTGCCCAAGGCAAGCCGAGCGCGCCACACATCCCGCGCCTGCAATTCAATACCTCTGAATGAAATCGGACGCGGTGGCGCCGGCCATTCCTGGGGCCACTCGTGCGGGCGTTCGTCATTGCGGCGTTGGGCCGCCTCCAGCCACGCTGCCAACAGGCCCTGACCACAGCCGAGATCCAGAATCCGCTCCATCCCTGTCAACAACCCCTCCCTGAGAATGCCCGCAAACGCCGGGTCACCCCGCAATTTCCCACGAGCATTGAAATATCCAAAAAAGTCCGTTTTCCAATAAGGCGCACTGGCGGCTTCAATCAGGGCCGCAGTGGTCGCGTGCGCCCTCATGTAAGCACAGAGCGTAAGGTAACAGGAGTGAGATTGGCAGCAGACATCGCCTGCAGCACGCGCGGCAGAACTTCCAGAATGACGGGCGATCCTGACGGTGTGTGAGCCGCGTGGCCATCGTGAAGCAGCAGAATGTCGCCACCCCGGAGGTCGCGAGTCAATCGTCTGTATACAACCGCAGGGTCAGGATTGACTGTATCGAATCCACGGCGCGTCCAACTGGCGAGGCGCAACCCCAAAGGCGCCAACACGGGCTCCAGGAATGGGCTACGCAACCCCGCCGGCGCACGAAAGAAACGCGGTCGTTGACCGGTGACCGCTTCAATCGCGTCCTGGGCACGAGCAATCTCGGCCCGCATGCCTGCGGGGCCCATCACAGAGAATCGATGCAGGTGGTGTTGACTGTGATTTTCAATCGTGTGCCCGCGCCTGACAATTTCACGCGCCAGGCAAGCATGTTGCTCGACGAGCTCGCCGATGCAAAAGAATGTCGCCTTGGCGCCGTGTTGATCCAACAGATCGAGCACTTTGGGCGTGACTGCCGGATCCGGTCCGTCATCAATGGTGATCGCAACCGCCCCGTTGGCGGCGGCCGTGAGCGGCAAATGCGTCCAGTTGGGGCCCAACAGCTTGCTTCTGGGCCAGAGGCCCGCCGCCGTCAGGATCAGATGGTCGACAATGATGAGAGCCAACACCCAGGGCCACACGTGGGGGCGAGCGATCACGACAATGACCGCCGCGGCGTGCAGCACGAGCGATGCCTGAATGGCAAACGTCGGCTTCCAGCGATCAGCCATGAGAGGCCGCCGCCCGTGTGTTGTGTTGCAGGAACTGCCGGTCGAGAAAATCGGCCCAGAGTTTTGACCAGGCCGGCCATTCGTGGCCGCCGGCAACGACGTGCACGGACTGCGGCTCGAGTGCCTCCGCCATCATGCGGTGACTGTTGGCAAAACGATCCTCGCGCCCATACCCGAGATGAACCTCGACCGGATAGCTGGCGCGCATTTTGATGAAGCGCCACACGCGACGCTCGTCCTCTTCAGGACCCAGCTCTCCCGGTTCCCAGCCTGCAACTCCTGAGGCCCGCTCGATCTCGCCCGTGATCATGTGGTTGCCGAGATAGGGTGCCAACAGGCACAACCCGTCCACTTCCGAGGAGTAACGCTCGGCGTAGGCCAGCCCGATGAATCCGCCCAGCGAGATGCCGCAGATCCAGATGGATTCACAGCCCAATGCACGAGCGGGGAGCACGAGCTCATGGCGCACGCGGCGCAGAATCGTCCGGTCCGTCAGGTGTTGGAGATTGATATCCGCGAATACCAGGTCCAGCGGCAGTCCCCGTTCGCGCACCGCCGCGACGAAGCCGGCCTGCACGAAATCATCCGGCCCCGTATACGCAGCCGGCAGAAACAACACCCGCGTGTTGGCGACCACACCGGGTTGAGCGCTGTCACACAGGGTTCGCATGGTGCTCCGCCGTCAATAAAGCAGAGAATAGCAGCGCCAGGAAGGCCCCCGGCGCCACCGTCGAGCCCAAAGCAGACAGCACCGGCACGGATGAGAAAGCCAGAACGCCAAATCCCAGAACGGTTGCGGTGTTGGCAATGACCAGGGAGGCCAGCGTCAGGGGACTCGATCCCGCATGGGTGTCGAAAAACAAGGCGTAGTTGGACCCGACGGCAACAATCAACAGCATGCCGATCAGATGCAGGATGGTGAGCTGTGCCCCGAGCAACACCAGGCCTGCGGTGACTGTCAATACCGCGAGTGCCAGCGGCGCCACGACGCGCGCCATGCGAGCGGGCGAGCGCAGAAAGAGGGTCAGCAAAACGACAATGCCGGCAAAGCCCGCCAGCGACAGCCGGACGACCGCGTTCAGATAGCTCGAATAAAGCCTGTCGACTTCACCCTTCACGTCCAGAACCACCGCCTCCACGCCCGGCCCGAGAGCCACGCTCGAGAGAGCAGAATGCACACGGCCAATATCAATCGCAACCGTCGTGGGGACGTGCAGTGGAAGGAGGGCGCTCCACCTTGTGCCGTCGTTGAGGAGGAGGGCGTCCACGCCAGTCGAGAGGGAGGTGCCCTCCAAATCCTTCCGCGTCAAAAGGGGCTGGTTTCGGGCTGTATCGATATCGTGCAGGAAGGGATCGAGGCGGTCTATCTGGATAGGAAGCCCGTGCAGAGCACTTACGAGGTTGCCCTTGAGCACCTCTGCGCTCGGAATGCTCGTTTGGCGGGCACGTTGCGCCTCGAGGCTAGGGAGGTAACGGGCAGGGCTCTCGAAGCCCGAGATGACCTTCTGTTCCACGAGGGCATCGAGCCCAGGGTCAACGGCCTCAGCAGCATGCAGGACCGACTCCTGGCTCGGCCCGGAGACGACGACCAGATAGCTGACATCCGGCGCACCAATGTCGGACCGCAGCATTGAATCCAGTGCCTGGTCGGACGCCGAGACCGGGCTCAGCGCGGAGAGTTCGTGATTCCAGATGGCTCCTCGGTGCGTATACAAAACGATGGCCGCCAGTACCGGAATGATGAGCAGCAAGGCCCGTGGCGTTCGGACCCGCTGGAGAGCTGCAGCCACCGCAGTGCCCAACGGAGTGACGTCACCAATATTCAACTTGGCCGGCATCAGATTGGGGAGGACGTAGCGCGTAACGAGCGCCGCGGCGACGAGCCCGCTGATGGAAAACAGTCCCAGTTGCTGCAAGCCTGGAAACCCCGACGGCAGTAGCGACATGAATCCGACGATGGAGGTCAATACGCCCAGACGGATGGTGGACCAGAGGGCTGAGTTGCGTTGTTGTGATTGGATGAACAGATAGATCGAATAGTCGACGGATTCACCGATCAATGTGACTCCGAAGCCCAGGGTGATACCGTGCACGGATCCAAATCCGAGTGCTACCGCGCTGATGCCGGCGAGCGCGCCCGACGCTACTGGAACCAGCCCCAATACGAGAGCCCGGAACGAGCGGTAGACCCATAGCAACATCAGGGTGATGAGCAGAGTGCTCAACACCGACAGCCGTGCCACCTGTTGTTTGATCGTGGCGCGCGCCGCCACCGAAAAGACACCTGGACCGCTCATTTCGAGCGAAGCGCCCGCATGCGATCCGCCCTCAAACGCCGCGCGAACGGCCGCAACGGCCGCCTCCTGCCCGTCAGTGTCTGATCCGGCGGCGCGCGTCTGCGCCACCAACAGCGCGCGCTTTCCATCGCGCGAGGCCCACACTCCATCAAGAGAGGGCGGCTGCCGCTCACTCCCCAACTGATCAATGATCTGCAGCATCTCCCCCGTCGGATCACGGGGAAGCAGGGACTTCGCGATCATCCCCATGGGAGACGCAAGCAAATCCAGCGTCTCCTGGATCGCATCCCGCAGCCCAGCCGCGCCAAATCTATCCGCGGTCACCGTCTCGCTCAGCAGGTACCGGTGGTTGAACAACACCTCCCGATCCCGCTCAACCCCCACCGGCTCGCCGTTGGACACAGCCACAAACTGCGGGTCGGCGCGAAGACGCCGCGCCATAGTCATTGAAATGCGAGCCCGCTCAGCGGAGTCAGCGCCTTCGATCCCAACGAGAATCAACCGCGAGGCAATCCCTTCGCGAAGCTGATCCACCAACAGACGCTGAGTGGCCGTCGGACTGCGCGGCAAAAACGCCGACAAGTCAGTCGTGTAGTGGGCGAACACAACCACGACGGTAGCGGCGACTACAAGGGCCACCCAAACCGCCGTGGCGAGCCACCCGGTCCGCGTCATTGCCCGACGTCGGGACTGATTGTCATGAGCGAGCGATCACCATCCGCCTCGCGTATCTCAACGGTGTGGATAAAGTCCTTCTCACCCTCGATGTGGATTTTCTGGACCGTCCTGGCCAACCTGGAGTCCAGGGGCACGAGCTCCAGGTTCCAACCTTCAAAGGTACCGGTGAGCTCGACTTTGAAAACGCGCTCCAGCGCGGCGCGATCCCCCGCCAGCGTAGCCCGGATACTCTCAATGAACGGCAGCACCTGCGGGTACTGCTTCAAGTCGAGCGTGTAGTGATGTTTGCCCCGCTGAGCCGTGACGACGCCACCCTGCAATACCAGATCTTCCGGTTTGGGTTTGAGCGTCTTCTTCTCCAGTCGATCGGGCGCGTCATACAACAGCTCGCCCGAGGACTCGACGGGTTGATCGAGCAGGGCAATGAATTTCTTCTCCGTGAAGCTCACGTGCCCATGCTTGCGCTCGGCGAGGGCCCCCATGACGCGATCGAGAGTCGACACATCCGCCGCGCCCATCAACAGCAAAGCCACCGCGGCCAGGACTTTATTCATCCCCGCCCCGCCAGAAGTCAAAGAAGTTGAACCAGTTGTAGGGATCGCTGCGAATGTGCTTCTCCAACACCGCCGCATAGCGCTCGATAGCCGCCTGCACAGCCGCTTCACGTTGCCGCGGATCAACGGTGGAAAAGTCGACAAGCGACTCAAAAGCCGTGTGATAGCGATTCCCACCCCGGTACACGCCGATCATGAAAATCACCGGCCGCCGCATGATGGCCGCGGCCCGCATGGCTCCGACCGGAAAGCGCGCCGGCTGCCCCAGGAAATTGACACGCACACTGGCTTCATTGCCCAGCGTGCGATCCCCCAACACACCCACAAACGTACCGCGATCCAGGTAATCCTGGATTTTGAGCATGGCATCAATGTGCCCCAGGGCAATGATTTCGGCCGCGGCATTGGGGTTGATGGCCGCGAGCATGGCATTGATCTGGCGCGCGTTGTCTTCGTACATGGCCATCGCGACGCGCAGTCCCGGCCGGCGGCGGCCGATGGCGCGGATGATTTCGAAGCTGCCCACATGCGAGCCCATCAGGAACGCGCCCTGGCCGGCATCCATGGCCTGCTGAACCACCGCTTCTCCCTCGATGGTGATGTCAAACAGGTCGAAGCGCTCCTGCAACAGGTACACCCGATCGTGGATGGTCGTGGCGAACGCCAACAGGTGCCGATAGCGCTCCGCTGCGTTGGGTTCCCGTCCCAGAACCTTGCGAAGGTAAGCACGGTCGTGGCGCCGCGCAGTCGGCGCAAACGTAAAGAAATACGCGGCGATAATATGCAGGAAGGGCCGGCTACCCCGGCGCCCCAGCCGCAACGACAGGAAAGTCATGATTCGCAGCAGCGTCATGCTGCCGCGTTCGCGATGAGTAACCCACTCAGCCGCGCTCTTGCGCGGCCGGGTCACCTCGTCAGCTTTGCTAGCCACGATCGTTACTCGAAGGCGCGGGTGAGGGGATGATCAGGCCGTTCGCAACGGCCCGGTCGGAGGTCCGGATGGCAAACCGGATCGACCCATTCGGCAGGGTTTCGTGGTGCAGGGTGAGGGCTTCTCCAGGCCGCACAGCACTTTGGAATTTCGCGTTGCTGACTTCCCAATACCCGGGAGGTCCCTTGCCGGCCTTCTCCAGCGCATCGATCGTGGCATCCAACAGGACGACGCCCGGCAACACCGGCGTTCCCGGGAAGTGACCCGCATAGGCGGGGTGATCCGCAGCGATGGGCAGGGCCGTGACGATCATGTGCGTTTCATCGCAGTTGCAGCGAGCGCCCGCAAGGAATCGTGTGGCAGTTTACCGGTATCGTTGCGCGGCAGACTGTCAACGAACAACAGCGGCCGCGGCATGAATACAGCATCGATCCGCCGCCGCAGTTGCTCGGCCAGCTCGGTGGCGCTCAATCCCGGCGCCACGACGACGGCGGCAACTCGGGTCACGCCAGTCGACGATCCCGCTTCGGTCTCACGCACAAAGAACGCGCCATCCACGACGCCGGGGATGGCATTCAACTGGTGGTTCAGATACGACAGTGAGCTGCGCTTGCCGGCAATGTTGACCAGGTCCGACAGGCGTCCATGCAGCAGGAATCGGTCCGCACCAGTAATCTCGAGAACGTCACACATGGCGGTGCGCTGCTCGATGTGGCCTCCCTCGGCCCACGTATCTTCGCCTTCCGCGATCAGGCGCACGTCATCGAAGAGTTGCCACGCAACAGTCTCTGCTGTCCGTCGGCTGGCGATTTGTCCGGTCTCCGTGGAGCCGTAGATCTCCAACAACCGTGTCTGATAGCGCTGCTCCACCTCACGCGCCAGGTTCTGGGAGAGTGGGGCGGTCGCGGATAACACGAGCTCTGTCGCGGGCAGCTCGGCATCGGTTCCCAACAACGTGCGCAGATGAACCGGCGTTGATACCAACGTGCGCGGTTCCGGAACCGAGGCCAGCTCACTGCAGACATCCGCGGGATAAAAAGGCTTGCCGGCACTGAAGGCGTTGGCGCTCTGGAGGGCGAGCAGCACCGTCGACTCAAAACCGTACATGTGCTGCGGCGGAACTGTACCGACGAGAGCGTGCGAGCGCCCATCCAACAGACCGAGCCTCTGGGCTTCAAATCGCACACAGTTGACGAGGCGTCCCCAGGTCTTCCTGTAAGGCAACGGAGTTCCGGTCGAGCCCGATGTAAAGACATACGCGGCCAACCGGTCCGGCTCGAGCTCCGGCGGTAGCCATGGCGCGGTCTCGCCGGGGACGAGATCAGGAAAGCGCACGCGCGGCAGCTCGATCTGACAGCGCGGATCGTCGGTCAAACAAAACACATCCGGCGCAAACTCCGTGAGTTGGCGGATGACCTCCGGAGTATGGGTCGAGGGCAACAGGCTGATCTTGTTCGCGACCAGGCTGGCGGCGAAGGCCACCGTGAACCGATAACGATCCTGGCAGGCGTTGAGCACGTGCTGCCGATCCGGCAAAGCCGCGGCAACCCGCATGACATCGGCGAGGAAATTCCCGGCACGCAGTGGAGCTCCAGCGCGGTAGGCGACCACCGCATCGGCCGAGCTATGCGTTATCAGCGGGAGAGTGGCCAGGACGCTACTTCGTCCGGTGGGCCGCGATGTAGTCCGCCAGATAGGCGAGCGAACGGAAGATTTGCTCGTTCTCTTCGCTGTCCGCACGAAGCTGAATGCCATATTGCTTGGAGACGACCAGTGCGATCTCGAGGATATCTATGGAGTCGAGGCCCAGCCCGTCGCCATAGAGGGGCGCCTGGACATCAATGTCAGCGGCGGCCACGTCGAGATTCAGGGCGGCGACAATGAGGCCGGCAACTTCCCGCTGCAGAGCTGCGTTGTCAGCCGGCGGCGCCGGTTGTCGGAGAGGCGACGCTTTGTCGGACATATACCTTGTAATTCAATGGACGGCCGCAGCCGCGATGATACTTGGGTTTAGCTGGAGCGCAAACCAGACCCCCTCAGTGCCTCTGTCGCAAGCGGCGTGCCAGAAGGAGCGGGAGACGCAGCCAGAACCCGGCAAAGAGCCGGGCGTGCATGGACGTCAGGAGCAGATTGTCGCGCAGGTAGTTGAAGTGCGAAACCCCGCCTTCCGCAGGCGTGAAATACCGCACTTTAGCGGGCAGGTTGATAGCCTCGACACCGCTCCAGCTCAAGCGGACGACGATTTCCACATCGAAGTCGAACCGCCGCATCCACAGGTGACTGCGCATGATCCGCGCGAGTGGACCGGCTGGATACACCCGGAAACCGAACAGGGAGTCCTCAATTCCCGCGCCTGCCGTCTCCACATTGACCCAGAAGTTCGAAATACGCCGCCCCTTCACCCGAACGCTGGGAGCCGTGGCGTCGAAAACAGGTGAGCCGAGCACCATGCAGGCGGGGCTTGCTGCCGAGGCAGCCATGAAGTCGCGAATTCGGCCGGGAGGGTGTTGCCCGTCCGAGTCCATCGTCAGAACGTGCGTGTACCCCTCACGCAACGCCGCCTCCGTGCCTTCCAGTACCGCAGTGCCTTTTCCGCCGTTTCTGGATCGAACAAAAACGCGGAGTCCGAGATCCTCCTTGGCCATCGCCTGCAGAGCTTCAGCGGTGCCGTCATTGCTGCCGTCCACCACGACCCACACAGGGTTCCACTGAGCGCGGGCTCCGTGAACCGTTTCGAAGACCTTACGCCCGGGGTTGTAGCTGGGAATGAGGACTAAATGGGTCGCCGACCGGTCAGGGGCGAGCGCTATCGGCTTGTTCATGTCCGGTCATGCTGTTGTCCTCGCTCGTGAGCCACTCCGATTGCGGTGCGCCTTCCAACTGGTGCCGGAATTCGCGCTGCAGCTCGGTCATGAAAGCCTCGACGTTTTCGGGCGGGTCAAACCGCCGACCGAGCCTCACTCGATAAGTGATCGGCAGAGTAGGGCGTTTGAAGAGCGGCCAGCCTTTGCGCAGATACGGAGAGTCTGTTTCGATGATGGCCACCTGTACGGGCACATTCGCGTGTTTGGCAATGATGCCGATGCTCGCCTTGAGCGGATTGATCGGATCGTGTCGGGTCCGCGTCCCTTCTGGGAATAGTAACAGCACGCCGCCTTCACGCAGGTCCGCCACTGCGGACTTGATCATCTGGCGCGGCTGATCACTGGGGATGTACCGCGCGAGGCGTGAACCGGCACCCAGGAACAGGTTGTTCATCAACTCCGCCTTCATGACGCAGGCGATGTTCGGATGCCGAGTCAATATCAGCAGGGCGTCGATCAGCGACGGATGGTTGGGCGCGAGGATGACGGGCGGGCCGTCGCGAAGCGAATCGATTGCGCTCAAATCGAGTCGATACGCGCCCGTCATGGTCAGGGACCAGGAGAACATCCGGAATCCCGCACTGATGCCGAAGCGGCCGGCTGCCGTTCCCCAACGCCTTGGCAACAAGGGGTGTGCCACCAGCGCCCAGATGGAATAACCCAGGCAGATGGCTCCCAACAGCGTCAGTACCGCGTATGCGACAACGTATTCATGAATGATCTTGAGCGGCCGCAACATTCGGATCGCTTCCATCAATGTCAGTCGTCGGTATCGTCCACCCGCCGCGAGGACTGGTGGAGGATCCATGCCATGCCGATACCGGAAGCCCAATAGTTATCGCGTTTCACGAGTGGGCTGTTCTCGAATACGGCGCCCGAGAGCGTGTCGTGCCGCAGGTACGCTCCCACCCAGAACTTAGGATAACGTTTCGACAGCGCAACGAGAAATTCGGCACCCTCGTAGCCGGCCGTGGCATTGTAGGCTGGCCGCCCGGGCGTCGCGAATTGAGGCGCCACTGTGTAGAAATAATCATGGTAGCGATGATCGGCAAACAACGGACCTGCGAGCGCGCCGAAATACCAACCTTGAAAGCCCAGCACGTCTTTGACGTCGACAGCAGCGTGTGGCGCGAAGACCGCGCCGATCGAATGCGGTCGGGCTTGAACCGTGAATGCGGCCCGCAGCGGTAACCGCACATCGAACTTGATGCGCTCGTCCCCCGATTTGAACAGATGCAGATCAACGGACGGACCGATCTCCACGGTGGACTTCAGGTCCGGCATGCCGGCCCGTGTGGCATTTCTGCGCACGGGAGTCGTCGCGCCTGCGCTAATGTTCAGCTCTATCCAGTCCTGCCGGAACAGCTTGCCGCGGATGCCGTTGCGGTCGGCCTTGAGGAAATTGCCCCGGTAATAGAAATACGGGACGGGCAGAACGTACACGTGAGTCGTGTTCGCGCCCCGATAGTCGTTAAAACTGACAGCGCCGACTCCTAGTCCGAAATCCCAGACCGGCGGGTGCTTGTCTTCGTCCGCGGTGGCCCGCAAGCTGATCGCGGCGAGCAGCACTCCTGCGAATAGCGTCAGTTTCTTCAACGGGCCCGTCCTAAGGCTTCGATTTCGACCAGCAGATCATGGCGGCAGACATCGGCCAGCAGGTAGAGCACTTTTGCCTGAGTGTGAAGTTGGGACCGGACCAGAGGCAGATCTGCGGCATGGCGCACATACACCTTGTAGGCCAGATTGCTGACGTTGAAGCGTCCCGCACCCGACACGCGGTTGGCTTCACCTACGAGCGCCTCTATGTTGGCCAAGGTCTCCCGCGTTTGGGCTGTCACATCTCCGGCATGTACGGTCTCGTGGCCGACGATACTGGCCGTCCCCGAAATAAAGAGAGTGTTCCCGAGAATGCTTGCTCGCGAAAAGGCGGGTTTCGGCCCATATTGCTCAGGATATTCGTAGGCACTGACCTGCCGCGGATTCTCTACGGCGGTCACGGCCTGTCGGCTCGCCACGAAATAAATCACCAGCGGGCTGCCGGCAATTGAGCCGAGTGCGCAAGCCGCCGGAACATTGCCGGTCAGGTCGCGGCGGTAGGCAATCAGCGCGTTGCGTCGTGCGCTGTTGAATTGCCGGTAACGTTCGAGACCCTCGGTCTCAACGTTGATCTGCGGGAGGTAATTCCAGAGGCGCGCCAGATGGGGGTAACCCAACTCGTTGACCGTCGCGAATATTTCGCGATAGGCCTGTTCCGTGGCCGTGTGCAGTCCGGATGCCTCGGTCAGCGAAATCGACCCAAACAGCAGGTCCTCGGTACGCCGAAACTGAACTCGTGCGTACTGTCCCGACTCGATGCGTTGGTCGGTCCGCCAGATCTCGTAGACGTTGGATCCGAGGACAGGCGTGTGAACGTGCGCGGCGGGGACTTCTGCGGCAAACGGTGGTGCCACACCGAATGTCGCTACACCTAGTACATCATCCCACCGTGCCGGGGCTCCTGCGGCAAGTGGAACGTATTCGAATTGGAGGCCCGTTGCAAAAGCCATCAGCCCGCGGTCGCCCGCTCGGGCTCGGTTGGACGGATGTTCGCGGCACGCAGTCGCATAGCGCGAAGCGAACGCTTCAAATTGAGAGTCGAAAAGACGTAGTAGACGCCCTTAAACGCGCGCAGGGATTTCCAAATGGGCGTCTTGCCGTAGATATCGCCCGCAAGCAGGCCGAGCATGGCTTCCTTCATGCGGAAGTCATTGCGGGGCGCCATGAACAGGTCGCGCATGGTTGGATTGGTGATGCGATAGATGAACCAGGAATACTCTTTGGGTCCGTGCCGCAGGACGCGATCGAACTCCTTCATTGCCGCATCGTACTTCTGCGGCTCGCGCAGGCACGTGTCCAGGGCTTCCGCGCCCGCAATTCCATTGACCATCGCCATCAATACACCAGAAGAGAACATCGGATCGATAAACGTAAACGCATCGCCTGCAAGAAGATATCCAGGACCATAGGACCGGTCGCTCGTATAGGAGTAGTTTCCCGTGGCTTCCACGTCAGAGACCAGCTCCGCGTTCTTCAGCCGCTGCGCCAATGGCGAGCACATCGCAATGGTTTCCAGGAAGAACTCGCGTACGGGCACTTTCCGGCTCTTTAAATAGTAGGGCCACACGACGGCGCCGATGCTCGTGATGCCGTCCGCGAGCGGGATGAACCAGAACCAGCCGTGGTCGAACCAATAGATGGAGATATTGCCGGCGCGTTTTTCTTCGGGGTAACGGTCGGCGTCTCGGAAGTGCCCGAACAGGGCGGCACTGTTGTGTTTGCTGTTGCGACGCTTGGTTTCGAGCTGGTTGCCCAGGAAAGTATCGCGGCCTGAGGCGTCTATTACATAACGCACTCGCCACGAAGCGGCGGTTCCGTCGTCGTTTTCGGCCTCGACCTGCATCTGGCCTGTGCAGCCTGCAAGGCCGTCCGGCTGGCGTTCCACGCTGCGGACCCGGCAGCCCTCGAACACCTGGGCTCCTTGCTGCGCGGCACGGCGGATCAGGATCTCGTCGAATTCCGAGCGCCGGACCTGGTAGGCAAAGGGCATGGATTTGTCCCAGGCCTCGGCGAAGTTGAAGGTCTCACCACGGCCGCCATGCCAGGGGGAGACGAACTCCGCGCCCCATTTCTGCATGCCAATGGCTTCGACCTGCTGGGCTACCCCCAGACGCTCGAAGATAGGCAGGTTGGCCGGCAGCAACGACTCGCCGATGTGGAAGCGGGGGTGCCGGGACTTCTCGACCTGGATCACCCGGTGGCCGCGCCCGGCCAGCACAATCGCGGCCGAGGAGCCGGCGGGCCCTCCGCCAATGATCAGAACATCGGCGTCAGCGGGCGGCTGTTTGTCGGTTGGGACTTTCATCGCAGGGGAGGGAATTTATCATGGCCCGCAGCATAAAGCGGGCCGTAACAGAAGCTTAATGAATTGGTTCGCCAAGGAATTTTGCCAGTTTGGCGTGGCCCGCGGACCACAGCGTGCGCGCCTGCGGCGCTTCCGGATTGGGCCCGCTGCGGCGCCGCAAACGCCGACCGCTGGGACCTCGGTGTACCCGCCAGCAGCGCTCTGAATAGGCGGCCGACGTTGGCAATCCGACCCGACCGCCGGGAGCTCGGCTATCCGCCTGCAGCGCTTGGGAATGGTCGCCGGATGCCGGGGCAATCGCCGACTGTCAGTTGTCCTTGGTGACCGCCTCTTTCACCTTGGTCGCATCTTGCTTGGCCGCCGTGCCCACCTGCTGGGCGCCTTTCTTGATGGCGGTACCGGCTGCTTTGGTCTCGCGCTTCACGGCCTGCCCGGTGGCCTTTGCGCCGCGAGCGATCGCTTGCCCCGCCTCTTTAGAATCGCGTTTGACCACGGCAACCGCCTGCTTGGTGTCGCGCTTGATGGTCGCGCCGACCTCCTTCGCATCCTGCTTGATAGAGCTGTTCGACGACTCATCCTGCCCGGACGACGTCGATGCGATTGCCAGGCAGGCTACCGCGGCTGCCAGCAATAGGTGTGCTTTCACGCCCGTCTCCCACGTAATTGTGGGTATCGTACCCGCGCCAGGCGTCCAAATCCTCCGGCTCATCAATATCGAGAGCCAGTTCACCCGATTCGAATACGCGGGTGACCAGACCCTGTTCCTGGGCGGCCCGCACGTGCTCCGCGAAGCTGTTAGGACCAAAACGCAGCCGGATGGCATCGGCGGGTGTGCAGAGCAGCGCGTTGGTTCCACGGTGGTGCCGATCCGGCACGATTGTCATGCCCGGATGCTGCACGTCGGCAGACTGCAACAATGCGGTAATCGCATGGCTCGTCACCATCGGCAGGTCACCCGACACGATCAGCGCGCCGGTGATTCCTACAGCCGAGGACGAGGCAATGGCTGCCTCGCACGCGGAGTTGATTCCTTCGTCGCGCATTTGGTGCATGACACGCACACCGAGGTGCTCCGCAAAAATCTCAACTTCCGCGCTAGATGTGACAATCACGGTGTCCCGCACCATGGGCGCATCCCGCAGCGCGGTGATGATGCGCCGCGCCAGGGTAAAATACATGGAATGACGTTGCTTTGCGGTGAGGTCTTCCAACATCCTGCGCCGGGCGCAGACCGGATGTTTGAGCGGAACAAATGCGCGGATATATGTCACACGCGTAACGCTACCACCGGCGCGTGCACCAAACAAACTGTTATTTTCGGCCGTCCGCAGCAAACCGCTGCAACGCGAAGGTATTGCGTTTTGCGAGGGCCTGGCGTTGCCGCACCCGCGCCGCATCCATCAGCATGCGGCCGGCCCAGCGATAGACGTTGTTTTCCTTGACCGTGCGGCGCATCAGTTGCATCCGTTCGCGCCGTTGGTCACGCGGCATCATGATGGCCGTCTCGATCGCGGCGGCCGTTTCGGACACATCAAATGGGTTGACCAACAGTGCTTCGAGCAGTTCGCGCGAGGCGCCCGCGAACGTACTGAGAATCAACACTCCGTCCTCGTCGTCGCGCGCCGCCGCGAATTCCTTGGCGACCAGGTTCATTCCATCGTGCAGGCTGTTGACGATGCAGAAGTCGGCGGCCCGGTATAACTCCCAGACGGCATCCGGGGTCTGTTGAGTATCCACCAGAATGATCGGTTGCCAGGAGTCCGTGCGGAATTTGGAGTTGATTCGCTCGAGGTCGGCGAGGGTCTGATCCTGCAGCATGCGATAAGCCGGCAGCTTGCTCCGGGACGGCGCTGCAATCTGCAGCAGCGTCACCTTGCCGCGCAACTGCGGTCTCGTGTCCAGAAGAGTCTCGATCGCATGAAACCGCTCGAGGATGCCCTTCGTGAAATCCCAGCGCTCAACACCGAGCCCCAGCGACACGTCGTCGCGTATGCCATAGCGACGCCGTACTTCGACACGCGACAGATTGACAGGCGGCAGCGTGTCGAGTTGGCGCGGCGGCCATTCGATGGAGATGGGGTAGGGTGTGACGTGACACACGTGCCCCTGCAAGGTCACGGTCATGTGCTCGTGATCGATCTGGCACTCCACGAACCGATCGACCGTGGCCAGGAAGTTCTGGCAGTGATAGCGCGTGTGGAAACCGAGGATGTCGGCGCTCAACAGATGCAACAGCATCTCGTGCTTCCACGGACAGACTCCGAAGGTCTCGGCGTTGGGCCACGGTATGTGCCAGAACAGGACGATGGTGGCGTCCGGCTTGCGATCCCGGATGAATTTCGGCAACAGAGCGAAGTGATAGTCCTGGATCAACACCACCGGATTGCTTTCGCGGGCCTCCCGCGCCACGACGGCCGCGAACTTCTCGTTGACCGAGCGGTAGGTATTCCAGTCACTCTCGCGAAAGGCCGGTCGGACGTACGCGAGATGACATAGCGGCCACAGTCCCTCGTTGGAAAATCCGTAGTAATAGCCTTCCTCTTCCTCCTGCGTGAGCCACACGCGGCGCAGAACATACGACGGATCGCTCGGGGGTACCCGGATCCGGTCGTGTATGTCCACAACTTGTTTGTCGGCGCTACCACTGCCATGGGCGATCCAGGTACCGGCGCAGGCGCGCACGATGGGCTCGAGGGCCGTAACCATTCCGCTCGCGGGGAATTGCACCATCGGGCGTCCATCATCGCCGCGGTTGTGGATGTAGGGCTCCCTGTTCGACACCACGATCATCTGTGGGGAACGCAACTGATCGCGCACAACCTGATGCAACGCCTGCGCCGTCCAGTTCTCCCGATAGTCGATCTCCAGCCGCTGGCTCTCCTCGATCTCCCGCATGACTTGTCTCACCTGCGACAGCACAGGCATGGACAGTGAAGAGGAGTGTGCATCGTCGAGGAAGCGCCGGCTGCGGATGTCACCGATCAGGATGGTGGCCCAACGCCGCAGCATGAACCACGCGATCAACACGACCAGCAGGCCGATGACCACCACTGATACGGCAGTGAAGGCAATCAGATAGCGCCGCGCCCGCGTTTGCCGGGAGGCCGCGAAACCCAGGTCATGGGCGACGAAAACAGTAAACGCGGGCTTGTCAGGACGAACAATCTGAAAGCCCGCGACATGCATGGCGCCGGATGACATGCGGATGATCTGACTCGCGCCCGGGTTGGGTGCCGCGCTCAACTGGCAGGACACTTCATCCGGAGTTGGGGCCGTGCGGTAGAACAGGGTGCCGTCCGAATCACATACCAGGATGGCGGAGATCCGCTGGTCCGTGGCTACGCGTGACAGGTACTTTCGGACTCCTGCCTTGTCGTGACGGCTGACGAGGTCCGCGAGCCGCTCTTCCATCGAGCCTTCCACCAGGCTCGCGCGCAGCTCGATGTCGCCGCGGAACCATTCGGCGAGCATCTGATCGATGTGGGGCATCGCGAAGTAGGCGACCACTGCCGAAGCGAGGGCCAGCGGCAATACGAAGCGCAGGATGATTGAGCGGAGCACAGCGCCCACTTTACTCAATCCGGGGTAACAGTATCCATTACGTTGACGTAACGAATGGGTCTCAACGCAAGCGTTGCGGGGGCTGGGTGTCGAAAGCGACGGTGAAGCGACTGCCCCGGCCTTCCGCTCCCGAGCTGACTTCAACAGTTGAGCTGTGCAGGCGGGCGATTTCTTCAACAATGGCGAGCCCCAGGCCGCAACCATCGCCGGTCGAGCCTTCCACCCGGTAGAAGCGCTCGAAGATCTTCACTCGCTCGTCTTCGGGGATGCCGGGGCCATCGTCCTGCACGGACAGATTCGGCTGCGGTTGTGCCTCGACGATCACCGAGACTCGTCCCCCGGCGCCGCTGTAGCGGAGGGCGTTATCGATCAGGTTGGAAAGCAATTCGCCCAACAGCCGCTCGTCGCCGGTAATGGTGACGGGTACCGTCGGAGCGATCAGCCCGAAGTCGATGTCACGTCGCAGCGCTTGGGGGATCCACTCCTCACCGACTCGCCGCGCCAACCCGACCAGGTCCAATGGCTTGAGCTCAACAGTGTGGATAGCTTCCGGGTCCGTGCGGGCCAGCGACAGAAGCTGTTGGGCCATCCTCCCGGCGCGCTCCACCGAGCGATGCAGGGCCTGCAAAGCTTCACGCTGCGTGGCGACGTCGGGAGCACGCTCCGCGCGCTCAACTTGAAGCGTGACCGCGGCCAATGGTGTTCGCAGCTGGTGCGCCGCGTCGGTTACGAAGCGCTTCTGCGCCCGGATCGCGCTTCCGAGCCGAGCCAACAGTTCGTTGATGCGCGCCGCGAGCACCCGCGCTTCGCGGGGCAATCCTGTTTGGGGGACCGGCGACAGGTTGTTCTGGTCGCGAGACTCGATCTGGCGTGCGAGATCGGTCAGGGGCTTCAGACCGCGAGACACGCCGAGCCAGGACAACAGCGAGGCAATCGCCGCGAGAGCGAACTGCGGAGCGACCATCGCGAGCAGGATATCGCCGGCCAGCGTGTTGCGTTTGATCAGCGTCTCGACAATGGTGACCGTAACAGTGTCGTTTGTTTGTGGAGGTGCGATTCGCAGGGACACGACGCGCATCCGTTGGCCGCGTACAGTTGCGCTCTGCAGCCCGATTCCGTTCACCGGCAGCGACTCCCCTCCCGCCGACGGCAGGTCGCCGTCGCCGCCGATCACACCCCGATGGTCGGAGACGACCTTGAACCAGGTCCGGTCGACTTCGTCGAACTGGAAGATCTGCAGCGCGACGCGCGGCACATCGAACTGAGTTTCGCCGTTCTCGGTGCGGACGGCCGAGGCCAGCGAGCGCGTGTCATCGATCAGCCAGCGGTCGTATACGAGGTTGGCGAAGTGCAGGGCGGTGAGATAACAGGCGAGCGCATCGAGTGCCAGCAGCAGCACCAACACGGGCATGAGCCACGACAGCAGCCCAACCCGCAGGCTGCGGTCATTCACCGACTGTCGTTTCCAGGAGGTAGCCGAAACCGCGCAGCGTCCGGATCTTGAGTCCGAACGGCCCGATCCGCCGCCTCAGTCGATGCACACAAATCTCGATCGCCGTGTCCGACGGCGGATTGCCGCCGCGATTGAGTCGGTCCGCGATGGCTTCCTTGCTCACGACGCGACCGAGTCGAGTGGCCAGCGTCTCGAGCAGAGCCATTTCGCTCGCGGGCAGATCAACGCTCGTGCCACCGAGCGAGACCCGCGGTTCGCCGGGAACCAGCACCAACGGCCCGACCCGGATTTCCGCTTCGCGATCGGAGCGATGCCGGCGCAGGAGCGCGCGCACGCGAGCCTCGAGCTCCGGCATTTCAAACGGCTTGACCAGGTAATCGTCCGCTCCCGCATCCAGCCCCGAAACCCGATCCTCCAACGCATCGCGCGCGGTCACGATCAGGATCGGCAGCTCGGAGAGTTGGCGTCGCATGCTGCGCACCAGCGCGAGCCCACTCATGCCCGGCACCATCAGGTCCACGATGGCGAGGTCGTATTCCCGGCTCATGAGCGTGTTGAACGCCAGGCGGCCGTCCGCATGCGCGTCAACTTCGTAGCCCGATTGAAGCAGCAGGGCGGTGAGTGCTTCGCGCAACTCGTGATCGTCTTCAACAATGAGAAGTCGCATGTGCAGATTGTACTGCGATTGCGGTGCCAATGAGCGCCACTTCGGGCAAACTGCGGCCCGCCATGCGCTTGCCTGAATTCCCACCGCTGTCCATCATCAAGAACCGGCTCGTCCCCGGTCAGTGGGATGTGCTCGCCTTTCTGCTGGTCATCACCTTCTTCGTGTATCTGGCCGAAGCGGCGCATGGCCTGAGCCAGCCGTTGGCGCGCCTCGAGGCCACACCGATCTCACTGGATCCCTGGGCCCTCGTGGGCTACGCGGCGCGCACGGGCCTGCGCATGCTCATCGCGATGGCCTGCTCGCTGGTTTTTACGTTCACTTACGCAACGCTCGCGGCCAAAAGCCGGCGCGCGGAAATGGTGCTGGTGCCGCTGCTCGACATCCTGCAATCGGTGCCGATTCTCAGCTTCTCCATTCTCATTGTTTTCTTTCTGTCCCTGACGCCGGGCCGGGTCGCGGGTGCCGAGATGGCCTCCGTCTTCCTGATCTTCACCAGCCAGGCATGGAACATGGCGTTCAGCTTCTATCAATCGTTGCGAAGCATTCCCGACGATCTGCAGGAGGTTTCACGAAGCTTTCATCTGTCGCCCTGGATGAAGTTCTGGAGCCTCGAAGTCCCGTTCGCCATGCCCCCGCTCATCTGGAACATGATGATGTCCATGTCGGGCGGCTGGTTCTTCGTGGTGGTCTCCGAGGCGATCACCGTTGGCAACACCACCGTTACGCTTCCGGGTGTCGGCTCCTACATCGCCCTGGCTATCGAGCAACGGAATGTGGGCGCGATCGGCTATGCGATTGCGGCGATGTTTGTCGTCATTCTCATCTATGACCAGTTGTTGTTCCGTCCCCTGATCGCCAGCGCCGACTGGTTTCGCCTGGAGCAGGAATCCGGGGCTCTCACCCCGTCCCGTTCCTGGGCGCTCACCATGATGCGCCGTTCGCGCCTGATCAATGTATTCAACCGGCTGTTCGCCGCCATCCTGCGCTTCGGCAGGTCGTCGGCGCATGCCGTGACTGCGGTCCGTCCCCGCCGGCGTCGGGCTGTTCAATCAGACAGTCGTCTCTGGGATGTGTTGTGGTACTCGCTGATTGCGGTGATCGGCTTTTGCGCGTTCGTGAAGACAGTGACCTTCGTTCTGACCGGTGTCACGGCGGGCGAGGTCGGTCACGTGGTCGTCCTCGGACTGATCACCTTGCTGCGGGTCGTGATCCTCATCGCCATAGCCAGTGCCATCTGGGTGCCCATTGGCATGGCCATCGGCCTGCGGCCCAGGGTCGCCCGCATTGCGCAGCCGATTGCGCAGTTCCTGGCAGCGTTTCCGGCGATTCTATTTTTCCCGGTCGTGGTTTCCGGCATTGTGCTGCTGCGGCTCAACCCCAACATCTGGCTGAGCCCGCTGATGATCCTGGGCACCCAGTGGTACATCGTTTTCAACGTGATCGTGGGGGCCAGCGCGTTGCCCGCGGAGCTGCGCTACGTTGGCCAGAACCTGCGGGTGGGTGGCTGGCTGTGGTGGAAGCGGATTGGTCTGCCGGCGGTGTTCCCTTACTACCTGACCGGCGCAATCACGGCTTCGGGCGGATCATGGAACGCAAGCATCGCTGCGGAGGTCGCAGTATGGGGGCACGAGAAGCTCGTTGCGACGGGTCTCGGGTCCTACATTGCTGCCGCGACGGATAGTGGTGACTACCAGCGCGTGGCACTGGGCACGGTGATGATGAGCCTGTTCGTCGTACTGATTAATCGATTTTTCTGGCGGCCGTTATACACACGGGCAGAGCGCAAGTTCCGCCTGACGTGAGTCCGGGAGATCCTTCATGAACGCGCTACCCCTGCTCGATGTACAGAATGTCTCGCAGGCTTTCAGCAAGCCTGACGGGGACCAGCTCGTCGTCCTCGAGGGCGTGAATGTCACGCTGCGCGAAGGTGAGATCGTCGGGTTGTTGGGGCGCTCGGGTTCGGGCAAGTCGACGCTGTTGCGCGTGATCGCGGGTCTCAATCTGCCGACCGTCGGTGAAGTTCGTTATCTGGGCAAGTCCGTCGAGGGGCCGGCTGACGGCATTGCCATGGTCTTCCAGGGGTTCGCGTTGTTTCCCTGGCTGACGGTTCTGGAGAACGTGCAGCTCGGTTTGGAAGCGCTGGGCGTGCCTCCCCCGGAGGGACGGCAGCGTGCCCTTCAGGCGATCGACCTCATCGGTCTCGACGGCTTCGAGTCTGCGTATCCGCGCGAGTTGTCGGGTGGGATGCGGCAGCGTGTGGGGTTCGCGCGGGCGCTGGTGGTTCATCCCAACATTCTGTTGATGGATGAGCCGTTTTCGGCGCTCGATGTGTTGACGGCGGAGACGCTGCGCACCGACTTTCTGGATTTGTGGTGCGAGGGGCAGTTGCCGATCAAGTCGGTATTGCTGGTTACGCACAACATCGATGAGGCGGTGCAGATGTGCGACCGCCTGCTGATTTTTTCTACTCACCCTGGGCGGGTGGTGAGTGAGATTCAGATCAACATGCCGCGACCGCGCAATTCCAACGATCCGCGATACATCGCCATGGTCGATCGTGTGTATGCGGAGATGACGACGCGCCGTAACGGCGAGCAGCGACCGGGAGGCCGTGTCGAGCGGTTTCCGGGTACCGGCATCGGCACCATCCTCACTCACGTTTCCTCCAACTTGTTGTCAGGTTTGATGGAGGCGGTCGCGGAAGATCCCTTCAAGGGTAAGGCTGACTTGCCTGACATCGCCGAGACGCTGCAGATGGAGGCGGGTGACCTGCTGCCCGTCGCTGAAGCTCTGCAGATGCTCCGCTTCGCGGAGATCGAGCGTGGCGACATCCGCTTGACGGAAGCCGGCGCTCAATTCGTGCGCGAGGAGACTGACGAACGCAAGCGTTTGTTCTCGCGCCACCTCCTGACCTATGTCCCGCTCGCGGCCCACATCCGTCGAGTCCTCGACGAACGCAAAGGTAAGCCGGCCCCCAAGCGCCGCTTCGCCGACGAGTTGGAAGACTACATGGCAGAAGAAGCTGCGGAAGAAACCCTCCGCACGGTCATCAGCTGGGGCCGCTACGCGGAAGCTTTCGCCTACGACGACAACCAACAGGCCTTCAGCCTCGACAACCCCGCCTAGGCTCCCGAAGGTTGCGGCGTTTCTATCCTGCCGCCATCACGTTGGCGGTCATGGCTGTCTTCGGCGCATTTCGCGTCCGTTTTGAGTCGCGTTATTGGCCCAATTCGCACGCTGTCCCAATGAGCTGGCTCACCGCTGGCCAGTGGGTCGCCGCGTTTTTGGCAATCGCAGCGCTGGTGGGCGCCCTGGCATGGGTGGTTATCAGGCCACGAGAGACACCCATGTTTTGGACTGGATTTTGCCTGACGTTTTTGGCGTTGGTTATGTACGTGCCCTCGATCGTCTAAGATCGCGGTTCCGCCGCGACGTCACCCCGCGAGAATTCGCGAAAAATCACGACATTTGTCGGCTGCCCTGGCGCGTCTGAGTCATTCAAACTCAACTTCACGTGGAGGGAGGGTTTGCAGATGAATAGTTGGTCGCGAATTCGCGGCGTGGTGGGATGGGCAACCTATCGCGTAGTAGGTCTGATGTTCATGCTCATGAGTGCTTTTGCTGCAGTCGTTGCGCTTAGTTGGGTGATCGCAGTCTTGGTTGATTACTTGAGATCAATCCATCCGTTTCACTCCGTGGCGTTCCGGTTCCTTGCCGCGATGGAGGTTGGAGTGCTGTATGTGTTTACTTTTGTCTGTGGAGTTCTTGTCACGATCGGCGTATTTCGTATGCTTCTCAGGTCGCTGGAGGATAGGTGAATGAAAGAAGAGCTGAAATTTGCGATCTCGGAAATATACGCTGGGTATGTTGAGGGGTGGCAGCTCCTCGGGGCGATCATTGCCGCTCCATTTGTGGTCTGCAAGGAGTTCATTTTGGGCACCGGGCGCTGGGCTGTGCATACGGGCGAAGCGCGGGCTGACTCGGCAGGTGATCCACCGAGCGCTTAGGTCGCAGGTTGACGCGGTGGCCTAACGCTGTCCTTTCCGACGGGCCCGAACCGCGTCGTCAGATGCTGTCGTTGCGCCTGGAGGACGGCCCACCCGCCGGTGGCCTGCAGCTCAATGCACCAAGTCGCTCGTCTTCCAGCCGCCCCCGAGCGCCTTTAGCAGGCCGACGCTGGCGGTTAGGCGGCGGTTGGCCAGGTCGCGGACGGAGCGCTCGGCAGTCAGTGCCGTCTGCTGCGCCGTCACCACATTGAGATAGTCGACCGTGCCGGCCTGGTATTGGTTTTGAGTGATGTCGAGCGTTTGTTCGGCCGCCTCGGCGGCTTTGATCTCGGCTTGGGATTCCTGGGCCAGGAGTTTCAACGTGGACAGGTTGTCTTCGACGTCCTGGAAGGCGGTGAGGACGGTTTGGCGGTAGGTGGCTACGTTGAAATCGTAGGTGGCGATGTTTTGTTTGACCTGGGCGTGGATGGCGCCGGCGTCGAAAATGGTTTGGGCCAGGTTGGGGCCGAGGGACCAGAAGCGGTTGGGCGCACGGAAGAGAGTGGAGAACTCGTTGGATTCATAGCCACCGGTGCCCGTCAATGTCAGATCGGGGAAATACGCAGCGCGCGCGACGCCGATTTGGGCGTTGGCGGCGGCCGTGCGTCGTTCGGCGGCGGCGATGTCTGGGCGGCGCTCGAGTAGGGCTGCTGGAACGATGGCTGGCGACTCCGGGACGTCCGGAAGCGCATTGGTGCGCTCTACCGTCAATTCCGAAGGTGGGCGACCCACCAATACCGCAATGGCGTGCTCGAGCGTATGTCTCGTAACGGCGAGATCGAAGGCTGCAGCGCGCGCGGATTCCAACTGGCTTTGCGCCTGCGTAACGTCCGTGCGTTGCGCGACGCCTGCGTCATATCGGTTCTGCGTGATGGTGAGCGCCCGCTCATAAGACACAATGGAATGCTCATAGAGATCCAGATCAATGTCGGTCGCGCGAAGCTGCAGATAGCTCGTCACCAGCATCGCCTGCGCCGACAGGAGAGCGTTCGCGAGGTCGCTTTCGCTCGCAATCGCGGAGGCCTTCTGTGACTCCACCTGGCGCCGGATCTTCCCCCAAACGTCGAGTTCCCACGCGACTGAGAGGCTGACTCGATCGCTGGTACGAGTCTGCGCCGGTGTGGTTGTCTGCGTCGAACCGTTGCTCGATGTTGCCCCCGCCACCTCGGCGGTTAACGCGTTCTGACTGCGTGTGCTGGAGACATCCGCCGTGATCTGCGGAAAAAACTGCGATCGCGCCCCACTCACCAAAGCGAGTGCTTCCCGGTACTGCGCCTCAGCCGCAATCACGTTCTGATTCGATACCTTCACCTGCTCAACCAGCTTGTTCAGCAGCGAGTCGCTGTAAATTTCCCACCAGTTGCCGCGTGGAGCGGCGTCGTTGGGTTCGGCAACTTTCCAACCCTCCGTCTCCTTGAACATCGGCGGCGTGGTCGCCTGAGGTCGCTTGTAGTCCGGGCCGACGGCGCATCCAACCAGCAGCAGGCACACCAGGGCAACGGCAGCGCCAGCGCCAGCTTCGGGCAGCCGCAGTCGCGGACTCATCTTGCTCCGTGACCAGGTGCTGAACCTGTCGAAATAGACGTAAATGACCGGAGTCGTATACAGCGTCAGCAACTGGCTCAGGATCAGACCTCCCACAATGGCAATTCCCAGCGGCCGCCGCATCTCGGCGCCGTCGCCGGTGCCAACAGCCAGCGGCAACGCGCCGAACAACGCTGCCACCGTCGTCATCAAAATCGGCCGCAAACGCAGCAGCGAAGCCCTGTGAATGGCCTCTCGCGGCTCGAGTTGCTTTTCGCGCTCCAACTGCAGAGCAAAGTCGATCATCATGATGGCATTCTTCTTGACGATACCGATCAGCAGGATCACGCCGATCAAAGCAATGATGCTGAACTCGGTTCCAGTCACCAACAGCGCGAGTAGAGCGCCCACACCCGCAGACGGCAGCGTGGAAAGAATCGTCACTGGGTGCACGAGGCTTTCATAAAGAATGCCCAGCACCAGGTACACGGCGAGCAGTGCCGCGAGTACCAACAGTGGTTGATTCGCGAGCGCGTCCTGAAATGCCTTGGCCGTTCCCTGGAAGGAACCGCGAACGGTTGTGGGCGCGCCTATCTTCGTGAACACGTCGCCAATGTCGCTGGTCGCATCCGACAGAGAAACATTGGGTGCCAGATTGAACGACTCTGTTGATGCTGGCGATTGACCCTGATGATTGACGACGAGAGGAGTAGAGGTCGTCCCCCAGGACGCCAGGTCCGAAAGCGGTACCTGTTTGCCACCGGGAGCGATCACATGGACTGTGCTGAGTACAGTTGGGCTCTGCCAGAACGGCGGCGCTGCTTCCATGACAACGTGGTACTGGTTCAAAGGGTTGTAGATCGTCGATACCTGACGCTGCCCAAAGAGGTCGTTGAGCGTGTTGTCGATCAGGGTTTGGTTGAGTCCGAGTCGCGCAATGGCGTCACGGTTGACGACCAACGATGTCTGAAGGCCCTTGTCGTTGGCGTCGGTATTGACGTCTGCGATGCTCGGAGTGCTCGATAGCGCGTTTTTGACCTTAGGTTCCCACTCGCGCAGCGTGGCGGTGCTGTCGGCTTGCAATGTGTATTGATATTGAGCGCCGCCGGATCGTCCTCCGACGCGTATGTCCTGCACCGGCTGCAGGAAGAGGTTGGCGCCGGGCTCATGCGAGAGTTTGCCCCGCAGTCGTGCGATGATCTGATCGGCGGACATCTTGCGCTCGGCCAATGGCTTCAGCGAAATGAACATCGTGCCGCTGTTGCGTTGGCCACCGCCGGTGAATCCGACGACGGCGTCCACTGCGGGATCCTGTTTCACGATGGTCACGAAGTCGCGCAGCTTCGACTGCATCGCCTGAAAAGAGATGCTCTGGTCCGCTTGGATGGAGCCGGTGATGCGACCCGTATCCTGCTGCGGGAAGAAGCCCTTCGGAATCGCGATATAGAGATAAACGGTCAGGCCAATCGTCACGCTGAGAATGAGCATCATCACCAGCCCATGACCGAGAGCCCAGTCGAGAGAGCGCTCATATCCCGACTGCAAGGCGTTAAACGCGCGTTCTGTAGCCTGATACAGCCGACCGTGCTTCGGCTCCTCCTCCCGCGGACGCAGAAGCCTTGCACACATCATGGGAGTGGTGGTCAGTGAGACGACCAGTGAGACGAGGATCGCTGCCGACAGTGTCACCGCAAACTCGCGGAACAGGCGGCCGACGATTCCGCCCATCAGAAGTATGGGGATGAATACGGCGATGAGGGAAATACTCATTGATAGGACGGTGAAACCGACCTCGCGCGCACCGAGTAGCGCTGCCTGAAGTGGTTTCACACCTTCTTCCACGTGGCGGGAAATGTTTTCCAGCACTACCACCGCATCATCCACAACAAACCCTGTCGCGATGGTCAGGGCCATGAGAGACAGGTTGTCGAGGCTGTAACCGAACAGGTACATGACGCCGAACGTGCCAACCAGTGAGACGGGGACGGCGACGAGGGGGACGAGCGCGGCCCGGATGTTTCGGAGGAACAGGAAGACAGAGAACACGACGAGTGCCACGGAGATCAGGAGCGACCTCTCGACTTCGTGTAGTGATGCTCGGATGGTCGGCGTGCGGTCCGACACTACGTCCAGTGAGACGCTGGCGGGTATGGAGGCGCGCAGGTTTGGCAGCAGAGCGCGCACTCCGTCGACGGTCTCGATGATGTTGGCGCCTGGCTGGCGGAACAGCACCAGTAGCACGGCTGGGGTCCCGTTGGACACGCCGTCGTTACGGACGTCTTCAACGGAGTCGACTACGTCTGATACGTCGCGCAACCTGACTGGGTTGCCGTTGGTGTACGAGATGATCAGCGGCTGGTAGTCCTTAGCGGACGTCGCTTGATCGTTGGCGAGGATTTGCCAACGGCGCTCGCCGTCGTCTATTGCGCCTTTGGGGCGATTGGGGTTGGTGGCGGCTATTGCTGTTCGGACGGTTTCGGGGCTGATGCCGTAGCCATTGAGTTGCGACGGGTTGAGCTCCACGCGGACGGCCGGCAACGAGCCACCGCCCACGGTGACATCGCCGATGCCTTTGACCTGCAACACCTTCTGGGCAAGGATCGTCGACGCGGCGTCGTACATCTGGCCGCGGGACAGCGTCTGCGACGTCAACGCCAGGATCATGATGGGGGCGTCGGCGGGGTTGACCTTGCGATAGGTTGGATTGCTCGGCAGGCCTGTTGGGAGGAGTGCACGCGCTGCATTGAGCGCGGCTTGAACGTCGCGAGCGGCGCCGTCGATGTCGCGGCTGAGGTCGAACTGCAATGTGATGCGCGACGAGCCAAGTGAGCTCGTCGACGTCATCTCAGTGACGCTGGCAATGCGCCCAAGCGATCGCTCCAACGGAGCAGCCACAGTAGCCGCCATCGTATCCGGGCTGGCGCCGGGCAAACTAGCCGACACCGACACCGTCGGAAAATCGACCTGCGGCAACGGCGACACCGGCAACAACCCAAACGCCACCGCCCCCGAAATGATGACCCCAATGGTGAGCAGCGTCGTAGCCACCGGCCGTAAAATGAACGGAGCGGAAAGGTTCATCTCAGGCACCCGGCAGGGCTGGCGCCGCGGTGTTGCCAGCAACCCGCGTTGGTCCCGAACGGGTCAGCCTTGGGCCGAACGCGCTCGCCGCTCACCGGTACCGAGCGGCACCGATGGGCGCTGTGGCGCCGCGCCGTCCATCCGCCGGTGGGAGCATCGACGTCCTGGTGCCAGCCAACCAACATGGCTGACCTCCAGCCGGCGACTTCCTGTTTGGTGTGCTGTTTCACGGCGGCCCCACAACTGTCAGTGGGGCGTCGGGGCCCTGGGGGGCGGCGGCGGGGCGCTTTCCTTTGCGCCACTGCGCCAACCGATCAAACGCCAGGTAAATAACCGGCGTAGTGAACAACGTCAGCACCTGGCTCACCAACAACCCACCCACCATGGTGATACCCAACGGATGCCGCAGCTCCGACCCCATGCCCGTGCCCAGCATCAACGGCAAGGCCCCCAGCAACGCCGCCATTGTCGTCATCAATATGGGCCGCAACCGCAGAAGTGCAGCCTCGTAGATCGCCTCGCGTGGCGGCTTCCCCTCACCGCGCTCCGCCTGCAAGGCGAAATCGATCATCATGATCGCGTTCTTCTTAACGATGCCAATCAACAGCACGATGCCGATGATTCCCACGATCCCCAGGTCCTGACCCGCAACCATCAGGGCGAGCAGTGCCCCCACACCGGCGGACGGCAATGTCGACAGAATCGTCACCGGATGGATATAACTCTCATAAAGCACACCCAGCACGATGTACACCGTGACCACGGCGGCCAGGATCAGCCACAGCGTGTTGGAAAGCGAAGCCTGAAAGGCATTCGCAGCGCCCTGAAAGCTGGTCTCCACACTGGCCGGCATCCCGATTTCCTTCTCGGCTGCGCGGATGTCGCTCACCGCATTGCCAAGGGACGCGCCCGGCGCGAGATTGAAAGAGACCGTCGCCGACGGGAATTGTCCGATGTGATTCACCACGAGCGGCGACACCCGCTCCGACACCTGCGCGACACTGGATAGCGGGATCTTGTTGCCATTCACGGTGGCCACATAGAGATCCCGGATCTTGTCGGGACTGTCCTGATCCCCGGGTCTGACTTCCAGCACCACACGATACAGATTCGACTGCGTGAATATGGTCGACACCAAACGCTGCCCATAAGCATCGTACAGCGCATTGTCGATCGCAGCCGTCGTCACTCCGAGTCGACCGGCAGCATCGCGGTCGATGTTGACGTAGACCTCCAACCCAGTGTCCTGCAAATCACTGGCAACGTCCGCCAATTGAGGCTCAGTCTGCAACCGGGAAACCAGCCGGCCAACCTGCGTAGACAACTCTGCGGCGTTAGGGTCCTCCGCACTCAACTGGTACTGAGTGCGACTGACGCGCGCATCGATCGTCAGATCCTGCACCGGTTGCATATACATCGTAATGCCAGTCACGCGAGCCAACTGTGGCTGCAATCGTCGGATCACCCCAACAGCATCCACGTCGCGTTTGCCCTTATCGACCAGGTTGATGAGCATCCGGCCGCTGTTGAGCGTGGTATTGGTCCCATCCACGCCGATGTAGGACGAGATGGTATCGACCGCTGGATCCTTCAATAACACGCGGGCGATGTCGCTCTGCTTTTGCGCCATCTCTGAAAACGAGATCGCCGCCGGTGCTTCGGTGATTCCCTGGATGACACCCGTATCCTGGGAAGGGAAGAACCCTTTCGGGATGAGCACATACAGCAGGACAGTCAGTCCGAGTGTGGCCACCGCGACCAGCAAGGTCATCTTCTCGTGATCCAACACCCAGTGCAGCGCGCGTCCGTATTGCTCCGTGAGCCGCGTAAAGAAATGACCAAAAGCGCGCAGAAACCGGTTTTCCTTCTTCTCATCCGGCGGCACCAGGATTCGCGCGCACATCATGGGCGTGAACGTCAGGCTGACGAACGCCGAAATCAGGATCGACACCGCCAACGTAACGGCAAACTGCCGGAACAGGCGACCCACGACATCGCCCATGAACAGCAGGGGAATCAGCACCGCGATCAACGAAATCGTCAGCGAGATGATGGTGAAGCCAATCTGCCTGGACCCCTCCAGCGCGGCCTGCATCCGCGGCATCCCTTCTTCCACGTGCCGCGAGATGTTTTCAATCATCACAATGGCATCGTCCACCACGAAGCCGGTTGCGATGGTCAAGGCCATCAGCGTCAGGTTGTTCAATGAGAAGCCGGCTAGGTACATCACGCCAAATGTCCCCACCAGGGACAGCGGCACTGCGATGCTCGGAATGACAGTGGCAGAAGCGCTGCGCAGGAAAACGAAAATAACGAGGACCACCAGTACGACCGATAGCAGCAACTCGAATTGAACGTCGCGCACAGATGCGCGGATGCTTGTGGTTCTGTCCGTAAGAATCGCAACGTCGACAGCCGCTGGTAGACCAGCCTGCAATTGGGGCAGCAGGGTCTTTATTCGATCGACTGTCTGGATAACGTTGGCGCCCGGTTGGCGCTGAATGTTGACGATGATGGCGGGCGTCAACTTTCCATCGCGGGCAGTAGCAGACCAGGCGGCCAGCTTTACGTTCTCCGCCTGTTCCACAACGGACGCTACGTCCGATACGCGGAGGGGAGAGCCGTTGTTATATGTGAGGACGATGTTGCGGTAATCGTCGGCGCTTCTGAGCTGATCGTTTGCGTCGATCGTATACGCGCGGAGGGGACCGTCGAAGCTGCCCTTTGCCTGATTTACATTGGCGTTGGAGATTGCCGTGCGCACGTCCTCCAGCATCAGCCCGCTGGAGGCGAGGGCAATTGGATCCACTTGAATACGAACGGCCGGGCGCTGACCGCCGCCCAGGCTCACGAGGCCGACGCCGGGCGCTTCCGAAAGCTTCGGTGCCAGGCGAGTGTCGACGAGATCCTCGACCTGAGTCAGCGGCAGCGTGGTTGAGCTGACCGCCAGCGTGACGATCGGCGTATCCGCCGGATTGACCTTGCTGTACACCGGCGGCATGGGCAGGTCGGTGGGCAGAAACGAGCTCGCTGCGTTGATCGCAGCCTGGACCTCCTGCTCCGCAGTGTCGAGCGACAGATCCAGGCTGAATTGCAGTGTGATAACAGACGAACCGCCGGAGCTGGCGGACGACATTTGTGCCAGACCGGGCATCTGGCCAAATTGCCGCTCCAGTGGGGCAGTGATGGAGGAGGTTGTGACGTCCGGGCTGGCTCCCGGATACAGCGTTTGGACTTGGATGGTCGGGTAGTCGACTTCGGGGAGGGCCGAGACCGACAGGATGTGATAGCCGATCAGACCCGACAGCAGGATCGACACCATGAGCAGCCAGGTAGCAACGGGCCGCTCAATGAAAATCGCTGAAGGATTCACGTCGCGGCCGATTTCTTGCGGTGGCCACCCTTGCCAGAGCCGGGCGCGGCGGCGGGAGTGGCGGCGGTGGTCACATGCGCTCCATCCCGCAACTTATCCACCCCATCAATCACCACCTGCTCCCCCGCCTTCACTCCTGAGGACACCGAAACGAGGTCCCCGGAAGCCGGTCCGAGCGTCACTTTCCGCAGGCTTACGACGTCGTTCGCGCCAACCACGTAAACAAACGTCCCAGGCGCTCCACGCTGCACCGCCGCGCTGGGAACGAGCGTCACACCATTCAGGGTGGCCACTTTCAGACGGGCATTTACAAATTGTGCAGGGAACAGCGCGTCGTCCGTATTGTCGAATTGTCCTTTCAACTTCACGGTCCCGGTCGTGACATCAATCTGGTTGTCGACTGCCGCCAACTGGCCGTGGGCCAGCGATTTGCCGTCGCGGTCCAGCGCCTCCACGCTCAGCGCCGTGCCCGTGCGCCACAGCGGCAGGATTTGTGAAAGCTGGTCGGAAGGAACCGCAAACACGACGGTGATCGGATGTGTCTGGGTGAGTAGAACGAGTCCATTCGTATCACTCGCATGAATCATGTTGCCCATATCGATCTGCCGCAGCCCCACGCGTCCCGGGAACGGTGCCGTGATCCGCGTGAATTCCAACTGCAGGCGGGCATTTGCCACCTGGGCCTGGTCCGACTCAACAGTCCCTTCGAGCTGTTTGACCATGTAGAGCTGGGAGTCGACCTGTTGCTTCGCGATCGAATCCTTCGCCAGCAATCCGTTGTAGCGGTCCAGGTCCACCCGTGCATCCGCGAGCTGCGACTGATCGTGCGCAAGCGTCCCCACCGCCTGGTCGAGCGCCACTTGGAAAGTGCGAGGATCGATGCGCGCCAGCAGATCGCCGCTTTTCACGAGCTGACCTTCGTGGAAGGGCACCTCAATCAAAGGTCCGTCCACGCGACTGTGCACAGTCACCGTATTCAGCGCGGTAACAGTCCCCAGCGCATCCACATTGCGATCCACGCTGCCTGTGGTTGCCGCGGCGGTGCGGACGGGAATCGCGCGGCTCGCATCGCTCTTGCGCTTGCTTGCCGCGCTGGCGGTCGAGTTGTGGTCTATGAGAACGAATATTCCGATGAGGGCGGCGCAGCCCACGGCGGCCCCAATTATTAACAGTCGTTTAGAGAGCCTTTTTGGGGCATTTCGGGCGTTATTATGCTCAGCGTGCTCTTCTTTAACCGATGTGCCCGAATCAGGCGCCATTGAATCTAGCCTCGTGTTTGGGAAGCGCCGAACGGCAACTTTCGTACCTACTGGGATGACAACGCCTCAGTGTGCATGGCGGCGCAGCGTGGGCCTCACCTCGGCACTGAAGAAATGCAAAGAAGTATGATGGGCAGGAGTTTATGAACATGGCAGAACCCGCAACCAGCACGGCACCGCGCCCGAAGCTCCTGATCGTCGATGACGATCACGAGCTGTGTTCGATGCTTGCCGAGTATCTCGGGCCTGAAGGGTTTCTGACGGAAGCCGTCGGTAGTGGACCCGCTGCTCTCGAACGGCTGGGACGCGAAGCAGTTGACCTCGTGGTCCTCGACGTGATGCTGCCGGAGCTGTCAGGCTTTGAAGTGCTGAGACGCATCCGCGCGCTCAATCGGGTGCCGGTCATCATGCTGACCGCGCGTGGCGAGGAGGTCGATCGCGTGGTCGGCCTGGAGATGGGTGCCGATGACTACCTGGCAAAGCCGTTCAGTCCTCGCGAGCTCGTCGCCCGGATCCGCGCGGTGTTGCGTCGCATGTCGGGCGAGGGGCATCCCGCGAATGGCGCGATGCAGTGGGGGCCGTTGCGGCTCGACCTGCGAGCGCGCCGGGCTGATGTGAATGAGCAGGATCTGGAGCTCACGGCCGCCGAGCTGCGGATTCTGGAGCTGCTGGTCCGCGCCGACACGAAAACAGTCACTCGCGATGAGTTGATGACCCAGGCCCTCGGCCGCCGGTTGTTGCCCACCGATCGCAGTCTCGACACACACGTGAGCAACCTGCGCCGCAAGTTGGCTAAGGCAACTTCGCGAGTCAGTGTTCAGAGTGTCAGGGGCACAGGTTATGCGTTGGCGCTGGCTTCCCGACCGGATGACGACAGCGAAGCCTGATGACTTCTCTCTACTGGCGCATATTCCTCTCTTTCTGGCTGGCCCTGGCACTGATCCTGGTTGGGACGGTGTCGGTGGTCGTCAATGGGGAGCAACAGCGCCGGTTCGCCCAGTCCTACGTTCTGCGCAGCGAGCTGTACGCGCAGGCGACCGAGGCGTTTGAAGCCGCAGGTCCCGACGGGCTGCGGGCCTGGCTCGCCGGGATCAAGCGCCCTGAGATTTCCTCACGCACCTACATTCTCGACTTCACCGGCAAGGAGATGTTGGGTCGGACCGTGCCCGACACGTTGCGGGACCCGCCCGGCGATGCGCGCCGGATTTCCAACGCCAATATCCGGGGAATAGGCGGCCCGCTGGTGTTGGTGGGCCCGGACGGCAAGACCTTCCAGGTCGTCATCGGTCCGTTGCGGTCCGGACCGCATCTGTTCGGCGAGTTGGAAACACCTCAGGTGTCGACGGCGACTCTGTTTATCGCGCTGGTCGTCAGCGCGGTCATCTGCTTCTTTCTGGCGCGTTACCTGGTCGCACCTGTCGATCAATTGCGCCGGGCCACGCGCCAGATTGCTTCCGGGGACCTGGACGTCCGGGTGTCCGCGAAGTTGAAAGGTCGTCAGGACGAGCTCGGGTTACTCGCGTCCGACCTGGATACCATGTCGGAACGGGTCCGCAATCTCCTGGAGCTCAAGCAACAGTTGTTACGCGACGTCTCGCACGAGTTGCGTTCGCCACTGGCCCGACTTCAGTTGGCCCTGTCGCTGGCACGGCGCCAGGAGAGTACGGGGGTCGAGCGGCATCTGGCGCGTATTGCCTGCGAAGCGGATCGCCTCGAGGAGCTCATTGCCCGCACCTTGAAGCTGGCTCGCCTCGAGCGGCCCATGCAGGGGCTCGAAAGCATACCGGTGGATATCGCCGAGTTGCTGACCCATATTGTCAGTGACGTTGGTATCGAAGCGGAGGCGCGCGGCAGCACCGTCGCCATGGAAACCGAACGGCCGCTGCCGGTCAAAGGCGATCCCGAGCTCCTGCGCAGCGCCATGGAGAACGTGATTCGCAACGCCGTGCGCTACGGTCCGCCGGGCTCGAAGGTTGGAATCGAAGCCAGGCGAACGGATGCCCAGATCGAAATCATGGTTCGCGACAGCGGCCCAGGCGTGCCGGACAAAGACCTCGAGCTGATATTCGAGCCGTTCTACCGCGTCGATGCCGCGCGCAACCGGGCTGTTGGCGGTGATGGATTGGGGCTCGCCATCGCAGCCCGTGCCGTGGGAATTCACGGTGGTCGCATCCAGGCGCGCAACCTGGAAGGCGGCGGGCTCGTGGTGCAGCTCAGTGTGCCGGCGCTACAGGTCGGCGGACCGCCCCCGGAGGCGGCGCCCCTGACACGGTCTCTCGAGCACGACCCCGCGACCACTGCCAGCTGAGACGGCGCTGGCGGGGCCGTTGCGTTGCCTTCGCCTCCTAAACCGTGCAAGCTTTCAAGCATGACATTGAAAGGCATCGTTTTGGCCGGCGGCTCCGGCACGCGGCTACATCCGATGACGTTGGGAGTGAGCAAGCAGCTCCTGCCGGTCTATGACAAGCCAATGGTGTATTACCCGCTGTGCACGCTGATGCTGGCGGGCATTCGCGACATCCTGCTGATCTCCACTCCGAACGATCTGCCGCTTTTTCACCGCCTGTTGGGCGATGGCAGCCAATGGGGTCTGTCAGTGAGCTACGCCGAGCAGCCGCGACCCGAAGGTCTCGCGCAGGCATTCGTCATCGGCAAGTCCTTCGTGGGCACCAACCCTTCGGCACTGGTGCTCGGCGACAACATTTTTTATGGTCACGGCTTGACCGAACAGTTGCGAAGTGCTGCGGACCGCAGGTCCGGGGCGACAGTGTTTGCATACAGGGTCCGCGACCCCGAACGTTACGGCGTCGTGCATTTTGCTCCGGACGGGCGCGCGCTCGGTATCGAAGAGAAACCCATGCAACCCAAGTCCCACTATGCCGTCACGGGTCTGTATTTTTACGACAATGACGTCATCGACATTGCGGCCGATCTGAAGCCGTCGGCGCGCGGTGAGCTCGAAATCACTGACGTGAATCGCGCTTACCTCGATCGGGGTCGCCTGCACGTCGAGCGGTTCGGGCGCGGCTTTGCATGGCTGGACACCGGAACGCACGAGTCGTTACTGGAGGCGGCCAATTTCGTTGAAGCGCTGGAGAAGCGTCAGGGAACCAAGGTGGCATGCCCCGAAGAGATTGCCTACCGGGCCGGGTACATAAACGGGGCACAACTGGAGAAGCTTGCGGTGGCACTCTCGAAGTCAGGCTACGGTGCCTATCTTCTGGAAATCCTCCGGGGTGACGACGATTGAACGTGCGCAGCGGACGCTGATATGGAATTCGAACCGACCTCCATCCCCGATGTGATCCTGGTGAAACCGCGCGTCTTCGGTGACGCTCGCGGCTATTTTTTCGAGTCCTGGGAAGCGCGCAAGTTTGCGCGCGGCGGCCTGGAGCTGCAGTTCTGCCAGGACAACGAGAATCTGTCGGGACGCCACGTCCTGCGCGGCTTGCACTATCAGCTCACCAAGCCGCAGGGAAAGCTGGTTCGCGTGGTCACAGGAGCGGTGTGGGACGTAGCCGTAGATGTCCGGCGCAGCTCGCCGACGTTTGGAAAGTGGGTGGGCGCAGAGCTCAACGACGAGAACCACCACATGCTTTGGGTTCCGCCAGGGTTCGCGCATGGATTTGTCGTGTTGAGTGAAACGGCGCGCTTTCTCTACAAGTGTACCGACTTCTACGCGCCCGAGGACGAGCAAGCAATCGCCTGGAACGACCCTGATTTGCAGATCGACTGGCGCTTGCCCGCCGGTGTTGAGCCCAACCTCTCGGCTCGTGATCGTGCGGCCGGCCCCATGCGCCGCGCGTTGACCTACCCATGAAAATCGTAATCGCGGGGGCAGCAGGCCAGGTAGGCCGCACCCTCCTGAGTTGCATTCCGCCGGGAGCCAGCGTTCGGGGACTCACCCACGCGGACCTGGATATCGGTGACGCAAGCAGCGTCATGGAGCGAGCACGCGCGGAACGTCCTGATGTCATCATCTGCGCCGGCGCTTACACTGCGGTGGATCGGGCAGAGAGCGAGCCGGAGTTGGCCGCACGAGTCAACATCGAAGGGCCCCGCAACCTGGCGCAGGCAGCGCATGCGATCGGCGCGCGGCTGCTGCATATCTCGACTGACTTCGTGTTTGATGGCAGTGCCTCGACTGCCTATCGCCCCGACTCGCCGACCAACCCGCTCAGTGTGTACGGCAAGACGAAGTTGGCGGGCGAGCAGGCGGTCCAGTCGATTCTGCCGGATCGCTCGACCATCGTGCGTACGGCCTGGGTGTATGCGGCGCAGGGCAACAACTTCATGCGCACCATGTTGCGCCTGATGCAAGCCAAGGGGCACGTGCGCGTAGTCGCGGACCAGGTGGGTACTCCCACGGCAGCGATCTCTCTGGCGCGAGTCATCTGGGCGCTCGCCGATCGGGCCGACCTGAGCGGTGTCTATCACTGGACTGATGCGGGGGTGGCGAGCTGGTACGATTTCGCCGTTGCGATTGCGGAAGAGGCGGCGGCGCTGGGCCTGCTGCCTGCCACAGTTCGCGTCGATCCCATCACCACGGCCGAGTATCCAACACCCGCCCGGCGACCGGTCTTCAGTGTGCTCGACAGCCGGGCCTTGCTCGCATCGCTGGCGCTGACACCGCAGCATTGGCGGGTGGCGCTGCGAACCGAATTGAAGGAATTGAGAAATGCGTAGGCTGCTCGTAACAGGAGGTGCCGGCTTCATAGGATGCAACTTCGTGCACCACTGGTTGCGCGGTCACCCGGATGATCGGCTGCTGGTGCTGGATGCGCTCACCTACGCCGGCAAGCGCAGCAGCCTCGCGCCCCTGGAAGGCCGCCCGAACTTCCGTTTCATCCACGGCAACATCTGCGACCAGGAGTTGGTCACTGAGCTGCTGCGTGCTGAGAACATCGATACCATCGTGCACTTCGCGGCGGAATCCCACGTCGATCGTTCGATAACGGGGCCCGCTGCCTTCATCGAAACCAACGTCCTCGGCACCCATTCACTGCTCGAGGCGGCGCGCAAGGTGTGGCTGCAGGAGCGGCCGGGCCAACCGCATCGCTTCCATCACGTGTCCACCGATGAGGTTTACGGCTCACTCGGCCCGGCTGATCCACCGTTCAGGGAAGACACGCCGTATGCACCCAACTCGCCGTATTCGGCGAGCAAGGCCGCTTCCGACCACCTGGTGCGCGCCTATCACCATACCTACGGCCTGCAGGTCACGACCAGCAACTGTTCCAACAACTACGGTCCGTACCATTTTCCGGAAAAGTTGATCCCCCTCACCATAGTCAACATCCTGCACGGCCGGCCGCTGCCCGTGTACGGTGACGGGCGCAACATCCGCGACTGGCTGCACGTCAGCGACCACTGTCGCGCCATCGAGCTCATCCTGGAGCAGGGGCGCGTTGGTGAGGTGTATAACATCGGCGGCCGCGCGGAAGCCGAGAACCTGCAGTTGGTGCATTCGCTGTGTGAAATCGCGGAGCAGTCGCTCGCCGCGCAGCCCGCGATCGCCGCCGAGTATCCCCAATGTCCGCGCGGCAGCGTGGCAGCGCTGATCCGCATGGTGGCCGATCGCCCGGGTCACGATCGCCGCTACGCGATCGATTGCAGCAAAATCCAACGTGAGCTCGGCTTCCAGCCGAGTGTGAAACTGTCAGCGGGACTCGCTGACACGTTCCAGTGGTTCGCGACCAACGCGCACTGGTGGCGTACATAAGAAAAAGCCGCCCCCGGTGGGGCGGCTTCCAACGGTGCTCCAGAGAGAAAAAGTGGTGACGTTCGAGCCTCAGGGAGGGTGAAAAACTCGGACGCGACCACAACACCGGGACAAACGGCCGACGCAAAGCGTCGGCCACACTGCTTCGACGCCCCAGGGGGCAAAAAGTTGACCCGATTCAACCTTCTTATGAATTTTCTTCTTCGGTAACAACCGGCTAGAACGGGTGTCGCGCGAAGTCCAGTAGCAGTTTCTGCATCTCTACCGCCTCAACGCGCTGTCCGTTGCGCGTTTGCCACCAGGTATCCGGGTCGAACGCCGAATACCGCGCAAGCCGAACCCGCACTTCGATTCCCTCACTGCCCAGTGCACGACTCAACACGCGGCGGCTCCGACGCGAATGATCCACCACGCTGATGAATAGAACCGAATGAATGGAATGTGCCTTGCACCAGGTGCGCAGCACATCTCCCTCGTCATTCGTTCCCACCACCGCTGGAATCATGTCGATGTTCGTGACACCCATTGCGCGCAGCAGGCTGAGCTCGTGTTCCTGTAGATCGACGTAGGGCAGGCCGCGCCGCCTGAGCTCGGTCTGCAGCGGGCTCACTTCGCGTGCAAACACCGCAACCCGCGAGGCAAAGCCGGCGCGGACGAGGTCACCCGCCTCGAGGATGCCAGCGGACAGCGAATCAGTTGAAACGATGACGATGTCGGCATGTGCCGACGGATCTTCGGCGACGAGCGCGTGTCCTGCGCCTCTCAACACGAAGTGACGCGAGGCGGGTATGGCAGCGACGCCAGCGATACTCAACACGACAGCGAGCGGGATGACGAACCTGGGTCTCAGCGGCGCGATCCCCAGGTGAAGCGCGCGGTAGCCAGGTAGTTCCAAAGCGTCCCCACAATGATGCCCGCCGCAGCGGACAGCGCCCACTCGAGGTTCTTGGAAAACGCGTACGCGGCGATGCCGATATTCGCGAGCGCTCCGAGGCCGCACACCGCGTAGAAGCTGAGCAATCCGCGCAGCAGCCGCGCGCCGTGCAGGCGCTGGTCACGATAGGTGAACAGGTTGTTGAGAAAGAAATTGGAGGTCATGGTGATCACCGTGCCCGCCAGTTGGGCCACCGGGAACGCCACTTTCAGCCCGAGGAACAGCGTGCTCAGAATGATGTAGTGGAGGGCCACTCCCGAGCCGCCCACCAACAGGAAAAACAACAGGCGGGGCTTGATCACGTGGCCGATCCGCTTGTCCACCAGGAGCATCAGGTACTCCCAGGCAACCAGCGAGTCGAGCTTGCTCTCCCCGTGGGCTCGCGGTTTGAACGTGTAGGGCAGCTCCGCGAATCGCAGCGGCCGGCCGGCTGAGGCAAACAGATCGAGCAGAATCTTGTAGCCGTAGCCCGACAGGTTGTAAGCCGCTTCGCGCAGTGTCTGCGCCTTGATGACAAAGAACCCGCTCATCGGATCGCGGAGAGTCTCCGGAACCAGGCCTTTGGCGAGGCGGCCCGCAACGCGGCTGATCTGCTTGCGCCCCTCGTCCCAGTCACCCGTGTCGCCTCCGCTCACGTAACGGCTTGCCACCACAACATCCAGGTCACCCGAGCGCAGCTCCTGGATCATCGCTGGCAGGATCGTCTCGTCGTGTTGAAGGTCGGCATCCATGACCGCTATGACAGGCGCGGATGAGCTGAGCGCGCCTTCTATGACCGCAGTAGCGAGTCCTCGGCGACCGATCCGTTGAATGCAGCGGACTCGCTCATCCTGCGCGGACAGGCTGCGGGCGAGGTCGGCAGTGCCATCCGGTGAATCATCATCGACAAAAATCAATTCCCAGGTCACTGCTGTGAGTACGGCACACAGTCGGGAATGCAGCTCGGTGATGTTTTCCGCTTCGCGGAAGGTGGGGACAACGATCGAAATTTCGGGCATCAGCACCGTCCTTACGCAATCCCCCATTGTAGACGTGGAGGAGGCACGGTGCTCACAACGATGTCAGCCCAGCAAGGATCCCTTGCGCAGGACTACGCGCGAACGGCGCAGATGGGAGAAAATCCGCGGGCCTCGGATGAGATAACGCTTCGCAAGGCGCTTCGGGTCATTCATCAGGCGGAAAAGCCACTCGAGCGCCAGGTTCTGCATCCACATGGGTGCGCGCTGCTCGGCACCCGTAATGAAGTTGAGCGAGGCACCGACACAAAGGGCGAGACCCTTGGCGATTCCCCGCTGCCGAATCTGCAGGGCGATGGTTTCCTGCTGGGGGCAACCCACGGCCAGGAAGCAGAAGCGGAAGGGACTCGCGCTTTCTATGAATTTGAGGCATTCCTCAACGGCCGCCGGGTCCTTGATGAAACCCATGGGCGGATTGTGGTGCTTGAGGTTGCGCAGCCCGAACTGGTCGGCAATCTGCCGGGCGTGGGCTTCTGAGCCGCCGATGATGACGATGCCGTCATCCGGCTGGACCACTTTCGACAGCAGCGTCGCGGTCAGATCGGAGCCGGTACACACCGGCAGGCGGATGCCTTTCAGCAGGCGAACCAGGCGGGCCGCGAACCGGCTGTCCATGAGGATGTAGTCGGCGGCGCGATATTGCGCCCGGAACGTCGGATCTTCGTAGTAGCGGATCAGGTGATCCACGTTGGGAGTGACGACGTAGCCGAACTTTTCCTGACCGAAGTTGGCTGCCACGGCCGTGAACTCCGGCAGACCGAAGTCATCGATCACGTGCACCACTTCCCGCAGTACCACGGTATCGGTCAATCCGAGTGATTGAGCGTAGGAGCTTTGCGAAGCGCTCTTCACAGACTGCAGCGCCATGGCAGGAGCAATCGTGTACACACTTTGATTTGTCGGCACCTTATCGGCCACAACCTCGGACTCCGGTACCCCCATGGCACGCGTATCGAGTGGTCTCGTGTCAGGGGAGACGCGCTGTTCTGAACTGCACGTCATGTAATTATTATCCTTTTCCGTTTGCGGGCATGCTACTGCATTTTTCACCGTCTGTGATCGGCGTCAGGTCCAATAGCGGCCAGGAATTGGAATTGTGGGCACAGTCACGCGCGGCGCTGACATAACATTCAGATTCGACACCCAGGTCCTGGTCCAACATTTTCAGCAACTTCCGATACAAAGTTAAATCTGTCGAATCTGTTAAACCCATCAGTACGCGTTCTGGTCCCGCGCAATGACCCACAGGGTTCTGCAGATGATCTTCAGGTCCATCCATGGGGACCAGTGGCTCAGATATTCCAGGTCGAACCGTACCCGCTCGCGCATCTTCTCCACGGTATCGGTCTCGCCGCGCAGGCCATTCACCTGTGCCCACCCCGTAATACCGGGGCGTACCTTGTGACGTATCATGTAACCGTTGATCAGCTTGCGATACAGCTCGTTGTGCGCAACAGCATGGGGGCGGGGCCCCACGACGCTCATTTTGCCTTCCAATACGTTCAGCAACTGTGGCAGCTCATCGAGCGAGGTCGAGCGCAGGATGCGACCAAGGGGTGTCACACGCTGATCGTCCTTCTTCGCCTGGGTGACGACCGCCCCGTCCTCGCACACAGTCATGCTGCGGAACTTGTAGACCTGGATTTCCTCGCCATTCAGCCCGTAGCGCCTTTGTCGGAACAGGACGGGGCCCGCTGAAGTCAACTTCACCGCGAGCGCGATCAGGGTCATCAGCGGTGCCAGGACAAACAGGGCGCTGCTGGCCAGGATGATGTCGGTAGCCCGCTTCATCACCGCATCCATGCCGTGGAAGGGCGTGTCGCACACCGAAATGGCGGGCATGCCGTTGATTTCCACCAGCCGGCCCTGCACGAGGTCGAAGGCAAACACATCGGGAACGAAATAGATCGAGGCCGTGGTATCGCGCAGCTCGCGCACCATCTCCCCGATCCGCGGCACATTGCTGAGGGGCAGGGCGATGTAGATGGCTGTGACACCGTGCTTGCGGGCAAAGTCCGCGACATCGCGGCAATGACCGACCAGGTGCGCCGGATCGATGGTCTCGGGCAGGCGGTCGGCACTGCGAAAGTCGAAGAAGCCGAGGAAGCCTTTGCGCGGCAGGCGGCGCAACAGCTCAAACCCCACGCCATTGGCACCAATGATCAGGTAGCTGGGGGCGAGCGCGCCGTTGGAGATTGCCCAGTGCACGCGTGAGCGGGCGATGTGCACGCCATAGAGCATCAACGGCGTCAGGCAGAACCACGTCAACATCATTGCGCGCGAGAACTGTGCCGTCACCTTGAATGCGAACCCGGCGAGCAATAAAACACAGACAACTGCCGACCACTCGAGGATTATTCGACCCAACACGGTGAGGTGTGAGCTCGCGAGTGGGTCGTCCTCGCGCCGTATGCGACCCAACACGCGTCCCGAAATTACAAAGGTCAGGACTGCGACAGCGGCGATCGAGGCGGAGAAAGGCTTCTGAAAGGCAAGACAGCACAGTAACAGGCTGGCCGTCGCCGCGAGCGGCTCGAGCTGTTTGAGTACGGACAGCAATGCCGGCTCAACACTGCCCAGGCCCACCCGCTTCTGTGCTGCCGGATGCGGGACCGAACCGCCGACTGAACCGACGACCGCGGACAATTTTGCTGTCTCCCTAGCGAACTAATGAAAACCGGAAAAACACCACGGAAAATTCGTATTCCGCAATGTTGACTTTGTTCTAGCGAAAGCCGCCGCGCAGGTTTCTTGTTGAGCGCAACGCCGGATTACCCTTCATCGTACCGTCCACCGCTTCCGTTCGTACTTGGTATATGCAAATCACGTGCCGCATTACGGAGTTTTATGTGGCGGACGCGCGATGGAAGAGGCTACTCGTCGGATCAGAAGCTTATACGAGACTTTGATCTCATACGATGACAGGTAGTTTACAAATCTGAGCGCCCATGCATAGGGGGTTGTTCCACTTTCGTGCTCGAAATCGCCCGCTTGCGCCGACTCGGGGCAGGCGCGGCCGGGGTTCCGGCTTCTTATTATGTGAACTCGATCTCAGTAGGCGTTACGGTCGTTCGCAATCACCCAGAGCGTCTTGAAGATGATTTTTACATCGAGCCAGGGCGTCCAGTGACTCAGATACTCGAGATCGAAGCGCACGCGCTCGCTCATTTTCTCGACGGTCTCCGTTTCGCCCCGCAGGCCGCTCACCTGGGCGAGTCCTGTAATGCCGGGTCGGACCTTGTGCCGGATCATGTAGCCGCTGATGAGCTTGCGATATTGCTCGTTGTGGGCGACCGCATGAGGGCGGGGGCCCACGACGCTCATGGTCCCCTGCAGTACGTTGATGAGCTGTGGCAATTCATCCAGGGAAGTTTTACGCAGGATGCGGCCTAACGGCGTCACACGCTTGTCGGTTTTAGTTGCCTGTGTAACAACTGCACCATCCTCTGTAACAGTCATGCTGCGGAACTTATAAACCGAGATTTCCTCGCCATTCAGACCATAACGGCGCTGGCGAAACAAAACCGGTCCCTTCGAAGAGAGCTTCACCGCGAGGGCGATGAGCAGCATCGCCGGCGCGAGCAGCGCCAGTGCGATGCTCGCCAGCACGATGTCGGTCGCGCGCTTGGAGAAGGCATCCATTCCATGAAAGGGCGTATCGCAGACGGAAATGGCCGGCATGCCGTTGATTTCCACCAGCTTGCCCTGGATGAGATCGAAGGCGAACACATCCGGTACGAAGTAGATCGAAGCAGTGGTGTCGCGCAGCTCGCGCACCATCTCGCCGATTCGCGGCACGTTGCTCAACGGCAGCGCGATGTAGATAGAGGTCACACCGCGTGAGCGGGCGAATTCGGCCACGTCTTTGCAATGTCCGATCAGCTGAGCTGGATTCATCGTGTCCGGCAGCCGGTCGGCGCTGCGAAAGTCGAAGAAACCCAGGAAACCCTTGCTCGGCAGACGGCGCAACAGCTCGAATCCCACACTGTTGGCCCCGATGATCAGGTAGCTCGGCGCGTAGTCGCTATTGGCGATGAGCCAGCGCGCCCGGCGGCGCACCGCGTGCGCGGCGTACAAGGCAAACGGAGTGACGGAAAACCAGGTCAGCATCACCTGGCGCGAGAACTGCGCGGTGACTTTGAATGCAAAACCGACCAGCAGCAGCACGCAGACGACGCAGATCCATTCCAGGACGATGCGCGGGAAAGTGGTGGTGATCTGCTCGCCCGCCATTTCGTCGTCGCGGGTGGAGCGGCCCAGGATCCGGCCGGCAGTCACGAAGGTGATGACCGCGACTGCGCCGATCGGGGCGGTGAGGGGGCTACGATAGATGAGCAGGCTCGCCAGCAGGCACAGGACCGCCACCAGGGGGTCCAATTGCTTCAGAACGGCGAGCAATGCCGGCTCGACGCTCCCGAAACGTATCCGCTTGTGCTGCTGCCCGACAGGGGCTGACGCGCTCGCGGGCTCAATCACGGCCGCCATTTTTCTTGCCTCTCCCCGAATGAACCCACTCGCTCAGCCACACTAGCCAACGCGGCGGTGGTTCGCGTGGACCCCGGTCACGAAATTCTCATCTGCACCGTGGTACATTCGCGCCCGTTTTCGCTATGCCGGCGGCAGTGCTGCTACGGCCACGGCGGCGTGAGCGCATATTGTCAAATTTCGCCCATGCCGGCGGTGTGCCCGAATGCTTCGATTGGTTCCGCATGTTCTCGTTGTGGCCTTTGCCATCTGGTGCGCGGTCGCCTTGCGCGCCGATCTGCAACAGGTCTCGCTCGGCGAGATGTTGCATGCATCGAATCTCATCGGTGTCGCTGCCGTGCTCTCGATGCTGAACTACGTAATGCGCATCACTCGTTGGCGCTGGTACCTGGCGCGCCTCGGACACGACCTACCGCCGCTGTTCACGGCATTAACCTATGTTGCAGGCTTCGCATACACGCTCTCGCCGGGAAAAGTGGGCGAGCTGGTTCGCGCGCGCTACTACGTTCCCCTGGGGATTCCCCTGTCGAAAGTGGCAGCGGCGTTCTTCGCGGAGCGGCTGCTCGATCTGATATCCATGATCTTCCTGGCCGTGATGTTGTTGGCCGCGTCCTCGCACTATAGGCCGCTCATTGTGGCGGTTTGTGGTTTTCTTTTGCTCGTGCTCGTCCTCGTGGCTGCGTTGCCCTGGGAGCGAATCGCCGTAGCCGTTGAATCGATGCAATCGTTGCCGGCGCTGTTGCGTCGGTCGTTGCTGAGTGTCACTTCAGCGTTAGCGGCGACGCGTCCTTTGTTGCGACCAATACCATTGGCGGTCGGCTGCCTCCTCGGGCTGTTGGCATGGGGTCTCGAGGGCGTGGGTTTCAGTGTGTTGGCCGGAGCGGCACCCAGCGTGCACATCGACACTTCCGTGGCGATCGGCATCTACGCCGTCGCCGTGTTGGTGGGGGCTCTGTCTTTCCTGCCCGGCGGCCTCGGCAGCACGGAGGCTGTCATGAGCACTCTTCTGATATCGCAGGGGTTTGCAACCGGGGATGCGATCTTCATCACGCTCGCGTGCCGCGTTGTCACGCTGTGGCTGGGGGTTCTGCTAGGCTGGCTCGCGGTAGTTTCGCTGCGTAATCAGCCTTTGACGGTAGCATCGCAATGACAGTGAACCTGGCGACCCGCAAGGTCCTGCCGTTGTGCGTGGACCTCGATGGCACTCTGATCCACTCCGACCTGCTGCTCGAATCGGCGCTGTTGCTGATCAAGCAGCGGCCGCTGTACATCCTGTCGATGTTTCTGTGGCTGCTGCAGGGCAAGGCGGTCCTGAAGGCGCAGATTGCCGCGCGGGTGAATCTGAGCCCCGCGGCGCTTCCCTACAACAACGAGTTGCTGGAATGGCTGCGGGCCGAGCGCCAGGCGGGCCGCCCGTTGTGGCTGTGTACCGCGGCCAACGAGAAGCTGGCCAACGCCGTGGCCGCACACCTGGACCTGTTCGAAGGCGTCGTTGCGAGTGATCCGACCCGCAATCTTGCGGGCGACGCCAAGGCGAGCGAGTTGGTTCGGCTCTTCGGCGAGCGCGGGTTCGATTACTGTGGCAACGAGGTCCGCGATCTGAAGGTCTGGCAGCATTCGCACGGCGCTGTGGTCGTGAATGCAACTTCCGCCCTGGCGAAAGCCGCCGCGGCCGAGGGCGCAGCAGTAGTTGGATCGTTTCCTTCCCACGGCAGCCGTTGGCGCGCCGTCCTGCGGGCTCTGCGACCCCACCAGTGGGCCAAGAACGCGCTGATTTTCGCGCCGCTGCTCGCGGCTCACCAGGCCAGGAGCCTGCACCAGTTGAGTGCGGTTGCGATGGCAACGGTGGCTTTCTGCCTGTGCGCATCGTCGGTGTACATTCTCAACGACCTGTTGGATCTCGAGGCCGACCGGGCCCATCCGCGCAAGTCCAGGCGGCCGTTTGCCTCCGGCGCGCTGTCCATCAAGGCCGGCCTGCTGTTGTGTCCATTGCTGCTGTTGGGGGGAGTGGCTCTGGCAGCGTTTCTGCCGGGCAAGTTCCAGCTCGTGTTCGCAACGTATTACGTGCTCACGTGCGCCTACTCGTTTGATCTGAAGGGCCGCGTCATCGTCGATACGTTGTCTCTGGCCGCCCTGTACACACTGCGGATCATCGCCGGCGCCGCCGCCGTCGATGTCCCGTTGTCGTTCTGGATGTTGTTGTTTTCGATTTTCCTGTTTCTCAGCCTGGCGTTCGTCAAACGCTATGCGGAGCTCGACTCACTGCGCCGGCGTGCGCGCCTGCGGGCCGCGGGCCGCGGCTATCACGTGGAGGACCTGGGCGTGCTGCAGAGCCTGGGGAGTGCCTCGGGCTATATGAGCATTCTCGTGCTCGCGCTGTACATCAACTCCCCGGAAGTGGCGGCCCTGTACCAGCGGCCGAAGATGATCTGGCTGCTATGTGTCCTGATGTTGTATTGGATCAGCCGTGTCTGGATGAAGGCACACCGTGGCGAGATGCACGATGATCCTGTCGTTTTTGCCTTGAAGGATCGCGTCAGCCTCGCCATCGTGGGCCTCGCCGGACTCACGGCCATCCTGGCGATCTGACCCGTTGCCGGTGCGGCAACTTTCTTTCATGAATCTTTCGTTGCAATAGCCACCAACACTGTACTCCAACACTGTTGTGTATCAACATCGCGTGTACCGGCTAAGTGTCGGTAGTGTCACGTTTTTCCGTTAACATAAGCGTTCCCGCGCCGGGCCGGCTCATAAAACTGAGCGCTAGTTCGGTTGTGACCCACCGGGTCATCTGCGATCATGGCCTCAAATCTACGTATGGACCCAACGAAAGAAAAACAATGAATATAGATGTAGTTATCGTGGGCTCCGGACCGTATGGGCTGTCGATCGGCGCACAGATGCGCGATCACCCGAGCGTGCGCGTGTTCGGGCCGCCGATGTACAACTGGCGCAATTTCATGCCGGCCGGCATGTGTTTGAAGTCCGACGGCTTTGCCACCAACCTGTTTCCCGGCGCGGGCCGCTTCACGCTGAAGGATTACTGCACTCAGGAAGGGATCGAATACGAGGACATGGGCCTGCCGGTGCGCGTCGAGCTGTTCAGCGACTACGGGGATGCCTTCCAGGCCAAGTTTCTGCCCCACCTCGACCCCAAGCTCGTTACCTCGGTGTCACGCACTGACGAGGGTTTTCGCCTGCGTCTCGAGGACGGGCGGGTGGTGAATGCATACAAAGTCATATTTGCGACCGGTATCAGCTACATTCAGAACATCCCGGAGCAGTTGGCCAATCTCGGACCGAAGCTGTGCTCACACAGCTCCCTGGTCGGTGACCTGCGCAAGTTCGCCGGCCGCAAGATTGTTGTAGTCGGTGCGGGCTCCTCCGCGACCGATGATGCCGCTCTGCTGCAGGAAGCCGGTGCGGATGCAACGATTGTCTGTCGCCGGCCGGTGCAATTTCATAACCGCGCGCCCGACACCAAGCGCACGTTGTGGCAGAAGATCCGCAAGCCGAATTTCGGGCTCGGTCCGGGGCTGCGGTCCTCCATCTGCGTCCTGTTCCCAGGCTGGTTCCGGGTGCTGCCCCTGAAGATGCGGCGCCGAATCGTCAAGAACCACCTGGGTCCCGCGGGCGGTTGGTTCATGAAAGACAAGGTGATTGGCAAGGTTCCGATCCACCACGGCTTCTCACTCGTGGATGCCCGCCCCCATGGCGAGGGCGTGCAGTTGAAATTCCAGAGTGCGGACGGCACGGAAATGGAGCTGTTCGCGGATCACGTCATTGCCGGTACCGGCTATCGCGCCTCGATCTCCAAGGTGGAGATCCTGGATCCCGCGATCCGCGCCGCCATCCGGACCGAAGATGACGCGCCGATTCTGTCGCGCAACTTCGAATCTTCGGTGCCCGGCCTGTACTTCGTCGGCCCGCTGGCGCTCATGACCTTCGGGCCGTTGATGCGGTTTGCGCTGGGTGCGGACTATGCGGGCAAGCGCCTGTCCCGACATCTGCGGCGTCTGCCGGTCCGTTTCGGAGCGCGCGCCGAAGCGCAAGCGCCGCCACTTTGAACAGCCAGGCGCCCCTTGCCTCCAGCAAAATCGGCGGACCCGCGGCGCCAGCGCTGCGGGTGGTTCCGTCGATCCTGGAAGTCGGGGAGGCACCCAACGAGGTGTTGACGTCCGTTACACATCCGGTGGCGGTGTTCAACAACAACTGGTCCGCGACACTTTCGTTCACTGTTTCGCTGGGACGGCAGGGCGTGCCTCTGCATTTCTACGGCCCCGGCGCCGGCGGCTGGTCGCGGTATTGCACCCAACGTTCTGCCTGCCCTCCGGTGACGGACACCGATACCTTCCTTCCCTGGTTGCGCAATCGGATCCGCTCCGGCGAGATTATCCGGGTCGCGCCGACGACGGATCTCATTGCCTACTACGTATCGGTATTGCGAGACGAGTTCGCACCGGAGATCAAACGCACCATCCCGCCGCTGTCGGAGTTGGAAACCTGTTTGATCAAGACGCGGTTCGCTACTGCCTGCGAGCGGATCGGACAACCCGTGCCGGCGACCTTCGCGCCCGAGAGTCTGGAGGAGGCCGTGGCCGCCGCCCAGCAGCTCGGTTTCCCACTGGTGATGAAACCCAACTCGCACCTGTTGGTTGCGTTGGAGCGTGGGCGGATTGTCCACGACATGGACGAGTTGCGTGCGTATTACCGGCCCTACACTTTGGCCCCGGGCCAGAGCTTCCTGGCAGAGCGCTACCCGCAGCTACGTTGGCCGATCCTGCAGCGCTACATTCCTTCGGCGCGCAGTCGTGTTTACAGTGTCAGCGGCTTCAAGGACCCGCACACTGGCGTGATCGCTGCATCCGTTTCCTGTAAGCGGGCTCAGTGGCCGCCTGATGTCGGGGTGAGCACGTCTCAGATCAGTTGCACATCGGATCCGGTCATGACCACGGGGCTCGATGCGGTGGAGCAACTGCTCAGCAGCGGTATCTTCGAGCTCGAGTTGCTCGTCGAGGGGGATGGATTGCTGGCGATCGACCTGAATCCCCGTGCGTTCGGGTTCATGGCGCTCGACATGGCGCTCGGCAATGACCTGCCCTGGTTGTGGTATCAATCGACTCAACACCCGGTGAGGCCCCTGGAGGGTCCGGCCGTGCGGCCGGTGATGGAAGCACGCTTGGTGATTCCGCACGCGATTGCCCGCGTCGTGGGCACCTTGTTCGGTTTGCGCCCCGAACAGAGTTTCACACCCTCAGGTCCTGAGGAGCGCCACGAGTCGATCTCGATGCTTGGCCATTGGGCCGACCCCGTTCCGATGCTCATGAGCAACCTGAGCAGTTTGCGCCATCCCGGCGGGCTCATTCGACCGTACGTTGCCGCGGCGCGGCTGGCGAGGCGTGACGCACGTCGTAAGACCCAAGGCGCGAGCTTGTTCGGCGGGAACGGTTGACTCAGGCTCTGCGCCGGTCATTCTGGCTCGCGGCTCCTGATCCAATCGTCCTGGCACTCGAAGGTCCGGATCACGCGGGCAGGGCTGCCTGCGACAATGGACTTGGGAGGCACCTCGCCTGTCACCACTGACCCGGCCGCAACCACGGAGTGATCGCCGATGGTGGTGCCGGCCAGGATCATGGAATTGGCGCACACCCACACATTGTTGCCGATGGAGATCGGCGCTTTGCGTACCGGGGCACCGGGTGTGACCGCGTGAAAATCGGTGTCATAGAGGTACACCATATCGGCGAGCATGACGTGCCGGCCGATCTTGATGGACTTCGCGGCACAGATGGTCACGCCGTCGTTCATGAAGGTATCGTCGCCGACCTCGAGCGTGCCGCCCGCGAAGGCCACCACGCTCTGGGGCAGGCGGAAGTTCTTGAAGGTGCAACGGGTGCCGAATTTGAAAGTCCCCGGGCCGTTGAATTGCGGCCAACGGCCGTCGACGACCGGGGGTGAGGCGAAGGAGACTCTGGAGGAGTGGCGGATTCCGAGCAGGTATCCGCTGATTCTGCGGCGCGCCGCCGCCGGCATGTCTTTGAGCTTCATCCGCGGTTCATGCTAAAGGGTCAGGGACGGCAGGTCCACAGGAGAGAATCAAAAATGAAGGGGGTTCGATTGTTGTTCGCAAGCGAGCGGCGGCTGCTTTGGGCGTGCCTCGCCGCCATGGGACTGTGCCACCCGGCCAGCGCGCAATTGAAGTGGGGCTTATCGGCAACCGGGCAATACGAGCACAATTCCAACGTATTCAACCTGGAGTCCGGTGGCAACAATGTCGGCAATGTCAACGGCGCCCCGATCGGCACTGTCGGCACGCCGTCCGATTCCTATTATGCCTACGGCGCCGGGTTCGACCTGTCCTACAAATACAGCCGCCAGGAGCTGTATCTCACCGGCTCGACCAAGGAATATGACTACCAGCGCTTCACGGATCTGAACCACAACGACTACAACCTCGACGGCGGTTGGCGCTGGGCGATCGGATCGCGCTTCGACGGCCGCTTCGATGTCGCGCGCCAACATTCCATGGTGCCGTTCTTCGATCTCGGGCAGACCATACTCTCGCTGCAGACGATGCAGACGGAGACCGCGGAAGCCGGCTGGCGCCTCAACTCGGACTGGCGCCTGGAGGGCAAGGCGATCTATGACACTCTGGATCAGCCGATCATCGGGGCCCCGGATCTGCAGTTGAAGGAGAAAACGGGCCAGGCCGCGGTCAAGTACACCGGGCTCGTTGGTTTCACCGCTGGACTGGATGCGCGCTACCGCAGCGGCGATTACGGGCACAGTGGCGGTCCGCAGAATCCCTCGTATCACGAATCGATGGCCGGGCTCACGGCGAGCTACAAGCTCACCGGCCGCACGACGTTTGATGGCGAGGTGGGCTATTCCAAGCGCTCTTCATCCTTCGGCAACGACAACCAGAACGGCCTCACCGGTCATCTGAAATTCAAGGATCAGCTCACTCACAAGACGAGCTTCAGCATCGGAGTGAGCCGCGAGTTGGTCAACTATGTAGCCAACGCCGGATCCGAAACCGACACCGGCGTGAACGCCAACGTTTCCTGGCAGGCCACCCACCGGGTCGCGATCGAAGCGGGCTACATCTGGACGCTGCGGGACTATCCACGGCAAGGCAACAATCCGCCGGGCTCGGACCGCGTCGATCATCAGCGCTCCTTCACGGTGGCCGCGGACTACCTGGCCCTGCGCTGGTTGACGATCAAGCCGTATGCCAACATTTTGAAGCGCTCCTCCGATTTCATCGGCGGTGACTTCGATTCCACGATTTTCGGCGTGCAGCTCGTTGCCAGTTTCGGGTCGGAGGGGCACGCCGCACCCGCGCCTCGATGAGGCTGCGACGGTCCGCACGGCGGGCACGGCGGCGCTCGGGCAAAATAGACGTGTCCCACTCGTTGGTGATTCAAAGTGCAATATAGGCGGGAGATAGACGGCCTGCGGGCCCTGGCCGTCGTGCCGGTGATCCTGTTTCACGCCGGCTTTGCGAGCTTCAGTGGCGGCTTTGTCGGTGTCGATGTTTTTTTCGTCATCAGCGGCTATCTGATCACCTCGCTGATCCTGGGCGAACAGGCGGCCGGGACCTTCACCATTCTCAAGTTCTACGAGCGGCGCGCACGGCGCATCCTGCCCGCGCTGTTCCTCGTGTTGCTGGTCTGCCTGCCGGCCGCGTGGCTGTGGCTCCTGCCGTACGACATGAAGATGTTCTCGCAGAGCCTGATCGCGGTCTGTGTATTCGCCTCGAACATCCTCTTCTGGCGCACGAGTGGTTACTTCGACACGGCCTCCGAGTTGAAGCCGCTGCTGCACACGTGGAGCCTCGCGGTTGAAGAGCAGTACTACGTGTTCTTCCCGGTGCTCATCATCCTGACGTGGCGTTTCGGCAAGCGCTGGATGGTCGCGCTGCTCGCCGTCATCGGCGTGCTCAGCCTGCTGGGAGCCGAGTGGTACACGAGCTCCGTACCCTCGTTGACATTCTTTTCGTTGCAGACGCGCGCCTGGGAGCTCGTGCTCGGCGCCTGTGCGGCCTTCTATCTGACGGCGCCTGATCGTAAACCGTTCGGTCGGTGGGTCGGCGAGCTCGGCGGCGCGCTCGGCCTGCTGCTCATCCTCTTCTCGGTGTTTGCATTCGATAAGCAGACTCCCTTTCCAGGGTTTCATGCCCTGGTTCCCACCGCAGGCGCAGCCCTCATCATCCTGTTCGCGACGCCGCAGACGCTCGTGGGCAAAGTGTTCGGCAACAAAGTGATGGTCGGTATCGGGTTGATCAGCTACAGCGCCTACCTGTGGCACCAGCCCTTGTTTGCTTTCGCGCGGCAGCGCAGTTTCGATGCTCCGGGCCCCCTGACTTACATCGTCCTGTCACTCATCTCGCTGGGTCTGGCCTGGCTGACCTGGAAGTACATCGAGACACCGTTTCGCGACCGCCGCAAATTCACTCGCGGGCAGATATTCACGTACGCGGCCTGCGGCAGCGTCGTGCTGGTGGCCGTCGGGCTGGCCGGTCAGCTCACCAAGGGACAGGTCGGCCGCTACAGCGGCGCGCAAGGGGATTTTCTGCATTATTTCGAGAACAGCTTTCCCGACTGGCAGTACGCCAAGCGGGTGAACCTGTTTGCGGAAATGCGCGGTGACTGCGATTTCTTCGATCTGAAGGCCACCTGGAGCGGCCATACGACGAATCTCCCGGCGCAGATCTCGAAGTCCTGTTACGAACGCAATCCCGCGCAGCCGCACTCCATCCTCATCTGGGGCGACAGTCACGCGCAGCAGTTTTATTACGGTCTGAAGAACACGTTGCCGCAGAGCTGGCAGATTCTGCAGATCGCCAGCTCCGGGTGCACCGCGAGCCTCGTGTACGTGCGCAACCCCGAAAACTATTGCGAGTACTCGAATTACTTCGCGCTGCAGACCATTCAGCAGGCCAGGCCCGACGTGGTTCTCGTCGGCCAGGAACATGGCCACAGTGTGGAAGCCATGGAGGAGATTGCCGCGAAGCTGAAAGAGGCGGGGGTGGGCAAGGTCCTGTTCACCGGCCCGAGTCCCCACTGGAAGCGTGGCGGGTTGCCGGCTCTGACCGCCTGCAAGCTCTGGGGCCACATTCCGCGCTACAGCACCCTGGGGCTGGATCGGGACTTCAATGCAGCGGATGCAAAGTTGAAAGAGGATTTCCCCCCATCAACGTCCGCGCGCTACGTGAGCCTGATGGACTACTTCTGCGGCAAGGACGGGTGCCTCGTGTACTTCGGAGACGACGTCAAAGCAGGCATCACCGCGTTTGACTACAGTCACCTGACGGCCGTGTCGTCACTGCACTTCGCGAAGGACGTGCTCGCCGGGGAAGTGGTGTCTGGAACGCCCGCAGAGGCGCTTGCAGGCGCTCAACCGCCGGGCCAGTAATTCCAGGGGGCCTGTGGGGGCCGGCCGGACAGAGCGCGCAAGAATTCCTCGAGGTCCTTTTCATCCGCGGGAGTCGGTGCCGTGTGATTTGGCAGGACCGCTGCGTGTGCGTTGATGGCGCTCTCCAGGGTGTCCAGCGTGCCGTCATGTCCGTACGGAGCCGTCTGCGCCACGTTTCGCAGCGACGGTGTTCTGAACGCTTCGCTCTGATTATCCGGTTTTGAGTCAGAGATGACCGCGTTGGTCACCGCTGGATCCGCAAAACGGCCGGTGGATAGAAATTGCCAATCCTGGACAAAACGCAGTCCGCCCTCACGGCCAATGTCGCGTGCTCGTTGCTGCACTGCAGGAAGGCCGAGCTTGTGGAACTTCTCGTCCGTAAACGTAGGTCCGGAATGACACGACTGGCAGCCGTACTTCGTGAACGCAACCATCCCGCGCTGCGCTGCAGGGGTGATTGAGGTCTGCGAGCCGGCCATGAAATTATCGAACGCGGAACGACCGGCAGCCAGCTTGCGGATATACGCCTCGAGCACTTTGCCGAGGTTGGCGTAAATCTGGTTGACCGTCAGTTTGTCCGCGGGCGTCATCGCATCGTAGGCCGGCATTCCAGGCTTGCCGGACTCCGGAAACCGCTTCGTGTCCGAGAGGTCCGGCAGGGGGCCGAAGACCTTCTCGTAGCGAATCTTGTAGATCGAGGCCACGGTGTGCACCACCTGCAGGCGTGTTGCTCCCATTTCCTCGGTCTGCTCGAGAGTGAAGAGGGGAGCCGACCACAGGTTATCGACCTTGCCGTCCCAGAAGTGCGCGGTTCTGTACCAGGACGCATTGATCAGGTCGGGAGCGTTTCTCGCAGCCTCCGCGAGGGTGTGGGACCGGGCCTTCTTTTCCGCGAAAGAGTGCTCGGGGTCGTGGCAGCTCGCGCACGCCACGCCGCTGCCGGGCTTGGAAAACCGATTGTCGTAGAACACCTTCATGCCGAACGCTGCGGCATCCTGCCGGTCGGCGAAGCGATTGCCACGCGCGGGCGGCAGTTCCAACGGCAGGATGTCGGCCTGCCAGGCGGCGCACTCGGATCCCAGGAATTTGAGATAGGCCGCGCAGGCCGGCGCCGCTGCTGCCGCTGAGGCAGTCAGCGGCAGCAGGGCCAGGGTCAGCAGAATGAAGGATCGTCTGCCATCACGGCTCATTATTTTCCGCGCCGAGACTCTTGTGCTCGAAGCAGGTGTTGGCGTTGAAGTCACTGGGTGCATTCACATTTTCTTCAAAGCCAATATTGTCCCAGCTGCGTTGATCCAGCCACGGTGAGTTGTAGCGGTAATGATAAGCCGCGCCGCGGTCCGGGTCGCCCATGCGCTCCGCATATTCACCCGACGAGTGGTACAGGATCTGGTGGAAGCCGAGTGCAGCGTCCGCCATGTTCAAGGTTGTGGTCGGCGTGGTGAAGTCGTTGCACATCCGGGCCTGACCATTCACGTACATGATGATCCGGTTGTTGCGGATGTACAGGTCGTACTTGGTGCGGGGCGAGGCGAGCTGCTGATCGTCCAGGATCCCCTTGGTGGGATTGCCATTACCATCGACCTGGAAGAACCAGGCCTGTTCGTCAGCCGGATTGTCGAGCTGATTCGGCGACACGTTGATGGGGCTGGTCGCGGAGGACTGCGCCACCTGCTCGTTGCCACCCAGTACTTCAGGCAGCTTCGACGTCGGAATCGGCTTGTTCACCAGCACAACCACATCGCTCTCCGGATGCACGGTGTAGGCCGCCGTCTTGGTGGGATCGGAAATGCTCGGGATGGCGATGTTGATGTAGTCCTTGAGGTCGTACACGCCGTTATTGGCCGGTGCCGGCGGGCGGGCGCCATTCAAGCTGTGCATCTGCTCCCACTGCGAGAGCGCATTCGAGTTGCCCTGGCGGTTGAAGATCTGCAGGCAGTTCCAACCGGCGGTGCTGGGGCTCGCGCCAGTGGTCTCGTAGAAGAACGTGGTGTGAACCACCTGCTCCTTCAACGCTCCGGAGCTGTCGAGAGTTTGTCCGGAGGTGCCCGATCCGCACGCTGTGAAGATCCAGTACCGGCGGCTCGTGGCAAAGGAGGGAACCTCGTAGGTGACGTGCAGATAGCTCGTGCCGTTCAGGTGTGCTGCCTTGCGCGGAAACATCGAGATTTCCGACAGACCGCCCTGGCTCCAGTCGCCCAGGAGTACGTTCATCTGACCATTGTCGACCCAGGCATCGGCGACGCCGTGACCATCCGCAGCGGCCGTGGCCGTGCAACACGTGTAGCCGTCGCCGTACACCGTCCACTTGGAGTTCTGCATGACCAGTTCACCGCCGAGGTAGCGGCCGTAATGCCAGTTGGGCAGTGGGATCGTCTGGAACGTGTCGCTGGAATTGGAGAAGTCGTCGAAGAAGTCCTTCGGCGCGGCCGACGGCGAGGACACCGGCGCAATCGTGACGGAGGCACGAGCCAGGACCTTCGGCGGGTTCAGCGGAGCCTGCTGGGCAAACGGCGGCTTGGCGGGCGGGTTGGCCTGCACATTCGGTCCGCCGGCCCAACCCTGACCGTTCACGATCAGGCTGCCGTATTTGGCAACGACCTGAGCCTTGGTGACGACCGGGAAGGTGCTGATCGAGCTCGCATCGACCCAGGGATTACCGGGGTGATCCGTGTCGGCGTTGTGTGTCAGCGGAATGTTCATAGCCGTGCGGCCGATGATGCCGGGGAACGGACACAGCCGGTCCATGGCTTCAACGGTGACCGTCTGAGAGGCAGTCACGCCAGTCACTTCGATCGCCAACACCGGCGGCGTGTCGAGATCGTAGATGCCCCAGGCGCCCGGAGGCGAGCCGCCACCAAACGTCGGTACAAAGTTGTTCGGATTGATGTCTCCGCCGCCGTTTAGGTAGAAGTAGTAGGGGAACATCGTGCTCTTGTCAGCAACATACCGGCCGCGGGCCTGATGCTGTTGAACACCGGCGCAGAATTGCGTGCCGCCGGTAACCGTCTCTGTTCCGTCGGAGTTGCCCTTTACGCTCGTCGGCGAAACGATCACGCGGAAGTCCCGGGCATTGGCAACAGCCGGGAATCTAACAATGACGCTGTCGCGGTTGGGGGTCGTCGTGATTCCAGACAGTGCTGGAGCAGACGTCCAGGCGATTCCGGAGCCAGTAGGCGGCGTCGTCACCGGAGGAGTTGTCACAGGCGGAGTCGTTACAGGCGGAGTCGTAACGGGAGGAGTTGTCACAGGCGGTGTCGTGACGGGAGGGGCGCTGCCACCCGTGCTCGCCGCCACCGGAGTCGCAGAGACGGCCGCTGCGCCGTAAGTGGTGCCGACGCTGTTGACTGAGGCGAAGATGTAGTAGTACGTCGTGCCGTTTGCAACGGTGCTGTCGGTGAAGGTGGTCGTCGTCGGTGCGGCGATCTGGCTATACCCGGTGTTGCTGCTCGTGGAGCGGCCTATCAGATAGCTGGTGGCTCCGGAGCCGGCTGTCCACTTGAGGCTCACCTGGCCGGTTCCAGCGGTTGCCGCCATTCCGGTGGGTGCGCCAGGCGCCGTGCTGCTGACGGGAGGCGTCGTTACCGGCGGTGTCGTAACGGGAGGAGTTGTCACGGGCGGTGTGGTACCACCTGTCGTGGATGCGCCGGTGATGGTCACCGCGCTGGTCGAGGGCGGATACAGGCCCATGTTGACCGGGTTGACGAGATTCACCGTGAACCCAACGGATGTGGCGCTCGCCTGGCCGTTCAAAATCGGAACAGTGAATGTTCTGGGTGTGGTGTCGCCGGCGAGCCAGCTCACTGAGCCCTGCGTCGCGGTGAAATTCTTTCCAGCGACCGCGGTGCCCGCGGTGGTGGAGTACTGCACGCTGGATGCGATGCCCGAGTCACCCTGGCGGCTGACTGTGATGGTCAGCGTTTTGCCGGTCGCTGCAACCGAATTGGCGCTCGTGGACAGGGAGGCGACATTCCATCCCGTCTGCGTGATGCGCGCCGTGCTGGTGCCGAGTGTGGCGCCGGTGACGCCGCCGACCCGCACCCAGAAAATCTTGTAGGAGTTCGGGCCGTGCAGCAGCGGGATGACGAACGTTTTGGTCGCTGCATCGCCGTTGGCCCATTTGAGCGTGCCGCTGGTGTTGCCGTAGTCTTTGCCCGGCAGTGCGGAGCCTGAGATCGTCGAGTACGTGGCGCTGGCTGCGCCGCTGGATCCACCTGTTCGACTAACCTTGACAGTGACGCTCGTCTGCGACGAGGTGGCCTCAAATTTCGTGCTGGCTACTGAAATCGTGCCGGCACTCGTGGCCGCCTGTGCGACGCCGTTTGTGTTGGTTAGGAGGAGCGCTGTGACCAGCGCGGCGAAGGCAATTGCGCGTGCGATTGGAGGCATCGAGGAGACCTTTGCATTCCCAAGACAAAAAGAGCTCGCCGGACGCGCGCGCGACAACACATTGCGTGGGTCGTGCGTTGGTCTGTGCGACTGTGTGCAGTTACAGTCCGTGCTGTTTAACCCCATTTTTCTGGGGGCGCAAACTGTCTCAAGATGAAGACGCCCCTGCGAAAAAATTCTTCGCGTGTGCGATTTAGCCTATGTTTTCCGAGGAAAAATGCACGCGACTGCGGAGCTAGAGCACGCGTGGGGAGCGGATATTGCCAAATGTAATGTGCTGATTCGTGTTCGTGCGCTCAAAAATTGACGCGGCTCAAACCGCGCTGCGTCTGTCAAATAATCTCGGTCGTAAGCGTGGCGAACCTCGGAAAATGCCGCGCGGAGTGCGGCAATCGCACGTACGCCGCAGGAACCGTCGCGAACTGGCGACACGGCGTGCCGGGTGTGCCGTGAAACCAACATGTTAGTGTTGTGTTAGTTTTATGGGGAAATGGCCCGCGGCCCGGGAATTGGTGCGCTTTGGCGGCGATGCAGCGGCGCCCGCGCGGTCCGCGGCCGGCGCGGACGATGTAAGGGCGCGGGCACGCAGAAATGCGTGGGCGTAGCAGTGTCGCGCGGTCTTGCAGACGCGCAAGCGCGCACGAGCGCGCGTGAGCGCCGCCATGCGGGGCCCAGGTGGGAGGGGCGCAGCGGGTGGAGGCGAGTGATCACGCGACCGCGTACGGCGCTGCTATGGCGCGTTACGCGTGGGGGCAGTAGGGCAGGGGCTGGTGTCGGGTCGCGGCGGCGAGAATGTCCGCCGCGCTCGGCGAGTGCGGGCTGCGGCATCCTGGCGATGCCGCACCCACAGCCGCTATTTTCGCTCAGGGCTCGTTGTTTTCCGCGCCGAGGCTCTTGTGCTCGAAGCAGGTGTTGGCGTTGAAGTCGCTGGGCGCATTCACGTTCTCTTCAAAGCCGATATTGTCCCACCCGCGCGCATCCAGCCACGGCGAGTTGTACCGGTAGTGGTAGGCGGCGCCGCGGTCCGGATCGCCCATACGCTCTGCCCATTCGCCTGACGAGTGGTACAGCACCTGGTGGAAGCCCAGCGCGGCCTCGGCCATGCTCAGCGTCGTTGTCGGAGTCGTGAAGTCGTTACACAGCCGCGCCTGGCCGTTCACGTACATGATGACCCGGTTGTTGCGGATGTACAGGTCATACTTGGTGCGCGGCGAGACGAGCTGCTGATCATCCAGGATCCCCTTGGTGGGGTTGCCATTGCCATCGACCTGGAAGAACCACGCCTGTTCGTCTGCCGGATTGTCGAGCTGATTCGGCGACACGTTGATGGGGCTGGTCGTGGCGGACTGCGCCACCTGTTGATTGCCACCCAGCGCTTCGGGAAGGTTGGCCTTCGCGATGGGCTTGTTCACCATCACCACCACATCGCTCTCCGGATGCACGGTGTAGGCCGCTATCTTGGTCGGATCCGCAATACTGGGAATGGCGGTGCTGATGTAGTCCTTGAGGTCGTACACGCCGTTGTTTGCAGGCTTCGGCGGGCGTCCACCATTCAGGTTGTACATGTTCTCCCACTGCGAGAGCGCGTTCGAGTTGCCCTGGCGGTTGAAGATCTGCAGGCAGTTCCAGCCGGCCGTGCTCGGGTTCGCACCGGTGTTCTGGTAGAAGAACGTGGTGTGGGCCACCTGTTCCTTCAGGGCGCCTGTGCTGTCCAGCGTCTGCCCAGCAGTGCCCGCTCCGCACGCTGTGAACACCCAGTAGCGGCGGCTGGTCGCGTAGGAGGGAACCTCGTAGGTAACGTGCAGATAAGTCGTGGCGTTCAAGTGCGCAGCCTTGCGCGGGTACATCGACATTTCCGACAAGCCGTCCTGGCCCCAGTCGCCCAGAAGTATGTTCATCTGTCCGTTGTCGACCCAGGCATCCGCGACGCCGTGATTGTCCGCTGCGGCGGTAGCAGTACAGCAGGTGAAGCCATCACCGTAAACGGTCCACTTCGAGTTCTGCATCACCAGCTCACCACCGAGCCAGCGCGGGTACGTCCAGTTCGGCAGCGCGACCTTCTGGAAGGAATCGCTCGAATTGGAGAAATCGTCGAAGAAGTCTTTCGGGGCAGCCGGTGGCGATGCCAGCGGTGCAATCGTGACTGTGCCGCGTGCCAGTACCTTCGGCGGATTCAACGGCGCCTGCTGGGCAAACGGCCCCTGTGCGGGCGGGTTGGCCTGTACGTTCGGTCCACCAGCCCAGCCCTGACCATTGATGATCAGGCTGCCGTACTTCGCAACGACCTGTGCCTTGGTGACAACCGGGAAGGTGGTGACTGCGCTCGCATCGACCCAGGGATTGCCGGGGTGGTCCGTATCGGCGTTGTGAGTCAACACAATGTTCTGAGCAGTGCGGCCGATGATGCCGGGGAACGGGCACATCCGGTCCATCGCTTCGACAACCACCGTCGTGGACGCGGTCACGCCGGTCACTTCAATTGCCAACAACGGCGGCGTGTCCAGGTCGTAGATGCCCCAGGCGCCCGGAGGCGAGCCGCCACCAAACTGCGGCACGAAGTTGTTCGGATTCACTATCCCGTTCAGGTAGAAGTAGTACGGAAACATGGTGGCCTTGTCAGCCACATAACGGGTGCGGGCCTGATGCTGTTGAACACCAGCACAAAACTGCGTACCGCCAGTCACCGTCTCCGTTCCATCCGAGTTCTGCGTTACACCGGTTGGTGAAACCAACACGCGAAAATCCCGGGCATTCGCCACGGCCGGAAATGTCACGATGACACTGTCGCGATTCGCGACCATCCCGATTCCCGAGAGGGTCGAGGCGGTTGTGAAAGTAATTCCCGGTCCCGAAGGTAGATTGCTGGGCGGCGCGGGGACCGACGTAGGCTGCTGCGGAGTTGATGTAGCCGGGGGCGCGGTCGGCGTCGTTGCAGGTGGAGTTGTCGCAGGCGGCGTTGTTGTTGCCGGTGGCGTGGTCGTCGTGGGCGGCACGATCGTACCGGAGTTCGACGAGGTTGAGCCGTCAGTCTGCGCCGCAGTGTTCAGAGGAGGTGAGCTGCCGCCGCCGCATCCTGCCAAAAGCAGTGCATAGCAGCCAACGAGAATTTTGGCGCCGGCTGCGGGGCTCACGAGTTGTTGCGGCATTCTACGACTCTCCTGACCAGGGATGGCCCGCCAAAGGGGCGCGATCATACGGACATCGCGCCGCCGATTCGACTGGCGGGCTGGATCTTTCTACATTCTTCCCTTCGAGGTTGGGTACTACGTCGCTGTTTTTGCCGCGAAATCCCCAGTAAATGTGTCGCAATTAATAGACATCGATTGTTGTGATGCTCATGGGCGGCAGCGCAACAGTCAGTGCGGATCCCGTCGCCGGCTGCGTTCCTGCGGCCGCAGGACGCACATTTTTCTGTCCCTTGGATGTTGTTGCGCTGATCTGAAAGAGGTGCGCGGTGCCCGTTAAAGGCTGTCCTGTGAGGGTGGTGCTCTGCGCGGCCATTGTGCGGTTGATCGCCACGATGACGACCCGTCCGGGACGGCTGGTGTCGGTGCTTACATAAGCTGCCACCTTGGCGGCATCGCTGGAAACAGCCTCCACGGAGGTGTCCCCGAAGCTGTGCTTCGCGCCATCAAAATCCCGGAAGGCGCGAAAGCCGGCCAGCAGATATTCCTCGCCCGTCCCGAGCGGCCAGAAATTGGCGGCAAACAGGCCGCGGGCCCCGAAGATCCCGAGCGTGTCGGCCTGCGCAACGGCGCCGGCGATGTGTTGGCCGCCGCCGTTGTTGTATTCGGTGATCGCGATCTTCATGCCGGGATTGTCGGCGTCGATGCGCGCTTGCAGCCGACCGAGGATGTTGATCGGCCCGCCGAGTGTCTGGCTGATCCACGAATTTTCCTTGTAGGTTGCATCCCACAGGCTGCGTGGACTCTGCACGAGGGCCTGCACCTGGGCATCGGTCAGCGTGGGCGTCTTGAGGCCCGTCACGCGATTGTTCTGGCCGTCGGTGGCTTCGGAATACCAGTGGAACGCATACACATCGACGAGCGGTTTGCCGAAGGCGCGCGAGGCTTCGCGCAATGCCAACATGTAACGGTCGGCAAACCAGTTGTTGCCGTCGGGCGTGGGCGAAATTTCACCGCTCCAGGTGTACATCCCGTAAAACCCGAAGTTGGCAGGTCCCATGATGGTGAGGGCCGGGAACTGGGTCTTGAGCGCCGTGGCCAGGCTCACCGTCTTTTCGATGAAGGTATCGGAGGTCGGTAGCTTCGGGCCTTGTATCTCCAGGTGCGTGTGATTCCACAGGTCCGGCTCGTTGTCGAACTCCACGAACACCGGTTGCGAAGTTGGTTTGGGACCGAACACATCCTGGCCCGCGAATTTCTTGTCCACGGCGAAGAGAAACTCGTCCATGTAGACCGCCGCATCGCGGGTCGAGGGCGAAGTTGTAAACGGCTCGGTGGACAGGCTCTTCTTCTGGAAAACGACGGTCTTGAAGCGCGAGCGGTCCGGGGGATGATCGACATTCACCGGACCCTTGTCATCGCCGGCCACCAGTCCCTGCAGGGGCACCGTGATCAGGCTCGCCATGCCGGCCTTCTGATCGCCGCGGATGAGATCAAATACGGCGGCACCCGGGGAGGAGCTGTCACTCAGGTACTTGTCGTTCTGGAAGTAGTAATCGCTGCCCGCATTCGATGCGTTGGTCGTCCAATTGTAGGCAGTCCAGCGATTGCCGCCGGCACGGTCCAACGTCAATGCGGCCGGCAGACCGTCGACCTTGCCGGCGAAGTTGATGCCGTAGATGTAAGGCGAAATAGGGTGGGTGTGCGCGGGATTGATGGTGACGTTGATGTCCGCGGCCGGCGCGCTGCCGGCGTGACATCCCAGTGCAATAAATCCCGCGGCGGGCAGCACGAGCTGGCGTAAACGGAACAATAGGCGCGCATTTGACATCGTCTGAATCTCCATGCTGCGGGGCATTCGCAACGGATCACAAAGTCGTCGACCACTTCCGCGCCCCAGGAACCGCGCGCGTGGCAATATGGCTTTCTATTCTTCTTCTCGACGCTCAAAGGCTGACGCGGTTTGCAATTAGGCAAGGTGCTGACGAACCTTCTGGCCCGGCGCGGCAACCTGGCCCGGATCTTCGGCGGTTCCGTTATCAATCAGGGGCTTCTGTCGGCGACCAATCTGGTCGCGGGCCTGATTCTCGTCCGACGCGCATCGCCGGCCGAATACGGATATTACGTTCTCATCAGTTCCGCCGTGCCGTTGCTCTCGCAACTGCAGGTTGCGTTCATCAACCCCATCATGCCGTCCCGCGTTACTGTAGCAGCGCCCGAGGACCGGCGGAACTTCATCGGCTCCCTGATCCGGGAGCAGCGCGGGATTCTGCGGGTCGTGCCGGTGCTGGGCCTGCTGATTGCGTTCCTGGCCTGGGCCGCGGGAGCCATCGGCACCCAGGCCGCCGTGATCTGGGCGCTGGGATCGGTGTGCTCGACCGCCTGGCTGTACCGCGAATTCTTCCGCATGGTACTGATCTCGTACCGGCGACCTTTCGAAATCCTCAGGGCCGACGTGGTTTTCGCGATCATCCTGACCACCGGCATCTGGCTATCGACGCTCACCACGACGGCGGCCACCATTTCCTCGGTCGCGCTCATCATCGCGGCGGTGGCCGGTGGCTGGCTCATGTCGCACGCCGTCTGGCGCCACGAGGCCTGGAATACCAACGGGCCGCCCGGTGCCCTGGCGCAGACGATCCGGCTGGGCGCATGGGCCGCGGCCGGAACCGTCATCCATTGGCTCTTCAGCCAGGGTTACACCTTCATTGTCGCGGGTGGTCTGAGTGTCACCGCCGTGGCAGCCATCGCGGCGACCCGGCTGTTGTTGAGCCCGCTCGGGGTGTTCTCCATGGGCATCGTCACCATGATGTACTCGACCTCAACGCTATGGCTCAAGCACCACGGGATGCGTGGGCTGTTGCGCCGGGTGGTGTTGTTCGCACTCGTGATGGTCTGCATAGCCGTAACTTACATCGCCATCATCTGGTACCTGCGCGACTGGATTTTCGCCCACGTGCTGAAGAGGGACTATCCCCAGCGCGACCTGCTGCTGACCATCTGGTCGATGATTTTTGTCGCCACCGTGATCCGCGACCAGGTGATCTTTCTGCCCATCGCCCTCGGCCGGTTCAAGCTGCTGGCCGTTCTCACGCTCGTCTGCGCGGTGCTCGGGCTTTCGACGAGCTTTGTGGCGATCCAGTTGTATGGCGTCGCTGGCGGACTGCTCGGACTGCTCGTCGGCGAAGTTGCGCACGTGGTCGGCGTGGCGTTGCTCACTGCGCGTGAAATGAGAATGCACACCGCCGCCCAGGCGGCGGGCTAGCGCTCAGCGGTACGACGCGGCGCTACGCCAGCTCGCGTCGCAACACTCTGACAATTGCGTCCACGCTGGTCATGGCCTCGCCGTCCTCGGGGGAAACCGAGATGCCGAACTCCTGCTCGACTCCCAACACGACATTGAGATGACCCAGTGAGTCCCAGGCCTCCACTTCACCCTGGTGGCTGTGCTCGGTGACCGAGGCGAGCGGCACGTTGAAAGTGTCCGCAACGAGGCTGCGTACGCGCTCGAGAAGAGGATCGTTCATGAGCTGAGAGCCTCCCCGGCAGTTGCTTCGAGCCAGGCCGGCCACCCGACCTGGCCGGTCTGCAGATCAAACTCCCACAAGCCGGCACCCTCACGCGTGTCGATCAAGCGGAAACCGTGTGATTCGTAGAAGCTGGCGGCGGGCCCGTTCTTCCTGGTGGGAAGGTACCAGCCCCGCAACGTGCGCGCGCCTGCGGCGCGGCTCGTCGCCATCAAGTGACTCAACATCGCAGTTTCCACCGTACGGCCAATGACACGGCAACTCATCAACAGTGAGTCGATTTCCCAGGCCGGGCCCTGATCCTGCGCGATCGTGACGCCCACGAGGCCGTTGTCACCGAAGCGATCCTGCACCGAGCAGGTGTAGATGTGCCAGTCGCCAGCCGCCATCATCGCCGCGACGCGAGCCTCGTCGTACCGGCGCGTCGTTAAGTTAAACTGGTTGGTCTTTTGGGTCAATTGACTCACCCGGGGCAGGGTCGCCGCGGAGACCTTCGCCAGCAGCACCCGCATCTGCAGCGAGCGATAAAACTCCTCCAGGCTGCCGGCGGAGCGCTCGAGTTCCGCTCGGGCCCGCTGCTCGGCGTATTGGCGCCCTCGATCGCGATCTTCATCGAGCACTCGCAGGCGCTCCAGCGAGGCCACCTGCCGCAGGGTCGCGGCATATTGCATCGGGTCCCTGGGCAGATCGACGACGAGCACTTCGGGCAGGTGCTGACTCACTTCTTCGCGCTCAGCGGGATTGTCATCAACAAACACGAGTGCGTCGGTGCCGATGTTGAGCTCCGTCGCAATGGCCCGCAGATTTTCGGACTTGGCCGTCCAATTGAGACGCATCGCAGCAAAATGCTTTGGACGCAGCAACATCCCCGGATGCCGTTCGAGCACTTCCAGCGCATCCGCAGGGTTGTTTTTGCTCGCAATCGCGAGAATGACGCCACGCCGGTGCAGATCCAGCAGCACTCGTTGCAGGGCCAGGTGAGCGGCGCCCGGGTAGTCGATCCCGAGTTGCAGTCCCTCCGGGCCATCCTCGCCGACGACCCCGCCCCACAGCGTGTTGTCGAGATCGACCACGACCGCCTTGCGCACCTTGCCCGTCAGGGGCAACAGGACACCCAGGCACTCGCGCGCCAGGGGCCACAGATGTTGTGCGGCGATCGGCATGCGTGCCGTGAGCCACTTGCGCTCATCAAAGAACTGTTCGCGGCCGATGCGGCTCACCAGCGCATCAAACCCCAGGACGTGAATTCCCGTAGTTGCGGCGGCCAACGTGCGCAGCTCTTGATTCAAACGCGCAATCAACGCCGCCTGGCCGTTCGTCGACTGCGCGTCCAGCACGCCGTCCGCGGCCCGGATCGGTTGTGCGAAGTCGAGCAGGATGACACTGGCGGAGCTGCGGCTGCGGAGCAGATTCAGCCAATTGCGCAAATCCTCCACGACCCGCTCGCTGCGCTGTGCGAGTGCCTGGCGGTCCGGGCCCAGGCTCCAGTCCCACACTTCCGGCAGCACGTCGCGGGTCTGCACAGCCAAAATGACTACGTTGGGCTCAAATCGATACAGCTGACTGTTTGGGTCGAGTATTTCCTGTGCGTAGGCGTTGTGATCGCCGGCCTGCTGTTGCACATCGAGGCCGTCCAGCAAAGCGGCGGCGCGCAGCAGCGGAAAAAGCGGCTCGACGGTGAAGGAGCGAGCCCACCAGATGCGACAGGATTGACGGCCGGGCCATGCCACGCCATTCAAACGCTCCACCACGGAGCGTGCTACCGGCAATGTGGGCTGCTGCTCAAATACTTGTCGCAGTAATGCGACAGCACGCGTTATATTCCCCGCGTGCAGTTGCTCATCCACGCCTCGAAAGTCGACGCCCATGTTCAGCTGGACAATGTCTTGATGACTCGCGCGGGCACGCCGCCGACCATCTTGTTGGCCGACACGCTCGCTGCTACGAGGGCACCGGCGGTGACGACACTCGATGCACCGATGTTCACGCCCGGCAATATCGTGCTGCGAGCGCCGATCCAGCAGCCGTTTTCGATGGTGATGGCCCGCGGGCGGATGGTGCCCACCCGGCGTTGCGGCGGCCCGATGTCATGGTCGGCGGTAATCATGACGATATGATGGCCGAGATTGACATAATCGCCGATGGTGATATTGCCGGTGACATCAGCGAAAAAGCGCTTGTTGATGATGACGTGTTTGCCGATCCGCAGGCGCTGCTGGACGTTGCGTGTTTCCGTGAAGTCCATCGTGCCGAGTATCAAAGTGTGACTGCCGATCGGTATGCCCGCGAGGTGCCGATAGATGAAAGTGCGCACTCGACAGAAACACAAATCCGGCAGCACGCTCACCGCGGCGCGCGCCACCAGCAGGCGCACGTTCAGGTTGCCAAACTCGTTGGCGAGCGCGCGCACCAACCGCTCGAGCCAGGAACGTTGAGTGGTTACTTCCGCGCGCGTGTCATTGTGTGGTTCTGTTGGGGCCACGCCGTGGTCGGTTGAAAGGTTGTTGTGGGTTTCAGGGCTGCGTGCGGGCTGTATCATGAGCATATGCCAGCGGATATAACGAGTTTCAGCGGAATGTCGAGACCATACAACACTACGCCAGGCGCGGGATGTCCGGGTTGAAAAAAATTGTAATCGTCAGCGGCAATCGCATCGCGCCCGCGACCACCGGCGGCCAGGTGCACTCTCTTAGCATCGCTCGTGCACTGGTACGGAGCGGGCATTCGGTACACATCTTCAGTGTCACCGGACGACGCGAGGATTACGGTCTGCAAAATGTCATACACGGCTACATCGCGCAGCCGGGTATCGAACCCGGATTGAGCGAGGAGATCTCGGTTGGCCTCTTCTACGGGGTACTGCAGACCGTCGGCAGGCGTCTGAATTTCCCGCGCGTGTGGCAGTACGCGTTGATGCGACGCGGTCTGGTACCGAAGCGCCTCAGATCTGCACTGCAAAGTGCCGATGTCATCCTGTCGGATTTTCCCTATGTGCCGCGTTTCGACGGGCCCTGGAGAAACAAGCCCTGGTTCCTCATTAGCCATAATCTCGAGTACAAGCTGCTGGAGCAGGGCGGGGGCTGGTACGCGCGCTTTACGCAATGGATGCGCAATATCGAAAGCAGCGCTCCGGGCACCTTTACGGACATCCTGGCTTGCGCGGAGGAGGACCGGGACTTCTACCGGCAGCACGACAAAGGAGGTCGCCTGTCGCTTCCAATAGTGCGCTGTGGGGTCGATCCGCGCGCGTACGCGACAACCGAGGCGATGCGTCGAGCGGTGCGCGCCCAATTCAACCTGGAAGAGGCCGACCGGGTCCTCATGTTCAGCGGCAGCGGCTATCCTCCGAATGTGGATGCCTATGAGGAGATCCGGCAGTTCTGCCAAGCTGAAGCTGCCTATCTGGCGCAGGCCCGAGTTCACTTCATGGTGGTGGGCTCCGTGTGCTCCCAGCCCTCGCGCAACGGTGCCTTGATCGTGACCGGACGGGTGCCGGAAGTGCTGCCGTACTTCGCCGCGGCCGATGCCGGCCTCAACATGGTGCGGCGCGGTTCGGGCTCGAACGTCAAAATGTTTGAGTACCTGGCGGCTCGCCTTCCTGTGATCTCGACAGTGTTCGGCGCCAGGGGGACACCGATGCAGGCCGAAGAAGACTACCTGCCTGTCGGCACGGACGACCTGAAACAGGTCATTGCGCGATTTCTCAGCAAGGACCGCAGCTTCTGGAGCGAGAAGGCGGAACGCGTGTGGACGCGTCACGACCGGGCCTGCGACATTCAGCACCTGGTCGAGGATGCCGTCCACGGTCTGCCTGGTTTCACGGACTGAGCCGGCCTGATCCCGATATGCTGCGCCCTTCATGATCAATCAAAATCGCCGTTTCAATCGCGGCCGCCTGGCGCTGCCTCCCGCGGCCGCTGCGGCTGCCCCGCCTGCGCCCCAGACCCGCTGGGTGGTCGACAGCGGCTACGTCATTCTGATCACCGCGCTGATCTGGCTCATCTTCTACCAGAACCTGCCGAACAACCTGTCCGGCTACGCCGGCGTGGGCGAGGGCGCCGCTTTCGGTGCGGCCAACCAGATGGACCGCCTCATCAAGATCTTCATGATCGCAGTCAGCAGCTACCTGATCGTGGTGCGCTGGCCGCTGGCGCGCAACCTGCTGAAGTTCATGAATCCCGGCCTGTTGGCTTTCTTCGTGCTCGCGCCGCTCAGTGTCGTGTGGTCGATCTCCCCTGGCGATACGGTGCTGCGCTTCATCTCCCTGGCCGCCATGTTGTTGGTTTGCTTCGCCTCCGGGCTGGTGAGCTGGCATCCGCGCCGCTTTCAACAGGTGCTACTGCCGCCGGTGATGTTGATTTTCCTGGCCTCGCTGGCGATCGGCGCGATCGAGCCGAACTGGGTGATCGAATACGGCGATGACATCGCGCTCAAGAACTCGTGGCACGGTGTCACTCACGGCAAGAACGAATTCGGCATGCTGTCGGGCTTCGGCGTCCTGTTGTGCGCGCACGGCTGGTTCGCGCGCGAGGGGCGGACCCCGTGGTACATGGCCGGAACCGCCGTCGCCTTCCTGTGCCTGAGCCTTTCCAGAAGCAACACTTCGATGTTTGCCACAGTGCTGGCGTTGATCTGCATGTACCTGCTGATCCGATCGAAGATCGTGGCGCGCAGCTTTACGGCAACCCTCGCTTACGGTGTGGGCGGCCTGATCCTGTTCTACGAAATGATCATTCAAGGCCTGGTGCCCGGCGTGGACGTGCTGCTGGCGCCGATCATGGGTCTCACCGGCAAGGACACGACCTTCTCGGCCCGCACCACGATCTGGTTTGTCGTGAAGCAGCACATTGCCCTGAGCCCCTACATCGGCTCGGGCTTCGGCGCCTATTGGATCGGCGCGGTGCCGCAGTCGCCGTCCTACATCTTCCTTTCGATCATGTATCTGTATCCCACCGAGTCGCACAACGGCTATCTCGAGGTCGTCAATGACCTCGGCTACCTGGGTCTGGCCTGCGTGCTGGTGTTCCTGTTCTTCTACGTCCGCCAGGCACTGCAACTGATGCGCACGGATCGCAGCCAGGGGGCCCTGTTCCTCGCACTGTTGTTCATGGAGATGGTCGTAAACATGTCGGAGAGCGACTGGTTCTCGCGCTCGAACACATTCACCATGCTGGCGCTGGCCTCGGTGTGCCTGTCGCGCGGGCTGTTCGATGCCAGGCTGCGCGGCGAATGGGAGCAGCCGCCGCAGGGCCAGGTTGCCGTCAGTCGGTGAGGCGGTCCAGCCACGGTATGTGGCGAAATACGTAGCGTTTGGTCAACATCGGACCGACGATTCCGGCCGCCAACAACAACGGCAGGTATAGCAGGAAGTTGATTCCGTCCCAGGGGAGCACCTTCAACATTACGCCCTTGGTCAACCCGATGAACGGGGTGTTCAGCAGGTAGATGACGAACGTCATCGTTCCCAGTGTCAGCAGCACGTTCGATTCGGCAAACCGGCCGCGCCGTACGAGGCCGTGCAGGGCGGGCATCGAGGCTGCTCCGCAGACAAACAACCGGAGCGTGTCCGGCAGGCCGTCATAGTCGTAGACGGCGATCGCGACCAACCCTGCGAACAGGGCCAGCCACGCCACGGTGTAGGTATCGATGACCTCGAGCCAACGTTTGCCGAGGTCCGCCGCCACGCCACCGAGCGAAAAGAAAATGAAGAAGCGCGCGATCCGGTCGAGATACATCACGTGCGGTACCGGCAGCAGATAGATGACGGCCGCGATCAGCAACAGCGGCGCCGTGCGGCCCCGGGACAGCCACAGAATGGGCGGTGTCATGATCATCAACACGAACACCACCAGGATGTACCAGACGGAGATGGCCGGGCTGTTGTCGGTGTCCCAGACCAGTCCGAACAGCGCATCCGCTACGGAATCCGGCGCATGGTCGACATGGATGAAATGGGCGGCCGCGAACTTCCCGGCGACCAGCGCCAGGCCGAACAACGCAAAGGGAATGATGAAGCGCCATACGCGGCGGCGGACCATTCGTGTCCAGTTTTCGGCGGGCGTACGCGCAGCCCCCGACAGGTACCACACGTAGCCGGACAGAAACATGAAGAACGGCATGTGAAACTGGTACACGGCGGTCTGCAGGTAGGCAAACCAGACATTGCCGGCCGGTTGTGATTTCGCGGCCAGGTGGCCCAGGACGACCAGGAAGATGCCCAGTCCCTTGGCACGATCGATGTCGAGCCGACGGGTCTTCGCCGGCGGTACGGCAGGCGGAGCGCCGGTCACGTGTTTTCCCTCTTGGTCCTGACCCAGGACGAGGGGCGTTTACGCGCGATGAGCAACAGGACTTTCCAGACTATGAACCAGGGTACCCGCAACAGGTCCCAGAATCCGGCCCTGCCGACACCGCTCAGCATCCACCCGCGACCCACATAGGCCACCACGGCCAACAGGTCGGCGAGGCCCAGCCACAGATAGAGCGCTCGATCGATCCGCGAAAACAACAATGCCAGGACGATGACCGCAACGGCATTCAACACGACGTACGACAGCGGTGGCACGAGCAGATCGAATGCGAGGTCCAGACAAACACGGCTGCCTCTGGCCACGGCGGCGCGCAACAGCCTCGGCACCTGGGAGACGATGAGCGCCATACGGCCTCCCTCCCAGCGCATCCGTTGACTGCGTGAAGCCTCTTCGCTCGTGACCATCTCACCGTTGACGTGCGACTCGTCGCAATAGGCAACGCGATAACCGGCGAGCCCCACCTCGTTTCCGAACTCTACGTCCTCGGTCAACGAAAATGCTTCGTACGGCACACGATCGAGCAACGCATGGGTGACGGACCAACCGTTTCCGCGTATTCCGCACGATAAGTGCAGGCGCTCGCGAGCGCGTGAGCGGACCTTGTGAATCGCCCCGAGAGCGATAGCCATTAACCGCGTGCGCCAGGAAGCGGATGCATTGAGCACGCCGTAATGGGTCTGCATGGCAGACTCTCCGGCTGCGATGCGGTCCGCGAATGACTGCAGCAGATTGGCGGAGGCCTCGGAATCGGCATCCACAACCACAACAGCCCCGGCACGCCCCTCGGCACGACTCAACTTGAAAGCATGTGCCAGGGCATAACCCTTGCCGCGCAAAACCGCGTCGGTGCGCTCGATTACGTTGGCCCCGGCGCGCCGGGCAATTCCAGCCGTGTCGTCAGTGCAATTATCAGCGATGACAATGACTCGAAAGCGCTCGGCCGGCCAATCGAGTTGCAACAGATTCCCGACCGTGCGTGCGATTCCCGCCGCTTCATTGTGAGCCGGCACGAAGACGTCGAAAAACACATCCCGGGAACCAGAGCGGGGCAGGCGCACGCGGCCCGATAAACAGGTCAGAATCAGCAGGTAAAGACACGCGAACGTGGCCGGTACGGCCACGATGAACACCAGGGTCGACTCAACAGCGGCAGCGAGCTCTTGCATGCGCCCGCCGCTAGAAGCTGTTGATTACGGCCCCGACAATTCGCGATTGCGTGCTCGCCAGGCGGCGCAGCATCTCCCGCAGGTTCTTGTGAGGGGTTGAATTTGCCCGCGTCACCACGAGGACCTCTTCCGCCAGCGAGGCGATCGCTATGCCATCCGAATACTCGGTGATGGGTGGAGTATCGATGATCACGATGTCATAGGCATTACGCCACTCGACGATCGCCATTTCGAAATACGGACTCGACACCAACTCGAGGGGGTTTGCCGCGACCGGGCCCGCGGTGATGACCGACAACTGGGGAATGTGCTCCACGCCGAGGGTATTCAGCGCGCCGCCTTCCTTGAGCGCCTGTGCGAGCCCGAAGGTATTCTCACATTCGAACAGCGTGTGGACCTGCGGACGACGCAGGTCGGCGTCGACCAGCAATGTGCGGCGCCCGAGCTGGGCAAACGCAATGGCGAGCTCGGCACACAGCTTTGTGCGCCCCTCGCCACGGCACGGGCTCAACACGGTAATCAATTCCGCGCCGCGCGCATTGCCGCTCAACAAGGACAGCTCCGTGCGCAGAGCCCGGATCCGCTCGCTGTAGTCGCTTTCCGGCTGGTTCACCATGACCAGTGACGAGCTCGCCCGCACCTGGGTGGTGGAGCGGATGGGCAGGCCGCCCTTGTGCGGAATCCGCGCCAGGGCTCTTTGAATGATGCCCTGGGGCGGCGGCGGCGGCTCGTTGCGAGCGGCGCGCACGGCCTCCGCATACTCTTCCCAGGTAATCAGTCCCAGGTGGATGGCCGCATCCGCGAAGCTCATCTGCAGCGAGCTCATCGCCTCGTGGATGCGCTCGATCGCCTCCGGTGTGAAGCGGCCGGTCTCCAGCAAAACATCGCGCAGCCGTTCGGCCAGGCCCGAAATATCTTCACTGGGCATTGGAGTACTCATGAGGGACTGGCCAGGGCCGGTGCGGCGGTGAGCTCGGCGAGGACCACGATGTTGAAATCGCGTTCCACGTCGTCCCGGCAGCGCAGGCGCCGATTGAAGAACATTTCGTAGACCAGGGGTATGAAGATGGCGAGGCCCAGTGCTGCGGCCAGACACCCCATGAACAGCTTCGGCTTGTTGGGAGCGGCGGCTTTGACCGGCACGGTCGCGCGGCTCACGAAGTCGACGTTGGTGTGATTGGCCACCGCGGCGAACATGATCTGATCGTAACCGTCGAGCGCATGCTTGTAGGCGGACTCTGCGGATTCGAGCTCGAGGTTGAGCTTGTTGCCCTCGTCACGCGCTTCCCGCAGCTTCGCCACGCGAGCCTGCTGGTCTGCGAACGCCTTCGAGTATTTCTGCTCCAGCTCCTTCGTGCGGGCCAGCTCGGTCTGGGTATTCGCCGACAGCGCGTGCGTCTCGTTGGCGAGCGCCTCGCGGGTGCTGGCAATCTGGGAAGCCAGCTCGAGCACTTTAGGGTGCTCCGGGCCGTACGTGGTGCGCAGTTGCGACATTTGCGCCTGCAACGTGGAGAGTTGGTTTTTCAACGATCCGACGGCTGCCGAGGACATCGCCTCGGAGGAGCTGGACTGCTCGCCGAGCGCTTTGGCTTCCAGGGAGCGCCGCAGGTTCTGGGTGTCCAGCAGTTGCTTGCTCAGGGTGTCGAGAGACTGGACCTCGTTGTCGGTCGCCGATCCCGTCACATCGCCGATGCCGGTCTGTTTGCGGAACTCGGTGACCTTGTCCTGAGCGACGGTGGCTTTCATCCGCAGTTCCGCCAGCTCCTGGGAGTAGCGCTCCGCGCGCTCACGCGCGGGCTGGTTGGCGCGGCGCCGGTCCTGCTCGATGTACACGTCCGCGACCGCATTGGCGATCTCGGCCGCACGCTGTGGGCTGCGTGCGAACGAGCGCAGGTACAGCAGCTGGCCGCCGCGACCTGCCTCGATGAATACGCTCTGGGCCAGCATCCTGCCTGCATATTCCTGCAGCGCCGCCCGGTCGCCGGCGAACCCGGTCGTGTAGTCCTTGTCAGCGGTCAGATTCAGGCGGTCCACCACCGGCAGGAGCACGATCGGGCTCAACATCAGCTCGGTCTGTGTAGCAACGTAGCTGGACATCATTTCGACGGGGAAATCCCGGCCGGCCAGCGGATCCTTGGTGTCGTAGTGCACGATCAGGGTCGTCGTGGCGACGTACGTTTTCGCCATGAACTTGATGATGACCGCGGACACGACGGTGATGGTGACGGCAATCGCCACCATCAGCGGAATGTAGGTCCTGAGGATGGAATAGATCTGCAGGAGCGACATGCCGTGCGAAGCAAACTGCTCCGGCAAGGCCGCTCGCAGGGGAGTGAGGTCGGCGACGGAGAGCGTCGTTCCAATGGGTCCGCGAGGTCTTTGGCGCTTCAAAACAGGCTTTCCTTCACCCTGATGATGTCTTCGGGTTGTACTGGGTCGCCGAGTTTGGCCGAGATCACCTGGACCCGGCCGTCCTTGTCCGCACGCTCGATCTTGATCCGCCGCGGGCTGCCGCGTTCGTTGATGCCGCCGGCGGTCGCGAGGGCCCGGTTCACAGTGATTCCGTTCTCAAATTTGTAGCTGCCCGGCGTCGTCACCTCGCCGTAGACATAGAAATGCGAGGCTTCCGGCACCAGCAATTGATCGCCCCCCTGCAGGCGCGGAGTGGGGGCATCCCGGCCCGCGCGCAGGTCTTTCAGATTGACCGGAATCCGTTCGGTCTGACCGTCATTGGCGGTTCGCACGATGTAGGCGATGTCGGCCGCCCTGTCGTTCACGCCACCGGCTTGCGCCAGCAGGTCCACGACCTTCGTCGTGGGGGTTACGGGATAGCGGCCGGAAACACCCACCTGGCCCAGCACCGAAACGAACTGGCTGGCGGCCTGACGCACCAGAATGGTCACTTGCGGGTTGACGAAGAAGCCACCGTCCTTCAGCGCCTTGGAAACCTTGGACGAGGCCTCAACCGCAGATAGCCCGGCGACCTGTACGGTGCCAACCATGGGCACGAGGATATTGCCGTTGTCGTCGACGTACGCTTCGGTCTTGTCCGGTTGGCCGTAGATCTCGATGCCAACCATATCACCGGGCCCGAGTTGGCTCAGTGTGCGCTGGACCGGTACGGCTGAGGTCGCGCCTGCGTTGGACGCACTGGCGACAAAGATCAGCAACACAACAGCAAGCAGTGTTGACAGGGTGCGAATGTGTCTGATGATTGGCGGCATGTGATGTCAAAACGAGGAATGGGCCGGGCGTGGTCGCCCTGTTATCTCCCTGGTGGAATGGTAAAGCATCCGGCTGGCCAAATTCCGCCGATTGGGTCAAAAAGCCTTATAAACGATGTCGGGTGCGGGCGCATTCAGAACGGACACGGTCGTCAGGGCGATTACCAGTAGTGCAGTGCACCAGGCTGTCCGGACATACCGGGACTCCAGCCAGGGCCGGTTCTCGAACTCAAACGACAGCAGCCATTGCCGCGCGCTTTCCCACGCCGCCAGTGCCACCGCGGCCACCACGAGGATCAGGACCCAGGCGGCTGTCATCTCGCCCGGGCTCAACGCCGCGGCCATGGTGCGCAACTGACTCCAGTTGGACCAGAACCAGAGCATGCAGAATGCGTACCAGGTATAAGTCATGCCGCGCGCCACCACGATATACAAGGGGTTACGCGCCAGCTTGTTGTAACCGGCCCGCTTCAGCCGTGCCGTCATGTACATCTGATACAGCTTTGTGACACTGACCCCGAGACCCAACAGGATGCCGTAGAAGGCAAACTCCGAGGTCTGGCCGTGCCACACGCCGATCAGGAAGAACGTGATGAAAAATGCGCTCGCAACGATCAACGGCTCGGCCCGGGTCGAGGGCCAGCGACGCATGCAACTGATCACAATCGGGTTGTAGACGTAGGTCTTCAGCCAATTCGACAGCGTCATGTGCCAGCGGTTCCAGAAGATCAGGAAGTTGGGCGATGAGAACGGTCGATTGAAGTTCTCGGGCAACTCGATCCGCAGCAACCGCGCAAGCCCGATCACGATATCGATATAGCCTGAAAAATTGGCGTACAGATATAGAGGATAGATCGCGGCCACAATGGCACCGCTCACGACCCGCACGCCGCTCGGGCCGCCGCCGGTGAGGGACTCCAGGGCGTCCAACTTTGCCATGTTCAACAGCAGCGACAGGACATTGACCTTGAAGAAGCCGACGATGATCCGGCGAACTGCATGTCCGATCACGATGAGGTTGAGTGGCAGGGGAGGCGCTGCCAGTTGCGAGTGCGCGAAATCCGGATAGGTTTGAATCGGCCCGGATACCAGCGTGGTGAAGTTCAACGTGTAGTTGAGGTAGCTCACCACACCGATCCGTTCGGGAACATCCGCATCGTGCGCATCAATAATCAGATGCATTACGCGGAAGAAGATATAGGACAGGCCGAGTGTCACGTAGGGGTGCTGGAGGAACAGCGCGCTCGGTATGAACGTATATTTCTTCAGCCAGACAAACAATGCGATGCCCAGCACGACGGCAGGGACAAACAGCCGGCGGTATTTGCCCTGGACCAGGCGAACCCCGGCGTAGCCGAAAACCAGGAACCCGGCGAGCGGCAGGTACGCCGCCGGATTCACAGAGAAGAATCCCAGGAAAATGACACTGGCGGCCAACAGTACGAACTGTCGCCAGGCCACCGAGCGATGCAGGTTGCTCAACACGGCGCAGGCCAGGCCGTAGGCAATGAACTGCAGGGAGGCTGTTCCCATCATGGCCGACTCCCGGCGGCGGCGCCGCATTGCCCGAGCTCGGGGACCGTCCCATCCAGGAGCTTCTTCACGAGATTGTCGGCGATCACCTTCTGCCCCGCGGGCGCCACGTGGCCGTCCACGACCAGGAACAGGTTCTGCGAATCGGGAATGTTCTGAAACGGCTCCATCAGATCCACGTACGCCGCGCCATGATCGGAAGCGATCTTTTCGAGCGTGTGCCCGAATGCGGCCGGGTCTGTACCTGGCGGACGATGGGGCGCGCTGAGCAGCGCCGCCTCAGCGCGTGACGGTACCGGGATCACCACGAAAGGCACACCCGCTGTTTTCATCGCGCCGGCCATGTCGCCGATGATCACATTCATGTCGTCGAAACGTTGTTGCCACGCCGGTGTGAAGGGGACACGCAGGAAATCCGCCTTGTCGCCATAGTTCATGTACAGGCGCAGAAAGGTCTCGCGATCCTGGAGCAGGTAGTGCTCGGCGACCAACAAGGTGCGGCTGCCGAGAATGAGCGACTGCAACTTGCGCATCAGGCTCATCTCGTAATGCACCGCATTGGCGCTGACCGGTTTCTCCGGTTGGTTGCGGTCGGCCAACGCCTGGGGATCGATCCGCTGCTCGATATCGAAGGGCGCGAGCAGTATGAGAACGACCTGAGGTTTGAGCTTCAGCGCTTCCTGCACTTTCCGGTAGGCGTAGATGGGGCTCGCCGCGGGCTTGCCGAGATTCTGCACGTCCACGGGCCGCCCGCAGCGCCGGCTGAGCTCTTTGGCCGCGATGTCATAGTAGGTGTCTTCGTAGGGGACATCCAACCCTTGGGCCACCGACGATCCGAGGATCGCTATGCGCAGGGTACCCGGGGCAACCGGGCCACACGAGGTAGTGCTGCGATAGCCGCAATCGTTGTAGTTGTACGTCGCCCACGGACCTTCCGCATTTTTGAAGCGGGCGGTGCAGTTCGTCTTGAAGTAGTAGCCTTCGGCGTTGCCGGTAGGCACCGCGCAGACATTCTCTTCATCCATGGGCCACGCAATTCGCGTCGACACCTCGGTGATCGTGAACATGACGATCACCGTCAGCAGGCTGACGAGCGGCAATAGCCAGTAGTCGCGTCGCGAAAGGCGGCCGCCGGCGTCCGGTTCAGGCGTGGCGGGATCGCTCATCGGTTGAGCTAGTCGAACCCGATGACACGCACAGTCATCGGAGCCTCTTCAACGTGAGTTCCCTCGACGGCCAACTCCCAGTGCGTAGCCCCGTCCGCCTCGGTGCCGGTCTGGGCAAAGCCGAGATTGGAATAATGGTGCTCGACGAGTTTGTTCCGATCTGTCGGCCGGTAAACGCCGACCAGGCGCCGGATACCCCGCGCCTGGGCGCGGCTGAGAATCTGCCGCAACACAGCCTGTTCGACACGGCGGCCCAGAACGCGGCAGCTCATGAGCCAGGTATCGATTTGCCAATCGGACGCAGCTCCGGGCCGGCAGATGATCACGCTGATCATGCCGTTGTCGCCGAACACGTCTGACAGTCGTACTTGCAATGTGAAACAGCTCGGGTCGTGTTCCGCCTCCCCAACCTCGGCTTCCGTGTAACGCCGCGTGGTCAGGTTGAACTGGTTCGACTTGTTGATGAGCTGGGAGATGCGCGCCCGGCCGGTCTCATCGAACGGCTGGAACGTGATCTCCATGTTGAGTGTCTTCAGGTACGCATCGAGATCGCCGGCTGCCTTCTGCAGCTCGACGCGCTTGGCGTTGTCCTGATAGAAATCGGCGCGCTTCAGGTCTTCGTCCGAGAATACGATTGCCTCGAAGTAACCTGCGGCCGCCACGGTCCGGGCATACAGAGCCGGATCCTCCGGCAGCTCCGGCACCGCCACTTCGGGCAACATCCGCCGCACGAGATTGCGCTCGACCGGGTTGTCGTCGACAAACACCATGGAATCGATGCCGAGCGACAGCTCTCTCGCAATCGCCTGGATATTGGTCGCCTTGTCATTCCAGTTGGCCTGGAATACGGCGATGTGGTCTTCCTTCAGCAGCATCTCCGGATGCTCGCGGAACGGCTTGCGGGCCACATCATCATTGTTCTTGGAGGACACGGCGAGCGCGATTCCACGCGCGCGCAACTCCAGCGCCATGCGCTGAACGCTCAAGTGAGCTTCACCGGTCGGATCGCCCTGGGCCACCTGAATGCCGTCGAGTCCGTCGTCGCCGATGACGCCGCCCCACACCGTATTGTCCAGGTCGAGCACCAACACGCGGCGGCTCTTGCCTTTCAATGCACCGAGCAGACGGCCGACATGATCGGCATACAACGGCAGATAGCGGTTGGAAAACGGCAGCTTCGCCAGATTCCACTGCATCGGGGAGTGCCAGTTCTCCAGGCCGACCGTGGCCGCAATTCCGGCCACATCGAGCAGCAGGTCTGAAGTTCCGAGCACATTGGCCGCCAGCCGCGCGTTGATCCGCGAGATGACATTCTGCGTCGTGCCCGGGAGCAGGCGGTCCATGCTGCCGAACAAACGTTCGGTCGGCGTAGCGAGGGTCTGAACGATGACCGTCGTGCCGTGTGCCTTGAGCCCGTTGCGGACTGTTTCGATATATCCCACCGCGCGCGTGGTCGACTCTTCCGCGGCCTGCTCGCTGCCGAGCCTGGTTTGAATGGGGAGGGCGCGATAGTCGATCGCCAGCAGCACTGCATCGGGTTTCGCGGTGTTGACAATCGAGTCAGGCGACAGGGCTTCCTGCATCACCTGGTCATAGTTGCCGCTGATGCATTCCAGGGCGAGGCCGTGGCGCACTGCCGTGGCCACCAGGGCGGGCTTGATGAAATCCAGGGTGGAATTGCTGAGCACACCGAGGCGAAACGGAATCAGCGGTTTGAGGTCGGCACCTGCCTGGTGCAGCGAAGCAAGGGTGCGCGCCAGCCGGTTCAGTTGATTCTCATCGAGGGCGTGCGTTGCGAGGAAACGGAGCCGTCGGCCGCAGTCGGCACCATCCTGGAGCAGGGCGCGGCACTGTGCATTGAAATCTGGCGGCGCAGCGGGCAGCCACGCCAGGTCCCGGTATAGATGTTCGCTCATGTCACGGCCACTCGCGGCGACTAACGCGCCTTGGCACTAATCAACTCGGCCAGGCCGGCGACGTTCTTGAGCCGGCCGATCTCGGCGGCCGAGAACTTCACATTGAATTCCTTCTGCACTGTCAGCATCAGCCGGATATGAGTCAGGCTGTCCCATTCGGGCACGTCGTCGGCCGTGAGGTCGGGCCGCAGTGTCAGCGAGTCATCGCCGAACACGTCGTGGAAAATGGGGGTGAGCCGTTCGTAAATGTCTTTGTTGTCCATCGATTACACGCCCAATCGAATTGCTATCCGGCGGCTCGAGGCTGCACGGCAATCCCGGCATCATGCCCGCATAACATGGCGAATGATCTGCGCCGTCGCACAAAAAAGACTCCCCTGGCGGGCGGCCCGGCGAGTTTTTCGCAAATGTGACCGAAGCCCTTGATCTTCTTGGTGTCTAAGAGAGTTTACCTGAGCCGACCGTCAATTTCATTTCATGTCGGATGGGATCGAACGCAACGAAGCATTCGCCTATACTCGATGGATAACAATGAAACCGATCAAGTATGCGCTGATAACGCCCAGCTACTGGGCCGACGTGGAACGTTGCAGGTTCCTGTGTGAAAGCGTCAACCGTTGGGTCGACCCTTGTGTGCATCACTATCTGGTCATTGCACGCCTCGACCTGCCGTTGTTCCGGCCGATGGTGGGACCCCGCACGGATCTGATCGTCGTTGAGGACATCATTCCGAAGTGGCTGTTCCGGTTGCCCCTGGTGCGCCATTTCTGGTTCAGCCTGCGCACCCGGCCCGTCAAGAATTGGATCCTGCAGCAGATCGTGAAACTGTCGGTGCCGACGGTCGTCAGCGAAGATGTGCTGTTGTACGCCGATTCGGACATGTTTTTTATTGCGCCCTTCGATCCGCGCAGCTTCGAGCGCGACGGCCGCGTGCCGTTGTTTGTCGAAAACGGCCAACGCGGCCTGATTCCCGCCAACGACCAATGGCAGTCCACAGCGGCGGGGCTGTTGGGCCTGACGCCCGAAGCGAGCTACGACACCAACTACGTCAATCAGTTGATCTGGTGGCGCCGCGAGAATGCCGTGCGGGCCGTCAACCGGGTGGCCGAAGTCACCGGCAAGCAGTGGCAGCGCGCGATTGCCCCGCTCAGTGGGTTCTCCGAATACATTCTCTACGGAATGTACAACCATCTCGTGCTGACCGAGGCGACCAGCGGTCACTGGGTCGACGACCAGACCCGGACGTTGAATTACTGGGGCACCACGCCGCTCGACCTCGAGCAGTTGGGACAGTTCCGGGCCAAGCGCCAGGAGTTCCAGCATTCGGCCATGGTCTCCGCCAAATCCGGCACGCCCATCGAGGACGTGCGCAAGGTCTTCGGCGTCGCCTAAAAGATATCGATCGTGGTCACGCTGTACGCGGGCGTCGTGACAGTCAGCGACGATCCCGAGGCGGCTTGCGTACCGGCAGACACCGGCTTGATGTTGGTTCCCTGCGTCGCCGCCGTTGTGGCCGTGATGTGATACAGGTGCGCGGTCCCGCTCAACGGTTGACCCGTGATCGTTGCGGTCTGCGAAGCATTGGACCGATTGATCACCACCATCACCACCCGCCCGGCACGGCTGCTGTCGGTGCTCACGTAAGCGACGACGTTTGCCGTGTTGCTCGATGAAGTGGTCACGGACGTATCGCCGAAATTGGCGCCGGCGCCGTCGAAATTGCGGAATGCCGCGAATGCGCCCATGGGGTAGGGGGCATCGTTGACCGGCCAGATATAGGCCGAGTGCAGGCCGTATTGGCCGAAGATTCCCAGGTTGTCCGCCTGGGCGATCAGCCCGGCGATGTTGTTGTTGCCGCCGTTGAAGTACTCGGTGAACGACAGTCCTTTAGTGACACCCGCGGCGGCCAGCTTGTCCTGCAGACGCGGTATCAGGCGGATGGCATTGATCGCGACTGCGCGAGTAATGTAGGAGCTCTCAACGAAGGTCGAATCCCAGAGGCTGCGTGGGCTCTGTACGATCAACTGCATCTGCGCATCGGTCAGGGAGGCCGCGCTGTCGCCGCTGATCTGGGTGCCGCTGACCGGGTCGTCGATCTGGGAATACCAGTGCAGCGATATGACATCGACGAGTGAGTGCCCCGCGCTGGTTTCGGCGGACTTGACCGCTCCGATGTAGCCGTCGATCAGCCAGTTGTTGCCGTTCGGCGTGGGGGTCGGATAGCTGCTGTCCCAGTAATAGAACTGCGCAAAACCCGAGATGGCCGGACCGTAGAGGGTGGCTTGCGGAAACTGGGCCTTGATGGCTGTCGCGGCAGCGGTGGACTTGGAGAAAAACGCGTTGTAGCCGATTTCCGTGGACGTCTCCATCTCCTGGTGGGTGTGGAACCACAGGTCGGGCTCGTTGTCCAACTCGATGAAGATCGGCAGCGCGGCATTCGTCGTGAACACGTTCATGCCGCTGTAGAACTGGTTGGTCGCCCAGACCATTTCATCAACGTACACACTGGCATTGCTGTTGGACGGTGTCGTGGTGAAGGCCGACCCCTTCGCAAACACGACGCTTTTGAACCGCGATGTCTGTATCGGGTTCGTCAGGCTGACAGCGCCATTGGCATCCGCGGCCACGTAACCCAACAACGGAACGGTCATCAAGCCGGCGATGCCGTTGCCCCGATCCGTCGCGAAGGGTCCGGTGATCGCCGCGAGCGGCGTGGTGCTGCTGCTCAGGTACTGGTCGCTCTGGTAATTGAAGTCACTGCCGGCATTGGAGTAGTTCGTCTGCCAGTTGTAGCCGGTCCAGCGGTTGCCGCCCAGGCGGTCGATCGTCAGTGACGCGGTGGGCACGGTGATTCCGGTCACGGCCGGAATGTTCGCGCCGTAAATATATTTGGAAATGGTCTTCGTACTCGACGGCGTGGCCGTGATGGTGACGTTGCTCGCCTGTGTGGCCGCAGGCGTGGCGTTTGCCTGTGTTGAATTGGCACTTTCACCCGCGCTATTCACTGCTGACACGACGTAGTAGTACGCGGTGCCGTTGGCGAGTCCGGTATCGGTGTAGGTGGCGGAAGTGGGTGCTGCGACCTGGGTGTATGGGCCGCCGTTCGTGTTTGCACGCTTCACGTGATAGGAGGTAGCTCCGGTGCTTGCCGACCACGACAGCACGATTTGCGCATTGCCGGCAGCGGCTGTCACACCGGTTGGGGCTGACGGTGCCTGGGCAGCCGGCGCCGTGGGAGTCTCACTGACTTCCGCCGAGTTCGCACCTTCACCCGCCGAGTTGACGGCCGACACGACGTAGAAATAAGCGGTTCCGTTGGTGAGTCCCGTATCGGTAAAGGACGGCGATGTGGGAGCTGCAACCTGCGTGTAGGGTCCGCCGGACCCCGTGGCCCGTTTTACGTGATAGCTGGCGGCGCCCGTTGTGGCGGTCCACGTCAACGCGACTTGTGCGTTGCCGGGAGTGCCCGTCAAACCCGTCGGAGCTGCGGGCACCGCGGTCATATCCGGTGCGGTGTCTGTACCACCACCGCCGCCGCATGCGGCCAGCACGAGCACACACGAGGTGAGCAGGAGAAGGCGCAATTCTCGAAGGAATGACTGGCCACGGTGCATGGCGGAATCTCGTCGGCTACGGGTTGAGCTTCCGATCATAATGCGGTGGCCCTGGTCAGACCGCGCGAATTGTGTGACCCGTGTCCAGATGAGAACAGCTCATGGTCGCCGCACCGTCGCAAATTTGCGGCAAAATTGGGCACAGCGCAGTAGGTATCGCATTGGTCGCCATCAATTCGAAGATTTCTCCGGTCCGTCGACGTTTCCTGGCCACGTTGGTCGTTGCGGTGTTAGTTGCATGTGCATTGCTTGTCTGGCGGCTCGTGAGTCGCGCTGAGGAGGCGGGGGCATACGCGGTCTGTACGTCGCAGGCAGGCGGCCTGCGGCTCTGGTACCCGGCCGCATCCGCGACTGCGTTCGCGAAGCTCGCTTCACGGCTCTCCCTGCAACCCGAATGTGCTGATGCAGCAATTGCCGAGCACGCGCAACCATTTCCGGTGTTGTTGTATTTCGGCGGTTGGCCGGGAACTGAGGTGAACAACTTCGAGCTCATCAACTCACTGGTCCGGGCCGGATTCGTGGTTGCAACACCCCTGCAGTTCCCGGGCGGCCCCGAAGCGCCGATGAGCTTCTCTTCCGAAAGCGCTTACCGGGACACGTTGTCACGCGCCGACGCCCGGGTGCGCTCGATGTCCATCGTAGCCCGCAGTGCCGTTGATCGACTGGTGGCCCTGGCCAACGGCGAATCCCTGGCCAGTGGAGAGCCGCGAACCCGGTTTGCCGGTCGTTTGGATAGCGCCCGAATTGGCATCTGGGGATATTCCTTTGGCGGCGCAATCGCCGCGCAGACCGCGTGGCTCGACCCCCGCATCGAGGCCGTAGTCAACATCGACGGGTGGTCATTCGGAGATGCAGCAATTCACGGCGTTCGCCAGCCCTACCTGATTGTGAGTGACGACACGCCCGCGCCCGGTCCCGCGGACCTCGCTTCGAGCGACCCCGTCCGCCGCTATACCTCGATGCTCACCCGGGATGATGTGGAGCGGCTGTTACGTAATTTTTCCGTGAACGGCGGCTATTTCGTGACGGTGGCGGGCACGGACCATTCGGACTTCTATGATCGCAGCAGGCGCTCGCGGCTGCGGGAACTGCTCGGCGGGGGCAGGGACCGCGCCGGGAGGGTGCAACAGTTGCTGCGCGCCTATGTGCTGGCCTTTTTCCGCAGCACATTGGAGGGCATACGATCACCCCTGCTGGAGGGGTCCGCGGAAGAATTTCCGGACGCTCGCCTGCGGCGCTGGCAGGGGACGCCTGAGGGGGAGCGATGAAGCTCCTCTGGCACGCGCTCAGTCGAGTGGGAAAGGCAGGTGTACGCGGGCCTGCTCCCGATCCAACTTGAGCATGCCGCTGCCCGCGTTGGCGCATGCGTTGGCGGCGAGCTGACGCGCCCGGTCGAGATTGACAGGCGCGGGGTTTGTGGCGGCCGGGGCGTCGTCGGCGCCTTCGTCGTCCGTTGTGACAGGCGCTGCTGACGCACGCTCGGGTCGCAATCTGCGTTTCAGATCCCCGAGCGAGGCGCGCATGGCGTGCAGGCTGAAACGCCGTATGAGCTGTACGTTCACAACTTGGATCTGCTCGGCCTTCCAGCGATGTTTGTAGTAAGCGAACATCTGCAGCAGGTTCAGGAAACGGTTACCGCGCCGGATTCCTTCGGCCACGCCGAGCAGTAACAACACCTGGCCGGGCCCGAGGTTGGCTCGAGCACTGTCGTAGGTCATCTCCAGGCACCACGCGCCGGAGCGGCCGGGCGAGTCACTCGAATTGTCGCCCACGATCAGCCCTGCCACCAACACGCCATCGAGCATTACCCCGATGAATGAAGGATCCATCCCACCTCGGCCCGCTACGATCTCACGATAGAATTGCACCCGGCGGGGGTGGCGCTGGAGCGAGGATATCGTTGCATGCTTCCAACTGCGGTCTTCCAACTCGAGATACGCATCGAACCACGCACTGGTTGCCGCCGGGCCCTGCGCCAGAATCAACTCTGTGTGACCCGCAGCAAACAGGCGGCGTGCCTGGCGCCCGATGTTGGATCGCATCTTTTTCGACAGCGACTTGAAATAGCTCGCGACGTCAGGCCATTCGAGCGGGATCTCATTGAATGGCTCGACAGCAATATCCCGCGCGCGAAGTTGGCTGTTCGCCGCCGCGTGGGTAATCCGATGCAGGGCGCCACCCGGTCGTTGACCGGCGAACTCCAACATTCCCCAGTTGCGCTCCACGGTGCAGAAATGGCGGACGACTGCCGCGGCGACGCGTTCTTCATCCTCCGGTGCGCACAGCAGTCCAGGCTGCTCGATATCAACCGGCGCCAGGAAACCGAGCCGCGCGATCCACAGACCGGAGCGACCGAGCAGCGTCCCGAAGTTGTCGCTGGATGAGCGCATGGCGATGCAACCAATCAGCCGCTCGCCCTCGTGCACGAGGACCAGGCGCTCGTCCCGGTCCGGGGTGTAGTACTCGATGTGTTTGGCATAACACTGAAAGTATGCGGATGAATGAAATGCATTCGGTCGCGCCGCGGCGCGATTCAACCGGTCGATCTGCGCGCCGTAGCGCTCGAGCGCGCCAATGCCGTGCTCGACGGTGACTGCCAGATCGGTATGAGGAGTGGTTGCGTGCGCGACTATTGTGGGCGCCTGAGTCAGATTGCTAATCAAAGGGGTGTTGTGAGTTTCCATAGGCCAGGGCACGCAACTTGTCCAGGGAGTGATAGGGCCAACTGAACTTCTCGACCAGGAAGCGGGTGGCGACCTCGCCCCCGAAGCCGCTCAGGAAGCGGAATGTACCCGGGCTGGACACCCCGTCAAAATCGAATTTGAGACCGCGGCGATGCGCCTCGTTCATGGCCAACCAGACCAACTGGCTGACTGCGCCGCTGTCGGTGGAGCCCGGGGCGCGCGTGGACATGAGGAAGTACATTGAATTCGCATCCCAGACCACGAAAATCCCAGCGTTTGGTTGGTCATTCCCGGGGGTTCGCGCCAGGAAGGTGCGACCCTGGTCGCGCTCCACGCACAGCTGCAACAATTTCCTGACGGTCGCAGTGTCATAACGGTTGATCTGGCGCCGGCCCTCACAGTTGGCGGCATAGAAGCGCAGGAATTCCTCCGGATCATCCTGGTCGGCCACGCGATTGCGCTCCTGTGAGCGGCGAATCAGGTTGCGGGTCTTATCCCGCATGGACTTCCACGTCGCCTCGAGATCGGAGCAGTCCGAAATGAAGGTGAACTGGCATTTCACGTGGCAGCCAAAGGCCTGGTAGGGCAATGCCTCGGCGTGGCCGGGCGCCAGGATCTGGCGGAAATGCGCGAGCTTGGGCAGTTGTTGCAGCAGCTCGGAGGTGATTGTGAAGCGATTCAGCAGCTGAGTGTTCGCCCGCCCGTTGCCCGCGTCCACGATCGGGCCCAGCGTGTGGGTGAGCAGGGGCATGTCGGATACGGCAAAACCCCAGCGCCGGCTCATCAGGTACGGCAGCCAGCCAACAGTGCGGCCGTCTTTCTTGACTGTAACCTGTTCCCAGCGCCCCGCGGTGGCGCAATCCAGCCACCAGGACTGCTGGAACAGGCATCGGCTGGAGTCCTGATGGTCAGCCGTCGTCGTCTTCGGCTCGGAAGTTGGTTTTGCAGCGTCGAGCATGGGTCTGGCAGAAGGATCGTACCTGCGGAATTCTGTCAAATCAGTAAATGAGCGCACCATCTCGCCACCCCCTTGTGACTGCTCATTCCTCTTCATCACCGGTACTTTTAGCTATTTATTTTCAGCGCCGGCCCGCTACGAAGCAAGTTATCATAAATTATTGACTCGCGCCGGACGCGGAAGAATTCCGCGAGTTGACAAAAAGAGCGAATCGTCCGCCGCATGTTGGGTCGTGGTAAACCGACCAGGGGGCGCTGATGCCGAAAGTTTCGATTATCCTGCCGACCTACAATCGCGCCGATACGATCATGCGGGCGATCAGGAGCGTGCAGGCCCAGACCTTCCAGGATTGGCAGCTGGTTGTCGTGGACGACGGCTCCACCGACGATACGGCTTCGCTGCTCGAGGGAGTCGAGCCGCGGATGGTGCTGATCCGCCAGCCGAACCGCGGCTTTACCGAGGCGCGCAACGCCGGCATCCGTGCAGCGCGCAGCCCCTACATTGCCTTCCTCGACTCGGATGATGAGTTTATGCCACACCACCTGGAGTTGTGTGTGGCATTTCTCGACAGCTTCGCGGCCGAGAGTTTCATCAGCACGGAGCTGCTGGAGGACTTCGGCCACGGGCGGTTGGTCAACCACTATCGGACTGAAACCTCCGACTGGTATCCGCGCAAGGCCGCCATGATCGGATCGCATCGTCTGGATCTGCCGCCGGGCGAAACGGATGACTACCTGCGTGTGTATGAATCGGGGGAAGCGATCGGCGAGTGGGGGCGCGCCATCGTCGAGCCGCGCGATACCGAACGCCGCGCACGCCTGTATCGCGGCAATATATTCGATGCGCTGCGCTACGATTTTCTCATCACCATCACGGCAACAGTCATGCGCGCCAACGTGTTTGAGCGGCTCGGTCTGCCGGATTCGCGTTGGGGAATGGGGTCCGACTTTCACTACATGGCGAGCATGTGCCGCGCGTTCCGGACCAACTACATCTCGCTGCCGACCTTCATCAAACACGAATTCGCCGCGGATGGTGCGCTGCCGGCGCATGGACACGTGGTGACCGGCAAATCGACGCTCGCCTTCATCAGGGACTGGCAGGCGGCCTGGGACGATTTGTTCTGGAACAACAGTGAGCGGGATCCGGAGGTGCTCGGGCTGCGGTGCCTGCGGCACTTCTGGATGGCACAGGCGGCGGTGCGGGCGGGAGACCGGCGCCTCGCCCTGGAATATCTGAGTGAAGTGCGGCAGGGCCTGCCGCGTTTTGTGCCCGCGATCGCACTGGATCGGCTGGTCCGCTGGGTCCCAAGCCTGAAATGGGCGCAGAAACTGTATGGCGCCGCTTTCTCAGGGTATTGAGCCGCTATTGGCATGGCATTTGCACCGCACCTGCAACCCCGAAATGAGTGACTGACACGGCAGATCCCAGGCGGCGGTTCGCCCCATAATTCGCCCATCGTGTCGGCATCCAAACTCGAAATGTCTGTCCTGCGCCCGGCCAATTGGCGTACGGCGCGGCCCCTGGAAGAGCTCAAAGGCTATCTGAACCGTGAAGCCTTCCGGGTCACCCACGAGCTCGCGGGCAACCCGCTGTTCGACGTCGACACGCTCGTCGATGTTGCGAAGCGGGCGGCCGAGCGGCCCGGCGATCTGTATCTCGATGCCGGCAAAGTGTCGGTCACGGACAAGTGGGGCAACATTCCGATCCCGCAGCAGCCGGTGGAGGAAATCATCCGCCGGATCGAGACCGCGGGTGCCTGGATCATCATCAAACACGTGGAGAAGGGGCCGGGATACGCGGAGGTGATCCGGGAGTTCGATCAGTTCGTGCGCAAGTTGGCCGGCCCCGAGACCGCGAAGCTGCTGAGCAGTCCGGAAATGCTGGTGCTCGTCACCTCGCCCAACCGGATAACGCCGTTTCACTTCGATGCCGAGGTCAACTTCCTGGTGCAGATCCAGGGTGAGAAAGACGCCTGGGTGTGCGATCCGAGCGATCGCAGCGCCACGACTCACGAGGAAATCGAGAAGTACTATTCGGTCAATCACAACGCGGGCAACTTCAAGCCGGGGTTGGAACAGCGTGCCGGCCATTTCCATCTCAAACCGGGCGAAGGCGTGCACATTCCCACCCACGCCGGGCATTGGGTGCACAACGGCAACGCGATTTCAGTGTCCCTGAGCCTCAACTTCGAGTTGCCGCCGGGCCTGTATCGCGACATCTACCGGGTCAATCACAAGCTGCGCCGGCTGGGCCTCACACCGCGGCCGCCCGGCGAGGCGCCGATGTCTGACAAGCTCAAGGCAAGCGCTGCGGCCGTATCCCGTCAGCTCAGTCGCCTGCGCGGCCGATGATGCCGCGAATCGATGCGGCCATTTCCTTCACGCCGGGGTCATTGAAAACGCTGTAGTGATCTCCGGAGATCACCGTGACCTCGACACCTCCGCGCGCGAACGCTCCCCAACCCATGGCCTGATCGATCCACAGTCCGCGCGGCTCTTCGTAGCTGCGGAATAGTGAGATCTTCCCCTCATACGGCTTCGGCTCGTAGCCCTTCACGAGGTTTTCCAGGTAGTCCAACAGCCAGGTGTCGTAGGCCTCCGCGTTCTGCTGACGGTCCCCCTCGGTTGCCTTCACGGCCGCCGCTGAGCGCCCGAACAGGGCGGCGAGCTTCTTGTAGATCTCGCGGTTGCTGATGAAGGCGCTCCAGCTCTGCTGGCCCCGACGCACGCGGCGGAGCTCCTTGCGCACCAGGCAGAATCGATAGGCCCAGTCCGTGAGCCTGCCGCGCAAGGACCCGCGACGTCGCAGGTGTCCGGGCGCCCAGGTATCCATCATGGCCAGCATGGCGACCTTCTGGCCGCTCGCCGCTATCTGTCGGGCCACTTCGAACGTGAGCGCACCGGCGACGCACCAACCAACAAAGGAATACGGTCCATTCGGTTGCACGGTCCGGATTAGCTTCACGTACTGCGCCGCCAGCGCCTCGACCGTGCCCGGCAGCTCGACGTCGCCCTTGGCGGGATCAAACAACTGCAGGCAGGTAAAGGGCTGGTCCGCCCCGAGCCGCTTGGACAACACGTAGAAGATACCGGTGTTGTTGACCGCGATGATGGGCAGCCGCGAGCCATTGGGCTGCAGCTTCACCACCTGGCGGAAATCAAACTCCCGGTGCTCATCGACCGCGAGCAGGCGGGCCTGCTCGGACAGGGTCGGTGCCTTGAACAGCATGGCCAGGCTCAGGCGATGACCGAACTCGGTTTCGACCCGGGCGGCGAGCCGTGCCGCGAGCACGGAGTGCCCGCCCAGCTCGAAGAAGTTGGCATTGCGGTCGATTTCCTGCACACCCAGCACGGTGCGCCAGATCTCCACCAGGCGCCGCTCGGTTTCATTCAGCGGCGGCTTCACGGCTCTGGCGGCGGCTTCGCGCGGCGCGGGCAGCGCCTTTCGATCAATCTTGCCGTTGGGCGTGCGCGGCAGGGCATCGAGCACCATGATCGCCGCGGGCACCATGTATGCCGGCAATGTACGTTGCAGGCGCAGCTGAAGCTCAACAACCAGGCGCGCCGGATCCAACACCGGCGTTCTCGGAGACACATACGCGAATAGGGCGGCATCTGCAGCGGGAGTACGGCCAGCGTGCGCGACTGCCTCGGCCACTTCGGGATGCGCAAGAAGCGCGGCCTCTATCTCACCCAACTCGATACGGAAGCCGCGCAGCTTGATCTGGTGATCGGTGCGTCCGAGGAATTCGAATGTCCCATCGCCACGGGCCCGCACCAGGTCGCCGGTGCGATAAATGTTGCCGGCGGTCTGCGGCCTGAATGAATCCGCCGGAAATTTCTGGGCAGTCAGATCCGGCAGGTTCACGTAGCCGCGGGCCACTCCATCGCCGCCGATGACCAACTCGCCCGGAACACCGAGCGGCACCAGGTTCGACTGCGGATCGACCACATAGAACTGCGTGTTGGCAATCGGAGGTCCCACCGGCACGGCCTGCTCACCCGAAGTGACTCTCAACGCCGAGGACCAGATCGTCGTCTCGGTCGGCCCGTACATGTTCCACAGCTCACCGCCGCACCCGAGCAGTTGGTTTGCCAGCTTGCGCGGCAGGGCTTCGCCGCCGCATAGCATCTTCAGTCTCGGCTGACCGTGCCAGCCGCTTTCGAGGAGCAATTGCCAAGTCACGGGCGTTGCCTGCATCACCGTGATGTGGTGTCGCTGCAGGAGTGCCCATAGCTCACGGCCGTCAACCGTTTCATTGGCACGAGCGAGTACAACCTTCGCGCCGCAGACGAGCGGCAGGAATATCTCGAGAGCCGCGATGTCAAAGGAGATGGTGGTGACGGCCAACAGGGCATCTGTGGCCGCAAGCCCCGGCTCCCGTTGCATCGAACACAGGAAGTTGGTCAACGCCACATGGGGTATCTGTACGCCCTTGGGCTTGCCGGTCGAACCAGAGGTGTACATCACGTACGCGATTGCCTCGGCAGACGGGTTCAACGCCGCCATCTCCGGGCTCTGAGCCGCAATGGCCTCGGCATCCACATCCAGCAGCACCAACGGCACCCGGCTCTCGGGTAACCGGGACGCCTGGGCCGACATCGAGAGCAGGGCGGCCATGCCCGAATCCTCGATCACGTGCCGCAGGCGATCCTGCGGATAAATGGGATCGAGCGGGATGTAGGTACAACCGGCCTTCATGACAGCGAGCAGGGCGATGATCAGTTCCGGCGAGCGTTCGAAGAATACGCCGACACGAGCGCCGCCTTGCAGGCCACGCCCCATCAATAAATGCGCGAGTCGGTTGGATGAGGAATCGAGCTGCGCGTAGGTCAGCGACTCGTCGCCGCAGACGAGCGCAACTGCCTGTGGGGCACGTCGCGCCTGCGCGGCAAACAGGTCGCTCGCCGCGGCTCGTTGCGGATAATCGGCCGCGGTCGCGTTGCGATTCCCGAGCAACTCGACGTACTCGGCTTCCTCCAACATCGGCAGGTCGGAGATCTTCTGGCTGTCGTTCGCTGCCAAGGCATCGACGATCCGCACGAAGTGACCGAGCATCCGGGCCACCGTTGCCCTCTCGAACAGCGACGTGTTGAATTCGCACGAGCAGCGCCAGCCTTCCGGACGCTCCACCATGAAGAAGTTGAGATCGTACATCGCGCCCGCGGAGACCGACGGCGTGTCGATCAGCTCGAAGCTGCCCGCGGCAGCGTTCTGGATGAACGACCTTTGAAAAATGAAATTGATGGAAAACAGGGTGTTGCGACTGGGATCACGCGGCGGCTTCAGGATCTCGATCAGTTTCTCGAGCGGCATCAACTGGTGCTCGAAGGCCTCGAGTACTACCTCCGAGACCTGCTCACTGAGCTCGGCCACGGTGGGATCGCCCGGCAGGGCAAATCGCAGCACCAGCGTGTTGATGAACATGCCCACCAGCGGTTCGAGGTCCGGATCATCGCGTCCCGCGACCTGGGTTCCGAAGGAGATGTCCTCGGCCGCGGTATAGCGTTTCAGAAGGCAGAGCAACGCCGTCACGCTGGCCATGAACAGAGTCAACCCGCGACGCCTGGCAAAACCGCTCAGGCGGTCAGTCAGCTCGCGTGGCAACAGGCGCGATTCAATCGCGCCCTGTGTGCTCATCGCAGGCGGCCGCGGATGATCCGGCAGCACTTCGAATTGCGTGGCGCCCCGCAGCGCGCGCACCCAGTAGTCCGTGTCCTGTCGCAGGTGCTCGCTCTGGGCCCAATCGGCCTGCCACTCGGCGTAATCACCGTAGCTGAGCGCCAGCTCGGGCAGGTTGGGCCGACGGCCCGCGAGACCTGCGGCACAGATTTCAACCAACTCCCGGGCCAACACGCCGATCGACCAGCCATCGCAGACTATGTGATGCGCGGTGACCAGCAACGTCCAGACCCGTTCGCGCAGCCGCAACAGGGTGACCCGGATGAGGGGCGGCGCGGCCAGATTGAACGAGGATTGGGCTTCGCTGCCCGCGATTCGCAGCGCTTCGCGCTCGGCATCCGCGGCGGACAGAGTGGACAGATCGATGACCGGGATGCGAAACGCGGCGGAGGGTTGGACGAGCTGCACCGGCGAGCCATCAACAGCCACGATGCCCGTGCGCAGCACGGCATGGCGCATGATGATGCGCTCGAGAGCGTGCTCCAACTGTTCGACCGCTACGGTTCCTTCCAGGCGCCAGCGCACCGCCACATTCAGCGACGGATTACCGGGATCCAACTGGTCGAGAATCCAGAAGCGGCGCTGGCCCAGCGAGCACGGAAACTGGTCGGGCTCGGCGGCGCTCAGCAACGGGTCGCGCTCACCGCCTCCCGACTGGTAGGCGGTGACAACCTCGCCGGCGTTGTCCAACTGTGCGCCTATGACTTGCAAAGAACGGGCCATTCAATCGATCTCGTTGTCTCAACTGTTGGAAGCATTGCGCGCGCCGCGTTTGAATTTGCCGAGATTGGGCAGGCGCGAGCGCCCGTCCTGCGCTGCAGCGGCGGGTCCCGGACTGCCGTCTTCCAACAGGGTGGCCACGGCGCGCACCGTCCTGTGCTGCAGCAACTGTTTGGCGGTCAAGCGCAGGCCCTCGCGGCTGCAGCGCGCGATGATCTGGAACAGTTGGATCGAGTCCGCGCCCGCCCTCAGCAGGTCCAGCGTGGCGCTGACGCGCGGCACATTCAAGACTTCAGCCCAGATTGCGGCCATGCGGATCTCGAGTGCCGTCTGAGGAGCGACAAACTCATCGGTAGCCGCCCCGGTATTGGCTGGTGCCGGCAGCGCGGCGCGATCCAACTTGCCGTTCGGCGAAACCGGCAGGCGTTCGAGCTGCACCAGGGCCGTTGGGACCATGTACTCAGGCAACTCGCCGGCCAGTGATGCTCGCAGCTGCTCCTCGGTCGGGTTTGCACCGGGTGCGGCGACAAAATACGCCACCAGGCGCGGCGCGCCGGGATTGTCCTCGCGCAGAACTACGGCCGCCGCCGACAGTCCGCCCGCGCGCATGAGAACGGCTTCGATTTCGCCCGTCTCGATGCGGAAGCCTCGCAGCTTGACCTGATGATCGATCCGTCCGAGCACCTGCAATTGGCCGTCGGGCAGCCACTTTGCGAGGTCGCCCGTCCGGTACATGCGCCCGGGACCGAACGGATTTTTCACAAACCGCTCGGAGGTTAGCTCGGCGCGGCCGTGATAGCCGCGCGCCAGCCCGTCACCGGCGATGTGCAATTGCCCGCTGACGCCGTGTGGTACCGGCTGATCGTTCCGATCCAACACGTAGAATTGCGTATTGGCGATCGGCTTGCCGACCGTGATAGGCGCGGTGCCCGCGGTTACGCGGAAGCACGAAGACCAGATGGTTGTCTCAGTCGGACCATACATGTTCCACAAGGTGCCCGCGCCGGTCAGCAGCCGATCTGCGAGCTCGCGCGGCAGCGCCTCGCCGCCGCAGAGCATCTTGAAGCCCGCACTGGCTTTGAAGCCTGCTTCGAGCAGCAGGCGCCACGTTGTCGGAGTCGCCTGCATCAGGGTCGCTCCGCACTGTTCCAGGTGCAGCAGCAACACGAATCCGTCGATGGTCTCCTCGCTCTCAGCGATGACGACCCGAGCACCTCGGGTCAGGGGCAGGTACAGCTCGAGGGCGGCGATATCGAAGGAGATCGTCGTGACGGCCAGCAGGGTGTCGTCGGCGCAGATCCCAGGCTCGCGTGCCATGGAAGCCAGAAAGTTGACCACGGCGCCATGTGAGACCTCGACTCCCTTGGGCAGTCCGGTCGATCCAGATGTATAGATGACGTAGGCCAGATCGTCCGGTTTCACTCGCACCGCGGGTGCTGTAGCCGAGGCGGCCGCAATGTTGCCGATCTGCTTTCTGAGATGGATCGTCGGTGTGCCCTCGCGCGCCAGGTTTTCAGCGACCGTGCCGTCAGTGATGAGAGCCGCGACCTTTGCATCTTTTAGTATGTGCCGCAGGCGCTGTTCGGGATGAGTTGGATCCAACGGAACATAGGCGCACCCGGCTTTGAGAGTCGCGAGCAGCGCCACCAGCATATCCAACGACCGCTCAACTGCAAGCCCGACCAAGGGCTGAGTGTCGCCGGCAGCCCGCTTGCCGAGCATCTGCAGCAGCCAATTGGCCAACTGGTTGGCGCGGCGGTTCAGCGCCTCGTAGCTCATGGTGACGTCGCGAAACTGTGCCGCCGGCGCGCTCGGCCGTGCGGCCGCCTGCGCTTCGAACAGCTCGTGCACCACACGGTCGCGTGGGTAGTCGGCGGCCGTGCGGTTGTACTCGATGAGCAGTCGTTCGCGCTCGCTCGCCGGCAGATAGTCGAGGCGCTCGATCGGCAGCTCGGGCTCGGCCACGAGCGCTTCCAGCACGCGCTGATAGCAATCGAGCCAGTGATCGACGGTCGCGGCATCGAACAGGTCGGTGTTGTAATCGCAGTCCAGGCGCAGGCCCGCGTCCGACTCGATCACGTTCAGGAACAGGTCGAAGTTGACGTGCGCCTTGCTGTTGGGCACCACGTCGATACCGATTCCGGGCAGCTCGATGTGGTCGGCCAGCCGCTCCAGGTTGAATTGAATCTCGGCGAGCGGCACCCGGTTGTGCTCGCGCACCGGTGCCAGCTTGCGGACCAGCGTACCGAGCGTGTAGCTCTGATGCTCATACGCGTCCAACATCAGTTTCGAGACGGCGCGGATGTGTTGGCCGATCGTCGTTGCCTGCGTCCAGGTGCCGCGGATCGGCAGCAAGTTGACGCAGTGCCCGAGCAGAATCTGGTCCTCGAGCAACGATTGGCCGGCAGTCGGTACACCCACCACGATGTCGCTCTGACCGCTCAAGCGGCCCACCAGGGCCTGAAAGGCTCCCAACAGGGTTACGAACAGGGTGTTGCCCGCCTGGGCGCCGCTTTTCTTCACGGCCTGGTACAGGGCGCTGTCGATCCTGCGGCAACGGCTCGCGCCGCTATAGGATTTCAGAGCCGGGCGCGGGCGGTCGGTTGGCAGATCCAGCAACTGCACCGGTTCTCTGAACTGTCCTAACCAGAAGCGTTCCGTTCCGGCAGCGTCCGCGGCGGACTTTTCAGACTGCTCACGCACATAGGCGCTGTACGCCATCGCCGGCGGTAGCTGCGGCGTCTCGCCGCGGCAGAATGCCGGATAGATCTCCGCCAGTTCGCTCACAAAGACGTTGATCGACCAGCCGTCACAGATGATGTGATGCGCGGTGAATACGAGGACATGCTCCGCGGGTGCGAGGCGTACGAGTTGCACCCGGGCCGCGGGACCGTTCACCAGGTCAAATGGAGTGCGCGCGTCTGCTGCCAGTAGAGCGTCCAGGCTGGTGTCTGCCAACGGAAGTTGGACGGCACCGGGCTCCTGGATGCGCATCTCTTCTCCGCTCGCGGAGAAAGTGGCACGCAGCGCGTCATGTCGGTTGAACAGATATTGGATCGATGCGCGCAGCGCGGGCTCGTTGAGCGAGCCGCGGATCTTCAGGCTGACCGATTCGTTGAATGCGCAGGAAGCCGCATCGCTCATTTGCGCGGCGAGCCAGATCTCGGTCTGACTCTCGGTCAAGGCAGTTCCCGCCGCTGATTTCGCGCGCTGTGTACCGAGGATGCCGGCGGCATTGAGCGCGGCGATGCTCTGCGCGAACGCGTTGTAGATGACCTGAAAATCGGCTTCGGAGTGGGCCGTCGTCAGGAAGCAGGGGAAACCATCCTGAATGTGAACTCCGCGCAGTCGCAGATGATAGAAAAGCAGCGTCGCCAGCGGATGCTCGCCATGGATGTTGAAAAAGAACCAGCTGGCGAAACTCTCAACCGGCGTCTTCAATCCGAATTCGACCAATAGTTGGTTCAGATCCTGGGCCAGTTGAGCGACGCGCCCGGCGAGTTTGCGTTGCAACTCGGGGCCTTCGCGCTTGATGTGTTGCAGGACCGCCCATGCGGCCGCAAGGGCCAGCGGATGCCGGACGAATGTGCCCGCAAAGAAGGTGACCCCGACCTCAGGGAACGAGTCATCCCCAAATCGCCAGGTTCCGCCGTCCAGCGCGTCCATGAAGCGTGGGTTGCCGGCGAGAATGCCTATTGGCAGTCCACCACCCACGACCTTGCCGTAAGTGGCCATGTCGGCTCGCACTCCGGCGAGTGCCTGAATTCCACCTGGATGAGTTCGGAAGCCGGTGACCACTTCGTCCATGACAAATGCGGTGCCGGAGGCTTCGGTGATCTTGCGGATCTCGCGGAGGAACTCGTATGGCTGCAGGCTCGGATGGCGGCTTTGAACCGGCTCAACGATCACTGCCGCAAGATCCTCGGCGTTCTCGCGTACCCACTGCAATGTCTGAGGTGTCGCGTAGTCCAGGACGATCATGTTCTGCACGGCTGATGCCGGGATGCCGGGCGATACGGGCATGGAGCGCGGCTGCTGGCCGGCCCGCTGTACGCCCTTCACCAACACTTCATCAAACTGTCCGTGATAGTCGCCATTGAAGATGACGATCTTTTCGCGTCCCGTAACGGTTCGGGCGAGGCGCATCGCCGCCATCACCGCCTCGGAGCCCGTGTTGCAGAAGGTCATCCGCTCGTTGCCGGTGATTTCGCAGAACAGGGCGGCAACCTTGCCCGCCAGCTCCGCCTGCGGCCCGATGGCGAACCCCTTGTCCAACTGCTCCCGGACAGCCTGCAGGACGAAGTCCGGCGAATGCCCGAAAGCCGTCTGGCCGAAGCCGTTGACCAGATCGACGTATTCGTTGCCGTCCAGGTCGATTATTTTCGACCCTGCGGAACGGTCCATGACGATTGGATAGACCAACTCTTTCCACTCGGTGCGGAAGCCGGAGGCGGCCCGTGGGTCGGCCAACGTCGCGCGGTGCTCCTGTGTGTAGCGCTTCGACGCGGCTGTCTTGCGGCAGTAGCGAGTGGTGAGATCGTCAACGTGGCGCTGTTGAATCGGTGTCAGCCCCTTGTTGGACGACGCTTCTTTCGGATTGAAGACGGCGAAGCGCGACGGACGGGCCTCCTCGAGCGGCGCCTCCGCTGCCGCGGGAGCGGCGACGATGGGGTTAACGGCTGCAGAGGTGACTGTACCAGCGGGCGCGGCCCCCGGCTTGAGTCCTAGTCCCTGCAGCACGTCAAACTGACGGTTGATGAGCTGCGACATGGTCTGGAGTTGGTCGCGGAACAACCCCTCCAGCCCACCGACGTTGACAGGCGTTGGTTGTGCAGCATATGCGGCGGTCGGCGCCGCCATCGGCACGGCCGACGGCGTTGCGGGAGCGGCAACTATGGCGACCGAGGTCGCCGGCGCCGTGGGCGCGCGAGCGGGCACGGCACTCGCCGGTACCTTCTCAGCCAGGTAGGCGGCCAGCGTTGGAATTGTCGAGTACTGCGCAAGCAACTGCCGGAAGGTGATCTTCACCTTCATCTGGCTCTGAATCTTCTGCGCCACCTGGGTCAGGAACAGGGAGTCATAGCCCATTTCCAGGAAGCTGATGGGCGCCGTCGTCGAAGGCGGCGCGCTGCCCGACAGGTTCTCCAGGACGGCCGCAATCGCAGCGCTCAGCTCGGCGATGCGATCCGGCTGCGGGGCGGAGGGCGGGTTTTGTTGTGTCATCAAAGTAACGTCCTGAGAAATCACTGGGGCTGAAATCACTGGGGCTGAGGGTGAAGCGCCACTGCGTTGCTTGGGGGGCGCGTCGATCCAGAAGCGTTTGCGCTCGAACGGATACGTTGGCAGCGGAACACGCTGCACCGGCTGCGCGTGCAGAGCGTTCCAGTTCGGCTCGACGCCGTGTGTCCACAAGCGTCCGAGAGCCTCCAGCATGCAAGCGCGATCCGAAGACTCACGTGCCGAATCCTGGAGCGAGGTCACCACCGGGTTGGTCGCCCCCTGCAATGCCTGGAAGGCAAGAGTGGACAACACGTTGCCGGGGCCAACTTCCAACAGAATCGGCGCCGACTCCATGGCGAGCATCGCCTTGATGCCATCCGCGAACCTGACAGTCTCGCGGGCATGTTGTGCCCAATACTGAGTCGAGGTCGCCTCCGACTCCTGGATCCAGGTGCCCGTCACGCACGAAACATACGGCAGTGTCGGTGGTGAAAGTCGGATCTGCTGAAGTCGTTCGCGCAACGGCTCAACAATCGGCTCGACCATCGCGGAGTGAAAGGCATGCGATGTATGCAGGTGTCTGCAAACAACACCGCGCTCCTGCAGCGTCTTCTCGAGCGCCAGGATAGCGGCGTCAGGTCCCGAAGCTACGGTCAGGGAAGGCCCATTGACCGCCGCTATTGAAACATCCGCTGCCAGCAGAGGACGCAGATCCCGCTCCGGCAAACGCACCGACAACATCGACCCGCGGTGCAGGTCCTGCATCAGTCGCCCACGCAGAGCGACGAGTGGCAGCGCGTCTTCGAGCGACATCACCCCGGCCATGACCGCGGCGACAAACTCGCCCACGCTGTGTCCAATCATGGCCGACGGCTGGATACCCCAGCTCATCCACAGCTTGGCGAGCGAATATTCAATAGCGAAGATCGCCGGCTGAGCGAACTTCGTGTTCATTAATCGCTTGGCTGCTTCAGGCGAATTCACGGCCGGGTAGACAATTGCCGCGAGTTCTTCGCCGACCACCGAGCGGCCAATTTCGGCGCAACGATTGAAGTGCAACCGGAATTCGGGCTCGCCGACGTACAGGTCGCGTGCCATGTCCGGGTACTGCGAACCCTGTCCGGGGAACATGAAAGCGATGGCAGGGCTCTTGCCCTCGCGAGCGCGAGCAGCCATGGCCGAGCCTGACTCCAGCTTGGAAGCGGCATCCTCGGCGGTATGGCCGACAACAAAGGAGCGATGCTCGAACGCGCGGCGTCCCGCTTGGAGCGTGTACGCCACGTCCGCGAGCGAAGACTGGAGCCCACTTCGCAAATGCGCGGCCAAATTCCCGCGTGCAGCAGCCAGAGCGGTCTCGCTGCGAGCGGATACAACCAACAGCTCGGACGCCTGCGGTGTCGCATCGGCAGCGCCAGCAGCCAACGAAGCCTTGACGGCCGGTGCTTCCTCGAGCACCACGTGTACGTTGGTACCACCGACGCCAAACGCACTTACACCGGCGCGGCGCGGTCCCCCATTGCGCGGCCACTCTGTCAGCTTCGAATTGACGTAGAAGGGCGTCGACGCGAAATCAATCTGTGGATTCGGCGCAGTGAAATGCAGCGACGGCGGGATGAGCCCACGCTCGAGCGCCAAAGCCGTCTTGATCAACCCCACAACACCCGCACCGGCATCCAGATGCCCGATGTTGGATTTCACCGAGCCCACCGCACAAAACTGCTTATCGCTGGTATTGGCCTGGAAGGCCTTGGTCAGCGCGGCCACCTCGATCGGATCGCCCAGCGGCGTTGCCGTGCCATGGCATTCAACATAGCTGATGGAACGGGCATCGACACCGGCACTCGCATGTGCCATCTCAATCGCGGTCGCCTGCCCGTCGATGCTCGGAGCAGTGAATCCAACTTTGGCAGCGCCGTCATTGTTGACGCCGCTTCCCCGGATCACCGCGTAGATATGGTCCCCATCGCGCTGAGCGTCAGATAAGCGCTTGAGCGCGACGACACCCGCGCCGCTGCCAAAGATCGTACCGGTCGCGTTGGCATCGAACGTTCTGCAGGTACCGTCCGCCGAAACCATTCCACCTTCCAGGTGGAGGTACCCACGTTTCTGGGGGAAGGTGATGGAGACACCCCCGGCGAGGGCGAGATCGGACTGACCGGAAGTCAGACTCTGGCAGGCCTGTGCCACCGCCAGCAGCGAAGTGGAGCAGGCAGTGGATATAGTGACCGCCGGCCCCTTCAAGTCCAGCTTGTAGGCGACGCGGGTGGCCAGGAAGTCCGAGCCGGCACCCAGCAGTTGGGGGTAACAACCCACCTGGTAGCTGCTGGTAAACTCCTCGAGGGTGCTTCGATCGCGCAGCACGTGCTCGAGGAAGTAGGTGCTGATGCTGGCGCCGGCGAAGACACCGATCGGGCCTGCAAAGCTGCGCGGATCACAACCAGCGCTTTCCAATGCTTCCCACGCGCACTCGAGGAATACACGGTGCTGCGGGTCGGTGAGCTCAGCCTCGCGCGAGTACATGCCGAAGAAGTCGGCATCGAACTGATCCACATCCTGGAGAATCGGCCGGGCCTTGACGAAGTTGGGCTGACGGCGCACTTCATCGCTGAAGCTGTCTTCCAGCTCCGCCTCGCTGAAACGGGTGATGGACTCAACGCCGTTGCGCAGGTTGTCCCAGAACTGGCTGATGTTGCGAGCGCCCGGGAAGCGGCCGGACATGCCCACAATGGCGATCAAACTTTCGCCGCTGCGGGAAACTGCTGCGCGAGCCTCCGCCCGCCTGGGCGCAGTTCGTGTCATGCGCTCGGCCAGCGCACTGATGCGCGGGTACTGGAACATCTCGACAACAGTGATGTCACTGCTCATCGTGCGCTTGATCTGCGCATGAGCTTCCATCAGACCGAGCGAGGTTCCACCCAGGTCGAAGAAATTGTCGTCAACACCGACGGCATGAGTGCCCAACACCTTGCGCCAGATCTCGCGCAGCGCCGCCTCGGTCGCATTCAGCGGGGCACGGCCGCGAGTCTCGTCAGGGACTTTGGCGGCCATCGCGGGCAACTGGGCGCGATCCACCTTGCCGGTCGGGGACAGCGGGAAAGATTCCAACTGCGTGATCGCGGCCGGGATCATGTAATCCGGCAGATCCTCGCGCAGCATCCGGCGCAGGGTCTCGATGTCGAGCGCGCCCTTGGCGGTCGCGAAGCCAATGATGGAGCGATGGCCGACGGCTCCCGGCGGGCAAACAACCGCCGCATCCTGGACCAACCCCGTCGCCCGCATCCGCGCTTCAATCTCATCGAGCTCGACGCGCTTGCCGTTGATCTTGACCTGGCGATCCTGGCGCCCGAGGAATTCGATGTTGCCGTCGGCCCGCATCCGGACACGATCGCCGGTCTTATAAACCAGCGAGTCGGGGTGTCGCGGCAGGCGGATAAATCGCTCAGCCGTCAGCTCGGGTCGCTTCAGGTACCCGAGCGCAACACCCGCACCCCCCACATACAGCTCACCTTCGGTACCGATGCCGACCGGTTGCAACGACTCATCGAGAATCAGCGCCTCGGTTTGCCGGATGGGCTTGCCGATAGGAAGCGCAGTGGTGCCGTCATAGTCCCGCGGCACTGTGTAACAACAGCTGAACGTTGTATTTTCCGTCGGGCCATAACCATTGATCAGGCGGCACCCGGGCAGTGCCCGCAGTGCTTGCAAAACATGAGGGGGCGAGAGCACGTCGCCGCCCGCGAGCAGTTGCCGCAACGGCTTCAGCCCCGCGAGGTTGTTGTCCACCATCAGGTGAAACAACCCGGCCGTGAGCCACAGTGTGGTTACCTGGTACTTCGCGATTGCAGTGGCGATGTCATCCAGCGAAGGGTAGGGCTCGCAGATGACGGCAAGTTTGCCGCCATTGAGGAGCGCGCCCCAGATTTCAAACGTCGATGCGTCAAACGACAATGGCGCCATCTGCAGCAGGGTCTCGTCAGGCCCCAGCGTGGCGAAGTCGGTATCGAGCACGAGTCGCAGTACCGCTCTGTGCGGTACGACGACCCCTTTCGGACGCCCCGTGGAGCCCGATGTGTACATCACGTAAGCGGGATCATCCGGCCCGCATTCGGCGGGAGGGACGCTGGTGCCCTTGATCGGGTCGCTTTGCGCACCGAGGCGTAACGCCTCACCTCCCCAGAACCGATCCTCCGTCCACAGCGAATCCTGAACCAACAGGGCCGCCGGTTTGCAGTCCTCATAGATGTACTGCAGCAGCTTCGTGGGATAGCCCGGGTCGAGCGGCAGGTAGGCCGCGCCCGTTCGCAGGATTCCGAGAATGGCCGCAATCGCATGGCTGGAGCGTTGCGCAAACAATCCGACTGTGTTGCCCGGCCCGATGCCGCGGGCCAGCAACCAACTCGCGATGGCAGCCGCGCGCGCCGCGAGCTGTGCATAGGTGAGCTGCTCGCCGTTGCAGATGATCGCGACTCGATCGGGGTAGCGCTGCACCGTCTCATCAAAAGCCGCGTGGATCGTTCTTGGAAGTGTTGACATCAGTGGCGTTTTGATCGTTAGTTTTCGCAATCGCGCGCGAAGTGGAGCATCGCAAAAACGATATTCCGAATGCTTCGAGAGCTTCGTGGTTTTGACAGTAGCGCCGGGTAACTGAGCGGCAGAATCTGTTCAAACTGTCGACTGCGTCACATTGGTTGGCGGGCCACGCGGCGATGCGGATGACCGAAGGTCGGTGCTCATCCAGCCCTGCGGGTGCAGGGGGCCTTTACTTAACGCGCCGGAAGTTCGACGAAGGTCGCCGAGTCCGCCCGAAAAATGGCGTAAAATGCGGCGCTATCACATCTGGAGTGACGCAGGCCGGCAATGCAACCGATAGCAGCGTCGACACGAAGGCCGGGCGATGGAACGAACCCGCTTCTCGTGCTCGACACCGATCAATTCCGTCAGCACTTCGACCGATATCCATTCAAGATTGGCCACCACCTGGTGGGTCATCCACTGTTGCAACTGCCGCGCCTCATCCAGTTGGCCCGGTCGATGGCAAACCCGATCCTGTATTTCCGCGGCGATCACGCGATCAACCAGGTCGATGACAGCAACAAGGAAAAACGGACCTTTCTCGATCGCGGCCTGGAGCGGCCCGAGCTGTCCGCGCAGGAAACGCTGGAGCAGATCGAGAGCTGCCGGGCGTGGATGCAACTGCGCGATGTCGGGCAGGACCCGGAGTACGCAGCCCTGCTGGCGCAGATCGTCGATGAGTTCAGGATCCCTTCCGAGCTCGTTGCCGCCGGCTTGTCCAGTCCGCGGGCGGACATCTTTGTCAGCTCACCCGGTTCGACGACCCCGTTTCACCTCGATGAGGAGCACAACTTTCTGCTGCAGATCCGCGGCTGGAAGAAGCTCTCCATCGCCGATGGCTTTGATCCGACCGTGCTGCAGCCCCAGCGCCTGACTGCCTATTTCAAGGGCAGTGGCGAGCTGGCGCCGTACGCACAGTCTTTGGAAAAACAATCCGTTCACGTCGAGTTGCGGCCAGGAGAAGGCGTCCACATTCCACCGTGTCATCCGCACTGGGTGCAGAACGGGGACGAAGTGTCTATTTCACTTGGAATCCTGTGGTACAGCGACGTGACTGCCACGAGGCGCCATCTTTACCGCGTCAATCAATGGCTGGAGCGTGTCGGGTTGAATCCGGCCATACCGGGGGAGAGCGCTCTGAGTGACTCAGTCAAGGCTTTGCCCCTGATGATGAAGCGGCGCCTGCGTCGGTGGATCAGCCGATAGCCAATCCGGCACAGCTTTCACCTCGGTTGGGAAGTCTGTTCCCAGCGGGGGTGGTGGCCGTCGAGCTGCTGTCGGAGGCCCCTCGCACTGTTCTCACAGAACTTGAATTAAGTTCTATGAGCCACTGTGCCAACAAGAGAATTGATGACTTCACCCGGGGCCGCGCCTGCGCCCACCGGGGCTTGATTGAGCTCGGCATACACCATTATTCGGTGTTGGCCGGCGAGAAGCGTGAGCCGCTGTGGCCGGCCGAAATCATCGGCAGCATCACCCACACCACGGGCTTTGCCGCGGCTGTAGTAGCGCGCCGTAGTGAAGTGGAAGCCCTGGGTATCGACTGCGAGATCATTGCCTCTGTGGATGCGGACCTGTGGGAGCGCATCTGCACGCCGACCGAACGGGCGCGCCTGGAGCAGTTACCGCAAGCGCAAGCGCAGCGGCAGGCAGCCTTGATCTTTGCGGCCAAAGAGGCCTTCTATAAATGCCAGTTCCCGGTTTCCCACGAGTGGGTCGGATTTGAGGACGTCACGATCGAGGTGTCCGCAGACGGCTTTCGGATCGTTCCCCAAGTCCACCTGCCGGTCGCGGACGGCTGGGTGGCTTCCCTGGCGGGCCGCTATGAGTTCCGCGAACCCTGGGTTGTTACCGGTGTCAGCGCCCTTATTTGCGCTCGAGTGTGACGTGGGGCACACATACGATGGCGGATTTCTTTACAACTTAGTGTAAAGTCCGCACTCGTAAGACACACCTAAGGGAACCAGGAGTCCGAATGGCACAGGAGCTGTTGCCGTCTGCGCAGATGCAGCGCCGCAAGCTTCTCATTCTCGAGAACGATCGCCGGCTGCGCCAGGAGCTCGAGCAGATCTTCTCCGATCTCGACGTCACCTCGACCGAGACCTCCGAAGAGGCACTGGTCCTCGTCCGTCGGCTCGAGCCCGATGTCGTGCTCTTTGACCTGGGCGCCGCCCGCGAGCCTGCGCTCGCCCAACAGAGCCTGGGCCTGCTGCGCCAGATCCTCAACCTCTCGCCAGACACCAAGATCATCGCCATGACCGAGCACGATGCTCGCGAGCTGGCGGTGGCGGCCGTGGGCCTCGGTGCCACCGATTTTTATCACAAGCCGCTGGACGGTGGTGTGCTCTCCATCGTGGTGCGACGTGCGTTCCGGATTCGCGAGCTCGAGGAAGAGAACTGGCGGCTGCGCGAGCGCACGGGCTCGATGGCATTGGACGGCATCATCGGCGTGAGCGATTCCATGCGCTCGGTCTGCCGCGCGATCGAGAAGGTGGCGCCTACGAACGCAACTGTTCTGCTTCTCGGGGACAGTGGTACCGGCAAGGAGCTCCTGGCGCGTGCGGTCCACAGACTGTCGACCCGCTCGCACATGACGTTCGTTGCCATCAACTGCGCCGCCATTCCCGACAACCTGCTGGAGAGCGAGTTGTTTGGTTATGAGAAGGGCGCCTTCACGGGCGCCGCCAAGACCACTCCCGGCAAGCTCGAAGCGGCGAACGGCGGCACGGTGTTCCTGGATGAGATCGGCGAAATGCCCGCGTCTTTGCAGGCGAAGATGTTGCGTGTTCTGCAGGAGCGGACCGTTGAGCGCATCGGCGGCCGCATCCCGATCCCGCTCGACCTGCGCATCGTGTGTGCCACCAACCGCAAGCTCGACAAGTTGATCGGCACCGGCGAATTTCGCGACGACCTGTTTTATCGCATCAGCGAAGTCGCCATCCGCATTCCACCGCTGCGCGAGCGACAGGGCGACAGCCTGTTGCTGGCCCAGGTGTTGGTTCAGGAGATGGCCGAGCGGTTCGGCCGTCCCACGCGCGGACTTGCCCCCGATGCCATTCGCGCCATCCAGGCGCACGGTTGGCCGGGCAACGTGCGTGAGCTGGAGAACCGGATCAAGGGCGCTGTCATCATGGCGGATGGTCCGGTTGTGATGGCGAGCGATCTGGGACTCGAGGATCCGGGCGACGACCCGGAGTATCTCAACCTGCGGGTAGCGCGCCAGCGCGCGGAGGCTCAGGCAGTCAGACAATCGCTGGCCGTCGCCGGCGGTAACCTGTCGCGGGCCGCCAAGTTGCTCGGTGTGACCCGTCCGACGCTATACGATCTGTTGGCCAAAAATCAGATCGACGCGACCCAGTTCGGGCGCGCGGCGAATGCGCCGGAAGATCCGGCAGAGTCCTAAAGCTTCAGGCGCCTGAACACCGTTTCGGGAATGGAGCGGATGATCAACATGATCAGCCACCAGAAAGAGGGCAGGTACAACACGGTCGCGGACCCGCGATCGATCGCGCTCACGATGCCGGCGGCAATCCGCTGGGGCTTGGCCCACAGTGCACCCTTGGGAAAGGCGGCCGTCATGGGCGTATCAACGAAGCCCGGCTTGATGGTGATCACCGCCACGCCAAGCGGATATAACCGCTGCCGCAACCCCGAAGTGAACGCGGTGACGAGCGCCTTCGCACTACCGTACACGTAGTTACTCTGTCGACCGCGATCACCTGCGACCGACGAAATAACCACAATCATTCCCGCGCGGCGTTGCTCGAATCGGGCGGCAACCCGGGTCAGCAGCGCGACGACCGACACACCGTTGGTATTCAGCTCCTGCAAGGTACGTTCGACGGATGCTTCGCACGCCTTCTGATCACCCAGCGTGCCGTGCGCAACCAATACTGCATCGAGTCCTCCCAGTGTGCTCTCGGCCACATTCAGCATGGCCTCGTGATCGCCGAATTCATTGGCGTCCATGACATGCATGCCGACGGCCTTGGCGCCGCGAACCCGCAGGTCCGCGCACATTGACTCGAGAACGTCCGCCTTTCTGCCAACCAGGAACAGTGCATCACCCCGCTGGGCGAACACACGCGCAGTCGCTTCGGCAATGGCCGAACCGGCCCCCATCACCAGGATCTTCTTCATGCACCATCCATTACGCGCCGCCAGAAAGATGACGAACAGCGCGGATCAATGTACTGGGAGAACTCCCGCCAGCGCGCAAAGCCCTCCCGAAACAGCTCGGGCGGCATTCTGCCATCCTTGGCCGGATATAACCGGCCGCCCGTGTCGCGCACAATCGCATCGAGCTCGCCGAACAGGCGCTCGAGGCTCCGGCCGCGATTGGGAAAGTCCAGGGCGAGGGTCAGGCCGCGGCGCGGAAAGGACAGCATGCCCGGCGATTCGAGGTCGCCGAACGCTTTCAACACCGCGAGGAAGGAGCCCTGGCCACTGCGAGCGATCGCATTCAGCAGGGCCGCCGTCCCGTCGCGGCCGGCACCGTCGGGAATCACACACTGATACTGATAGAGGCCGCGTGGGCCGTACAACCGATTCCAGTTGCTGACGCTGTCGAGCGGATAGAAGTAGGACTCGAACCAACGCTCGCCGAGCCTGGTCCGCGGCCGGTGATAGTACAGAGTGTTGAATATCCGCAAGGACGCGGCATTCACGAGCGAGAAGGGCGGCGCAAACGGAATGTTGAGTCCCCGCGGGGGCGCCGGCGGGAGCGCGGCTCGCGTCGGCGAATGATTGGCGCGCTCAAACCAGCCGCGGCCCAGTTGACTGCCCGTACCGAGGCAGTCGACCCACGCCACCGTGTATTCAAAGTCGGCGTCGGACTCGTGCTGCAGCTGCAGAAACTCATCCAGGTTCGCAAACCGGACCGTCTCCACGTTCATCAGCGGGCCCGATATGGGGCGCAACTGCAACTGCGCCCACGTAATGATGCCCGTGAGCCCGAGTCCGCCGATGGTGGCGCTGAACAGTTGCGGATTTTCAGTCGGCGAGCAGATGAGCCGCTGCCCGTCGGAGCGCAGCAACTCAAAGCGCAGCAGGTGCCGGCCAATCGTGCCCACGGCGTGATGGTTCTTGCCATGCACATCGTTGGCAATCGCACCGCCCAACGTGACGAAGCGCGTGCCGGGCGTGACTGGAACAAACCATCCCCCGGGCATGATGACGCGGAACATCTCGTCCAGCAGGACGCCAGCCTCGCAGGTCAGGACGCCGGCGGTGGTATCTAGCGAAATGAAGCGATCGAGGCCGCGTGTCGGAATCAGCGCGGCGCCGACGTTCAAACAGCTATCACCGTAGCTTCGGCCATTGCCGTACGGCAAAAGGCTCGATTGCGCGGGCGCCGCGGGAAAATCGGCATGGCGGCTGAGCAGGGGCGCGCTCTCATGGGGCTTCCTGATGACATTGCCCCAGGAAGTGAAGGTAGTTTCGGTCACGGGTCTTCGACACTCGGTCGCTGGCCCGTGAACGATACCCTAAAGAACCTACAAGAGCGTCCCCATCAATCGACCTGCGTCGAGACTTCGGGCGACAATGAGCTTTCCTGTCCGGCCGAGTTGTACGCAGTCACGGCAAAGTAATATTTGCCGGCATTGAGATTCTCCACGACGTACGTGGTGACGCCCGCATTCGAGACCTGGATCGTGTCCGAATAGGACTTCGATTCGGAGCCGTAATGCACCTTGTAGCCTTTCAGGTCGACGAGCGCAGTGCCATCCGCATTCTGCGTCGGCGCTTGCCACGACAGCGACACATTGCTCTGCGGGTTGCCTTCGCTCACTACGATGCTGAAGGCCGGCAGAGTTGCCGTCTTCGTCCCAAAGGTGGCCGCAATCGTGATGCCCTTGTAGGTGCCAACCTGGGTCGCCGACGGCGTGCCCGTCAGCTTGCCGCTCGTAGCATCGAACTTGGCCCAGGAGGGCGTGTTCGTGATCGAAAACTTGACCGTCGTACCGCTCGCGCCGGGCACGGACGGTTGGAAGCTATACGCCTGCCCGACCTTCGCGGTCGTTGCCGGCGAACCCTGGATCTGCATTCCGGCGACCGTATCGGTCCCGGAGCGATCGATCGGCATCGACGTGCCGGCACTGGCTGCCTGCGCTGCCGAGCCGTCATCACCACCACATCCCGTCAACATTGCACACAAGCCTGCCGTGGCCACCATCATGGCGGCTTTGCCGCCCAATCCAAAACTCATCATTCCCCGCCACCCCGTATAACGCCTGAACTGCTGATGCAAAGACCTTCAGCGGTCGGCGAAACACGGGCCGAAACGGAGCTGCAAAGCGATCGTGCGTGATCGCTCCTTAACGGAACCACATGCCAGTGCGGTTACGGCAACTCCGCTGTCGTGGGCCCGTGAGAGCCTTTAGACCGGAAGTTTTGCGTCCCCGCCTTTCAGCGGGTTTGCCTTTGCAAAGCGCGCGTGACTCGTTGCTTGGCGAGCAGCGGTCCCACGTGCCTCGGGTGAGTTATGTGCAACCCCTGTGCCACATTTGGAATTATGATCAATTCCAGCAGGTTGCGCCGGCAGGGCGAGGTTAGCGCAGTGCGCTTACTGGCCATGTGTGTTGCTGAGCAACGACAGTGGAACTGGCGACGAGTTGTTCAGGTGAGGTTAAGTGATTGATATTGAGAGTGAAACCATCGGGTCGCCGATGCCCGACAGGGTAGCCTTCCACAGGCCGGGTACGCGAAACTTGCTGCTCGGGCACCGGTCTACGAACGCGGTGCATATGACTTTATTCCCAGCCTTTCAGGGAAGGTGAGCCCCCCCGATGAGGGCGCAACGCGACATGTCGCAGGACCCGTGAATGACGAATCCGGTCGTAGTCAAACAAACCCTGCGGATGGGGATGTTGAGCATCGCGCAGTCAGTGGGATTGCCCCTGGTGGCGAGCCTCCTGCTGGCGCTCGAGATGCTGTGGTACGCAGTTCCGATCGATCTGCCCTTCGTGCTGCTGCTGACGTTCGTCGTCGTGCTCGGCGTGCCTCTCATGCAGCCGGAGCGCGGGATGATGCATCAGCTGATCGGTGGCCGACGCCGCCTGATCACGCGCATCGCGCTGCGTTGGTTGTTGCTGATGTGTGTGCTGTTGGCAATTGGCTACGCCACCAAGAGCTCGAATCACTTTTCGCGCTTTCTGTTGTTGTCCTGGGCCGTTACAACGCCGCCGTTGCTGATGGGGCTCGCGCTCCTCATGCACGCGGCGCTCAACCGCATGCTGTCGGATCCGACGACGGCGCGCCGGGCCATCTTTGTTGGCTACAACGAAATCAGCGTTTCGCTCGCCCAGCGTGTTGAGAGAACTTCGTCGGCCGCCCTGAGGGTGTCCGGCTTCTTCGACGATCGCGCCCCTCACAGGCTCGGAGGAGCCGGTGACGGGGACACCCAACTCGAGATCAAGGGTGGGCTGAAGGACATCGTCGAGTACGTGCAGTTGAACGGCATCGATGTGATCTTCGTCGCACTTCCCGTGAGCCACATCGCCCGCGTGCAGAAGCTGCTCGATGACCTGCGCGACACGACTGTCTCTGTTTACTACGTCCCCATGGTCTTTCCGTTCGACACGATCCAGGGCGGCACGAGCGAGTTCCTCGGCGTGCCGCTCATTGCCCTGTGCGAGACCCCCTTTCACGGCACACGCGGTGTCAGCAAGCGGCTGACGGACCTCGTGCTCGCGGGCCTGATCCTGTTGCCGGTGGCGCCCATCATGGTGGTCATCGGCCTCGTGATCCGCCTGAGCTCACCGGGACCCGCGATTTTCAAACAGCGCCGCTACGGCCTCGACGGCCAGGAAATCACGGTCTACAAGTTTCGCACCATGACGGTGACGGAAGACGGCGGTGCCATCCAACAGGCGACCAGGAACGACTCGCGCATCACGCCGCTCGGGCGGCTGCTGCGCCGCACTTCAATGGATGAGCTGCCGCAGTTGTTGAATGTGCTGCAGGGTCGGATGAGCCTCGTGGGACCGCGGCCGCATGCGGTCGCTCACAACGAGCAGTATCGCAAGTTGATCAAGGGCTACATGATCCGCCACAAGGTGGCGCCTGGAATGACCGGGCTCGCCCAGGTGCACGGCATGCGTGGGGAGACCCAGACGCTGGAGCAGATGGAGCAGCGCATCAAGTACGACCTGGACTACCTGCGCAACTGGTCGCCGCTGTTGGATCTGAAGATCCTAGTTAAGACGGTCCTGATTGTTGCGCGAGGCGACAAAGCCTACTGAGGCGGCATCCGCAGCCCGCTGTTGCCGCAGATCCCGGAATGTCTGCCGCGTCGGCGCGCGGGCTTCCTGTGTCAGTTGCACACGGCGTGCAGCCACCATCCCGGCGCCGAACCAATAAAGGTAGGACAGGATGCCGTACGTATGGATCGCCGAGTAAAAGGTGGAGGCCGAGATGACTGCCACAACTCCGATATATCCCACCGCGAACGTCCCGATCAACTTATCCGGATCGCGGCGCGCAACAAAGATCGCATCAAAGAAGACCAGGGCGTAGAGCGTAAACACAATCACGGTGCCCATCACGCCGATCTCCAACAGAAAAATGGAGAACGAAATGTATGCAAACGCCTGGAACAGGTCGTAGTAACGCCCTGTGAACTGCTCGCCGAGGTTGGAATGCGAGGCATTTCCCAATCCCAGCCCGAACGCCAGCTTCACCGGATCCTTGGAAAGGTACTGCAGCGGAATACGTATGGCATCGCCGCGACGGGCCTGCTTGTGGCTGCCGAGGCCAGTGCCGCCCTTGGTGTTCATGTAGGTGTCCATCGACTTTTCGTTGGTGAAGAAGTCGAGGAGGTGCTGCTGGCTCTTGTAGGGGTTGTTTTGGGCGAAGTAGTCGTAGACCGGGACCATGATCGACCCGACGACGATCAGCAACGCCATGGCCGTCGAGAACACCTTGACGCGCTGTCCCGGTGCTGAGCCGGCGACTACCGTGACGAGGAGTCCGAGCGGTAGCAGGATGACCGTCGCCTTGGTCTCGTTGATCATCGTTGGCAGCAACAAGGCCAGGAAAATCGCTATGAACAGGGAGCGCTTGATTTCCTTGCGCATGAAGTAGGCGAGCCACACCACGGCCGCCGCCACGAGGAACGTCGACAAGACGCCCGAGTCGGTGGCCGTGCCGCGCACATCGTCGCCGGAGAAACGCCCGGCCGCCCAGATCACATACCGTTGATAGCAGGCGAGGGGCACCTGGGCCAAAGCAATAAAGAGCAGCACCTTCAGAATCAACTTCTGCTGCTTTTCGTTGAACTGGAAGACCGCTGGAATCAGGAACATCGGCATGGCGCGCAGGTAGGAGCGCATGCCCGCGACCACCGGCCCCGGTTCCTCGGAGTTGGCCAAAAACGCGCACACAATAATGAATACGCAGATTCCGAAGGCGGCCCAGTATTTGGCCGAGACGAGGCTGAAGCCTTTCCTCATGCCCTCCAGCAGCACGGCGATGGTGATGACCATCGATAGCAGCTCAGGAACAAATTTGGCGTAGGCGACGGGCGTGGGAAAGGTCGCCCCGATCCATTCGCAGACCGACGCTGCAATGAGCGTGATGATCGTTATAGGAAACATGCGCCGGGAGTGTAGCAAGCCCCAGTCCGCGCGTGGGCGCGGGCTGGGGCACCGGCTTCAGATCAATTGTAGGGCCAGGTTAATTGTAAGGATTGGCCGTATTGACGGACGGGCCCTGGGCCTTGATGAACGGGTACTGCGCCGTCGACCACTGCTGCGCGGCCGTGCCGTAGTTGCCCGACTGCAGGAAGTTGATGTCGAAGAAGAAGTAATGCGCCTTGTCCAACCCGCCGCGGACTTTCCAGATGTCCTCGAGTGTCGGGATCGGCGTCATCTTCGCCGTGACATAACCACCGATGTCAGTGATTTCCACGTCCGGCCCGAACAGGATCTTGCCGCGCCAATCCTGGGTTCCCGGCCACCAGCCGCGATACACCTCATCGGAATAGATTGCGCGCCTGTAGTCCGGGTTGGTATGGCCCTTGGTGCCCGGTCCGGTCATCTGCGAGCCGCTGTAGGGCAGGTTCGGATAGGTCCAGGATTCGATCCAGCTGTCGGGGCCGCCGAGCATCATCTTGTGGCTCTGGATTTTCTGGAAAACCTCCGTCCAGGCCGCGGAACTGTCGGAGGCCTTGAACAGGTAGTTGGCCGACAACTGCACGTTGGAAGTCTTGAAACCCTTCTGCGGGTCACGCAGGCCATCCATGAGGGCGTATAGATTCGAGAACATGCCGGCTGGGGTGTAGTCCTGGCCCGCTGTCGCCGGGGTCACCGCGGTTCCCGACGTATCGATCCCAAAAGCCGTCTCCTCGAACATCGTTACGCCTTCGAAGTTCGGATCGCTGTCGTAGCGTGCCGCCATCGCCTGGAACATCGCGATGTAGGCGTTGGTCACTACGGAGTTGTAACGCTTCGCCGAAACACCGCGCGGTATCGGCGCGTAGTCGACCTCCACGTGCTCGATGCCGTATTTGTTGATCAGCCAGTCAGGCACCACCTTGCGCCCGCCGGCCACGCTGGCATTCTTGGTGATGTAGGCGTCCTGTACGCGAATCCACAGGCGCTTGTTGACCGCTTTTGCCGCCTTCAGGTACGCATCGATGAGCGTCCAGTCATAGTTCGGGGCGCTCGTTCCTGTGTCGATGGTTCTCCACATGATGGCGATGGTGATACCGGTGACGTTGTCATTCGGCTGCAGCGTCGCGATGAGCTTCAGATCGGCCGGGAGCTTCGCCGGGGACACGCCGCCCGCGTAATTGAAAAACGGGTAGAATCCCGGGTGAAACTTCAGCGACCCGGTGGTGGGTGGCTGGGTGGTGGTGCAGGTCTGGCCGATGCAGACCTGCGGTGGCGGGTTCGGCCGCTTTGCGGCCATCGCCAGATTACAGCTCAACAGCGCGCTCAACGCGCCCATCGATACACACAACAATCGATCACGTAATGCCATCAGTCACTCCCGCCTGTCTCGAGTCCGGCGTTTCAGGACCCCGCCAGCTTGGCGGGCTGTAAACCTATACACGGCGCCGGTGACGGTCAAACTGTCAAATTCTGGCGACAGTGCCGGCGTAGTCAACCCGGTTCCATGTGCTGTTGCGGCGCGAAGGTGATACAGCGCGGCGCCGATGCGATGATCGGTTAACAATATGACACGCTCCACAGTCTCAGACCCGGAACCAACGCACGGAACCGTTTCGCGGAGTTCACATTCGCGTCATGTTGCGACGCCGCTCGTCGCCACACGGCTACAGTGGGTGGATCAAGCCAAGGGCATCGGCATCCTCCTCGTGGTGTTTGGTCACGTCCTCTCCGGCGTACGTCTGGCGGGTCTGAATATAGATCCGCAGTTCTTCAGATGGACCTGGGACGCCATTTATTCGTTCCACATTCCGCTGTTCTTTTACCTCTCGGGCCTGTTTTTTCCGCAATCCTGGCAACGCCGGGGCCTGCGCGGAGTCATGCTGAGCAAGGTGGATACGCTCGTATATCCGTACGTGCTGTGGTCGCTGTTACAGGGTTTGTTACAAGTTGCGATGTCGCAGCACGTTAACAACCCTGTCACGTTGGGTGAAGTATTCTCGCTGCTGTGGCAGCCGCGGCAGGAGTTCTGGTTCCTGTACGCGTTGTTTTTTGTCTACTTGTACGCCTGCGTGCTGTACGCGGTGTTGCCGACGAAGTTGCGCTGGATTCTGTTGATTGCGGCGGTTGTGTTCTACTTCTACCGCGGCCCGGTGAGGCATAGCGGCCCGTTCATCGTCTATCCCGCCTGGTATCTCGTGTATTTCCTGGCCGGCGCGCTGTTGCATTCGGCGACGCGCACCATTACGGAACAACCCCGGCGGTGGCTCGCAATATCAGTCATCGTGTTTGCCGGGGCCGTCGTGCTCGGCCACTGGCTGACGCTGACGGTGCCTTACGGTCAAACGAATCCGGCGATTTCTGCCAGCAACCTGTTGTCGGCCGTGTCCGGTACCCTGATCGCGGTTTGCCTGAGCGTGTTGCTGGCCAATCGGGATGTGCGCCTCATGGCACACCTCGGGCGGCGTTCCCTCGAGATTTATCTGCTGCACACGATCGCGGCCGGCGCCGCACGGGTCGCGCTCATCAAGGTGTTAGGGGTCAGCAGCGTGCCGCTGCACCTGCTGGCAGGCACCGTGGTCGGAATCGCAGCTCCCGTCTTGTTTGTCTACATCCTGGAGCGCTGGCGGATACCGGGGTTGTTTGCGCCGCCGCCCCGGTTCCAACTGCAACCGGCCTAGTTGTTTTCAAAACTCTTTAACGGGTAACGTGCATCCGTTGTGTCGCGTCCACGGACCAGCGGCGCCTTGGTCTTCTGCCCGAGGAAGGACGTGCGCGGCACGTGCGGTGTTGGTTCGACGTGCGAATAGTCGATATAGCGGTCGAACGCGATGTTGCCGCCCATCGACACCTTCAGCTTGTTCTGCAGCACCCACATCAGCGGGCCCATCTTCGGCAACTGCGGAATGATGTTGGAACGCATGGCCGTGCGGGCCGTGGTCACCATCCAGCAGTTCTGCTTGCAGGCGTGCACCTTGTTGCGGGCCTTCTGGGCATCGCCGCTCGCGATGATGTCCGACCAGGACTGGCGGGCGAGGTTGCCCATCAACAGGTCCGAGCGGACATTGCAGGACCAGACATCCGACCACGGATCGATGAATGCGAAGTCGGTGCCGGCGGTGCAGGTGATCAAGCGCTGGTGTCCCAGGATCTTCTCAATCAGCCCCAGGTTGAGATAGGCGCGGAACCAGTTCTTCGGCTGCTTGCTGCTCAACTGGGAGGTGATCAGACCTTCCACTTTGCGGGCAACCGTCTTGCGATCGTAGAAGAAGTTGTCGTTCTTGTAGAACTGCCAGGCGTTGTGCAGCGTGGACGTGGACAGCTCCACGCCCATCGTCCGCGCCATCTCGTACACGCGCACCAACTGATCAACATTCTCGTCCTGGATGACGAATGCGAAACCGAGATCCTCACCGCCGGCTTCCTGCAGCGCGCGCATGCCGGCCATCTTGGTTGCGTAGCCGTCCTTCTCGCCGCGGATCCGGTTGTTGGTGGCTTCGTCGCCCTCGACACTCAAGCGCACCTTGATCTTCGGGTACTTCTTGATGATGGGGACCAGCTTCTCCGGGTGCAGGCCGTTCGAGCTGATCTCCAGGATGCGCGCCTTCGGATACAGGACGTCGATGATCTCGGCGAGGTCGCGCCGCAGGGTCGGCTCGCCGCCGGACACGTTCAGGTTGTCGAAGCCGCCGGGCAGCTTGGAGAGTGTTTCCACGGACACTTCTTCTTTCTGGTCCGTGGGGTTCTTCCAGATGTAGCACATCTGGCACCGTGAGTTGCAGCGGTAGGTCGAGATGACTGTCAGGTCCATGAATCGCTCTTAATTTGACGCGCTGCGAGAACAACGCACGGCGCGGGAGTAGGGTACCGGGGCGGCCAGCCGCCCCGCCAGGTTCGCATCAGATGACACTTCGCCCCAGCAGCTTGGGCTCCCGGACGACCCGGTCGTATACCTCACGGGTCTGCTGGGCGATGCGAGCCCAGTCATAACGCTCGTGGACCCAGCGCTTGCGGCCTTCGCTTGCGGCTTCGTCCGGATGTGATTGCGCCAGTATCGACAGCCTCTCTGCAAGCGCGGCGGTGTCACCCATTGGAAAATAACTGCTCGCGGGCAACGCGAGCTCGAGGTTGGCCGGAATGTCACTGGCCAGGACCGGCAAGCCAAAGCTCAAGGCTTCCAACAACGCAATTGGCAACCCCTCATGGGAAGAGGGGAGCACAAACGCCCCGGCGTGGGTGTAGAACTGTCCCAGCGCAGCTCCACGCTGGAAGCCCGCCAGAACGACTCCAGGGGTCTGGGCCGCGAGAGCCTTTACCGCCTGGCCGTATTCGCCCGCTCCCGCGCCCACCAGGACGAGCTTCCAACCCGGCGCCCGGGTTGAGGCAAACGCCTTGATCAGGTCGAGCTGACGCTTCTCGGCTACGATCCGGCTCACTTGCAGGAAATATTTGCCGCGCTGCAACCCGAGCCGCTCCAACTCGCTCGTCTCGGACTGAGGCTTGACCGGAACGGCGCCGTTGGGAATGAGGACCGACTCGCGGTGGTACTGTTCCTCGATCAGGCGGCTGATGACCTTGGAGATGGCGATCCGGGCATTGGCACAGCGCATCCCCAGGCTCTCGCCGGTGCGCAGCACCCATTTGGCAAACGGACCCCACTTGTCGCGATCGTAGTCGGGCCCGTGATTCGTCACGACGACGCGCAGTCCGAGGAAGCGGGCGATCGGAGTGACGATGGCAGGTCCGATTGCATGAATGTGCAGCACATCGGGACGAACGACGGCCGCGTACAGGACACCCAGAACGGAATGCACCAGCGTTTCATAGCCCGTGGATTTGGGTGACCAGATCCGCCGCAGGCGGATCGAGCCGAATGAGGTCCGTGAGGCCGGAACGAACGGAGTCCTGACGAGCACTTCCACATCGCAGTCCATATGAGACAAGCGCTCATAGAGCTGTTCGGCATGGGTCTCCACCCCGCCTTGTACGGAGGGAATACCCCTGACACCCAGAACCATGACTTTGAGTGGACGCACACTCACGATGAGGCACTCACAGGCTCGTGGCTGGCGACCTTCGCCGCCGGCACGCCGAGCTCTCTATACACCGACATAATTCTCTGGCGATACATGGCAACAGTGAAGTCCTCCGTCACCCAGCGCCGGCCCGCGGCGCCCATGTCCTGGAGCTGCGCCGCCGGGCGAGCCATGAAATCTTCCAACACCGCGCGCAGCGATTCGACCTGGCCGCTGGCGAAGGTGGCCCCCGTTTCATTCTCACGGATCATCTCAGGAATGCCGCCGATGCGCGCGCCAATCACGGGTTTACCCAACGCATAGGCTTCGAGGAGGCTCACGGGAGCGTTCTCGTACCATTCCGAAGGCAACACGACAGCCCGGCAGCTTCCGATAACATCATGGAGCTGTTGACCGCTCAAGTGCCCAAGGAAGGTGACATCTGCCTGAAGCGACGCTGCCAACGCCTGCATTTCCTCCATTTCCGGTCCCGTTCCGGCAATCAGCAGCTTGCTGCGCGCTGCTGCAGCCGCGCGGATCAGCGTACTGACACCCTTCTGACGGATGACGCGCCCGAAGTACAAGAAGGCATCACCCGTTTCATACTTTGGTGTGTAGCGTCCAACGTCCACAAAGTTCGGTACATAGCGAAACATAGAGGCCGGCATGCCCCATTCGCTGAATTTCTCGATGTAAAAGCGGCTGGGAACGATGAAGGCGTCCACGTTCCGCCGGTACGAGCCGAGGAGTTTGTGCACCGCAGCTTCCATCATGATCACGAGGCTCATCGCCGCCGAGCCGTTGATACAACGGTTGCGCACCACGTTGTGGATCTTTCCGCCCTTGCAGCGCTCGCAGACACCGTCGGGCGCGAGCATGTTGTAGGCAGGGCAGGCGATCTTCAGGTCATGGAGTGTCAGTACGGTCGGAATCCCGCGCCCCTTCAACAAACCGAGGACAGAGGGCGAGATGTGATGATAGATGTTGTGTCCGTGAGCGATGTCCGGCTGCGCAACACGCAGCAATTCGTCGAGCTTGCGGCGCGCCTCGAAGGAGTAGATGACCTTCGGGATACGTGACACTTTCTGCATCAGCGAGTAATCGCCGTGCGCATCCAGGTCTTCTATGAAGTACTTCGCATACGGCGTCGGATGATTCTTGGGATGCTCCATCGAGAACGGCACGATGTCCCAGCCGAGGTCTTCCAACATGCGGTTGTGCGCGAAATAGATGGCCTCGGAGCCCCCGCGGTCGTAGTAGTAATTGTTGATTGCAAGCAGCCGGGGCATGATCTATGTGTGTCTTTCCCGAGGAATTGGCCGTCTTCTTACCTTATTATCGTCCGGCCGCCAGGCGGTATCTATTGTTGGGAGAATAGCATATGAATCGTGCGCTGAACCCCCGTCGCCCGGAGCATACGCTGTTGGTCCAACTCCGCGCCTGAACCGCCGATGAACGTCCTGGAAGACCTGAAGGCGCAGCGCGAGGGCCTGCTGGGAATCGGCTTCTGGGCCCTGCTGGTGTATCGCTTCGGCCACGCCCGTTTTGCCATCCGCAACGAGGTGCTGCGGGCTCCTTGGACGATCGTCTACATAATCCTCAACAAGCTTGCGGAAATCTGCTGCGGTATTGTCATCGGCGCCACGGCCACCATCGGTCGCCGGCTGTGTATAGAGCACCACGGCTGTATCGTCATCCATGGCAATTCGGTCATCGGCGATGACTGCCTGATCCGTCACGGCGTCACAATTGGCAACAGCGGCAGCGCCGACCCCTTCGGCGCGCCCACGATCGGGGATCGGGTGGATTTTGGGGCGGGCGCCAAGGTCCTGGGCCGCATCCGCATCGGCAATGACGTGACCATCGGCGCGAATGCCGTGGTGGTGAAAGATGTTCCGGATTTCGCGGTCGTCGGCGGCGTCCCGGCCCGAATCATCAGGATTCGTACTCCCGGGGTTCCGCAGGCGTCTTGATGCGGGTTCAGGCCGCCGCGGCGCATTCATCGATCATCTCCGTCAGCTTGCCTATGTTCCTTACCGAATGCGTCGACTGGGCGTACGCGCGTGCGCGCTCCGCATAAGCGGCGCGTGCTGCCGGATCTGTCAGCAAGTGCCGTACCGACTTCTGCAGGCCATCCTCGGTCTGGGCGTGGATACCCACCCCCTGGGCGTCCAGAACCCGATCGGGGTTGACACTCAGGCTCACGACGACCGCATCCCGCAGCCACGCCTGTACAAACGTGTTGGGAAATCCTTCGTGGACGCTGGTGTTCACGAAAACACTGGCGCGCGCAAGGAACTGGTTCACATCCGCCGCACTTCGGTGCCCCAGGAACTCGAGATTGGGGGTGGCCTCGATGCTCTGCATGAGCTCCATGGCCCACTTCGAGTCGGCCGGCGGGGCCTCTCCCAACATGAGGAAACGCACGCCGGGCAGGTCCCGCAGGGCCTGTGCCAGGCGGACAAATACGTCCGGCCGCTTCCACAGCTTCAGGTTCGCGATCCACACGACCGTCAGCGGCCCGGACTTGTCGAGCTGCTCGGGTGCATCGGGATGAAAGTTGGGAATGACGGCGTCGGCCTGGCGGCCGTAGTTCTGCGCCAGCAGCCGGTCCTGGTCGTTGGTCTGTACCACAATCCGGTCCGTTCGCCGGATGCCATATTCAACACTGCATTTCTCAAACCGGCGCCGCAGGATGTTTCGACCCATGTCGAGTGACTCCCGGGTCACATCGGTGGTGTGCGCGACGTGCCAGATCATTCGCGTCAGGCGGTGGTGTTGGCGTGTGTAGAACGCACATATACCAGTGTATCCGCAGGCAACACGCTGGTAGATCACATGCGGTTTGAGCGAGCGGAGCGCCCGGTAGAGCGGAACAAAGTCGGTCACATACCCCAGGCGAGGAACCCGATCGTCGTCGCCGATGCGTACGATCTCATAGCCGTTGGGTTGGATTTCCGGCGCGACGTGGTGCGTGAGGTACCAGACGTCGAAGCGATTCGCAGCGTGCAACGCCGCCGTCAGCAGGCTGATCTGGAATTCGGCACCCCCGCCATGTTGGAAGGGATTCACGATGCAAACGCGAGTCCTGCTCACGCCGATACGCCTTCGGCCAGCGCGCTCTTGCCTGCGACCTGTAACATCGCACGTTCGACCGTGGTTGCAATCACGCCGTAGGAACGGTGCTCGATTACATACCTGCGGCCCCGTTCCCCCATGCCCTGCGCCAGCTCCGGCGCGCGCATCAATTTCACGACCGCATCGGCAAAGGCATCCTCTTCCCAAGGCACGCAATAGCCGCATCCGCTTTCATCTATGAGCAGCTTCTGGTCAGGGTGCGTATTGGCCACGACGGCCTTGCCCATGGCCATGTACTCAACCAGCTTGGTGGGCGAGGCCATGTTGAAAATCGGAGTCGGAAAGATCGGCGATACGCAGACATCCGCATCCTGGACGTATTCGAACGCGACTGCCCGCGGGAGCTGTCCCGTAAAGACGACCGAGTCCCCCACCCCGAGCTCGTGAGCCTCACGTTTGAGGGACTCCTCATCGCCGGGGAGCTCACCTTTGCCTACGAGATACAACTTCGAGTCCGGCATCTGGAGTAGCACCCGAGCCAGCACCCGCAGCAGGAAATCGATACGTCGCTCGCGGCTGAGCGAGCCCAGGTACATGAAGCAGGGCTGCCCTTGCGGGATGCGGCTGCGTGCGCGGCCGGCCGGCAGGCTCGCGCGGCTATCCATCTTGATGCCCATCGGCACTGCCGTCAGCTTGGACAGAGGGATGCCGTGGGCTGCAACGTCCCGGCGCATCTGCTCGCTCTGTACAAACACGTGGTCCGCCGCGGGCAGCAGGATTTTGTACAGCATGAGCTGAAATCCCAGGCCGCGCAGCCGGTATAGCCACGGGTAGGGGGCGAGCCCGTCGCGGGCCTGCGTGAAATAAAATTCGGGAAAGGGAAAGGACAGCCAGTACACAAAGCGCTTGCCGAACAGGCGCGCGGCGAGCACGGCGAATACGCCGCCGATGAACTTGTCCTTTACCTCGATCGCATCATAGCGATCGCCCCGCAACAGCCTGAAAACCCGTGCATCGTTGGCGATGGAGGCGGCGTGCTTGGCCAGTCGGGACCACAGCGAGTTGCGGCTGTTGCTGGGAGCCACCCAGACCGTGCCGCCGCCCCATTGGGTCACATACGGGCGCTCACAGTCGGCTTCACTCTGCAGGATCCAATCGATCTGGTGACCGCGGCCGGCGAGCTCCTCACCGAATAGTACGGATACGTCGACGCGGGTCGGCGGGAAAGGATCCGATGAAAGCACCAGGAGCCGGAACTTCGGGTGCGGGGGCCGCTCGATCATGTCTGACCGCTTTTGCTCCTCTGTCCGTACCCGTAGCCATAACCATAGCCTTGCACGGTTTCGCTGGAGCGGTTGAGCACGAGGCCCACGATCGGGAAGTCGGCGAGCAGCTCGCCGGCCTTGAGGATGTCGGATCGGGGGGTCTTACCTTCGCAGGCCACCAGTACCAGCGAGTCGATCCGGGGCGCCACGACCAGGGTGTCATCCGGGCTCAGCACCGGCGGCAGGTCGACCAGGATCAGCGGATTGGTGGTTGTGCGGCGGATGAAGTCGAGCAGTTCCTCGAGCTTCGAGGAAGCCAGCAGCTCAGCCGAGTTGTCGGTGGGCGTGACGTTGCCGGCAATCAGCAGGTTGTCGATGCCGATGGACATGAAGAGATCTTCCGGCGTATCGACGCGCCCTTCGAAGAAGTCCCGCAGCTCGGTGGGCGGCGTAATGCCCAGGGTCCGGCAGACGCTGGGATTGCGCATGTCCAGGTCTAACAGTACGACCGAGCTGTTCTTCTCACGCGCCAGGCTCAGCGCCAGGTTGACCGCGGTCAGCGACTTGCCGTCCTGCGGAGCCGCACTGGTAAGCCCAACAGTCCGCCAATTGTTCGTGCGCGTGCGATGCAGAATGCGCGTGCGCAGCATGCCGTAAGCCGCGATCGTGCCGTGATCCTCGGGCAGCGATGCGCTCAACAGCAACCGGTTTTCGCGTGCGGTCTCGGGATCGAATGCGACGCGGTGCGGCTGGATCCGGGTGCTGGGCGCAACGGCGGCCGGAATCGTGTCATTGGCACGGTCGGCCGGTGCGCGGTCCGCGGCGCGGCGCGAATAGTCGTGTTGAATGCCGCCAGGAGGATTCAAAGGCTCGGGGCGATGGCCACGCAGAGCTTTGGTTTTCTCGAGTGCTGCTTCGATGATAGTCATAGTTGAATCCGCGGCGCGAAAGGGATGTAAGGCTGTTCGATCAACTTACGGCGTGAATGACGACGATGCTCACGAAGGATATCGCCACACAGTAGGCGGCGGTCCAGGACACCAGCTTCAGTCGACGCATCCGCCGATCGCGCGAGTTGTTGATCAGCGGGATGGCCGCCAGCACCGGGGCGTTTCCCAGCACAGGCAGGTCGCCAGTGTCGCGCACATTTGTGTCGCTTGCTTCGGCAATCGCCACCGCAATGCCGGAGAACAGGCCGCCGAGCACCAGGCCGAGCAGGATCAGGCCGATCCGGTTCGGGTACACCGGCAGCTTGCCTCGCGCGGGCGCCCGCAACAGCGTGAAGCGCTCGCCACCCTGCACGCTCTCGAAGTTCTGGGCAATCTGGGCATTCTGCAGCTTGTCCTGGATGCCCTGGTACGTGTTCTGAAGGGAGGTGCGGCGCCGCATGATTTCGGAGTACTCGCGCTCGACGCCCGGCGTCTTGCGCAGGAAGGCTTCGTACTGCTCAGCTTCCACTGTCTTCTTGGCGATCTGAGACTTGTAGCCGGCCAGCTCCTTGCGAACCGACACGAGCTGGCTGGCCGTGGTCTGGTACAAGGGATTGTTGGCGTTCTTGACGATGCCGCCATCCGAAGTCGATTGCTGGTCCGCGCTGAGCTGCCGCAGAGCTTCCTTCAGGCGCTTGACCTCCGGATGATCCGGGGTGTAACGCTGCACGGCTGCGGCGTATTCCTGTTTGACCGTAGCCAGATCGGTCAGATCGCCGGCCTTGGTGATCATGCTGGGGCTGGTCTGGCTCAACTGCACGGCCAGCAGGTTTTCCTTCTCCTCCGACTGCAGAACCTGCTGCTGCAGGTTGTCGAGCTCATGCTGCACGCGATCGAGGGAGGCTTCGTTGCGTGCGATGTACTCGGGCAGGGCATCGCCGTGCTGGCTCTTGAAGACTTTGATTTCTTCGTCGATAGCCTGCATCTGCCTGCTGACATCCTGCGCCTGGGCAGTCAGAAACCGGGACGCTTCCTGAGCCGCCTGTTCGCGGGTCTTCTGGTTGTAGTCGACGAACAACTTCGCCAGCCGGCTGGTGACATCCGAGGCGATCTCCTTGTCAGGGTTGCGGTAGTGCAGGGAGAAAGCATTCGAATCCAGCAACGGCTTCAACGTCACCGGGTCCACGCGCTCGAGCGACGTGTCTTCCAGAATCTGCTGGGCCTTTTCGACCGGTGTCATCGGGCTGCCCGGGTAGGGGTCATACTCCTTGATCAGGTCCTTCAGAACCCCGAGGGTCATGACTCGCCCCTGTACGATCTCGATCTGATCGTTGGCGCCGCTCATGACGGTGCTCGAGACCACCTTCTGGTCGACCGTGGAGGCCTCCATCAGGATCGTGGCCGTCGACTGGTACAGCGGCGTCAGTGCGAACGACAGATAGACTGCCAACAGGACGAACAGCGGCAGGATGATGGCGATGTAACGCGAGCGCCGCCGAAGAATCGGAATGTATCCATTGATTCCGCCCGCTGCCGCTGTCGATGTCGTGTTCATGGTCCGTCCTGAAGAGATCAGTGCTGCCGTTCGATGCCGCGATAGCCGATGCTCACGTTGATTACGCTGGCATCCGCAGAGGCAGGATCAAACTTGTATTTCTGGTAAACGTAGGTGTAGTTCGAGGCGACGAAGATCCGCTGCGTCAGCATGTACTGCACACGCAGGCTGCCCGTGGCGTAATTGCGATAGTCGGGGTCCTGGATGCCGGACACGGTCTTGTCGCGGAACACGCGGATGGCGCCGGTGAAGTGCAGGCGCGGCGTGAAGTCGTGATCGTATTGCGCGCGTGCCTGGTCGATCTGCGACAAGCCACCCACGCTGCTCGGAAAGATGGAGCGGCCCAGGTAGAAGCTGTACTTGGTCAACTGGCCGGCATCGTAGACCGTGTTGACTACCGCCGACCAGGGGTGTGACTTCACGTCGAGGAGGCCGTCGTCGCGGGTTTCCTTGAAGTTGGTCTGTTGGACCGAGCCCGAGAGGCTGGAATGCAGCACCGGCGACCAGTTGTAGGTCACACTGCCGGTGACACCCCCCGAGTTCGAACGGGCATCCCCGAAGCGCGCGGTGTAGTGATTGCCGAACACGCCCACCTGGAAGTCCGTACGCAGGTCGATCGTCTTCGAATAGAACATCCTGGCCTGGTAGAAGTCGAAGCCGATGTGACCGGAGTCTTCCCGGCTGTAGCCCATGAACTGATATTCGCCGGCAACACCGATTCCCGACAGCGGGGTCAGTGAATGAGTGTAAGTGGGATCTACGATCAGATAGTCGCGCGTCACGCCGATCGCGGGTTGGCCGCTCGTCGGCGTGTTGTTGCCGGTCCCGGGGTTTACCGTGTTCGTGTCTGCGGCGCCCGGTTGTTCGGCGTTGACATCGTCGCGATGATCGTACGTCCCGTACCACGTAATGTGGTCGCGCTGCCAGGAGTAACGGCCGTTGCCGTTCAGGAACGCCTCCAGGCGGTTGCGGTCCGTTGCGGTCGGGTAGTAGTTGTACAACACGCGCGGCTGCAATGTGGTTTCGGTTGTCGGCGTCGCGATGCCAACAGTCGTGGCCGCATCCGCGTAGTAGCCTTCCGCGCTGCGCTTCTCGGAGGCGATCGGCGTCAGATCGAGATTGTTGTTGTAGGCGGTAGAGAGCTGCACGATCGGCTGGTAATAGATTTCAGCCGCGCCCGCGGGAGCGACCGCGCACAGTGTCGCGACGGCGGCGGCCACAGTCAGGCCGGCGCCGGCTGGATTACGGGACAACAACGACATCCCCGCTCTCCAGCTGTACGTTCTGCTCGAGGTTCTTGCCGGAGCTCACCTGGCTGTAGTGGAAGTTCATCGTCTTTTGACCGCTCGCCGTGTTGCGGATGACGATGACGCTGTCCAACTTCGCGTAGGCGTTTCCGCCACCGGCGACGCTCAGTGCCTGCAGGACATTGAGAGCGGGGTTCATGGCGATTGCGCCGGGCTTGGTCACTTGGCCAATGACGTAGGCCACGTTGCCCTTGGCCTCAACGATCGAGCAGGTGACGACGGGCTCGGAAACGTACTTGCGCAGCTTCGTTTCCATCTCAACACGGACCTGCTCGGGGGTCTTGCCGCCGGCAACGATGACACCGATCAGAGGGAACGAAAACTTGCCATCCGGTGTAACAGTGACAGTAATGGGTGGCATTTTTGGATCGTCATACACACCGACCAGCAGGGAGTCGCCGGCGTGAATCTTGTAATCAGTCTGAGTGGCCACCAGGGCCGGCCCGGTCGGCGCATCCGCCGCCACGGCGCTCACCGTCGCTCCGAGGCCTAAAAATACAGACGACAGCGCCAGAACCACGGCACCCATACGGTCACGCATATTCATCCCCCACCTTCCCATTGAACAATAAAGCGCCATATTACCAAGAGATTTCCATGCCCGGGGGCCGGCGCCAGCGACCGTGCGCGTAAAGCCATGCAGGCTTCGTGCCTGATCTGTAGCGGGCGGAAGCTCATTCCATCCCTTTTCATGTTTTTTTGGCCCGCTGCGCGTGCCATTTATACGTCCGCTCCCAGCCCGGCTATCACACCCAAACGCCCGGTTGAAAGCAAGGCGGATTTGACAAGAGTCCGAAGCAAATTACGCTGTGGTTATTCAACATCACGCGCACTTCGCTGCACTGCCAACAGCGCGCCAACATTCAGTCTTTATTCAGGTTGCGAACTGACACGATGGCAATGTCGTGTTCTTTGGAGGTCCACTCCAACGTCCAGTTCCCGGGTGGCAATGTGGCCAGTATGGGCTGCATGCGCGAGGGCTCCAGGACCATCCAGACGCGCCGTCCGGTCGTTAATTTCGCTTGCAGGGCTGCGTAGGAGTGGATCATGGGCAGATTGCTCCAGCGCTGTGTCGTACCTCGGCTACAGGCCCACGATTCGAAGCGCGGATCCGAGTCCGCCACGAAGTAGTAATCGCTTTTCGGGTAATAAAAGTCGACACCGGGAAAGGCGATGATGACCAGGTCCTGCCCAGGCACTGTATGTGCCTGCAACCACGTCGCGGCCGCGCGGCCGTCGCTGCGCGGATGGTAGTGTCCGGACAGCCGGGAACCCATGCCAATGCGGAAGTTGATCGCTTCGGTGTCGATGTTCCACAGATGCAGCGGACGAAAGTCTTCGCTCAACACGAACGCCAGCAGGCAAACCAGCACGGCGGCCGTTGCCCCCAGCGGTGATTCACCCAGCATCCGGCGCATGAAGCGCCCGATGGTCATGATCGAGAACAGGATGGCGAGCGGATACAGGAAGAACACATAGCGTGTTTCCTGGCGCGGCGGGTTCGACGCGGCCGCTGCGAGAAACAACACGACAAAAAGCGCCAACAGAATGCGCTCGACGGGTGGGGTGTCACGGTAGCGCAGGACACCGCGCAGGATGTTGGCCGCTACCAGAATGAACAGCCCCAGGGACAGCAGCGGTACCGTGCGCGCCCACGGCATTGCAACCTGGCGCACCGCGTCTGGAAAACGTACAAACTCGTAACCGAGGAGAAAGAGGGTGTTCAGGGACGAAAGGCCCGGTGTGTGCCAGTCGGAGACGGCAACACCGTACGCGGTCCAGAACACCGCGCACGCGAGGATCGCGATGTAGAGCGGGCGGGCGTTGGCAGGTGAGAGCGACTCCGTGCTGACGATACCCAACAACACCAGGATGATCAGAACACCGACGGCCAACTCAAATTGTTGCGCCGCGGCGCACGCCAGGACCAGCAGCATGCCGAGGATCGCCAGCGGCTGAGCTTCAGGTTGGAGGCGAGTGCGGACTTCTCGCACCGCTCCCCACAACACAAAGCCCAGCGGAATCAGGAACGCGGCTGCCCAAGCGAGATGCGCTTTCAGCGTTTTGTACGGCGGGACGGCGGCGTCCAACCGACTCTCAGAAGGGGTGTCAGGCGGCTCTACGTAGTCCGGCGGCATGTCGTTGTCGGACGTGCGCAGGTCCGCCATCGTCAGGTAGTACGCTGGAATCAACAGCGCAGAACAGCCGATGAGATAGAGCACATCACGGCCTGTCAGGCGTCCGTCCGGGTGGCGTATGAAAGGCGGGAGCAGATTCGTCAGGACGAGGAAAATGCCACCTTCCCAGACCGCGAAGCCCATGGCTGACAGGATCAGCATCGGCACGACGGCCCGGCGGCGGCCATCGATTACATACTGCAGGAAAAAAACGACGTACCAGAGAAACAGACACTGAAAGGGGGCGTACATCCGGCCGAACCGGCCGATTTCGACCTCCCAGACCGAAAGCGCAAGCACGGCCACGGCCACCAGACCCACGTCCCGTCCACCCAGGCGCCGTCCAATCTGATACGCGGCGGGCAGGGCGGCGACTGTGGAAACGGCGGCGATCAGCCTGGGCGCAAGCTCGGCTGACAGGCCCGCGAGCTGCAGTGCAGCGCTGGCGTACTGCAGCAAAAGACCGCGGACGTAGTAACCGCCGCAGGCGAACTTCGGGATGCCGTAGTGCAGCAGGTTCTGCACCGATTGGGCGAAGTAATACTCATCGATGGCCAGCGGCCATTTGTCCAGGTGCCAGAAGCGGGCCAGCACGCCCGCAACGACGCAAAGTATCGTGAACAGCCCAAGCGGACCGAGCCACGCAGAGCGTGACCCTGAAGTACTGTCTGAGGTCACGGAGGTGGGTTACAGGGCGGCCGTCTTTTCGGCGCGCGCCTCCCGCGCCTTCCGGGGCAGCTCCGCGCGCGGATACTGGATGATCTCCGCACCCTGATAGTCCTTGATGTGCCGGGCGTGCGTGAAAATGATGAGCTCGGCCAACAGTCCCAGGGCGAACAGTTGCAATCCCAACACCACGACCAGGGCGGACAGCAGCAGCGCCGGGCGATCCGACAGGCTGGTGTTGAATGCCAGGCGCTCTACGACCAGCCACAACACCAGCAGCGCGCCGAGACCGAACATACTGGCACCCAGCATGCCGAAGAAGCGCAGCGGCTTCTTGGTGAAACGGACCAGGAAGAAGACTGTGAACACGTCGAGCACGAAATGGGCGTACTCGCGCGGCTTGTACATGCCTTTGAAGGCATCGCGGTCGGATTGCCGCATCTCGACTTCGACGACACTGAAACCCTGGCGATTCGCCAGCACGGGCAGCAGGCGATGTTGATCGCCGTACAGTGACAGTTCCTGCAGAACGGCACGCTTCATGGCGCGCGCGCCGCAGCCGAGGTCATGCAGACGCATGCCCGTAAAGCGGCTGACCATTCCGTGGAACATCGAGCGGCGTACGCGCTCCAGCGAGCCGCCCTTACGCGGCCAACGCCAGCCCTGTGCGAGATCCTTCGTCTCCAGCGGCGCGAGCAGCTTTGGAATGTCTTCCGCAATGATCTGATGGTAGGCCGGCAGAGTCATGATGATTTCGCCGCCGGCACGCTCGAACCCGGCCATGATGGCCGTCGATTCGCCGAAGCTGCGATTCAACACGACCATCTGCACGTTGGCCTGGCCCTCGTCGATCAACGCGCCCACTTCGGCCATGGCGTCCCGGTGCGGGCCGTCCATGACAAACACAAACTCGTACGGCATCCGCACGGCTTCCAGTCCGGCACAGTATTCGGCATGGAGCTCACGAAGAGCTTCATGACGGCGGCCGACGGGGATGATGACGGAGATTCGATTCAGGTTGCGTTCACTCATTGCGGTTGGGTCTCAACGTGGGCCGGTCGCATCCGCAACTGCTGGGTCAGGCGGGCAAACTCGTGGTCGCGCATGTCGCCGAGGTTGTAAACCAACTCGCCGAGCGCGCCGCTGCACACCATCATGAAAGCGGACGTGAGGAAAATGACTCCGCAGCCCGCGATGGGCAGGGAGATAGGCGCACCCACCAGCAGGGTGTGCATGAAAACATAGCCGAGCAGGGTCGTGCCCGCGAGCAGGAGCGGAATCGCCAGCATTCCAAACCACAGCAGCGGGCTGCTCGCGAACGAGGCCAGTGTCTTGATCACCAGCATGTCCAACAGGACCTTATAGATACGGGACAGACCGTACTTGGACTTGCCGAAGCGGCGCGCGTGATGCCTGGCCTTGACCTCGGCAATACGCGGCGCGGCAATCGAGGCCATGGCGGGAATGAACCGGTGCATCTCCGAATACAACGGGATGTGTTTGATCACGGCGGCCCGGTAGGCCTTCAGTGAGCAACCATTGTCCTTGATCGGCACCTTGGTGACCTTGGCAATGAGCCAGTTGGCGATCTTGGACGGAATCTTGCGGGTAATGAGCTTGTCCTGCCGCTGGAAACGCCAGCCCACCACGATGTCGTATCCGGACTCGATCGTCTCCAGGAACATGGGGATATCGAGCGGATCATTCTGTAGATCGCCATCCATGGTGACCAGGATCTCGCCGGAGGCGTATTCGATTCCTGCCGCCATGGCCGCGGTCTGGCCACAGTTACGGCGGAACTTCACGACCTTCACCCGCGGGTCGTTCTGGGCAATCTGAATGGCCCTGGTCAACGTGGAGTCCTTGCTGCCGTCATCCACGAGCACCATTTCATAATCCATGCCAGTCGGATCCAACGCGGTCGTCAGAGCCTCGTACAGGGGGTCGACGTTGTCCTCTTCGTTGTACAGCGGCGCAATAACCGACAAATACGGGCGCGTTTTAGGATGGTCAATCAGCATCAATGGCCATATCCCCTGGCTTTCACAGAATAATGATAACGCCGCGGTCGTCTTCTAGTTGCCCGTCTAACGGGCTTTTTAATCGCGTGGTGGCGCGGCGCGAAGCTCACTAGATAGCCCACACATGATACCGCCGTACGTGCGGTACGTCACACAAACCGGCTGCAGTTGGGAACGTGAGCGTTATGTTGCGTTCGGCCAGGCAATGGTTTCGCCGCCCAGGCGTGCTTCATGCCATAACATCCGGCGCAGCCGCAGGTAGCCGAGTCCCCGTTGGCGCAGGCCGAGCTGCGGAAGTTGTGAAACATATTGTTTCACTGCCCGTAACTTCAGGTCGCGATGTTTCCGCGTTGCACCCGACCGCTGCCAGGTCAGTGTCCCGCTGTGTACGCGGGCCGCCGGCATCTCCGCGATCGGGCCGGCAGGAGTGGCGCTGCGGTCGAAGGAGTAGGGCTGCTCGGCATACAGTCCCACGCTGCGACAGCTCAATCCGTGCGACAACAGCCCGTTGGTGAGTGCCGCATGGTCCGCGTGCGCCAGCGGAAATCCAGGCATCAGCACCGTGTCTGCTCCGGCAGTCGCGGCCGCTACGGCCGATACAACTTCCTCCATGCTGGCATGCCGGTCGTAGGGCTGAGCGCCAAACTCAAACCAACGCGGCGCCACGCCGAGAATGGCGCAGGCGGTCTTGTCCTCACGCCGACGTTGTTGGGCGGCTTCGCCTTCGGTGGCGAACCCCGACTTGCGATCCCAGTCATCCGTGGGCGCATCGGACGTCGGTAAGCAGGCAAACACGGTGAGAATCTCAACATGGGAGCCGGCTTCCGCGGCGTGTGCGATGGTGGCACCCAATGACAACACGGCATCGTCCAAATGGGGCGAGACCACCACCAGGCGGCCTGTCAGGCGCTGATCCAATTGCAATGTCTCAACCTTTAGCGAGTACTGGAAAGAACAACGCCAAGGCTCGGCGTACCCCCAGGTTGAAGGGCTGATCCGTCAGCAATACGAGCACGAAATAGCCCAGCCCGCCGCAGGCGAGACCGACAGCTACTCCTGCCATACCGGGTACGACCGAAGCACCGAACCACGCTGCAGCGCCGGCAAGCGACGAAAGAATGACGAGCGCCACCGCAGTCCGGAACGTTCTACGCAATATCGTAGCAAACCACGGAGGCGCTGCCTTGGCTCCTGCAATTGCCACAACAACAGCCGTGATGATCCGGGCGACCCCGATGCCGATCAACCCATAGGGACCGGCGAGCAGGGCCACGCAGGTAATGAGCACGATGTATTGGGTCAGCTCCGCGGCGAACAGCCGGGCACCCCAGCCTAAAGACTGCAGTAAAAAGTACGTGACGTTGAAAGAAACTTCACACGCGTAGCCAATTGCCAACAGGATGATCATGAGCGAGGTGCCTTTCCAGGCGGGCCCGAGCACATCGTGCTCGAGCGAGGGGGCCAGCCCGATGATCAGGCCGGTGGCCGGCAACAGCAGGAACATCAGCCCGATGAAATGCGCCTGAACGGCCGACTCCAGGCGCTCCGGATCTGACTTCAGGCGCGCATACAGGGGGAATGCGACGGCGCCAATGGATTCGTTGGCCGATTGTGTGGGGGTCTCCGCCAGCCGGTCTCCCAGGGAGAACAGCCCCAGCCCCGTGACACTGAGGCTGCGGGCCACCACAACCTTGATGAAGAAGTCCGAGATGACGGCTGTGAGGCCGATGGCAAACAGCCAGCGACCGAAGGCGATCAGTTTGCCGGCGGAGGCGAAATTCGGCCGGAAACGCGGTAGGTAGGGTGCGACAATGTAGCTGGCCACCAGCGTGGTGAGTGCGCCGGCCAGCTTTCCGAGAATGATGGCGGCACCGCCGAGAGATTTGGCGAGTGTGATGGAGATGGTGACTTCAACCACCACCGCTGTGATGGCAACGACCGCAATGCGCGAGAATTTCAGCTCGCGCATCAAGTCGGTCATGTGCGGGCTGTTGATTGAGTTGAGCAGTGGCAGGAAAGCCATCATGCGCACGAGCGAGGTTGCGCGTGCGTCGCCGAAGAGCTGGGCAACGTAGGGAGCCGCAATACACAGGACCGCGCATACGAGGGAGCCTCGTATCAGGCCGATGGTCCAGGCGACGTCGTAGTGCTCGCGCTCGCGTTCAGTTGCCTGAACGAGCGCGTTGGTCATTCCGGTCTCGGTCGCCGTCATGACCGTGGTGATGGCAACTGTCGCGATGGCGACGAGTCCGAAGTCGGCCGGTGTGAGCAGCCGCCCGAGCACCAGTGTGCCGATCAGGTATAGGAGCTTACTAGAGCCGAGCTGGGCCGCTTTCCACAGCAGGGCCTTGCCGGCGCGTTTCTCGTCGGTGGCGCCTACGGTTACGGTCTGGTCCTGAGGATTCGCAGTGGCTTCAGCGGTCTCAATGTCCATTCAAGCCTGCCGCCACGCCTCTCAATAGGTCAACTACGAATGCCCGGCCGTTGACCTTGCGCAGCAGATCACCTTGAACGGTACCGAAGCACCAACGCTTCGCCCCACGTGTGAGCTCGTATGCGAGTCGCACGAGGAATCCGGCGTCGTAACGTCGGAGGCGGCGCCCGAACCAACCGCCTTGTGAGTATGCGTACTGTGAGTACACCTGAGTCATGTCGGCATCGCCGCGCCAGTGCAGGTGGATCACGGTGATTTCCGGAATGAAATGGATCTCGTGGCCCTTCACCAGCGCGCGGTAGGACCACTCGGGGTCCTCGCAATAGCGCAACAGCTCAGTCTCATCGAACGGACCCGAGTCCTCGAAGGTCGCCATGGCCGTACCAAAGTTGCCGCCGGCGAAATGATCGCCTTTGAGCGGCAATGTTCGAAACACCTTGATGGCGTTCGAGTCGTTGACTGACGGCGCACCTGCTTCGCTCGCGAGGACGCGTCCGGTGACGATGGCGCGCGGATACTGTTTGAGCCCCTGAACGATTTCCTCCAACCAACGGGGAGCGACCGTGCAGTCATCGTCGGTGGAAGCGAAGAACGCGGTTTTGACGTTACGGATGCCTGTGTTGCGTCCGGCTGCAGCGCCGCGTTGGTTTGAATGTATGTACGTGACTTTGACAGGCAGGCGGCGGAACTCTTCCATCATGGCGTCCATGCTGCCGACCACACCCTGATGTGACAGGATGATTTCAGCGGGCACCACGGTGCCGGCGACAATGGAGAGCACCGACTCGCGCAGGCATTGCCGACCCAGCGTGGGAATCACCACAGAGAAGTCGGCGGCAATGGGCTTGTCCGTCATCGGTTTCGGGCCTTGCAGGCTGCGGGCCTGTTATTGGAATGGGCGCGGGGCGCATATTAGCTGTCCGAATTTCGTGCGTCCAAGGGCCTGCCATGGATTTGAGACGTCACCCCAGAAGAAGTCAAATCAACGGCTTTCGCGGCCTTTCAGGGCCAGTTGCGCGTGCACCAGGTTGAACGAATCCAGCATCGTTCCGGCCGGGGGGAAGAGGGCATCCGCCGGCGCCTTGCCATCCGATGAATACGTCATCCAAAGGGACAATCCGTCCTTGCTCGTCCACGCGTTGACGATGTGGACGCCGATGGACCCACCCCCGGCTTTGCCCAGATTGGCCCAACCACCGGTGCCGGTCTGCGGATCGATATTGTTGTATGAAATGGTAGTCCAGGGACCCCATGGCTGCGCCGCGTCATAGAAAGACGTCTGTCCGATGTAGGGGCCTTGCGCAGTTGCAATATAGCGCTTGATGCCGGGGATGTAGGACGCACTCTCGAGGCTCGTCGCCGCTTTGGGATTGTGGTCCGTGAACACGGACTGCATTTGTTTTTCGTCGTGGGTCCACTTCGGCCGTCCCCGCTCGTCCAAACCCGCGAAGAACTCATATGCGTCGCGCTGTAACACATGGCGCTTCGATACTCGTGCGAGATAGGTGTAAGCGACCGATTCCCGTGCTGTTGCATCAGGTGCAGCGGAAGTCTGACCCAACTCCGCGGCGACCTCCGGACCGTCGTCGCCCGCCCAGTAATCGGGCGAATTCGCAATTCCATACAGATACACGTAACCGCCGGGAGCGCCGTGGTTTCCGGGGCCATAGTTGATGAATCCCCCGGCGCAGAAGCTGCCGGTCGGGGACTGCGGCGAGCAGAAGGTCCACGGGGCCGCCTGCCAGGAGTGCGCATTGCCCTTGGAATACCCGAGTTGGTTGCGCTTCGGCGCACCGGATTTGTGGCCTTTCCTACCCGCGACTTCGCGCGCGTTCCACAACCCGCCGATGGTATAGAAGTCGTTGCCAACTGCGATGATCGAGCCGGCTTTGCCGTCGAGGGTCGAGGGATTCTCGGCCTGGTATCCGCCATACACGTTTTTCGCCGTTGCCGTGCTCAGCGGGGGCGGCGCCGTCATCTTTGCAACTCCAAAGCTGACTCGGCCGCGGTGATTGTCGCCGCCGAAGCCGCCACCGTCGCCGAAGAACGCATACACGTTGCCGTCCTTCCCCCACGTCACCGGCCAGAGGTCGCTGCCGTTGGGTTCTGTATAGGCAGCGGCCCAATCGAAAGTGATCGACTCGATGTCATGACTGGAGCAGTACGGCGGGTCGCCCGAAGGTCTCGGGCAATCCGTTCGCACGCTCTGGATGGAGGTACACCCGGCGAGCACCAGCGCGCACAAAGCCCACGCAAAAAGGTGTCTCATGGATGGGCGGAGCGTGTCAGCAGTGGGCCGAAGTTGGATTCCCGGATCGACTGGTATCGGGTCGTGATCAAGGCATCGCAATCGTTCGGCAGCAGTTTGGCGCGCCAACGGGGATTGTGCTCGAGTTGCACCATGGCGATGTCGCCATGCTCGAAGGTGTCCGCGCACGCCGAGCGGGGCAGCGCTCCGGTTTTGAGCTTTTGTCCGAAATAGAAGAAATCAACCATGAAGGCGCTCTTGGCCCAATAGCACAGGTTCAGCATTTCACACGCGGCGCGACCGTGGCCGTTCGCCTCGATCACTTGGATATCCTGAAGCGCGCTTTGTTCATCCGCATCGACGTTGCGAATGTCGCGCAGCAGCAATGGTGCAACGGTGGCGCCATAGATTACGAGACAAATCGCGAGCACAGCCGCGGTGGGCGCTCCGAGCGGCCTTGATCCGGTTGATAGACGCTCCAGGGCCAAGCCCACGGCCAGGCAAAGAGCGATCAATGTATCAAAGAAAGAATTGACGTCGACACCAGCGCCGCCTGCCGCGAACACGGCTACGCCCGTTGCGATGATGAGGTAGAGGCTCACGAAAGCCATGCGTTCCCCCAGGCGCCCCTTCACGAGCGCTGCGAGCCAGAGCACGACCAGGGGGGCGAAGCAGCGTAGGGCGGCCGTTGCCTCGGTAATGGCTTTCCAGCGCATGTACTCGCGCGGTTCATGGAGGCTCTGGAACATCCTCACTCCGTGAAACCACCACGCCAGTGACGCCGCAATTGCCAAGGTGATGCTTGCGCTAATAATCCATTTCGCGAAGACCGGGCGCGAACGCCACAACAACCACAGCGAGACCGTGACGGGCAGGGGAATCAACAGGTGCTTGGTCCAACCTGCGGCCATCATGAGGATCGCGCCGATAAGGATGCGCCGAGTGTCCCCGCTGGAGATGGTGTCCCCGCTGGGGATGGTGTCCCCGCTGGGGATGGTGTCCCCGCTGGGGATGGTGTCCTGGGGGCCGCTCCACAGAACGAGCAAGCCGCCCATCATGAGCGCGTGCGCCAGCCACTGCGGGTCGTCCATGGCAACGTAGATGTGCGCATACGTCACCGCGTATGCGAGGAAGGTCAGCGCCGCGATCAGTCCGAATCGCACCGCCGAGCCGGTGCTCCTCAGCCAGTAGTAGAGGCTCCAGGCGACAAACAACAGGCTGAGCAGGGCGAGCACGCGGCCCGCGAAAATATTGTCCCCCGTCAGATGGCCGATGGCGCCGACGATGTAAAACGACAGCGGTGGATAGTTGTTCGTGATGAGGGCGTCCGCGGGCGGATATAGGACGCCGCCGTGGATGGCGGCATCCGCGAAGTACGCGTTCCAACCTTCATTCGGATCCAGGGGTATGTAGCGACCGATGGCCAGGAGCGGGCCGGTCATCCCGAATGCAACAACACTCAGCAGCAATATGCCCGCACACCAGTACAGGCTGGCATCGATTCGCTTGGCTTTCACTTTCTATAGAAGTCGAACGTATGTCGGTAGGGCGTGTCGCTCAGGTAGCGCCACGTGTTGAGTGTGGGCAGCGTGTATTTGCGGAACAGGGCTCGGCTGGCCACCGTGTCCAGGTCGACGGGTGCGCGTTGCGGGATGTCGTCCCAGCCAAAAAACAAATGTCCGTCAGCGCGCAGTCGCGAATGGCACTGGGCGAACCCGGCTTCGAGCTGCTCGTGGCGATCGAGGCCCCAGCCGTACACACCGTTGCAGATGATGAGATCGAAATGTCCCGGCGGAAAATGCCGGTCGAGATCCTCGAGGGGCGCGATCACGTGCTGTTGCGCCCCGAAACCGGCGGCGTCCGGGTCAGGCTCAATGGTCCAGAAGTCCTTGTCGGGGAAGAACTGCTGTTGGTAGTGCACCGTGTAACGGCCGCAGCCTACGAACAGCATCCGCTTGATGGCCGGATCGCGCGCGTATTCCGGGAAGATGTCGCGCTCCATGACGATGCGGTCCGTGGTGTTGAGTGGCGTCGCGAGCCCGAGCCGCTTTCGCAAAACGCGCTCGGCAAAGCCGTGTTCCGTGAAAAAAGCGCGCAGCAGATCCCACCGGGTGCCGGGCGACTGGCCGATCGCATCCAGGTAGATGCGCTTCTCGATCTGGCGCCGGGCGTATTCGACTCTGGTCATCGCACTTTGCGTCCTGTGTGTCTGGTAAACTTCCACCCCGATGCATTTCGGAGTTCTCTGCGACGGTCGGCGATTGCAACTCTGGCAGCGCAATTGCCTCGCGCAGTTACAGTCGCTCCCGGGTGTCGCGCCCGTTGTTTTATTGAACGCCCGCCCGGTGCCCGACTCAAATGCGGGTGGTCTGTTCCGTTATGTCGACAGGGTCCGTGCCGGCAGTCCTGCGAGCGTGGCGCAGCTCCCCGCGAACCTCGCTAGTCTACCTGTCATCGAGCTGCATACCCACGACGCTTTAACTCAAATCCGTGCACTACAGCTCGATTTTGTACTGAGCTTCAGCACAGCTCCTGCTCACGAGTTGCATGAAATTGCATATTACGGAGTATGGCAGTTTGAATTCGGTGATTGGCAAACCTTTCGCGGCACACCGCCCGGCTTCTGGGAGGTGTACAGGAACGCGAAAGCTTCTTCTGCCATGCTGTGTCGTTTGACTGCGGATCGCGACGCAGTCATTGCGCTCCGGCGCGGCAGTCTGAGCACGAATCAATTTTCATATCCTCGGAACCGCGATCAACTGTTGAGTCGCTTCACTCACTGGCCGGCACAGGTGTGTCGGGACATTCAGAGTGGGGATGTACGGTACCTGGAGGGCGAGCCGGTTCGCGGCCGGCCTGCACTCAACACCGCGCCCTGTAACAAGGGTATCGCACGGTATGTAATCCGGATGGCGTGGTATCTCGTGAGCCGCGGCATGCGGCCGTGGATCGAGCACGATCATTGGAACATCGGTCTCGTTGAGCAGCCGATCGAGGACTTTGTGCATCCACAGCGGCCGCGTAAGCCGATCAAGTGGCTGCCAACACCGGCGTCGGGCGAGTTCGTGGCGGATCCGTGCGGATGGCTCCGGGACGGACAGTTGACTGTGTTCTGTGAGCATCTCGACTACGGCGGCGATGCCATTGGAACGATTGCCGCGCTCCAGCCCAACAGCCGCGCTCCCCGTGTTCCGGTCAACATCGGCCCCACGCCGCGCGTCCATCTGTCGTATCCGCAGGTGTTCGAACACGAGGGCCGCTTGCTGTGTATTCCGGAGACGCAGGGCGCGCGCGAAGTGGCTTTGTATGAATTGCAGCGCTTTCCCGATCAGTGGGTCAAAGTTGCCACGTTGCTGAGCGACTGCATGATCGTGGATGCAACTCTGTTCCGCCATGGTGAGCTCTGGTGGCTCGCCGGCGCATCCGACCCCGGTGGAGCACACCTCGGCGCGGACCTGCATCTGTGGTATGCGACGGATCTTCTCGGGCCGTGGACTCCCCATGCTGCCAACCCTGTGAAAACTGACGTGAGCTCGGCGCGACCCGCGGGTGCGACGTTCGTATCGGAGGGTGTCTTGTACAGACCGGCGCAGGATTCGTCGCAGACTTACGGCGGGCGGGTTGTCATCAATCGGGTCGTGGCTCTGACGCCTGAGACCTTCCGCGAGGAACCTGCTGCTTTCGTAGCTCCCGATGCGGGTGGACCGTATCCAGACGGACTGCATACGTTGTCAGGTGTTGGAGGAATGACGCTGGTAGACGGCAAGCGTCTTGCGTTTTCCGGCGCGGAGTTTCGGCGCGTCTTGCGGCGCATGATCATGCGCCGGCTGAAGAAACTATGGGGGCCTGGCTGACTCATGGGCGCCGTCGCGAGGCCGACCCCCAGCGAGCAGATTTGGGCGATCCTTTCACGCGCATAGTCGACACTATGTTAGTGAAAGGATCGCCCAAAGATGCCGCTGCGGGTCGGCCGCAGCAGGCGAACATGAGTCAGCCAGGCCCCTAGCCGACGTAGCCCTTCAGAGTAGGGCCCAGGCCGCCGCTTGCTTCCGTCAGCGAACGACATAGATCGGCGTAACGACCGGCGATCAGGTCCAGGTCGTAGGGTGTCACGGACTCGCGCGCGGCAGCGCCGATGGCGGGCCATTGATCGCGTACCTTCAGTGCCTCTTCGAACGCGTTGATCAACGCTTGTGTTTCCAAAGGGGGAAACAGGAATCCACTGCGGCCGTGCTGAATCAACTGAGGAGCCGCGCCCACGGAGGTCGCAAGCACTGTGCAGCCGCAGCCCATGGCCTCGGCCAGCGCGAGACTAAAGCCCTCGTACTCTGTTGGAAACACCCAGGCATCCGTGGCCTGCAGATAGTCAACAACCGCATCCGTCTCAGGAAAGAACGCGACGTCGCGCTCCAGCCCCAACTGTTTGACCCGTTCCTTGACCTGGGCCTCGCAGTCATCGAAGGAGCGGTTCCCCGAGCCGACGATCACGAGGTACAGCTCGGGATGCTGGGCAAATATCGTGGGCCATGCATCGACCAGCAACGGCACACCCTTGGCTCGTGCCAGCCGGCCGGCATACAACACGATGACCCGGTCATTTGGAATCGACAGTCGCGCGCGCAACGCCGCGCGCTCGCTTTCCGATACGGGACGGAATTTCCGCAGGCTCACGCCGTTGGGTAGCGAGACGATCTTCGCCGCCGAAACGCCCCGCTTGAGCAACTCTTCGTTGATCTGCGAGGAGATGGCGATGATGGCATCAGCTTTGCGCAGTACACGGTTGCGAGCGCGCTCGAGGAAGCTGAACACGAGCTTGCCCGTGCGCGAGCCCATGGTTCGCATGCTCTCGGTGGAAATGGTCTCGTGCAGCTCGAAATACGACTCGGCGCGAATGATGCACTTCTTGCGCAACAACGCGCACACCGGGACCACCACCAGTGGCATGATCTTTGCGCCCGACACGATGACCACGTCGTAGCGGGAGGCGTCTTTGATCAGAATCCAGATGAGCTTCGCGAGAAAGATCAGCACGGGGAACAGCGCCGCGAAGCCTTTGCCCTTGAGCATGCCGCCCGGTCGCAGGCGCCGGACATCGACACCATTCACGTTCTCGCGAGCCGGGCTCGGCGGAATGGTCTGTCGCGTTATGACCTGTACCTGGAAACCGCGCCCGTACAGCCCCTGCGCCAGGTGTGCGGCAATCAGTTCCTGGCCACCCACCAGAGGGGGAAAAAAGGCCTCGGTGAGCCAGTACACAACGGGTGCGGGGCGTGTTGAATCCTTCATGAAAGATCGTTGAAAGGTTGTTCAGTTTTGTTGTTGGCGTCGCGTTCCGGCCGGCGATTCAATTTATAATGTCTTCCAAAATGACTCAAATGCCATCATGAAAATCGGCGTCATGCTCCGCAGCCTCACGGATGTCGGCGGACCGGGTGAATATACTCGCAGCCTGCTCAATGCGCTGTTGCGCATCGACCGCGTGAACGAGTACTACCTGTTTATTGCGGATGAGACCCTGGGAGCCCGTTTCCGGGAGTTCCCCAACGCTCATCCCATCGTTCTGAGCAGTCCATCGAAGCTCATTTTCGATCAAATCCAGGTCCCGCGCGCGCTGCGGCAATACGGCTGTGACGTAGTTATCAATCTCAAACACTCCGTGCCGCTGCTGGCGAACGTGCCGGCCATTTTCGTCATGCACGGGGCCGACTGGCTGGCCTTTCCTCAGAACTACTACTTTTTCGACCGCATGTACCACGCGGTGTCGCTGCCCCTGTTCTGCCGCAAAGCAGCCCGCATCATCTCGGTCTCCCACGATGCGACCCGGATCGCCATCGAGAAGGCGCACCTGCCGCCGTCACAGGTGGCCACGGTCTATCATGGGTTCAGGACCGACTTTCGCAGGGTGGAGGATCCGGAGCGCCGGGCTCGTGCCCGCGAACGCTACAAGCTGCCTGAGAAGTTCATTCTGTACGTCGGTCGCATCTATCCGATGAAGAATGTCCGCGGTCTGGTGGAGGCGTTCGCCAAGCTGCGCGACCGCGTGCCTCACAGTCTCGTCATCTCCGGTATCAAGCACTACAAGACGGAACCGGATTTCGCCGCAATCGATAAATACTCCCTGCACGACCGCGTCATTCCAACGGGCTTTGTGGAGGAAGAGGATCTGCCGGTGCTGTACAGCATGGCGGATGCGTTTGTGTTGCCTTCACTGTATGAAGGCTTCGGTATTCCGTTGTTGGAAGCTATGGCCTGCGGCGCTCCGATTGTCACCTCTACGCAGGGCTCCTGCCCGGAGGTCGTGGACGGAGCTGGAGTATTGGTGAATCCGTACGATACGGCGGATATCGCTGAAGGCATCTACAAAGTGCTCACCGACCGCAAGCTGGCCGAGGAAAACGTTCGCAAGGGCTATCAGCGGGTGGCGCAGTTCAGTTGGGAGAAGTGCGCCCGCGAGACCCTGGACGTCATTGCATCCGTTGCCCGCACCAATCAGGCAACAGACGCCAGCTTGCCCCGCAGGGATCCGAGCTGAAGATCCTCGCGCTGTTGGCCGAGGATCATCATTCGATACCACAACTCCGCGTTGATCAGCAGCCACAGGCGATTGCCATGATCGGCACGCTGGGCCAGATGCTCTGCCAACAGGGCATCGATGGGCGCGCGGCGCAGGATCCCGTCTGCCACCAGCTTTGAGTCCGGCAGGAATCGTTCATAGAGCGCGCGATACTCGTCCTTCAAAATGTAGGGCAGGGCGGACGAAAAGCCCTGTTTCGGACGGTCCAGGATTTCCGCCGGCAGGTAACGGCCAGCCAGCTTGCGCTGCGCCCAACGTAACGAGCGCCCGCGTATCTTCATGCTCGAAGGCAAGCGCGCGGTGAATTCTGCCAGCCGGTGATCCATGAACGGACTGCGGGCTTCCAGGCCCTGGCTCATGGACATCCGGTCGGAGATCATGACCGGATGATCCGGCAGGCGTATTTGGCTGTCCGCGGCCAACATATGGTCTAACGGGTCGCCCGTAGCGGCATCGAACGGAGCCCGGATTGCGTCTTCCGCGTGTACGCCCCGAAGCTGTTCCAACGCCGACGGCGTGAACAACGCCTGGCGCATCGCTGCTTCGAAATAGAAGTAACTCAGGCTCGCGGCATAACGATCGGATCCGTTGAGGAACGAGAGTCGCTGCAACCAACGCAGTTGGTGTCCAACACTCTTGTACCAACCGGCTTCCGGAATCAGTGACAGCGCCGGCCCCAGGACATGGCGTCTGAGAGCCGCGGGCACGCGCGCGTAGTGATTGGCGTATAGATTGCCGTAGTAGCGGTCGTAGCCGCCAAACAATTCATCGCCGCCGTCGCCGCCGATGACGACCTTGACCGTCTTGCTGGCCAGCTCGGACACATGGTACGTGCACAGTGACAGGGGGTCGGAGGGCTCGTCCAGGTGATAGATGAGGTCCGGCAGCAGCGCTACGAGCGACGGCGACAAGGTCTGCTCGTGGTGATTGGTTCCAAATAGCTGTGCGACGGCGCGAGCCGCGGGAGCTTCATCGAAGCGCGCGTGCGGCAAACCGACGGTAAAGGTGTTGAGATCCTTTACGCCGAGGCGCTTCACCAACATCGCGACGAGCAAACTCGAATCGAGCCCGCCGCTCAAGAGCGCACCCACCGGCACGTCACTCACGAGATGGAGCCGCAACGACTCCTCGACCTTCGCCTCCAGCTCATCGAGCAATTGCTCGTCGCTGCCTTCGAGCTTCGGCTGGTAGTTGAGGGTCCAGTAGCGGCTGATGACCGGCTCGCGGCCTTCTTCCAATACGAGCGTGTGAGCCGGCGGAAGCTTCAGGATCCCACGGAACATGGACAGCGGCGGTGCGATGAGGCGCAGCCCGAGATACTGGTCGAGGGCGGCCAGGTTGAGCTGCCGCAGCTTCGGGTCAAATGCCAACAGCGCCTTGATCTCGGATGCAAAAGCAAACCCGCGGGAGGTCCTGGCGTAATAGAGTGGCTTCTGGCCGAGATGATCGCGGGCAATCAACAGGCGACGCTTGCGCGAATCCCACAGGCCGAAAGCAAACATGCCGCGCAGATGATCCACGAGCTTGTCGCCGTACTCCTGGTACAGCCCGATGATGACTTCGCAGTCACTGTGTGTCAGGAAGCGATGGCCGCGCGCTTCCAGATCCGCACGCAGCTCCTTGTAGTTGTAGATCTCGCCGTTGCAAACGAGCAGGATGGATTTGTCGGCGTTGAACAGCGGCTGACGACCGCCCTCCAGGTCGATGATGGACAGCCGGCGATGGCCCAGGATGGCGTGCGAGTCGAGCTCCGTGCCTTCGCCGTCCGGGCCGCGGTGGCGCAGCGCATGCAGCATGTCCTGCATGCCGCGCATGAGAACGGAGCTGTCGCCTACGATTCCGGCAATTCCACACATGCTATTGATGCTCCAGGCGCGCGGCGAGCGCGGCATCAAACACCTGCTCATATCGCTCAGCGCACCGCTCGATGAAAAAGTCCTCGACCCGGTCGAGATTGTGGCGGCCGACCGCTTTACAACGCTCGGGAGCGTCGCGCAGTGACTGTACGGCCGCGTTAAAGGCTTTCTGGTCATTCAATTGAATGACAAAGCCGGTGTCCGGGGTCGCCAGAAAGTCGGTCTGGCCGCCCTTGTTGTAGCAGATGACCGGCAGTCCGAACGACATCGCTTCCAGGAACACGAGCCCGAAGCCTTCGTGCTGCGCGGTCGAAACAAACACATTGGCCGTCGCATAGGCCTGGTATTTGACCTCGTCCGAGACGTATCCGAGCATGCGCAGCCGGTTGTAGACGCCGAGCTCCATCGCCTTCTGCTTCACGGCCGCGGCTTCCGGGCCATCTCCGACCACGAGCAGGAACGAGTCGGGTACCGCCAACAGTGTATCAATCAACTGGGTGCTGGCCTTGCGTGGCACGATGCGTCCCGCGGTCACCATCACGAACGCATTCTCGGGAATATCGAACTGCGCACGTTGGGCGCGGATGTGTTGTGGCGGCCGGTCGATTCCCAGCGGGATCAGATCCACTTTGCGGCCTACGCCGTAGATCTGTTCGACGTTCCGGGCCGTGTCGCGCGACTGGGCCACGACTGCATCGGCCTTAACCAACAGGCGGGCGACTGCGTGGCGCAGGAAGGCATGCCGATGAGGCGAGCTGTTCTTCGACGGATCGTAGAGATCACCCCCGTGCACCGACAGGATGTTGGGGATACGCATACGCTTCGATAGCCAGTCCCCCAGGGGTCCCGTAGGCACCGCAAAGTGGGTATTGATGATGTCGAAGCGTTGCTTACGGCCGAGCTGCAGGCCGCGCCACAATCCCATGGGCAGGTACGCCGCCATGGAGGGGAAATTCGCTGTCGCCAACGCTTTGCGGAAAAACACAGGAACGCGCACAACCTTGACGTTGGCGTCCTTCCCTTCGAAGGGCAGGTCAACGGCCTGTGATGTCAGTACTGTGACGTCGTGTCGTTCCGCGAGCGAGCGGGCCATGGCGGCCATGACGACGCCGCCCCCACCGCCGAGCGGCGGGTATTCGTAGTTACAGAATAAAATCCGCAATGTGTAATGAAGGTCCCGCGCTTCCTGGAGTGCGTGTATTCTACGGAAAAACTCTGGGGATACGTTGCGATGAATGCTAATTTCCGCCGGGTCGAGCCTTATGACAAAGGCAGCCTTGCCGGGCGCTCCGCGAGCCTGGCGGCCAGGCTCGAGCCATTCGATTCATACTGGCAGGCACCGAAGGATGTGGAGAAGGGCTTCACCTCGTTCACAGCCTACTACCGCGCCAATTACCTGGGCCACATGCCGGCTGACAAGCAGGCCCGGATTCTGGTGATCAGTTGCGGCCCCGGCTACCTGGTGAAGATGTTGCGCGACTGTGGCTACAGCTCAGTCCTCGGCATCGATTCCGATGCCGCCAAGGTTGATACGGCCAGGCGCCACCAGTTGCCCTGTGAAGTGGCACGGGCGTTCGAGTTCCTCGCCGACAAGGAAGGTCAGTATGACGTGATCATTCCTGAGCAGGAGCTCAACCACCTGACTCTGGATGAGACTGTTGAGTTTCTGAGTCTGTGCCGCCGCGCGCTGCGCCCGGGTGGCAAGGTGGTGGTGTACGCGATGAACGCCGCCAACCCGATGGTCGGCTCCGAGAACCTTTCACATAACATCGATCACTTCTACCTGGTCACTGAATACAGCCTGGGCCAGATCCTGGAGTTGGCCGGCTTCAAGAACTATCAACCATTCGCCTTGAAGTTGTATGTGTTCTGGAAGAACCCGCTCAACTACGTTGGGTTGGCGGTGACCGCAACACTCGAGGCCGTGTTCCGGGTCATGTTCATGCTGTACGGTAAGAAGGTCAAAATCCTGAGCAAGAAGGTTGCTGCCGTAGCGGCCATCTGAATGGTGGTGCTCGTGGCTTGCCTGTCCGGGTGCGGGAATCGCTAGCTTTCGGCAATGCTGTTCAACTCCGCCGATTACGTACTGTTTCTGCCGCTGGTCCTGCTCGTCTATTTGTTACTTCGACGGGCGGGGCTGCGCGCGCAGAACGCCTGGATGCTGGTCGCCAGTTATGTTTTCTATGGCTGGTGGGACTGGCGCTTCCTCGGGCTGTTGTTCGGCACCACGCTGAATGACTACCTGGTTGGCCTGGGTCTGGAACGCACCGGCAAGCAAAGCACCCGCCGTGGGCTGATCCTGCTCAGTATCGGCGTGAACCTCGGCGTGTTGGGCTTCTTCAAGTACTACAACTTCTTCGTCGCGTCGTTCATACAAGCGTTCGCCGGCATCGGCGTGCACCTGGAAGCGCCGACCCTCAAGGTCATCCTGCCGGTCGGAATCAGCTTCTATACGTTCCAGGCGCTGACGTACACAATTGCCGTGTATCGACGCGAGATGCGCGCGGTGCGCGATCCAATCGGTTTCTTCGCGTACGTGGCGTTCTTCCCGCAGTTGGTCGCGGGTCCGATCGAACGTGCGCGCCATCTGCTGCCGCAGTTCTTCATGCCAAGGGTCATCGAGCCCGAGGCCTTTGCCAGCGGCCTGCGTCAGATGTTGTGGGGCTTTTTCTGCAAGCTGGTGGTCGCGGACAACTGCGCGACCGTGGTCAACAGCATCTTCGCCCAACACGCCATCCCCGGCGGGGACGCGCTTTCGGGAAGCATGGCGCTGCTGGGCTCGGTGCTGTTTGCGTTCCAGATCTACGCGGATTTCTCGGGTTACTCGCACATTGCGCTCGGGACGGCGCGGCTGTTCGGCTTCGAGTTGATGCAGAACTTTGCGACGCCGTATTTCTCACAGAGCCATCCTGAGTTCTGGCGCCGCTGGCACATTTCGCTGTCCTCGTGGTTTCGCGACTATGTCTACATTCCATTGGGCGGCAACCGGACGTCGAAGGCGCGGCAGGCATTCAACCTGCTCGTGACATTCACCCTGAGTGGTTTGTGGCACGGCGCGAATTGGACGTTCATTGTCTGGGGTGTGCTGAACGGCTTGTACGTCATACCCCGGGTGTTCATCGGCGAGCCGCTGGCGCCGGCTGCGAGCTCACGGAATTGGCTGGTTCGAGTGCCGACAGTCGCATTTCGCGTGCTGTTTACCTTCGCTCTGACCGTGCTTGCATGGATATTCTTCCGGTCGCCCACCATCGCAGGTGCGTGGCATGTGATCACGGAAATTGCATCTCGTTCGTTGTTTACGAGTCCGCTGCCGGTGCTCCGGTCGTTGGGTCTGTTGACCACGGTTGCCTATGCAGCGCTCGCGATCACCTTCCTGTTGGCGATGGAGTGGTGGCAGCGCGATAAGAAATACGCGCTGGAGCTGGGCGAACGGGCGGCGTTGGTGACCTGGCCTGCGTGCGCCATGGTGTTTGCTCTGATTATATTCTTCCGTTATACCGGCGCATCCCTGGACTTCATCTACTTCCAGTTCTGAAATGGCAACGACCTCCGACATGACTTCGGTTGAAATGACGCGGTCGTTTTCGTGGCTGCGGCTCATTTCGCAGTTGTTGATTGCTGTGCTGTTGTTCGTAGCGGCGAATATCGTCACCTACGAGACCTCGGGCTTCTTCCAGAAAGAGCACGAGTACCAGCAGGTGGTGGCGGGGATCGCCGGGCACCGCGATGTGAAGATCATCTTCGCGGGTGATTCGCATTTTGCCGTGCCGCTGAATGATTACCTGGATGACAATCCGGCCACGCCGGGCTACAGCATCGCGGCGGGTGGTGATTCATTGCGCGAATCGTTCGCGAAGGTGCGCTACGTTCTCGAGACCTCGCCGACGATTGATACGCTGATTCTGACGGCCGATCCGCACATGTTCGGCAAGGGGCGCCTCGATTCGTCCAACCGATCGTTTGCTGATCGCTACTTCATCGAGGCGTGGGACCGGACGGGCCTGCAGAAAAACATCTGGTCGGCGATCCTGCAGCAGGTGCCGCTGTTCAATGAGGATTTCCTGCAGTATTTCCGCAAGGACCTCGGCGCCATGTTGGCACATACGAAGACGAAGGCTCGCGGTGCAGGCGACCCGTTGGCCTGGAGCCGCCTCACAGACGAGCAACGACTCGAGAGCGCCGTGGAGACGGGCAAGGGCGATCACGACGGTGTGGGGGACTCACAGGTGCCGTTCGGCTGGTATCAGCGGATGCTGGACGTGGCACGTGAGCATCATGTGAAAGTGATCGGCGTACGTTTCCCGGTACACCCGGGCTATTCGGGGCAGATTTCCGCGCAGAAGGTCGAGGACCTCAACACCTGGCTCACGAGCCATGGGGTGACTGAGATCATCGATCTGCGCAATGCCCTGACGGATCCGCGTGACTTCGAGGACGAAGATCACCTGAACGAGACGGGCGCGGCCAAGGCTGTGAAGATCCTCGAAGAGCGCCTGCACAGACGCATCCACTAGCTCCTGCGCCCGAAAGGACTCGGCTCCGCACGGCCGTGGCCGCGCCGGTTAAATCAGTCCGTTTGTCTGGTACCACTCGGCGGTCTTGCGGGCGCCTTCCCGGAAGGACACCTGCGGACGGAAATCCAACACCTTCTCGGCGCGTGCATTCGAGAAGAAGAACGACTTCTTGAAGAAATCTAACCGCCGGCGGTGAATCGGCGGCTTCAGCCCCAGCGGGCTGAACGTGGCTTCGAAAACCAGGGCCGCCAGCATGAATGGCCACATGGGTACGTGCGGCGGCGGCTTCGTGTTGCCGATGGCATCACGGACCGCGTTCACCATGTCGTTCGTCGTAATCTTCTCGGAGCCGGCCAACACCACCGTCTGCTTGTTGGCTGTGGGCGCGCTGCAGGCGGCCAGCAAGCCGCGTGACAGGTCATCGACATAAATGACCTGGTGCAGGTTCTGCCCGTCACCGATCACCGGAAAGCGGCCCTTCCTGACGCCCTTGAACAGCTTCAACAGCCGCATGTCGCCGGGCCCGTAGGTTTCGGAAATCCGGATGATCGTCCATTCCATGGGCGACACAAATTCCCGCACGACCTTCTCGGCGGCCATCTTGGTGCGTCCGTAGGGATTGTCCGGAGCGAGTGGCGAATCCTCGTTCAGGCTGCCGTCGGCGGCACTTCCATACACACCGATGGTACTGCCGTGAACAAAGCGGCGCACACCCGCCTTGGCCGCGAGATCCAACAGGTTGCGCGTGCCGTCGACATTGATGCGATGAAAGTAGCTTTCCGGCTGCTCGGCTTCATGCTGCGCGGCCGCCAGATGAATCACGACGTCCTTGCCCTGCAGCTCGCGGGCAATGGCCGTGGAATCCTCCAGCGGGGCAATAACAACGTTGATGCCCGCTTTGGTCAGGGCGTCACACCGCGCCTTTTCGGTCGGCGTGTTGATGGGGGTAACCACGGTCACTTCGTGACCCGACTGCACGGCCAGGGGCGCGAGCCGGCTGCCAATGAAGCCGGAGCCGCCCGTCAGGAAAATTTTCATGCAATGGCTTTTGGTCCCCGCTGGGGATGGTTTTGAGTTTGTGTGGCCGGAGGTGTCGCCAGGTAGCGTGTTAGCTCACGCTCCACGAGCGCTCGTTCAACGGCCGCGCGCTGCGCGTTCCAGCCGAGCTCCTGGCTGAGAAGCGCCTGCAGCTCATCGAGAGCCGCAACTCCAGGATGACCGTCGGTGCCCAGCTCGGTGCGGCGGAAGAGGATGTCGCCCATTCGCTGCGCGGTCTCGGCGCGGACCGCATGAATCGCTTCCGCGAGGCTCACGTGGCTGCCCGTAAAGCACCGTCCCAACTTCGGCTCCCGCTGCGCCAGGTCGAGCACCTGTGAGGCGTCAGTGCCGTAATTGCGCAGCATGCCGTCCGCGGACTCTTCAGTGAGCCAGGCGGGCCGGCGCGCCTGGAACGCGCTCGCCGCCGAATTGAAGTCGGAAATGTCGCCGCCCATGAGCGGGGCCGTGGTCGAATCACTGCCGGAGCGCCGTGCATCCAGTTGCGCAGCAGCCATGTCCAGTGCTTCAACAGCGTCACGGCGCGCAACTGTATAGCGCACGCTGATGACTGAGAGCAGTCCGGACTGCCCGAGGCTGCGGTGATCAATCAGCCGAGACTGCTTGCCGAAGCTCAGTCCGCCGTGCTGATTCTTGGCCTCACCGAATGGGACCAACCCGAAGTCGGTGCGCCGCACGTCCGACTCCCGAAGCTGGAGGTTCGGATAGCAGGAGTTGAATTCGTCGATGAACGTCCGCAGCTCTTCGCGCGGCAGTCCAACAGCGTCGGGATCGCGGGGAACGATTGAGTGCCACACGCCGACGAGCGTGCTGTTGCGCCAGGGAACGAGGAACAGATGCCGGCTGTTGCGGGCCAACAGCGCATCGGAATCCTTGACCTGTCCCTGCACCGCCAACGCCATGGGTGTCGCAAATCTGCGGTTCACCATGAAGCAGGCGTCACGAGAGTATGTTCCGGGTTGACCGTAACCTGGCGGTAACAAACCTTCAGCCCATGGACCCGCCGCGTTGATGACGAGGCGCGCGCGAATGTCGAACCGGTCACCGGTTAATTTGTCTATGGCCTGTACGCCGGTGACGCGTGAGCCTTCAGTCAACAGCTTGGCTGCTTCAACATAGTTGCCAATGGCCGCGCCCTCAGCTGCAGCGGCGCCGACGAAGGCGAGTACGAGACGCGGCGGACTGTACATCTGCCCATCTTCAAACGCGGCAGCGCCCGTGAGGCTTTCGCTGCCGATGTCAGGAAATAATTCCAGCGTCTCGCTTCTGCTGAGGAAGCGCGTTCCCCGCACGCGGCGCGCTGGATCGACAACATGACGGTTTACATCCGCGCTCAAAGCGTCATACAGCAACATGCCCGTGCCGAGAAACCAACGGCTGCTCTTACCCATGCCGTAGGTAGGAATTACGAAGGGCAGGGGAGAAACGAGATGCGGCGCGATTCGCAGCATTACCGCGCGCTCAAAACACGAAGATCGCAAACGGCGTACGTCGCCGTGTTGCACATATCGGATGCCTCCATGCACTACCTTGAAGCAGTGCGCGGATGCACCCGCGGAGAAATCTTCACGTTCTATCAACGCGGTGTTGAAACCGCGCAGTGCAGCCTCGCGCGCAGTGGCGGCACCGGAAGCGCCGCCGCCTACAACGAGCACATCGAACAATTCGTTACTGAGCCGACGCAGATCGCGGCCGATGCTATGTGTCTGTTCCACCAGCCGATGATAGCCAAAATCGGTCCCAGCCGTGCGGCCGGGCACGCACATTGCTGCGTGGCGCGGGCTGCTATCCGACATAAGGACCCGTCCGCAATGACTGGAGCCACTGCCCACACTACGCTGGGATCAACCGCACCTCGCCGATTCATCGATGTCTACCGGACTGCCAAGGTTGTCATCGGCAATCGCATGCGCAAGTTCGACGTTCCGACCGAACCGCAGTTTGACGACGAAAGCGCGCGGTTTTTCCGTGACCAACTGGCGAGGGCCCGCAACTACCTCGAATATGGTACTGGCGGCTCAACGGTGCTCGCGAACCAGTTGGTGACCAATCTGGTGAGTGTCGACAGTGACGCGGGCTTTCTTGCCGATGTCCGCCGCACGCTGTCCCAGAGTGACCGCCGCGCCATGGCGAAGCTGATTCACGTCAACATCGGCATGACGGTTGGCTGGGGCTTTCCTGTATTCCAGAAGCCTACACGCAGGCGTGTACAGCGCTGGGAGGCGTATGCCAAGGCTCCGTGGCGCTACTTCAGGACGATGGGGCAACAACCCGACCTGGTGCTCGTCGACGGGCGCTTCCGGGTGGCCTGCGTGCTGGAGAGCCTGCTCAGCCTGTCACCGCTGAGCGAGACGAAGATTCTGCTGGATGACTATGTCGACCGGCCGGAATACGCCGTGGTCGAAGAATACGCGCAAGTTGAGATCGTGGGACGCATGGCGGTGCTTCATCCACGCCGCCTGGTGGATCGAATCAACGTACGCCGCCTGGTAAGACAATACTGCGCCGATCCTCGTTAATTCGGCGCGGCACTGGCCGCGCGGAGCCGAGGCCCTCGCACGCCGGCAAAAAGCGTGGTTTTTGCCGGCTGCGGTAGTGGCCAGGCGCCTGCGGCGCGTCCGCCTCAGCGCTGTTTGAATTCCTCTGGCGTCAATTGATGGCGCGCGAGGAGTTTGTAGAAGTCCGTGCGGTTACGCTTGGCCAGGCGCGCGGCCTGACTCACGTTGCCGCCGGTGATCTGGAGGATCTGCGACAGGTAGCTGCGGGTGAACTCGTCGCGGGCTTCGTCGAACGAGGGCAGGCGGCCCGGGCCACCGCCCAGGGACTGTTGCACCAACTCGACCGGGATGATCGGCGTTTGTGACAGCGCGACGTTCTGACGGACGACGTTCTGCAGCTGGCGGATGTTGCCCGGCCAGTCAGCCGTGGCGAGCAGCTCGACAGCTTCCGGTGCATAGATCTTGCGAACGCCGCTTTCCTTCGCAATCTGCGCGAGGAAGTGCGCCACGAGCAGCGGAATATCTTCGCGCCGGCGGTTCAGGGCCGGCATCTCGATGTGCACCACGTTCAGTCGGTAGTACAGGTCCTCGCGGAACTGACCGGCCGTCATGAGGTTCTGCAGATCCCGGTGAGTGGCCGAGATCACGCGCACATTGACTGGAATCGCATCGGTGCTGCCCACCGGGCGAATCACATTCTCCTGCAACACGCGCAGCAGCTTGACCTGCAGGCGCATCGGCATGTCGCCGATCTCATCCAACATGAGGGTGCCGCCGTCGGCGGCCATGAACAGCCCGCGATGCGCGCGGGTGGCGCCCGTGAAGGAGCCTTTCTCGTGGCCGAACAATTCGGATTCCAACAGGTTCTCGGCCATCGCGCTGCAGTTGATGGCGACGAACGGCTTGTTCTTGCGCGGGCTGGCGTGGTGGATGGCGCGTGCGAGGAGCTCCTTGCCCGTGCCGCTTTCACCGGTAATCAACACGCGGGCATCGGTCCCGGCCACCATGTGGGCCTGGGCGAGCTTCTCCTCCATGACGGAGCTGCGCGTGACGATCTCGGCGCGCCAGTCTTCGTCGGAGGCACCGAAACCTGAAATACGCAGGGCCTTCTGGACCTGGTCCAGCAGCTCCTGCTTGTCCACCGGCTTCGTGAGGAAGCCGAAGGCGCCCATCTGGGTGGCCTGCACGGCATCCGGAATGGTGCCGTGGGCCGTGAGAATGATGACCTTCAGGCCCGGCCAACGGTTCTGCAGCTCCTTCAGGAGCCCGATGCCGTCCATGTGGTCCATGCGCAGGTCGGTGATGACGAGGTCGGGGCGGAAGCGACTGGCCGCGGCCAGGGCCTGGACACCGCTTTCCACCGCTTCCACATCATAACTTTCCGCGCGCAGGCGAATGGTCAACAGGCGCAGCAGGCCCGGATCGTCATCCACCACCAGGATGCGGGCTTTGCGTTTTCCTGTTTGATTCAAGTGCCTCGTCCTCAACTGCTCGGGTTGCAACAGCGTCGCGGGAATGGTCACGGTTGGCGTCCTTCGTTACTCGGTTTCCGCTCGTTCAGTGAGCGCTCAATGTTAGCTATGGCGTCCAGCTTGGCCCGCGCTTCCTCGAGCTCCTTACGCAACCGGGCATTCTCATCTGTCTCCAACTGCAGACGGCGATTCACGGTGCTCAGGCGCTCGCGATCAACGCGAACGGCGTCCCCCTGCAGCCTGCGATTTTCCGCCTCCAACGTCAAATGGTCGTCAATTTGCTGCAGTTCCAAAAAAGCAAGGGCGCGTTCCCCAGAAAGCAACATTTCCGGGTTGGCCATCAGCTCGCGCAACAGACGTTGCGCCCGGGGAAGGTCGGTTGCGGGGTGTCCGGGGTTCGCCAGCACCAGCGCAAAGCGCAATTGGCGGCTCGGAGTGGGGGCCGTCTCGTAATCGCGCTGCGTTGCGACCGTAATCTCCGCCTGTTCGGCCGGCGGCGCCTGCACGAGTTTTTGCAGCAGTTGCAGGTCTTCTGTCAAAACTGCGACGGAGGCCGCATTTTTGTCCACCACGGGCGGCGGTGGCCGCGGCTCGCGCTCGCGCGCGCCGAAGTCGTTGGCACAGGCAGTCAGCAGCACGCTCAACACGGCGCCCGCCAGGGTTCTCGCGATGTTATGCGGCATGCGCGCGTTCTTTGGCTTCAATGATGTTGACAGGTCGGCTGGGCATGCGGATGCGGAAGTGGGCGCCTGGAAATTCGCCATCGATGATCTGCACGGTGCCGCCGTGCGCGGAGACGAATTCGAGCACTACGGACAGCCCGATGCCGGTGCCCTTGACCGCCGAGCTCTTGGACGCCCGGCCGGTGTAGAAAGCTTCAAACACGTGGGCGCGATCCTCGACCGGGATTCCCGGGCCGCTGTCGGCGACATCCAGCTCGAGCATCTCGGCCGCGGTCCGGGCACGCAGGTGGATAGTACCTCCCTTGGGCGAGTACTTCACTGCGTTGGACACCAGGTTCTCGAGGATCAGCCGAACCTTGCTCCGATCCGCGATGAGCGTCACATCTTCGATGCGCACATCGAGGCGCACGCGCTGGGACAACAGCGTCAGCTGCTGATTTTCCAGCACTTGCTTGACAACCGGGCGCAGCCTGAACTGGGTGGCCTCGAGACCGACGCTCGAGGTCTGCCAGGCACTGAAGGACAACAGGTTTTCAATCATGCGTTGCAGTTTGATTCCGTTCTCGCGCAGGATTCCCGCCACTTCCCGCTGATTGGAGTCGAGCTCGCCGACGGCGCCATCCATGAGCAGCTCGGTGCCCTCGCGGATGTTGGCAAGCGGTGTCTTCAACTCGTGCGACATGTGGCGCAAAAAACGATTGCGCTCATGTGCGAGGTCCAGCAGGCGCTGGCGCAGCCATTCCAACTGGCCGCCGAGTTTTTCCAGATCGTGAGGTCCCGCGACCACGATCTGGTTGGAGAAAGTGCCTTCACCGAGCTCATTGATGGCGCGGTCGAGCTGGCGCAGCGGCCGCCCGACCGCCACGGTCAGCACGATGATCGCGACGATCGTGAGCGGCACCAGCAGGCCCGCCTGCCATACGAGGCGGCGCCGGGCCTGTTGGGTCTGGGCCTCGAGAGCCGCGACCTCGGTATCGATCTGGGCGTTGCTCTGTTCCGCCACCTTGTCGGCCAGCGCGCCCAGCTCGGCAAAGCGGCGCGACATGCCCGATGCGTTGGAGGTTGCTTTCCCAGCCTGCATGGACAGCACAGACTGGCCAATGTTCCGCTGCAGCTCACCGAGCTCGCCGAGCGTCTTTCTCGAGGTGGCTGACTGAATGCGGTGCTCGAGTTGGATTCGCGTTGCGGTGAGGCGGCCGTCCTGGCGGCGATACAGCTCCAGCAGGTTGGAGTCATTGAGCACGTCGTACAGGCGTGCGGTGCGCTCCAACGAGGAGATCTCGCTGAACAGCTCCTGGCTGGCGCGCGCCGCGGTGACACCTTCGACGACGATCTTCTGGCCGGTGTCAGCCAGTTGGCGGATTTGCAGCGCTGCGGTCAGCACGGCGACGAGCAACGGCACGGCGATCAGCGCCAGGCCGAGTAGCATCAATCCGCTCAATGACTTGGGTCGTGCCCATTGCATGGCACATTCTAGCCGTAAGGGGCCGCCCGATGTGTCCTCACCACGGCTCGCGGGCGAGCCGCTGCTCCCATGCCAGCGCAGTCTTCACGATGGTATCGAGATCATCGAGCTTCGGACGCCAGCCCAGCTCGGACCGGATGCGGTCGGCACGGGCAATCAGTATCGGGGGATCGCCGGGTCGACGGGGCTCCTCACGGATCGTCAGGGGTCGGCCGGCTACCCGTTCGACGCTCTTGAGCACTTCTCTGACGCTATATCCGCGGCCATAGCCGACGTTCAGGACTTGGGGGGCGCCTCCCTTGCGCAGGTAGGCAAGGGCGTCCAAGTGGGCCGTGGCAAGGTCTTCGACGTGGATGTAGTCGCGGACCCCGGTCCCGTCCTCGGTCGCGAAGTCGGTACCGTAGATGGAGACGTGAGACCGCTTCCCGACCATGGCCTCACAGGCGACCTTCACCAGCAGGGTGGCTTTCGCGGTCGCCTGGCCAATCCGGCCGCTCGTATCCGAGCCCGCCACGTTAAAGTATCGCAATGCAACATATCGCAGGGGAGAGGACGCGGCGACATCACGGAGCATCCACTCGGACATGAGCTTGGACGTTCCATAGGCATTGATGGGCGCAGTCGCAGTGGTCTCAGCCGCAACCCCTTCGCTCGGCATGCCATAGACGGCGGCAGTCGAGGAGAACACGAAGTTCTTCACGCCGGTTTCCACGCAACACTGCAGGAGGTTGCGCGTCGAGCAGGTATTGTTGCCGTAATACTTCAGCGGGTTGGAGACAGATTCAGGGACGATCGTGTGCGCGGCGAAATGCAGGACAGTGTCAACGCCGTGGGTGCGCAGGACTTCCATCACGAAGTCGCGATCGCCGACTTTGCCGACGACGAGCGGGGTATCGAGCACAGCTTGCCGGAAGCCCGTGGACAGATCGTCCAACACCACCACCTGCTCACCCCGAGCTCTGAGCTGCAGTACGGTGTGGCTTCCGATATAACCGGCGCCGCCGGTGACGAGGATTGACGAGCGACTCATGCGAGAGCGGCTCCTTTGTAGTTGAGTGAAGTAATGATAAACAAAAGCGATTTGTCGGATGTGAAGCCCTTCACCGGGCTGTCACCTGAGGTCGTGCTGGATGCGGCCGCATCAGTTGGCCTCGATGTCGATGGACGCCTGTTCGCGCTCAACAGCTACGAGAACCGGGTGTATCAACTGGGCAGTGCGGGTGGCAACCTCGTGCTGAAATTCTATCGTCCGGAGCGCTGGACGGATGACCAGATCGCCGAAGAGCATGAGTTTACCGCGGAAATGGCGGCCGCTGAGCTTCCAGTTGCCGCCCCGGTACAGGTCGACGGCAAAACGCTGTTTGAGTTCAATGAGTTTCGCTTCGCTGCGTTTCCCTGGATGCGCGGGCGGGCGCCGGAGCTGGATGCCACGGACGCCCGGCAGCTCCTCGGGCGCAGCCTCGCCCGCGTTCACCAGATCGGTGCGCTCCGGCCGTTCCGGACACGGCCCCGGATCGACCTGCAGCGCTTAGGGATAGATGCCTGCAACCAGGTGTTGGCGGCCCCTCTGCTTCCCGAGGTGCTGCGCGAGCGTTATGTCGATACGAGCGAGGCACTTTTGGGGCGGGTGGAGACAGCCTTTGAGCTGGCCGCTCCGCTGCGGGAAATCCGCCTGCATGGGGACTGTCATCTGGGCAACCTGCTATGGAACGAGCAGGGGCCGGCATTCGTCGACCTGGACGATTGCGCCACCGGGCCGCGCATCCAGGACCTGTGGATGCTCCTGGCGGGCTCCCGGTCGGATCAACGCCGCCAATGGGGCGAGCTGTTGGAAGGCTATACCCAGTTCGCTGATTTCGATTTTCGCGAGGTGGCCCTGATAGAGCCGCTGCGCACGCTGCGCATGCTCCACCATGCCGCGTGGGTGTCACATCGTTGGCAGGATCCAGCTTTTCCCCGGGCATTTCCCTGGTTTGGCGAGCACCGGTACTGGGAGGGTTATGTCGGAGACCTGCGCGAACAGCTCGAGGCACTGGATGACCCGCCGTTGGGTGGCGGTTAGGAGTCACGAAACCGGCATTACGGCGTGCGCTGGCCGCCTCATACGCGGTACATTTGCCCCAATCTGCGGCGCAGGAGCTGCTCGAAGTAATGCTCGGACCTTCGCGAAAATTGGGGCCTTTCTGGTTGGCTGCAGTGGCTGCGGGCTGCCTGGGCGTCTCCGGGTGCGGCTCCGGCGGCCAGCAGGCCCAGACCGGTAGTGCCACGGCGGGCAAGTCTCACAAGGCAAAAAAGTCGGACGGGTCGTCCAAGCCCGGCGAGGAGTCCCTCGGCGACATGGTCGCCGCAGTGAGTGCCTCCAAGGGTCCGCCCGTGGAGCTCAAATTCGCGTTGCCGGTGCGGCCCGAGGTGGGGCAGGTCACCGACATCGATGTCGCGCTGGTGACGAGCCAGCCCGTTCCCGAGAGCGTCTCGATTTCGTTTCAGGTGGGTGATGGCCTCGACATCGTCGAGGGTTCGCAGATGGAGCGGATCGACAAGCCGGCCGTGGGCACCCCCATACGCCATGTGGTGAAGGTACTTCCCAAACGCGACGGCATCTTTACCGTCACGGCGGTTGTATCCTTCACGGTCGCGAACCAGGAAACGAATCGAACCTTTTCCATTCCGGTCATTGCAGGCCAGGGATTGCCTGATCAGGTAGCGAAAGGACCGTGAAGCCGGACCGGCTCTCAGGGGATTCGACGCTCATCGTGAGCGCGGAGAGCGCAACGACTACGGTCGTTCGCGCTGACGACGCGTTCTGCGCGGAAGACAGTCCCGAGTTGCACCATCAACTGCGGGCACAGTTGAAAGAGCTGCGGCTGCGCAATCCGCTCGCGGCCACTCCGGACCTCGCGATGCTGCTGCGGATGGTCAGCGTCCACTACGAATCCATCGATGAAGAACGCCGTGGGATCGTTCAGTCCATGCGGCTCATGGCGGATGAGGCGCGGGCCATGGCCCACGAGGTTCGTGAGCAGAGCTCCGAGCATCTGCAGGTCATTCTCGATCACATCAAGGACGTCGTCATCACTGTTGATGAGGACGGCGTCATTCAGACATTCAACCCGACAGGCGAGCGCGTTTTCGGGCACGCGGAGGCCGAGGTGGTCGGTCAGCGCATCGATCTGCTGATCCCGAAGATCGCCGCCCACGAAACGATCACCCAGGCATTGTATCGGCTCGCTGCCAGCACCGGCGATACGGCGATCGATCTCGCCTCGCGCGAGTCCTGGGGGCAACGCAAGGACGGTGAGTTTTTTCCGGCGGAGATCGCTGTCAGCAAAGCGAGACTGTCACGACGGGAAGTGTTTGTACTGTGCCTGCGTGACATCACGGACCGCCGCGAGTCAGAACAGGCGATGCGAGAGAGCGAGGCGCGGTATCGCCTTCTCGTGAATCACGCGCCCGAAGCGATTGTTGTTTACGACGTCGATGCTGAACGGTACGTCGACGTCAACGAGAATGCTGAGCGTTTTTTTGGCCTGGACCGTGCGCGTCTGCTGCAGGTGGGGCCTGTCGACCTCAGTCCGCCGCTGCAACCCGATGGCACGCCTTCGGCTGAACGAGTGCGTGAATACGTCCAACGCGCGTTGGAAGGCGAGCCCCAGGTGCATGAATGGATGCACCGCGATTCCTTCGGCAAGGATCTGATCTGCGAAGTTCGGCTGGTGCGCATGCCGAGCGGCAGTCATCGGTTGGTTCGCGGCAGCATTGCCGACATCTCCGACCGCAAGCGCATGGAACGGGTGGCGGCCGCCGAGCGCCAGGTGTTCGAGCAGCTCACGAGCAATGCCTCGCTGGAGGAAGTGCTCGCCTCGATCGCCCGACTGATTGAATCGGTCGGCATCGGAACCGTCTGCTCCGTCAGCATGCTGGCAGATGACGGATCGGCATTTTCCGCCATGGTCGCGCCACGCCTGCCGGAGAAGTTGCGGGCCGTGCTGGAGCGGTCGGCGATCGACATCCGCAATGGGTCCTGCGCCGCCGCCGTTTATCTGGGGCGGCAGGTCCTGGTCGCCGACGTTGCCAAGGATCCCTTCTGGGAACAGCGGCGCGAGGCCGCCCTGGAATCGAGACTGCGAGCCGCGTGGTCAACGCCTCTGAAATCCTCGAGTGGCAAGCTGCTCGGATCGCTCGGTGTATATCGCCGTGAGCCGGGGCTGCCGACCTACCGCGAGTCCGAAATCATCGCGCACGCCGCGCAACTCGCCGGAATCGCTATTCAACGCCGCCTGGCGGAGAAGGCGTTGCGTGACAGTGAAGCCAAGTTTCGCGGCCTGTTTGAAAGCATCGCCGAAGGCGTGTATCAAAGCGCCTGGGATGGGCGACTGCTGTCGGTCAACCCCGCGTTTGTCTCCATCATGGGCTATGGCAGCGCTGAGGAACTCTACGCTTTGCCGAGCGTTGCCATGCTGTATTGGAATCCCGCCGATCGCGCGGAATTCGCCCGCCAGGTGGAGTCGGAAGGTGAAATTCGCAACGCCGAGTTCAGGATGCGCAGACGGGACGGCCAACAGGTCGTGATCCTCGAAAACGCAAGCGCAGTTCGCGACGCCGGGAACAAGATCATTGGATATGAGGGTACGATTGCCGACATCACTGAGCGCAAGCGCGCCGAGCAAGCCGTATTCGCCGAGAAGGAGCGCGCTCAAGTGACGCTGCAGTCGATCGGCGACGCAGTGATCAGTACCGATGCGGACGGTCGCATCGAGTACATCAATCCGGTGGCCGAGACCCTCACTGCCTGGAGCCTCGATGAGGCGCGTGGCCGGCCCATTGGCGATGTGCTGAATCTCGTCAACGAGATCACCCGCGAGCCCATCGAAAATCCCCTGATGTGCGCGCTGGGGCGGGGTGAGGCGGGTCCGCCTGCCGACCACTCAGTGCTCATCACCCGATCCGGCCAGGAGGTGGCGATTCAGGAATCGGCGGCTCCCATCTGCGATCGGCAGGGGCGTGTCATCGGCGCCGTCATCGTATTCCACGATGTGACGAAAGAGCGCCGCCTGAAGCGCGCGTTGTCCTATCAGGCCAGCCACGATGCGCTGACCGGTTTGATCAATCGTCGCGAATTCGACAATCGTCTCCACGCCGCGGTGCAGACGGCACAGCGTGGGGAAGGTGCGTACGCGCTGCTCTATATCGACCTCGACAACTTCAAGGTCGTCAATGACACCTGCGGACACCAGGCCGGTGACCGCCTGCTGCGCGATGTAACAGGTCTGCTCCAGACGCGGGTTCGCGCTTCTGACACGATTGCGCGCCTCGGTGGTGATGAATTCGGCGTGCTGTTGGAAGACTGCGCGCTCGAGCAGGCAACGCGAATCGCCGAGGGCGTGCGCCAGGCTATCCGCGACTACCGGTTCATGTGGGGTGCCAGCACTCTGTCGGTGGGCGCGAGCGTCGGTGTCGTGCAGATCAAGCCGGACACGCAGAATGTGGCCAGCATCATGAGTGCTGCCGACATTGCCTGTTATGCCGCCAAGGACGAAGGCCGCAACCGCATCCACGTTTACGAGCAGGAGGGGGTGTCCCACCGGCATCGCGAGATGCATTGGGTTTCCCGTGTGACCCGCGCGGTCGAGGAGAATCGGCTGGAGCTCTATTTCCAGCCCATCGTGCCCACGGCCCTGATGGACCGGAACGCGCCGCAGCAGCCGCACTTCCACGAGCTGACGGTGCGTCTGCGCGATGATGACGGTCAACTGGTCCCGCCGAGCGAGTTCATCCCCGCGGCGGAACGCTATAACGTAATGTCGATCATTGATCGGTGGGTGGTGAGCCGGGCGGTCGAGCTGCTCAAGGAGCGCCACGAGCGCGGGGCGCCGCTGCCGCTGCTCGCCGTGAACCTCTCGGGCACCTCGCTGAACGAGCAGTCGTTCGCTGAATTTGTGCTGCAGAATGTGGGAGAGTCGGCGGTAGCCAGGGCGCTGTGCTTTGAGATTACCGAGACGGCGGCCGTGACGAGCCTGTCCAACGCCACCTACTTCATGCGCGAGCTCAAAGGCCGCGGCTGCAAGTTCTCGTTGGACGATTTCGGCACCGGGCTGTCCTCGTTCATGTACTTGAAGACGCTGCCGGTGGATTTCCTGAAGATCGACGGACAATTCATCAGCCACATCGCGGAAGACCCCGTGGACCGCAGCATGGTGGAAGCCATCAGCAAGGTGGGGCGGGCGTTGGGTATTGCCACCGTGGCCGAGTGCGTCGAGTCGGAAGCCGTGCTCGATGAGTTGCAACGCATTGGCGTGGATTTCGCACAGGGATTTTTTGTAGCCGCACCGTTACCCATAGCGCAATTAACAGCCTGAGGGGGCCTGTTTCGTGAGCAGCACTGAGCCGCCATTTACCGTTGGCGTCGAAGAAGAATATCTGCTCGTGGATCTGGAAAGCCGCGACGTGGATGAGAATCCACCGTCGACGTTGCTTCAGGTTTGTACCGAGCGCAGCGCCGGTCACATCAACCCCGAGTTCCTGCGATCACAGCTCGAGATCAGCACCCGGGTCTGTCACTCCATCGCGGAAGTGCGGGACGACCTGACCCGGCTCCGTAAGATTATCGTGGATGTTGCGAGCGGCTACGGGCTCGCGCCGATTGCCGCTTCAACCCACCCGTTCGCGCGCTCGACGCGCCAGATGCCGACCGAGAAGGAGCAGTTTTTCGCGCTGGCGCGCGAGATGCAGGCGGCCGCCCGGCGCATGATGGTTTGCGGCATGCACGTTCACGTTGGGATCGACGACGATGATCTGCGCGTCGATCTCATGAACCAGTTGTCCTACTTCGTGCCCCACCTGGTTGCGTTGTCGTGCTCATCGCCGTTCTGGGAAGGTGAGCTCACCGGGCTCATGTCGTTCCGGTTGAACGCCTTCAGCTCGTTGCCGCGCACCGGTCTGCCGGAGCGGTTTGCGAGCTACAGCGAATTGCGGCGGCACCTCGACATGTTGATCCGCAACGGCGTGATCGAGAACACCACCAAGATGTGGTGGGATGTCAGGCCGAACCCGCGTTTTCCGACTGTCGAAGTGCGGGTGATGGACTGCTGCACGAGCATCGATGATTCGATGTGTCTGGCAGCGCTCGTGGTGTGCCTGGCGCGCATGTTGTATCGGCTGCGGCGCAGCAATCAGAGCTGGCGCTGGTACAAGAATGTGTTGATTGCGGAGAACCGCTGGCGCGCCATGCGCTACAGCTTCGATGAGCAGCTGCTGGATCTGGCTCGCGGCGAGCTCGTCCCGTTTGCGCAGATGGTGGAAGAGTTGATTGCGCTGGTCCGGGAGGATGCCGAGGCGCTGGGCTGCCTGCGCGAGGTTGAATACACACGCACGATACTCGAGCGGGGCACGAGCGCCCACCGGCAGATTAAAACCTACAACGCGGCGCGCGCGGCCGGGGCCAGCGAGCGCGAGGCGCTGGTGGCCGTGGTGGATTTCCTCACGCGCGAGACGGCCCGTGCACCCATGCCCGAAGTCACCGCACCGGCCGCACCGGCCGCCGCGGCACGCAGCTAACCGCTCCGGAGAGCTGCGCCGCCGCCTCACCCGGCGCGCACGGGGGTGATCCAGTACACCCAGCGCGGTTTCGTCGGCTCAGGTGCCTTGTTGAATCCAGGGCACTTTCGCGAAGAATTCGCGCTCCTGGCCTCGCGGATCATCCGCCAGCCGCGACTCGGTGTTGAATAACAGCGTCTGCCGCCGTGGCAACTGATAGGGCTCCCAGGTCGGAATCGACGCGTTGTTCGGGTTCCCTGTTTTGGCGAACGCAATGAACGTCTCGCTCACCTGGTCCGCCAGTTTCTGAGCATCCGCGGAGTTGCCGGTCAGCGAGCCGGCCGCATTGATGTTGTCGAAGGCGAGGGGGATATCCAGGGTATGAGGGGCACCCCATTTTCCGCCGTCAATCGGCGTCTTCCAGTCGAGCTCGTAAGCGTAGGCGGGCGCTCCCTGGGCTGCCCGTGCTTCAACTTCGATGATGGCTCCACGCCATGAGCGCGCGGCTGTTGTCGCGGAGAAGAATACGTCGCTGGGCGAATATTCGGGATACCACTTGCGGTACGCGGTTACGACTGTCTCGGGTATCAGATCGACCCGCATGTTGGATGCTAACTTATCAGGTAGTTGTTCCCACGTCAGCGAGAAGTCCTTGGGATCGGAGCCCCCGATCAGCAGGCGAGTCTCATCGTGCGTATTGCCGATGATCATCGGGATGTGCTTCGAGATGGCGGGCGCGTCAGGATAGAACGGGTGCTGTTGGAGCGTTCGCTCATCCAACACCGGGCCGAAATAGAGCCCGCCCTTGCCGATCACCGGGTCCGTCGCGGACATGGCTTCGATGATTTTTTCCGTGGGCAGCGCGGCGATTTCACCGACCGGGCGCTGCAGAGCGTCGAGGAACGCGCGGGCACGAAGTGTTGCATTGAGCGGGCCGGAGGCTGTCACCTGCTGGCCGCTCATGGTGACGGCGCGGTGGAAGAGGTTGCGCGCGACGGGCATGCCCATCAGGGTTGCGATCTTCGCGCCGCCGCCGGACTGGCCGAACAGCAGCACACGGTCCGGGTCGCCGCCAAACTCCTTGATGTTGTCACGAACCCATTGCAACGCCATCACCAGGTCCAACATGCCCGCGTTGCCGGAGTCGGCGAATTGCGTGCCTCCCAGTCGGGCGAGGTACAGATACCCGAAGCTGTTCAGGCGATGGTTGACCGTGACGACCACAACGTCGCCGCGTTTACACAGTCGCGTGCCATCGTAAAGAGGGCTGGAACCGGAGCCGTGGGAGTACGCACCTCCGTGTATGTAGAACATGACGGGGCGCTTGGCACCGTCGCGCATTCCAGGCGTCCAGACGTTGAGGAACAAGCAGTCCTCGCTGGTGGGCTCCGTCTCTTTGCCGCTTTGAGGGGAAGCCGCACCGTATCGGGTGGCATCGAGCGGCTTCTTCCAGGGCTCCGGCGCAAGGGGAGGCATGAAGCGACGAGGACCCGTGTCCGCTCCATAGCGAATTCCCTTGAACGAGTGGATGCCATCCTGGACGCTGCCGCGGATCTTGCCGTGTACGGTCGTGGCGAGGGTCGAGTGCGTCTTGTCCGCGCTCCAGGCTATTGAAGTGAGGCTGGCCAATGCGGCCGCGCCGACCACGACCTCCCGTCTGGATACCGTTCCGCTCATTCCGTGACTCCAAAGACTGAGACAAAGGGCGCATCATAAGAGCGCAATGCAGCAAATGGGGCGACGACTTGACAGGTACGCCCTTGCCGGGGAAAGGTAGCGCTACCAAAAGCGCCGTTTTCGCGGGCAGTGGCGAGCCGGAATGATAGTCTGCCGCCAGACCGTGGAGCGGTCTCACAAGTGAGGGGGTTCGAGTCGATGAACGTTGGAAAACATTCCGAGGTGAATACGTCGCTCATAATCGGGCTGACGTTCGTAGCTACTCTTGGAGGACTGCTGTTCGGCTATGACACGGCCGTCATCTCCGGTGCCGTGTCCTCGATCGATGCCTATTTCATCAATCCGCTGGGATTGCCGGAAACGGCCCGCAACAGCCTGTCGGGCTGGACCATCGGCAGCGCGCTGATCGGTTGCATCATCGGCGCCGGCATTGCCGGTTGGGTCTCCACGGCTATGGGACGCAAGGGCGGTCTCATGCTCGCCGGCATCCTGTTCCTGCTGGGCTCGCTCGGCTCCGCGTGGCCCGAGTTCGGCTTCGGGACGATCGGCGAGATGGGGCCGAAGGCCCTGAATCAATTTGTCATCTACCGCATCCTGGGTGGTGTGGGCGTCGGCGTGGCCTCGATGCTGTCGCCCCTCTACATCGCCGAAATCTCACCGAGTGCGATTCGCGGGCGGCTGGTGTCATTCAACCAGCTCGCCATCGTCGGCGGCATTCTCCTGGTGTACATCGTGAATTCGTACGTGGCCCACCAGGGTGATGATGGCTGGGTGAAAAGCACCGGCTGGCGCTATATGCTGGCCTCGGAAGCGATCCCTTCCGGCATTCTGCTGATTCTGCTGATGTTCGTGCCCGACACTCCGCGCTGGCTCGTCCTGCGGGGACGCAATGACGAGGCGCTGCAGGGTTTGCGCCGGGTCATGGGCGAGAGCGATGCCCGGGAGATTCTGGGCGAGATCCAGGCTTCCCTGGCGCAGAAGTTCCGTCCGCTGCTGTCGTTTGGCCTGCCTGTCCTGGTCGTCGGCGTGCTCATTTCGGTGTTCCAGCAATTTGTGGGCATCAATGCGGTGCTGTACTACGCGCCGTTGATGTTTTCCAACATGGGCGCTTCCACCGATACCGCGATGTTGCAAACGGTGATCGTCGGCGGCGCCAACGTGATCTTCACGGTGGTTGCCATCGTCACCGTGGACAAGTGGGGCCGTAAGCCCTTGCTGATCACAGGTGCCTTGATCATGGCTGTCGCGATGATCACACTCGGTTGCCTGTTCAATGCGCACGCGGTCGGACTCGCGGCGTTGGTAGCAGTGGTCGTGTACATCGCCGGGTTCGCGCTTTCGTGGGGCCCGGTTGCCTGGGTCATGCTGGCGGAGATGTTTCCGAATTCCATCAAGGGCAAGGCCCTGGGGATCGCGGTGGCGGCCCAGTGGATTGCCAATTGGCTGGTGTCCACCTCGTTCAAGGTCATCGACGGCAATTCCGCGTTGAACGCGATGTTCAACCATGGATTTGCCTATTGGATTTACGGCGGCATGAGCGTCCTGGCGGCGCTGTTTGTGATCCGGTACGTGCCGGAGACCAAGGGCCGCAGCCTGGAGGCCATCCAGGAATTGTGGAGCAAACCTGAGGCGACGGCGGCCACCGTCGCGAGCAATCCTCATACATGAGCGTTCCTAGCCTTTCTCACTACATCAATGGCGAGCGTGTTGCGGCGAAAGCCGAGCACGCGAGTGAAAATCCGTCGGATACGCGCGACATCATCGCGCGTTTTCCCGAGGGCTCCAGCGCGGACATCGACGCTGCCGTTGCAGCGGCCCGCAATGCGTTCCCGGCCTGGGCGAGCAGCTCTCCGGAAGTGCGTTCGGACTTTCTGGATCGCATCGGCACTCTCATCATGGAGCGTCGCGAGCAACTCGGACGGTTGTTGTCGCGAGAGGAGGGGAAGACTCTTCCGGAAGGCATCGGCGAGGTGGCGCGGGCCGCGCGCATCTTCAAGTATTTCGCCGGCGAAGCCTTGCGTCGTCACGGTCAGAACCTGTCATCGACTCGACCGGGCGTTGATGTCACAACGGCGCGCGAGCCGGTCGGTGTGTTTGGACTGATCACGCCCTGGAATTTCCCCATTGCGATTCCGGCCTGGAAAACCGCGCCGGCACTCGCATTCGGCAACACGGTTGTGTTGAAGCCCGCGGAACCTACGCCTGCAATGGCGGCTGCGCTGGCCGACATCATTTATGAAGTTGGCGTGCCCGCGGGTGTATTCAACATGGTGTTTGGGGGCGGTGCTGCAGGGGGCGCCCTCGTGAATCATCCGGGTGTGGATGGCATCTCCTTTACGGGCTCGCAGGCGACAGGTGCCAAAGTCGGCATGGGCGCCATGGCACGTCAGGCGCGTGTGCAATTGGAAATGGGCGGCAAGAATCCGCTGATCGTGCTCGACGATGCGGATCTCGACCGCGCTGTATTGGTGGCGTTGGACGGCTCGTTCTTTGCGACGGGACAACGTTGCACAGCCTCCAGCCGGCTGATCGTCACCAACGGAATTCACGACAGGTTTGTCGAGGCGTTGGCCGCGAAGGCGGCGGCGTTGAAGGTCGGCGACGCGCTCGAGGCGGGTTCGCAGATGGGACCGATCGTCAATCGGGCGCAGATGGAAAAGACACTCGCCTATCTGGAGATTGCGTCGAAGGAGGGTGGGCGGATCGTGACCGGTGGCAAGCAGCTCGAGCTCGATAAGCCGGGCTGGTACGTGAGCCCCGCGGTGATCGCCGACACTTCGCAGACCATGCGGGTGAATCGCGAGGAAATCTTCGGGCCGGTCGCCAGCACGGTGCGCGTGAAGGACTACGATGAGGCGCTGCAGGTTGCGAACAGCGGCGAATTCGGATTGTCAGCCGGAATCGTGACCACTTCTCTGAAGTATGCGCGTCACTTTCAGCACAACATTCGTGCGGGAATGGTGATGGTCAATCTGCCCACCGCGGGTGTTGACTATCACGTGCCGTTCGGCGGCACCCGGCGCTCGAGCTATGGTGCCCGCGAACAAGGGTTTGCGGCTGTTGAATTTTATACACAGGTGAAGACTGCCTACGTATGGGGATGAACGAGGTTTCGCTGGCTTGCAAAGTGGGTGCCGAGCTCGGTGAGGGGCCCGTCTGGGTCGAGCAGGATGCCGCGCTATGGTTTGTCGATATCAAAGGCCCGCGGGTGCATCGGTTCGATCCCGACTCGGGTGAGCGGCGTTCCTGGGATGCGCCGGCCCAATGTGGATTCGCCCTGCCCATCAAGCGCTCACCGCTGCAGCTACTGGCGGGGTTGAAGACGGGCCTGCACGAGTTTGATCCGCGCAGCGGCGAATTCACCCTGTTTGCCACGGTTGAGCCGCATTTGCCGGACAATCGCCTCAATGACGGCGCTGTCAGTCCGGATGGCACCCTGTATTTCGGCTCGATGGATGATGCCTGTGAGCGTCCCACCGGTTCGTTGTACCGGCTGAGTGCGGGTGGCCGGTGCGTGCCGCTCGACAGTGGGTACGTCGTCAGCAACGGCCCGGCGTTTTCACCCGACGCACGCACTTTCTATCACACGGACACCGTGCAAGGACGCGTGTATGCGTTTGACCGCGACGCGTCCGGCGCGCTGACAAACCGCCGTTTGTTCGCCGCCATTGAGAAAGAAGGCGGCGTTCCGGATGGCACAGCGGTCGACGCCGAAGGTTGCGTGTGGATTGCAATGTGGGGCGGATGGGGCGTTCGACGCTACTCACCCGCGGGCGAGTTGCTGTCACAAATCCGTCTTCCCTGCGCCAATGTCACCAAGATTGCTTTCGGCGGCGCTGATTATTCCAGTGTTTTTGTCACGACGGCCTGGCACGGGCTGTCGGCGACGCAACGCGCCGAGCAGCCGCTGGCAGGCGACTTATTCTGTTTTGAAGCGGCCGTTCCAGGCCTGAAGTCAGCCGAATTACGTCTGTGAGGGTCTAATTCGGGGACTGCCCCGGGTTCCCCTGTACAAACCAACACTACAGCGACTCGAGCGGTAGGTGTAACTTCAGCGGTTCTGGCTTCGTTTCCGTGTGGAATCGTTGATCCGGCGGTAGCCTATGTCGATGGCCTGGAGCATCGCGGTGGCGGCTGCCTGTTCATCGCGCGCCTCGATGGCATCCACAATGGCTGCGTGAGTATTCACGGTGTTTTCGTGATCGCTCCAGTCATCTACGGGCGAGCTCTGAGAAAAAGAGGCGACCAGCGCTGCCTCGATGACTCCGGCCATGGAGCGCATCAATGGATTCCCGGAAGCAGCGCCAATCGTCAGGTGAAAGTCCAGGTCTGCTTCCGCGAAGCTCTGACGCGTATGGTCCGAACGCCCCATCAATGCAACGGTATCGCGCAACGTGACGATGTCATTGTCGCTGCGTCGGCGCGCCGCGAGTCCGGCCGCGACGGGCTCGATCGCACGGCGGACTTCCGTCAGCCTGAGCCGGAATTCGTCGTCCAGGCCCATCCTGACTCTCCAGGCCAGCACGTCCGCGTCAAAGTAGTTCCAGTTTCCGGGATCGAGGACGCGCGTGCCGATACGGGTCTTCGATGCGACGAAGCCTTTGGCAGTCAGCGTCTTCACGACTTCGCGCATGACGGTGCGCGAGACCTGGAACCGTTCTATGAGCTCGGGCTCAGGCGGCATGTTCGCGCCCGGACGATGGATACCCTTCAGGATCTCCGTACCCAGGACCGCGGCAATCTGATCGTGGCTGGACATCGCTCGTTCAACGGCGAGCCGGCTCAGTCGTGGGACATTGCGGGGCATGGGTAATATTATGGTCTGCGTCGGTTCCATGGAAGATCCCGCGATGACAGACCACATCCTGGTGTCTCAGACCTCCGGCGTTTGCGAGTTGCGCCTCAACCGGCCCGAAAAGCGCAACGCCATCACCCTGGCCATGTACGACGCGTTGTGGGACGCAATCGTCCGTGCGGAAGCTGATGAAAGTGTTCGCGTTATCCTGTTGAGCGGTGCGGGAGCCAGCTTCACTGCCGGCAACGACCTCGGTGACTTCATGCGCGGTCCGCCGATGGGCGAGGAGCACAGCGCCGCGCGCTTCGTCCGCCTGCTCCCCAAGATTCGCAAGATTCTCGTGGCCGCCGTTCACGGCTCGACCGTGGGAATCGGCGTCACAGTGCTGCTGCATTGTGACCTGGTAGTGGCCGCGCGCAGCGCGCGGCTGTCGATGCCGTTCGTGAAGTTAGGGCTGGTTCCGGAGGCGGGGAGCTCGTTGCTCCTGCCGCGCCTCATCGGACATCAACGTGCCGCGGAGCTGTTGTTACTAGGTACGCCGCTCGATTCAGCGACGGCGTTCAACATCGGGCTGGTGAATCGTGTAGTCGAAGATGATGTGTTGCATGAAGAGGCGCGGGCACTGGCGCAAACGGTTGCCGAACAACCGGCCGGGGCCCTGCACGCCACCAAACAATTGCTTCGCAGCGAGACCGGGGTAACGACCCGGATAGAAGAAGAGCTGCGGGCTTTCCAGGAGCGACTCAGCTCGGCTGAGTTCCAGAGTGCAGCCCAGGCGTTCTTCAACAAAGGCAAGGCTTAGTTTATCAGCGCGGCACTATCCCTGGACCAGGGACGGGCCGCGCGGAGCCCGGGTCCTCGCCCCCGCTTGTTTTATAGGTGCGGCCCTTGGCCGCGGGGCGTGGTTTTTGGGGGGCCGCCCAGGCCGGCTGCGTTCGAGTGATGGCGCGTAAGCCTGCGCATCGGGGTCGGCCCCGCAGCCTCGAGTCCGAGGAGGCCATTCTCGAGGCCACCGGCAAGCTGCTGTCCAGCGAGGGCTATCTCGGGCTGACGGTCAGCAAGGTGGCGGCGCGCGCGCGCGCCAGCAAATCCACCATCTACCGGCGCTGGCCTACCAAGGAACACCTGGTGATGGCCGCCTTTGATCGCTGGCCGGTGATGGTTCCCCGCGACCGGGGCGACCTGCTGTCAGATCTGCTCGATCTGTATCAACAGTATCTGCGGGTTCATTATCGAACACCGACCGGGGCGATTGTGCCGACGCTCGTGGCTGAACGGGTGAGCAATCCTGCGTTGGGCGTGTTGTTCGATTCGTTGATGCGCCGGCGACTGGATCCCACGCGGCTGATTGTGCGCAGGGCGATTGATCGTGGCGAGCTCCCGGCCGATACGGACCTGGAGCTCGCCGTGGAAGCAGTCACGGCGGCTGCCGTAATGCGCGTCTACTTCCTACCGACGGATCTGACCGTGAAGGCCATGCGTCGATTGTTCGTCGTTCAGTTGCGCGGCCTCCGCGCCAGGGGTTATTGACCTACGCCTTCGGGCTGTGGGACGCGCACCAGCCTTTTGCTGCGACTGCTTTACCCGGGAAAATCTGACAGGGGCCATACGCGTCGGCTGCCTTGCCCTGGAAGAAGTTGCACGTGGCGCAATGGGCGCCAGGCTTGAAAGCGGGGAACTTGGTCTTGTCGACCTTGCTGGCGTCCTCGGTGTAGCCGAGTGCCTTGGCCGTCGGGTCCGACTCGGCCAGGTGTGGCGTATCAGCGGCCAGCGCCGGACGGACGCCCGCGAGGACGGCTGCGCCCGTTACTCCCGCCAATGCTAGGAAATTGCGGCGGGACTGTTCCGGCCGCCCGTTCTTTGACGATGACATTTTGTGGATACTCCCGTTGATGCAAACTCACCGGACCGGGGGCTCGCAACTTCCGTGCCCTCGGGCCTGCGCCCAGGCTGCGAGTCTATACTCTCCCCGCCGAGGCAGCAGGCGCAACGCCTCTCGATAATTCAACTCGCACTCGCGTTGTGCAAATGGAACACTGGCTGCTGTAGCACAGGGCATGGCATTGCTCTGGCGCCATGGCGACGGTATTGTCCAACTGAGCAAAAAAAAGCCGAACGGGGTGAATTTTCATGTCGAATCGCATCGATGTAGCAGTGCGAGTGGCCATCACGATGGCCATTTGTGTGTCGGCCGCAACAGGGGTTTACGCCGCGGATGCCGTGCCTGCTGATGACACGTCGGCTTCGAATGAAGGAATCGCCGAAGTCATTGTCACGTCCCAGCGGCGTGAAGAGAGCTTGAGCAAAGTTCCAATCAGTATTACGGCGATCACCCAGCAGGACATTGATAACAAAGGCATCAAGGACATCACGGACGTCGCGCGCTTTACCCCTGGAATCTCCGTCGATACCACCGGCACCGCCAACATCGCGATTCGCGGAATTGCTTCCTCGGGCGGTTCCGGCACCACCGGTATCTACATCGACGATACCCCGATCCAGATGCGCGGCCTGGCATTCAACCCCGACGAAGCGTTGCCTAAGGCGTTCGACATCGAGCGCGTGGAGGTCCTGCGCGGACCGCAGGGTACATTGTTCGGCGCCGGCTCCGAAGGTGGCACCGTTCGTTACATCACGACCCAGCCCAGCCTGACGAAGACGACGATCTACAGCCGCAACGAGGTGTCATACACCACCCACGGTGATCCCAGCTTCGAAACGGGCATTGCTGCCGGTGGACCGGTGATTGATGGCAAGCTCGGTGTGCGTGCCACCGTGTGGTACCGCCGGGATGGCGGATGGATTGACCGCGTCGATCCCACGGCCCCCGACCCGCAGAACGCAGTCGTCGACCGCAACGCGAATCATGCCGACAACGTCATGATCCGGCTGGCCGCCTTGTGGGCCGTGACGGACAACTGGACGGTCACTCCGAGCGTCTACTATCAGAATCGCAACCAGCACGACGTCGGCAACTACTGGCCTCTCTACTCGGATCCGTCCAACGACCGATACGTCAGTGGCAATCCGACGCAACGTCCTACACCGGATAAGTTCTATCTACCGGCCCTGAAAATCCAGGGTGACTTCGGCGCGTTCCAATTGATTTCCAACACGTCGTATTACCATAGGGCTGAGCAGACAGGTTACGACGGTACGTTGTACAACCTCGGCTTCTACCAGACGTTCGGCGGCTTCCAGGATGGCGTGCCGTTTCCGCTGTTGGATGGCAACGGCATCCACTTGCCCAGCGATATCTCCAACTATCGCTCGCCCGCGACCGTTGATAACGACCAGCAGGATTTCACGCAGGAGATCCGCCTGCAGTCCAGCGACCCTACTGCAAAGTTGTTGTGGACGGGCGGCCTGTTCTTCAGCAGCAACCGCCAGCAGTACCTGGAGCAGATCCACGATCCGCAGCTCGATGCCTTCACCAACTCGGTATTCGGGGTGGGGTACCTGGATGAGTTCTCGTTCGAGGATCCGGTGGGCAGCGGCAACTTTACACCCGTGCCGTACGATCCTCGCTATCCGAATGATTCCTACTTCCTGCACACACATGCCCGCGACAAGCAGTACGCGTTGTTCGGCGAGGCAACTTATTCGATCACCGACAGCCTGAAGGTCACCGCGGGTGTGCGCTTCTCGCGAACCGAATTCTCATTCGACAGCGAAACGGGCGGCCCGCAGCTATTCGCGCCGAACCAGTCCTCCAACCCCGGGAGCAAGGAGAATTCGTTCACGCCGAAGTTGAACGTGTCCTACCAGATCGATCCGAGCAACATGGTGTACGCGACGTATGCTAAGGGCTTCCGGCCGGGCGGCGGCAACAATCCGTTGCCCCAGGCCGCCTGCGCAGAGGACTTTGCGAATTTCGGGATCACGAAGTCGCCGGACTCCTACAGCTCCGACACTGTGCACAGCTTCGAGGTGGGCTCGAAGAACAACGTCGGTGGCCGTCTGCGCCTCGCCACCAGCCTGTACTACATCCGCTGGAACAACATTCAGCAGACGGTGGTGCCCCCGATCTGCCAGATTTCCTTTATCACCAACCTGGGACGGGCCGTTGCCAAGGGTGCGGATATCCAGGTCGAGTGGCAGGCAACGGATGCGCTGTCCGCCGAGCTGACCGCGGGCTACACGGATGCACGCTTCACGCAGAACGCTTCATTTGGCTCGACGCAGGGCGGATACGCATCCGACGGGGTAACACCGATTCTGCCGATCGTGAACAAGGGTAACGCCATTGTCGGTGAGAGCGGGCAGCCCGGTGCGCCGGTCACGGTTTCCGTCGGCGCCGAATACAAGTTCGCACTGGCGGAACACGATTCCTTCGTTCGATTTGACTACGAATATACAGGCCGGAACCACTGGACCTCGCCTCGTCAGGATGCGAATTCCGGACAGTTCGACGACGCCAACTACACGTTGTCTTCGACCAGCTTTGCCTCCGTCCGCGGAGGTATGAAGTTCGATGCCTGGTCGGTTGAGCCGTTTATTGACAACCTGTTCGATACGCATACCGTGACGAACTATGACTTCACTATCGATCCCGGCACGGGTGATAGCCGCCTGCAGCGTCAGTTCACCTTCCGTCCCCGGACCTATGGTGTAACAGCCACCTACAGGTACTAAAACCGGTAGGTAGCTGTCAGGCCGTAAGTACGCGGCCGAACGCCACGGCCAAAGTACAATTGGTCCGTGGCGTCATTCGCTATGTCACGTGACTCGAACAGCATCGGATGTTGGTCGAGCACGTTCTGGGCGAACAGCGAGATGTCATAACCGTTCCAGCGGAAGCCACCGCGTAACTGCAGGTCCTTGGTCAACGGCAGACCGGGGATGGTCGTGTCATTGAGCGCATTGCGCGAGTCAGTGCCGGCGAGCAAGGCTGTCTGAGCCGTGGTGTACTGAAAGTCCGCCCGGATATACGGGTTGTACCCGGACCAGCTGCCCAATGTCTTTTCGGCCGCCAGCGTGAAACTCCAGGGCGCGCCCAGCAGGCGATCGCCTTCGCTCACGATGGGTGTCGTGCTGTCGCCGGCGCGGGAGTCGCGCGTGAACTTCGCGTCTGTGTAGGCGGCGGTCAGTTGCAGAAACACCGAGCTCACGGGTTTGAACTGGATATCCACATCGCCGCCGCGACTCACGACATGCCCGAGATTGGCCGTGAACTGCTCGCCGCAGCTCGGCAGGTACACATTCTGTTGGATGTCGCGCCAATCGATCCAGAACAGGCTGGAGTTGATCTGCAGGCGGTGATCCAGGAAGGTGTTCTTGCCGCCGACTTCGTAGCTCCAGAGGTTGTCGGATGCATAGGTGTCAGGAACCTTGCTCAAGCCGAGCGTCTCGAGGTCGTTGCCGCAGATGGTTCCCACGCCGGTGTTGACGCCGCCGACTCTGTAGCCTTTGGACGCGCTGGCATAGAACAGGTTGTCAGTGTCGGGCTGCCAGGCGATGACCGCCTTGGGGGTGACCGGCTTTTCGGAGGAGCTGGCCGATGTTGTCGTGTCCGGCGTGCCCAGGAAGGGGCCGCCTTGCAAGGTCGTGCCGTAGAAATCGACCTTTGAGACGCGCACCCCGGCGGTAGCACTCAAGGTGTCGGTTATTTTGTATGCCACCTCGCCAAACAGGGCGATCTGTTTGTCCACAACCCGGTTCTCGGGGCCGTGAAAGATGCGCCCGTTGGGACATTCGAGCGGGTCGCACAGATCATAGCCGCTGTAGTCGAGGACCTGCTGTCGCAGGGTCCGGTCGTAGATGTTCTTCCGGAATGTTTTCATCCAGGTGTGAGAAGAACAGGCCGGTATTCCAGGTGAGGCGAGCGCCGGTACCGGAGGCGAGGCGCAATTCCTGGTACCAGTTCTTCTGCTCGTCGCGGAACACGGCGTAACCCTGGTCGCCCGGTTGAGGAAAGATCGACGGGAGGAGATCGAAGGAACCGTAGGTTGCACGCAGGTACTGCGTGTAGTCGGACGTCGAGTGCTGATTGCGATGAAAGAATGAGGTGTTGGAGGTCAACTGGGCGAAGCCGGGATTCCAGTCGACCTTGACGGCCGCGAGCCAGAAGGGGTCGCGGCTGGGGTTGGTGAGCGCATTGCCGTTGTAGTAGCGCTGCGATCCGGGATCCGACAGGGCGACCCAGAAGGAAGCAGTGTCGTTGATGTGCAGGTCTTGATAGTAGAACGACGGGCTGACAGTCAGTTTGTCGCTGACGGCCCATTTCAGCGCCCCACGCAGAGTAAAGGTCTCGTGCCAGTTGGCGTCGCCCTGGCCCTGGCCGACGCCTTGCAACACCGGTACCTGTTCCGGCGACACCGTGTAGCTGGCGCGGTCGACCCAGCCGCCATCGTGGCGGAAGGACACGCTGGCCCTGAATCCCAGGACCTCCTCGATGATGGGTGCTCCGAAGGCGACACCTGCCTCGTAGCTCGTGTCTCCATGGCGGGTGGTGGCCACTTCGCTGCGCACGTAGCCGGAATCCCTGGTGAGGCTCGGCTGCGGTGTGATGAACCGGATGGCGCCACCTTCGGCGCCGGCGCCGAAGAGCGTGCCCTGCGGACCGCGTAGAACTTCGACACGGTCGAGATCGAAGAGGGCGGGGAAAGCATTCACGGCACCGAAGCCAATGTGGCGACTCTGGATCGGCGTGTCGTCAATGTAGATGCCGGTCGTGGACGTGCCGGCCTGGGAGTCGATGCCCCGGATGCTGATGTCGGAGCTCTCGTCGTTGTAGTTGGCGGCCGAGCCGTTGCCGTTGCGTTGGAAGGTGATACCGGGGGAGAGGCGGGTCAGGTCATCAATGTCGCGCAATCCCTGGCTGTCGATCTTGTCCTGGCTGAAGGCGCTGACACTGATGGGCACGTCCTGCAGGCGCTCCTCGCGACGGGTTGCCGTCACGACGACTTCAGAGATCTCACCCGCCTGGCCCTGCGCGACTGCCTCCCATGTGACGGCGAGCAGGCCCAGGTATATGCGTATGTTGTTCCGGTGCGGCATACACTTTTTGTCCCTTGAACCAGGTTGCCAGCACTTTCGTGTCGGCAACGCTTTCGGGATGGCCGCTGTCGGCCAGTGACAAAATGTCTCGGTCCAGAAGAATGAAGTCCGCCGACTTGGCCACTTCGAGCGAGCCGGCTTCCTTTTGGATGTTCAGCATCCGGGCGCCATTGATGGTGTAGGCATCGATGACATCACGCAGGGGGATGCTCTGCTTCGGATTCAGCGGCGGGCGGTTGGGCCACTTGCGGGTGACGGCGTGTGTCATGTTGACAAACGGACGCGGGTCGCGAGTCTCGACCGGGGCGTCCGAGCCGGCAACGAGGATGGCCCCCGCCGCTTTGAGTGACGCGACGGGATAGCTGTTGGACTCGTAGTAACTGCCAGGCTGATGCAGCGCTTCGTTGCTGTTTCCGCTGACCTTCTGAATGAAGGGTATGACGGTCAGATCGTAGTCGGGGTCGGTGTTCAGCCACGCGTAGGTGAACGCGAGATACAGATGATCGCGCCCGATCCGGGTGACATCGGCCGGGTTGACGAGTTGCAAATGCGCCAACCCGTCGCGAGTCGTAGTGACCCCGTCAGCCTGGCGCGCGGCTTCGATGGCATCGACGGCCGTGCGCACGGACCGATCACTGATCGCGTGGATGTGCAGGTTGAAGCCGGCGAGATGCATGCGCTTCACATACTCGAGGATGATCTCCCTGGAATGTTGCAGCTCCCCGTCGGAGATCGCGCATTGCGCCGGGTGATGGCCGTGCTCCTTGATGAACCTGTCAATGTCGGCTGCCGCCGCATATTTCGCGGGGTGGGCTCTGACATCGACACAGATTTCCGATGCCGTGTCGACGTACCCCGTGACTGTGGCATGGCCACTCGCATCCACCGTGAAGATGGGTTGCAGGAAAGGCTTCAGGACCGCGGCGTTCGGCAGGGTAGGGGGTACTGCCAGTGGATTTCCCTCCAACACGCCGTCCGCGAACAACTTGATGAAGTCGGCATGGATGAGCGGATTGTTGGCGTACCGGGCACGCAGCGCTTTGGCCTTGGACACCATGGACTCATAGTCCACGGTGCCGTCAGCCTTGCGAGTGTGCGAGGGGTCATAAAATTGAGCGACTGTCACACGAACCGTCAGCTTGCCGCTCGAATCCAGTTTGTCATAGATAGGCAGTCCGTCGGCGGTCGCCATCGCGTCCAGCATCGCCGTGATGCCTGCGCGGTTGAGCCGCTGAGGAACCTTCTCCGGTACCTTGGCGACTGCGTCCAGGTCTGCGTACAACATGCTGTGGATGTTGATGAGATAGCGCGCGTCGTCGTTGACGGCACCGTTCGGCTCGCCGGAGCCGTCGACGCCCACAAATGCCTTGTACGGCGCGAGTTCGCCCGCCAGTGTCGCCTTGGACAGGCCGATCACGCGGCCTTTGGAATCCTTCGCCTGTGAGAGTGCGAGACTGTTGAACGCTCCGTGGTGTGCATCGTTACCCAGCAGTTGAATCTGGACCTTGGTGGAGGCTGCATCCAGGGCCGCACGCAGAGTGGGATGCTGAGGATCCGGCTGGTTGCCGGCGGTGTAGCTCCATTGATGTACGACGAGCCGCTGTCCCGGTTGCGTTCCGTAGCGTTGAATGCACTTGCGGACGATTGCTGTCAGGGCGGCGAGAGTCACGGGCCGGCTGTCGAGATCGCAAACATCGAGGTCGACAATATCGAGCGGATGCATGTGACTGTCGACGAGACCCGGCAGCACCAGACGTCCACCCAGTGGTTCAACTTTCGTTGTGGGACCGATCCAAGGTTGCGCGTCAGCCGTCGAGCCGACGAATACGATCCTCCCGCCCCGGACAGCCATGGCGCTGGCGAAGGAGTGAGCGGCATCCACCGTGTAGATCCGGCCATCCGTCAGGACGAGGTCCGCGGGTGTCGGAGCCTGACTGAGTGCCGCCGCCGCCACTAACGCAAAGAGCATGAAAGCTTCCGAAAATCAGTACTGAGAGGGTGGGCTGGGTCCTGAGGTGGCCAGATTGTGGACTACTGCGCTGCGGGTGGCGAGTACTGCAAGCAACGGTTGGTGCCGGACGGCTGCCACCTCCGTGCTCGTAAATGGGGCGGGTTGGATTTCCGGCGCACTGGATTCGTACCGCAGCGCGAGCCAATTCAACACGGCGGCCAGTTGCTCGTTGGACAACGCGGAGTTGGCTGCGCCGGGGACTCGCAACACATAGTTGCGGCCTTCGGCAGTTCGCATGAAGCGGCTCAGGGCGTTGGCAAGGGGCGGCACCTTCCCGGGAATCCCCTGAGCCTCGGTGCCATGACAACCCATGCAGTTGAGAACGTAGTCCTGGGCAGGGTGCGAGGCCCTTGCAGGCTGCGAGGCCCCTGCAGGGTGCGAAACCGCGTAGGCGCCGCAAGTCACGAGTGCGGCGACGATCGCGGCAAGCCGGGTCATTTTTCGGCAACGCCCAGGATAACGGACACCGAACAGTGGTAGTTGGATTCGGAGTTCGCCATGCACCAGTTCACGTCATTGTTGCGTGACAGGCGGTACATGGGCTTCTCGCCTTCATTCCGGTCGCAAAAGCAGTCGCCGCAGCTCACTTTGCCGCAACAGTCATTATAGGAAATGATGTAGTCGCGCCCGTCGCCAGGATTGTGGCAGGTGCCGATCCAAGTAATGGGCGAGGACTGAGTACCTGGCGGGCACGAGGTGGAGGTCCCCCCACAACAGGCGCAGAGGTAGCCATCGATGGCACAGTACTTCCAGTACTCGCACTTCTGTTCATCCGCAATGGGCCGCGCCGGTTCCTGGGCACGGGCGGTGCGGTCGATCGGCAGCAGCGGCATGAGGGCCACGCCGGTCAGCATCTGACCGAGAGAGGCGAGCAGGCTGCGTCGCGAAGTGCGCTTCGCCAGGGAGCGGGCGCTGTTCTCAAACAGACGATCCAGAGTCTTCATGGGTTCAGCAGCAACTGCGGAGTCTGGCCGAGATGATTTTCATCGTGCTTCAGTTTCCCCGTTTGGGCATCGAGTATCAGCAGATGCGCGTTTTCCGTGGCAAGAAACAGCAGTGGGGCCGCATCTTGTGATACCTGGACGGCGGCTACGGCGCCCGTCTCCCGGATGTCGAGCGGCCAACGGGCTTTGCGCTGGTGTGATTTCAGGTCGAATACCCAGATCTCGCTGCCGCCTTCCTTGTGCGACCCATCTGCGCCCTTGTGCATGAGTACGAACAGCTCGTTCCTGGAGCGGTGGACAGCCCCGATCTGGACACCGCCGGGTCTCCAGGAACCTTTTTCGGTCGCGCTGACCAGTGACCAGGGTGTGCGCATCACCGGCTTGGGCTGCGTAAAGTCGATCTCGTGGACCTGGCCCAGGAAGGAGAGGTAGGCGTAGCCGTCTTTGAGAGGCACTGCCTGGACGAAGACCGGATCCTCATCGGCACTGAAAAACGGGTCCGATGTTGTACGGGCGGCTTCTTTGCCGCGGACATCGAGGGTGAGCGTCAACAGCCGGCCACTTTCGCAGATGGAGGACACACGGTTGGGTCCCCACGGATATACGAGCGTGCAGCCTGCCGTGTCGATTTCACTCAACACGGATTTTTTGACCGGGTCCAACACACCGAAGGACGCCGCCGGCGTCAGGTAGGGGACGTAGACAAACTTTCCATCCGAGCTGTAACCGATTGTGAACAACATGGCCAGGGACTGGGCATGCTTGGGCGGAATGACGATTTCGCCGGTCTTGGCCAATGTGTTGTTGTCGTTGAGCTCGACCACATCGGTGCGCGTGCCGTGCCCGCCCCGGGCGAAATAGGTCGTCGCGACGGCCGTTGTCTTGCCGTCGGGGGAAATGTTTATACCGGGAATGAACCCGGTATCGATCTGCCCGATGCGCCGATACGTGTCACCGTCGAATAGCCAGACACGCGAGTCGATTTCGTTGGCGTAAGCGTAGTCGACCACGTAGATCCAGTGTGGCGATTTCGGACCGACCGTTGCAATCGTCAGACGTTCGGCAGGTAAGGGCGGCGACTGGGATTTGGCAGGCGCGGCGGCCCAGGAGGGTGCTATGCCTGCGGCGAGAATCAGCAGCGTCACGCCAGGCCAGTTTCTTGTCATCTATATCCCCCGGGACCGTACGAGCGCGCTCGAGTCTCGCATATCGCACAGCGAGTCGAAAGTAGGGTGGAATCGCGCTACGCTGCTCCTATGAAAAAATTGGGCGAACACAGGCAGATTCCGCGGCGTGATTTTCTGCAGGGAGCGCTCGTCGCCGCGGCAACAACGTTGACGGGTCCGTTGCTGAAGGCGCATGCGGCCGATGCCTCAGAAAACGCCGTCAATTACTACCCTCCAGCACTCACTGGGATGCGCGGAAGCCACCCTGGCTCGTTCGAAGAGGCGCACGCGCTGCGGGATGGCCGCGAGCCCGCCACTGCAACCGACACCGGTGAAGCGTACGACCTCGTTGTCGTGGGGGGTGGCATCAGCGGGCTGTCCGCGGCGCATTTTTTTCGCAATCGGACTAGCGCCGCGGCCCGAATTCTGATCCTCGACAATCACGATGACTTCGGCGGCCATGCCAAGCGCAACGAGTTTCAACTCGGCGGCCGGTTGCACCTGATGAATGGCGGCACCCTGGAGATCGACAGCCCGCGCCCGTACGCGCCGGTTCCGCAGGCGCTGTTGACGGAGCTGGGTATCGATGTGCCGCAGTTGAGCCGCAAAGTCGAGCATCCGAAGTTCTATGAATCGCTCGGGATGCATCACGGTGTGTTTTTCGACCGGGAGACTTTCGGGGCTGACAAGCTGGTGTCGGGTTACAAGTCCGTGCCGGTGCGCACGTTGTTGGCGGACTCACCGTTATCGGCCCGCGCGCGCGAAGACCTCTGGAGGATCGAGGAGAGCTCGATCGACTTCATGCCGGGGGTGTCATCGGACGCCAAGAAACTGCAACTGTCGAAGATCAGTTACTCCAACTACCTGCGCGACTATGTGAAGGCTTCCCCCGCTGCGATTGCCTTCTATCAGTCGTGGCCGCACGGTGAGTGGGGTGTAGGCACCGACGCTATCTCAGCGCTCGATGCGTGGGGCATTGGAATGGCAGGGTTCAAGGGACTGGCGCTCCCGAAGGGCATCATCCCGCGGATGGGCCCCACGCCGGCAGGGTATGCCGCAACCGGCGGCTCGGCTACGCTGCACTTCCCAGACGGAAACGCCACGATTGCCCGGTTGTTGGTGCGGAATCTGATTGCGGATGCGATTCCGGGTACCAGTGCCACAGATATCGTCACGGCGCGGGCTCGCTACGATCGCCTGGATCGTGCCGGTGCGCCAGTGCGGATTCGACTCAACAGCACCGTGGTGCGTGCTGTTAACAGCGGCGACGCGGTGGAGGTCAGCTACGTAAATGGTGGCGGGACGTTCAAGGTTCGCGCCCGCAACTGCGTCATGGCCTGCTGGAACATGATGATCCCGTATCTGTGTCCCGAGTTGCCTGACGCGCAGAAGGCGGCGTTACACAAGCTCGTCAAGACGCCGCTCGTGTACACCAGCGTGGCGTTGCGCAACTGGGAGGCTTTCAACAAGTTGAAAGTGAACCGGGTCTATGCACCGGCAGGCTACTTCTCCAATTTCTCGTTGAATAAAAACGTGACCATCGGCGGGTATCGCAGCTCGATGTCGCCATCGGAGCCGATCCTGGTGCATCTGACACGCACGCCTTGCAAGCCGAATGTCGGTTTGTCGGAGCATGAGCAGAACAAGGCGGGACGTGCCGAGTTGCTCGAAACCTCCTTTGCGACATTTGAGCACAACATCCGCGACCAACTGAGCCGCACGCTTGCAGGCGGTGGCTTTGATCCGGAGCGCGACATCGAGGGAATCACGGTCAATCGCTGGCCCCATGGGTACGCGCCGGAATACAACCCGCTGTGGGATCCGGACGGGCCGGAGAGTCAGAGGCCGAACGTGATCGGCCGCGCAAAATTCGGCAAGATCACCATCGCGAATTCGGACGCAGGAGGCGCCGCCTACACGGATTCCGCGATCGCGCAGGCGGATCGCGCGGTGAACGAGTTGTTGAAGGGGTAGGCGTGGCAGCCTCCCTGTGGTCCGCGACTGCTGCTCCCGGCCCCGTGCTGGGGTCGCTCTCTGAGAGTGTGCGCGCGCAAGTTGCGATTATCGGGGCGGGATATACCGGACTATCGGCAGCCTTGCATCTGGCTGAGGCCGGCCGCGATGTCGTCGTGCTGGACGCCTTGGATGTCGGGGAGCGAGCCTCGGGTCTCAATGGAGGCCAGGTCATACCCGGAGTCAAACACGATCCCGATACGCTGGAGGAGATGTTCGGCCCCGTTGTGGGCTCACGCCTCGTGGACACCGTGGCATCCGGACCGGATGTCGTTTTTGATCTGATTCAGAAATATGAGATCGCCTGCGCGGCGACCCGGACGGGTTGGATTCAACCGGCTACCTCTACTGCCGCTATGGACATGATCTGCGCGCGCGTGGGGCAGTGGCGGCGGCGCGGGGCGGATGTGGAGTTGTTGTCGTCTGCTGAGACGGCGCGTCTGACCGGCTCGCAACGTTATGTTGGGGGGTGGATCGACAGGCGTGGTGGGACTGTTCAGCCTCTGTCGTACGTTCGCGGTTTGGCGCGGGCTGCGCGTGCGGCTGGGGCGAAGATCTTCAGTCATTCGCCAGCGCTGGATCTCGAGGAGACGGAGCACGAGTGGCGCATTCAGACACCGGGTGGGTCGGTTGTCAGCGCCCTGGTGATCCTCGCCACCGATGCCTATACGGATCGATTGGTTGATCCACTACGCCGAACGTTGATTCCTGTGCCGTCGTTCCAGGTTGCCACGGAGCCCATTCCTGAGAAGCTGCGGCAGGGGATTCTGCCTGAGGGGCAATCAGCCTCTGACACCTGGCATTTATTGCGATATTTCCGGCTGGACGCGACGGGACGGCTGGTGATGGGGTCGCGAGGGACGTTTGCGGATGTGCCGGTGGCGGTGGCTGCCCGGCATCATTACCGGGCGGTGCGCGAGATATTTCCGCAGCTCGAAGGGATTCGGTACGAATACCATTGGGGTGGGTTGGTGGGGATGACCCGCGATCATCTGCCGCATTTGCATGAGGTGGCTCCGGGGTTGATCACGGGGTTGGGGTATAACGGGCGCGGTGTTGCAATGGCGACGGTGATGGGGCGGATTCTCGCGAACTGGGCGCTGGGGGTGCCGGCGCCGGAGTTGGCATTCCCGGTCACGCCGTTGGCGCCGATTCCCATGCACCGGTTCAACCAGTTTGGGGCGCGGATGGCGATCCAGGGGTTGCGCGCGATGGATGGGTTGGCGCGAGTCAAAGACCGGTGGTTTGCCCAACCGGGGGCGCGATGACTGGCCGCTGTGGCATGTTGACGGCGCGATGGCGAGGCGGCTCGATGCCGCCGCAGCGGTTTGATAGAATGGGCTGCGCTGAAAGGCCTACGGCAGGGCATGCCGGAAGTAAAGCCTGTGGAGAGGTCGTGAGACCTGGGGGAGTTTGCCGCTGCGGTACGACCCGCGTAAGACTCCTCAAAGTGGGAGTATTACGCGGCGAGAACCAAGCCATCTCCCCTGGGCAGTCTCTACGAAGCAGGAACCCGCCGAGGTGATCTGAGATGCCTATGATTTCAGATACTGTAGGAATCTCCTCCATTCATAGAGGGGAGGATGTCAAGTGACAATCGATCCGGCTGTAGCGTGTTTGCTCATGGCCTCCACGGCGCTTCTGTTTCTGGTGGCCGCCGTTCACAAGCTGCGCGACTTGCCGCGGTTCCGTGAGGTTTTTGCGGCTTATCGCCTACTGCCGTTGGCTGCTGGCAGGCGCCTGGCTCCCGTGGTCCCCGCGCTCGAGCTCGCGGTTGCCGCGGGGCTGTGGCTAGAAAACCTGCGGATCCTCGCGCTCTGGATCGGTGTCGCTCTGCTGCTCGCGTACGCGATCGCGATCGCCGTCAACCTGGCGCGGGGTCGCCGCGACCTCGATTGCGGCTGTGGCGGCCCCAACGATCGCCGTCCCATCGCAGCCTGGATGGTCTGGCGCAACATCGGCATCGCCATACTCCTCACCGCCGCCTCATTACCCTGGAATGACCGCGCCCTGGCGTTGACCGACGGGATCACCGTCGGCTTCGGAACCGCCTGCTGCGCATTGGTCTACCTCTGCCTCGACCGACTGTTGACTCCCATTCGCCGTATTACGAATTGACGGACACCCTGATGAGCGCACTCGCAATTTCAAATGTTGTTCTGTGGATCGTGGTGTTGGCCCTGTTGGCCCTCGTGTTGGCACTGACACGCCAGATCGGTGTGTTGCATGAGCGCATTGCGCCGGTGGGCGCGCTCATGATCAACAAGGGACTCACCGTGGGTGAGCAGGTCCCGGTCGTCGATGTAGCGGACCTGGACGGGCAGGTCATGAAGGTCGGGGCGCCTCGCGCCGACAGCCTGAGTACGCTGCTGCTGTTTGTATCACCCACGTGTCCGGTCTGCGAGTCGCTGCTGCCGGTGCTGCGAGCCAGCCGCAAGCAGGAAAAAAGCTGGCTGCAGATCGTGCTCGCCAGCGACGGTGACCTCGCGACCCAGCGGGAGTTTGTCCGCGACCACGGCCTGGGTGACTTTCAATATGTTGTATCGGCTCCCTTGGGCATGACTTATCAGGTGAGCCGGTTGCCGTTCGCGGCGTTGGTAGATGCCAACGGCAAGCTGCGCGCCCGCGGCCTCGTCAACTCCCGGGAGCACCTGGAGAGTCTGTTTGAGGCGCAACGGCTGGGTGTCGCGTCATTACAGGAATATTTCGTTGCACACAGTTAGTCGACAGCGTCAAGCCATTCACGACTAACGGCCCATCTACCTCTTTCGAGAGAGGGTAGCGGGGCGCCCGCCAGCCCTAAGCTGCGCGCTCGGCGATTCGGCCTGGCCCCTGCCGGCTGTGCACGGAGTGCCCTCCGTACAATATTCGGTGCATCGCATTCGTCTATCGGGTGACCGCACCACATTTGCGACGGTCTTTTTCAAACTATAGAGTGCTCAACATGTTACGGCGCTCCACCATTGCCGGCGTGATCGCCGTGGGCTCGTTGGCTGGCTGTGCCGTCGGCCCGAACTTCCACGCGCCAGCCCCGCCCGCGACGACTAATTACACCCGTGGCCAACAACCGGGGACCACCATCGACGCGCCCGTCGCCGGGGGTGTCGCCCAGACATTTCAAACTGACAGGGATATTCCGGGCGACTGGTACAGTCTCTTTCAGTCCGAACCACTGGATGACCTGGTCCGCCGGTCGTTACGCGACAGCCCCACCGTGGAGGCAGCGACGGCCGCGTTGCGTTCGGCCCAATACACCTATATCGCTGAGCGCGGGGCGCTGTTCCTGCCCCAGGCGGATGGTACGTTCAATGTGACCCGCGAGAAGGTCCCGGGAGCCGCGTTTGGTGATCCCGCAGCGGGCTCGAGCCAGTTCACTCTTTATAATGCCTCCGTCAATGTCTCCTACCGGTTGGATATCTTCGGGGCCTCGCGCCGCCAACTCGAGCAACTGGGCGCCCAGACGGATTTCCAGCGGTGGGAGCTCGAAGCGGCCAAACTGACGCTGACGGGCAATGTCGTGACCACGGCCTTTGATGTGGCCTCGCTGACCGACCAGGTCGCCGCGGTGAAGGATGTTGTGGGCGCCGAAACCGAGCAGTACAAGGTCGTCCAACGCCAGTTTGAAGTGGGCGCGGCTTCAAAATCCGACGTGCTGTCCCAACAGGCCCAGCTTGCTCAGGCAACGGCAGTGGTCCCAGGACTGGAAAAAGCACTGGCTCAGGCTCAACACCGGCTCGCCGTGTTGGCCGGCCGCACACCTGATGATGCAACGATCCCGGATTTCGCATTGGACCACTTCCAGTTGCCGACCGAGTTGCCGGTCAGTGTGCCCGCGAAGCTGGTGCGTCAGCGTCCTGACGTCCAGGCAGCCGAGGCTCAATTGCACCAGGCAACCGCGGCAGTTGGTATCGCGACCGCCAACCTTTTCCCACAGGTCACTCTGAGCGGCGCGCTCGGATCTGAATCCATCACCGCTGGCGGATTGTTCGGGGCCGGGACGGGCACCTGGAGCGTCGGCGCCCAGTTGCTGCAGCCCTTGTTCCACGGCGGTGAGCTTCGCTACAAGCGACGCGCGTCCGTGGCGGCTCTGGAGCAGGCTGATGCCAACTACAGGCAGACGGTGTTGGCCGCGATGCAAGAGGTCGCCGATGCGCTGCGTGCCGTGGAGACCGATGCGCGCGCGCTGCGTGCCCAGGTTGAGGCGGAGAAGGCCGCAGCGGATGCGTTCGACATTTCCAAGAAGCAGTTTCGGGTCGGGGGTGTCAGCTACGTGACCGTGTTGACCGCCCAGCGTTTGTTTCTGGAGGCCCGCCAGAGCCGCGTGCAGGCACAGGCAGCCCGCTATTCAGACTCCGCGGCATTGTTCCAGGCGCTCGGCGGCGGCTGGTGGAATCAAAAGGATCAAGAGGTAGCCAGCAAGTGAGCAGCATTCTCTCGGATGATCCGCGGACCGTGAACGGCTCCCTGCGGCGGCGTCTGATCATCGTGGTGGTTGCCGTGGGCGTGTTGTTGGGGGCCATCGTCGCATTCAACACGTGGAAGGCCAACCTGTTGGAAGGAATCCGCAAGAAGAATGCGGCACCGCCCCAGACTGTCAGTGCCGCCAGCGCGCAATTCACCGAGTGGCAGCCGGAAGTCAGCGCGGTGGGCAGCATGCGCGCCGTGCGCGGTGTCGATGTCACTACGGAAGTGACCGGACTCGTGCGGTCGTTGCATTTCAAATCGGGCGACGAGGTCAAGGCGGGCCAGGTACTGGTGGAGCTGAATGCAGACCCCGAGATTGCCCAGCAACATGCTCTGGAAGCCGCCGCGGATCTGTCGGCCACTGTGTATGCGCGTGATAAGGAGCAATACGACGCTCAAGCCATCAGCCAGGCACAGTTGGATGCCGATGCGGCGGACCTGAAGAACAAGCGAGCGCAGGCGGCTGCGCAGGCTGCGTTGGTTGCCAAGAAAGTCATTCGCGCGCCGTTTGACGGCCGGCTGGGTATTACGACCGTAAACCCCGGGCAATATCTGAACACCGGCGACAAGATTGTGACGCTGCAGGCGGTGGATCCGATCTACGTGGATTTCAAGCTGCCCCAACAGCAGTTGGCGCTGATTGCCGATGGCCAGGCGGTCAACCTGACCACCGACTCCTATCCGGGCGTCAAGTTTGTCGGCAAGATCAACGCTATCGATCCGCGGGTGGATGCAAGCACACGCAACTTCCAGGCCGAGGCGACCGTTCCCAACGCGGAGCGTAAGCTATTGCCCGGCATGTTTACCCGCGTCGGCGTCGTTGCCGGTGAAGCCAAGCACTATCTGACCCTGCCGCAGACGGCCATCACCTACAATCCGTACGGTGCCACGGTGTTTCTGGCACAGAAGAAGCCCGGCGGCTCCGACAAGGATCTGATTGCACAGCAGAGCTTCGTAACACTCGGCCCCACCCGGGGCGACCAGGTTGCTGTGTTGAAGGGTGTCAAGGAAGGCGACCTGGTGGTCACGAGTGGCCAGCTGAAGCTCGTCAACGGGGCGCCCCTGGTGGTCGACAACTCGGTGCTGCCCTCCAACGATCCGGATCCCAGCCCGCAAGAGCAGTGAGGCGGCGCCATGAAATTCACCGATATCTTCGTCCAGCGACCGGTGCTTTCACTGGTGCTCAGCATGTTGATCCTGGTGCTGGGCATGCGGGCCATTTTCATGCTGCCCGTGAGTCAGTACCCGGAGACCGAGAACGCGGTTGTCACGATCTCCACGACCTACTACGGCGCTGACGCCGCGACGGTCGCGGGATTCATTACGCAGCCGCTCGAGGCGGCGATTTCGCAGGCGCAGGGCATCGACTACCTGTCCTCAAACAGCAGCACGGGCGTTTCGGTCATCCAGGCGACCCTGCGACTCAACTACGATTCCAACCGTGCGCTGACAGAAATCAACACGAAGGTTGCCTCGGTCCGCAACCAGTTGCCACCCCAGGCGCAGCAGCCTGTCTTGACCGTCCAGGTCGGCCAGACCGTGGATGCCATGTACATCGGCTACGCCAGCGATACGCTGCCGGTGAACGGCTTGAGTGACTATCTCGTCCGCGTCATCAAGCCCAGGCTGGATGCCGTCGAGGGCGTCCAGACTGCCGAAGTCATCGGCACCCGTCTGTACGCATTGCGTGCCTGGCTCGATCCGGATCGCATGGCCGCCCATGGCATCGCCGCGAGCGATGTCTACAACGCATTGGCAGCCAACAACTATCTGACCGCTGTCGGCACCACCAAGGGCCAGGCGATCACCGTGGATCTCACTGCTTCCACCGATCTGCATTCACTGGAGGAGTTCAGGAAGCTGGTGGTGAGACAGCAGGACGGTGCCATCATCCGGCTGGAAGATGTAGCAAACGTGGTGCTCGGTGCCGAGAACTACGATTTCAGTGTGGCCTTCACCGGGAAACGCTCGGTGTTCATCGGCATTCAGGTGGCCCCCACTGCGAACGTCCTGCAGGTGGCGGATCGCGTGAAAGCGGCCATGCCCGGCATCGAAGCGCAGCTCCCGGTGGGCATGAAGCAAACGCTGGCCTACGACGCCACGAAATTCATCGACACCTCGATCAAGGAGGTCATCAAGACCCTGATCGAAGCGTTGGTCATTGTGACCGTCGTCATCTACTTGTTCCTCGGTACGTTGCGAGCGGTGGTGATTCCGGTTGTGGCCATGCCGCTGTCCCTGGTGGGCGCGTTCTTCCTGATGTCGGCGCTGGGTTACTCCATCAACCTGCTGACGCTGTTGGCATTGGTGCTTGCGATCGGCCTGGTCGTGGACGACGCCATCATTGTTGTCGAGAACGTTGATCGCCACCTGAAGGCAGGGCTGTCGCCGTTCAATGCTGCGCTGCAAGGTGCGCGCGAGCTCGGCGGGCCGATTATCGCCATGACCGCGGTGCTGGTGGCCGCCTATCTGCCTATTGGATTCCAGGGTGGACTCACCGGCGCGCTATTCACGCAGTTCGCGTTCACTCTCGCCGGCGCGGTGACGGTCTCCGCGATCATCGCTTTGTCGCTGTCGCCGATGATGTGTGCGACGGTGTTCCGCCCCGAGCAGGAAGAGGGACGCTTCGTCCATCTCATCGACAATGTTTTCGGACGCGTGCGGGCCCGGTACCAGCGCATCCTGGCCAGTTGGCTGAAGACGTGGCAGGTGCTGGTGGTGCTCGGTCTGCTGTTGTTGGCGGGCGTGGTCTACCTGTTCATGACCTCTGATTCGGAGCTCGCTCCGCAGGAAGACCAGGGCATCGTACTGTCGCAGGTGATCGGGCCACCGAACGCCACCTATGCGCAGATGCAGAAATACACCGACCTGATTTTCAACGCGGCCAAGGAGCTTCCGGAGTTCGATGCCTCGTTCCAGATCACCGGCACACCGGCTGTCAACCAGGGCTTCGGCGGCTATCTCATGGTGCCCTGGGACAAGCGCAAGCGCTCCGCCGACCAGTTGCAGCAGGTCCTGCAGGAGAAATGGAATCACATCGCCGGCGTGCGCGTCGCGGCCTTTCAGTTCCCGTCACTTCCGGGCGCACAGGGGCTGCCCCTGCAGTTCGTGATCACGACCACCGAGCCGGTGTCGCAGCTCGACGAAGTGGCCAACAAGGTGTTGGAGAAAGCGAAGGCCAGCGGCATGTTCTGGTTCGTGGATTCCGACCTGAAGCTCGATAAGCCGCAGGCCACCCTGAAGATCGATCGCGACCTGGTCGCCGATCTCGGCCTGACGCAGTCGGACGTGGGCAATTCGCTGGGCGCGGCGTTGGGTGGCGGCTACGTCAATTACTTCTCCTTGTCGGGTCGTTCCTACAAGGTCATTCCCCAGGTGTTGCAGAAGGACCGCCTCAATCCCGACCAGGTGTTGGACTACTACATCAAGTCAGGCGACGGCTCGCTGATTCCGGCCAGCACCGTGGCCAGCATCGAAACCAGCACGGTTCCCGAGGCGATCAACCACTTTCAGCAGTTGAATTCGGCCACGATCGCGGGCGCGCCCGGCGTTTCGGACGGCGTTGCGCTGCAGATGTTGCGGGATGCGCTCCACGAGGTCGCGCCAACCGGTTACAACGTGGATTACTCCGGCCAATCGCGGCAGTTCGTGCGTGGCTCGAGCGGCTTCGTGGCAACGATGTTGTTTGCGCTCGTCATTGTGTACCTCGCGCTGGCGGCGCAGTTCGAAAGCTTCCGCGATCCGGTCGTCATCCTGGTGTCGGTGCCCATGGCGCTGTTCGGTGCGCTGTTGTTCATCAACCTCGGGCTTTCGAAGTTGAATATCTACACGCAGGTGGGCCTGGTCACGTTGCTGGGTTTGATCAGCAAGCACGGCATCCTGATCGTGCAGTTCGCGAATGAGTTGCAACGAGAGGGGCGAGCCAAGCTGGAGGCGATTGAGGAAGCCGCGTCGGTTCGCTTGCGTCCGATTCTCATGACCACTGCGGCAATGGTCCTTGGCGTGCTTCCGCTGGTCATTGCCTCAGGCGCGGGCGCGGCAGGCCGCCGTGCCATGGGTCTCGTGCTGTTCACCGGACTGTCGATCGGGACGCTGTTTACTCTGTTTATTGTCCCGGCCGTCTATATCCTGCTGGGTGCCGACCACGCCAAGGACAGGGCCAAGGCGCTGGCCAAAGGTGACCCGGCCGCTGGAGAGCCTATACTCTCCGACGCCTAGCCGATCACAAGGGGGCCTTGCAGGCAGCGAAGCTACCCCAGCCTTGACAAATACAGCCTAGGCAACTATCTTAGGGGCCATGGCTGATATCTACGACGAAGAGAGTTACGCGCCCAAGAAGGGAGTGGGGTACCTGCTGCATCGGGTGCGGTCGGAGCTCCTGGCTGCCATGGACCGCGAATTCAGTGCCGACGAGGAGCTGCGCGCATTGCAGGCAACCTCGGCTCAATTCATTGTCCTCGCAACGCTGAGCACCGATGAGGTGAAGTCGGCGTCCGACCTTTGCAAGGGAATGACCTACGACGCCGGCGCAATGACCCGGATGATCGATCGCCTGGAGGAGAAGGGGCTGCTGAAGCGGAGTCGTTGCCCCGATGATCGCCGCCTGGTCAACCTGGAGCTCACCGAGAAAGGACAGGTGGCTCTCCCTCGAATGCGCAATACCGCCCGGAAGGTTTTGAACCGATTCTTGGAGGGGTTCACCAAGGCCGAGGCGCGGCAGTTGGAAGGCTTTTTGGCCCGGATGCTGGAGAACGCCCCTCGGCAGGGGTAACGCGCGCCGACCGGTGAGTTTTTTTACGTATTTAGTTGCCTAGGCATTGACCGCCCCGGCAGGAAGGGCACGATGAACAAGCTGATCAAAAAAGGTCTCGAGGGAGTCCGGCAATTCGGGCCGTATGCGGCGGTGGAGTTGCTCGTGCCCGGCGGTTCGCTGATCGCGGTGGCGATGTATTTGTACCGCCGGCACAAGCGGATGGAGATGCATTCATGAAGACCCGAAGCGCTGTTGGAATCGTGGTGGCGGCGTTGCTGTCCGCCTGTGCCAGCACGCACGGGCTCAAACCCGAAGCCACTGTGCAGAAGGCGGACTCTTTACAGGCAACGAGCACCCTGTCGAATGCGACGGTCGATCCGGCTGCCTGGCCGGAATCGGACTGGTGGACGCAGTTTCATGATTCGCAGTTGAATGAGTTGATCGCCGAGGGTCTCGCTGGAAGCCCGACGTTGAAAGTCGCAGAGGCGCGTACTCGCGCGGCTCTCGCACAGGCGCAGGTGACGAACTCAGCGCGGCTGCCTCAGGTTGATGCGAAAGCTGACATCACACGTGAGCGATTTCCTAACCAGTCGCTGATTCCACCTCCGTACGCGGGTACGTGGGACAACTTCAGTGAGCTGTCCGCCACGCTGAATTGGGAAATTGATTTGTGGGGTAAGAACCGCGCCGCTTATGAGCAGGCGGTGGGTCAGGCTCGTGCGAGCGCGCTGGATGCGCGGGCGGCCCGACTGGCGTTGTCGGCGAGCATCGCGCATGCCTACGTTCAGCTCGAACGGGCCTATCTGCAGTTGGATGTTGCGCAGGCGACCCTCGCGCAACGTGAGCAGATCTTCAAGCTGACACAGGATCGCAACGAGGCCGGCGTGGATTCGCGGCTCGAGCTGCGTCAGGCACAGTCGGCACTGCCGGCGGCTCGCGAGCAAATAGCGCAATGGCAGGAAGCCATCGAGCTCACCCGCAACCAACTCGCCGCACTCCTGGGCAAAGGCCCTGACCGGGGTCAGACCATACAGCGTCCAGCTGCCAGTGCGTTGACAGCGGTTTCGATCCCTAGCCGAGTGCCGTCGGAGCTGCTCGGGCGCCGGCCTGACATCCTGGCGCAGCGGTGGAGGGTAGAGGCTGCGCGGCACGGTATCGACAACGCGAAGGCGCAGTTCTATCCCGACGTGAATTTGTCTGCCTTTGTCGGGTATCAAATTCTCGGTCCCGGAAGTCTGCTGACTGCGGGCAATCGCGAGATTGGCGCGGGTCCTGCGGTGACGCTGCCGATTTTTGATGCGGGTCGGCGTCGAGGAAATCTCGCCGCGCGCGATTCCGAGTACGACGTGGCGGTTGAGCAGTACAACCAGGCGGTAGCCGATGGCCTACATGAGGTTGTAGATCAGCTAACGTCGTTCCGGAGCGTCACGGAGCAACAGCTCCAACAGCGGGAAGGTCTTTCGACCGCGCAGGACGCTTACGATCTCGCGACCCTCCGGTATCGCGAAGGTGTCGGCAACTACCTGCAGGTGCTGACGACTGAAACGCAGCTTCTTTCCCAGCGCAGCCTCGATGCTGACTTGCGAGCGCGTGCACTGGATACGTCTATCAATTTGGCCCGCGCCCTCGGCGGGGGTTTTGACAATCCCGCACTCGTGCAGGGATTGCCTTCGGAGCGTTGATTATGAGCACAGAGACTAATGATTCCACTCGCCGCAGCAAGCGGGTGCTGTGGCTGTCGATATTCGGCGGTGCATTCCTGTTGATCGGTGCGGCGTATACGGCTTATTGGGCCAGTGTGTTGCGGTGGCAGCAGTCGACGGATGATGCCTATGTGAATGGCAACGTCGTCCAGATAACTCCGCAGATTTCGGGGACGGTCGTGTCGATCGGCGCCGACGACACGCAATTTGTGAAGGCCGGTCAGCCGCTCGTGCGGCTCGACCAGGCTGACGCGAAGGTTGCGTTGGATCAGGCCGAGGCCCAGTTGGCCAAGACGGTTCGCGAGGTGCGGACCATGTTTGCCACTTCCGCGCAGTTGCGAGCTGCTGTCGCGATCCGAGAAAGCGATCTGGCCATCACGCAGAAGGACTTGGCACGACGCGAGCGTCTTGCGAATTCGGGTGCGATCTCGACAGAGGAGCTGCAGCATGCTCGCGATGCGGAGCGAGGCGCCGAGGCGGCCTTGATGTCCGCTAAGCAGCAGTTGAATGCTAATCAGGCGCGAGTGGATGGCACGACGCTGGAGAACCATCCGGACGTCCGCAATGCATCGGCTGTCGTGCGTAACGCATACCTGACTTATAGCCGGACGACTTTGCCCGCGCCTGTGTCTGGATTCGTTGCGCGCCGCGCTGTACAGCTCGGGCAGCGTGTGGGCCCTGGGGCGCCGCTGATGTCGGTTGTGCCGCTCGACCAGGTGTGGGTGGATGCGAACTTTAAAGAGCCGCAGTTGGCCAACATGCGGGTAGGGCAGCCGGTGACATTGACTGCAGACCTCTATGGCAACGGCTTCCGTTATCATGGCAAGGTCGTAGGTTTCGGCGCTGGCACAGGTGCTGCGTTCGCACTGCTTCCGGCACAGAACGCTACCGGCAACTGGATCAAGATCGTGCAGCGTATACCGGTGCGCGTCGCGCTGGATCAGAAGGAGCTCGCTGAGCATCCTCTGCAGGTCGGGTTGTCGATGAAGGTCGAGGTAGCGGTGCGCGATGGCGGCGGCGAGCGGTTGCCGCAGCTTGCGCAGAACGCACCGGCTTACTCGACGGATGTGTTCCATTCGGTTGATGAGGCTGCTGACACGCGGGTGCAGGAGATCATCGCTGCCAACGATTCCGCTGGCGCGCCCAAGGTGGGGGCGGTGAGGTCGGGGGCTGGGAAGGTGGCCAGCCTGAATTGATTCAGGCTGGGTGAGAACTGACATGGCTGACGAGAACAAACTCGAGAGCGGGGCCGGTAGTGCGGGTGGGGCCGGCGGTACTCCACCGGCTGCGCCTGCTGCCGCAGGTGGCGGTCGGCCCGCTGGGCCTCCGCAACCGCAGCCGCTGCATGGCACTGCGTTGACCATCGGCACCATCGCGTTGTCACTCGCGACGTTCATGAATGTGCTCGACACGTCCATAGCGAACGTGTCGATTCCTGCGATCTCAGGCGACCTGGGTGTCTCACCCGATCAGGGCACGTGGGTCATTACGTCATTCGGTGTCGCTAACGCGATCTCCCTGCCCCTGACAGGCTGGCTCACTCGAACCTTCGGCCAGGTGAAACTGTTCATCTGGTCCGTCACGTTGTTCACCATCGCGTCATTCCTGTGCGCGCTCGCTCCATCGCTGAATCTGCTCATACTCTTCCGTGTACTGCAGGGCGCCGTCGCAGGCCCCATGATGCCGTTGTCGCAGGCGCTTCTGCTTTCGAGTTATCCAAAAGCAAGGGCGGGAGCCGCTTTGGGTATGTGGTCAATCACAACCCTGGTGGCCCCGGTGGTGGGCCCGGTGTTGGGCGGTTGGATCACTGACAACATCTCCTGGCCTTGGATTTTCTATATCAACGTGCCCGTGGGCATCATCGCCGGTGCGGCTACCTGGATCATCTACAAGTCCCGCGAGACTCCCACTATGAGCCTCCCGATCGACAAGGTCGGCTTGTTCCTGCTCGTGTTGTGGGTGGGTGCTCTGCAGGTGATGCTGGATAAGGGTAAGGACCTCGACTGGTTTGGGTCAGGTCAGATCATCACCTTGGCCATTGTCGCCGTGGTGGGTTTCACGATCTTCCTCATCTGGGAGCTGACTGAGAAGCACCCCGTCGTTGACCTGTCCCTGTTCACCCGTCGCAACTTCCTGATCAGTACCATCTCGATGCTGATGGCCTACGGGTTGTTCTTCGGTAATGTGGTGCTGTTGCCGTTGTGGTTGCAGCAGTACATGGGATACACAGCCACGCTGGCCGGTCTGGTGCTGGCCCCGGTGGGCCTGTTCGCGATCTTCCTGACGCCTATCGTGGCGCGCTTCACAGATCGTGTAGACCCCCGCATCTTCGTGACCTTCGCGTTCAGCGTGTTCGCCCTGGTTCTTTTTATGCGGCAGCACTTCAACACGGACGCCACCATTGGCACGCTGCTGGTGCCGACCCTTGTTCAAGGCATCGCAATGGCGTTCTTCTTCATCCCCCTGATCTCCATGGCCCTCTCAGGCCTCCCACCCGAGCGAATCCCAGGCGCTTCCGGCCTGTTTAATTTCGCTCGCATCACAGCGGGGTCATTCGGCACATCCATCACCACCACGCTGTGGGACCGCCGTGCAACGCTGCACCACTCCCAGTTGGTGGAGCACATGACCGGCGCCGATCCTGCCTCCACCCAAGCGCTGGCAACGCTCCAGTCGGGTGGCTTGGGCGCTCAGCAGAGCTACGGCGTATTGAATCGCCTGGTTGATCAGCAAGCCTTCATGCTATCCGCCGACGACATCTTCTACGTGTCGGGGATCCTCTTCCTGGCGTTGATCTTCGTCATCTGGCTCGCAAAGCCAGAAAAGGGCGGCGCCCAATCCAAGGAAGCCGCGAGCGGCGCTCACTGAGGCCAGGGATCAAGAAAGCGGGCGGGCTGGCCCGTTGGTATCTGCTTCGCTCTGCGTTCGGTTGGGCCTTTGCGCTTCGTTCGGCACCGCGCTCGGCGAAGACCAAACCCGTATCCGCTGCCGCTCGGTCTGCAGGCGCCCGCTGTTAGATTGAGCTATTGCGCAAGGTACTCAACTCCCAAAATGCAGAAACCGCCTTCTGGCGGTTTTCGCGCCCGGTCGCCCATCCGTTCTTGTCGGATCGGTCAGGCCGGGAAGTTGATTGGTATGTCAACATGAAGTGACCACTGAGTCAACTGCTAAATAGACCCTAATTACGTCGAAATGAAATGTCATGTGGGGCGCGGGGTGTGGATGGAGAGGAGTTGGGCTTCGGGGGAGTCGGAGGCGAGGGTTAGGTGGAGGAGCATTTCGCTGTCTAGATAGAGGGCATCGCCGGCAGTTAGGCGCGTGGGGGTGTAGTAGCGGGTGTGGACGTCGATTGTGCCGTGGAGGATGAAGAGGAGTTGTTCGCCGGTGTTGGGCACCGGTAGGGTTGTGGTGTTGGTGCGCAGGTGGATTAGCGTGGGCGTCATTCGTTTGTGAGTTAGGTCTGCGAATAGAGCGAGGGCCGCGGCGGGATCGCGGACTGTGCTTAGGCGCTCTAGGCTGCGGCGGCAGGGGATGGGGGACGTGGAAGGGGTTTCGGGTTCGGCGGAGAAGAGATCGGTTACGTGGATGCCGAGGCGGCCGGCGATGGTGTTCAGGCGGTCGAAGCTCAACGTGAGGCGGTTGTGCTCCACTTTTGACAGGGTCGAGACTGGAATCTGGGTGCAAGCACTCATGTCTCGCAGAGTCATGCGCCTGGCGAGACGGATTCTTTTGAGAGCCGGTCCTAGCGAGGCTGACACGAGAGCGCGCTGATTAGCCTCGACGCCAGACGAGGTAGGAATAGATCATCGGGTAGAGGCTCGTCGCGAGAAGCAGGGCTAGCAGGATAGGTGTTGTCGCGTGGGCAATGCTGGCGGCGAGTATCGCTAGGCCGCCAAACACATACACTGGGCCCGACACCCGGTGCGTACGTTCCCATACGTCCGGGTCGTCAACGGTCCAGTAGGTGCGGATGCCTACGAAGAAATCCCACGTTAGCTTGCCGAGGATGTTGCCGACGACCATCAGGAGTAACCCGACGCCCATGAACGCGTACGGAACTGGCGATTCCGATGGATGTATCGCGACATACAAGGTGACACCGCAGAGGTAACTCATGAAGCCCGCCACAGCATTGATGATGATCGTAGACGTCCGCTTCGGGATGAGAAGCCACGCCAGCGATGTCGTGACGAGGGCCGCTGAGATAGGCACAACCCACGCTGCCCACCACTTAGGCTGGAAAGTCCCGGGTCGGCCGTGGATATCCCAGTGCATGGGCAGCAGGTTGGGAAGCTGGCTGTAGAACAGGGCGGTTGCCGCGAATGCGCCTAAAATGAAGCCGAACGCGAGCCGGTGGCGAGCGAATGCCCTCATACGGATTTTCTCCGCGCCACCGGCGGCCGCACCAGGTCCAACACCAACACCGCCAGGTCCTCCAGCACCGACGTGTTCAGCGAGTAAACCTGCTCCTGCCCACGTCGCTCGCTGCGAATGAGGTCTGCTTCCTTCAGTATGTTGAAGTGATAGGAGAGGGACCCCTTGGTAATCGCAAACTCAGCGGCAATCTGCCCGGCCGTGCGCGAGCCGGCCTGCAGCAACTGCAGAATCTTGCGGCGCTGGGGATCCGCAATAGCCTTGAATACGGTGTCTTGCATATATTTTGATATCCATCAAAATATATAGCACCGCCCGTTCGCTGGCAAATGAAATCGATGGAGGGCGATATCGAGGGATTACCTGGCCTGGGTTGCTTCGAAGCGCTGCGCTAGTTGCAGTTCCGCGCGACTTGCTGCCTGCTCCAGCCTCTCGAGCAGTATTGGTCGGGGTGGCAGTGCCGTTAGATACTCGGCAACATGAATCCCGGACTTATCGAGCTCCAGCAATTCGATCTGCTCCGATTTCTTGCCAGTGCACATGATTATGCCCAGCGGGGGCAACTCCTCCGGTTCGCGCTCAAATTTGTCCAGCCAACGCAGGTACAATTCCATTTGGCCTTTGTAGGCAACTTTGAACTCACCCACTTTCAATTCCACCGCAACCAGACGATGAAGTTTCCGATTGAAGAACAGTAGGTCCAGGTAAAAATCGTCTCCATCCAGCTGTATCCGCTTCTGACGAGCGACAAAGCTGAATCCGACACCCAGCTCCAACAGGAATGATTCCATCTCGCGGATAATTGCGTTTTCCAAGTCGCTTTCTTGCCAAACATTCTGTAGAGCCAGAAAATCCAGAATGTAAGGGTCTCGCATTATGAGACTCGGCGACATGTGCTGCGCATCCTTCATTGTTGCGAGCTCATGCGCGATCAGTGCGTCAGGTTTGCGCGACAGCACGGTACGCTCGTAGAGCATTGAGTCAATACGTCCCCGCAGCGTGCGTACGCTCCAGCGTTCCGCACGGCACATCTGGCCGTAGTATTCCCGTTGCAGATGGTCTTTCAGAGGCAGTAGCGCAACAAAATGGGACCAGCTCATTTGTCGTGACAGCGTCACGACAATTGGTTCGTCAGGAAATGACGTGGCAAACTGCACCATTCTGCGCAGATTCTTCTCGGTAAAGCTGCGTCCGTAGCCGCGCACCAACTGGGCGGCCAGGCGAGGCACGATTTGCTCCCCGTAGTCGGCACGTGCTCCTGCCAGAACTTCTTGATGGATGCGTTGGCCGATACGCCAAAACAGCATCGTCAATTCACTGTTGACGCTAACCGTCGCGCATTGACGCGCGGAGTTGATCAGGGCTTTGACGTCCTCCAGTAGCGTTTTAGAGAGGACTGATGACCGGGCTGCCACTTCCATTGCTCGGGTGAACCTGCAGCCGTGATCGTACTCCGGCGTTGGGAGATGTCCTCCGACTACAGTCGACGCCGGTCAAAAACTCATGAATGCAAACGCCGCTGCCGGGGATGATACCCAGGCAGCGGCGCGCACTCGAGACCCCCGAGTCTTTAGCCGAGGCCGGCTACGCGCCCCGTTTGAACTGCTCTTCTTCGGTGCTGCCGGTCAGTGCGGTGACCGAGGAGTTACCGCCGGTGACCGTTTGAGTCACATCGTCGAAGTAGCCAGCGCCCACTTCTCGCTGGTGCTTCGTAGCGGTGTAGCCGTGGGGCTCCGCTGCGAACTCAGCTTGCTGGAGCGCCACGTAGGCGGTCATCTGCTGTGCCTTGTATCCGCGCGCCAGCTCAAACATGGAGTAGTTGAGCGCATGGAACCCGGCAAGGGTGATGAATTGGAACTTGTAACCCATCGCCCCCAATTCTCGCTGAAACTTCGCAATGGTCGTGTCATCGAGCTTGCGCTTCCAGTTGAAGGACGGCGAGCAGTTGTAGGCCAGCAGCTTGCCTGGGAACTTCTTCTGGATGGCTTCGGCGAAGTGCTTCGCTTCTTCCAGGTCCGGCTTGCCGGTCTCGCACCACAACAGGTCCGCATACGGCGCGTAGGCGAGGCCGCGCGCAATGGCCTGGTCCATGCCGGCCTTTACCTGGAAGAAACCCTCCGGGGTACGCGGCTTGGAGGAATCGATGAAGGGCCGATCACGCTCATCCACATCTGTGGTCAGCAGATTGGCAGACTCGGCGTCAGTGCGCGCCAGCAACACGGTTGGAACGTTGGAAACGTCAGCGGCCAAGCGCGCAGCGGCGAGCTTGTTGATGGCGTCCTGGGTTGGAACGAGCACCTTGCCACCCATGTGGCCGCACTTCTTGGCGGAAGAGAGCTGGTCCTCGAAATGCACACCGGCCGCTCCGGCGTCGATCATCTGCTTCATCAGCTCGAAGGCATTCAACACGCCGCCGAACCCGGCCTCGGCATCCGCCACGATGGGTTTGAACCAGTCGATGGAGTCATCGCCTTCGGCATGATGCAACTCATCGGCGCGGCGCAAAGTGGCATTGATCCGGCGTACCACCGCCGGAACTGAATCCGCCGGGTACAGGGATTGATCCGGATACATCTCGCCCGCGAGATTCGCATCCCCTGCGACCTGCCAGCCCGAGAGGTAAATGGCATCCAGGCCCGCTTTGACCTGTTGCATGGCCTGGTTGCCCGTCAGTGCGCCCAGCGAATTGACAAACGGCTTCTCATTCACATACCGCCAGAGCTTCTCGGAAGTGAGGCGCGCAATCGAATGTTCAACCGCAATCGTCCCACGCAGCCGTACGACATCCTCAGCGCTGTAGGGGCGCTGAATTCCGCGCCAGCGGGGGCTGTCGCGCCAGGTGTGGCGTAACTCATCGGCGGCAGGTAGTTGCGATCGCTGCAAACTCATTGTGTTCGGTCTCCGTCAGGTCAGGTGCTCGTAGGCGGGAAGAGTCAGGAACTCATCGAAGGAGTCCTGTTGGATCATTGCGGCGAACAGCCGGGCGGCCGTGGGGAATACGCCGCCGGCCAGGCGCGCGGAGCCCACTTCGCTGTGAATTCTGTCCAACTCGTCGGTCAACAGCCGGTCGAAGCGGCCCTCGGTGATCAACCGGCCGTCGTTGGTGCGCGCGCCGTGCCGGATCCACTGCCAGAGCTGTGCCCGGCAGATCTCGGCCGTCGCGGCATCCTCCATCAGCCCGTACAACGGCACACAGCCGTTGCCGCGCAACCAGGATTCAACATACTGCACGCCGACCCGGATGTTGCCTCGGAGTCCCGCCTCGGTTATCTCGCCAACGGGGGCCTGCAACAGATCAGCGACGGATACATTGACATCCGCGCGTTTGACATCGATCTGATTGGGCCCGCTCATCACGGAATCAAACGCGGCGAGCGCCGTCGCAGCCAGTCCCGGATGTGCAATCCAGGTACCGTCGTGTCCGGCATTAACTTCGCGAAGCTTGTCAGCGCGTACGCGCGCCAGGGCGAGCTCGTTTGCGGTGTGATCATGGCGGATGGGAATCTGCGCCGCCATGCCGCCCATAGCGTGAGCGCCTCGGCGGTGGCAGGTTTGTATGAGGAGGTCGACATAGGATTTCAGGAAGTGCCGGTCCATGGTGACGGCCGAGCGGTCGGGCAGCAGGAAATCCGGCCGGTTCCGGAATTTCTTGATGTAACTGAATATGTAATCCCAACGCCCACAATTGAGTCCGCTGCAATGCTCGCGCAGCTCGAACAGGATGGCGTCCATCTCGAACGCCGCAAGCACAGTCTCGATCAACACAGTCGCACGGATCGTGCCGCGCTTCATGCCGAGCGCGTCCTGCGTCGCGACAAACACGTCATTCCACAGCCGCGCCTCGAGGTGGCTCTCCAGCTTCGGCAGATAGAAGTACGGGCCGCTGCCTTTGCGCGCCAGTGCCTCGTGGTTGTTGGCCATGTACAGCGCGAAATCGAACAACGCGCCCGAGACGACTTCACCGCCGATGCGAACGTGCTTTTCCGGCATGTGCCAGCCGCGGGGCCGTACGATGAGCGTGGCCGTTTTCTCGGCCAACCGGTAAATGCGGCCGTTCTCCCGGTCAGGGAAGCTGATTGTGCCGCGGACGGCATCGCGCAGATTGACCTGCCCACGGATCATGTTGCCCCAGGTGGGCGAGCAGGAGTCCTCGAAATCCGCCATGAACGCCTTCACCGGCGCGTTCAGGGCGTTGATGATCATCTTGCGATCGACCGGGCCGGTGATTTCAACACGGCGGTCGCGCAGGTCGGCCGGGATGGGGGCAACAGTCCAATCACCGGGAGCGGCCTCAGCCGCGGCCAGTGGCGGGTAGGCGTTGACGAAATCGGGCAGGGCGCCTGCGTCGATCTCGGCCTGGCGCTGCTCACGCGCGGCCAACAACTCCAACCGTCGAGGGTTGAAGCGCCTGTGCAGGCTGGCCAACAACTGCATTGACAGCGGTGTCAGGACTTCTTCCGAGCGCTCCACCCAGGGGCCGGAGATCTCGATACGAGGTCCTGCCTGCTCCCGTGAATAACTGACCATTTCGGGTTCGGCGTTCATGGGAGGGAGCATAAACGCAGGCTGTGAAAGAATTTGACGGCAGAAACTTCACACTGTTAATTTCACAGTGAAATTTCACCGCTCGAATTGAACGGATATTGTCATGCCTACGCTTCTTCGGAAGGGTCATTTCCTCGGCGCCAAGCTGCGATCCATACGTAAACGCAATAAGTTGACTCTGGAGGAGCTCTCGACCCGCTGCATTCAACGCGATGTCAGCAACGCGCCGTCCGTGTCATATCTGAGCATGATCGAGAGTGGCAAACGGGCGCCGTCGCCCGAGCTGCTGGCGTTGCTGGCCGCGGTTTTTCAGCGGGATTCGGCCTGGTTCCTGGATGAGAGCCCGGACCTCGAGCTGTCGCTGCCGGAGGCGCCGCCGGGCGGGGCCGCGCGCATTCCGCTCGAACCGGCGTTTCTGTTTTCCAAGAACGTGTTGCAGGCGGCGATCCCCGAGTTGTTGGCGCAGACGGGCACGACGGGGCGGCAGTTTGCGCACCTGTTGATCCGGTCGCACCAGGAAATGTCGCGGAATGACTTTCCGGACCTGGAGCGGGCGGCCGACAGCGTTGGCGAGCGTCGTTTTCCATTGTCGGTGGACGACCTGTTGCAGCTCTGCAAGCGCCATGGGTTGGAAATCCGTTGGTTTGAGCGTAAGCCGGTCCTGGTGCGCGACAAAGACCGGGATGTACGCAGCATGGTGCGTTCGTTCTTCGAGGCACCCGGCATCGTATATGCCAATAAAGCGCTGCAATCCGATCCGGCGCGGTTGAAATTCGACCTCGCTGCGCACATCGCGCACAAGGTTTTGCACGGCGGAGATGGCCTCAAGTCCGCGCACGCCACCGGCGGAGAAATGGGTGGCAGTCCTGAAGGTGGCTCGAGCGCGGCAGGCATGGATGCGCAGGATGTATTGCATGCCTGGCGCGACTTCGAATGCAGTTTTTTCGCCGGTGCGCTGCTCGCGCCGCGCGTGCCTTTCCGCAGATTTCTGACGAGTGAGCGCTACCGCGTCGAGTCGGGTGTCAAACTCGAGCTGACGCCGGCGGTCATCATGCGCCGGATGACCAAGGTTTCACCGTACCCCTACTGGCATTTCTTCGATGCCTACCCGCCGGGATACCTGCGGGCGGTCTATCGGGGCAACGGCATTCCGCTGCCGTGGGGCAACCTGGCCCAGGTGAGCGATCCGTGCCCGAACTGGGCCGTGTTTCGCATGATCGAGGGCACGCGGGGTGAGTCGTCCGGATCACAGATATCTGTGTTGCGGGACGGCGAACGGTCGCTTCTGTACTGCTGCAACTCGCAGCGTGTACGGGATATGGCCGGCAATCCCCACGTTTTGTCGGTGGGCGTGGATCTGGCGCCCGCGCTCGACTCCAACGGGGCGGACACGGCCCAGCTCGTGGACTCCATTTTCAAGGAATGCCTGCACCGCCGTGGGGAAGGCAAAATCCCCAAGGCCGCCTCACAAGTGCTGCGGGCGGTGGCGAATGTGCTGAACATTGCCTGGATCGAGGACGCACTGTCCCAGCCGGCGCGGATCATCTGTCCGCGTAGCACACGCTGTCCGCGATCCGAGCGGTGCGAAGGCGCACGGCCCTCGCGAGCCCGCGAGATCGCCGATGTCCGGGACGAGATATTGGGCCGCTGATCGGATCACATCAGCGGCGGGCCATTTCTTCCAGGGTTTTATTGACCAGCCACGCAGCCGTCACCCCCAACACCTTGGCGAGTTGGATGACTACGGTGAGCGTGGGGGTCCGGAGCCCACGCTCGAGCAGGGAGGGGTAGGTGCGGTCGAACTCGGCTTCACCGGCCAGCTCTTCTTGAGACAAGCCTTTCGCCTTGCGCGCTTCCCGCAACACTCTTCCGAACGCTACTGCAACTTTCTGCCGTCGCATGGGGAGCGATCATGAATGAGTGCATAACAACTCCCCACGGACAAATGTCGTCAAGTTGCATTGTTAGATCCAGATTGTCAGAAAAAGCCATGCAGCTCGACAAATCCGATCTTCAAGTGCTCCAAAGGATTCTGCGGGATGCCATCAGAATAGCGAAATCCGCTACGGATCTGGACATATTGGATGGGTGTCAGCTCGTAAACGATGCTGTAGCGCGTCTGAGCGTCATTGGAGACGCTGCGATTGGGGTCCAGGTACTCGTGCGTCAATTTGAGATTGTGGCCCTGCGCGATGCGCCAATTGGCCTCGAGCAGAGTCGCGAGCTGACGGCCGGATTGCGCCGGCAGGCTCTTGTCATCGGTAATATCGACCTGTCCCAGCCAGGAAATGGGCCCGGTACGTAGGCCTCCGAACAATCCGCCCGCCGTCTTATTGCCCGCGGCCGCATTGTTGATGTTGGCCGCGAGCCCGACGCGCCAGAAGCTTTCGACGTAGCTGAGCTGTCCGCTGTACTGCTTGCCGTGATCCACTTCGGGCCCGGACGCGGTTCCATTGGATATCGCAAGCTGGGCGTCCCAGTGGCCGCGTTCAACGCCGAATTCGACTCCTTGGTCCGGCGTCGTCATGTTGATCCCGGTGATCTGCTGCACCAGGGCGCTCTGGTCCTGCAGGCGGAATCCGAAGGGCAGATACATCTGGCCGGCCTTCACGTACCAGTCGTGGTTCTTGGACCAATAGACTCCGTACGCCTCCCGATTAATGCTGGTGGGAGACACCTGCTCATCGACGTACACGAACAGCCGTCCGGGGATTACGTTGGCGCTGGCGTAGACTCGTCCCTGCTCGACATCAAAGGAGTCCGTCGACGAGCTGCCGGGCTGCTTGGTCACCTGGGCCTGGGCGCGCAGGTCACCGCCAATTGAGAAGAATTTGCTGAGCTCGCCCGTCCAGACGTCCGAGCCGGTATCAATATGGTGCGCTGCGAGCTGGGTCTGCGCGAAGATATTTCCAAACACGGTCCGCTCGCCGCCACCAGTGGGATTGACGTGGCATTGCCCGCACTTGAAGCCAGTCTGGACCGCCAGGTAGGGCTCGGCATGCGCTTCGAGCGCCGCCAGCATCAGCAGGGGTAGAAGCAGGTATCGCAGGGCACGAGTGATCATTGCAGCGCATCCACCGTAAATGTGAAGGAGACATCCGAGCCCAGCGCCTGGGCGTTCATGTTGGCGAGAGGCCCATGCAACGTCAGCCGGTAGGTGCCGCTGCCCAGGGGCGCCTGCGGCTTGATCACCAGGGCGGTCGGGTTGCCTGTTGGCACTGCCGCCGTAAACAACACGGGCTGGCTCGGCCCGGAGTCCAGGGTGATCGTCGTGTTGTTAACCAGGTTCGAGTCGATGTCGCCGTTGAACGCGACCACGATCTGTTGCACGGGTGAGCTGGCAATCGAGCCGTCATCCGGCGAAGTCGAATCAACAGCAAACCGCTGCACACTCTTCACGGCGGCTTCGATGCTTTGGGCCGCGGCGGGCTTCTGCGCCCCGTTGGTGATCCATTGCCGGATCACATCAATAGTCGACTGCGGCAGATAGGGACCCCCGAATGGCATCTGTTGGCCGCTGATCCCGGGCGTGTCCTGCAGCTTGCGAATGATGTAGCTGGAGTCAGGGTCTCCAGGTGCGACGCGCATTACGTTGGGCTGCTCGGTGCTCGGGACGCCCACGAGGGCTGCATAGCTGTGGGTCGCATCGAGTTGCAAGCCTTCCGGCGCGCTGGCCCCCTCGTGGCACTTGGTGCAGATCGGCGTAAATATATTGTCCTGGATGGACTGAAAGTCAGCAGTGAGCCCGTCGCCGCCGGAGCCGCCGCCCGGGGCAATGGGATTGCCGTTCGAATCGAGCCCATTGCCATTGCCGGCGCACCCATACAGTGCTGCAGCGGCAGCTAGAGAGGCGACGATTGTCTTGTATCGCACAGACGACATTTCGAGTGCTCACGAGAGGTTACCCAGCCCGTAGGTGTGGCCACGGCGGCGACAGGTTTCCTGCCCGGCGACCTTTTTTCGGCTTTGAACCCGGGCTCGGGAACGCGCTACTCACGCACGGAAGTAAATGCTTTCCTTAGTGCTCCGAAGGTGCCGTTCCCGGATGTCGAGTGTCCCATCCACTTCGCGGCTACGGCGTCTGCCGCTGGTCACGCTCTATCTTACCGAGCGCTGCAATTCCCGATGCGTGACGTGCGATTACTGGCGTCACGGACGGCTCGATGCGAGTCTCGATCTCGTCCAGCGCCTCATCCCCAGCCTCGAGAGTCTGCGCACGCGTGTGGCACTCATTTCGGGTGGCGAGCCGCTGCTCAATCCCCACTGGCACCAGATTGCAAGTCTGCTGAAAGGTGTGGGGATCAAACCGTGGTTGCTGACGTCGGGATTGTCGCTCGCGAAACACGCTGAACGCGCATCGCAGGTGTTCGACGCAATCACCGTTTCGCTGGATGGAACGAATCCCCGCACATATCAGGCGATCAGGGGGCTCGATGCATTCGAAAAGGTCTGCGAGGGTATTCGAGCCGCTGTCGCAGCCGGATCGAAGGTGGGGCTGCGTGTGACCCTGCAGCGCGCCAACTACAGGGAGCTGCCACTGTTTGTGGATCTGGCGCGGCAGTTGGGGGTCAATCACATTTCCTTTCTCGCGGTGGATGTAGCCAATCCACATGCGTTCGGGCGAACGGATGATTTTTCCTCCGACCTGGCGTTGGGCGTCGAGGATCTGCCGGTGTTCGGGGATCTGATTGCGCAATTGGAAGCACGCCGCGCGGCTGACTTCGAGTCCCGGTTCATAGCCGAGAGCCCGACGAAGTTGCGGCGTCTGCAACAGTATTTTGCGGCCGTACAGGGGCGGGCACCGTATCCCGCGGTCCATTGCAATGCCCCTGAATTCTCCGCCGTGGTGGGTGTTGAGGGCGCGGTTCAACCGTGTTTTTTCATCGCCGGGCCGGGGGCGGCCGCCAACGAGAGCGACCTGGAGAGCGTGTTGAATCAACCGGCCATGATGCAGTTGCGGGACAGTATTCGCGCGGGCGAGCGTCCCGAGTGTGTCGGCTGTGTGTGTTCGTTGTACCGGGACCCTGACAACGTGGATGAGCTCCTGCTGCCATGAATGCAGTACGGGAAACGCTCCAGGCCTATGAACGCTGGGCGCCGGTCTATCCGCCGATTGCCCACAACCCGCTGATGCGGGTCGAACAGCGTGCAATGCTCGAGGCGTGGCCGGATGTGGCCGGGCGCCGGGTTCTCGATCTCGCGTGCGGCAGCGGCCGTTATTCGCGCGCCTTGTTGGAATCGAATGCGGCCCGGGTCGTGTCGCTCGACTTCTGCATGCCGATGTTGCAACAGGTCGTGGGTTCGCAGCGTGTCTGTGCGAGCATGATGCAACTGCCTTTTCTTGCGGAAAGCTTCGATGTTGTCGTGTCCGGTCTTGCGCTCGGACATGCTTCCGGGGTACGGCCGTGGGCAGCCGAGGTAGCGCGGGTGCTGGGCGCGGGCGGAACTCTTCTGTATTCCGACTTCCATCCAGAAGCCGCGAAGGCGGGGCTCACCCGCTCGTTCAAGGACGCCGCGAATGTTACTTTCACGGTCCCCCATCAGTTCTACAGCGTCGCTGAGCAGATTGACGCCGCAACCGCAGCGGGCCTGCGCTTACAGACGGTCCGCGAGTTGCGGGTGGGCTATGAGTTGCAGGAGCCCTTTCCCGGATCGGACACTTTCTACAGCCAATGGCACGGCCTGCCGATTGTGTTGGTTGTGCGAGCCGGAAAATGATGCCCGTAAACCGGTGTGTGACCTTCATCAACTGCAGTGGTGTGAATTCACTGCGCATGGTTGGCGCGCGCATCTCTTCAGTCGACACAGCACCCATGGCGGGCGACACGGTGGTCGATCTGTGTGGCGCGCGCCTCCTGCCTGGACTGATCAATGCGCACGACCATCTGCAACTCAACACGCTGCCGCCGCTGGAGTCCCCGCGCCGCTACAACCGCGCGCATGAATGGATACTCGATGTCGATGGCCGCAGGAGGCGTGACCCCGCCTTTGAAGCGCTCGTTGCGGTGCCTCGTAATGACCGGCTGCTCATTGGCGGAGTCAAGAATCTGCTGAGCGGGGCCACTACTGTGGGTCACCATGACCCTCTGTATCCATTTCTCTCGGACGCCGGCTTTCCGACCCGCGTAGTGACCAACAGCGGTTGGTCGCATTCGTTGTACATCGACGGCGTGGATGCAGTGCGTGACTCCTATCGTTCGACGCCTCCCGACCAGGCGTGGATCATTCATGCTGCGGAAGGGACGGACGAAGAGTCTGCGAAGGAATTCGACCTGCTCGAAGAGCTGGGCTGCGTGAGGTCGAATACGCTCATTGTTCACGGCATCGCCCTGGACGCCGAGCGGCATGCGCGCCTCGACCGCGCCGGCGCTGGCCTCATCTGGTGTCCATCCTCCAACCTGAGCTTGTTCGGCCGGACAGCCGCAGTTGAGCGGCTGGCGCAGCAGGGTCGGGTTGCACTCGGGACCGACTCCCGGTTGAGCGGTGGCCGCGACCTGTTGGAAGAGTTGCGAGTGGCGCGAGAGTGCTCCGGACTGGACGACTCACTGCTCGAGTCGATGGTGACCTCGGGCGGCGCAGGTCTGCTGCGGCTGAACGATCGGGGTGCGCTCAAACCCGGACTGCTGGCCGATCTCGTGGCGGTGCCCGCGGACCGGCCCTTGACCGAGCTCGGGCGAACTGACATCAGGCTCGTCGTCCTCGGCGGAATTGCCCGTTATGCGGATGAAGACCACGCGGCAATGGTGGCGCCGCCTGCGTTCTGGTCCCGTATCCGGGTCGATGGGTGTCCCAGGATGCTCGAGAGCACGCTGGCCCGGGCGCTGTCCGCGGCTGGCTGCCGCGAGCCGGGTGTCGACATTTCTGATTTGACGTGGAGGGCGGCATGACCGCATCGGTTTTGAAGGCTGCGCGACCCAAGGTTGTGTTGTACAACCCGCAGGCGGTGTTTTTCACCTTTCCGCTCGCCTTGTTGGCCATTGGCTCCGAGCTCGACCCCGAGAAGTACGAAGTGGTCATCGTTGATGCGCGACTGGAGACAGACGCGCTGAGTGTTGTGCTGTCGCATCTCGAAGGCGCGTTGTGCGTGGGAGTGACTGTTCTCACAGGTGCGCCGATTTCCGATGCCCTGGAGATATCTCGCGCGGTCAAGCGCGCGCGCCCGCAGCTGCCGGTGGTTTGGGGAGGGTGGCATCCCTCCATGTTCGCAAGCGAGTGCCTGGCGGAGCCGTCGGTCGATATCACCGTGCGCGGGCAGGGCGAAGAGACCTTTGTTGAAATTGTGGAGCGCCTGGCAGAGGGGCGTTCGCTCGAAGGGTGTGCGGGCTGCACGGTTCGTCTTCCCGATGGACGGATCCACGAGAATCCGGCGCGTGCGCTCGCTTCCGTGGATAAATTCCGCGCCCATGATTACAACCTGATCCCGGTGGAGCGGTATTTTCAACTGAAGGGCAAACGCCAGCTCGACTACATCTCCTCGCAGGGGTGCAACTTCCGCTGCGCCTTCTGTTCCGATCCGTTCGTGTACGGGCGCCAGTGGGTGGGCCTCGAGCCCAATCGTATGGCCTTGCGCCTGAAGGAGCTGTGGGATCGGTATCAGTTCGATGATATCAACTTTCAGGACGAAACCTTCTTCACCAAACGCGACCGCGTACGCGAGATGGCGGAGCGCATCATCGAATCGGGGATGAAGATCACCTGGGCTGCCACGATGCGTGCGGACCAGGGAGTGCGGTTGCCCGATGAGGTGTGGGCCAAATGCAAGCAGTCGGGCCTGCGCCGGCTGCTGGTGGGCGTGGAGTCGGGCTCCAACGAGATGCTGAAGCGCATCCGCAAGGACATCAAGATCGAACAGGTGTTCGCGACCGCGGAAAAGATGGTCCAACACGGGATTGCCGGTCACTTCCCGTTCATTGTCGGCTTTCCGGATGAGAGCGGAGCCGCCATCCAGGAGAGCTTGGATGTGGCCAAGCGGCTGCGTTCCATGAGCCCCGACTTTCTGACCCCCATCTACTATTTCAAGCCGTATCCGGGCAGCGAGCTGGTCATCGAGGCCGTGGCCAAGGGGTTCCAGCTGCCGGACACCCTGGAGGACTGGGCCCGTTTCGACTACGTCGCCGGGCTGCCGGGGCCGTGGGTCACGCCGGAGAAATTCGAGTTGATTGAGCGTTTCAAATTCTTTCACGAGCTGGCATGGAAGCGCGTGTCGCCCGGCAAGCGCTTCATCCAGAGGCTCGCCCGCTACCGCTGCACGCGCGACTATTACCGCTGGCCGGTCGAAATGCTGTTCACCCGCTGGCTGGTCCCGGCGCAGAAGCTGTCATGACTTCGTCGCAACACCTCCTGTTGATCAATCCGACCATCACTTCGCGCCGCAGCGCGCGGTTTCCCCTGGCGGTGCTGAACTTGTCCGCGGCGCTGGACGGCCGCTACGCCTCGAGCATCATTGACGGCAACATCGATCGCGATTTCGTTACCACCACGCTGCAGACGTTGGCGGGCGGGCGCGTTGATGCGGTTGGCCTCAGCGTCATGGGCGGTCCGCAGTTGCGCAGTGCCATTCTCGTTTCAAAAGCGATTCGTGCACGGTTTCCTGCTATTCCCATCATCTGGGGAGGACACTTCCCCAGCATTTCCGCGGCATCCGCGCTCAACGAGCCGTATGTCGACTACGCCATCCGGGCGCAAGGCGAACAGACTCTGATCGAGCTGTTGGATGTACTGTTCGGTGTCAGTAGCGCGCCCCTGGCTTCCATTGCGGGATTGTCGTGGCGCTCCGATGGGAATGTCATTCACAATCCAGATCGAGCGTTTTCCACCGCGGGGCTCGGCAGGAGCCTGCCTTATGAGCGGTTGGCGGCGAACCCACGCCAGTATCTCGGCCGGACCTTCCTGGGCAACCGGACGAGCGGTTATCAGGCGGCAATCGGCTGCCGCTTCCGCTGCACATTCTGTGGTGTCGCGTCCATGTTCCGGGGAAAAACGGCGCTGCCGCCCGCTGACCGGCTGGAGCAGGAGTTGCGGTACCTCAACCGCGAGTACGGCATGGACTCCATCCAGTTCTTCGATCATAACTTCTTCGATCGCGAAGAGGACACGGTGCCGCTGCTCGAGGTGCTCGCGCGCCTGCAGCTGCCCTGGTGGTGCTTCGCCCGCGCGGATGCGTTGTTGAATCTATCAGAGAGCTCCTGGGCGCTCGTGCGAAAGAGCAAGCTGCGGATGGCGTATATCGGTGCTGAATCGCCCAGCAACTGGTTGTTGCACGATGTTCGCAAGGGCACCCGCACGGACCAGACCCTGGAAGCGGTCGATCTGTGCCGCCGCAACGGTGTGATTCCGGAACTGTCCTTCATGTTGGCGCCGCCTCAGGATCCGGAAGGCGAGACGCAGAGAACGTTTGACTTCATCCGGCACGTCAAGCGTGTACATCCGGAAACGGAGATCATGCTCTATATCTACGCGCCGCTGCCGCCGGCCCCGGGCAGGCCGAATCCACAGGTTGAGCGTTCAATTGCCAACTTGCGCGGTTTCGACGGCCAGCCGCTCGTATTTCCAACTACGGCCGAAGGATGGGCGCAGGACCACTGGGTCAGATACTGGTGTCACACCGACGTACCGTGGCTCACTCCGGCGCTGCGAGAGCGGATTCGCGACTTTACGACTGTTTTGGGTTGCCGGTTTCCGACGATCACCGATGTCCGCTCACCGCCCTGGGGCAAGGTCGCGTTGCGGGCGCTCGCTTCCTGGCGCTACCGCCATGAGCACTACGGCAAGCCTTGGGAGCTGAACCTCTCGCGGAAATTCATCAAGCTGTGGGATCCCCGTGTTTCGGGGCTGTGAGCCTCGGTTGTGAACACTGGCTCACCGGCAGTCTCGATCATTTTGCCGACGTTCAATCGGTTGCACTACCTGCGGCCGGCCGTTGACTCGGTTTTGGCCCAGACATTCGCAGACTGGGAACTGGTTATTGCCGACGACGGCTCGGCGTTGGAGACGACGAGTTACCTGGAGTCGGTCAGCAACCAGCCGCGAGTCCGATTGATGAGGTTGCTACATACGGGTAATCCCTCGATGGTGCGAAACGCGGCGCTGCGCGAGGCCCGCGGTGAGTACGTCGCATTCATGGATTCCGATGACGTATGGTTGCCGCGCAAGTTGGAGATTCAGCTGGATGCGCTGCGAGCTTCGCAGCGCCGCTGGAGTTACACAGCGCTCACGCGTGTAAATGCGGCCGGTGAGATTATGGCTCGCGAGTCCCCCGGGCGACGCCGGACGCCGGGAGGTTCGATCCTGAAGCAACTGCTCGCGCTGGAAGTGGCTGTTGCCACTCCGGCTGTAATGGCCGAGCGCAGTCTCGTGAGCGAAGTGGGTGGCTTCGATGAGCAGCAGCTGTACTTCGAGGAATACGACCTGTGGTTGCGGTTGAGCTCACGTGCCGAGGTCTGCGCCGTCGCAGAGCCGCTCGTCCTGGTCCGCAACCACGAGCAACACTACAGTGCCGATCGCGTGGGTGTGTATCAGGCGCGGTTCAGGCTCTTGGATAAAGTCGAACGTTCGGGCGCGGGTGCGGACCTGGTGGCTGTTGTGAATCTCGAGAGAGCGAAAACAGCGGCCTTGCTGGCAGAAAGCCTGGCCACCCTGGGCAGGTCGACGGAAGCGCTGCGAATGCTCTGGAAGAGCAGGTCGTGCGCGCTGCAAAGCCGAAGCGGTCGCGCCCGGGCAGCGGTGACGGCTGCCAGGGCGATTGCGCCTGCCTGGTTACGCTCTCTTGTACGTCACTATCGCCGGCGTCGACACCAGTCGCCGCCGAGCCAGCAGCAGCGCGGGCCGCTCGATACCCACGAAGCTCAGCCAGCTCAACAGGCAGATCACCGGCAGAGCCAGGATGAAGACGGCTCCCACGCTGTGCAACAGCGGGTGAAGCCATGACAACATCAATAGAAACACGGGAAGGTGCAGCAGGTAAAAGCTATATGACACGCGTCCCAGGAATTGCACCGGGCGGATCTTCAGCAATTGCCCGAACAAGGTCGGTTGCAGCGCCAGCGCAATCAGCAGTACAGCACCCCCCGCGGCAAGGTAGTCATCCCGGGGTCGTCCGAAATGGAAAATGTAGGGACTCCCGTAGGCAGCGAGTGCTACCGCGAGGAGCAGTCCGCTCGCGAGACGGGAAGTGCGCACGCCGGGCAGGCGGATCTGCGGCAAGTGTCGAGCGAGTGCCACGCCCATGGCAAACATCGGCAGGTAGCGAAACAACTCCATCTGCCGTGCCAGTGCGAACGCGAGCAACAGGAGCAGCGGTGTACCGACACGGCCGCCCCATCGCCCGAACGCCAGGATCAGGATCGGCAGGAGCAAGGACATGCGCATCTCAACGACCAGCGTCCAGGACACGGGATCGATGAGTCGGCTGTCGAAGTCAGGAATCAGCAATCCGTGCCGGATCAATTCCGGCGCCGTCAGGTTCTGCCAGCCAGTGAGCCAGAAGGTCTGCGCCCAGGGGCCCGTGCCGGACATGCCTGCAGGCACAAAGAGCTTCATGGCGACGAGGCAGAACAGGAGCGCGAACCAATATGCAGGGTAGATGCGGGCGATCCGCAGCAGGACAAACCGACCGTAAAAGCGCAACCCGTCCGCCGGAAGGGTCTCCCGCATGAATGGGTATGCGAGTACAAAGCCGCTGAGCACGAAGAAAAAGTCGACCGCGGCCTGTCCGCCGAAGAAGATTCCCAACGGGGTGAGCTGCAGGTGCTGCAGTGAGTCCGCCTCGGGAAGGCTCAGGTTCAGATGGCTCATGAACACGAACAAAGCGGCCAGGCCCCGCATTCCATCCAGCTGCGTCATTCGTTGTTCGCGCACGGACGCATGATGCACGCAGATCCAACATCTTCCAACCCCCGGGCGTTGTGGCCGTCGCTGCGTGCTTTCGTGCGAGGCTTCGCGGCTGTCAGCGGATGGAAGGGCGCGCGTGCCTTTGTCTATGTGCTCGCAGGCGCCGTGCTCGAGGGCGTGAGTTTCTCGCTCCTGGTGCCGCTCGTGGGCCTGGTATTTGGCGGCGGCACGGGCGGTCGCGCCGCGGCGGCTGCAAACCGGTTGTTTGCGGTGTTTGGCGCCGAAACGCCGACCACCCGCTTGCTGACACTATTGTGCATATTCGGTGCGCTCATGATCGTCCGTGTGCTGGTGCTGGCTGTTCGGGACATCACGACCTTCGAGGTGCAACACGGCTTCATTGAAGCGCAGAGGCTGCAGATTGCCGCGGGGCTGGCCGCCGCCCGTTGGGACTATATCGTGCGGCTGCATCACGCGCGCGTGACGAACCTCATGAGCGGCGATATTCAGCGCCTGGATATCGGAGTCGAGCTCGTGATGCGCGGGCTGACGGCCGCTGCCATGCTGCTGGCCCAACTCGCGCTGGCGTTCGTGCTGTCACCGGCGCTCGCCGCTGTTGTAGTGGCGCTGCTGATCGCGGGATCGATCGCCATTCGCTCGCGGTTGATGCAGGCGAGGGGTTTGGGTGGCTATGTGGCCGATGCCAATCTCTCGCTGCTGCACAGCGCTACCCAGTTCCTTTCCGGGTTGAAGATGGCGTTGAGTCAGAATCTCGAGCTGGGTTTCGTGCGGGAGATCCGCCAGATCCTGCAGCAGCTCGGGGCGCGCCAACACGAGTTCGCCCGACAGCAGATCCGCAGTCAGGCGCTATGGTCGATCCTGAGCGCTTTTATTGCCGGTGGATTGGTGCTGGCAGGGTTCGGCTGGTTTCAGATTGCGCCGGCAGTGCTGGTCACGTTGCTCCTGCTGGTGACGCGAATGATCACGCCGCTGGGGCAGATTCGCAGCGGTGCGCAGCAATTGGCGCTGGTGCTGGCGATCCACGATCGAGCCTGTGAGCTCAAGAGTGAGCTGGTCGCTGCTGCCCGAGTTACGCAAAGGCGCGGCAATGAGAAGCTGCACCCGCCGCGAGGCAGCATCGTTTTTGAGACCGTCTCGTTTCGACACTCCGACAGGGAAGCCAGCGGCCTTCAGGATTTCAGCCTGAGCTTGCCGCCCGGTGAGCTCCTGGGTGTCACGGGTGAATCGGGGGTCGGAAAGACTACCTTCGCCGACCTGTTGGTGGGCCTCTATTTGCCGCAGACCGGGCGCATCACAGTAGGAGGCAATGCGTTGGAAGGAGTCGCTGTGACGGCCTGGCAGACTTCGCTGAGCTATGTGTCGCAGGACCCTTTCATCTTCCACGATAGTGTGCGCAACAATTTGTCCTGGGCCAATCCGGATGCGTCCGAACATGAACTGTGGGAGTCCCTCGCATTGGCGGGGGCGGATGAGTTGGTACGGCGCATGGACAAAGGCCTGGACACAATCCTGGGCGAGCGCGGCTCGTTGGTGTCAGGTGGCGAGCGTCAGCGAATCGCCCTGGCCCGGGCGCTGGTGAGACGTCCGCACCTGTTGGTGCTCGACGAGGCCACGGGGGCAATCGACACGGAGGGCGAGCGCGAAATATTCTCCCGGCTGTGGTCCATGACTCATCGTCCAACGATTGTCCTGATCGCGCACCGGACTGAGAACCTCCAGTTCTGCGATCGGGTGTTGCGATTCGAGGCGACGGGTCCCGCCGTGGTGCTGCCGGCGCGGGTCACTGCGCCGGGCCTGGCATTGGTGCAATGAAAATCGCAATAGTCACTGCCGGCGGCGCGGACCCTTCAGGCACTGAACGGGTCATTCCGTGCTTTCTGTGGCTGCTCGAGCGGCTCGCGCGTGCCGGCGACGAGGTTCATGTCTTTTGTCTGTTTCATGGCGATGAGCCCGGAACCTGGCCGCTCCTGGGCGCGACCATCCACAATGCGGGTGGCAACCAACATCTCGTCCGCCTGTTCAGGCAGATTGTTGCCGAGCACCGTCGCTCGGCGTTCGATGTGATTCACACACTATGGTCGACGCGGGCCAATCTCACCGCCATCGCAGCGGCAAAATGGTTGGGTTTACCGGTGCTGCTGTACTACGGGGCAGGAGAGCTCGCTGCCCTGGACGATACTGCGCGGTTTGGGCGGCAACTTTCCCTGAGGGGACGGCTTTGGTTTCACCTCGCCGCAGCGGGCGCGGACCGGATCGGGGCGCAGAGTGACTATATTGTCGCCCTGGCGCGCACGCGAGGCGTGTCTGCCGAGCGGATTCCTCTGGGGGTCGCCCTGGACCGCTGGCCGCCGCTACCGCCGCGACATCGCGCACCGGGAGCGCCTGCGAAGCTGCTGCATGTCGCGAATATCACTGCGGTGAAAGATCATGGGATGCTGCTGAGCGCTGCGGCGCGCCTGCAGGCAATGGGGTTGGCATTCGAGCTCGATTTGATTGGCTACGATGTTGCGGAGGACGGCGCCATGCAACGCCGGGCGGCCGAGCTGGGACTGGCCGATCGAGTCAGGTTTCACGGCTTTATGCACCACCACTTGATGCGACCGTTCTTTGAAGCTGCCGATCTGCTGGTGCTGACTTCGCGGTATGAGGCAGGTCCGCTCGTCGTCATGGAGGCGGCGGTCGCGGGTGTTCCAACAATTGGGACAAACGTCGGTTACCTTGCGGAATGGACACCCTCGGCGGCGCGCGTAGTTGAGCCTCGTGACAGCGATGGGTTGGCGCAGACGATTGCGGATGTACTCTCGAACGAGGATTCCCGGATACGACTCGCCACCCGTGCGCAGGAAAGGGCGTTGGCGGAGAATGCTGACGTTACCAGTCATCACTTCCGCCGCATCTATCAGGAGATGCAGAATGTCTGAATACAGCATATTGCGTAGGATTTCGCGGGCGGATATCCGTCACGAGCCCTACGCACATGTTGTCATCAAGAATTGTCTGCCTACGCCGCTCTACGAGCAGCTAGCGCGGGCCTATCCGTCCGATGAGACAATATTTCGACTCGGAAAGTCTGCCAATGGCGGTCATCCTCCGCCCAACTCCCGGCACGATGTGGGAGCGCTGCGCATCCTGCAGAATACCGACTGCTTTGCAGCCGCCTGGCTGGAGTTTGTCCGGTACCACGTGTCGCACGCGTTCTTTCAGGAATTGCTCGGCTTGCTGGAGCTGGAAATCAAAGCGGCTCATCCTCAGTTGGAGCGACGTCTGGGACGCCCCTTGCGGGAGCTTACGACCGCCGTTCGCTACGCTCCGGGAGCGGCCGAATGCCAGGTTGCCCTCGACTGTCACATTGGGATCAACACACCATCGGGGACCCGAAGCAGCGTACGACGCGTCCATACGGATGCACCCGACGAGCTGTTCGCAGCGCTTTTTTACTTTCGCTCGGACCGCGACGCGGCGTCCGGCGGTGACCTGGAAATATTCGAATGGAAGCGCAATAAGCCGCACTTGTTTGTAGGATCGGAGGTTGACGAGGCGGATGCCGAGCGGGTTCATACGGTGGCCTACGAGCCCAACACCGCAGTGATCTTCATAAACTCCGAAGTTGCATTGCACGCCGTTTCGGCGCGCGCGCCCGCGGCTGCGAGTCGGCGCCTGGTGAATATCATGGGCCGCGTTCACCATTCCATTCCCGAAGGGTTGTTCGTGAAACACCAGAAGACGGACCTGCTGTCCCTGGGACGCCGCGCCCTGCATCGCTACAAAATCGCCACCGAGCGCTTCTAACACTTGCGCATGCAGGACTATCGGCCCGATATCGACGGGCTCAGGGCGCTGGCGGTCGTTTCCGTGCTCGCCTTCCACGGCTATCCCGCCGTGGTGCCCGGCGGCTTCGTTGGGGTTGATGTCTTCTTTGTTATTTCCGGTTACCTGATCACAGGCCTCATTCAGCGGGATCTGCGGCAGGGACGATTTTCGATGCTCGATTTCTACCGCCGCCGGGTACGCCGAATCGTGCCCGCGCTATTGGCAGTGCTGGCATTCTGTTGTCTGGTGTTCTGGTATGTACTGACCCCGATCGAGCTCGCCTGGTTCGGCCGCTCGAGCGCCTGGAGCGCTGTATTTCTGGGCAACGCGTTTGCCGCGTCGCTGGGCGGGTACTTCGATGACTGGATCTATCCCAATCCGCTCGGACACCTGTGGTCGCTCGGTGTCGAAGAGCAGTTCTACCTGGTGTGGCCTGCGCTGTTGGTCAGTGCACAGCGGCGCCAGTTGACCCGCCCCGCGTTGATTGCGGTGGTGGGTACGTCATTCGCAATCAGCATCTGGGCCGCCTTCACAGCCCCCACGCCCCATTTCTATTATTTATCCTGCCGCGCCTGGGAGCTCGGTGCGGGGGCACTCATTGCGGTGACAATGCGCACCGCAGGGTGCGCCGTGGGTTGGTTCGCAGCGCTCGCCGGGATTGCAGTGATCGCAGGATGCAGCCTGTTCATGAGCGCGGACCAGTCGTTCCCGGGTTGGTGGAGCCCGTTGCCGGTCATCGGGGCGGTACTGGTGATCGCGGCGGGCCCGGGCAATGTCGTGAGTCGCCGAATGTTAGGCGCGCCTGTGATGACTTTTATCGGGCGTATCAGCTACTCACTTTACCTGTGGCATTTGCCGCTGCTCGCGTTCTGCCGGATTCTGGCGGGGCGGTCCCTGACAACCCTGGAAGTGTCCGGGGTGCTTGCGGCGACTGTCGTGGCCGCCTGTTCAACATACTACCTGGTGGAGAATCCGATCCGGTTCGGCAGGAGCCGGCGCGCCGTCACGCCGGTGCTGCTGACGGCACTTGCGGTGGTGGCGGTGCTCGGAGTTACATTCGCCCGGCAATGGTTGCCTGCGCGGCTGTCGGGTCCGGCGGTGGCGGAGTTGGATCGTGCACACTTCGACTGGCAGTTTCCACTACGTACCAATCCCACCATGCCGTTCGGTGCGCGGCCGGTTGCCGTGGCGGGTCATCGGGCGCAGACCGTCCTGTTTGTGGGCGACTCCCACGTTCAACAGTATTGGCCGCGTGTCCGCCATGTTGTGGAGACCCATCCCTATGCCGCGCGCTCCGCCGAATTTGCCACCTATATCGGCTGTCCGCCGCTGCCGGGTGTCAACGCTCCAACGCCTGCCTCGCGCTGCGATCAGTTCTTCGACTATGCGATGCAGGCTGCCGGGCGCAGTGATGTCGACACTGTGGTCTTCGGGGCCTACTGGGAAGTCTACTTCCTCGGTGAGTTTGGGACCGAACATGTCCGGCACCCGCTTTACAGCGTCACGGATATCCGCCGAACGCCGCTGCGATTCGATTCGCCGGCGACGCAGCGCGCTTTCGCGCAGTTCGCCGCCGCGGTGCAACGACTCATCGCCAGCGGTCGCAGGGTCTTCATCATCCTGTCCAATCCAACCTCGCCGCAGTTTGATCCGTCCACGATGTTGTTCTACAGAGGCCGGTGGGCAGCGGGGCAGGCGGGCGGGCGGATCGCCGCCGACCGGCGCCTCGATGCGACGGCCTTTGAGCGTTTTGCGGCGCCTGTGCAGGGCGAGCTGCGCAGAATCGCGCTCGCTACCGGTGCGCAGATTCTCGATCCGCGCGACACATTGTGTGATGGTCTCGAATGTGCAGCCACCGATGCCGATGGCAAGCCGCTGTATCGGGATACCAATCACGTGCGGCCGTTTTACGCGCTGAGCCACGCGGGCTTCATTGATCAGGTGTTACTGTCGCCAAACGCGCCGTAGAGCTGTTTATATTGCTCGAGCGGCGCAGCATGGAATGCTTCCGCGAACCGCACGCCCTGGCCAAACCCTGCGGCGCGCCAGGCATTGAGGCCGAAGCTCGAGTGCAGGTAGTCCATCTGCGCGAGCTGGCTCGGGTAACAGGCTAAAGCCTGGCGCTTCAATTCCAGGGTGGCATCGATCGCGACCAGGCAGTTGGCCAGTGTCGTGCTCCAGACTTCGTAGCCGCGGCATTCGAATTGCCTGCGGCTGTGGCGCGTTGCGGCCAGCAACACGTCATTGGCGGCGCGATGATCGGGGTGCCGCTCGAGAAAGAACGGGAGGTAGACGATCTCGGGGCGCTCGCGTTCGAGGATTTCAGACAGGCGGTCGGCTACCACCGTATCGGACTGCAGCCGGCCGTCCGCGGCATCGAGAAAGAACAGCTCGTTTATTCCCAGAACACGTGCGGCGCGCTCCGCCTCTGCCTTGCGGATAGTCACGATGTTGGATGGATCTTCGCCACGAGCACCGCCGAGGCTGCCGTCGGTCAGGAACACCACTTTGACATCGGATCCGGCTGCGATGTGCAGCGCGAGTGTCCCGCCGCATCCCAGGACTTCGTCGTCCATGTGGGGTGCCAACACGATGGTACGGGCCTTCTCCGGCTCGCAGCGCCTGACAGACTGCTCGTTGTTTGCAGCGGATCCAAACAACCGCAAGGTCTTGTGCAGGAGCCGGTTCATCGCTTTTTCATGACAATCAGGAAGTGATCCCCCATTCCCCGCAGCACGGGCAAACCTGCAACCCGTCGGTCAACGCGCCACAGCCGCTCATACAGGCGCGGGTGTCTGTCCCGGACCCAGGTGAGGTAAGGTGGTGGCGCAAACACACACAGGCCACGATAATGTGTGAGGGTGAAGTCCTTCTCAAAGGCGCGGTAGAGCTCACGTGGCCCGTAATAGCGGGTCCAGATGGTGCGTTTGTTCATGCCGACAGGCACGAGGTTGGCTGCGAATCGCACCTTGATACGCGACCAGCGCCGCTGGCGTGCGTAGTGCAATATTTCCCAGGGGCAGATCCGGCCTATGACTGTAAACACTAGTGTGCCGCCCGGCTGCAACAGGCGCGCGCATTCCTGAGAGACCGCGCTCAGGTCCGGCACGCAGTTGAGCGGCCCGAGGTTGGAATATGCGCCGGCATACAGCGCGTTACCGGGGAGACGGGCGAGCTCGTGGGCTCCCACGTTGACCGTGCGAACGTGATCGGTCAACTTCGCTCGGTCGGCCCGATCGCGGGTGCGGGCGACCATTTGCGCTGACCAGTCGGTCGCGGTGACCTCATAGCCCGATTGCGCCATCCGGACGGCATCGAGTCCCGTGCCGCAACCCAGGTCGATCAGGTGGCTGCCGGGGGCGAATGTGGTGTCGAGCCAGTGCCACATCTCCTTGCGCATGTCCTGGATCAGGTCATTGTTGCCTCGGGCACCATCGTAGTCGGCGGCGACACTGTCGAACGCATCCTGGGTTTCGCGCAGGCGCTCGATTACGGTGTCAGTATCGCGCGAAATATTCATAGCACCCGGCTCCGCAAGAATCGCCACAGCGGGTTTCGGGAGATCCGCCGCCTGAGGGTCAATGGTTGAATCTGCAAAACCGGAGCTCCAAACATGTGCAAATGACGGATCTGTCCCGGGAATAGTTCGCCGAGCCCGTCGCGATAGTCCCGGGCAGTGGCCACGGAGTTGGTGAAAAACAGCTTGTTGCCTCCGATGGCGATCGGAGACAACCCTCCTTCGCGCAGCATGAAGCGGCAGACGCCTTCCGACACCTCCGGCCAGCGCTCCTGGAAGTAGTCGTCCACGAAGACGACTCCCCCGGCGCACAGGGTATTGAGGGCCAGGGTCATGTCGTGATGAGTTGTGTCGACTGTACGCCCACCATCCAGGGAAAACAGCCGCGGCCGGCCGCGGCAGGACTCGAGGACGCGCTCCGCCGATACTTGCAGAGAATTGTCGGTGATTGTCTCGAGACGCGCCGGGTCGCCACCGTGAGCTCGCAGGTTATGCAGCAGTTGCTTCTGTTCATGGAGGTCTATGCCGACCGCTAACTCATCCGGATCCGTCAACAACTGCAGGAGAATCAGCATGCGTCCATGGTGGATACCGATTTCGCAGACCGGTCCGCGGATTCCGAGGCGGCGCTGGAGCTGCGAGAAGCAGGCCACTTCCTGCAGCGCCAGGGCAGGAATCCAGCCGTGCACGCTGCGGAAGCCGGAAGCAATATAGCGTTCTGCAGGGTATGCTGTCGCCCGGGCAGTCACAGGTTCTCCCGCGTTTGAAGACCCAGGTACCCGATCTCTATGCCGACCCGTTTGGGGAGCGATCCACGGCCCGTGTTTCCCGGGAGCTGGCTTTGCTCGGCGCGCAGTTCCGTTTTGAGAGCAACAGTGCGAAGTTGATGCGGCTGGTGGACACGGCCTACGCCGGACTGCCGCGCCATCGTCTCTCCCGCGTCATTCCACGTCTGCGCGTCAGATTGGAACTGACAGCCAATGAGCGGCGCAGCCCACGTGCGCAACCGCCGCCTCTGCAGATGTTGTCTGGGGCAGGTTTGCTCGCTGGCGCGACCCAATTGTCGAATTTTGTCGTGGTGTCGCCACAGGATCGGGCGGCGCTCGTCGCCGTCTCGCCGCCGATGTTGCGGTTCCCTTATCACACCCGTTACGAGCTGATTGAGTTTGCAGTGTTTACGCTCGCGGCGCGGACCCAGGGCCTCGTGTCCATGCACGGAGCCTGTCTGGGACTCGCGGACCGTGGCGTGTTGCTGATGGGACCCAGCGGTGCAGGTAAGTCCACCGTGACTCTCCAGGGTCTGTTGGAAGGTCTGTCCTTCCTCAGCGAGGATGCGGTTTTCGTCACGCCTGACACGTTGCTTGCCACCGGCGTGCCGAATTTTCTTCACGTGCGTGCGGACTCGCTGAAGTGGGTGGCATCTGCCGCGAAGATCCGCAAGTCGCCTGTGATTCAGCGGCGCAGTGGCGTGCGAAAGTATGAAGTCGATTTGCGGGTCCGCGACTTCACGTTGGCCACACAGCCGCTGAAGATCCGCTCCGTGGTGTTTCTGTCTGCCCGGAAGGTACGCCCGGGTCAGGATCCGCTCGTACGGTTGTCGCGTACGGAAGCATTGCGACGACTCGCGGCGGAGCAGGCCTATGCCGTCGGTCAGCCCAACTGGGCGGCCTTCGCGCGCAACATCGGCAAACTGCCGTCGTTCGAGTTGCTTCGGGGTCAGCATCCAGGCGAGTCCGTTGCCGCGATACGCGAAATCCTCAGCAGCTCGTCGATTGCGCCTGGCCGCACCACTGACGAGTAGTGACTATACAGGTTGGAAGCCTGGACGGCGGCGGACCGGTCCGGTGCAGCATCGGCGGCGCGCATCCGGGTATTCAACTCATCCGGTGAAGTCACCGTCTCGCGCCAACTCGTGAGCTCGAAGAGCGGGTCGACCGGCAGCTCGCCGGGGCAGGCCAGGTAAAATGGCTTGATGCCTGCCTGGACGGCCAGCAAGGCTGCTGACGAGCTGCGATACAGGCAATAACGTGCTTGCGAGAGGTCTTGCGACAGAGGCGTTTGTACCGACAGTGTCACGTTGTTGGGGAGCGATTGCAGTGTTGCATGGCGCCGTAGCAGTGCTCGCTCGTCGACTATCGGATGCGGTCGCAGGACAAAGCGGGTGTCGGGTTGCTGGCGGGCCGTGGCCACCGCAAATTTGAACAACGAAGCGCATTCCTGCTCGTCGGCGGCCGGCAGCACTACGCACTGGCGCCGCCGGGTTTCCGGCTGCGGCAGGTCCGTTGCCGGCGCGAGCGAGGTGCGGTGTGATCCATACTCAATCAGCCGGGTTGTACCGAATTCCGGACTGTCTGCCAGCATGCGGCCGGGGATTTCACCCAGTGTCAGGACAACGTCCGGGTCGCAATCCAGACCCGCAGCCCCGATCCTGCGCCGGATGGCATGAGCATGTTTGAGCAGCCGCGCGTGTTGGTAGCCTACGCACAACGGGCGGCGGTTCGCGGTCCGCGCGGCGTGCCAGATCAGCCTCTCGCTGGCGTCGCCCTCATAGGTCGTGATGACTATTCCGGGGTTCAGGTTCCGGCACAGAGTGCTCAGAGTTGCGTGGGTCCGCAGGTTGATGGCCGTCGACGCTGACAGTGCCTGGCGGCTGGCGAAGTGGGCGATCTCGACGTCCGAGGTCTCCTGACGCAGCCGCTTGGCAGCACCGACACACTGACCCCATATTCTGAGCTCCGTGGCGGGCGCCACGCCGCGCGGCAGGACGATGCGCGATCGGAGGCCGGAGTTGGCCGGCTCATAGGGCAGATGGTTGATCAACACCAGCAGGGAGCTGACGCCACGCTCCTCCAGCAGGCTCTGCAGGGGGCCGAAATAGAAGTCGTCGTGTTGGTCCAACTGAGTTGGGTTGGACAGGTGGGAGACGATGAGGACGTCGGCTTGCCGCGGGGCCGCGGGCGTCGAGGCTGACAGCGACCGACCCAGTCCGCGTGCAATCCGCAGTGCAGACCTCGGAGCGTGTGTCAGGTTGTCGGTAGCGCTCTTCTGTAACAGGGCCCTGTACTGGGCCAGCGACCCGGGATGCTCGTTGATGACATGGAGGCCGGGGATTGCCAGCCGGGCGAGGCTCGTGCCGGGCGCGCGCAGCAGGCGGTCACACGCCGCGGCGAGCTGCGCATATTCCTCTTCGGTCACTGCGGCTGGGCCAGCGCTGTCCGGACCGCATGCAGGGTGTCGGGCCGGGGTTGTCGGGAAACGATCCAGCGGAGTATCCGTTGCCCCTGAGACAAACGTGCCCAATCGCTGTGAGAGCTTGCCACTTCCGTCTGTGTCAGTACCTTGCGAAGGCGACGGATTTCAGCGTTGGGTCGGACGCGACTGCGAACGCAGTCGAGCATCTCGGACAGAGATCGCGACCAGCCGATTCCGGGAAAGGCCTCGATCCACAGGTATGACATCGAGACATCGGATAGCGTCTGCCGGCGGGCGAGCCGGCGCAGGGTCCATTGGCAATAATCCTGCAACCCGCAGAGTACCGGCGTGGGGACTGCCTTCGCATAATAACGCCCGGTCAACGCGATTGGCGGCAGGGCCCACCAGGGACCACCGGAATCCCTCCCGTGCGCCAATAGCTCATCCCAGTCAGAGGGCGTCATCCGTCCGGCAACCAACGCGATGTCGTGAAGGTGCAGGAGGCGTAGCGCGCGATAGGCCATGGCGCTCGACGCATGAATCAGAAGATGGATCAACAGCGCCGCGTTGGACGGATAGGCGTTCAGGCCGGGATGGGGACGACGTGGATAGATCGCTTCAGTCACATCCAACGGACGCAAAGGCAGGATCTCGGCGATCCGTTCATGCAACTCGAACTTGAGATAGTTCTGCGCATGCTCACCCAACTGCGCCGGCGTGTCCCGCATCTTCGGCATGAAGACCCGGTGCTTCCAGTTTGCCGATGCCGGCACATCGCTGAAGCCGAGTGATTCGAGCACTTCACAGGCGCGTGCGCTCTGGTCCGGACGCACCAACAGGTCGATATCGGCCATGGGCCGATCACCGGCGCGATACAGGCCCAGGCCGTGCAGGGCAGTGCCTTTCAAGCCGACGAGAGCCACCTGCTCCTCCTGCGCGCGAGCGTCCAACCGGGTGAGAAGCTCGGCGATCCGGCGCTGCCGGGTGGCGACATGCGCTCGTTGCGAGGCAAGGAAAGACTGCCATTCCGGCGGACCCTGCCATTTGAGTTGGGTTGCGAGCAGCGGCGACACACCGTGCATGGCCGCGACGGCTCGCGCCAACTGCCATTCAAAGTCGGACCAGTCGGGCGCAACTTCAGTGGGTTGGGCCAGCTCGCGCGCCAGGCGCTCCGTGATACTTCGCAGCGTGCCGTGCAGGACCGGAAGGGGCGGCAGCTTCATCCCGTTCGCGCAGCCTCGCTCATCGGCTGCGTCCGATACACGCTTTCACGACTGATGAGATCGTGCCACCGGCGTTCGAGTGCCCGCTTCGAGGGCGAATTCTGAGCTGCCGGCTCGACGGTCTGCAGTGTCACCTGGTCGTGGATCAGGTTGCGGACCGCACGATAGAAATCGGAAGTGTAGGTGCCCTGAAACATCATGGCGAGATCGTCACTGTCCTGCCAGTGGGTCTTGCCCTTGAGCTGTGCTTTCACCAACTCGTAGAATCGGGTACCGGGAAGCGGATACGACACACTCACGCCCACATCATCGGGTCGTGCCAGCTCCAGCAGGGCGCGCGTGGCCAGGATGTCCGAGAGCTGCTCGTCCAGGTAGCCGAGCTGAATAAAGAAGCCGACGCGGATTCCAGCGCCTTTGAGGCGTTCGCGTCCCGTGACGATCTCCGTGACGGTCGTGCCCTTGTTCATGGCATCCAGGACCCGTTGGCTGCCGCTTTCCGCCCCGATCCAGGCCTCCTGGCAGCCGGCCGCGGCCAGTGCCGCCGCCATGCGCTCACTCATCAGGTCGGCGCGGGTCTGGATGGTGAAGGGAATGCCGCCGCCCGCCGCCTGGAGGATGGCGGCGAATTCGTTCACCCAGTCCACCCGGAAGCCGAAGATGTCATCGGCCATCCAGATGTGATCCGGTTTGAAGGCCGCCTTCAGGTACAACATCTCCCTGGCGACCGAGTCGGCGCTGCGTTGCAGGTACTGGTTTCCCCAGATCGGCTTGGCGCACCAGTTGCAACGGAAGGAGCAGCCGCGCGAGGCAGCCATGTTGAGACTGAAGTAGCCGTGTGCTTTTATCCATGCCGAGCGGTAGCGCTCGATGTCCAGCAGGTCCCACGCGGCGCTTTCGCCGATCTGGGCGTGGTTCGACAGGACCCGGGCGCCGTTGATTTTCACTACAGCGTCATTGACCAGGGTGAGCGTTCCCGACAGCCCCTCGATCAGCTCGCCGGTCGCGCCCTGGGTGTTGCTATCGAGCTTGGGAATCAAATCCATCAGGGTAGCGAGTCCTTCGCCGGCCAGTGCCACATCGGCACCCGCGCGAAGGTACGGCTCAGGTGCATCGCTGACGTCAGGTCCGCAGGCGATGACCCGCGCACCGGCCCGGTGCGCCGTGCCGATCATCCTGCAGGCCGCCTCCCGCATCTTGCCGAGACACATTTTGCTCAGGAAATTGAAGGTGTCCTCGTAAAAGAGGACCACCTGGGGTTTGAGCTCAGCCAGCTTGCGGTCGTATTCCTCAATGCCCGTGGCGAGCATGGCATCGAACAGGTCGACCTGATGGCCCGCCTGGCGCAGCATCCCGGCCACCTGCAGGGTGGCCAGCGGCGGGTAGGGCTTGGCCCGCTCCACCTGCTTGGAATCGAAGCGCAGAAAGTAGGAATGGCAAACCAAAATGGAAAGCATTGTCCGGCGGCGCTCCTGTCGACTGATGCGGCTCGGACGGAATTCCGCCCTTCGGAACCGTGTCCTACCTCTTGGGTAGGTGGTGCGGGAACGGCGTAGGGTTCAAGCTGCGTCACCACCTTGTGGCGTGCGGGAACGCTGCGTTCCCTAAACCAGGCGGGCGCGGATCGACTCGTAGTCCCTTGGGGTGTCCATGTCAATACAGAAGCGATCGTGGTTGAAATCGCGGCGGACAACATCGGCGGGATGATCTTCGATCAGTTTTCTGCAGCCGGGGTTGATGGTGCCGGCGAGGACTTCGGGGACGCGGCTCGCGGCGAAGGTGATTGGGTTACCGCGCTTGCCGTCGTGGAAGGGGACGAGGAGGGCGTCCCGGTGCGATTGCGCGAATATCGTTGTTAGCTGCCGGTAGTCCTCGGGTTGTATGAGGACCATGTCGGCCAGGCAGATCATCACGGCGGAGCAGGGGGCGGTGAGTGCGGCGAGGCCCGCAATGACGGATGTCATCTGACCTTCTGTGTGGCGGGGGTTAGGCGCGAAGGTGACTGACAGATCCTGAAGCGCGCTCATGACTTCGCGGCCGCGGTGGCCGGTTACCACGACGACTTCCTCCGGTTCGGCGGCCAGCAGGTTGCGGACTGTGATCCTGACAACCGGCTGCTCGCCGTCGGCTGTTGGTAGAGGCAGCAATTGTTTGAAATGGCCCTCCATTCGCGAGGAGCTGCCCGCAGCGAGCAGAACCGCGGAGAACGGGAGTTTGCTCATGAGCGGGTGGCGGGTGCGCGCATGTGCGCGGCTATGGCCAGGTATTTTTCCGGATCGCGTTCGAATTCAACTCGGCAGCCGTTGCAGCAGAAGTAGTGTGTCTGGCCACCCATGGTCAGGGTGCTGAGCGCCCGGCTTGGATCGACTACCGCGCCGCAGACCGGGTTTACGTAGCCGGTGGCGTTGGAGGGGTTAGGTGCCGGGGCCGGTTGGGAGTCGGGGCGCTTCCCCGCCTCTGCTGGCTGGCCTCGTCGCAGTGCTACCAGGCCGGCTATGGCTGCGAGGGCTATCTCGTTCGGCGTTATGGCGCCGATGTTGGGGCCCGCCGGGGCACGCATGTCGGCCAGGCGAGATTCGGGGATGCCGCGCAGGGTCATTGCGGCGCGCAGGCGGTCGGCTTTGCGTTTGCTGGCGATGACCAGTATCGCTTTTGCTGGGGAGCGGAGTGCTGCCTCCAGGGCTGACTCGTCGTTGTCACCCTGGGTGGCTATCAGGGCGTAGCTGTTGGGCCCTGGCGCGATGTATTCGCCAGCGTCCAGGTGCACCGACGTGGCGCCGTCGCCTGCCGGCGCCTTGGGGGCCAAACCCTGCGCGGTAGCAGTTGCCTTCGTCGCGGGGGCGGGCGATGTGGTTGTTAGCGCGTCGGTGCCTGCGGCCAGGGCGTCTGCGTCGGCCGCTTCGCTTGTCGGGTCGAAGTCAGCTTCGCGCGCCAGCCACGCTGCCGCACGGGCGACTGGGGTGTTGCCGTAGATGCGCAGTCGTGGGATCACGGCCACCGGCTGGATGAACAATTCGATCTCGCCGTTACTCGGGCAGTTCATAGGACGTACATCCGCTTCATCGGCACTCTCAATTGAGTTGCTCAGCCTCAGACGCTGCGGGGCCATTGATGTCAGTGAAACCAACGCCGCTGCACGAGCAGTGCTTTGAACGCAGCCTCCACCGATCCAACCGTGCAATTCGCCGTCCGACGTGACGATGGCTTGCGCCCCCACATATGCGGAGCTGGGGGACTTCACGCCCACCACGGTGATCCATGCATGCGGTTGGTGCTGTTGAATCAGGTCGTTGGATAGCTCGAACAGATCTGCAGTTTTCATCGCAGCACGCGGAGCAAGGGAGTGAGTGCGCGCTCCACACTTGCCAGATTGTGTGCGGGCATGAGGAGGTCTATGTGCGGTAAGGCTGCCTGCATCCCACCTGCCAACGGACTATATTCGGCGCGGCCCGCCAGGGGATTGAGCCAAACGACTCGTCGTGCCCGCCGACGCAGGCGCTGCAGGACAGCCGCCAACGTCTCTGAACTGCCCGTGTCATACCCGTCGCTGACAACGACCACGGCCGTACGTTTGTGGACGAGATGGGAGTGGTGACGTTCAAACTCCGCCAGGCAATCACCAATGCGAGTACCACCGGCCCAACCGGCCGATAACATCTGCAGACGTTCTTGTGCGCGCCAGGGATCAGGGTCGCGTAGCGCGTCGGTGACCCCCGACAGACGGGTGTGCCAGATGTAGACCCGAGTGTCTATGTGAACGCCCTGTAGAGCGCGGACCAGACGAAGGAAAAAGAAGCTGTAGAGATTCATCGAGCGGCTCACGTCCAGCAGGAGTACGAGCCGTGGCTGTGTGCGTCGCCGCCTCCTGAACGCAAGCTCAATCGGCTCGCCACCATGGCTCACGCTACGCCTCGCTGTGCCCCGCATGTCGATGCGAAGTGCTCCGCCTGATCTCTCACGGCGCAACTCCAGCTTTCGAAGGCGGCGTGCGAAGCGGCGCATCAGGTCTTCTAAGGCGCGCATCTCGTCCGGCTGATGCAAATGGCGGAAATCGGCATTGGCGAGGGATTCGGCGGCCGTCGCGCCGTGTTGTGTTGTGCTCCCTTTGGGGACGCCCGAGTCCGCCGCGTCATCGTTTGCGGCTGCAGGCATGCCGTCTCCGGCATCTTGACTGGTATAGGCCGAGTCGCTCTTGTCCAACGCGCCTTTGCCACCAGAGCGGATTTCCACGTAGTTGCGCTTGTTGGGTGGTAGAAACCAGGCGTCGAAAAGCTCATCGAAGCGTTGGCGGTCGCTGGCGCGGCGACACAGGAGTGCTTTTGCTGACCATCGCAGCAAATTCTTGTCAACGATGCCCATGTGAGTGGCGGCTCGGACGAGAAGCGCGGCGTCGTCGATGCCTACTGCGAAGCCGTTTTCGCGGAGAAAGGAAACGAAAGCGGTCAGGCGCAGGAGGAGGGTATTTTCGAACGTGTCGGGGATGCTGTTCAACACGTTGCTACCATCCGTTGGACGACGTCAGCGGTTATGGAGGCACGATCCGCGCGCGTCTTTAGCAGGGCGCTGAGGCTGTCGAGGATGGCTTCAGGCGTTGCTGCGTCGAGCGAGTCGACGTTTAGCCGCAGAAGTGCAGCGGCCCAATCGAGTGTTTCGGCCACACCCGGTTTGCGCTGCAGATCGAGTTGCCGCAGGGACTGCACGAACTCAACGAGCTGCCTCGTCAGCTGTCCGGGCGCGTCCGGTAGGCGCGTTTGGACGATCAGTAATTCCTTGTCGAATGAGGGATATTCGACATAGTGGTACAAGCAGCGGCGACGCAAGGCGTCGGACAGCTCGCGGGTACCGTTGCTGGTGATGACTACCCACGGCCGGGAGCGTGCCTTGATGGTGCCCAGTTCTGGAATGGAGAGTTGGAAGTCCGATAGCAGCTCCAGCAGGTATGCTTCGAACGCCTCATCAGCGCGGTCTAACTCATCGATGAGCAGGACGACCGCCTGGTCGCGTGTAATGGAGTCCAGGAGTGGGCGCTTGAGCAGATAGCGCTCGGAGAAGATGTCCTGCTCCTTTGCTTCGAAGGGTCTGTTGTCCTCTTGCAGGAGGCGAATCGCCAGTAGTTGCCGCTGGTAGTTCCACTCGTACATGGCGGCATGTACGTCGAGCCCTTCGTAGCACTGCAGGCGGACGCAGTCTGTGGCGTTGAGGCGGGCCAATACCTTGGCCACCTCGGTTTTGCCGACGCCTGCTTCGCCCTCCAGTAGGAGAGGGCGGCTGAGGTCGTTCATCAATAGTAGCGTTGCAGCGAGCGGGCGTTCAGCTACGTAGCCGAGCGCTTGTAGCCGCTGCTGCAGGCTGATGACGGCCTCCATGCGGTTCATGACGGCGCCGCTGTAGTCAGGCCGGCTTGCGGCGGAATAGGCCGCGGAACCAGTCGCGGATGATGGCCCAAAGCAACGCCAAGGCGTTGATTTGGTTTGCGGGCTCGTCGGGGAGGTCCGGGAGGGCCGCGATATGTGTTGTAGCGGGCGCTGACGTGCGGGCGGCGAGCGGCGCCTGCGACGGTGCTGTTGGCTCGGCGGCCCTCCCGAATGGTGCACTGATGCCGCGCGCCGTACGCTCGGCAGGTGATCCTGCTGGTGCCGCCGTGGCTGATGGAACCGAAGTTGGTTCCGCCGACGCGGCTGCCGCGGCTGTTGGTTCTGCCGCTGGCGTCGCTATGTGGGCCGCCAGTGCGCTCACCTGCTTCGCGAAGTTCCCCGCAAACTGATTCAACACCTGGTCCGCCACCGTCCCCATCATCCGGCCGCCGAAGGCGGCAGCCTTGCCACTCATGGAGACCTCACTCTTGCCGATCAGGTTGCTCGACCCCGCAGTGTCACCCGGCTCAACACGTGCCGTCAGGTCGAGTGACGCCCCGGAGGTGCCGGACGAATCCGAGCCCTTGCCTACCAGCCGCAACGACCGTTGCGCCTCGTCCAACCCCATCACTTCGATATTGCCTTTGAAAGCCATGCTCGCCGGTCCGACTTTCACAGAGACGGTTCCCTTGAAGTGCGTGTCATCGAGGCGTTCGGTGATTTTGGCGCCGGGCATGCATCTGGCCACGCTCTCGATGTTCTGCAGGAAAACCCACACCACGTCCGCGCTCGCCGGCATGGGATACGATTTCTCGATGGCCACCTTCATGCGCGCCGCCTGTCCAAACCGAGCGCGTGCGACTGCTGCCAGAGCCGATAGGAATTGTGCGGCATGTTGATATGCGTAACTCCCAGATGAGAGAAGGCATCCACCACAGCGGAGGTAAAGCAGGGGATGGAGCCGACATGCGGCGATTCAGCAACGCCTTTGGCCCCTATTGGATGGTGTGGGCTCGGCGTGACGGTGAAGTCGGTCTCCCACACCGGTGTCTCCATCATGGTCGGTACAAAATAATCCATCAACGTGCCTCCCAACACGTTGCCCTGCTCGTCATAGGGCAGTTCCTGGCCCATCGCAACGGCGAGCCCCTCCGTCAGGCCGCCGTGAATCTGGCCCTCGATAATCATCGGATTGATCCGCGTGCCGCAGTCATCCAACGCATAGAAGCGCCGTATTTTGGTTTCACCCGTATATCGGTTGATTTCGAGCACGCAGATGTAGGCGCCAAACGGGAAGGTGAAGTTGGGAGGGTCGTAGTAGTCCACCGTTTCCAGCCCCATCTCCATGCCCGGCGGCACATTGTTGTAGGCGGCCCAGGCAATTTCCTTCATGGTCTTCAACTGATCGGGAGAGCCCTTGACCACGAAACGATCCAGGTCGAATTCCAGGTCGTCCGGACTCACCTCGAGCAGGTGACCGGCGATGCGCCGCGCCTTCTCGCGGATCTTGCGCGAGGCGCGTGCAACTGCCGCTCCAGCCACCGGTGTAGATCTGGAGCCGTAAGTGCCGAGACCATAAGGTGCCGTTGAGGTATCACCTTCCTCCACTTGTATGACAGAGGCGGGGATTCCAGCCTCGGTGGCGATGATCTGAGCGTATGTGGTCTGGTGTCCCTGGCCCTGGGTAATGGTGCCCATCCGGGCAATGGCGGAGCCGTCCGGGTGGACCCGGATCTCGCAGGAATCAAACATGCCGACCCCGAGGATGTCGCACATCTTCGAAGGTCCGGCACCGACAATCTCGGTGAAGGTGACGATACCGATGCCCATCAGCCACTCGGCATCCGCCTCCGCTCGACGGCGCGCCTGTTCGGCCCGCAGGCCGTCGTAGTCCACTGCCGCCAGCGCTTTGCGCAACGCAGGCTCATAGTCACCTGAGTCATACTCCAGGCCCAGGGGAGTCGTGTGCGGGAACTGCTCCTTGCGCACAAAGTTGCGGAACCGGATCTCCGCTTTGTCCAGGCCCAACTTCTGGGCCAGGACATCGATCATCCGCTCGATGAGATACACCGCCTCAGTAACCCGGAACGAGCAGCGATAGGCAACGCCGCCGGGAAACTTGTTGGTATACACGCCGTCGACAGAAACAAACGCGTTGGGTATGGCATATGAGCCGGTGCAAACATGGAACATGCCTGCGGGCCACTTGGTGGGATCGGCGCAGGCATCGAATGCACCGTGGTCCGCGGTGACGTTGACCCGCAGTGCTTTGATGATGCCGTCGTTGGTTGCCGCCAGCTCGCCGGTCATCCAGTAGTCGCGGGCGAATGCAGTGGTGGTCAGGTTTTCAGCCCGCGATTCGATCCACTTGACCGGCCGGCCGAGCACGATCGAGGCGGCGATGGCGCAGACATAGCCTGGATACACGCCCACCTTGTTACCGAATCCGCCCCCGATGTCGGGCGAGATGATCCGGATCTGCGACTCGGGAATGCTGGAGAGCAGGCCGACCACAGTGCGAACCACATGCGGGGCCTGCGAGGTGATATAGACAGTCAGATCGCCCTTGATCTTGTCGTAGGAGGCGACACAACCGCAGGTCTCCAGGGGGCACGGGTGCACCCGTGGATACAACATGTCCTGTTTGACCGTGACATCCGCGGCCTCGAAGGCCCGCGCTGTTTTGTCACGATCGCCGATCTGCCAGGTGAAGATGTGATTGTGATGGCGCCGCGCGCCATGCGCCCCGGCGGTTTTCCCGGCCAGGTCTTCGCGAATGACCGGCGCATCCGGTTCCAGGGCTTTGAAGGGGTCGATGACCGCGGGCAGCTCCTCGTACTCGACTTCCACGAGCTCGGCGCCATCCGCGGCGATGTAGCGATCCTCGGCAATGACAAAGGCGACTTCCTGGTTCTGGAACGACACCTTGCCGTCGGCCAACACGGCCTGGACATCGCCCGCCAGCGTCGGCATCCAATGCAACTTGAATGGTTTCAACTCCTCGGCCGTGATGACTGCGACCACGCCTTTGAGGGCCAGTGCCCGACTCGTGTCGATGTGTTTGATGCGTGCGTGTGCATAGGGGCTGCGGACCATTACGCCGAAAGTCATCCCCGGCATCTTTACGTCATCGACGTAGTTGCCCTTGCCCTGGATGAAACGCGGGTCCTCGCGGCGCTTGCGCGAGCAACCGATGCCTTCGAGCTTGGCGAGGCGTTCGGCATTGGAATCGGGACTCATGAGGGCCTCTTTAGGCTGCGACGGCGGCTGCGCCGCGGAGCTTGCGGGCTGCGTACTGAATAGCCTTGACTATGTTCTGATACCCGGTACAGCGGCACAGATTGCCCGCCATCCAGTAGCGAATCTCCTCGTCGGTGGGGTTGGGGTTTTCTTTGAGCAGTCGATAGGCGCGCGTAATCATTCCGGGCGTACAGAAGCCGCACTGCAGACCGTGCTCCTGCATGAAACCCTCCTGCAGCGCATGCAGTGCGCCGCCTTCACCCAGGCTCGCAATGCCTTCAATGGTCAACACGTCGGCTGCTTCAGCCTGGACCGTGAGAACGGTGCAGGACTTCACGGACATTCCGTTCATGTCGACGGTACAGGCTCCGCAGTGTGTTGTTTCGCAGCCGATGTGCGGTCCGGTATGTGCACATTTCTCGCGCAGCGTATGAATCAACAGCTCGCGGGGCTCGACGGCTACGTCGATCTCGTGGCCATTGAGCTTGAAACTCACCAAGGACTTCCTGGACATTCCCCCTCCGGGTGGCGACTTCAGCGGGCGCGCTTCGCAGCGGCGTGCAGGGCGCGGCGGGTCATCTCGCCGGCCATCGCAATCTTGTATTCGACGCTGCCGCGCAGATCCTCGACCGGCTCGCAGATGGACATCGCCAGGTGGGCGGCCTCGTTCACGGCGGGTTGGTCGAATGAGCTGCCCCGCAGGTGTTGCTCGGCAGCCGCAGCTCGCAGTGCAGTTGGGCCAACATTGGTCAGCGTGATGGACACGTTCTGGACGATGTCGCCTTTCAGTTGCAACAGGACGGCCGTGGCTGCGGTCGCAAAGTCGCCGGTCTTGCGCTTGAGCTTCGCGTATGACCAACCGGTTCCGGCGGCGGGCACCGGTATGCGGATCTGCGTGAGAATTTCATCCGGCTCGATGGCGGTCGTATACGTTCCGAGGAAGTAGGTTTCTGCGGGAACGACGCGCTCGCCGGAGGGCCCTTGCAGTACGAATGACGCACCCAGGCACATCATCACGGCGGGGTGATCGTTGCCCGGATCGCCGTGTGATATGTCACCGCCGATCGTTCCCTTGTAACGAACCTGCGGGTCAGAGATCAGGCGGGCGGTTTCCACCAATAACGGACATTGCTCATTCAGCAACACCGACCAGATCAGCTCGTTTTCGCTGGTCATGGCACCGATGCGGATCTCGGCGCCCTCGCGCCGGATGCCGCGCAGCTCGGGAATGCGTCCCAGATCAATGAGATGGCCGGGTTCCGCAAACCGCAGCTTCATCATCGGCAGCAGGCTGTGACCGCCGGCCAGGAGCTTTGCCTCGGCGCCGTAGGTTGCCAACAGGTCGATCGCATCCCGCGTGGAGGCAGGGGCGTGATATTCAAACGGACGGGGAATCATAGTTGGTTAGGAGACGGGTTCAGTGTCGTCTCCCGCAACCCATGCTTCGCGAATCGTCGTGTTTCGTTCGCGAAATGCTGCTGTAACTCCGCGACGATCGACAGAGCGAGCGGCTCGGGACCGCGGCCGCCCAGGCCCAACCCCACCGGCGCCCGGAGGCGGCCGTTCAGACGGGAGGCGAGGTCCGGGCCGAGCTCGCTCAACATGGCATCGCGGCGCGCAGCCGGGCCGAGGAGTCCGATATAAGAGAGGTCGCTCTTTGCACACAATGCCAGGTGTTGCATGTCGAGCGCGTAGTTGTGGGTCATGGCGATGGCGGCGCTGACATGTTGCTCGCGCCACACTTCTTCAGCCTCGTCCGGAGGCAGCTCGATGACCTGGTCAACTCCGGCGGCCTGCGCGAATTTGAGCCAGCGCCCGCGATGCTCCACGACCTGCAGGAGCCAACCCACCCGAGCGATAAACAGATTTAACGTAAGCGTTTCCGGACCTGCTCCGAACAGCAAAACACGGGGCGGTGCGGCGATTTTCAGGGCAACCGTTGCCGCGTAGTCCTGGAACAGCCCCATCCGGCCGTCTGCGCCCCAGGCCCAGGAGGTCCCGTTGAGAACCGCCTGTCCACTACCGAGATCACCTGCCTCGGTTGAAATACCAACGTCCAGTACTCCACCTGCAGCGACCAGCCTGTTGAGCGCCCGGGTCAATGGGGCGCCACGGCCTTGCGGCAGGAGCAGCAGGTGAATGCGCCCCCGGCAGCCGGTGCCACTGCCGAATATCAGGTCTTCGTCACTGCGTGTATCGAATTCGATGGTCTGAGCGAGACCTGTCCGCACTACGACCCTGGCGCGATCTTCCAGCTCGGGCTCGAGGCACCCACCACTGATTGCGCCATGAATCATTCCCTGGGCGCCGAGCAGTACCAACGCGCCGGGCTTCTGATAAGTCGAACCGGCGGTCGCAAAAACCAGGCCGAGGACGCCGATCTCATCGCGAGCATGCAGGCCTGCCAGGGCGTGCAGGAGGCCGGGCAGGCCGCCGCGGGCATCAAACGGCGTTGCCGACATGGGCACTGGCGAGGCGAATGCGGCGTGTTAAGCTCATTGCGGATACTTTCCGACCGCAGGTAGCGATGGCGCAACGGTCGGTGCGTGAACGGAGTGTTGGAAGCGTAATTGGGGGCGATCGTCGCGTGAGTGGCGGACGGTCGGTGAGGCTTACACGACGATCCGGATCAGGTGTCGATGGATAACGAATCTCTTCAGCATCGCCTGCAGCGGCTGGACCTGGGCATGGTCTGGCTGGACACTGAAAATCACGTGACCGGTTTCAACGATATCGCCTGGCAGTTGCTGGCCCCGGCGGGTGAGCAGACGTTGGGGATTTCGCGCGACCGGCTCGTTGGCATCGACCTCTTACAGCTTCACCCGCAGAAGAGTCGCGAGAAGCTCGCGCTGTTGTTGGGTAAGGATGAGGGCATTGACAAGTGCCCGGTGCGTTCACCGCCGGCCATGACCATGATGATCAACATTCCGGATCGAGTGTTGCTTCTGAAGGTGTCCAAGATGTTTGGTGCCCAGGGGATCGTAGGCGCCTGCATGGTGTACTACGACCTGACTGACATAACAACATCGCCGCGCGAGGCGTTGCCCCGGCAGTTGAGCAAGATTCCGGTGTACCGGGCCAACCGCCTGGTGCTGATTGAAGTGCAGGATGCACTGCGGCTGGAATCCAATGATCACTACACCTGGATAGTCACCAGCACGGACCGATATCTCAGCAACCTGTCGTTGAGTGATCTCGAGGAGCGGTTGGACCCGGCGATGTTCTTCCGCTGCCATCGCAGCCATATCGTGAATCTGCGGCACGTGACTGAGATCGAGCGCGATGGCGATGCTCTGCACCTGGTTTTCGTGAAACCGGAGCTGGTGCGCGTGCCGGTGAGCCGGGCTCACGTCCGTGAGTTGCGCGAGATCCTGGGTTTGTAAAGAGCCAATCCCGCCATTCGAGGTGCGACCCTCTCCCGGTCACATGGGGGGTGGCGCACACGCCTCAAATGATGCGAAATTCCCGGCAATCCGCGGGAGATCTCCAATGAATGACGACGCTGCTGTCACGGCCCCGAAACATCCGATCACGCGCGAGCGGGCCCTGCATGCCTTATACGAAGCCGCAGAGCTCGAGCACAATCTCATGTGCACGTATCTCTATGCGGCCTTTAGTCTGCGGGACGGGGTGGCCGAGGGGCTCGCCCCCGATGAGGCCGAGGCGGTAGCCCGTTGGCGCAAGGTTCTGATCCGGGTGGCGGTCGAGGAGATGCAGCATCTGGCGGCGGTGTGGAATATCACATCGGCTCTGGGCGGTGCGCCGCGCATCGGTCGCACCAATTTTCCCCTCGATCCCGGCCTGCTCCCGGCCGGTATCGTGGTCAAGCTCGCGCCGTTCACGCCCGAGACCCTGCAGCACTTCGTGTTTCTGGAGCGGCCCCGCGAGTCGTCGGAGCTCGATGGGGAGGGGTTCGTGTATGAGCGGACCTACGTTCGGGGGAGTGACTATGCCTACCTGACACCGATGGGAATCAACTACGACACCGTGGGTGATTTCTATGTGGCGCTGTCGAATGGACTGAAGTCCATGGTGGCGCAGTATGGGGAGGAAGTTACATTCGCGGGGGACCCGGCACTGCAGCTTTCTCAGAATGAGATCAACATGGCTGGGTGCAAGCCGGTGATCTGTGTGAAGACGGCGCTGGCGGCGTTCGATGCGATTGTTGTGCAGGGTGAGGGCGCGCCTGCGGATTCGGCTGACTCGCACTACCAGAAGTTTCTGGGCATCCGCGCCGAGTATCGGGCGCTGAAGGCCAAGAACCCTGACTTCTCACCTGCGTTTCCCGCGGCGACGAATCCTGTGCTGCGGCGGCCGCCGCGGCCCGAAGGGCGTGTTTGGCTGGAGAACCCCGATGTGATTGCGGCCGTTGATCTGGCCAATGCGTCATATGGGTTGATGTTGCGATTGCTGGCCTATGCGTATGCCGTTCCGGCGCCTAGTGCGGAGAAGTCGCTGGCTACCGATTTGGCTATTGGCTTGATGCAGGCGACGGTGCCGCTGGCCGAGCGCGCCGCGCGGCTGCCAGCAGGGCCTTCAAACCCGCATTGCCACGGCGGCATGTCATTCACGACGCTGCGCGACGCCGCAGCGTTTCCACCCGGCCGCGGCGCCCGACGGTTCTTTGTTGAGCGGTTTGCGCAGTTGGCGGATGCTGCGGCGGCCTTGCGGTCATGTGGGGACCAGCGGGCGCTGGCCGCGGCTGACCTGTTGGGCAAGTTGGCCAAACGGGCGGCGCGTGGGTTTGATTTGGCGACCGCGGCGGCGTTGAACCGTGATCCGCAGGCCGCCGCGGCAGCGACCGCAGGCGCGGCCAGCTCAGTGGCGGCGCATCCAACTGCGGCGCCGGGCACCGCTGGGCAGGCTGCCGCGCAAGGCACCGCAAGCCAGTCGGCTGCGCAAGGCTCCGCAAGTGCTCGCCCTGCAAGCGCGGCCGCATTCGGCGGCTCGCCCGCGGGGGAATTTGCCGGACCCGCCGCGTCGGTGGCAGCTTCCAACAGCCCAGGTGCGTTTAGCGCCGCGAACGGATCTAACGGTGCGCATGCGGCCGTCGCGGCGGCGTCGACTACTGTCAACGGTGTTGAAATCGCCCCGGGCGCAAAGCTCGATCTGCTGTTTGAAACCAAGCGCTGCATCCACGCCCGGTTCTGTGTAACCGGCGCGCCGGAAGTGTTCCTTGCCAACGTGCAGGGTGCCTGGCTGCATCCTGATGCGGTGGAGGTTGAGCGCGTCGTGGAAATTGCCCACGCCTGCCCATCCGGTGCCGTTCAATATCGCCGCAAGGATGGCGTGCACGACGAGACCGCGCCACCGGTCAATCTGGCGAGCATCCGCGAGTCCGGTCCTTATGCATTTCGCGGTCAGTTGGAGCTCGATGGGGAGCCCATCGGCTTTCGGGCTACGTTGTGCCGCTGTGGCGCTTCAAAGAACAAGCCGTTCTGCGACAGCTCCCACCATGAGGTTGGATTCAATGCCACAGGCGAACCCGCCTCCGCCAAAACCGATTCCCTGGCCGTACGCAACGGTGTGCTCGCCATTGATCCTCAGCTCAACGGTCCATTGTCCGTGCGTGGCAACCTGGAAATCACGAGCGGGACGGGCAGGGTCGTCTCCAGAGTGACCGCCGCGAAGTTGTGTCGCTGCGGCGGAAGCGCAACCAAGCCCTTCTGCGACGGCACGCACGCACGCATTGGATTCAAGTCGACCTGACACCCTGGCCTCAGGCGCTGCGATACAGCTTGGTCATCACGAATTCAACGTGCCCCAGCGCCTCGGCCGCTGTGTAACGTCCGTTGGAGGTACGCACGATGCAGTCGATCAGGGCATCGCCGGCCTGATCGATGGTCATTTCGCGCCGGATGATTCCCGACACATCCACGTCGATGTGCTCGCTCATCACCCGAACGGTTCGCGGATTTCCACTGACCTTGACGACCGGCATGATCGGGTTGCCGATCACATTGCCCTGGCCCGTCGGGAAGATGTGTAGTGCATAGCCCGCGGCTGCCTGCAATGTGCAGCACTCGGCGGCGGCAGACGAAGTGTCCATGAAGTACAGGCCTGTACCGCGCGCCGGCGCCTCGGCAGGTTGCAACACGTCAATAAACTTGACCTGCTTGCCGATCTTCTCGAGATTGCCCAGCGCTTTCTCTTCAATTGTAGTCAATCCGCCGGCAATGTTGCCCTTGGTCGGCTGACTGTCCGACAGATCCGATGTCTTGTGCGCTTCAATGACGTCCTTCTGATAAGCGGACCAGGTCTTCATGAACTTCTCGGAGATTTCCGGCGACACGGCGCGCGCCGCGGCCAGGTGTTCCGCTCCGGTCAATTCCGAAGTCTCACCGAAACAGCCGTACAGACCCAGCGGAACCAACTTGTCGTACATGTTGCCTACTGTTGGACAGGAGGCGAGGCCGGTGGTCGTGTCGCTCTCGCCGCACTTGGCTGCGATCCAGACATCGGTGAGCGGGCACTCGACGCGCACCTTCTCCGAGGCGTAGTGCACGAACTCCTTGGCCTTGCGGGAGGCAGCGGCGACGGTGACGATATCCCCGTTGCCCTCGATCCAGAACCCCGCGACGGGCTTGCCGGTTTTGGCAATGCCATCGACCACCTTCTGAGTCCAGACCGGCTCGATGCCGATCACAATGCAGGCGGCCACATTCGGATTGGCGCCGGTGCCGATCATGGTCCGGAAGTGCAGCTCGAGGTCCTCGCCAAATTGCAGGCGTCCGTACGCATGGGGCAGGGCGATCGTGCCGCGAATATGTGCCGCCACCGCTTCACAGGCGGCATTTGAAATATCATCGAGCGGCAGAATCGCCACGTAGTTCCGGATCCCCACGCGACCATTCTCGCGTCGGTATCCCCAGATGGTCTGATTAGCGTACGACATGGATGCTCACCAGCGCTTCGTCTTCAGATTGTGGGTATGCACATGATCACCCTTGCGAACGGGCGCGACTATGCGGCCAATGTCCTCGCCGTACTTGACGACGGTGTCGCCGATCGCGAGATCCTTCAGCGCGACCTTGTGTCCAATGGGCACATCCTGGTTGCTGACTGCCTGAAAGTCGCTGTTATCCTCGGTCACGACGCAGAACATGTCGGTGCCTGCAGCGAGATTCTCGACGACCACGACGCCGACATTGTCGCGGCGGTTATGCACTAGCAGATGGGGTATTTTGGCCATGGCGATCCATCGGTTAACGTGAGCCCTGTGTAAAGAGATAAGATTGCAGATTGAAATGGCTAAAGACAAGTGCCGTTGCGTGGCGTCTTTCGACGGTAGATCTTCTGGCCGGGGAACATTGAAATGAGCACGACCCAGATTGGCAGCGCCTTCACTCTTGCATTGAATGTGGATTGCGTGCTCGGCGAGTCGCCGGTGTGGGTCCCCGAGCGGGGCCAGCTCATTTTCGTCGATATCACCGGGCGCAAGCTGTACCGGTACGACCCCGGCTCCCGGCATGTTGAATCGGTCAATGTTGATGAGGATATCGGGTGCGTTGCCGTGGCGCGCGGCGGCGGCTATGTCGCGGGGATGCGCTCCGGTGTGTGGCTTCTGAATGAGTCAGGCTCGAAGCGCCGCAAGTTGGTCTCGAATCCCGAGGATCCGACCACCAGTCGCTTCAATGATGGGCGGGTGGATCCTTCGGGCCGCTATCTGACCGGGACACTGGATGAGTCGAAGAAGGTGGGCAACGCGGGACTGTACCGCTGCGACTCGCGCGGGCTCGTGAAGTTGGATGAGGGCTTCATGACTTCGAACGGCCTGGCGTTTTCCCCAGACGGGCGGACACTGTACTTCTCTGACACTCCGCGCTTCGTGATCTACCGTTTTGACTACGATCCGGCTACCGGGGAAGCATCCAACCGACGTGAGTTCGTCCGGCTGGAGCCGACAGCGACGGATCGTGGCCGTCCCGATGGCGCTGCTGTAGATGCAGACGGCTGTTATTGGTCATCCCTGTATGAAGGCAGTCGGGTGGCACGCTTCGATCCTTCGGGGAAGCTCATGTCCACGCACGCTTTGCCGGTGCGTTGCCCGACCATGCCTGCGTTCGGTGGCGCGGATCTGAAGACACTGTTCGTTACGACGGCGCGGGATAAGAGCCCGCCGCCTGGCGTCGGGGCGGGCGGCCAGGTTTACTCATTGCAAGTTGATGTGCCGGGATTGCCCAACCCGCTATTCAATCCGCAGCTATGACCTCGATCTACGATACGGTTCGCTATCGGTCGCTGGAGGATAAATCGGTTCTGATTACCGGCGGCGCGAACGGGATTGGAGCCGCGATGGTGGAGGCATTTGCCGTGCAGGGAGCGAAAGTTGCTTTCCTGGACGTGGATGTCGTTGCCGGCACAGCCCTGGCACAACGCACAGGCGCTCGCTTTGTGAGCTGCGACCTGTTGGATATCGATGCATTGCGGACGGCAGTGCGCGAGGTGGAAGCCGCGCACGACGGCATCAGTGTGTTGATCAACAACGCCGCGAAAGACGACCGTCAGAGCTTTGCCACCCTGGAGCCCGCCGACTGGCGCCGCTTGTTGGCGTTGAATCTGGACCACCAGTTTTTCGCCAGCCAGGCCGTATCAGAGGGGATGACGCGGCGGGGGCGAGGGTCGATTGTCATGCTGGGGTCCGTCGCATGGATGAGAGGCACTACCGGCATGGCCACGTATACAACAGCGAAGGCGGCGATCAACGGCCTGACGCGCACGCTGGCGCGTGAGTTGGGGCCAGCGGGAATCCGGGTGAATTGCATCCTCCCGGGGGCGATCCTGACGGAGCGGCAACGCGCGCTCTGGCTGACGCCGGAGAAGGATGCCGAGTTCGTCGCCCTCCAGGCCCTGAAATTCCGGCTGACCGCGGAGCATGTCGCCCGCATGGCGCTTTTCCTGGCCTCGGACGAGAGCATCGGGTGCACGGGGGCGAATTTCGTGGTGGACGCCGGCCTGACGGCAAATTAGCTGCCGACTTGGGCTGTGGGCGGGGGCGCCGGCGGCGCGGGCGTGTCTTGACGATGCGGGCCGCAGGCGTCATTGTGCCCGCGCACGCGGCCCTAGCGAGAAGTTTTGGTGACATTTGACGAGCCGCCCTATGACCTGGTGGTCATTGGCGGCGGAATAAATGGCGTTGGGATTGCCCGCGACGCAGCGGGCCGCGGGTTGTCGGTATTGCTCGTCGAGCGCGGCGATCTCGCGTCCGCGACCTCGTCGGCCTCTTCAAAGCTGGTTCACGGCGGACTGCGTTACCTGGAGCAGTACGAGTTTCGGCTGGTCCGCGAGAGTCTCGCCGAGCGCGAGGTCCTCCTGGCGGCAGCGCCGCATATCATCTGGCCCTTGCGGTTCGTGTTGCCCATCCACAGTGGCTTGCGCCCACCGTGGGTCCTGCGTACGGGGCTGTTTCTCTACGATCACATTGGCGGCCGTAAAATATTACCGCCGACTCGCACGGTGCGAAGAGGCAGCGACAACGCACTCCTGCCGCTCGCCGAGAAATACGTTCAGGGGTTTGAGTACTCCGATTGTTGGGCAGACGATGCTCGCCTGGTCGTCATCAACGCGATTGATGCGGCCGATCGGGGTGCCTGCATCGAGGTCGGTTGGAATGTGACCGGGGCGCGTCGCGAAGGCGAGCTTTGGCACGTGGACATGGTCTGCGACACGGGAAAGCAGCGGACTGTTCGCTCGACCGGGCTGGTGAATGCTGCGGGTCCCTGGGTGCAGGACGTGCTTCGATCTACCGGAAGCACGCGGCGCAGCTCGCTTCGGCTGGTGAAGGGGAGTCATGTTGTGGTCCCTCGGCTTTACGAGGGGTCGCAGGCGTTTACGCTTCAGACCGATGACAAACGCATCGTTTTCATCATCCCGTACCAGGATGATTTCACGCTCATCGGGACAACTGATATCCCATTCACAGGTGATCCCTCCAAGGTCAGCGCCAGCGACGCAGAGGTTCACTATTTGTGCGACCTGGCTTCGGAGTATTTGAAGACACCGATCAGCGGGTCACAGGCGGTTTGGAGTTACTCGGGTGTCAGGCCGCTGTATGACGACGGTGATGTGAGCGCGTCGACGGTCACACGTGATTACGTGTTTGATCTGGATACGGCGTTGGGGCGCATGCCGTTGTTGTCTGTTTATGGTGGCAAGCTGACCACCTATCGCAAGCTCGCCGAGCACGCGATGTCGGAGTTGCGGGCGCCTCTGCGCTTCGACGCGCGTGAGTGGACTCGAGGCTCCACGTTGCCGGGTGGAGATATCCCGCGTGGTGATTTCGAGGCATTTGCCAAGGAGCAGGCGGCACGATATTCCTACGCGCCGCCGAAGTTGATTCGCCGACTTTGCCGGTCCTACGGGACGCGCATTGAGAAGGTGTTGGGTAATGCACAGAGCCTCAACGACCTCGGCGAGGAATTCAACCCGCTGCTCTACGAAGCGGAGTTGCAGTACATGCGCGACAAGGAGTGGGCCCGCACCGGCCACGATGCACTCTGGCGTCGCTCCAAGCTGGGTTTACGGCTGGACGGCGCGCAGCAGAAGCGCGTAACAGCCTGGTTCGAGGCAGCCCGCTAACGTCCGACAATCTGCTCGAACATGTGGCGCTTGATCATGGTCACCTCGAGCGTACTCGCCTGATCAGTGGTGTAAAGACTCCGCAGGAAGGCCTGGTCCCATGGGCTCAGCCCCGGAGGTTGCTGCTGGGTGTCCCGAAACAAACCGAGGATGGTGGGCGCTGTGCCCGTATTCGCTTCCAGGCGAATCTGGGCGAGCCCAACCATCGCGACGTAGTCGGCAAGTTGTCCCATGTTGATGTTTGTGGTTTGCCTGCTGTCTACGACAACGATCACCGATGTCAGTTTCTGTACGGCCCCGTATCTCAGCCGGGTGTCCATACCTCCCGAAGCCATACACCCGTTGGCCGAGAAGTCGAAACGCAAGCCTTCCAGCTCGAGCAGGTCGGCGCCGTGATCGGCGCCTTCGGAGCTGAATCGGGCGTTGTAATAGGCACGGATCGGCTGCCGTGAGCGCATGAATTGCCTGACATACCCCATCCCATTGCAGGTATTGAACAGGTTGATGTCACGCTTGGACCATTTTTTGAGGAGATCGTCCGGATTGTCTGATACCACCACGTACAGGTTGGGCCTGCAGTGTTCGGGCCCCAGCGGCGCATGCGCATCCCTGGCGATCTCGGACACCCGTGCAAGGACGAACTCGCCTCGCTCCTTCGGCAGGCCTGCCACCAGCGGACAAATCGGCGTATTCCACCGCTCGAGGGAATCATTCATATAAGTGAAGACGGCCCCGGCGACGAACTTGCTGATTTGACGCTTGATCTCTCGTTCCTTGCCGGTCTCGATGGTGACGGTATCTGGCCGGGCCGGTATGTCAGCGGACTGTGCGCTGTTGATGAGGAATGGCGGTGCCAAAGAGGCGACCACTGCCATGAATATGAGCATGCGCCGAAGATTGACCGTGCGGATCATCGTGACCCTCGCTTTTCGGCCGGCTCGTAGCCGGGCGATACACTAACTCGATCTGACTCGCCGTAACGCCGCCCGCCAGCCGTCCATTTCGCGCTCGCGAACGGTGGCCTCCAACTGTGGCTCACAGCGGACATCGCATTGCCAGAGGCGGGCGATGTCGTCCAATGAGTTGTACACACCGTGCCCCAGGCCTGCCAGGCAGGCTGCGCCGAAAGCCGTCGATTCAGCCATTTTCGGCCGGAGAATGGGCACGCCGAGGAGGTCGGCGAGGCGTTGCAGGAAGAATCCGTTCTGCGCCATGCCACCGTCGACCTTCAACTGTGAGGGGGCGATGCCGTCGGCTGCCATCGCATCCAACAGGTCACGTGTTTGATAGACCACGCTGTCCAAACCGGCTCGTGCAATCTCTCCACGACCCGTGGCGCGTGTCAGCCCCACGATTCCACCGCGCGCGTCGGGGTCCCAGTAGGGTGCTCCCAAGCCGGTGAAAGCGGGTAGCAGATACACGCCGCCGGTGTCGGAAACCGACTGCGCCAGCAGCTCGATTTCCGGGGCGCGCGCAATAATTCCCAGGCCATCGCGTAGCCATTGGATCGTCGACCCGGCTGATAGGATCGACCCCTCGAGGGCATACGTCGTCTCACCTTTGAGGCGGTAGGCGATGGTGCTGAGCAGGCGTTTCTGCGACCGGACGAGTTGCCGGCCTGTGTTGAGCACGAGAAAAGCGCCTGTGCCGTAGGTGCTTTTGACGTCGCCTTCGGCGAAGCAGGCTTGGCCCACCAGGGCTGCCTGTTGGTCGCCGGCTACGCCGCGAATGGGCATGGGTGCGCCGAATATATCGGCGTCAGTGACCCCGAAGTCTGCCGCACTATCTCGAACCTCGGGCAGGCAGTTGGATGGCACTCTGAACAACTCGCACAGAGCTTCATCCCAACAGCATTTGCGGATGTCAAAAAGTGCAGTGCGGCTGGCGTTGCTAACATCCGTCGCATGGACGCGGCCGCCGGTGAGGCGCCAGATCAGATATGTGTCGACGGTACCGAAGGCGAGGTGGCCGGCAGCAGCGGCTTCGCGGGTGCCGGGGACGTTGTCGAGAATCCAGCTGAGCTTGGTCGCGGAGAAATAGGGGTCGAGGCGCAGCCCGGTTTTCTCGATGACCTCGTCCTCGCGACCTGCCTCCTGCAGCTTTCGGCACTCGTCTGCAGTTCGACGGTCCTGCCAGACAATGGCGTTGTAGACCGGAATGCCGGTGCGGCGATCCCACAGGAGCGTCGTTTCGCGTTGGTTGGTAATGCCGATAGCCGCGACGGGTAGCTGCTTGGCGCGAAGCTGCTTCAGCACCTCGCGAGTAGTGGAGATCGTAGTGGCCCAAATGACCTCCGGGTCGTGCTCCACCCAGCCCGAAGCAGGGTAGATCTGCTCGAACGGATGCTGATCCAGCGCAACAATGGACCCCCGCGCCGTGAACGCGATGGACCGGCTGGAGCTGGTACCTTGGTCGATGGCCAGCAGAATCGGGTCGCTCATGCGAAGCGACGATAGCATGTGATGGTGACGGGGTCGCGCCGCCTGCTTCGCTACTCGGTCAGCAGCCGTTTCGCTCGCCGCAGGTCCCCCTCGAGCGCCTGCATGAGCTCTGCTTTCCTATCCCCGCCGCTGCGCAGAATCGCAGAAGGGTGGTACGTGCAGACCACCAGCGCGCCGCGCGGGTGCTTGGTCACCTGCTTACGTGCGTCCTCGATTTTCTCGGATGATCCGGTCACGGCGCGGATGGCTGTGGCACCCAACGCGACGATTACCCGGGGTGACACGGAGGAGATCTCGCGATCCAACCACGTGCTACAGGCCCGAACTTCCTGCTGGTCCGGTCGCTTGTGAAGGCGCCGCTTGCCGCGCGGTTCCCACTTGAAATGCTTCACCGAGTTCGTCACAAACAGCTCGGCGCGATTCAGGCCTGCCTGCAACAAAATCGAGTCCAGGACCTGGCCGGCGGGTCCCACGAAGGGACGGCCCTTCAAGTCCTCTTCATCGCCTGGCTGCTCGCCTACGAGCATGATCGACGCATCTGCGGGTCCTTCTCCCACAACAGCCTGTGTGGCGTGACGCCACAGGTCGCAGAGCTTGCAGCTCAAAGGGGAATCAGCCGGCAACACGATGCTGTCCAGGCTGCGCGCGATGGCTTCGGGAATGCGCAAGTCGTCGGGTTTGGGCGGTGTGGTCAAAGCCCGGTGCGTTTTGACACCGCCCTCGCTGATCAGTGATTTGATTTCACTGGCCTCAGGTAAATGCTGCCAGTAGCGCTTGGGCATATCGCGCTGCATTACTGATGGGTTGATGCGCGCCACGTTGCAGACGTTGCGGTAGTAAGTGCGCCATAGAGAATGCGTTGTGTCCTCGCGAGGCACGCTCGACTTGGGGGAGTCGATGAATTCAACGTGATCGCCGTTCCAGTGAGCGGCCCCGTCAGGCGTGGCGATCATCCACCGCATGTTGGGAAAGCGCTTTTCGAAAAAGGGGATGGAGGAGCGGAGGATTTCGTGCGCCGGCTCGAACCAGGCGACGTAGCGTTTGTCACCGTCGCCGGTATCGGTTTCGTGAAACCGGACAAACGCATGCATTTTGTGCACGTCGCGGTGGATAGCCCTTTCCCAATTGCGGGCAATCTGCACGTCCGGGTCGGCGTCGTAGTCCAACAAGTCGCGGTTTTGGTTGAGTACGCGCCACGTGAGGCGATACATGAGCTCCCAGCGACTGGGATCGCGATAACACGCGAGCTCCTCGAGCAACTGCATCAGGCGTCGCGAAATCGCCGGCGCCCGGCCAGCTGGCGCGGCCGGTGCCACTGGCGAAGTGCCAGTCACCAGCGCCGCACCGTCTGCAGTCGGCATCGCGCCAGCGCCGTCGGCCGGCCCATCAGCTACCACATCGCGCAGGCTCGGTGCCCGCCAATCCGACCAGACAACCTCTTCAGGCCGCACCGCCCCCGCCAACAACGGCCGGGCCGCCGCCCGCCACCCCGCAAAATCCTTAACTTCCTGCCGATGCATAAATCATCAAAACAGCGACTGCTGTGGACTAACTGCAATCCCAACAGCCGCCCGCAAACGTTGACTCGACATATCCCCGGACGGATGGTAGTCCAGCGTGGTAATGAAATGCCGCGCCTTGCGCAACACGGCTCCCAACCGCTTCAGATCCGCATATCGCAACCGCCCAAACCTGCGCGACCGCACGATGCGATCCACCACCTTCACCCCAAACCCGGGCACCCGTAACAACTGCTGCCGCTCGGCAGTGTTGACATCGAGCGGAAACTGTTCGCGATTCAACAACGCCCAACTCGTCTTGGGATCCATCTCCAGGTCCAGATTCCCCTGGGGCATGGACGACACAATTTCCGGCATGGAAAACCCGTAAAAACGCATCAGCCAATCGGCCTGATACAAGCGATGCTCGCGCATCAAAGGCGGAGCCTTGTTGGGCAGTCGCGAGGAGGAATGCGTGATAGGACTGAACGCCGAGTAATAGATCCGCCGCAGCCGATACGACCGATACAACGTATCCGCCGACTGAATGATGTGCGCATCCGACGAAGCGTCTGCCCCAACAATCACCTGCGTACTCTGCCCAGCCGGCGCAAACTTCGGCGCACGCGCCCCAGCCTCGTGAGCCTCGTCCAACCCAACGCGAATCGTCCCCATCGCACGCTTGATCGAAGTTTCGTTCTTCTCCGGCGCCAGCGCACCGAGCGCCTCACCCGTCGGCAGCTCGATATTGACGCTCAACCGATCCGCAACGCGGCCGGCGGCTTCGATCAGCTCCGGGCTGGCCTCGGGAATGGTCTTCAGGTGAATGTAGCCACCGAAGGCATGGTCCTGCCGCAGCCGCCGTGCCACCTCCACGAGCTGCTCCATGGTGTAGTCCGCGGAACGGATAATTCCCGAGCTGAGGAATAGTCCCTCGATGTAATTACGTCTGTAAAAGGAGAGGGTGAGCTCGACAACCTCCTCGACGGAAAATCGAGCGCGCGGGACGTCGCTCGAGCGACGGTTGATGCAGTAGAGGCAGTCGTACAGGCAGAAATTGGTCAGTAGAATCTTGAGCAACGAGACGCAGCGACCGTCGGGCGTATAGCTGTGGCAAATGCCCATGCCCGTAGTCGATCCCATGCCGCGCCCGGGCGAGGAAGAGCGCTTCGGCGCGCCACTGCTGGCGCATGAAGCGTCGTACTTCGCCGCATCGGCGAGCACGGCTAATTTGACCTCCAGGTCCATACTGTATATTTATACACCCATGACAACCCTAATCAAAGCGATAACCGAAGCTCACGCGGCCCTGCGACCCCAGGTACCCGTCTCCCCATTACAGTTGAGCGGCTCGCTGTCGCGGACGCTCGGATGCAGTGTGCTGCTCAAGAACGAGCACTTGCAGCCCACCGGCTCATTCAAAATTCGAGGCGCCTCCAACAAGATCCGCATCCTCGGTGACGAGGCTCGCCGGAAGGGCGTAAACACCGCGTCCTCAGGAAACCACGGACAGGCCGTCGCGCTCGCGGGCTCCAAAGCAGGCATTCCCGTTACTGTCTATGTGGCTGCCGCTGCGTCTCAGACGAAGATGGCTGCCATCCGTGCCCTGGGCGCTGAATTGAAAGTCGTCGACGGACCGCCGATCGAGGCCGAGTTGCTCGCCCGCCGGCACGCCGAAGAGCAGGGCAAGGTCTACATCTCTCCCTACAACGACCTCGATGTGGTTGCGGGTCAGGGAACCCTTGGAATGGAGCTGATCGAACAAGCGCCCGATCTCGATGCCGTGTTCATCTCTGTGGGCGGAGGAGGATTGATCAGCGGTGTGGGTACGGCCCTCAAACATCTCAGCCCCCGGACCAAAGTGGTTGGAGTGTGGCCGGAGAACTCACCCTGCATGCTGCGAGCGATGGAAGCGGGCGAGATCATCGACGTGGAAGAGCAGGACACCCTGTCTGACGGTACCGCGGGCGCCGTTGAACCAGGCTCAGTGACCTTTCCATTGTGTCGCGAGGTGATCGACGCAACAATTACCGTGACTGAGGCGCAAATTGCCCGAGCCATGCGGATGATTGCCGAGGCCGAGCATTGGATCGTCGAGGGTTCAGCCGGCGTTGCATTGGCGGGGTTGGCGAAGCAGGCAGATGAGTTCCGGGGTCAGAAGGTGGCGGTCGTAGTCTGCGGGCGCAATATTGCGCTCGACAAGTTTGTCGCTGCCGTTCAGTCGGCGGCTTTGTAACGCGCCAACTCCAACTTCGCAATCTGGTTGCGATGGACCTCGTCCGGCCCGTCCGCCAGGCGTAATGTCCGGGCATTGGCCCAGGCGGCCGCGAGCGGGAAGTCGTCACTCACTCCGGCGGCGCCATGGGCCTGGATGGCCCAATCCAACACCTGGCACGCCATGTTGGGGACCGCCACCTTGATCATCGCGATCTGCTTCATGGCGGCCTTGTTGCCGTTGCGATCCATCTGGTCAGCCGCGTTCAGGACCAGCAGTCGAGCCTGATCCAGCAGTATGCGTGCCTCGGCAATCCGTTCGCGCGTGACGCCGTGTTCCGCAATCTTCTTGCCAAAGGCAGTGCGCGTCAGAGTCCGTCGACACATCAACTCGAGCGCCCGTTCCGCGGAGCCAATCAGACGCATGCAGTGATGTATCCGCCCCGGCCCGAGCCGCCCCTGTGCAATCTCAAATCCGCGGCCTTCACCGAGCAGCATATTCGAGGCGGGCACGCGCACATCAGCGAACTCAACCTCGCCATGCCCATGCGGTGCGTGATCGTAACCAAACACCGTCAGGCTGCGCAGCTTGCTCACGCCCGACGCGTCCGCGGGGACCAGGATCATGGATTGCCTGCGATGCGGATCCGGGCGATCCGGCGCCGACTTCCCCATGAAGATGAAGATTTTGCAGCGCGGATCAGGCGCCCCGCTGGTCCACCACTTGCGGCCATTGATCACGTACGAATCGCCGTCCCGCACGATGCTCGACTCGATGTTGGTGGCATCGGAGGAGGCGACCCCAGGTTCCGTCATCGCAAAAGCCGAGCGAATTCGACCCTCGAGCAATGGCTGCAACCACTGTTGCTGTTGCTCAGGCGTACCGTATCGGACCAACACTTCCATGTTGCCGGTATCGGGCGCGGAGCAATTGAATACTTCAGGTGCGAAGAGCGAACGCCCCATGATTTCACACAGAGGTGCGTATTCCAGGTTGGTGAGGCCGGCCCCCAGCGGCGATTCAGGCAGGAATAGGTTCCAAAGCTGCGAGGCCTGCGCGCGTGCCTTCAGATCCTCCATCGCAGGATAGATCTGCGCCTCGTTCGGATAGACATGAGCCTCCATGAACGCAGTCAGGCGCTGAATCAGCGACCTGACCCGGTCGGAGGGCTCGAAGCTCACTTGCAGACTTCAAAGAGTCCCGCGGCTCCCTGGCCTCCGCCGATGCACATCGTCACCACAACATACTTGACCCCGCGCCGTCGCCCCTCAATGAGAGCGTGCCCCAGCAGTCGCGCACCCGTGGCTCCATACGGATGACCGACGGCAATCGCACCGCCATCCACATTCAACCGGTCATCGGGAATCCCGAGCTTGTCACGGCAGTACAACACCTGCACCGCGAACGCCTCATTCAACTCCCACAGTCCCACATCCTCGAGCTTGACACCAGTACGCTCGAGCAGCCGGGGAATGGCGAACACCGGTCCAATACCCATCTCATCCGGCTCGCACCCGGCGATAGCGAAACCGCGGAATATTCCCAGCGGCTCGATGTTGCGCCGCTCGGCCAACTTTGAGTCCATGACCACGCAGGCACCGGCGCCGTCCGAAAACTGACTGGCATTGCCGGCATTGACCACGCCACCCGGCGTGGCAGGGCGGATTTTCGCAACACCCTCGATGGTGGTATCCGGTCGGATGCCTTCATCGCGGCTGAGAACCACTTCGCGGGTCCCGATGCGCATGTTTTTCTCATCCACCACGCCCATGGTCACCTTCATGGGAGCGATTTCAGCTTCAAACCGGCCGTCGGCCTGGGCTTTGGCCGCGCGGACCTGGCTGCGAACACCGTACTCATCCTGGCGCTCACGCGGGATGTTGTAACGCTGCGCAACCTGCTCGGCCGTTTGCAGCATCGACCAGTAGATCTCCGGTTTGTGCGCTACGAGCCAGGGATCCGTCCGCATGTGGGTGTTGAGCTCATTCTGAACGCAGGAGATGGATTCGAGTCCCCCCGCGACAATGATGGGCACCTTTTCAGTCATGACCCGCTGGGCGGCCATGGCGATGGTCTGCAATCCGGAGGAGCAGAATCGGTTGACCGTAACACCCGCCGTGGTCACAGGCAGACCCGCGCGCAGAGCAATCTGACGAGCAACGTTACCGCCCGTAGTGCCCTCGCCGAGGGCAACACCCATCATGACGTCTTCAACTTCCGCCGGATCGATCTTCGCGCGTTCGACTGCATGTTGAACGGCGTGACCTCCGAGAGTCGCGCCATAGGTCATGTTGAGAGCACCCCGCCAGGACTTGGCAAAGGCGGTGCGGGCTGTAGAGACAATGACGGCGTCGGTCATGAGGCTGATCCCGAGTTCGAACGGTCAAAGGAGGAGAAGCTTTCACCGGCTTCGGCCAGGCGTACCAGCAGGGGAGCCGGCGCGAACTGCCCGTAGCGTGTGATGGCACTGACGACTTCACTCAATCCAACGGAATCGGCGTAGAACATGGGGCCGCCGCGCCAGATGGGGAATCCATAGCCGTTCAGGTACACGAGGTCGATATCGGATGCGCGTTGGGCAATGTGCTCATCGAGGATCATGGCGCCCTCATTGACGAGCGCATAAACCAGGCGCTCAACAATCTCAGCATCGGGGACCTTACGACGGGTAATGCGCAATTCCTGGGAGTGCTTCACGATCATGTCGTCGACTTCGGCATTGGGGTAAGCCGTGCGATCGCCCGGCCGGTAGTCATACCAGCCGGCGCCGGTCTTCTGTCCAAAGCGGCCCTTTTCGCACAGGCGGTCGGCAATGTTGGGATGCTGCGGCTGGCCTTTCTCAGCGTACTGGCGCTTGCGGATCGCCCAACTGATGTCATTGCCGGCCAGATCGCTCATCCGGAACGGTCCCATCGCGAAGCCGAATTTCTCAATGGCTTTATCCACCTGGGCCGGTACACAACCTGCCTCAATCAGGGCCATCGACTGCGCGAAGTACTGGTGAATCATGCGATTGCCGATGAAGCCATCGCAGACACCCGCCACTACGCCGAGCTTGCGGATCTTCTTGGCGAGCCCCATGACGGTGGCCAGCACATCCTTCGCCGTTGCACCTGCGCGCACGATTTCCAACAGGCGCATGACATTGGCGGGGCTGAAGAAATGCAGTCCCACGACGTCACCGGGGCGGCGGGTGAAGTTCGCAATCCGGTTCACATCCAGGGTGGAGGTGTTGGTTGCCAGGATGGCGCCCGGTTTGGCAACCGTGTCCAACTCGCGGAATACCTTTTCCTTGACAGCCATTTCCTCGAAGACGGCCTCGATGATGAGATCCGCATTCGCAAGCTCGCTGTAGGAGGTCGTCTGTTTCAACAGGCCCATGCGCTTTTCGAGGTCTTCGGGGGCGAGCTTGCCCTTTTTGGCCGAGCTCTCGTAGTTGCGGCGAATCGTCGCAACCCCTTTCTCCAGCGCGGCCGCATTGACTTCCAACAGCGTGACCGGAATGCCGGCATTGAGGAAGTTCATGGTAATCCCGCCGCCCATGGTACCGGCACCAATCACTCCCACCGTCGCAATGTTGCGGGTCGGCGTGTTGGCTGGAACTCCCGCCACCTTGGAGGCCGCTCGCTCGGCAAAGAAGATGTGGCGCAGCGCCTTCGACTCGGGCGCCTCGAGCAGCCCGATAAAAATCTCGCGCTCTTTACGCTTGCCCGTTTCATAGTCCGGCGCAGTCACGGCCGCGTCGATGGCATCGAGGCAGGCGATCGGAGCGGGGAAGGGGCCAGCCTTGGCCTTCACCATATTGCGCGCGAAGCCCATGAAGGCTTCGTGGTTGGGATATTTGATCCGCATGTCACTGATGCGCTTGACGGGTAACTGCTTCGTCACGACCTCGGCTGCGAATGCCTGCGCGGCGGCCAGCAGGTTGTCGGGCACAACGCGATCGAAGAGTGCCGTTTGTGCGAGATCGGCGGCTTTGACGGGTTCGCCGCTGACAATCATGTTGACTGCAATTTCGAGCCCAACGGCCCGCGGCAGTCGTTGCGTGCCGCCAGCCCCCGGTATCAATCCAATCTTCACTTCCGGCAGGCCCACGCGCGCCGCACTGGCCGCCACGCGGAACTGGCATCCCAGCGCGAGCTCGAAGCCGCCGCCCAGACAGGTACCCGAGATGGCGGCAATCGTCGGCTTGCTGCTGCGCTCGTAGTGCCGGATCAAGGTGTCCAGCGAGGGTTCGGCAGAGGCCTGCGGCGTGTTGAATTCCTTTACATCGGCGCCGCCGGAAAAGAATTCGTCCGTGCCGATCAGTACCACGGCCGCAACGGCCGGATCCTGCTCCGCCTTCGTCAGCTCCTCGACGAGGTGCTTGCGAACGGCATGCGACAGCGCATTGACCGGAGGATTGTCGAGCTTGATGACGGCCACTGCGTTGGCAGAGCCGGAAGGTGCTTTCGAGTTCGCCATAGGAGCTGGGGCTCGTTTCCTGTTGGACCAAAGACAGTTCCGCTGTGCGAAATAACTTTCCGCAACGAGCCCGGCATTATCGCCTGCCGCGCTTGCTTGTCAAAGACGGTACTTCAGTCGCTAAGGGACGCGGTCGCCGGACAGGGTTCCACCGCCCACCAGGAACATGGGGAGGCTCCTGCCAGTTTGCCGCTATCACGTAACATGGACGTTGCGAGCCGCCAGCGAGTTGCGCCACGCAGCGGAGCACAGCGCCTGCGGGGAGTGAGTGGTCGGTTCAGGCCGTCCGTGTTCACGTAGATACCTTGTTAGTCATGAGTAGAACTCTTCGTTAGTCATGAGTAGAACTCTTCAGAGTTGTGTTAAATTAACACGACCATTATGCCAGTCATCCTCACTCTGCGCCTGAAAGTTCGCTCCGAGTCCTATTCCTGGCTCAACGCGGCCGCGCACGAAGTCAACACCGTATGGAACTGGTCTAACGCCACCAGCATCGATGCCGCCGATCGCAACCGTCGGGCACACGCGCGGTTTCTGTCCGGCTTCGATCTGTGCAATCTGTCCGCGGGGGCGAGCCAGTACTTCGACCACATAGGCGCCGACACCATCCAACGCGTGTGCTGTGAGTACGCCGCGAAGCGCCGCGCGGCCCAGCGCAGAAAGTTGCGCTGGCGAATTTCACGCGGGGCGCGCCGCTCGCTAGGCTGGGTGCCTTTCAAAGCCGTGAGCCTCAAACGCAGTGGGGTATGCGTGCGCTTTTACGGCAAGCATATACGGGTATTCGAAAGCGCGCGATTGGAGCAGGCGAAATGGCGAGACGGCTGCTTTGCACAGGATGCCGTCGGAGACTGGTGGCTTTGCTTGCCCGTGCAGGTAACTGCACAAGAAAGTGTCGCTCCGAGTGAGGCGGTGGGCATCGACCTGGGATTGAAGGACGTGGCCGTGACCAGTGACGGGGAGCGATTGAAAGCGGGCCGCTGGACCGAGAGTTATGCAAGTAGGCTCGCACAGGCCCAACGTAGAGCGCATCGGCGGACGGCACGGAGGATCCACCGGAAGCTCGCCCGCTGCCGCGGGGATGCACTACATAAGTTTTCGCGCTCTGTGGTGGAGCGCTACCAGAGGATAGTTGTAGGCGATGTGAGCAGCCCGAAGCTGGTCCGCACGCGCATGGCTAAGGCCGTGTTGGATGCAGGCTGGGGGCGACTCAGGACGCAGTTGCTGTATAAAGGCCAGCAGGCCGGCAGAAGCGTGGAAGTCGTCAGCGAGCGATTCACGACGCGAGTTTGTTCACAATGCGGGGCGCATAGCGGTCCGCAGGGTCTGAGACAGCTCGTTGTAAGAGAATGGACTTGTGCGGAGTGTGGATCCGCACACGACCGCGATGTGAATGCGGCCAAGAACATTCTCGCGTCCAGGTGTGGACGTCCGTGTGCGGGAACGAGTCATCTCGGTCAGGTTGCACGTCGAGCCGGACATCCCCGTCCGCGCGAGACAGGTACAAGCAAGCTGAGCGCGGCGGCATGAACACCGGCGGGCCCAATCTGCAAGTTCTGTTGAAGAAGGAAGATCTGCTGCCGACCCATCTCGAGGATCGTGTCGTCATCGTGTTGGATATTCTGTTTGCCACCTCGACGATGGTGCACGCGTTCGCACAGGGCGTAGCCGGAATCTGGCCGGCGCTCAATACAGACGATGCCAATGTTGTTGCCGCCGGCGTCGGCGACTGCATCAAGTCCGGTGAGTATCTCGCGGAGCACCTGCCGGGATTCTCGCCCGCCTTTCCCTTGTTGTTGAGCCAGGAGCCGTTGCGCGGCAGGAAGTTGGTTTATTGCACGACGAACGGCACGGTTGCGTTAAAGGCATCCGCCGGTGCGCAGGACGTCTACGTGGGCAGTCTGTTGAACGGCGCGGCGCTCGTGTCGCATGTCCGCAAGACCCATCCGGAGTCGTCCGTGTTGATTCTGTGTTCCGGGTCCATCGGCATGTTCAACCTGGAAGACTTCTACGGTGCCGGTCACTTCGTCGAGCTCCTTGCAGGGCAGGGCAGCTATCAGTTGAACGATGGCGCTCGTGGCGCGCGGTTATTGCGTCGCGCCTATGACCCGAAGACCGTGCTCAGCGGATCCCGTGTTGGATTGATGATGCGGGACAAAGGGCTCATGGCTGAGGTCGAGTATTGCGCTCAATTCGACATATTGGATGTGGTTGCCCGGCTGGAGGACGGGGTGCTCAGGCGGGTGAATATTTGAGCTGCGTCACAGCACTTGTGATCATCACATCTGATACTATATAGGTCGATAGTATCAATCCGCCCTCCAGGTCCCCCGATGGAAGACCGCCTGCGCAATTTTGGTTTCCTCCTCAAGGAGGTCAGCCGGCGCTACGTGAACCGCTTTGAGGTTCGCGCCGCCGAGATCCCCCTCAATCTCGCCCAGGCTAAGGCATTGGTTCGCCTGGAAAAAAATGAGGGTGTGAGCCAGGCGCGGCTGGCGGAGCTGGCCGAGGTGGACCCCATGACCATGGTGCGCATCCTCGACCGGATGGAAGCGGAGGGCTTGCTGGAGCGGCGGCCCGATCCGGCCGACCGGCGCGCCCGCTGTCTTTATCTCACCGCCAAGGCCAAGCCCATCCTGAATGAGATCTGGCGTCTCAGCGATGAGATCCGCGCTGAGATCTTTGCCGGTGTGAGCAAAGAGGAGCGCGAGCGGTTCATGGGCGTGCTCGAACGCCTGTACGCCAATATTTCCCAACTCGAGGGTAAGCCCTCGGATCCGGGTGACCATTGTTGAATCCACGTTTGCGCAAGCCCTTGATGTTTGGCGGTCCGGCGCTGGCCGCTGTGGTCGTGGCTTACTTCTATCTGACTGGCGGTCGGTACGAGAGCACCGACGATGCGTACGTGCAGGTTGCGAGTGTCGCGGTCAGCTCCAACGTTGCCGGCCGGGTGCTGGAGGTGAACGTTCACGACAACCAGACAGTGCACAAGGGTGATGTGCTGTTCCGTATCGACGCTGAGCCTTTCCGGATTGCGGTGGAGGAGGCGCAGGCCCAACTCGCGACCGCGCGCCTGCAGGTCGATTCGCTCAAGGCGAGCTATCGGCAGCATCAGGCGCAGCTGGCTTCTGCGCGTGAGACGCTCGAGTATCAGACGCATGAGACTGATCGGCAGAAGCGCTTGTTGACTGCGGGTATTTCCTCGCAGTTGCAGGTTGATCGGGCTGTGCACGCTTTGGAGGGTGCGCGGAGCGATTTGGCGGCTGCGGAGCAGGCTACGAATGCGGTTGTGGCCAACCTGGGTGGGAATCCAAACATTGAGGTGGATCGGCATCCGACCGTGCAACACGCGCAGGCGGTGTTGGATCGCGCGAAGTTGAATTTGTCCTATACGGTGATCGAGGCGTCGACGGACGGGATCGTGACGCGCGTGGAGCAGCTTCAGGTGGGTACATACATAACTGCGTCGGCGCCGGTGTTTGCGCTGGTGGTGGCCAATGACACCTGGGTGGAAGCGAATTTCAAGGAGAACCAGCTTGCTCACATGCGTGTGGGGCAGCAGGTTGACGTGCACATCGACAGTTATCCGGGCAAGACGTTTGCGGGCGCGGTCGCCAGTGTCAGCCCGGGTACGGGCTCGCAGTTTTCACTGCTGCCCGCGGAGAACGCTACCGGCAACTGGGTGAAGGTGGTGCAGCGGTTGCCGGTGCGCATCGAGTTGAAGAACGTCAACCCAACGGAGTACCCGTTGCACGGGGGCCTGAGCGCCACCGTTGATGTGGATACGCAGTACGAGCGCCACCTGTTCGGCTCAAACACGTGGCATCCGCCCGCGGCCCCCGCCGCGCCGGCTCCCGCCAGCGAGCTAGCAGCAGCCCAGTGAACGCGCGCGCCTCCAACGTTCGCGGTGACGCCAAAGCGTCAGCGACCGGCGGCACGCCTGCCTCCGGCCAGCCCGCCGCCCATGCGGCGAACTCGGCGTCCGATGACGATCCGTTGGCGACTGTGGCGCCCACTGAGTCCGGTGCCGCGACGCCTCCGATAGCGGAGACGCCGGAGGACACCCCGGCGACTGCGGCACTTCCAACTCCAACGGCGCCAGCGGGCCACGGCGCCGCGCCCCATCGGGTGCTCATCACCATCACCGTGATGTTGGCCTCCATCATGCAAGCTCTGGACAACACCATCGCCAACGTGGCGTTGCCCCGCATCCAGGGCTCGCTGTCGGCGAGCCAGGACCAGATGAGCTGGGTGCTCACCTCCTACATCATCGCCGCCGCCATCATGACCCCGTTGAGCGGCTGGCTGGCAGGCCGCATTGGCCGCCGGCGTGTCTTCCTGACATCCATCATCGGCTTCACGATCACATCCGCCCTGTGCGGCCTGGCGCAATCACTGCCCGAAATAGTCTTGGCGCGCCTCCTGCAGGGCCTGTGCGGGGCGGCCCTGGTCCCCATGTCCCAGGCCATCCTGCTCGACATCAACCCCCCGGAAAAACACGGCCGCGCCATGGCCATCTGGGTCATGGCCGTCACCATCGGCCCGATCCTGGGTCCGGCACTCGGCGGCTGGCTCACCGAAAACTACAACTGGCGTTGGGTCTTCTACATCAACGTCCCTTTCGGCCTGATTGCCGCCTTCGGCACCCTGGCCTTCATTTCCGAGACCCAGCCGCGCAAGTCGCGCTTCGACTTCTTCGGCTTTGCCACCCTCAGCCTCGCCATCGGCGCGTTCCAGATGATGCTCGACCGGGGCCAGTTGAAGGACTGGTTCAACTCCACCGAAATCTGTGTGACGGCGGCCATCGCCGGCCTGTCGATGTACCTGTTCATCGTGCACATGCTGACGACCAAAGAGACCCCCTTCGTCAGCGCCGGCCTGTTCAAAGACCGCAACTTCCTCACCGGCAGCGTATTCATTTTCATTGTGGGAGCCGTGCTGTTTGCCGTGCTGGCCCTGTTGCCGCCGTTGTTGCAGGACCTGATGAACTATCCCGTGGTGTTGACAGGCCTGGTCACCGCCCCCCGCGGAGCGGGCACCTTCGGTGCAATGTTTCTCGTGCAATGGCTGATGCGCCACAAAGTAGACGTCCGCATCGTCATCGGCAGCGGCTTTCTGATGACCGCCGTGTCGCTCTGGATGATGACCGGCTTCTATCTGCAGATGGATCAGTCCATGGTCGTCTGGTCCGGCCTTCTACAAGGGCTGGGCGCCGGCATGGTCTATGTTCCGCTGGCGGCAGTCACGTTCACCACCCTTGCGCCCACACTCAGGAACGAAGGCACCGCCATCTTCAGTCTGATGCGCAACATCGGCAGCAGCATCGGCATATCGATAGTGACGGCTCTGCTGACACGCAATACGCAGATCATGCATTCGCGGTTGGCCGAGAACATCACTCCCTATTTCAATCCGTGGCATCCGACGCCTGCGCTGACGGCGGCAGGGGCGGGTATGGTCAATCACACCGTGACCAGCCAGGCTGCGATGATCGCCTACAACAACGACTTCAAGATGATGTTGATCCTGTCCCTGGTTGCCGCGCCGGCCGTGGTGCTGTTGCGAATTACAAAGAAGGCTGCCGCGGACGAGGCTCCGGTGGTGGTGGAATGACGAACGTGAGACGAGCATTGGCTGCCGCTCTACTGGGCCTGACGACGGTCGTCGCGGGTTGCAAGGTAGGCCCCAACTTCAAACGCCCGGACGCCCCGGCGACCGAGAGATACACGCAGCAGAAGCTGAAGGTGGAGTCTTCGAGCCTGGACCAACAGATCGCCCCGGGTGCGGCTCTGGACCGCGAGTGGTGGCACCTGTTCCAGTCCGATGCCATCGACACCGTGGTGCAGCGCGCGCTGGAAGGCAATCGCACCCTCGTCGCAGCCAACGCGACATTGGCGCAGGCCAACGAAATGGCACAGGCGCAGGCCGGATCGCTCTATCCCCAGGTCAACATGACCGCGGGAGTCGGTCGCCAGAAGTACGGCGCCCAGTTTTTCGGCACGTTTCAAAAGCTTCCGCCTTTTACCTACTATGCTCTCGGACCGACAGTCAGCTACGCGTTGGATTACACGGGTGGCACGGCCCGGTCGGTGGAGCAGCAGTTTGCACAGGCGGAATATCAGAAGCAGCAACTCAGTGCGGCCTACCTGATGGTCAGCGGAAACGCCGTCATGGAGTGTCTGCGGGTCGCGTTGCTCCAGGGCGAGATTGCGACAGTCGAGGCGATCCTCGAGGAAGATCGGCAGAATCGCCAACTGGTCCAGGTCGCCTTCGACGCCGGCTCGGTGTCACGGACCGACGTGGTGAGCGCCGAGAGTCAGTTGGCAAGCGATGCCACCTTGCTGCCGCCCCTGCGGCAACAACTGAGTGAGGCACGGCACGCCTTGTCGATCATCATGGGTCAGTTCCCGGCCAACGAGGCACCGGCCGAATTTGATCTGTCAAAAGTGACACTGCCGCACGATCTGCCGGTGAGCCTGCCGTCCGAGCTGGTTCACAACCGCCCCGATATCCTGGCGAGCGAGGCGCAACTGCATGCAGCAACCGCAGCCGTGGGGGTGGCGACCTCGAATCTATACCCGCACATCGTTCTGTCAGGGTCCCTCACCATGCAGTCGACGATTCTGCGTCGCCTGTTTGAAGGCCAGAACAATGCATACAACGGCATAGGTTCACTCACGGCGCCCCTCTTTGATGGTGGAACATTGCGCGCTGAGAAGCGGGCGGCCGTGGATGCCATGCAGGCCAGCGCTGCAAACTATCAGCAGACGGTGCTTGCGGCATTCGGGCAGGTGGCGGATTCCCTGGAGGCGCTGGACCACGATGCCGAGCAGCTCGACGCCCAGGCGCACGCCGAGAGTGCAGCTCGCGAAAACGTGGATCTCACCCGCAAAAGCTACAACGAAGGCAACGTAGGGGTTCTCCAGGTCCTCGACGCGGAGCGCCTATACCAGAATGCCCGGCTCGGTTATGTACGAGCGCAGGCACAACGCTACATGGACACAGTACAATTGTTTCTCGCCCTGGGGGGAGCCGCCACGTAAGCGAGTCCATGTCCGCTGTCATCGAAACGCACGATCTCGCGAAGAATTACGGCAAGTTTGGCGCACTGCACGGCCTGAACATGTCGATGCCCGAAGGCAGCGTATTCGCCCTGGTGGGGGCGAGCGGCGCGGGCAAGACCACGACCATCAAGATCCTCCTCAATATGATTGAGCCTTCCCGGGGTCGCGCGAGGATTCTTGGCGTTGACACGCGCTCGATCGGGCCGTCCCTGCTGTCACAGGTGGGCTACGTCTCCGAGAGCCAGGCGTTGCCCGGGCGGTTGCGGGTGGAACAGTTCTTCGATTACCTGCGTCCGTGTTATCCAACCTGGGACAGCCAGCTCGAGGTGCAATTGCGGCGCCAGTTGCGCCTGCCACCGGACCGCCGGATCAACGCGCTGTCGCATGGTATGCGATTGAAGCTGGCGCTCGCCTCGGCGATGTCTTTTCGACCGAAGTTGCTGGTGCTCGATGAGCCGTTCAGTGGTCTGGATGCACTGACGCGCGATGAAATGATCGGGGAGTTTCTGCGCGAGCCGCGGGAGATGTCGATCCTGATCTCCTCCCACGAGTTGGACGAGGTGGAGCGGCTGTGTACGGATGTTGCCTTCCTGGATGAAGGGCGGCTGCTGTTTCAGGGAACGTTGCCCGAGCTGCGGGAGAAACACAGCAAGCAATCCTTGCGCACGATCTTCGTATCGATGGTCAGCGCCGCGCGTGCCAAGCGATGATCTGGTCTGTATTCAGAAAAGACTGGGCGCTGTTGTGGCCGTTGGTGGTGCTGGTGACGCTCATCCAGGTCGCGTTGGAATGGGCGACCTACAAGTTCGGCTTCTTCGGTGTCTCACCCTTTGCCAGGGAAATCCTGCGGCTGCTGACGCCCGCCTGGTTCATCGGCGTCATTGCGCTTGCGGTGATCGTCGTTCATGAAGACACCATCCCCGGAGTAGACCAGGACTGGCTGATCAGGCCCCTCAGTCGCACGGATCTGATGCTCGCCAAGCTGCTGTTTGTGGCGGTCACGGTGTGTGTGCCGATGCTGGTGGTGAATGTCGCCGATGAGCTGGCGCTGGGCTTCCCGTTCCTGCCTTCCTTCGGCGATGCCGTCTACAAAGAGTTTTACCTGTTCGTCTGCCTGCTGGTGCCGGCTGCTGCGGTCGCCTCCGCCACGCGCAATGCCGTCGAGCTCATAGTCCTGGTTGCAGGACTGGTGCTGTTGTATGTGCTGACCATCTGGATCACTGCCTCGATGTTCGGCCTGGATCGATGTCCCACCTGCGATACGAGCATCGCGTGGCTACAGAGCCTCGTGCAGCACGCAGGTATTCTCGTCGGGTCGGCCGCCGTTCTCGGCTTGCAGTACTACCAGCGCCGCACCTCGTTTTCGCGTCTGTTGCTCGCAGTGGGTGTCGTGTTGCTGGTGATTGTCCAGGTACCGTGGAACCTGGGGTTTGCCATGCAGACATGGATGGGTGTTCCCATCGGTTCGCCGCCCGCCGCGATCGAGATAAAGGCGGGTGAAACCTCGGTCGCGTCCTCGAGCGCGAGCGGGCGCAGTCGGCAGGACAACGCCAAGCGGGCGGCACGAGCGCTGCTGCAGGGAGACGTTGATGCGGCAGTTGAAATCCAACGCAGCCTGGGCACCCACGCCGCCCCTGTCACGCTCACTGTGCCGCTCGAGATCAAAGGTCTCATCCACGATGAATTCGTGGTTGTGGACCGCGCCTATTTCGAGATCCTCGACGCCAGGGGAGCAACCCTCTATCGGGGCAGCCGTGTGGAGAGAAAATCAGCCCCGTTCAATACGGATGCCAGTGGCGCTGCGCTGCAGACATTCGAGGTCCCGGCGGCTGCCTATCAGAAGATCCGCGCGCAGGCAGTCAGTGTCGTCGTCGACTACTCTCTGACTGTCAGGGCGGTGGTTGCGCAGCACAGATTGCGTGCCACCGGCGGTGAGCTGCGCTCACCTGAAATCGGTGTTTGCCGCTCGGATGCGGACTCCAGTGCCTCCTACGTCCGGTGCCGGCAGATCGGCCGGGCACCCAACTGTTACGCCTCCACCTTGTATGGCCCGGATGGCCGGCACAATCCGGAAGTCCGCGCCTGCGGATCGGACTACCGGCCATTCATTCCGGCACCTATGAACATCATCAGCTTCGCCGGAGTGGAGATGCCGATTCGGGATTCGTACGGAGTGGCCCACTACGATGTGGATGGCTCGCAAATACAGGATTCCTACATCGTGATGAAGGTGTACGAGACGGGCGAGCATTTTCAACGGCGCGTGGCATCGCGAATTCAAACGGACTGAATGACTCGCTCAATCGCTTCACACGCCACGGCCGAGCCCCTTTCAGCGCTGATTTGGTTGCCCACATCCCGGGCCCGCTCATGAAATGAAAGGTCGGTCAGCGCCTGCAGTTGTTGCACCACTGCGTTGGCCCGATAGCGCTTGCGGCTGACAGAGAGGCCGACACCGAGCCGCACCATACGTGACGCGTTATCCGGCTGATCGTACGCGTAAGGCATGACCAATTGCGGTACTCCCGCTCGCATCGCCTGCGCGGTCGTGCCAACTCCACCTTGGTGCACGACGCAGGATGAACGGGGAAATACGCTGGAGTAGGGCGCGTACTCGGCGGCAAACAGCTCAGGGGGCAACCTGGTGGGCAGAGCGTTTTTTCCCATGAGCAATAGACCCCGGGTACCGAGTCGGCGTACTGCTTCAGCGCTCTCCTCGAAGAAGCGCCCGGGATCCATCACCGCCGCCGAGCCGAGTGTGAATGTGATGGGAGGCGGCCCACTGGAGAGAAACTCCTCCAACGGAACCTGGCGCGTATCGCCGGCCGGGTCGTACAACACGAAGCCTGCCTGCACGACATTCCCGGGCCAATCGGGCTGCGGGCGTCCCAGTTGCTTTGAGAACAACGCCAGGTTGAGTGTCGGCGAAAAGCGATCTGTCAGGATCGCGTCCCGGCTGATACGCAATCCCAGCGAGCGGCGCAGGGCGTTGAGGGGCTCATTCCAACTGCGGGTGACGAGGCGCCCAAATGCGAGGAGCTGACGCTGTAGGAACGGAGGGGCGCGCGTGAAGTGGGCGGCTCCCGGCAAGAACGGAAATGGCGGCGGGTCGTAGATGGAAAAGAACGAAAACGGCGCCAGGATGGCCCCCGCCCAGGGTAATCCCTGCTTCTCAGACACGAGCGAGGCCGCGAGCACGACCTCGCCGGAGATCAGCAAGTCCGCGCCTTCCGCCGCCTGCAACAGGTCTGAGTACATCTCCGCGATGTGCGGCAGGAGCACCGTGCGCAGCAGATATTCCGGTCCGTTGCGCGGATCGAAAACCCGCCGCAGGGTCTCGGGGTCGTCCGGTGTACCCAACGGGCGCAAAGGCCTGAATTCCAGCCCCGCGGCCGTGATCCGCTCCTGGTAGAAAGCGCTCGTGGCGAGCGCGACATCGTGGCCGCGCGCCTGCAGTGCAAGTGCGAGCCCCATGATGGGATGCAGATCGCCGAGCGAGCCCAGGGTAGAAAGAAGAATCCGCCGCCGTCGCATGGATCGAAAATGAACGCTGGATGAACCTACACCGCGGCAATTATATGGCCCAGTCTCAGCAACTTTGGCGCCACGGAACAGTCATATCCGATGCCCAAAACTGTGACCCTGCCCGCGTGTCACCGTTTGGAGATCGAGGCACAGCATGCCAGAATTTGCACTTGTCATAAGGAGCGCCCATGAAAATCAGTGCCCGCAATACGCTTCCGGGCGTCATCCGGAAAATCGAGCCAGGCGCCGTCAACGCGGAGGTGACCATCGAGATCGCCCCGCAGCTCGTTGTTGTGTCGGTGATCACCCTCGATGCCGTCAAAAGTCTCAACCTGAAGGTCGGTGAGCGCGCCTACGCGGTCATCAAGGCCTCCAGTGTCATGGTTGCAGTCGACTGAGTGATGTTTCGTCCCCTTCTTGCTGTCATAGCGTTGCTTGCCGCAGTAGCGGTACACGCCGAGCCCGCCCCGTTCGACCTCGCCGGACCGAATCTTTCGGTCACGGTGACTCGCGGGGACAAGACCCTGCCGATCACGCAGGTGCCGAACCTGGCACCCGGCGACCGCCTCTGGATCCAGGCTGACTTTCCCGCGGACCAGTCTGCTCACTACCTGATGGTCGCGGCCTTTCTGCGGGGCGCCACCAATCCGCCGCCCGAGAGCTGGTTTTTTCCCTGCGAGACCTGGAAGCCCAAGTGCATCCAGAAGGGCTTGAGTCTCACGGTCCCGCCCGAAGCACAGCAGGTTCTCGTATTCCTCGCGCCTGAAACGAGCGGCGACTTCCGCACCCTGGTGAGCGCAGTACGCGGGCGGCCCGGCGCCTTTGTGCGCAGCTCCCAGGATCTCAACCAGGCCTCGCTGGATCGCGCGCGGTTGGAGAAGTACCTCGCGGCTATCCGCTCCATCAACGACAAGGATCCGTCCAGGCTCAAGGACACCGCGCCGTTGTTGGCGCGCAGCCTCGCCATCAGGTTGGATGACAAGTGTCTGGATCGCAGTGCACTGGTGCAGGCTCCCTGCCTGACGCAGGGGCAGAGCTCGCTGATTCTCAACGACGGCCACAGCTCCTCCATTGTGGAAGCGCTCACGACCGGGCCTGCCAGCGACCTCGCCATGGAGGCCAGCTTCACTCCGCAGTTGAGTTACGGTTACTACAGCCCCTACATTGCCTCGGTGCTGGACATCGCGCGGATTTTTGATTCATTCCGAACCGCGCAGTATCAGTACATTCCGGCGCTGGCCATGCAACAGGGCGAGCAGCTCGCGCTGACTTTGAATGCGCCGCCGTCCTTTCACAATCCCAAGTCCGTGATCGTGGTGGCGCTGCCCGCCGTGGAGCAGGCGCAACTGCCACCTCTGCATGCAGTGGATCCGAAGGCGACCTTCTGCCTTCGCAAGTCAACACTGGCGTTGCCGGTCGAAGGCGCGCCGTTGGTGTTTTCAACATCCTACGCGCACGATCTGACTCTGAAGCTGACCCGTGATGATGGCAAGTCAGTCGAGTTGCCCGCGAAGGCGGATCCGCAGCTCGGCGGCTTCCTGATCGATACCAAGGATCTCGGGCCGACTGCGGTGGGCGATCGCGTGCGCGCCTCGCTGCAGGGTTATTGGGGATTCGAGAAATACAATGCGCCCAGCTTCGAGCTGATCAATGTGCACAACCAATCCTGGGCACTGGCGACTCCCGATGAGGGCTCGTTGATTGTCGGTCGTGACAAGACGGTCCGACTCCAGGCGGGCAACGTCACCTGTTTGGACAATGTCATGCTGAAGGGCGAGGATGGCACCGAGCACGCGGCGGAGTGGAAGCTGGTCAAGCCCAACGAGGTTGAGGTGACACTGCCCCTGCAGACCGCGAAGCCGGGTGCCATGACCCTGCTGGTGTCACAGTACGGCGCTGCTCAGGCCCAACAGGTTGCGCTGCATGCGTTCTCTGAAGGGGCGCATCTCGACGGATTTGCCTTCCGCGCCGGTGACAGTCAGGGTCTGCTCAAGGGCAGCCGCCTCGACCAGGTGTCCACCCTGACGATCCAGGGTGTTGAGTTTGTGCCCGGCAAGTTGGACACGAAGCAGGGCAGCGACGAGCTTTCGATGGTGACCCGGGATACACAACCCGTCCTGAAGCAGGGTGATACTGCGACTGCCAAAGTTCTGCTCAATGACGGGCGGACGATGCAGCTCAACGTGGCAGTCGCCGCGGCGCGACCACGCGTGGCCCTGATCGGCAAGGGGATGCAGATGGCCGGCTCCTCCACCCAGAGCAACATTGAGCTCGCGAATGCGGATGAGCTGCCGCAGGACGCGAAGCTGACCTTCTCGGTGCGTGCGCAAACGCCTGCTACTTTTGTACGAGACGAGGAGATCGAAGTGGCGATGGCCGATGAGTCGGCTTCGACGCTCCTCAGCATTGCCAATGGAGCCGTGACCCTGGAGAACTCCAAAGTGGCCGTGGCGACGCTCGATCCGACCAGGGCGCTGGGATCGTCCGCCTTCGGTCCGCTGATCTTCCGGACCATCGTTAACGGCGTGGCCGGCGATTGGCAGCCCCTGGCGACGCTGGTGCGCCTGCCGGCGCTGCGTGAGCTCAAGTGCCCGGCCTCCGCGGAGCTGGCCTGCAAGCTGTCCGGCTCGAGCCTTTTCCTCGTGCAATCAGTCTCCAGCGATGCGGACTTCAAGCATGCGGTTGAAGTGCCGGACGGCTTCCCGGGCTATTCGTTGCCTGTTCCACATCCGGTCAATGATGTGTTGTATGTGAAGCTGCGCGACGATCCAACAGTCGTCAGCCGTGCAACATTGGTGGCCCAGCAACTGCCGCCGTCACCCCAGGAAGTGGCCCAGGCGGCCGAACGACAGGCCGCCGCGGCGCCCCCGCAGGCCGCCACGCAACAGTAGTCGCGCTCGCATCCTTTCCCGTGTTGTTTCGGACACCGCGAGGTGTCCGTTCGGAGTCCTTGGCTGTCCGCTTTCTGACGCATTTGGCGTCTAAACTTCGGGCTCCAACAACATATAAAGGGATACATCATGTTAATGCGAACGCAGAAGTTGATGCTGGGGATCGGTTTGTCGCTGAGCCTGGCCATGGGCGCAACGACTGCCCTGGCAGACAATCAGGGCCAGGGTGTTTACTGGGCGAGCTGCTCGGGACTGCCTGATCACCACATACTGCAGAGCGCTCTGGAATACGCACGCGCGCAGAGCAACGGCGGATTCAGCCTCGACATGTGGGCAACCGTCGTGAATCGTGACGGGTTGGTATGTCAGGTTGCTTTCACCGGCAACAACCGTGGCGCGCAATGGCCGGGCAGTCGCGTCATCTCCGCGCAGAAAGCCAACACCGCCAATTCATTCAGCTTGCCGGGACTGGCGCTGTCCACAGCGGATCTTTATGCAGCGGTGCAGCCCGGTGGCACCTTGTTTGGTCTGCAGCACAGCAACCCGGTCGATACCGGGGTCGCTTACCAGGGGCCGGCATCCAACTTCGGTCAGGAAGACGATCCGATGATCGGCCATCGTATCGGTGGTGTGAACGTGTTTGGCGGTGGACTCGCGCTTTATAACTCGAAGGGCCAGCTCATCGGCGCCGTCGGCGTCAGCGGCGACACGTCCTGCGCCGACCACAACATTGCCTGGCGGACACGACATCGCCTGAACCTGGATTTCGTGCCTTCCGGCGTGAGCCTGAAGAGTGACGACAACATCAACTATGAAGGCCTGGTGCCCAACCCGAGCGTGTCGAACGACTTTTCCCACCCCATCTGCAAGATCGGCGGCGTGGACGGCGTGTCGGCTATCAGTGCGGGACTGCCGGCAGTGCAGAAGGTGGGCTCACAACACTGACAGGCTCATTCCTGAGCCGTGGGGTGTCCGTTCTCCCGGTACACGACACCCCCTTTCATGACGAACCCGACGTGCCGCAGCGCATCGGGTTGTGTCGTGGGGTCGGCCGGTATCGCCACGATATCGGCCAGCCTCCCGGGTTGGATCGAGCCCACCCGATCCGAGCGACCCAACAGGTCGGCGGCATTGCGGGTCGCCGCGAAGATGGCCTCCATCGGCTGCATGCCGTTGGCGATCAGCAGCGCGAACTCCATCGTGTGATCGCCTTCTCCGAGATCCGTGCCATAGGCAATCTTCACGCCTGATTTGACGGCCAGCGGCAGGTTCTTCTTGGGCAGGAGGTCGTTGGCGAGCTCCTTCGGAGCCGTGCCCGGCGTCAACAGCTCGGGATGGTCGTGCGCGACTGTGTAGAACACATCGTAAACAGTCAGTGTCGGAACCAGATACGTTCCGTGCGCCTTCATCAACGCAAACGTCTCGGCGGTTGCAAACGATCCATGCTCGACCGAGTCGACCCCGGCGCGCACGGCGTTCTCGATTGCCGGGGCGGGGTAGATGTGGGCTGCTACCTTCATTCCCAATGAATGCGCCGTTTCGACGGCTACGCGCATCTCGTCGTTGGTCATGAGCTGTTGACGCGGGTCATCGCCGGTTGAGGCAACTCCGCCGGACGGCATGAGCTTGATGACGTTAGCGCCACGCTGCTTGTGTTCACGTACCCGGATCCGAGCTTGCTCGGGGGAGTCTACGATGCCGTTGCTCCAACCTGGGTGCGAGAGGCCGTGATCGAGTCCGTTGTACACGTCACCGTGACCTGCTGTCGGGCCCAGGGGCTCGAGAGAAACCATCAGGCGTGGGCCAGGAATCTTGCCGGCATCGATGGCATTGCGAAGTGCAACTGTATCGTCACCGCCGCCAACATCACGCGCACTGGTGAAACCCTGTTGGAGCATCTGGCGGACGAATACCTCGCCGTCAAACGCTCGATCGATGTCGGAGTGGGTTACCCAATACTCGGTAGCATTCACGCGGCTGGGAAGCATCGCGGCCACATGCACGTGGCAGTCGATAAACCCAGGCAATACCGTGGCACCCGAGAGGTCGATGACTTTGGCACCTGGCGGTGTCGTAAAGCCATTGTCCACGGCGGTGATCTTATCTTCCTGGATGGTTATTGAGACGTTGTGACGGGGAACCGGGGAGATGCCGTCAATCAGGGTGCCTGCATGGATGACAGTGGCGGCCAGCGCAACGAGGAGATCACTCAATTCGGCATACCGCGGTGAAATCGGGGCGCCAGTATAGCTGCTATCATTTCCGCCCATGGGGCCGCTTTTAACATTGAAAGTGCACGAGGCGTTGCAGAACGCAGCTCGCACGGGCATCGGTACGCTCGAATGCTCGCTCGACCTGGACCGCTCCACGACTTCTGTCGAGGTGGGTACCGATCACTGGCGCTGGCAGGGCGCGAGCTATCCGTTTCTGCAGGCGTGCAAGGACCGGACTATCTACTACTGGGCGGGACAGGAGTTTGCGCCGGTGGCGCGCTACACCAACTCGCTCATCAAGTTGGTGCCGACGCAGTGGGGTGCGCCGACTTTCGAAATCGACGGCATCAAGATGCTGCCCACGGCGAAGGTTTCACCCCATGAGGACGCGCAGCGCAAGGTGGGGCTGATTCGGCCGCGTGGCAAGGTGATCCTCGATACTTGCGGCGGGTTGGGTTATTTCGCCGCCTGGTGCCTGCAGGGGCAGGCGGCGAGTGTGCTGTCGTATGAGAAGAACCCGGATGTGATCTGGCTGAGGAGCCTGAATCCGTGGTCGCCACCGGCGGACGCGGAGTTGGAATCCCATGCGTCCGGGGCCGGAGCCGCGCCGAACGCTGCCTCGGCGCCGCCGGCCGCACCGCCGCCGCTTGGCCGGGGTTTGACGCTCGTCCGCGGTGACGTCGCCGTTGAAATCGGCGCGCTGCCGGATCGGTCCTTCGATGCCGTGCTGCATGACCCGCCGCGCTTCGGCATTGCCGGTGAGCTTTACTCCCAGGTTTTCTACGACCACCTGGCCCGGGTGCTGAAGCCCCGGGGCGTGCTGTTTCACTACACCGGCAGCCCAAACAAACTCACCTCTGGACGGGATGTGCCCAAAGAGGTGGCCGCCCGCCTGCGGCATGCGGGATTTTCTACCGAGATGGAGGGCGACGGCGTACTCGCTTTCAGAAGGTCTTCATGAACGCAATGAGCGCACGCTTATCGTCGTCGCTCAACTCCGGTTCCTTGCCGAATGACTGCTCGTCCTTGCTGAGCCCATCCTGGTCATTGAACTGACTGGTGCCGAAGTAGTGGCCCCGGTTGACCACCAGGTCGGGGCACTTGCTGAGATTCAACAAGGGCCGGGCGAGGTTGGGCAGCTGGGCTTCGAGCTGCTCGTCGGATTGACCGACGGTGGTGAGCAAGTCCCCTTGCAGCTTCAGCAACAACTTGCCGACTTCACGGAAATGGGCGGCCTGTGCCGCAGGCTCGTCACTCTCCGGCAGCAGACGGACATTGGCGAGCAGACCTACCGGCATTCCTTTTGGGATCGGGCCGATCTCAATGTCGCCGCCTGCGCTGATGAAGCGGGGCAACCACCAATGCGCCTCTTTCTGCAGCGGGCGCAGCGCCTCCGGCGCAAATCCCACCGGGATGGTGAAACGGCTGGCCTGAGTCGTCCGGTCGATGACGCCCGGAATCCTGTTGCCCAGGACCGCGTCCTGGTCGCGCTTTTCCGGCCACAACAGCTGCTCAATCGAGGCATCGAAGACCTTCATGCGCGTAGCGACGGAAGGATCCGAGTCGAACGGCCCGACACTGTTGTTCAGGAGGTATGGCGCTGTCGACCAGATGCTGATGAGAGAGGGCACGCGCGTGTAGCCGCGTCCGCCGGCCGGCATCTCATAGGGAAGCCGGTCGCCGGTGAATGGATCGTACAGGGTCACGGTGCCGACGGTCGGCAGTTGTTTGTATGAGTGAGACGAGAAGTTGTCCCAGATATTCCCCGCGATCGCGTTGGTCGCCAGCGGGCTGCACACGTTCGTGCGCAACAGCGTCACCGGTATCCGCGCATCCGTCGACAGATAATTCCCATCCAGAAAATCCGGAGCGGCCACAATCGCCCGCATCAGCGACTTGTATTGATCCGATTGGGTCCACGTCCAATAGCGCTTGAAGCAATCCAGGTACAGCGATCCGGAGCAGCGGTCCGCATCCAGGTTCAGGTCGGGCGGCGGCGCCGGTCCCTTGCTCGAGTGGCAACGGGCGCAGGTTTCGGCAAACACCTCTTTGCCGTGGGCCACGAGCTTCGCGTCGGCGTTCAGGTACTGATAGCCCTCCGGCGCGTCCTTCAGGTGATCCGGCTGCGCCGCCTTCAGGAAGAACAGGGCGGTGTTCGGTGTGCCGGCCTCGGTGGCCAGCCAGTAGGTCGAGTTCTTCTGGGCAACAGCAATCTCAATGGGCGTGATGGGCTTGCCGCCCACCACCGGATTGAAGTGCGTGAGCCACTCCTCGCTGAACAGCCCTATATTGAGATAGACACGATTGAGCGCGCCGAGCAGCCCGGCTGAATCCGAACCGTCCTTGAGCACGTGCGGGGTCTTCACGATGCCATTGGCCGGATCGAAATAGCCGTCCAACTGCTTGTTGTTCAGCTCGCCGCCGGCGAGCTTTTCGTGCCACAGGCTTCTGGCGAGCCCCATGCGGGAGACGATGTCATACACCGCGTTCATGGTGCGCGGGTTGTTGATGTTGTCGGTGGAGATCAGCGAGGTGTCCATGGACCCCGGCCGGTAGGTCTTCACCAACTGGTACATGTAGTTGTGCTGGCCCTCGGGATGATTCGAGTTGAAAATAAACAACCGGTCAACCCACATGTACTGTGCGCCCACCGACGAGCTGAGATTCGCGAAGGTGGGTGCTTCGGCATCCGCCGGCGGCCGCACGGGGCTCGGGCCTACGTGGCAGAAACCGCAGGACATGCCGACCCGGTAGGGTCGGACCAGGTCCTTCCGGTTATAGTAGGAGGGGTCGGTGTAGTAGCGCTCGGGGTCCCAGTCCTTGGCGGCCTGCGCGTCGAAATCCGGATTCGGGAATAGGCGCAATCCCATGATGCCGGTGGCATAGCCGTAATACGAACCGACCGGCACGGTGCTGCCGCGCGCACCGGTGCGGACACCGGGGTACTTCTTCTCGTCTTCAAATGGATCGGCAGCACAGTCCTTGCCGCGCACGTCCAGCCACAGGCCGTGGCGCGCCGGGTCGGGACCTGTTGGATTCTGGAAGCAGGGCTCGTTCACCAACCCGAGCTCGGTCCAGCGGTTGGCACGCGAGTAACCGAGGCTGGGATGCGAGCTGATGGTCTTCAGCAGGTCGAACGCGCCGAAGGTGTACTGAGTCATCTCGTTCCAGAACCGATCGTTGCCCCCGGTCCAGACCAGCCACATGTCGCGCCCCTTGATCTCCTCGGGGCTCAGCTGGATCCCGCCATCCATGTCGCGGAAAAAGTCTTCATCCGCATGCGGGAACGAGGCGGCGGTGCGACCCGCCGCGCGCGCCTCATCCGGCACCTCGCCGGACTGGGGTGCCGGATGGCAGGCAGACAGTGCCAGGCACAGCACTGCCACTGTTGTTGACAACCTCATTTCTGGAAGCGCTCCCCCATTGTCCCGTTCTAGCCTGTCACCACGCTTGGGTTTATCGCACGTTGTGGCGTGATTTGAACAGATGACATCGCTTTGCTGAGGCATTTATTAGGAATGCTTCTTGCGGTCGTGCCCCGCACTCACGAGCAGACCAAGGGGACCGGTGTTGGTCAGCATACAACCTCGATTCAGGGGGGCCGCCTTTGGCTGGCCCGTAGTAATCCTCCTCCTGCTGATTCTGGTCTGTTTGCCGCGCGCAGGTTGGTCGCAGGGGGTGGAAGCAGCCTTGCGCGGGCAAGCTGCGCCGAGTGCGCAAGTCACGGCGCGCAATACCGCAACCGGCCTGACCCGGCGCACGCAGGCCAGGGCTGATGGCTCATACAGTATCGTGGGATTGCCTCCGGGGCCGTATCACCTGAGCTCAGACGGCGGCGGTGAGGCGGATGTTACGCTGGCTGTTGCTTCGACCATTACACTGGATCTGTCCCCATCCGGGGATCTGCAGGCACCCCAGGCGGCCGAGGAGGTCGTTGCTACCGTTACGGTGAAGAGCAACCGGCCCACCGAGGTCAAGACGTCCGAAATCAGCTCGATTGTGGCTCCTGTGACCATCGAGAACATTCCCCAGGTCACGCGCAACTTCCTCGAGTTCGCCGACACGGTGCCCGGCCTTGCCTTCACGGTCGACAACAAAGGGAATACTTCGTTGGTCGGGGGCGCCCAGAATAAAAGCGGCGTCAATGTGTTTATTGACGGTGTCGGCCAGAAGAATTACGTGAAGGAAGGCGGTGTCTCGGGCAACTTCTCCTCCCAGGGCAATCCCTTCCCGCAACTCGCCATCGGTGAGTACAAGGTGATCACCTCAAACTACAAAGCTGAGTTTGACCAGATCACCAGCGCGGCAGTGACGGCCGACACCAAGTCCGGCACCAACGAGTTTCACGGCGAGGCCTTCGGCACCTTCACCGGTCACAACTTCCGCGCCGAAACGCCAGCCGAACGCGATTCTGGCAGCGAGGTCGCCGATAGCAACAAGGAGTTTGGCGCCGCTTTCGGCGGCCCCATCATCCAGGACCTGTTGCATTTCTTTGTGACCTACGAGGGCAAGCGGCTGATTACACCGATCTCGGTGACTCCGGGCAACAGCGCGGGCGCGCCGTTTCTGCCGCCGGATGTAGCCGCGCAATTTGGACCGTCCTCGCTGCCGTTCAAGGAGGATCTGTACTACGGCAAGCTCGATTGGGAGCCGACCGACAAAGACCGGTTTGTGTTGGGCGCCAAGGTGCGCCGCGAAACCCAGGCGACCCAGATCGGGGTCGGATTGGCGGCGTCCGCGAAAGTCGACGTGTTGAACAACGATACGCGGATCGATCTGCGCTGGCAGAGGACCGAGGACTGGTTCTTCAACGAGTTGCTGTTGACTTACGAGGATGCCTACTACGAGCCCAAAGCGAGCTCGTTCGGCAACGGCTTCCAGTACACCTACCAGCCGCTGGGGAATGATCCGTTGATACTCGCGGTCGGTCCGGCGGACCCGCGCTCCAACCAGTTCGACGGCCAGCGCGGCCCCGGTATTCAGGACGATTTCACCCTGCACGGCCTCGAGTGGTTCGGTGAGCACACCGTCAAGACCGGCTTCAAGCTGAAACGGATCATCCTGACAGCCCAGGATGCCGCCGACGTCAACCCGCAGTTCTACTATGACGTAAATCCTACAGGCACCGCGGCTACTCCCTACAAAGTGTTCTTCACCAAGGAAGTGCCTGGGCAGAGTCCAATCTCGCGCTCTGATAACACGCAGTTCGGTATTTACCTGCAGGATGACTGGGCGCCCACTCGACAGCTCACGTTCAACCTGGGCGTACGCTGGGACTACGAGAAGACTCCCGCGTACCTCGACCGCGTTACGCCGGCCAATGTCGTGGCCGCATTCAACTCGCAGGATCCGTTCGCGCCGCCGGGACAGACCTATGCGCAGACGCTCGCGCTGGGTGGAGTCAACATCAACGATTACATCAGCAACGGCCACAACCGCTCGGCCCCCACCAACGAGATCGCGCCACGCTTTGGTGTGTCGTATGACCTCGCAGGCGACCAGAAGCACGTGATCTTCGGCGGTGCCGGCCGCTCGTACGACCGCGACCTGTTCACCTATCTGCAATTGGAGCAGACCAAGTCATCACTACCGCAATACAACATCTTCTTCAATGTGCCGGAGCGGCCGTGTGCGCCGTCGCCCAGTTGCATTGCCTGGAACCCGGCGTACCTGAACGGCCTGTCGAATCTGCACTCGCTGGTAGAGGCCAGCAATGCGGGCCAGGAAGTCGATGTGCTCAACAACAAGTTGAAGACACCGTACTCCGATCAGTTCAGCATCGGCATGCGTAACCGAATCGGCGACTGGAACACCAGTGTGACGGCCGCGCGGATTCTCAGCCACGACGGGTTCGCCTATACGCTGGGCAACCGTCTGCCCAACGGAGCGTACTGGATCAACGGCAACGGGCCGCCCTACGGCAATCCCATCCCGGGCTTCGGCAATCTGATTCTCGGCAACAACGGCATCGAGACGCGGACCACCCAATTGTTGGTCTCGATTGAGAAACCGTTCACCGAGGAATCCCGCTGGGGCGTGACGTTCGCCTACACCTTCACGGATGCCAAGCAGAACCGCGACATCGCCGAGCATTACTCATTGGATGAGGAAACCATCGGCCAGTATCCGTTCATCGCCTCGAATGCCGCGGCCAAACACCGTTGGGTCACCACCGGCACCGTGCGGGGTCCGTGGCAGACGACACTGTCAGCAAAGTGGACCCTGGCAACGCCCATTCCGCACAACGACCTGGCCTGCTACCTGCCGGACGGCGAGGTGTTCTCCACCGGCAGCAAGTGCACCCCGATTGCCTCCCGGCCGCCGGATACCTTCGGCTACAAGGACCTGGATCTGCAGGTGAGCAAGGACTTCCCGGTCCACAACGATGTGGCGCTGTATGTCCGCCTGGATATGTTGAATGTATTCAACAATACCAACTACTCGGACTACAACGTCGACTACGGCAGCAACGGCAACGTATCTGCGAACCCCGTCACATTTAACCAGGTAGGCAATATCCTGGGCGTACCCAGGACATTGAAGCTGCAGGGGGGAGTGAAGTTCTGAGGGCTACCAGCGGCTCGGCATTGGTGTGACGCCGGGCACAAAACGCCGGGAGTGGAAGATGGGCTTCAGGGCCACGGTGAGCTTTGTCATACCATCGGCATACTGCGCGCCCTGGAGGCGGTAGCCGGTCCGGGTGCGGATGGCGCGCCAGGCCCGCCCGAAGCCGTCCGTGCTGCATCGATGTGTTATGCCCGAGGGCGGCACCATCCGCCACCAGCTCGCGTGCGCGAAGCCGTGCCGGGTCAGATCGAACGGCATTCCCGAGATGTTGAATGTCATCTCGATCTCTTCGCGGTCCGGTGTGTCCTGTAGAGCGCTTTGCGGTAGAAAGGTCAGGCGCACCTGGTTGAACCGGATACCGCTGTAGTGGGCGGTCAGGGCCTGACATTCCGCATCGGCGTGTCGGAAGATCAGCAGCCGGCAGCCATCGTCATATTGGTACGCTTCGCTCATGTCGGTATTCTTCAATCGTGGGTAACGAGCAGGTTGACTGGTTGCACAAAAGGGTCAGGCAGCTATCATCCTGCGGCCGGCCTGATTGTAGGAATCGCGCCGGTTGCCAATGCGCTGTGGTGATTTTCACTAGCTGCGTCGCGACAGTTCGTCCAGACGTTGCCGCGCCCGCACCGCGTATGTCACCCTGACACCTTCGAGACCTACGGACACACCGCAATAATGCCCGGCCGCGGCCGCTCGTAACCGGTCGCAGTGCGCAGAATAAAGGAACTCGAGGTGGCTACTGCATCGCACAATGTGCTGCCGCTGTGTTGCCGTGCCTTTTTTTGCCCGCCGGCGGCCTTCGCCGCGCTCAAAGCATGGGTTATGGAGGACCTGCTGGACCGTGCGTTGACCGAACGGCCGGTGCGCATCTGGATTCCCGGTTGTGGTGCGGGCGAGCAGGCCTACTCCATCGCCATGTTGCTGGCTGAGCATTTCCACAGCTACGGGCGCCAACCCAACGTCAGGATCTTTGCAACTGACACGGAGGCCAACTCCATTCGGGTGGCCCGCGCGGGTGTGTATTCCGACACCGACCTTAAGGAGATGTCCGCGGCGCGGTTGCAGCAATTCTTTCTGCGCCACGGCACCAACCGCTACCGCGTGAGTCCTGTGTTGCGCGATTGTGTGGTGTTTGCAATACACGATTTTGACAATGATCCGCCGCTGTCCCGGCTCGACTTCGTGGCTTGTCACACCGCCATGGCGCGGCTGCCGGCCGCAAGCCGTACCCGGCTGTATTCACTGTTGCACTTTGCACTGGAACAGGGCGGCCACCTGTTGCTGAGTCCCGACGATGCGTTGATCCCTTCGGCCGACCTGTTCCAGGTTGTGGACGTGGAGGGTTACATCTACCGGCGCCTGGGCGAGGCGCACCAGCCCGTGCCCCTGCAGGTACTCGAGCAGGCGGTGGAAGTGGCGCATCATTCGAATCGAGCGCTCGCATGGCCGGCCGATCAGCCGCGCCGGCGCCCGGGCGCCATGACCACAGTGGAGGAGTTCCAGTCGGAACACGAGGGCCTGGTGGCCGCGCGCGAAAAACTGTTGTCATTGAACGAGGAGCTGTCGGCCATCAACAGTCAGCTCGCGGCCCGGGTCGCCGAGCTGGAAACGACCGGCAACAACATGGCCGACCTGCTGGGTGCCACGAACATCGCGGTCCTGATCCTGGATGCGGAGTTGCGCATCGAGAAATTCACCCCGCCGGCCGCCATGTTGTTGAACCTGTGCGACAACGACCTCGGCCGTCCCTGGAACGCGGTGGCGCGCGGGTTTGACGAACAGCTGGCTATTGACGCGCAGCTCACCATCGAGACCCGCACGCCGATTGAGAAGAATGTCCGGACTCATCACCACAAGTGCTTCCTGAGGCGCGTACAGGTCTATCGAGCGGAGGGGGCACGGGTCGGTGGTGTTGCGGTCACCTTTGTCGACATCACCCGCCAGATCGAATCTGACGCACAATTGCGACGGTTCGCGGCGATGTTGCGCGATTCGGCGGATGCCATCGTCGTGATGGATTTCGGTGGCCGCATCGTTGCCTGGAATCGTGGTGCACAGCGGCTATACGGATACACACAGGGCGAGGCCCTGAGGTTGAACGTACGCGATCTGATGACCGGTGACCGGCTCGATGGCACGCTGGAAGTGATGCGGCGCGTCGCCCGAGGTGAGGCCATGCAGCCGTTTGATACTCAGCGGCGTACGCGCGACGGCCGGATCGTGGATGTATCTGCAACGGTTGCATTGTTGTTCGATGCGGCGGGCAATCCCGAATCGCTGGCCGCAACCGAGCGTGACATCACGGCACGTCGCCGCGCGGAGGATGAAACCCGGATGTTGAATGCACGGCTGGAACAGCGCGTGGCCGAGCGGGCCGCTGAGTTGCAGCACAGCGAAGAGCAGATCCGGGCGATCCTGGATGCGACCGCGGATGCCGTGGTGACCATCGATGTGCTGGGCCGGATTGCGACCTTCAACCGGGCGGCGGAACGGATCTTCGGCTACGCCGCCAACGAGGTGATCGGCGAAAATGTCAACGTGCTCATTCCTCCGCAGGAGCGGGTGGGTCGGTACGGGTATAAGGCCACGGCAACCCGCTCGTACTACAGCCGGCTCATCGGGCGCAGTCATGAGATTGCAGGACGCCGCAAGGACGGCAGCATCATTCCCATCCAGTTGAGCGTGAATTCGGTCGAGGGTCGCGACCTGTTCGTCGGAGTGGCCCGCGACATGACCGAGCACAAGGCACTGCAGAAGGAGATCATCGACGTTGCGATGTTGGAGCAACGCCGCATCGGCCAGGAGCTGCATGACGGCACCCAACAGGAGCTGACGGGCCTGGGTCTGCTGGCGGCCAGTCTGGCGGACTCGTTGAGTCGCAACAATGCGGTCGCGGCCAGCCAGGTGGCTTCCCGGGTGGCGCGGGGCATCGAGCTGTGCAATCAGAGGGTCCGCTCGCTGGCCCGCGGCATGGTGCCGGTGCCGATTGATCGGGAAGGGCTCATGACGGCGCTCGCGGAGTTGGCGCGGCAGACCACCGAGATCCATGGCATCCCCTGTGGATTTGAATGTCCGGCACCGGTGGAGCTCGACAACGACAACGAATCGACCCACCTCTATCGCATTGCGCAGGAAGCCCTGAGCAATGCCACCCGTCATGCCAGGGCCAGCGCCATCTGGATTCGCCTCGAACAGGTGGATGGGCGACTCGTGCTGGAAGTGCAGGACACCGGCATCGGCATGCAGGCGACGCCGAACAAAGGCAAGGGGGTTGGCTTGCGGCTCATGGAGCATCGATGCGCCATGATCGGCGGCAATTTCTCCATCGAGCCACGGCAGGACGGAGGCACGTGTATTGCGTGTTCGGTGCTGCGGACGCAGCAGTCCGATAGTCACTGAGCGACTGAGCATGGACCCAAGAAATTCCGGCAGCGGCCGCCTCACGATTGCCATTGTGGATGATCATCCGCTGGTGCGGGAAGGACTGGCAGCCCGCATCTCAGCGCAAGCCGACATGGAAGTGTGCGGCGAGGCTGACGACATCGAATCGGCGATGGAGATGATCGTAGCCACGCGGCCTGCGCTGGTGATTGTGGATATCGCGCTGCGAGACGGGCACGGCATCGACCTGATCAAGCGGATCGTTGCCGCCGGCATCAACACCCGGATGCTCGTGGTCAGCGCCTACGACGAATCACTGTTTGCCGAGCGCGCGTTACGCGCAGGCGCCCTGGGCTATATCAACAAACAGGAGCTGCAGGGCAAGGTGGTAGAAGCGTTGCGGACCGTGCTGCGGGGGGAGCGGTATCTGAGCACGGCGATGGCGCAGCGCCTGATTGCTCAAGCCATCGGCAGTAAGGCGGCAGCCGGAGGAATGGAGGCGCTCACCGACCGCGAGTTGCAGATTTTCCAGTTGGTGGGGCGTGGCAAGAGCACGCGTGAAATCGCCAACGAGCTGAATGTAAGCGTACACACGATTGATTCCCATCGCGAGCACATCCGCGCGAAGCTCGACTTGCGCAGCGGCACTGAGCTGATCCAGCGCGCGGTTCAATGGCACATTGAGAATGGCTGATACGCTAGCGGATGGCCTGGGTCTCCAGTGACAGTAGTTGGACACCGAGCACATCGCCCACCGCCACCAGCTCGCCGTGACCTACACGGGTACCGTTGGCTCTGATCACCACGCGGACGCTGTCCAGGCTGTTGGGGAGCTCGAAGACATAGCCCGGCTTGAGAGCAGCCAGCTCGCCCAGCGGCACCGCCAGGTTGCCGAGATCAAAGTCCAGGCTGACTGGAATGGAGTCCGCGGCACTGGTTGCATTGGGATCTGACATGATCAACTCCACGGTGGAATTCGGAGGGTTGGCGCTGGCAATGAGATTGCGACCGTCGTAGGTCGCGCTCCAGGCGTGCAGTCGCTCCTCGGAATGCGAACCGGCCAACACGACCTGCAGGCTGCGCCAGCAAGTCGTCCGGTCACCGAGAATGAGCACATCGCCCATCTCCGAGGCTCGCAGGACGCCGAGCGGAAATGAGATGCCCGGAAGCTCGAGGCGCAGCCGGCCGGGGAGCCTGAGCCACGGGCCCGGTTTGGGCACGGAGCGGTGCCAGCCCGCGAAAGAGGCGATGCGCGCAACCATCGCCGGTGACAGGCTCACACAGCCCGTGGTCTGTCGGCCATCGCCGGTGGTGGCGGAGAATTCCAACGCGACGTTGGACTCGGCTTCCGCCGGAGCGGTGTCGATCAGCGCGCTCGGCATGAGTGGCTCGCGCAATATGCGCCCCAATCCCTCCAACAGGCCGGTGTGGGCCAGAGCCCAGGCGAGCAGCCGGGATTCGCCGGTGAAGTCCCACCACTCGCGTTCCCCGAGACGCTCAACCCAGCCGTCGTTGGCAACTATCAGGGACAGCTTCTCGTGGACGCCATCCAGGATGGCAGCAGGCGGTGACAGGGTTGGAGCCGGCCCGAAACGCCAGGTCGTTCGCGGGGTGCCCTCGAGAGTTACGTATTCCCGGCTATGGAAAAGATCGCGCAGGGCGCGGGCAGCCTCCGGCGCCAACTGGCGCAAGCGCCGGCGCACGGACTGTTGCTCCGCGTATTCGAAGAATAACGTTTCGTTGGCGATAGCCACGCTACACCTGCGGTGCCCGTGTCGAAGAGCCGCACGACGGTCCTGAAGGCCGCCTCCCTCCGCGCGCTTGTGGTGAGATTGCGTCCTGCAGGGCACGTCGTGCGCGACAGGAGAATACCCTCAACGGTGCAGCTCGCGGGATGTCCTCCAACCGCGACAGGGTTGGTGGCGACAAAGATGTGCGGATAACCAGTGTTTCGTCCAGGCAACACAGTGACGGGGCCCCCTCGTTGCGTTATATCCAACATCGAGTCGTCGTTTGCCGCAGGTGACTCATGTTTCTCCCAGAAGATGCCCGGATCTGGTTCAACGTCCAGGTGGAGACGCTCAAGCGGGTCCACTCCAGTTGGCTGCCGGATATTCCCCTCGAGCTGCTGGCGCAGGCGCGCAAGTTGCCGCTCGGGCGCCGGTGGCTGGCCCGGCGCCTGGTCGCCGTGAGCCCGATGTTGTTTGGTTTGCCCATGGAGCTCAATTCGGATGCCGTCGCGCGTTTGAAAGCCGCGGAGTGGCTGGCACCGCTCGTCGCCGAGCCCATGGAATGTGCCATCCGGCTCGGTACCCTGGTCATGACGCCCGTGGCGGCAGCCGATGAGATGGATCGTTTGATCAGGCGGGGTGCGGCTGAATTTGCGGTATTTGCCAATACGTTGCATCCGGCCTGGGGTGAGAGTGTTCGCCTGACTTACGACCGTTCCTGGTGGACGGCCCCATACTCGCCGAGTCTGAGCGTGGCCGCCGCCGAAAGCTGCCTGCGCGTAGGAGTGTTGCATTGAGCTCGATTGCCATCACCGATTCGGAGGCCATGCTCACCGCAGTGGCCGGTCAGCGCATCCCACGCCGTGCCTGGGGCGATGTCACCCAGCTCAGCAACGTCCTCACCGAGGCCGATCGGACGTTGCAGTCGGCGAAGCGCCAGTCGGAGCTCCTGCAGCGGCGCGCCTACTTTGACGGCCGCGCCGCCGGCATTTCCAACGCTCAGTCGGAAGCCATCAAACACGTCCTGGAGGCCCAGAGGCAGGCGCGTGAGCTGCTGTCGGGCTCGGAGGCCCGGATCGTCGAGCTGGCAGTGGCTATTGTTGAGCGCATGGCACCTCGCCTCGAGCAGAGTGATCTGGTGACGGCGCTGGCGGCGGAAGGACTGGCGGCCATCAGGGAAGAACGGCACATCACGGTGCGGATCGGCAGTTCCGCCGAGAAGCCCGTCCGCGCCATGTTGGACAAATGGCAACTCGAGCACGCCCAGGTTGAAAAGGTGGACATGGTGATCGATCCAGCCATGGAAGCCATGGCGTGTGTTATCGAGACCGAGCTGGGTCGCATCGAGGTGGGGTTGCCGGTGCAGCTCGAGGCCATTCGCGCGGCTGCTGTGCCCACGTTCGACAACCTCGCGACGCTGAAGCGGGTAGGGCGAGTTGCCGAGATTCGTGCCGGGTTGATTCGCGCCACGGGCCTCGATGCCCGTATCGGCGAGGTGTGCGAGCTCAAAGACGGCGCCAGGGTCCTGTCTGCAGAGGTGCTGGCAATAGATCGCGGGGCCGCCTCACTCATTCCGCTTGGCGCGTTGGAGGGACTCTCCTGCGCGGCCGAAGTCGTTGCGAGGGGAAATCGGGTCACTGTGGGGGCAGGAGACGCGTTGCTGGGTCGCGCGTTGGATGCACTCGGCCACGTCATCGATGGACAGCCGGCACCAACCGGGCTCACCGAGGTTCCTGTCTACCGGGATCCCCCGAATGCAATGACGCGGGCTCCCAGCCGACAACCTTTCCCAACGGGCATCAAGGCCCTGGATGCCGCGTTGACCGTGGGGGAAGGACAGCGCATTGGGCTCTTCGGCCCTTCCGGAAGCAGCATCACCTCCATGTTGGGAATGCTGTCGCATGCCGGGGCCGATGTGAACGTCATCGTATTGCTGGGTGGGCGTGGCAGCGAAGTGCGTAGTTTCATAGATCAGAAGAGCGTGGTCATTGTGGCGACCTCCGATCGACCCGCTCTGGAGAGAGCCCGAGCCGCCTATGTGGGCACCGCGATCGCCGAGCATTTCCAGGACCAGGGCAAGCGGGTGCTGCTGCTGTTGGATTCGGTTACGCGGTTCGCCAAGGCTGTGCGCGATACTGGGTTGGCAGCCGGGGAGCCCCCAGTGCGGCATGGGTACCCCGCTTCGGTATTTACTGCCCTGCCGCGGCTGTTCGAGCGGGCGGGAAATAATGATCGCGGCTCGATTACGGCTTTCTACACGGGCCTTTTAGAGGACGAGGGCGAGCCGATTGCCGCCGAGGTTCGATCGCTGCTGGACGGCCACATCAATCTCTCCCGGAAGCCGCCGACTGGCTAACTCGGCCCGTCCCCCCTCACAATACGGGGATGAGAGGTCGCCGAAATCGCCGGGTCTCCCGGCCCAATGCCGCTGCTGCCGTCGCCCGGGCGGGCACACGCTCGACCTGGGAGATGCTCATATGGAACCACGTCAAGCTGTGGGTTGCCACGCTCGTCGGCATCATTGTGGTGTTCTTGTTGCCGTCCCATTGGGGCTGGATCGTCAGGGTGCTGGCCGGTTGGAACGGCGCGATGTTCGTGCTGGTGCCGTTCACGTACTTTTGGATGCGCAAGTTGGATGCCAAGGCGCTGCGCGCCAAGTACGTGGAGGAGGACCCGACGGGGCCGGTGATTCTCCTGGTTACAGTGGTCGGCGCGCTCCTGAGCGTATTGGGCATCATTGCGCTGCTGTCCACGGCAAAGCAGGTGCCTTCCGGCGAGCGGGCCGGCCATTTCCTGCTGGCAGGTCTCACGATCGTCAACTCATGGGCGCTGGTGCACACCATGTTCACGATCCGCTATGCCGATATGTTCTACAGTGTGTTGGATGGCGAGACGTCGCCGCTGTCATTTCCCCACACTCCCGAGCCCCTGTTCTGGGACTTCGTGTACTTCTCGTTCACCATTGGCGTGGCTTGTCAGACGTCGGATGTGTGTACCCAGCAGACTGACATGCGCAGAATGGTGACCATTCACAGTGTGATTTCATTCGTTTTCAACCTCGCGATACTGGGGTTTGCCATCAATGTCTCCGCCGGGCTGTTGAACGGAAGCTAGGCCGGTTCGGTCACAAAGACGTTCCAGGAGAGGGGCCGCAGAGTCGCTTTCAGCACCCCACCGCTGATCCCGGCATCCGCATGATCCGCGGGCCTGACAGTGTCCGGCGCTGAGCGGCTGTTGTGGGCTTTCAAGTCCGGGTGGTGCAGCTCGCTGGCAAATATCAGCTTGCGACGGCCCAGGCCTCGCAGCTCCACAGTGAACTCCATTTCCGGGCCGCGATTCAGAACGAAGACACTGGCGCGTCCGCTGGTCTCGTCATGCAACACCGCGGCCGGCAGGTCATCGCCGACCGTGCGCAATACGTTCCCGTGCCCAAACCGGGCTGCCTGCGAGAAAGGGTGGAATATCGTCTGGCGCCACGCGGGTCCGCCCCGTTCGGTCATGATCGCGCCAATGACATTGACGAGTTGCGCGAGACAGGCGACTTTCACGCGATCTGCGTTGTTCATCAGGGTAATCAGGACGCCTGCGACAATCAGCGCATCCTCGAAGTTATAAACCTCTTCAATGAGCGGCGGCGCAACCGGCCACCCCGGCTTACGCAGATCCTCCGGTGTATGCGCCTTGTACCAGACGTTCCATTCGTCCAGTGACAACAGGATCCGCTTCGGCGAGCGCCGCCTGGCCGCCACGGCATCCGCGATGGCCGCCACCTCGCGTATGAATGAATTCAGGTCGTCGATGACCGTGAAATAAGCTTGGATGTCGTGGCTGTCATTGCGGAAATACTGGTGCAGTGAGATGCAATCGACCTGCTCGAAGCAGCGCTCCAGGACCTCGTGCTCCCAGTGACCGTAGGTCGGCATTCCACGGTGCGAGGAGCCACAGGCGGTGAGTTGGATGCGCGGATCTACCCAGCGCATGACTTTGGCGGTCTCCTGCGCGACCCGACCGTATTCCTCGGCTGTTTTCTGACAGATCTGCCAGGGTCCATCCATTTCGTTGCCGAGACACCAGAAGCGGATGTCGTGAGGCTGCTCGAATCCGTGTGAGCGGCGCAGATCGGAGTAGTAGGTCCCGCCGGGGTGGTTACAGTACTCAATGAAGTGCCGGGCCTCGTCCGGGCCGCGTGTGCCCAGATTGACCGCGAACATCGGCTCCACGCCGACTGCCTTGCACCAGGTGATGAATTCGTTCGTGCCGAACTCGTTCGTTTCGGTGCTACCCCAGGCGAGGTCGAGGCGCTTTGGGCGCTCGTCGCGCGGGCCAACGCCATCTTCCCAGTTGTAGCCGGACAAGAAGTTGCCACCGGGATAGCGCACGATGGTAACGCCCAGCTCGCGGGTCAAGGCGATCACGTCCTGTCGTAGACCGTTCCGGTCCGCTGTTGGATGACCGGGCTCGTAGATGCCGCCGTAGACGCAGCGGCCCATGTGCTCGACAAAGGTGCCGAAGATCCGCCGATCCAACGGGGCGAGCACGAATGCGGGGTCGACAATCAGGTTGGCCATGGAGTTTGCCTAGAGAATGTTGAACAGGAGCTCGTTTACGCGCCGCTGCGCATCCGCCAGCGCCGCATCGATGGGTTTCTGGCCCGTGGTGGCCGATTCCAACTCCTCGCAGAGGATCTGTTGAACCAGGAATTGGCGTTGCACGCCCGGCGGCAGCGGTGTGGCTGTTGCCACGAGCCCGGCAATCTGCGAGCGGTGCGGGAGCGCCCGCCAGCGCGGACTGTCGATGACGGCCGTGAAGGCGGGGAGGTGTCCGGTTCGCGACCACTCGAAGTCGTTGTCCGCCAGGAAACGCAGGAGTCGCGCGATCGCTTGCACCTGGGCCGGGGAGCGCCGCGCTGTGGGAACCGCCCAGGAATGGCCGTCCGCATAGGTTGCATCCCGGCCCGGATACAACTGGGGAAAGGGGACGACTTCGTAGCCGCCGGACAGGGGGGCTCCAGGTTGCTTTGACGCCTGATCATAGGTACCGATCATCCACGTGCCGACCGGATACACGCCGCCCTGGCCGTTGAGAAAGGCTCCGGTTGCCGCCGTGTAGTCCTGATTTCGAGTGGTCAGGCCCTCGTCATAGATCTGTTTGAACAGCTCGAGAACCCGCCGCGCCTCCGGGGTCTGCAGGTAGATGTGGCGTGGGTCGGCAAAGAAAGGCGAGTTCTGCTGCATGAGTAGAGTGAACAGATTGCGCGCGTACGCGGAAGGCTCGCGCATCAGCGATTGGACGAGGTACGGTTTGCCTGTGGCCCGCGTGAACTGACGGGCTTGCTGGATCAACTCGTCGGCGCTGTGGGGCAGCAGAGGCTTGCCATCGCGCACGAGCCCGGCTGCCCTGAACAGGTTCATGTTGATGTGCCAGAGCGGCGCCCAGGTGTCAAAGGGCAGGGCATAAATGTGCCCTTCACGAGTTACCCCCGCGCGGGCGGCCGCTGTGAAGGTCGATGGATCGATCCCGACGGAATGCAGCACTTCATCCAGTGGCATGATCAGATGTCGTTGGCTGTAGTCGGATATGACCGACTGGTGCAGAGTCACCAGATCCGGTGGATTGCCGGCGGCCAGCTCGGCTGACAGCTGGTCGTACCCCGGCCAATACACAATGTTGACATTGACGTGCACGTCCGGATTGTCGGCGTTGAACTCATTGATCAACGTCGTGATGATGCCGCATTCACCCTCCGCGGCAGCGACGTTCGTCGCGCTTGCGTACTGTGCGTCGCAGGCTCCGAAGAAACGCTGCAGAGTGATGTTGACTACGCCGCCCGTATCCTGATGGCTGCAACCGGCGAGCAGTACAACGAGGAGGATCCAGAGTCTCATCGGGCAGCGCTCGAGATGCCCGCGACGATGTAACGCTGGAAGATCACGTAGACGATCAGAATGGGAACGCTGGCAAACGCGGCCTGCGCCATCAGGAATCCCAGGCCATTGGTCTGTGCGAAGTTCATCTGGGAGGACGCCACACCGACGGTGAGCGTGTACATGCTGGAGTTGGTTGCGCTGATCAGGGGCCACCAGTAGTCATTCCAGGTGCCCAGGAACGTGTAGATCCCCAGGGTGGCCTGAGCCGGAAGCGACAGGGGCAGGAGAATCTTCCAGAAGGTGGTGAATCGCGAGGCCCCATCGAGCCAGGCCGCCTCTTCCAGCTCGCGGGGAATTGCCTTGAAATACTGGGTCATGAGGAACACACCGAAGGGAGCGGCCAACCCGGGCAGGATCAGGCCGGGGTAGGTGTTGTGCAGATGGAGCGCACTGAACATCTGGTGCCGGGCGATGATGACCGACTGCTCGGGAATGGCCAGTCCAAACAACACGATCATGAATATTACATCCCGCCCGGGGAAGCGCAGGCGGGCAAAGCCGTATCCGGCGAGGGACGACAGTGCGAGCACCCCCAATGTGACGCCGAGCGACACGATGGTACTGTTGAGCAGCCAGCCGAACACCGCCGAATGCGCGAGGATGTCGAAGTAATTCTGCAGCGTATAGGGTGGATACAGGGCAGTGGCGGTACCCCGCATCAGCTCCTCGTTAGGCTTGAAGGAGAGGATGAGGGTCCACAGGAGGGGGGCGGCCATTGCCAGGGACGCGATTGCCAACGCGATGCGCTGCTTCATCGGCGGCTCGCAAAGAACTGCACGGCGGCTGTCAGCAGAATGATGCAGAAGAGCACCTGGGACGCCGCCGCGGCATAGCCGATGTCCCAACGCTGGAATCCCACCTGGTAGGCAAACAGGACGATGGGCAACGACGCGTTGTTAGGGCCGCCCAGTGTCAGGAGCTGCGCCTGCCCGAACAGTTGGAACTGCAGGACCACCTCAATCACAATCACCACGATCAGCGTGCGGCGAATGGAAGGCAGTGTGATGCTGACGAGCGTTCGCCAGCGTGTCGCGCCATCGAGCGCCGCGGCCTCATATAAATCTTTGGGTATCTGTTGCAGGGCGGCCAGGAACAACAGCGTGGGAAGGCCGATACACCACCAGATTGTCGTGAGGGCCACAGCCGGTAGTGCGAGCGTCGGGCTGCCCAGGTAGGGAGTCAACAGCACGCGCCAGATGAGTGTGACGATCGTGACTGATAGAACCGAGGAAGAGAAGAAAACCCCGCGCAGCACGGCGGATGTCCGGGACGAATCGTTGAGTCCCAGCGCCAGGGCCAGGCCTGTTACGGTCAATGCGGGAACCGTGAGCAAAACGAAGTAACCCGTGTTCCAGACCGCTTTCAGGAACACTGCGTCGCCGAACAGGCGCCGATAGTTCTCGATGCCAATGAACTGCGAGCCGCCGAACAGATCCGCCTTGTGCAGGCTCAGCCAGATTCCGGATGCAAGCGGATACAACAACAGGATGGCAAAGACACACAGATAGGGCGCGACGAACAGCGCACCACTGCGTGCCTCTTGCGCTGATGCTTTCATGTCGCTGCGCGTCCGTTGTGATCGAAACGGTGGATTTTCTCCAGCCGCAGGCCGACGGAATCGCCGCGCGCGGCGGGGCAGGGCGCGGGCATCGCGGCGATGACCCGATGGCCGCCGACCAGGGTCAGGTGGATGTGATTCTTGTCTCCCAGGAACTCGACGAACTCCACCGCGGCGTTGAGGTCGCCTTCGCCGGGATTGCACAGGGTGAGGCACTCCGGCCGGACGCCGAGGCCGCCCGGCAGGATGTTCATCGGCGGTGAGCCGACGAATGTCGCAACAAACTCGGTCGCCGGTTGAGCATAGATCTGCTGTGGCGTGCCGATCTGCTCGATACGCTGTCGATTCATGACCACGATGCGATCGGCCAGGGTCATGGCTTCCGTCTGATCGTGAGTGACGAAAATCATCGTGGCCTGCAGGCGCCGCTGCAGATTGGCGATCTCCTGTCGCATGCGACTGCGCAGTGCCGCGTCGAGATTCGACAACGGCTCGTCAAACATGAACACCTGGGGCTCCTTGACGATGGCCCGGCCAATTGCCACGCGCTGACGCTGTCCCCCGGAAAGCTCCGACGGGAGCCGATCCAACATCGACTCCAGCTCGAGCATCCGGGCGACTTCGGCGAGGCGGCGCTCGATTTCGGGCCGGGCCACGCGCGCGTTGCGCAATCCGAACGAGATGTTGTCGCGGACAGTCATGTGTGGGTAGAGCGCGTAACCCTGAAACACCATGGCAACGCCACGTTGGCCGGGCGCCAGATGATCTACGCGCTGCCCCCCGATCTCGATGGACCCCAAGTCAATCGACTCGAGACCGGCAATGGCGCGCAGCAGGGTCGACTTCCCACACCCTGATGGCCCCAACACCACGAGCAGCTCATGTGCGCCGATATCGAGCGAAACATTGTCCAGCACCACGTGGTCGCCGAAGCGTTTGCAAAGACTTCTGAGCGCAACAGCGGCCACTGAGTACCCCGTTAGTGATTGTGACGCGGAATGCCCTTCGTACGCGCAATGCGCTGGTACTTGACCGCCGGCTCGAGCACAGCGCCGGTCTCCATCTGGCCGATGGCGGCGCGTTGCATCTCCTGCCAGGGCGTCTGGCTTTCCGGGTACGCATAGCCGCCGGCAGCGAGCAGGTCCCCGTGGCGCTTCTGCATTTCGTTTTCCGATACGAGAACGTTGACCTGACATTTACGCAGGTCAACACGAATGCGGTCGCCGGTGCGCAGCACGGCCAGTCCGCCGCCCACGGCGGCCTCGGGTGAGGCGTTCAGGATGGAAGGGGAGCCCGACGTGCCCGACTGGCGGCCGTCGCCGATACAGGGCAACACGTGAATGCCCTGTGAGATGAGTTGAACCGGCGCGCGCATGTTGACTACCTCAGCCCCGCCCGGGTAGCCGATGGGGCCGGCACCCCGCATGAACAGGATGCATTGCGAGTCGATGTTCAAAGCCGGATCATCGATATGCGCGTGGTAGTCCTCCGGGCCGTCAAACACGATGGCGCGGCCCTCGAAGGCGTCAGGATCGTTGGGATTGCTCAGGTAGCGATCGCGGAATTCCCTGGAGATCACGCTCGTCTTCATGATTGCGGAGTCGAACAGATTGCCGCGCAGAACGAGAAAGCCCGCCTGCTCGGCCAGGGGTCGCTCAAAGGGCCGGATCACGGCTTCATCCTGGATGACCGCGGCCGCGCAGTTCTCACCCAGGGTACGGCCGTTGGCCGTGGGCGCGTCACTGAATATCAGGCCCTGTTTCATCAGCTGCGCGATCACCGCCGGCACGCCTCCTGCGCGGTAGAAATCTTCGCCGAGATACTCGCCCGCCGGCTGCAGATTCACGAGCAGGGGAACGTTGTAGCCATATTGCTGCCAGTCGTCGATCGAGAGCGGCACGCCGCTGTGACGCGCCAATGCGATCAGGTGCAATGGCGCATTCGTCGATCCGCCGAGCGCGGAGTTCACGCGAATGGCATTGAGAAAGGATTCGCGAGTCAGGATGTCGGAAGGTTTGCGATCGGCGTGGATCATTTCGACAATCTGGCGACCGGTCTCGTACGCACACTCCTGCCTGTCGCGATGGGGCGCGGGGATCGCGGCCGAGCCGGGCAGTGACATGCCGAGCGTCTCGGCAAGGCTGTTCATAGTGGTCGCCGTGCCCATCGTGTTGCAATAGCCGGTTGAGGGTGCCGCGGAGGCAACCAGCTTGATGAAGGCCGCGCGGTCGATTTCACCGGCGGCGAATCGCTCGCGCGCCCGCCAGACAACAGTGCCCGAGCCGATCCGTTTGCCGTCCGCCCAGGCGCTCAGCATGGGCCCCACCGACAAGGCGATCGCCGGGATATCAACAGTGGCGGCGGCCATCAGGCAGGCCGGTGTCGTCTTGTCGCAGCCGACAGTTAGGACTACCCCGTCAATGGGGTAGCCATACAGCACTTCGACGAGCGCCATGTAGGCCAGATTGCGATCCAGCCCCGCGGTGGGGCGCTTGCCGGTTTCCTGGATGGGATGCACCGGAAATTCCATAGGCACGCCACCCGCATCGCGTATACCCTCACGCAGCCGCTCAGCCAGGACGAGGTGGTGGCGGTTGCAGGGGGACAGGTCCGAGCCGGTCTGGGCGATTCCGACAATGGGGCGTCCCGACTGCAGCTCGGTGAGCGTCAGCCCGAAATTCATATATCGTTCGAGGTACAACGCGGTCATGTCCGCGTTGTGGGGATCATCGAACCAGGCCCTGGAGCGCAGGGTGCGAGGTGCGGAATGCGAAGGCTGTTTCATTTACTGTACTCTAGGGTTTTGCCGGGCGCGGCGCTGGCCGTGGCCGTGGCCGTGCCGTATGGAGCATGGGCGGGGGTACAGGTAAGCAGTTCCCCGTGGGGACATACCAACGAGGGGACCGTGGAAATCTACAAACTGACCAACGCTCATGGAGTCGAGGCAAGCTTCATTACTTACGGCGCCACGCTGGTGTCGTTGAAGGCGCCGGACCGCTCCGGAAAGCTTGCGAACATTGTGTTGGGCTTTGACAGCCTGGACAAATACGTGGCCGCGGGCGTGCCTTACTACGGTGCCACGGTCGGCCGCTACGCCAATCGCATCGCGCAGGCTCGGTTCACGCTCGATGGCAAGGCATATCAACTGGAGGCCAACGACGGTCCTAACACCTTGCACGGTGGCAAGCGTGGTTTTGACAAGCGGATCTGGAAGGCCGAGGAAGTCCCTGCAGCCAAAGGCGGGGGAGTGCGGATGACACTCGTCAGCGCCGACGGCGACGGGGGGTATCCCGGAGAAGTCACTGCCCAGGTGCTCTACAAGCTCGATGATCACGACAACCTGGAAATCGACTATCACGCGACGACGACGGCACCTACGCCGATCAATCTCGCGAATCACGCTTACTTCAACCTGACCGGCGATCCAGCCAATACCGTGTTGGATCATCAGGTCACGATCAACGCCGACCGCTTCACTCCGGTGGATGCGACTCTCATTCCTACGGGGGAGCTGCACCCTGTGGCCGGAACGCCGTTCGACTTCCGGACGGCGCATTCCATCGGCTCGCGGATCGGCGCGGATGACGAACAACTGCGACTGGGTCGAGGCTACGATCACAACTGGGTGCTCAACAAGACAGGCTCCGGAATGACCCTGGCCGCGATTGCCACCGAGCCCAAGAGCGGACGCTCTCTCGAGGTCCGCACCACGCAGCCCGGTGTGCAGTTCTACACAGGCAACTTCATGGACGGCAAACCGTCGGGTGTCGGTAGTGTGTATGCGTACCGGACCGGGATGTGCTTTGAAACACAACACTTCCCGGACTCGCCGAACCATTCCTCCTTTCCGTCGACCATTCTGCGTCCTGGTGCGGTCTACTCGCAGAAGACGATCCTGTCCCTGCGAGTTGTGAAGTAACAGGTCTACTGCAGGCTCAGTACTACAACGGACTTCGCCGGCAGCGAAACCGAGAGCCTGCTGTCTTTGAGCGCGGCGCCGTTGAAGCGGGTGGGCTTCACGGCGTCCGGGCTCTCAAACGTATTGTGCGCATCCGTCGCGGCCGCCGTCAGGATCTCTCCCGTGACCGTTTTCACTTTCGCGCCGTTGATCGAAAGATTCACGGCTGCGGCCGCGTGCGGATCCAGGTTGACGAGAGCGACGGCGAGCGCACCCGTTGCGGTTCGCGCGGCCGATACACTGACTCCCGGTGCCTGCAGCTCGGTCGGCAGGAAGGTGGCGTCCTGAAACGGCCTGAACATGTGAAAGACATGGTAGGTCGGCGTCAGGACCATCTGCGGACCCCTGGTCAGTATCATGGCCTGCAGTACGTTGACCATTTGCGCGATGTTGGCCATGCGGACGCGGTCTGCGTGCCGATGGAAGATGTTGAAGTTGACCGCGGCAACGACTGCATCGCGTAGCGTGTTCTGCTGATACAGGAAACCCGGCTCGCGACCTGGCTCAGGGTCATACCAGGTGCCCCATTCGTCCACATCGAAGGACACTTTCTTCTGGGGGTCTGATTTGCTCATCGCCGCATCGTTCGCGGTAATGAACTCATCCATTTTCGAGGTATGCGCCATCGTGGAGTTCCACTGGTCGTCGCCGAATCCGGTCGCCGCGCCCTTGTGGTGCCAGTCGTTGACCGGCAAGGTGTAGTAGTGGAACGTGACGCCGCTCAGGTCGCGGCCGCCCTTGGCGGTCAGGAGCTCGGCCCATGAGCTGTCCTCGTCATGGCCGCCGCTGGCGATGATCTGGGGTTTTGCGCCGAGCGGCGTCTTGAGGAAGGTGGCGTATTGTCGGAACAGGTCGAGATAGTATTCGGCCGACATGTTGCCGCCGCATCCCCAGGTTTCGTTGCCAACCGCGAAGTAGGCGATCTTCCAGGCCTCCGGGTGGCCATTGCGGGCGCGCTCCGCGGTGAGAGCGGTCGGCTTGTCCGAGGTCATGTACTGCAACCACTCCGCCATCTCTCGAGGGGAACCGGTCCCAACGTTGCCGTTGATATAGGCATCCGCGCCGATCAGTTGCACGAAGTCCAGGAATTCGTGGGTTCCGAAGGCGTTCTTCTCGGGGACGCCACCCCAGTTGGTGTTGAGCGTGGTCGGCCGGGAAGCGCGCGGGCCGATGCCGTCGCGCCAGTGATACTCATCGGCAAAACAGCCGCCCGGCCAACGTACAACGGGAACATGTAACTCGCGCAACGCCGCGACAACGTCATTGCGAAATCCACGAGTATTCGCAATGGGCGAGTCTTCGCCGACCCAGACACCTTCCTCGATGCCGCGTCCCAGGTGCTCCGCGAACTGGCCGTAAATGTGCCGATCAATCTTCGCGCCGGGCTGGTCGACGTGAATCACGCCGGAGGAGGGCGTTTCTGCGGTGCTCAGGCTGCTCAGGGACACGAGCAGGGCGGTCAAAAAAATTCGCACTAACTATCTCCTCGGGGGTTTGTGATGGGCCAGCCGTCGTTCGTCCAACTCATCGGCGCAATTCGCAGCGTAGGCCGTCCGTTGTTATCTGCGTCGTAAGCGTGGTAGACGATGTAGTCCTTCGCACCATCTGCAAGAATCGCAACGTGTCCGGGGCCGCGCCAGCGCTTCTCGTCCGGGCGCGCTGCCAGAATGATTGTACCGCCACCTTCCATCATCGGCTTGCCGGCGCGATCCACATAGGGGCCGAGCACGCCCTGCGAGCGACCAACAACGGTGTAGTAGGTACTCTGCGCTCCCCGGCAGCAGAAATCGAACGACGCGAACAGGTAATACTGGTTGCCCCGCGGGATGATAAATACGCCTTCAATAGCGTCCGGTGCGTTTGGTCGGCGTGCCAGGTTGCGCCGTTGCGCGCCGGGTGGTGGTTTGCCGGTGACCGGGTCGAGGGGCAATATCTTCAAGCCGGTCCAGAAGCTGCCGAAGGCCAGCCAGTGCCGGCCGTCGCCATCGATGATTCGATTGGGATCGATGGCGTTGCAGTCATCCCGGGTCTGCGACTCCAGCACGAGACCGCGATCTTCCCAGCGATATCGCGGGTCGAGCGGATTCAGGGTTGGGTTCGTCGCCAACCCGATGACCGAGTGGTTGGAGCCGAAGGTGGAACAGGCGTAGTACAGGAAGTACTGGCCGCCCGAGAACGAGATGTCGGGTGCCCAGCAACCCCGGGTGCCTGTGATTTCCGAACGCGCCCAGGAGGGTGTGTCCGGCAATGCGTGCCCGCCACGCTCCCAGTGGGCCAGGTCCGTGCTTCGATACCAGGGAATCTGCGCCGGGCCATCGCGACCCGGCGTCGTACAGAACAGGTAGTAGGTATCGGCTTCCTTCGCGATGCACGGGTCATGAATCGGGTACACGTCGCCTGTCAGCTCGGGCAGCCGCATGCCCATGAGCCCCGTCAGTCCCACCAGCAACGTGCGTCGGTTCAGCATCTACAATCGCAGTCGAAAGCCCACGGCGTAGGTCTGATCGAACCGGCGGGTGTCGCGCGGATAGATTGACTGGTTGCCGAAGTAGTCCTGGTAGTAGCTGTTCAACAGGTTCGTGGCATCGAAAGTCACCGTGAGCAGGCTCGTCACCTTGTAGCTCGCCGACATGTCGAGCCACGGTTGTGACTTTGCAAAGATGGTGTCCGGTTGCTGGCCGCCACCGGGGGCCGCACCTACGTTGAATCCCGAGCGCCAGTTGTAGGTGACGCGCAGGCTCGCCGGTCCCTTCTCGTAGATACCGATGATGTTGTACGACCACTTGGAGATATTCTGGAACGGTCCGTCGACGTACGTGCCGTTCGTCTGCAGCCCGAGTCCCGAGAACACGCTGGGCAGGAAATCAAAGAACTGGGTGTAGCTGACCTCGGCGCCTTCGATGTGGTCCTTGGGGGCGTTGGTCGGGCGCTGCACCTGGTAGACGATGCCGGCGATCGTCTCCGGCAGGATTCCCTGCTGGATGTAGCCGTCAACCTGCTTGTAGAAGATGCCGGCCGTCATCGCGCTCTGGTGTCCGTAGTAATACTCCACCGAGAGGTCGGCGTTGTTGGCCTTCTCAGGACTCAACTTGGAGTTGCCGCTGCTGCCGGTGCCGAGCTGGGTGGCTGTAGAGGCTGATAGCGACAGGCCAGGATCCAGTTGCAGGAAGGTGGGGCGCGTCACGGTGCGGCTGGCGGCGAGGCGCAGGAACAGGTCATCCGCGAGGGTCAGCCGTGCATTCAGGCTGGGGAGCCAATCCAGGCTGTTCACCTTTGACTCGGTCGCGGAATAGTCGAAGTTGTAGCTTGCGCCATCCGGGGAAGTGACGATGAGGGAGTTGCCTCGGAGCGTAGCGCGGGTCTCCACCAGCCTCAGTCCAATGTTGCCCACGAGCGGATGCGAGCCGTCGAACGCAAAGTTGGCTTTGACATAGCCGGCGTAGCTGATCTCCCGGTCGTCGAATGACTGGGTGGGATCGGCAGGCGGGCGCTCGCCTGTCGCGGATTGACCATAGAGCTCACGCAGATAGCCGATGTTGTCGTTGAGCCAGGTGGGGCTCGCATCCACCCAGTTGCGGATGCCGAAGTTGCCGTTGAATATCGTGCCGGAGGTCTGGTGGTAAGCGGTGCCGGGCAGGTCATTCAATGCTGTGAAGCACGCCTTGGAGGCGATGGCCGCCGTGAGCTCGTCGAAAGTCGGACTGGAGGGATCCGGGGCACCCCTGCAATCCAGGCCACCCTGGTTGTCCTCGCGATTGCTCGCGAAGCGGTCCACGAAGCGTACTCCGGCATCAATGGACTTCAACCCGCCGGCGGCATCCAGCTTGAATTTCAGGTCGCCGCGCCAGTCGATCTCGTTGCCGCCCTGGTTCCACCATTGGTCGTAGAGCTGGCGGATGTGATAGTTGCTCGGGTCATCGAGATTGATACCGGTGGCATTCATGTACGGCGTGCCGGTGCCGTGGTAGTTGAAATCGGCGCTGTAGTTGGGCGGGTAGTATTCCGTATCCAGGATATAGCCGGTCTGGGTGCTTTGGCTGTTGGAATAGTCGAGCTCGGTCGACAGCTCCAGGTTGTCGCGGGCCCATTTGCCGCCGCTCGCGATCTGATAGGTCTTGGTTTTGGCGACGAAGGACTGGTTGCTGGTCAGATCGTAGCCGCCGGAATCGACGGTTTTCACCTCATCCGTGCCGGGAAACACGGTGGCCGTCGCCGGGTTGGCGCCGAGCCACGGCAGGCCCACGAAGAAATCCACGTAGTTGGGATTGCTGTACCGGGTGAAGAACGCTTCGGTGTAGACCTCGGTCTCATCGTTGGGACGCCATTGAATCGACAGGTTCCCGGCCAACCGCTCGCGTCGTCCGGCGATCGACTGCGCCCCTTCCGTCAGGGGCAGGTAGGCAACTCCACCTGGCCCGGTTGAGCCCGCAACCGGCATTATGGACTGGCTGGAAATGAAGTTGTCGAGGATCTCTTCCTGGTAGCGATCCTTCGAGAAGAACACATCCGCCAGCACGCCGACCTCACCGGCGCCTGTCTGCCAGCGGTCGCTCGCCAGGATGTTGCCTATCGGATCGGTCTTCTTCGACAGGTCGCTGTAGACACCGCGCACGCTGGCCCCCAACTGGGGCTTGTCGAAATCGAACGGCCGATGCAGCCGGACATCGATGAGGCCGGCGATGCCGCCCTCGATGTCATCGGCGCGCGAGGACTTCTGCACATCCACGCGCGACAGCAGCTCGGCCGGAATGTCCTGCAGGGTGATGAAGCGCCCGTAGGAAGTAAAGATCTCGCGGCCATTCAACAGCGTGGCGATGTCGGGCAGTCCCCGCACCAACAGTTGATTCGCCTCGGCGGCGTTGCGGCTGATCTGTATGCCGGTCACGTGTTGCAGGGCTTCGATGACATTGTTGTCGGGCAGCTTGCCGATGTCTTCCGCGACAATGGATTCCAGCAGTTGATCCGAGTTCTTTTTCTCATCCAGCGCCGACTGCACGCTGGCACGGACGCCCGTGACGATCACCGTGTCGAGGCTGCTGCTTTGATCGGTTTGCTCCTGTGCGGCGGCGAGCCCCCCGATACCACACAGGAACGCGGCGGTGGCAACACCGCACCAGGCATTACGCACTTTCATGATTCCCCAACCCCCATTTTGGAAAATCCGATAACTCAGACAATAAGCTCTTGCGCGCGCCGCGGCAAGATATTTGTCTGAGTTTTTGCGCCGACCTGCGGTCGCGTATAAGATGCAGCGGTAGCCATACTTTAGAAGAGCGCATGCCCGGACCGCCGCCCGCCGATACCCCCGCCAGAGCCCTGCGACTGCACGGTACGATCGCCCGCAAGCTCGGCATCGCCATCGTTTCGGGGCAGTACGCTCCCGGCGATCTGCTGGACAGTGAGATCGCAGCCAGTGAGCAGTTCGCGGTGTCGCGGACCGCCTATCGGGAGGCCGTGCGGATCCTGGCGGCCAAGGGGCTGGTCGATGCGCGTCCCAAGGTCGGCACGCGGGTGAATCCACGAACCAAGTGGGCGCTCCTGGATCCCGATGTGCTGGAGTGGACCTTCGAATCCGAGCCGGATCTCATCCTGCTCAACAGCCTGTTTGAATTGAGAAATGTGGTGGAGTCGGCGGCGGCGGGCCTGGCGGCCACGCGGCGCACGGCAGCCCACCTGGAGGCCATGCGCGTGGCGCTCGACGGGATGGCGGCGCATACGCTGGCAACCCCCGAAGGGCGGCAGGCCGACCTGGATTTTCACACTACGTTGCTGAATGCGACCAACAATCCGTTCATCATCTCGCTCACCAGCGGGGTGAGCGCGGCGATCAACACGACGACGATCTTCAAGCAGCGCAAGCGACCCCTGCGCCGTGACCCCATGCCGGACCACCTCAAGGTGTTTACGGCGATCGCCGCGAAGGACGCAGTGAAGGCACAGAAGGCCATGAGCGAGCTGATCGAGCTCGCCCGGATGGATACGCCCAGTTCCCGGAAGCGGCGCGCGTAGTAGCCTTATTGTCTGAGTTATCTTAGGATCGTTTGCATGTCACTGCGATTGCTTCAACTGCTCGGCAATGACGGTGACCGGAGCGTCGCTGCCTCCACATCCGGGACCATTGCCCGCCGCATCCGTGGTGCGACATCCGTCTATGCACTCGCCAACGAGGCCATCGCGGCCAACACTACGCTGGCCAAGCTGTTGGATATAAAGGGTTATGGCGAACAGATCGATCTGGCGGACGCCTTGCAGTGCAAGCAGATCCTGGCGCCCGTGGATCACACGGACTGCGCACGCGTTCTGTTGACTGGTACAGGATTGACACACCTGGGGTCGGCCGACGCTCGTGACCGCATGCATGCGAAGTCTCACGCGGCCGACGCATCCGATTCCATGAAGATGTTCCGGATGGGCCTCGAAGGTGGCAAGCCGGCAGACGGGCAGACCGGTGTTCAGCCCGAGTGGTTCTATAAAGGCGACGGCCGCAGCATCGTAGGTCCGGAAAGCCCGCTGCGGTCACCCGATTTTGCCGCTGACGCCGGCGAGGAGCCTGAGCTCGCAGGTATCTATGTCATCGCAGCGGACGGCACGCCGTTCAGGCTCGGCTTCGCGCTGGCCAACGAGTTCTCCGATCACGTCACTGAACGAACCAACTACCTGTACCTCGCTCACTCCAAGCTGCGCTGCGCAGCCCTCGGGCCGGAGTTGCTGGTGGGTGAGTTGCCGGCCGACATCCGGGGCACCGCGCGCATCCGCCGCGATGGGCAGTCCATCTGGGAAAAGCCCTTCCTCACGGGAGAGGCCAACATGTCACATTACGTGCGCAACCTCGAGCACCATCATTTCAAATACGACTTGTTTCGTCGTCCGGGCGATCTGCACGTACATTTCTTTGGGACGGCGACCCTGTCGTTCGCCGATGGCATCAGGACACGCGATGGCGATGTATTCGAGATAGAAGCGCAACCATTCCAGTTGCCGCTGCGCAATCCGCTGCTGACCGTGGCGTCGCCACGCTCGGGCGTGCGCAGTCTCTGATACGGCCTGCAGGGGGAAACAAGTGACGGGCGGGGTATTCAATGCCGCAGACTGGCTCGTCGTGGGCCTGTTTGTACTGGTGATGCTGGCGATCGTGGTGTACTCCATGCGGGTGCGGGCCCGTTCGGGACAGGACTATTTCCTCTCGGGCCGTGACAGCAACTGGGTGCAGATCGGCACCTCCATCTTCTCTTCCAACATCGGGTCCGAGCACCTGGTGGGGCTCGCGGGGGCGGGCTTCGCCACCGGCATGGCCATGGCCCACTGGGAAATCCAATCGTGGTTGATCCTGGTGCTGGGCTGGGTGTTTGTGCCGTTGTATGACCGGATGAAGGTGTTCACCATGCCGGAGTTTCTCGAGCTGCGCTTCAGTCGCGGCTCGCGCAATGTGCTCAGCATTCTGACCATCGCGAGCCTGGTGCTCACCAAAATTGCCGTAACCATCTATGCAGGCGATGTCGTGGTGCGGACCCTGCTCGGTATTGAGACTGTCAACATTTTCGGCGCGCAGGTCGATGTGTTCTGGGTGATTGCCCTCGGCCTGGCTGCGACGACGGGTCTGTATACGGTGCTCGGCGGTTTGCGCGTGATCATGTATACGGCGGTGTTGCAGGCGCCGGTGCTCATTCTGGGGTCGCTGTCGATCCTGTTCTGCGGGTTGAGCGTGTTGGGCCACGGGGATCTGCTGGCCGGTTGGCGGGCGACAGTGGCTGCTGCGGGCGACAACATTCATCTGATCCGCTCGTTCGACGATCCGGACTGGTCGTGGGCCGCCGTGTTGCCGGGCTCCGCCATCATCGGTTTCTGGTACTGGTGCACGGATCAATACATCGTGCAGCGCGTGCTCGCCGGCCGCAATCAACAGCAGGCGCGTCGCGGCACCATTCTCGCCGCGTTCCTGAAGCTGACGCCGGTGTTCATCTTCCTGGTGCCCGGGATGATTGCGTTCGCGCTCACGCGGATGCCGGGGTCGGGATTCGCCACGAGCGGGGACGCGGCCTACACCTCTCTCGTTGCACAGATCCTGCCGCATGGGCTGCGCGGGATGGTTGCGTGCTCGATGATTGTGGCACTCATGGCCTCGCTCGCTTCGAAATTCAACGCGGCGGCCACGCTCGTGACCATGGACTTCTTTCGTGAGCGTCATCCGGATGCGAGCGGTCGGACCGAAGTGCTCATCGGCCGCATTGCCACCGCGGTGATCGTCGTCATGGGAGTCTGTTGGGTGTTGGTCATCAAGAGCCTGCACTCCGACCTGTATGTCTATCTGCAGAGCGTGCAGGGCTACCTGTCCCCCGCCATTGCAGTGTTGTTTCTGCTCGGTGTGTTCTGGAAGAGGGCGACGCCGACGGCCGCTTTGTGGGCATTTGTTGTTGGCGTGGCGGGCGGCTTCGCGCGGCTGGCCGCCGATCTGGTCATGCGCACGGACGGCGCGCTGGTGACCACATTGAAGCAACAGCGCTTTCATGGCTCCATAACCGCGGACCAATACGCCGCCGCGCTCGCGCCCATTCAGGCCCGGCACGGCTGGCTCTTCGATTTCTGGAGTATTCATTGGCTGTATTACACGCAGATACTGTTTCTCCTGACGGCTGCCTTGCTGATTGCGCTGAGCTTTGTGACCCGGCCTGCTGAGCCTGCCGCCATGCGCTTTACGTGGTATGGCGCGACTGCGCAGGAGAAGGCCGCAACCCGGGCGAGCTGGGGCGGGCGCGATGTTGCTCTGAGCCTCGTGGTGCTCGTGGCTGTTGGTGTGTTTTACATCGCGTTCTGGTAGCCTTCCCAGTCTTTCGGGGAGCTTTCGACCCCGGAGTTTTCCGGGGAGATCAGACAATAGACGCGGTCACCAAAGAACCGGCCACGATGGGCAAAACGCCATCCAAGACCGGCCTGCTGACCCTCCTGCAGATACTGTGTGCGCTGGGACTGGCGCTCGGTATTGTCATATTCCTGCCCGCATCCCTGCGGACGTTGTCCGGGGACCTGCGCAAATTCGCGATGCTGCTGGGCGCGGGGTATCTGTTCTGCGCCGGCCTGTTGATGTGGCGCGAGCGCAATCGGACCGTAGGGTTCGAGACACTCGTGACCGCTCTCGTCATCGGTTTCCTGCCGGCAGTTCTGTATGGCCTCCACATCCACACCAGCGTTCCCAACAAGGTGCTGTATGCCGAGTTGGCCTGGGGCGGTGTGCTGGCTATTGTTACGGTTGTGCTTCAGCGTGCGCCGGCGCTGCGCTTGGGACTACTTGCCATATTCGCGGTCGTAGGGCTGGTGCTGCCTTTTGTGCGTCAGGTTGAGCCTCAGGTGCTTCCGGCCGTGCGCCCTTGGCGACTCGATACGGCGTTGTACGGCTTGAAGGTTACGGAATACCGCAAGCTCATTCCTCCATCTCCTGCCACTGGCGGCGCCGTGACGGCCCTGCGTGATGGGTTCATGGCCGTCAACGGAATAGGGGACCTGTTCCTCGTAACACGTAAGCCCGGCAGTCACGAGCTCACGTCTCAACACCTGAAGACATCGGTGCCGATCAACTGGCACGCCTTCGAGCACACCTTCGGTCAACAGGAAGACGTGACTTATTTCCGGACCGCGGACCTGCTCGCGCAGGATCTCGGTGCCAAGACCCGGTTGTTTGCGACGCATCATTACTGGAAAGTCGACCAGAAATGTTTTGTTGTTCGCGTCTCCATGCTCGAGGCGGACACCGCGCGCCTGCTGCAGGCCGACACCGGGGTTGCCACCTGGAAGACGATATTCGAGTCGACTCCGTGTATCACCCTCGATACCGTGGGTCCGCTGGCTCATTTCGGCGGCATCCAGATCGGCGGCCGGTTGGGCCTGTTGAACCCGAACGAGCTGCTGGTAGCCGTGGGTGACCACGAGCACGATGGGGCGAACTCCCCGGAGTTGTTTCCGCAGGACGATACGACTTCGTACGGCAAGACCGTTCTCATCAACCTGACCGACTTCTCGCATCAGCAGTTCTCGAAAGGGCACCGCAATCCGCAGGGTTTGTTCATCGACAGCCCGGATGCGATCTGGGAGACCGAGCACGGACCGCAGGGTGGCGATGAGCTGAACCTGGTGAAGCGCGGCGCCAACTATGGCTGGCCTTCCGTTACCTACGGTACCCAGTACGGCGCTCATTTCTGGCCCGGCGATCCCGTGCCGGGATCGCACAGCGGTTACGCCGAACCGTTCTATAGCTGGGTTCCCTCCATCGGCGTGTCCAGCCTGCTCGTCATCCACAGCCAGCAATTCAAGTTGTGGGAAGGCGATTTGTTGGTCGTGTCGCTGCGCGATGGCTCGCTGTATCGGGCGCGAGTCCGCGACCAGCGGATTGTCATGATGGAGCGCATGCCGTTCGGCCGCCGGCTGCGGGACATCACGCAAGGGTCTGAAGGACAGTTGCTGATGTGGACCGACCGCGGAGCGCTGCTCGAAGTCGAGTCTGACAACGACGTGGGTGGCGGTGAGACTGTGTTCCAGGCCTGCTCGGGTTGTCACATGATCGGTGACGGCGATTCCAACGGTATCGGACCGGATCTGCGCAAGGTCGTCGGCCGGCCGCTGGCCAACATGGCGGGATTCAGGTATTCGCCGGCCATGAAGAATCTCGGTGGCAAATGGACCCGGGACCGTCTCGATCAGTTCCTGACCAATCCGCAGGCTTATGTGCCCGGTACCAAGATGCGTTTCCCCGGCGTGCCGGATGCGCAGAAGCGCAAGGAGTTGATTGAGTTCCTCGCCAGCGGGGCGAACAACAAGCCACCGCCGGAGGATGCGGTCAGCGAGTGAGGTTGGCGCTCAGCGCGTTTCGCGTGCTACCGCGGCGATGCCGCCGAGGGCGAACTCCACCATGTGGCGCGTCAGCTCCTCCAGGGACTCCGGGCCGATCGACAACACCGGGAAAGCCCGCTCGATCCGATGTGGACCAATCAGCAACAACACGCCGAAGGGCGCCATGATGTTGATGCACGATCGCGCCACCGCCGGGTGATCCTCCGGTAACTGCATCAGCTCGCTGACGATGCCGCACAGGACGGCTGCCCGGCCGCGCATTTCCTTGTTGCGGATTTCATCGAAGATCGGCGTTGGGGAGAGCATCTCCCGGCTGATCAATCGCGCTGCCCACGTCGAGGACGCAGGGCCGGCAATCCTGCTCGCCAGCATTCCGATGAATACGGTGAGCTTGCTCCTGGGGGCCGTCTCTTTGGCGACTGCGGCCGCCAGCGCCTCCGACGGGGCCAATCGTCCGCGGGCTTCGTGCAGGACGGCCCGGTACAGATTCTCCATTCCACCGAAGTGATAGACCACGGCGGCGGCGTTGGCTCCGCAGCGCTCGCAAATTTCCTTGCCGGTGGACCCGGCATAGCCCTTTTCGGAAAACACCTGGCCGGCGGTTTCGAGCAGCTGCTCGCGGGTACTGAGTTTTTGTGCAGCCGGCGCCTTGCGGACACGCTGCGTCTTCTTGGGAACAATATTCCTGGATGCCATGCGTCTAGAGTGTAGCACCGCCCGCTTTGGTCAAATTCAAATTTGAATTTGACTTCATGCCGGGCGGGGTCCAAGGTGCGCCCGCGGGGTGTCGCAGGGAATCGAAGTCAATGTCCAAAGCTCGTCTGCGGATTGTGCTCATTGTCGCCATCGTGGGCATCGCTGCCGCCGCGTGGTGGTGGCTGGCCGGCCGTCACAAGAACACGGACGCACTCGTCTTGTATGGCAACGTGGATCTGCGACAGGCGGATCTGCCGTTCAATGCCAGTGAGCGTGTGACCGAAGTGTTGGTCCAGGAAGGCGACCATGTGAAAGTAGGGCAGGTGATGGCCCGACTCGATCCCACTCGCATGCAGCCGCAGGTGGCCAAAGCCGAAGCCGATGTTGCGGCTGAACAGGAGGTGGTGAATCGGCTGCATGCCGGCACGCGTCCCGAAGAAGTGTCGCAAGGTCGAGCGAACGTGTTGTCGGCGCAGGCCGATAGCGCCAACGCGCAGCGTCAATATGACCGCCTCATGGAGCTGTCGCGCAACTCTTCGGGTCGGGCCGTGAGCCGGCAGGATCTCGATAGCGCCAAGGCGGCGCTCGATGTGGCACAGGCGAAGTTGGCCGTGAATCGTAAGGCGCTCGATCTGCAGGTGGCCGGGCCCCGCAAGGAAGACATTGCGCAGGCGGAGGCGCAGTTGAGATCGGATGAGGCCCAACTTGCGCTGTTGCGCAGACAGTTGGCTGACATGGAGTTGAAGGCACCCATCGATGGAGTGGTGCGCTCCCGCCTGGTTGAGCCTGGAGAGATAGCCTCCCCTGCGAAGGCCGCATTTAATCTGGCGATCACTGATCCGAAGTGGATCAGGGCCTATGTGTCGGATCCGGATCTCGGTGCCGTCAGGGAGGGGTTGAAAGCGACCATCACCACGGATGCGTTCCCGTCGCGTCCGTTCCAGGGTTGGGTGGGGTTTATTTCACCTACCGCTGAATTTACCCCGAAGACGGTGCAGACCGAGGAGCTGCGCTCGAGCCTGGTCTATGAGATTCGGGTGTTTGTTAAAGATCCGGACGATCAGTTGCGGTTGGGAATGCCCGCGACGGTGAGGCTCGACACAGCAACTCGGCCTGCAGTGGCGGGTCGATGATGGACCAGGCGGTCCTTTTGGCGCGCAACGTGCACAAGCGTTTCACGCCGAAGAAGCTGCCGCCTGTGCAGGCGCTGGAGGGAGTGTCACTGGAGGCGCCCCGCGGCATGCTGACAGCGCTCGTAGGGCCTGACGGGGCCGGTAAAACCACTTTGATCCGGCTCGCTGCCGGGTTGCTGCGGGCGGACAGCGGGCAGCTCGAAGTGCTCGGCATCGATGTGGCGAAGGATCCGCAGCAGATCCAGGACCGGATCAGCTATATGCCGCAGCGGTTTGGGCTGTATGAAGATCTGACGGTGTCGGAGAACCTCGACCTGTATGCGGATCTGCATGGAGTCACGCAGGAGGCGCGCGCCAAACGCTATCCGCGCTTGATGGAGATGACCAACCTGGGGAAGTTCACGGGGCGGTTGGCGGGCAAGCTGTCCGGGGGGATGAAGCAGAAACTGGGGCTCGCCTGCACTCTGGTGCGGTCGCCCGATCTGTTGCTGTTGGATGAGCCCACGGTGGGCGTGGATCCGCTGTCGCGGCGGGAGTTGTGGGATATCGTGCGCGACCTGGTGGACGCGCAGGGGCTCACTGTGCTGCTCAGCACTGCGTACCTCGATGAGGCTGAGCGGTGCGGGCACGTGGTTGTGCTGCACCAGGGCAAGGTGTTGGCCCAGGGTCCGCCGGGTGACATCACTGCGATTGCCCGTGGGCGCGTGTTTGTTGCCGAGTTGGCAGCCGGGCAGAGCCCGAGGGGCGTGCAGTCGCGGTTGCTCGATGACCCGGATGTTATCGACGCGGTGCCCGATGGGGGGCGAGTGCGGTTCGTGCGCGCTGATGCCACTACGGCCACGGCGTCCTCGTCTAGCGATGCGCCCGCGGTCGACGATGCGGCGGGCTCGCAAGTCGTTGACCCTGGCGCTGGATTTGCCACTGTGCTCAATGGGGCGCGCATAACGGCTGTGCCACCTCGGTTTGAGGATGGGTTCATGTCGCTTCTGCGGCGGGTGGCTGATCAGGAGCATGGCTCGGCCATCTCACTGGATCGGCCGTTGGCCGCTAGCGATACCAACGTGGCGGTGCGAGTCCGCAACCTTGCTCGGAAGTTTGGCAACTTCACCGCCGTCGATCACATCAGCTTTGACGTCCAACGCGGTGCAATCTTCGGTTTGCTGGGCCCGAACGGCGCCGGCAAAACAACAACCTTCCGCATGCTCTGCGGCCTGCTCCCCGCCACCGATGGTGAGCTGCACGTCGCCGGTGCGAACGTTCGCAACGCCCGCGCGTCGGCGCGTGCCCATCTCGGCTATGTCGCTCAGAAGTTCTCTCTGTATGGCGCCCTGACGGTAGTCGAAAACCTGGATTTCTTCGCGAGCGCCTACGGCCTGCGAGGCTCTCGCAAGAGCTCGCGCATCGCCTGGGCCATCGAGCAATTCGAGCTCGGCCCCCATGCCAAAGAGCCGAGCGCCCAACTCCCCGGTGGCTTCAAGCAACGCCTCGCCATGGCAGCGGCACTGCTCCACGAGCCCGACATCCTGTTCCTGGATGAGCCAACGAGCGGTGCGGACCCGCTCGCGCGGCGCGCGTTCTGGCGCCGGATCACCGCCTTGGCCGAGCAGGGCGTGACCATCATTGTGACCACTCATTTCATGCAGGAAGCCGAGTACTGCGACCGGATTGCCATCATGGACGCGGGCAAGGTGTTAGCCGAAGGTACTCCCGGCGAAATCCGACACCTGGCTGACAAGCAACCAGGCGTAGAACCGTCCATGGAAGATGCGTTTATCGCAGTTGTGGAGCGCTCGCGTCGCCAGAACGGCACGAGCGAGGCGGCGGCATGAACGCTGACCCACTCCAATCGCATCTGCGACTGCGCCGTGTGATCGCGCTGGTCGTCAAAGAGACGCGCCAGGTTTTGCGCGACCCCTCGAGCATTGCCATTGGCGTGGTAATGCCCCTGATCCTGATTCTCCTCTTCGGTTACGGATTATCCCTGGACGTGAAAAACGTCCCCGTCGCGTTGGTGGTGGAAGATACCTCGCCCACAGCGATGGAGCTGGTGGCCGGATTCCAACTATCGCCGTACTTCAAAGCCCAGATTACGCATTCCCAGCCGCCCGCCGAGCGAATGATGCTCGAGCATTCGGTGGATGCGATTGTGCGCATCCCCGCCGATTTTGCGCGCCACGTGAATGAGGGCAGCGCACAGGTGCAGGTGTTGTTGCACGGGGGTGATGCCAATCGCGCACGAATCATTCAAGGCTACATACAGGGTGCAATCCAGGCCTGGAATGTTCGCGAGGCTGCTGAAGGACGGGCCATGCCCAGTGGCTCGGTGGCGATCCAATCACGGCTGTGGTTCAACGACGCCAACGAGAGCCATTACTTCCTGGTGCCCGGGCTCATCGTGCTGGTGATGACACTCATTGGCGCGCTGCTGACTGCAATGGTCATGGCCCGCGAATGGGAGCGGGGGACGCTCGAGTCTTTGTTTGTCACCCCGGTGCGCACGGAAGAGATTCTTCTCGGCAAGACCATTCCCTATTTTCTCCTGGGGATGATAGGCCTGGCACTGTGCATCGTGTCGGCGAAGTTTCTGTTTCACGTGCCGCTGCGCGGCACACTGCCGGTACTGCTGGGCGCGTCCATCCTGTATGTGCTCGTGGCACTGGGCATCGGCCTGTTGATCTCCTCGTCGGTCAAGAACCAACTCGTGGCCAGCCAGTTGGCGATGCTGTCCACCTTCATGCCCGCCTTGATGCTGTCGGGATTCCTGTTCGACCTGCGCAGCATGCCGACGGCCATTCGCCTCATCACCTACGTTCTGCCCGCGCGCTACTACGTCACTTTGCTGCAAACGATATTCCTGGCAGGCAATGTCTGGGGCGTCATCATCCCCAACATGCTGGCGCTGCTCACGATGATCGTACTTCTCGGAATTGGAAGCCGCGCGGTTACCCGCAAGCGACTGGACTGACGCAACATGCTCGACACTCTACTGCGAATTCTGGCGCTGACACGTAAAGAGCTGCTGGCCGTTCTGAAGGACCGCCGCGCCCGGGTGAGCCTCTTTGTCCCACCGATCATTCAGGGCCTGATTTTCGGCTACGCCGCGACGTATGACCTGAACCACGTTCCTTACGCGGTGCTCGACCAGGATCGGACCGCCGCCTCCCGCGAGCTCCTGGCCGGGCTCGATGGTTCAGGGGTATTTGAACGGGTTGGGAATCTGCACAGTGCCCAGGACATCCGTACCTACATCGACCAGCGGCGCGCGCTGCTGGTCGTTCAGATCGAGCAGAATTTCGAACGGAAGCTGCAGTTGGGGCAGACGGCCGACGTGCAGGTCATCGCCGATGGCCGCAATTCCAACACCGCGGGAACCGCTTCGAGCTACATCACCGCTGTCGTCAGCAACTTCAATGACCACTGGCGCACGGATCATGGCCTGCCGCCCGCGGTGCTCACATCCACCGACCGGGCCTGGTACAACCCGAATCTCGACACCCGCTGGAACATGATTCCCGGGTTGATCGGCCAGTTGGCGATGTTTCAGACGCTCTTGCTGACTGCAATGTCGGTCGCCCGCGAGCGGGAGCAGGGGACATTCGATCAACTCCTCGTCACCCCTTTCCGGCCGTTCGAAATCATGGCCGGCAAGGCTATGCCGTCCATGCTGGTGGGCATCGTCCAGGCAACGGGCGTATTCCTGGTCGCGCAGTTGTGGTTCCGGATTCCGTTCGCGGGATCGATCATCACCCTGTACTCGGGACTGCTGGTCTTCCTGCTGGCGGCCATCGGCATCGGCCTGCTCCTGTCCGCCGTGGCCTCGACCATGCAACAGGCCATGTTGTATGCATTGTTGCTCATCATGCCTTTCTCCTTGCTGTCGGGACTCACGACGCCGCTCAGCAACATGCCGCGGACGTTGCAGTATCTAACGGCCATCAATCCGCTGAGATACGCCATTGACATCGCTCGGCGTGTCTATCTGGAGGGAGCGGGGTTGCACCTGCTGTCACACGACCTGCTGCCATTGGCGCTGATAGCCGCCGTTACGCTGAGCGCGGCGTCGTGGATGTTTGGCCACCGGATGACCTGAGGCAATACAGTGATGAGCTCGATCAATCAATTGGTTGCGCGCCGGCTGTTGATAGTCGTGCTCGCCCTGGCGCCGCCGGGATGTGCGGTCGGTCCGAATTTCAAGAAGCCGGATGCGCAGGTTCCCGTGGGATGGTCAGCCGCGTCTGCCTCGAACGCGGTCAACAGCGATCCGGCCACGGTCGTGAGCTGGTGGAGCACCTTCCAGGAGCCGACCTTGTCGTCGCTCATCGAGCGTAGCACCGAGTCCAACCTCGACCTGCGCGCCGCCGTCCTGCGTATCACCGAGGCGAGGGCGCAAAAGGATGTAGCCAATGCGGCGTTCTTTCCAACGGCATCCGCTAATGCTTCGTTCACGCGGCAGCGTCTGAGTGACACCACGACGACGGGCGCGGTTTTCACCAATTTCGGCGACGTCAAGATTCCCGGAATGCCATCGGTCAATTTCCCGAACCCCTACAACCAGTTCCAATTGGGGGCCAGTGCTTCCTGGGAGCCGGATCTCTTTGGCCGGGTGCGGCGCTCGGTGGAGGCCGCGAACGCGGATCTTCAGGCGTCGGTAGAAGATCAGCACGCGGTGCTGGTATCTCTATGCGCGGATGTGGCCCGTAACTACGTCGAGTTGCGGGGCGCACAACTGCGGATGGAAGTGACCGAACGGAGCCTCTCGACTCAAAAGGATCTCTACGACCTCACGAAGCAACGGCAAGCGGTCGGTCTCACCACCGATCTCGATGTGGCCAACGCCGGCGCCCAGTTTGACAGTACGCAGGCGCTCGTCCCGCAGATTGAGCGTGAAGTGACCGAGGATATCAACCAGTTGAGTCTGTTGATGGGACGCGCCCCCGACTCACTGCGAGTGGAATTGGAATCGGTCAAACCGGTTCCCCAGGTACCGCCGCTGCTGCCGGTTGGCCTGCCGGCCGATCTGGCGCGGCGCCGCCCCGACATACGCCAGTCGGAGGCCAAATTGCACGCGGCCACGGCCCGTATTGGTGTTGCGGTCGGAGATCTGTTCCCGCGGTTGACCCTGACCGCCAGCGGCGGAACACAGTCGCAGAGCGCTTCCGATCTGCTGAAGTGGGCCAGCCGTTTTGGCAGCATCGGACCGACGTTCGAGGTGCCGATTTTTGACGGCAGCCGTTGGGCCACCGTGCGCCTGCAGAATGTCCGGGCACAGGAGGCCGCTCTCGATTACGAGCGGACCGTGTTGGCCGCGTTGCATGAGGTTGAGAATGCCTTGGCCGCGTACAAGTCGGACCGCGATCGCGGCGTCGCGCTGGCGTCCGCCGTGGCGCAGAGTCGGGATGCATTGGAGCTGGCCCGCGCCCGCTATTCCAGCGGGGTAGCCAACTTTATCGATGTGCTCGACGCCGATCGCAACCTGCAACAGAACGAGTTGGCGCTGGCAACAAACACCACGGCCATCTCAACAGACCTGGTAGCCATCTACCGGGCGTTGGGGGGCGGTTGGGAGACCTGATGATCAACCGATGCTAGTATCCGCGCTCAGTTCCGCTCAATAAGAGGAAGGCGCAATGGCAGGGGATCCCGGTCTCGGAAGACGCGAGTTCGTTCAGGGTGCCGTAGCAGGGGTCGCGCTGGCCGCGGCTGCTCCCGGCGCGGTGCTGGCTGCCTCGGGTGACAAGGCTGCCGTGCTGGCCCAGATACCGAAAATGCATGGGGAGAACATCAAGCGCCTGCAGGACTGGATCGCGCTGCCCTCCATCGCCGCCGAAAATCGCAATTTTCCGCAGGGGCCCGAGCACATGGCCAAGCTGGCCGAGGCGGCCGGCTTCACGGGCGTGAAGATCATTCCCACCTCGGGCAAGCCCGGTGTCTTCGGCAAAATTGACGCCGGTGCCAGGACGACCATGGGCGTCTACTTCATGTACGACGTGAAGCAGTTTGTGCCGCAGGAGTGGAGCTCACCGCCCCTCGAGGCACGCCTGGTGGAAAAGCCAGGTTTGGGCACGGTGTGCATGGGCCGCGGTGCGGTCAACCAGAAGGGTCCCGAGAATTCGTTTCTGAGCGCCCTGATGGCGTTCAAGGCAGCGGGGAAGAAGCTCCCCGTCAATCTCGTGTTGGTGTGCGAAGGCGAGGAGGAGATTGCCTCACCGCACTTCCGGGAAGTGGTGGAGCACCCTGAGGTGCTGCCCGACCTGAAGAAATGCGTCGGTATCTTCATTCCCGAAGCGGGGCAGGATCGCGATGGCGGAGTCGAGGTGTTGCTCGGTGCCAAGGGTGTCGTCGAGCTGGAGTTGGTCTCCAGCGGCGAGAAGTGGGGCCGAGGGCCCGCCAAGGATGTGCATTCGAGCCTCGAGGCGCAGGTCGACTCGCCTACGTGGCACCTGGTGCAAGCGCTCAACACTCTGGTCCAGAAGGACGGTCACACGCCTGCCGTGGCGGGCTTCTTCGACAAAGTAAAGCCGTTGAGCGCTTTTCAGAAGCAGTTGATCCAGGCGCATGCGGCCGGGACCTCTGAGAGTACGGTCAAACAGACTTACGGTGTGCAGCATTGGGTTCACGATGCCAGCTGGCAGGACTCGCTGGAACTGCTCGTCTCCAAGCCCACCATCAACATCGAGGGGCTGGTGGCCGGGTACACGGGACCCGGTGGCAAAACGGTACTGCCGCACCGGGCGGTCGCCAAGATCGACATGCGCCTGGTGCCCGACATGACGGCCGTGGATACGCTCGCCAAGTTGCAGGCGCATCTGGTAGCGCAGGGTTTCCCGGACATCGAAGTCAACATGAGCGGTGGTTACAACCCCAATGAGACGGACCCGGGCAGCAAGCTGATCAAGACCCAGATGGCAACTTACCGCAAGCTCGGGGTTGACCCGCAGTTGTGGCCGCGGTCGGCGGGATCCTGGCCGGGTTGTGTCTTCACGGAGCCGCCGTTGAGCCTGCCGGCCGGCCACTATGGCCTGGGGCACGGTACGGGGGCGCATGCGCCGGATGAGTACTACCTGATCGAGTCCACCAATCCGAAGGTGCAGGGGCTCGACGGTGCCATCGCCTCGTTTGTTGAATTCCTGTACGCGCTGGCCTGAGCGGGGAGTGAGCATGTTCAGGGCAATCCGGCTCGCGGCCGCGGTGCTGGTCGTGTCGAGTGCCGCTGTGGTCGCCTTGCAGCCTGCACAGGCACAGGAACCGAATGCCGATCAGAAAGCACTGATTGAGCAGATGCGCGCGCTCAAATGGGTCAAGGGCCCAACCACCGTCGATGTGCAGGGCAGCTCGAAGCTCACCATCCCGGAGCACTATGTCTACCTGGACCCGGCCAACACTCAGAAATTCCTGGAGCTGCAGCACAACCTGAGTGACGGTCGCGAGGTGATGGTCGGGCCCCAGAACATGGAGTGGACGGCCTACCTCGAGTTCTCCGATGAGGGGTATGTCAAGGACAACGACAAGATCGACGCGCCCGCGTTGTTGAAGACCCTGCAGTCCAACACCGAGGCGGGCAATGAGGAGCGTCGCCGGCGCGGCTGGACCGAGTTGCGCCTGGTCGATTGGGCGACTCCGCCGGTTTACAACACCACCACCAAGCGCCTGGAATGGGCCACGATACTGGACTCGAAAGACGGCCGGGCGGTCAACTTCTCCACCAAGATCCTGGGGCGCAGAGGCGTCACCACGGTGATCATGGTGACCGATCCGGAGAATCTGCGGGCCGCTGAAAGCAGCCTGGACAACATCCTCACGGGTTATTCATTCAACGCCGGCGAGACCTATGCCGACTGGCGCAGTGGCGACAAGGTGGCCGAGTACGGGCTCGCCGCCCTGATCGTGGGTGGTGTTGCAGCCGTAGCGGCGAAGAAGGGCCTGTTCTCCGTGCTCGCGGGCTTTCTGGCTGCGTCCTGGAAGTTCATCATGATCGGCGTGGTCGCGGCCGCAACCTGGGTACGCAATCTGTTCGCCCGCAAGCGCAACGGATGACTTCAATCGAGGTATGGCTGCCCCTCGGGGCGCTCGCGCTGTACCTGTTTGACTCGACTCAGTGGCTGTACGCGAATGAGTTGATATTCCTGCATGGCGGCGGGAAGTGGCGTTGCGCCCGGATACCGGCCTTCCTGGTATCCGGACGCCGTGTGTATCTCCCCAATCCCCTGGCTCCGGCCACGCCGCCATTCAAAGTCCGCTGGTCGGAGTCGGATCAGCGCCACGAGCTGGAAGATGCGCGGGAGTTGGGTCGATTCTTCCAGGCACTTGGCCCCGTACAGTATCTGGTCAACGCCCTGTTGGTGATTCTGCTTGTCCTGCCTGTGGAGTTGCTTCTATATGGTACGGGCGTGGAGTTGCTCGTCGTCATGGCGCTGTTCTATCTGGTGATCCTCGTTACGCTCGTTGTCATCTATCGGCGGCGTGGCGAGTTGCGATTGACCGGCCGGGCGTTTGCGGCGCTGTGCTTTGACGCGCTCGCGTGTGCGCCGTTTGCCATCAACCTGGTGAGGAAGCTGGCTCTGCGGCGCTCGTTGGCTGGTAATCCCATAGCTTTTGCGACAGAAGCCTTCGAGCCCCCGGCGTTGGCCAGTTTGGTCGATGTGGTGACCGCACGTGTCAAAGAGGACCAGTTGCGGGAAGACTCGCACAGCCCACGTTGGGAAGTGCTGGAGGCCTACCAGCAGAAATTGAACGCCCTAAGAGCCGGGCTTGACAATTCCTAAGCCGAACGCGGCTGCTACCGCTTCGGTTCGTGATCGCACGTCGAGCTTTTCCAGGATCGACGACACGTGATGATCTACGGTACGAATTGATACGTGCAGGCGGTTGGCCAGCTCGGTGTTGGTATGGCCTCTTACCAACAGGGTGAGCACTTGAATCTCGCGTGACGTCAGGCCGGCTGGGTTCTCCCGTGTTGATGCCCGAGGGCCGCGCGGGAGGCCGCGAACGCCGCGTTCTCGCAAACGTCGGCGGACGATTGCTCCAAGAGGGCCGGCACCGAGCTGCTCCAGAAGTCCCAACGATTCGCGGAGCGCCTCTTCAGGACCCTCTGCCAGCGCGAGCGCCCGCTCATACGGCATATCCAGGGCTTTCCATGCGTCTGCGGCCGCTTGCCAGTCACCCGCAATCATGAGCGCGTATGGCTCAGCGATGTCGGACGGTACGTGCAAAGTCGGATCCGAGCGACTCGCCCAGAACGCCAGTTGCCCGACGAGCCAGGTGTCGTGTTTGCCAACGGCTGCTCGAAGTCCGAGGTGGGCCTGCTCAGCAGTGCGCGGCGTGTCTCCCCGATACCAAGCTGCTTCGGCACTTGCTGCTGCAATTCGGCCTATGCGTTGCAGCTCGCCTGTCGGCTGAGCCATGCGCATCGCTTCATCCAACAATTGCTCGGCACCGGGGTCTCCGCGTCGTGCGCGCACCAGTCCGAGAACAACTTGAGCCGGCAGGCGCTGCGCGATCGGCAGGCTGTGGCGTTCGATTAAACGTCCCGCCAACTGTGCCGCTTCATTCCAGTGACCCGCGTTGAGCTCAAAGTGCGCCGCGTAGGCTCGGATATACGACAGGCAGTCGTGAACCTCGTGCACTTCACAATATTCGCTGCCCTCGGGAATGTAGCGCGCTGCAACTATTGCAAGGTGATGGTCGACCGCCATGCTGACCAGGTTGGCGTAGGACCGGCCGGCGTGGTCATGCAGGTTGTTGTCGAGCGCGACCGCGAGGCTTTCTTCCAATTTTGCGATGCCGGAGGCGGCACTCGAGATGAGCAGGGCACAGCCGATGTTGTTCAAGGCGTGGGCCCGGACGCTGTTGTCCTGGAATTGCTCGGCGAGGTCGAGCGCGCGCTGGCCGAATTCGAGCGCTTCAGGCACCTGATGACCGGTCATCGCCCGCTGTGAGCGCGCACTGTAAGCCATCGCGAGCGCCGGCGAGGGTGGCAGCAACTCCAACAGGCTGATTGCCTCCGCGACGGGACGGTCGGCGCGCGCCTTTTGGCCCGACTTCCATTGTTGCATGCCAATCATCAACAACATGCGGGCCTGTGCCTCGATGTCGCCGGCGTCACGCCAGATCGCCAAAGCCTGGGTGGCTGAATCGAGTGCTGCGCTCACCTGATTAGTCAGGTCACATTCGGTGGCGTGTAACTCGAGGAGCCTGGCCCGCTCAGGTGGGCTCAGCGCGCGGCTGTGACCAATTGCCGTGGCGAGGTGGGCGGCTGCTTCCCTGTGGGAACCTGCTGTGGCTGCCTCCGTCGCCGCGCGCGGAGCATATTCGAGGATTGCCGTCTCGTCTTCGGCGTTTACCGCGTGATGCACGATCTGTGAGAGATCCGATTGGCGCTCGATCAGATGTTTCAGGATCGCCTGGTGGAGCTCGCGCGCTCGTCCGCGGGGTAGCGTGCTCTCAACAGCTCGCCGGCCCAACTCGTGGCGGAAAGCCAGGGCGGTGTCGTGATATCTCAGAAGTCCGCGATCGGTCGCTTCATCGGCGGCGGCTCCCACATCACCGAGCAATTCCCGGGCCAGCCAGAGCGCGGTGCGACCCGGAAGCAACGAAACCAACTCGGCAACTTCGCGCGCCGGGAGAGAGCAGTGCCTCAGGCGCGCCAACACCGCATCACGCACGGTTTCCGGTACGGTGTCTGTTGGAGCTGCTAGCAACTCACGCACGAAGAACGGATTGCCGCTCGTGACGTCGTACACCAGTTGCGGATCGCGCGTAGTTCCTCTGGCGAGTTGCTCAACCGCGGCCAACGACAACGGCGGAACCCGGATCCGCGCCGAGTGGCGGCCAGTCAACTCCCCGAGGACGGCGCGGAGCAGATGAGAGGGGGCGATCTCATCATCCCGGTAGGTTGCGAGAATCAGGCTGCGAGTGCGCTGTATCCGGTGGCCGATGAAGCGCACGAAGTCGAGGGTGGCCTCATCGGCCCAGTGCAGGTCCTCGAGGACCACCAGAGTCAGCGGATTCGGAGCGGACAGCTTTTCAAACAAGTACGCGAACAGTTGCTCGCGCGACAATCCGGCGGCGGGGTCTCGGCCGGCCGCTGACAGTCCCGCTGCAATCTCGGTGACAGGTCCGAGTACCCGGGATGTCTGGAGGGCGTCGGAATGACCCCACAACACCCGCGTCGCGCGACCCGACTGCTGCGCAAAGTGCTCTACGAGTGCGCTTTTTCCAGCGCCGGCCTCTCCTGCGACGAACGCGATTTTGCCCGCGCGCGTACCTGCGTCGTGCAGATGGCGCGTCAGTTCTTCGAGCTGGGAATGACGTTCGAGCAGGTCCATGGCGGGAGCCAGTATCCGGCAAGCCGCCCCTTCAGAACATGGGCGGGCCAACCTGGGGGTGCCTGCGGGGCAATTTAGGTAGTTCTCCCGATTTGGGGGGCTCAGTGCCGGCCTATCGTGCCTGTCAGCCGAATCACGCAGGGTTTCGCGATGCCACGTTACGTAGTTGAGAGAGAGTTTCCGGACGGTCTGCTGGTCCCCATGGACGAGAACGGCGCGAGAGCCTGCCAGGCCGTGGTCGAGAGTAATGCCGCCGATGAGGTCACGTGGGTGCACTCCTACGTGAGCATCGACAAGAAGAAGTCGTATTGCGTCTACGACGGGCCGTCACCTGAGGCTATTCGCCGTACGGCGAGCCGCAACAAGTTACCGGTCGAGCGCATCACGGAAGTGCGTGTTCTCGACCCTTATTTCTACAAATAGGAGGGATACATGTTGAGTGTTTCATCGAAGAAAGCCGCCCACATCGTGGGTGCGTTTGTGGTGGCCTCGCTGGCCATGGGGCTGACGTCCTCGGTGGTGTACGCCGATCAGGGTGAAGCGTCCGCGGATTTCATGGCGCACGGAAATTTCCACCACGGTGACTTCTCGCCGCTGGTCAAGAAGGTTCACGACGCCACGGCCAGGTACAGAGATATCAACGTCGCGTTGAACAAGGAGAAGGGCTGGGCTGTGGCCACACCTTGTGTCAGCGGACCGGATCATGGAGCGATGGGTATTCACGTGGTCCAGGGCTCGCGTGTTGCCGATGGCATTCTCGATCCAACGCAACCCGAGGCGTTGATCTACGAACCGCTGCCCAACGGCGCCTTCCGTCTCGTCGGCGTCGAGTTCATTCAAATCGCGGACGACTGGGCGGCACGCAATCCCAACGGCGGTGTGCCGTCGCTGGATGGCAACCTCATGAACCTGGTGGGTGCTCCCAACCGCTTCGGCTTGCCCGCTTTCTACGAGCTGCACGTATGGGCCTGGGAAGACAACCCGACCGGCAACTTCTCGGACTGGAACAACCATGTAACCTGTGAGAAGCAGCCCGCCGCAGGCTGATCCCGAGCCGAAGCGGGCTATTGCAACACCCGCTGCGGATCTTCCGCGGCGGGTGCTTTTTGGACGCTCGAGATATAGATGGCGACTGCCCATGCCGCGCCGGTGAGGGCGAGGTTGACGGCATTCATGACCCAACTCATGTGTGCCTTCGGGTCGGCCAATAACAGCGGCAGATGCACCAGGATACTGAATGACCCAAACATGGCGGTGATCGCGAATGCCGCCAGCCTGCGTTGCATGCCTGTTAGAAAGGCAATTCCTGCGGCAATGTGGCCTGCACCGGTGGCCGCGGCCCAGAATTTCCGGCCGCCCGGGAGCCAGGCGGGAACCATGGAGGCGGTGAAATCCAGGTAGATGAAGTGGGCTACGCCGAATATCACCAGGCAGATGCCCATCATGGCTACTGCGGCTTTTCCCAGGGTGGACCCAAAGGGCGCGCGCGCGGCACCCCCTGGCGTGGTTTGAGTGAGAAATGCGTACGCTGCCAATCCTCCGGCAACGAGGGTGGCCTGTTCGGCGGCGCCGCTCCAGGCGGCGAATGAAGCAGGATGTTGGAATATCAGCGGGCCGTGCATGAATACCACGACGGCGCTGTAGAGCCCCACCAATGCCGCTGCTCCAAGCGCCACGCCGCGGCGGTCCTTAGAGGGGTTGAAGTCGTTCATGCAGGCGCCTGCGATGACCAGCGCGGCGCCGAAGAGGTATGCCAACACAGTCCGGCCTGGAAACCAGGGCGCAACCGGCTGCCACTGCAGCGCGAAGTCGCCCCACACGATCCCGACCGCTCCGAGCGCAATCGCGCCCCATCCATACAAGCGAATTCCAGGTGGAACCATGGCGCCCCCAGGTTACTCGCGCACATGGTGCGGCCGCAGCGGTCACGCCGCAGGGACCATTCGCCCCCAAAACGGGGGAGCCACTTTGCCAGGGACAGGCCCGCCCCACGGTCTGCCACCGCAGTTCTGGGCATCACGAAGCCAGCGTGGCATTGCCACGCTGGCGACCGAAAACATCAACTCATCCGTTGGTCACCATAGCTGCGACCAGCTCGTTTACCGGCATCTGGTCCAGCTTCGGATCGGCAAACACGGCTTTCACGCGCTCAGCCTGCTTCGGAGAGAACCAGGCGTCGACAGACGATTCAAACTTTTTGACCAACACCGGCATGCCTTCCGCACGACGCTTGCGATGTCCGATGGGGAAGTCGACGGCAATGCGGTCCGTGGAGGAGCCATCCTTGAAGAACACTTGGATGGCATTGCCGATGTAGCGCTTGTCCGCCGCGTAATACTCTTGTGTGAACGTCGGGTTCTCACGAACCTGCATTTTCCCACGCAAGGCGTCGATGCGCGGATCCCTTGCAACGGCATCCTCGTAGTCAGCCGCGGTCAATCTTCCGAAGATCAGTGGCACAGCAACCATGTATTGAATGCAGTGGTCGCGATCGGCGGGATTCGCGAGCGGGCCCGTCTTGTCGATGATGCGGACGCCGGGCTCCTGCGTTTCAAGCACGATCTTCTCGATCTGATCGATGCGATCCTTAACCTGCGGATGCAACGTCATCGCGGCTTCCACGGCAGTCTGGGCGTGGAACTCTGCGGGGAAGGAGATCTTGAAGAGCACGTTCTCCATAACGTAGCTGCCAAACGGCTGCGGCAGCGAGAACTGCTTGCTCTTGAAGAGTACGTCGTAGAAGCCCCAAGTTTTTGCACTCAGCGCCGACGGATATCCCATCTCGCCCGTCAGGGAGATGAACGCATGTCTGACCGCACGGCTGGTGGCATCACCCGCAGCCCAGCTCTTGCGCGAACCGGTGTTCGGCGCATGTCGATAGGTACGCAGCGCGCCGCCATCGATCCACGCATTGGAGACGGCGTTGATGACCTGCTCGCGTGTACCGCCCAACATTGCCGTCACGACGGCTGTTGAGGCTACACGCACGAGAATGACGTGATCAAGCCCGACGCGGTTGAAGCTGTTCTCGAGAGCGAGCACGCCCTGAATCTCATGCGCCTTGATCATGCCGGTGAGCACGTCGCGAACAGTTGGGGGCGCCTTACCCTCCATCACCGCCTTGCGGGCGAGGTAGTCGGCCACGGCTAGAATTCCACCGAGGTTATCCGATGGGTGACCCCACTCAGCAGCAAGCCAAGTATCGTTGAAGTCCAACCAACGGATCATCGCGCCGATGTTGAAGGCGGCCTGAACTGGGTCCAACTCATACGAGGTTCCAGGTACACGAGCGCCACCGGGCATCACTGCGCCCGGGACAACGGGACCCATGAGCTTTGTGCAGGCTGGGTACTTCAGAGCCTGAAAGCCGCAGGCGAGAGTATCCATCAAACAATAGCGCGCGGTCTCATACGCCTGCGCGCTCGTTACCTTGAAGCTCTGCGCGTAATCAGCGATGGCGACCAGCGCGGCGTCCGGGGCAGGGCGTTCGGCTGACTTGATATCGTGGGAAGACATGTTTCAAGTTCTCTCGTCAATGGGTACAAATTTCAGATTTTCCGGCCCAATATAGTTGGCCGTGGGGCGAATGATCTTTCCGTCGGCGCGCTGTTCCATCACGTGCGCGGCCCACCCGGTGGTGCGTGCAATCACAAACAAAGGTGTGAACATGGCCGTGGGTACACCCATCAGGTGATAGGACACGGCCGAGAACCAATCCAGGTTCGGGAACATCCGCTTCGCGTCCTTCATCA